>OBXF01000024.1_pt1 | contig 199599 bp, 159 predicted proteins | sample 1495371 | NCBI WGS metagenome assembly OBXF01 (sample SAMEA2580143, study PRJEB22360) | human gut metagenome | biome: human gut; feature: human-associated habitat; material: faeces | place: Denmark | collected 2008/2010 | reverse complement strand
CGACAGGAACGAGAAAAATCCCTTCTTTCGCATCCGGAAGTCCGGTCTTTCACCTTCCGAACTCCATGGTTTGACACACCAAAGTCCCTTGTTTCGTACGCAGAAGTCCCTTGTTTCAAGGCTCACCCAGATATTGTACGATCGTCCTCACCTGCAGGGGAAATCAACATCTTCTTTCCTTTCCTCCAACCGTTACCCTGTAGCTCTGTCTTTAGCTCCGGGTTTCCCCCACCCATTTGGACAACCGTTTCCCTGCCGATGCCGGCATCAAATCCAGACCGTAAAAGACCGCCAATTCCTGCCCCCCGTAACTCCTGACTTCGAATTCATTCATCACCATAATCCCCATCATTTTATCGTCCTATAAAGATAAGAAATAATTACTGATATTCAAAATATAATGACATCTATATTCTGCCTTTTCCTACCCGTTTCCGCACCGATCTTCGCCGATACTCCCCAAACCGTATTTCTACCTGTTGCGAGGCCCTACCTTCGTGTTGTCATCGATAATGAAAACAGATAAATATCCTCGAAAACAAACAGCCAAACAGTGTCGAACAAAATTCAAACAGGCTCTAAGACCATTTCAAAACCGATTTAGATCATTTCTGATAGCCCTTACAAATACCGTCCCCAAAGCCAGATATCTGTAAGGGCAAAAAATAATTATCCAAACATCAACTATTTGGTGTATTTCTCATATTTACCATCAACCATCACATCTTTTACTGCATTCAGATAATCGAAACCATACTTCATATCCGGTAACAGATAAGCGCCTTCCACCCATTCATTCCAAGCATAAACCGTAATCAGCTTCGGCTGATCAGGATGTTTGTCACAATATTCTTTCGCCTTTTGCAAAAAAGCAGCAAAACTTTGCGGAGATTGGTTCAGATGAACCACATCTTTCTGTGTCTTATGAGGAAAACGAGGCGTATCATCCCAACCAATGGATGCATTCGGGAAATAAGGGATAGAAACCGCTTCATCCCATTTCTGAAGACGTTCCAACGCTTCCGTACCCCAACGAACATAATCTTCATAGATCGGACCGCCCCAATTATATTGCGTCAAACTGCTAACTCCTAATTTTTCGATCTGTTCCACTCGTTCTTCATTTGGCACACCACCCGCAATTAATTGAATATGTAAATCCGGGAATCCTGCTTTTTTCACCTCGCTTCTAAAATAATCCAAGCCTTTACAGGTTCCCTCTAGGTCCCCGAATGTTTTGATCAGATTATCCAAACTAAAGATGGAGAATACTGGTTTACCATCCAATTTCAGATAATTCGGCTGTTTGAAATACTGTTCGATCACGCGTTTTACTACTATCCGGAAATTTTCCCAATCGATCGCTCCATCCCATAAACGAGAGTTATCATCTTTGTAACGATGTACATTCCAGTAGTTTCGTGCCACATCGTGGTCTGCCCACATGATATAGAAATTCATTTTATGGTTATTCTTAGCTTTCAGGAAACCATCATTCAAGCAGCCTTCCAGAAACGGACCGTTATTGAACCAGTACCAGTCGAATATAAACGTATTCACACCGTGGTCGGTAGCAGCATCGATCCATTTCTCCATTACTTGAGGATCATTGTCCAGCTCGTATCCCCACAAAGGTACTTTCGGCTGATAATGTCCTTCAAAACGAGGATTTCCTTTTTTGATAATTTCCCACTCTCCGGTTCCTTCCGGCCATAGCACTTCATGTCCCATCGGATCATCATGGCAAGAAGGCCAGATATAAGCCGCCACATAATACTCGGGGACGACATTGGCACGAACTTCCTTTTCCCCATTTTTCTTCGCCTGCACATTCAGGCATCCACACATCAATAAACACATGCACATAGTGCAAACCATCAACCAACTCGATTTGTTTTTCATAATATCACAATTTAATGATTAATTCCATCCTGGATTTTGTTTCAGATTCGGATTTAATGTTAATTCATCCTGCGGAATAGAATACAAATAATCCTGTTTATCTCTAAATTGATAGCCACTAGGCATTACACCTTTATAATAGTCAATCAACCCATTTTCGTCTACCTTTGAACTGAAATTAGGATTTTGAGCCAGATCAACGGGATATCCTTTCGGCCGTTTATTTTTAAAGAGCGCACTTGCCGCCCATCTCATATAATCTTCATCCCGTTGTCCTTCCAAAGCCATTTCCACTCTTCTTTCCCTTCGGATCTCATATAATTCATCCGTAATGGAATACCCATAGTCCACCTTATTCTTATCTAAGCTTTGTGCATTCACGGAAAAATCAGGCATTCCGGCACGTTTCCTCAACAAATTCAGAGCTTCGTATGCAACCGAATTATCCAATTCACATTTGGCTTCTGCATAATTGAGCAGGACTTCACCATAACGCAACAGAATAAGTCCAGTTTCGGCCTGTGTTTCCCAAGATTTTCCGGCAGCCGGGGAATTTGGATTTGCAGTCTTTTTTACCTGGAAACCTGTCGGGCATAATTGTAAGGCACCACCTTCAATGGTCGGCCCACTAAAATAGGCATTCTCTCCTACAGACATCAAATCGCCAGGAATCCAAACAGTCGATTTTAAGCGAACGTCACAATCTTCTGCGATCTTCGTCAGGAATACATTCCCCTTATTCGCTGCCGCCGTGTTCAAATAGTCATACGGCTTACCATTTTTACCTAAATAGGAGGAAACAAGTTCCCAAGTAATTCCTTTTGAGTTGCTGTTATAAGTAATAAATCCCTGAGTCGAATTGCCAGCCCCCTCCGCAGCATTGAAAGCACGATAAAGAAGCACTTCATTTACATCCGACATATTATCGAAACCAAACAATTTATAATAGTCTTCATCCGGATTTCCCGTATTATAAATACCGACTTTATAATCACCCTTCATTAGTTCTTCCGCTGCTTCCACACAAATTTTAAAATATTTGGTCGGATCAGCTCCGACAGTTCCAAAATCCGTATTTGCATGGTATTTCTGCCAAGAACCTTCAAATAAAGCGACACGGGTCTTAAACGCCAACGCAGCTTCTTTATTAATCCGGTTATTCCCGACATCTTTTCTCAACTCAAGATGCGTAATGGCATTATCAAGGTCTGCCAATATCGAATCAGCTATCAACAAACGAGAATCCCTAGGACGCATCAACTCTTCGGTATCGTCCATTTCTATCACATGTGAATACCAGGGAACATCCCCGTATTTCTTCAATAAATTAAAATAAAACCAAGCACGAAAAAAATAGGCCTCTCCCAAATACTGCTTATATGCATCATATCCGCTTTGACATTTCGTATAATGTTCAAAGAAGATATTTACATTACGGATGCTTGTCCATTCTCCAGTCCAATTACCGGTAGTTTTTGAACGAACTCCATTCATAATTACACTCGGACTGCCGGTTATCATATCATCATTATCCGTTGCCATCTCCGCAACCATCTGTGTCCAAGGACAAAATGAAGGGTAAAATTGCCGCGTATAATATTCCAACTCGGTCGAAGTGCTCCAATAATCATCCATCGTAATTTTATCCATCGGCTGCAAATCAATAAAATTCTCACATGAACACAATAATGTCATAAATGAGACCGCTGTCAATATGAATCGTTTCATAATCTTTTCTCCTTAATAAATTAAACTTAATAAGTTACAGTCAAACCAATAGAATAGATTCTATCAGCACCATAGGTCAAACGTCCCGAACCGGCAGTTCCGAAAAACTCACCTCCTGTAGGAAAACCCACTGGAGCAACCGGGTCTATTCCGTTCGGCAACTTCGAAAATGTCAATAAATTCTCACCTGAGAAATAGATCCGAAGCTTTTCCAAATGCATCTTTGAAGTAATACTGCGAGGGAAACTATAGCCTAACTGAACATTCTGCAAACGCAAATAAGCAGCATTCTGCAAATAACGCGTATTCGCATGATTTTTATTTTTTGCTTCTTCTGTATTGTTCAGATAAGGTCTGGGCCAATAAGCATCCGTATTTATATTGGCATCCCCCTCATACAATCCGCTATATTTAGAACCTGGCTGATCTCTAAAATAATCCAGATGTTCAGGAGTCAGACAAGACTCCCACCAACCGCCCATGAATCCCCAATATATATTGGATCCGCGATAGAAATACATATCCTTCTTAGCAACGCCTCTCCAAAGCATAGAGAAATCAAAACCTTTATAAGAAACACCTCCGTTTATCGTATATTGATAATGAGGTTGATCATTACCGATAACCGATAAATCACCATGATTTCCAATCGTATTCGTCCCATTATTGACCTTACCGTCATGATTTATATCTTCATATTTTAAATCTCCGGTATTCCAATTAGCAGCAATATGAGTCATATCGACTTTTGACAAATATGAATCCAGATCTTCCTGCGAGCGAAACAAATCATTCACGGTATATCCCCATATATCACCAACCTCCGCTCCTTCATACCAGGTTGACAATGTCCCTGTCGGATTAAAATATTTTGTAACGACAGATTTATAATCATACAAACTTATTCCAAGATTATATGACAATCCGTTTTCCAAAGCATGTTTCCAATTCAAACTAATTTCCCAACCACGGGTCCGCAAGGTTGAATTATTCTCTTTAGGAACACCCGTACCCAATACACCAGGCATAGCTTGAGACGGTCCGACCATATCAATGGTCCGTCTTTCAAACCAATCCACAGTAGCCGATAATCGATTATTCAAGAACGATAAATCCATCCCGACATTGGTCGTAGTAGCTGTTTCCCATGTCAAATTTCTATTTACTAAATTGGGACCAGAAGTATAGCCTACCGGCCTCGTTGAACCATAATTGAAGATCCAGTTTAATTTATCAGCCGATATCGGGATTAATTCCAAATCGCTATAAGGTGAAATATTCTGGTTTCCTAATTGCCCCCAAGATGCTCGAACTTTCAACGTATTGACATAAGGTTCAATATTTTCCCAAAACGATTCATTATATAAATTCCACCCGACAGAAAATGAAGGAAAGGTTCCCCACCTTTTCCCATTACGGAAAACATAAGACCCATCATAACGGACATTCGCTTCAAATAAATATTTCTCTTTATAATTATAATTCAATCTCGCAAAATAACTCTCTGTAGCATTATGTGCCAAAGCTTCTGCCAAAAGAGCATCACCGGTTGCTGTCGGGAATGAAGGTACTTTTTCTGAAATTAAATCAGTTTTATAACCTTGAACCCACGATTCATCTCCCCGTTCAAACTGCATACCCGCTAAAATTGTAAAATTATGCTCTTCATTGATATCAAAATCGTATGAAGTATAAATATTTGTTGTCCAATATTTTTTTATATATTTTTTTCGCGTCAAATTATTCGGGATACTTATGCCGTTTTCATATGGTTGATTATTTATATCATATGTATATATATACTTTTCTACTTCCGAAATTTCTTGATTATACACATTATAAGCAAAATCCGCATTAATTTTCCAACCTTTCAATGGACGAAGTTCCATCCGAAAGTTATTCCAGAAATCAATGTCATCCTGTTTATCTGTCCCTGCCTGCATGGAAGGAATATGAGACTCAAACATATAATTACCGAATCCATCATATAATGGTGTAATAGGATAATTTCGAGAAATATGCCGATACAAAAAAGAATAATCACCCTCATTTGTCATATTCGGTTTCTCCCTAATCTTCTTTGCAAAACGTGTTTCATAGCCGAAATCCCACCAATCGGTAATAGCTACGCTGATTTTACCTAAAGTATTCATTCTTTTGAAATAGTCCGTTCCATAATTCAACACACTACTGTCGTCCATATAACCAGCCGAGAAATAATAAGAGACTTTATCCGTACCTCCATGCAGAGAGATATCATGCTTCTGGTTTACACTGTTTCCAAAATAAATATCCCACCAATCCGTATTGGCATAATTCAAATTAGCATTATTCCAAACATTTCCTTCCGGCATCGCCCCAAAGATTGTAGCACCTTCCGGCCAATCGGGAATTGAATTTTTGATATATTCAAAATCTCCTTTTTGATAGGCTATAACACGGTCAATGGTCTCGTTGCTAAACGGATGCCCTCCCATATTATCTCCCGCCTCATTCAAGATCCGAGTCCAAGTATAAGAGTCTAAGCTTTCCGGGAGTTTTTGAGCAGTCTTTACAATCAAATTACCAGTATAAGAAACGCTAACTTTTTCATTCTTCTTTCCTTTCTTCGTTGTAACCAAGATAACACCATACGGTGCTCTTGCACCATAAATTGCGGAAGCCGCAGCATCTTTCAAAACGGAAACCGATTCAATATCTTCCGGATTCAAATTATTCAAGTCGCCAGGAAAACCATCAATCACAACATAAGGCGATCCTCCATTTAACGACCCCATACCTCGAATTGAAATATTCATGGTCGCTCCGGGTTCGAATCCATCTTGTGAACCGATATCAAAATTAAATCCAGGTGCAGCCCCCTGTAATAATTGAGAAACTGTAGAAGCCTGGCGATTTTCAAAATCTTCATTGGAAATCACATTTACAGCACCTGTCAGGTTCACCTTTTTCTGAGTTCCGTAACCTACAACCACGACCTCATCCAAGCTTTTCGTATCTTCAATCAGATTTATATTCAATATATTCCGATCTTTTACAGGAATCTCACGTGTCATATATCCAATAAATGAGACCAGTAAAACATCCGTATTAGAAACTTCCAATGTAAAATTTCCATCCACATCCGTAACAGTACCATTTGTCGTTCCTTTTACAACGACATTAGCACCAATCACAGGCTCGCCGCTCTGATCTTTCACTGCACCCTTCAAAACTTTTCCTTTTTGCTGCCGAATAGCCTCTTTCTTCATCAATAAGATGTTATTCCCTTCCATTGCGTATCCGATATCCGAGTTCTCAAAAATACGGTTCAAGACATTAATCACAGAAATATCCGAAGCATTGAGAGAAACCCGATGACTCAAATCAACTTTCTCATTACTGTATACGAAAAGATAATCGGTCTGGTCTTCTATCTGCTTGATAATTTCCTTCACAGACAACTTGTTTGCCACAATATTGACACGGGCTATTTGGGAACTCACGTTTTCTGAAAAGACAGTCGATACACATAATAACAAAAAGCTTAAGATTAACTTCATCACTCTACATGTATGTTTAAATTCACTTAATAACAGGGTATGGTCTATCCCTGTACACTTTTTTTTCATAACTTTGCAGTATCAAAATGTTAGTACTCGATTTAATTACTGATTATGTCAACAAGCTGACATTTTCACCGGATTATGCTGGAACCATAATCCGGTTTTACGTTTTATCTACATTTCTTTTTCCATAGGCAATTCATTTTATAGTTATCAGATTCAATTCATTATCTTTCACATAGGTAAATTTATGCTCTAGCTGCAAAACTTTCAATACTTGTTCGATACCTTCCTTTACGCGGAATTTACCGGAATAGCGTTCTTCCAAGAAAGGTAGATCCGCTACTTCAATTCTGACATCATAATACAAGCGTAACTTATCAATTATCACATGTATCGGTTGGTTATTAAAACAGAGAAGCCCTTCTTTCCACTTAAAATAATCCATATTGCCAATTTGAGCCGAAACATATTTTCCTTTTTTATAAAAAACCTGTTCACCTGCCGTCATCCTATATCTTCTAGAACGGTCCGGTAAATTCAACTCGATACTTCCTCTCAATAATGCAATATTAAACTCCTCGATATCAGAATAAGCAGACACATTAAATTCTGTTCCCAACACCGTTACGTTCATTGATTTAGTTCCAACGACAAAAGGATTATCTTCATTATGCTTAACATCAAAATAAGCCTCTCCATCCAATTCTACCTGTCGAATTCCTTTCTTAAAACTGGTTGGATAAACCAGTTTCGAGTTTGCATTCAGCCATACTTTCGTACTATCAGGCAAAATCAGTTCTGCACGTTGGCCCGCCGGAACATACAAAGTCTGAAACGAAGGTAATGATTCCATCTGATCATCTTTTTGTAACAAGAAATTTCCACCGAGCAAAATCAGTACAATAGCTGCAACTTTTAATAGTTCTATTACGATGCGATGAAAAATGACATAGCGATCTTTTTTCTGATATTTCTTTAAATATGATTGAGATTTTAGCATTTTATCAACTTTCCAATACGCCTTCAAAGGATCCCGAGAAACAATCCGTTCTTGTGTCCGGCAAACATAATAAATACGGGCTATTTGTAATAGTGCTTTCTCGTTTTCTGGATGTTTCTTCAGCCAAAGATCAACCTCTCCTTTCTCTTGTTCAGAAGCAGTACCCCAGATGTATTTCAGAATAACTGAACTTTCCGGTTCACCAACAGTCATATATACTTGTTCTTTTTCCATTCTATATATATGACAAATATCAAATGAGGATACCCTAAACAACATTGTATAATTATTTCAAATAAACTAGTTGGCAAAAAAAGAATTGAACCGTTATTGTCGTTTTATTTATTTTTTCCCTACATTTGTATAAAGAAATCGAAACTAACGTAGAAGCGTTTAGATATTATTTTGGAACTCGAAATCTGGTAAATTTCTAAAAATCCCGAAGTAATAGCCTGAATGCCTGCGCTCCTATAGGCGTGGGATGTTCAGACTTATTATGGGGGATTGGGCATACCAGAGCCTCGGGTTCCTAATAAGCCAAGAACATTTCCACGCTTTTTTCATAAAAATTTAAGGGATATGGATGAAAATAACCTGACAATACTATTACAACAAGGAGACCGGAATGCTTACAAGCAGCTGTTTATCAAGTATTACTCCCCCCTTTGCGAATATGCATCCCAATATATTTCTGATGATGATTCTGAAGAGCTTGTGCAGGAGTTAATGCTTTTTCTTTGGGAGACACGGGAAAATCTTGTAATTGAGACGTCTTTGAAATCCTATCTGTTTATCTCCACCAAGCATCGTTGCCTCAATGCGATCAGGAAAAACCAGTACCACGAACGTATCCATAACCAGATATATGAGAAAATAAAAGACCAGTTTGAAGACCCGGACTACTATTTCGTGAATGAACTGACAGAAAACATACAGAAAGCGATCGAGAACCTACCCGAAACCTATCGGGAAACATTTGCCATGAGCCGATTCGGGGAAAAGACGAATGTGCAGATTGCCGAGAAACTCGGAATATCGGTAAAAACCGTCGAATACAGAATATCGCAGGCACTTAAGATACTTCGTTTTAAATTGAAAGATTATCTTCCGCTTCTGATAAATATCTTAGGCTAAAAGCATATTGACAAAATGTTACCATCATAACATTAGTTACGACTAATAACCATAAGTAAATAGAAATACTATAGCGGATAATATTTTTAACACTTCATATGGATGGCAAGAGAAGGAAAACAATACTAATCTGTAAGGCACAACGCATTCGTTAATAAATCAAAATCAAACCAAAGCTTATTAAACTTACGGAAAACTTCCGTGTCTATCTTTTCGTACTTAATATCAGATAAGATAAAATAAAAGTTATGAAATCGGGAAGGTATTTTTTTATTCTGTTTTTAATTCTATTGATTATGCCTGCATATGCGCAAAAAGGTGTAGACATCACCGGAACGGTGATTGAGGAAGGGACCAATGAACCGATCGAACAGGCTACAGTTCGTTTGTTAAGTGTCAAAGACAGCTCCATGATCGGAGGTGTCGCCACATCGCGCAACGGAAGTTTCATGCTCAAGAACATCAAGAACGGCAGTTATCTACTGCACGTGTCGTTTGTCGGGTTCGATCCGCTCTATCAACCCCTGCGTGTTACGGGGAAAACCAATCCGGTCAAGTTGGGCAAACTCGCGCTTACCGACGGGGCAATTCAATTGGGCGAAGCTGTCGTGATCGGGAAAGCACCGGAAGTAACCGTACGCAACGATACGATGGAGTACAATGCCGATTCCTATAAAACCACGGAAGGCTCCATGCTGGAAGACCTGCTGAAAAAAATGCCCGGTGTGGAAGTGGATAGCGAAGGAAAGATCACCGTCAACGGGAAAGAGATCAAAAAGGTGCTGATTGACGGAAAAGAGTTCTTCTCCGACGATCCCAAGGTGGCCTCCAAGAATCTACCATCGAAAATGATCGACAAAGTGCAAGTGTTGGACAAACTGAGCGATATGGCCAAAATGACTGGATTTGACGACGGAGAAGAGGAAACTGTCATCAACCTGACTGTCAAGCCCGGCATGAAGCAGGGCTGGTTCGGAAACGCTTTTGCCGGTTACGGTAGCGAAGACCGATACGAAGGGAACTTCATGGTAAACCGCTTCATCAACAACAACCAGCTGACCTTGATGGGAGGTATCAACAACACGAATAATATGGGATTTTCAGACCTTGCCTCCAGTATGTTCTCTGGGATGGGCGGACCGCGTGGACGTCGGGGCGGAGGAGCCGGCAACGGGATCACAACATCCGGCAATATCGGCCTGAACTTCAGTAAAGAATTTAATCCGAAGTTGACGGTCGGGGGCAACCTCCGTTATTCTCATTCCGACAACGACGCGATCAGCAAGAGCAACCGACAGAATATCCTACCGGGCGACAGCACCTCTTTCTACAACGAAAACAACAGCAGCAACACGCGCAGCGACAATGTAGCAGCCGACCTCCGTATGGAATGGAAACCTGACTCGCTCACCCAGATCATATTCCGTCCGAGTTTCAGTTACAGTAACAGCCATAGCCGTGAAGGGAGCACCTTCAACACGCTGAGCGGAAACCGCGACACGGTCAACATCGGTGAATCCGATTATCTCTCCGACGGAAGCGGCTACAAACTCAATGCCCGCCTGGAGTTCAGCCGCAAACTGAACAGTGAAGGACGTGTTTTCAGCGGATCTCTATCAGGAGGACTAAGCGATTCCTATAATAAGGGACTGAACTATTCGAACACCGAATATCTAATGATGGCTGACGGGATGGACAACGAACTGGTGGATCAACGCTTCCGCTACGACAACAAAGGGTTCAACTACCGGGCTTACCTGTCCTGGGTAGAACCGATCGGCCACAACAACTTCATTCAAGCAACCTACAGCATCCGGCAAAACAAACAGGAATCTCTGAAAAACTCTTATACCCGTGAAGAAGGAAGCGAAGATTACAACTTGTTGGACACGGCTTACAGCAAAAGCTACCGCAACAACTTCATCAACCAGCAGGTCAGCCTCGCCTTCAAAGCTATCCGGGAAAAATATGACTATACGGTCGGTTTGACGGTAGACCCGTCCCATAGTACGAGCGAGAACTTCGTGGGCGATACGGTTCTCTCCAAATTGTCGCGCAACGTGGTGAACCTTTCACCGATGGTTCGCTTCAACTACAAATTCGACAAACGCACGAACCTTCGCATCAACTATCGCGGACGTACCAGCCAACCCAGCATGACACAGTTGCAGCCGGTGGCAGACATCTCCGACCCGCTGAATACGACGATGGGTAACCCGGACCTGAAACCGACTTACACAAACGACCTGTTCATCCGTTTCCAGAAATTTGTGCCGGACAAGCAAACAGCCTTGATGGTAATGTTGAATTTCGACTATGTGATCAACGATATCGTCAACAAGTCCGTCTATGTCGGCAATACCGGTAAAAAGATGACGACCTACGACAACGTAAACGGGAACTACAATGGGAACATTCGCGTCCTGTTCAACACGCCGCTCAAAAACCGCAGATTCTCGATCAACTCCATGACAATGGCCTCATACGCCAACAAGAATGGTTTTATCAACGACGAAAAGAACACAAACAAGAACCTGACTCTGGTGGAACGCGCCGGTATCGATTTCCGTTCCTACTATCTGGATCTCGGACTGAACGGTAACATCCGTTACAACGGAACACAAAACTCACTCCAGGGACAGAGCGAACTGAACACCTTCAACTACGGTGTGGGTGGAACGACAACGATCTATCTTCCACTCGATTTCAAAGTGGAAAGTGATATCAACTGGTCGACAAACTCCGGCTATTCAGACGGTTTCAAACAGAACGAAGTGTTATGGAACGCCTCTGCTTCCAAATCATTCTTGAAAGGGAACCAAGCGACACTCCGTTTCAAAATATACGATATACTGAAACAACGCAGCAACATATCCCGCAGCGTAACCGCCAGCTATACACAGGACTCCGAATACAACACACTGGGTAGTTACTTCATGGTGCACTTCATCTACCGCTTTAGTATCTTCAAAGGGGGAGCCAGCATGAACGATGTGTCCGGACCTGGCGGAAGAGGGCCGAGACATGGCGGTCCGATGGGGCCGCCTCCGGGTGGAAGATTCTGATGATTTATCCGTTACTTTTGGCTTGATCCAAAAGTAACCAAAAGATCAAGGCTGAACCGTCTGGGCTACTCCTGTCCGCTTAGGCCTTTCATAGAAAGCTACGCTTTCTCTTAGGATGGCCGATACTGCCTGCTACATAGGTGTCGGTATCGACCATCCCCAAAGAGCCGTCAGGCTCTATCTTCGGCCTAAGCTAGCGAGCGTTAAGCGAAGAGACCGGAGTGAGCGCCCGAAGCGTCTGCTGTCTGAGCGAAGCGAGTTTCAGACGCGACAGCGAACGAAGGAAACGGAGTAGCGAGGCAGGTTCGGCCTTGAACTTTTGGTTACTTTTCTTTCAAGAGAAAAGTGACAGATAGAACCTTTTGATCAACGAAGGCTCCAATATAGCCGGGTAAATCAAACCGTAAAGCGCTCCGTAGAAGTGGGCGTTATGATTGACATTATCCCCCGCCTTTCTTGCCATATACTGGCAATAGGCCAGGTAGATCACACCAAAGACAATCCCAGGAACCGGCAGTACGGCAAAAAACAAAATCTTGCCCCACGGGTCCAGGAAGATGGAAGTGAACAAGACAGCCGATACAGCTCCCGAAGCGCCTATCGAAACATAGTAAGGATCATTACGCCGGCGGATCAGATCATACAGTGAAGCAGCAACCATCCCGCCAAAATATAATCCCAGATAGCCACCTGTACCGAGTCCCAAATAACCGAAAGCACTTTCCATATATGTCCCGAATGACCAGAAAGTAAACATATTCACAAGTAAGTGTGTCATGTCGGCATGCACGAAACCATGCGTAATCAATCGATACCATTCCCGGTTATGAACGGTACAATACGGTATGAAGGCCAACTTCCGAAACAACTCATGGTTGCCGAAACAAATATAGGACACGACAACCGTGACCCCGATAATAACATAAGTAATCATAATCTATTCTATATTAATGACGTCAAATGTAGTAAAGATTGAACAATGTTTCCCCTATATGGTTTACAAAAACAAAGCTTCCGCATTTGCTATTTCCGTTTTAGCTTCCTATCTTTACAAATTACAACATATTGACAGATATAAAAAACATCCGAAATGCTGGCACTCATACACATACAATGGATAGTGGGTATAATATTCATCATATTATACTGCGTCACCATCCTTGGGCTAGTGTTGGTTATCATCACGGAGAACCGGAATCCGTTGAAAACGATTCCCTGGGTGATCGTGTTACTGCTCGCCCCCGGTATCGGGCTCCTGTTCTATTTCTTCTTCGGGCAGGATAACCGGAAGCAACGGATTATCTCCCGACGCACCTATAAGCGTATCATGAAACGGCCACAGGAAGGGAAACTCCCACAAGATGCCTGTTCCGTTCCGGCTCCCTACCAGCCATTGGTCACACTGTTGACAAACAGCAACCAATCGTCCCTGCTCTACGGAAGCGACATCACGATCTATACGAACGGGACAGACAAGTTTCACGACCTTTTGCAAGAGATTGCCAAAGCAACCCATCATATTCACATCCAATATTACATCTTCTGCGACGACGAGGTCGGAAACAAGGTCAAAAAACTGCTGATCGAGAAAGCCAAAGAAGGAGTAGAAGTCCGTGTCCTTTACGACGATGTGGGCTGCTGGAACGTGAAAGACAAGTTCTTCAAGGAAATGTCGGATGCCGGCATCGAAGTCCATGCTTTCCTGAAAGTGGCGTTTCCAGTCTTCACCAGCAAAGTAAACTACCGGAACCACCGGAAGATCGTGGTCATAGACGGCAAAGTCGGTTTTATGGGTGGCATGAACATTGCAGACCGCTACACGAAAGGGACCAGCTGGGGGACATGGAGAGACACGCACTTCAAGATCATCGGAAAGGGAGTACACGGCTTACAGGCCGCATTCCTTATCGATTGGTATGTGGTCAGCAAGAAACTCCTGAACGAAAAGATCTATTATCCGCCACTTCCGGTCTATTCGGATGATAACATCATGCAGATCTGTACCAGCGGCCCCGTCGGACAATGGCGTACACTCTTGCAAGCAGCCATCTTCACAGTTGCCAACGCCAAGAAATATGTATTTATCCAGACTCCTTACTTCCTTCCGACCGAAGGGTTGAACCAGGCTTTGCAGATAGCGGCTTTAGGAGGCGTCGACGTGCGGTTGATGCTTCCCAAGCGTTCGGACACGCGTACGGCGAACATGGCGACTCACTCTTTCATTGATGAAATGGTAAAGGCGGGCGTCAAGGTCTATTTCTATAAACCGGGATTCCTTCACTCGAAACTGATGGTGGCAGACGACGAACTGACCTGCATCGGTTCCGCCAATATGGACTTCCGCAGCTTCGAGCATAATTTCGAGATCAACGCATTTGTCTACCAGCCCTCGTTTGCCCAACAGATGAGGAAAGTATTCCTGCACGACATGCATAGTTGCGAAAGACTGGTGCCGTCACGCTGGCTGAAACGCCCGCTCAAACAACGTATAGCCGAATCGTTTATGCGTCTGTTTTCTCCTCTTCTTTAATAAAGATGGAAAAGTTCACCGAACCGTAGACGCGGTGCTGGTAGAAATAGGGCAACCCGGAGAAATCATTTGTCTTCGGATGTTCCATCACGAAGATGCCTCCGTCCCGCAGCAGATCGCGTTTGAAGACAAGTTCCGGCACTTCGGGCAATTCTTTCAAGGCATAAGGGGGATCGGCAAAGATGAAATCAAAACCTTGGGCCGGAGCCGAATGGAGATAACGAAAGACATCGCCGCGAATCAGTGTCAGCGAATCCGTTTTCAACTCTTTGGCGACTTTGGCGATAAAGGAGGCATGTGCATTATTCTTTTCGACAGCCGTCACGCTCCGGCATTCGCGCGAAAGCAGTTCGAAAGAAATGCTTCCCGTCCCTGCAAACAGATCGAGCGCATCCACCCCCTCAAAATCGATATGGTTGGAGATCACATTGAAGATATTTTCCTTCGCAAAGTCCGTCGTCGGACGGGCGCTGAAGGTAGACGGGACATCAAAACGTCGCCGTCCGTATATTCCACTTATAATTCGCATAATGATAGAGCTATAAGATCCAACGGAGCCTGCAACACCTCCGACCCCATCAAATAGGCTTCGGAAGGGATCTCCAGCGGATCGATATATTGTAAATAATTCCGCAACGTATTCGTTATATCATTTCGCAAGGGCACATCGCCGAAAAGACGCAACTGGTCTTTCTGTTGATCCATTCCGACCTGTTTCCATACATATAATATATAATACAAAATATCGTCCGTATGTTCATACTCGAACGAGTTCACAAAAAGCAGGTTTCCCTGCGCATAGCACGCCACATCCATCCTCCGCCGATGCAACACGACATATAGCTGGCGGGGCAAGCGCGCACGGCTCTGCTTCTTCCACAGCGAAAGCAACGGACCGACATGATGGACAAAACGAGGATTGACAAGCGAACGGGAACAGAACTCATACACATCCTCATCCACTCCGAATACCAGTTCCGCCGGTTCGTCTTTCAGTTCATTGCTCAGGCAACGCCCTTCGGGAGAAGAGAATGTGAACGCCAGCAGTTCCGCCTTCTGCTTTTCCTGAAAAACAGCAGCCGGCACAAGCGTATACTGGGAAGTGACACACACCACATTGACCTGCCTGTAGAACCAGGTCAGGAAATCATTTTCGAAGAAACATTCTTTCAGAGAAGAGATATAAGGTCTTGTCCGGTCGAATTCGACGTCTCTATAAAAGAAACTCTCGCTCACCGAAGGACTGTATGCGGAAAAAGAAAGTCCACCCGACCGAAGCCGGATGGACATTATGTAATTTTCCGAATGATCAGCTGTTAACTTATCAGACAAGTTTATAGCCATAGGCTGTATTAATCTTCCCAGTTACCTGCGTTGTTATTGATTTCTTCGACAGAACCTACACGCAGACCGGCATATTTACCCATCTTGCTGGCTTTATCTTTCAGGTTATACACTTCTTGCTTGTTCAAGTCACCCAGATAGTCATCATACAGAACACCGCACTGGAATACTTTTACCGTATAACCCGAACCTGAAGTCAAAGTAGCCGTATCCATCGTAAACTGTACGTTCGCACCCGGCACGTTACGCAAATCGTCTACATTATAACCTTTGCCGAACAATGTATCAACAGCTGTCACCCAAACAGTATCACGTCTGATCAAGCCTTTCTTAACGGCTTCTTTCTCAGTCATACCCTTTTCGAGCTGTTCGTCAGTCAATACACCTTCCTTGATAAGGAACGGCAATTTTTCATCTTTTAAAAACTTACTCAGTTCATCAAAATTGGCTGCATGCACCTTGTGAATGTTCTTGTACTCAATCTGTGCTTTACGGATATCGATCAAACGAGCTTTGATCAAATTTTCACGACGATCCCTCTCATCCTTAAATTCGATCGGACCCATAATACTTCTGTAACACATGTACGCAAGCAGTACTACTGCCACAGCCAATAAAATCTTTAATGTAACTTTCATGGTTTATATTGTTTTTTGAATTTATTTCGTTCGGCAAATTTAAAAAAGAATATTTAATACACTACCTTTATCGCGAAAATTATTACAATCAAAATGATAAATAGTTATTTAAGCCGCCAAATTACACAAAATTTTCCATATGATCCGACCGAAGACCAGGTTTTGGCATTAAATCTCCTATCCAATTTCCTGCTTTCGGAAGAATCGGATTCGCTTTTACTGCTGAAGGGATATGCAGGAACCGGTAAAACATCTTTGGTCGGAGCCTTGGTCAAGACGATGACAGAGCTAAAACAAAAAAGCATCTTGCTCGCCCCTACCGGACGGGCGGCAAAGGTATTTTCCGGCTATGCCGGACAGAAAGCATTTACGATACACAAGAAGATATATCGCCAGAAAGCCTTTTCCAACGAACCGACAGGTTTTCATCCGGCTGATAACTTGCATAAAGACACGCTATTTATCGTAGACGAAGCGTCCATGATAGCCAATGAAGGACTGGACTCGTTTGTTTTCGGAACCGGACGCCTGCTGGACGACCTGGTCCAATATGTCTATTCCGGAGAAAACTGCCGCCTGATCCTGATGGGCGATGTGGCACAGTTACCTCCCGTCATGCAAACCGAAAGCCCGGCTCTCAATCCGGAAACATTGCGGGGATATAATTTAAAGGTGCAGGAAATCACCCTCACCCAGGTTGTCCGCCAAAGCGAAAACTCCGGGATCTTGTTCAATGCGACCCGCCTTCGGGACGCCTTACGAAACGGGACGGTCGAGATTTTCCCCAAACTAAGGCTGAAAGGCTTCACCGATTTCAGAAAGGTAAACGGAGACGAACTCATCGAAGAAATCTCCTCGGCCTACAGTCGGGACGGGATCGAAGAGACCATGATTATTTCACGCTCCAACAAGCGGGCTACCCTATATAATAATGGTATCCGCAACCGCATCCTATACCGTGAAGAAGAACTTTCGTCCGGCGACCGGCTGATGATTGCCAAGAATAACTACTTCTGGACTGCCGGCAATAAGGAGATGGACTTCATAGCTAATGGCGAAATCATACAGGTGTTACGTGTACGAAGGACTTACGAGCTCTACGGTTTCCGTTTTGCCGACGTATCGGTCCGTTTCCAGGACTACGATCTCGAAACGGATGTCAAAATTCTCCTCGACACCTTACAGACAGCAGCTCCCGCACTGCCGAAAGATCTTAATGACAAGCTTTTCTATACCATTCTCGAAGATTACGACGATGTCCCGACAAAGGCAGGAAAGATGAAAAAAATGAAAGCAGATCCTCATTACAACGTCTTGCAAGTCAAATATGCCTATGCCGTCACCTGCCACAAGGCACAGGGCGGCCAATGGATGAACGTCTTTCTGGATATCGGCTATATCACGGAAGAAATGCTTGGAGAAGACTTCTACCGTTGGCTTTACACCGCCTTTACACGTGCGACCCACCGGCTCTATCTGGTGAATCTGCCGGAGGAATTCGAAGAATATGCCTCGTCCTGATTTAGGTTGGCCATGCCTCTCCGGTTTCGCATCCATATATTTAAGTAAAAGACAAAGAAGCAACAATATCAATTAATAAACAAATACACAGCTATTAACAGCAATTACTACCACTCCTTTGCTTTTCGCCCTTAGTCGAAAAGGTTTTTGACCTGTGTCGAAAGGGCTTTTGACCAAGGGCGAAAAGGTTTTCGACTAAGGGCAAAAGGTCTATGAGCAGGCGGTATGACAACAGTAGCATGGCGATTGTCACTTAAATAGAGCCTTTCGGGGACGACTTGATCTCTGATAATGGAGCATTTCGGAGCGGTTGTCCTAACTTCACAATAAAAGGAATAACAATATTTCATACAATAAATACGTTACATATATAAGAAATACCTATTTTTGTTGCAATATAAACGAAAACCTGCTTGTAAGTTTTCATGAATGGAAAAAGGAATGGCGAATAAAGAAAAAATAGATTACCTGCTTCTGGATATCCGGGAGCTTGAAACATTGGTTGCCGGCATGCGGGATGCAGAAGTGTATCCGGTGTCTTTTTTCGGCCAGACTTTCGACCTCACCCATAAGATTCTGAAGGACCTACATGCTTTGGAAACGGCCCAGATCGAAATGCTGCGTAAACAGATGGAAGAGCATCAGGCTCTGATCCAGTCTATTCCCCCATCGGTTGCCACTCCGGTACAAACAGTACAGGAAGCTTCGATTACAGCCCCGGCTCCGATTCCGGCCGAACCGGAGCCAGTCATCCAAGAGCAGGAAATCAGACAGGAGCTTCCTGCAGAACAAGGATTACCGGCCGGACCGGAGCCAATCCCCGTTGAAGAGCCGGAGACTCCGGCAGTGGAAGCATCCGGCAAAGTGATCCCCGCAGAGCGTCCCGGATTATTCCTCAACGACCTGTTGGAAAAGAAAAATTTTTCGGATTTCCGAAAGGCATTCAGCCTGAACGATCGTTTCCGTTTCCGCCGCGAGCTGTTCGGAGGTGATGAGGCACGGATGAACAAAGTAATCAATGACCTGAACGATCTTCATTCGTATGAAGACTCGGTCACATATTTGAATAACGAATTAAAGTGGAATATAGAGGATGAAGCGGTAGCAGACTTTATCAAGCTGCTTGAAAAACGCTTCCTCTAAGCAATGTGACAATGGACAATTGACAATGTATTTGTCTTTGTCTTTTTAATTGTCAATCGTCAATTATCAATTAAAAAGTGCTATGGCAAAATTAACAGTAGTACCCACTCCCGTCGGAAATCTGGAAGATATGACGTTCCGGGCAATCCGCGTGCTGAAAGAGGCCGATCTCATTCTGGCGGAAGACACGCGTACTACAGGTATCCTGCTCAAACATTTCGAAATACAAAACAGGATGCAGTCGCACCATAAGTTCAACGAGCATAAAACGGTCGAACAAGTGGCAGCCCGTATCAAGGCGGGCGAGAATATAGCATTGGTATCGGATGCCGGTACTCCCGCGATATCCGATCCGGGATTCATGTTAGTGCGTGAATGTGTACGTCAGGGTGTAGAAGTGGAATGCCTGCCGGGAGCCACGGCTTTCGTCCCGGCATTAGTTGCTTCGGGGCTGCCCAACGAGAAATTTTGCTTCGAAGGCTTTCTTCCCCAGAAGAAGGGAAGACAGACGCGCTTGAAAGAGCTCTCGACGGAATATCGCACCATCATCTTCTATGAGTCACCTTTCCGGCTGGTCAAGACATTGACACAACTAGCCGAGTTTTTCGGGAATGACCGCCCTGTTTCCGTATCACGTGAAATATCGAAGATACACGAAGAAACCGTACGCGGCACGCTCGAAGAAGTTATCGCTCACTTCACCGTGAACGAACCGAAAGGTGAAATTGTTATAGTATTAGCAGGCTTAAAAGATAAAAAGGACAAAGAGACAGGAACAGAAGTTTAACGTAACAACAGAAAGAACATGAAGAAAGTATTAATTGCAACAACGATTTGCACAGCCATGCTGGCCTCCTGCGGACAGAATTCAGCAGAATATAAGAAGCTGAAAGCAGAAAACGACTCTCTGAGAATCGAAAACACCAAAAGCAATGCCGAGATGGATGAAATCCTCGGAACCCTCAATGACGTAGAGGCTGACATCCAGTCTATTCGTGATGCAGAAAATTATCTCAACATACAGCAACAAAAGGGAGATCTGAATAAGAGTAATCGCGAACAGATCAAAGAAAACATGCAGTTGATCAGCGAAACACTGAAAAAGAACAAACAGCAGATCAGCGAACTGGAAGAGAAACTGAAAAAGAGCGGAATCCAATCCTCGGCTTTGAGGAAAACAATCAGCCGCCTTTCTTCCGAACTTGACCAGAAAGCCAATATGATTGTCACGCTACAGGAAGATCTGGCAAAGAAGAATGTTCGTATCCAGGAATTGGACGAAATGGTTGCTTCCTTGAACGAAGACGTGGAAGACTTGTCCACTACAACTGCGGCCCAGTCCGAGAAGTTGCAGGAACAGGACAAACAACTTCATACTGCTTATTATTGCTTCGGCACGGCGAAAGAACTGAAAGACCAAAAAATCCTTTCCGGTGGCGGCTTGTTTGCCAAATCCAAAGTATTGCAGAGCGGCTTCAATAAAGATTATTTCATTTCTATCGATACCCGCGAAGTGAAGGAAATCCCGCTGTTCGCAGGCAAGGCAAAGCTGAAATCCAATCACCCGGAAGGTTCTTACGAATTTGTGAAGGACGAGGACGGCAATATGACATTGAAGATCACGGACGAAAAAGCGTTCTGGAGCCTTGGCAAGTATTTGGTGATTGAAGTAGGATGATGAAATACAAAAGTCTTTTTATTGATTTGGACGATACCCTTTGGGACACGTACCATAATAATAAGGAATGCCTCGAAGAAGTATATACCGCTCACCACTTTGACCGGTATTATGCCTCCTTCGAGGCTTTTTTCGAGATCTACTGGCCACACAACAACCTGCTATGGGAACAGTACCGCAACAATGAAATAGACCGCCAGACATTGATCATCGAACGTTTTCGCTATATGCTCCGCCCGTTAGGGATAGAAGACACAAAATCGGTACTGGCGATCAACAACGATTTCCTGCAACGAACAACCCGCAAGACACGCCTAGTACCGGGAGCAATCGAGCTATTGGAATACCTGCGTCCCTCCTATCGCATGTATATCCTGTCCAATGGTTTCCGGGAAGTCCAATTCAAAAAGCTCTGCAATTCCGGTCTGGCCCCCTATTTCAAAAGGATGATCCTATCTGAAGATGCCTGCATCCAGAAACCTCATAAGGAGATTTTCGATTTCGCCCTTAAAAACACCAACTCCCGCCGAAGCGAAAGCCTGATGATCGGCGACAGTTGGGAAGCCGACATTATCGGTGCCCACAATTCCAAAATCGACCAGCTATGGCTGAATCCGAAAGGATTGCCGGCAAAAGAATTCATACCGACTTACACGGTTGGAAGCCTGGAGGAGATCAAACGGATCTTATGACTTACACCTAAAAGAAAAGGAACCGGAAAAGCCGTCTTCCTGCCCTTTCCGATTCCTTCCCTCTCTTCAGGATGCCTCCTGTCAAAAATTATAATGGAAACCGATGCTGATATTTTCCGTGTCGAAGTTCACACCTCCAAAATCAGAAGTTCCGTTGTACGAATCGCTATAACCAAGAAATCCGACTTTAGTGACAAAAGATATATGTTCCGTCGCTTTCAAAGAAAGTCCCGGACGCAATCCCAACCGGAAACCGGTATCACCGTCACCGGCAGCAATCCCAATCGTTCCATCGACAAACAATCCCACAATACCCGTCTTATAAAACGTATAGCGAGCATACGGAGCAAACTGGAAACGGTTATAATCATCGTAATGCGTATAACCGATTTCACCCCCCCACGGCCCATTGGTCAGTCAAATGACATCCTACTTCCGGTGAGATCTGGAAAACAAACTCACTATCTTCACTACCGACTGTAAAACCACCGCCAATATACACCTCCTGTGCACCGACCGAGCAAATCGCCATAAAGGCAATCATGCATGAAACAAATAACTTCTTCATTTTACTTTATTATATATAAATATTATTAGAACTCTGAGGTAAAATGGAATTTGATATCGGGGAAATCCTGCTGTGCCATCATCAACACATAGCTGGAATCGGCCAGATAGACATCGCGGCCCTCTTTGTCGAGCGCCATATATTGAGCTTTACGGCGTTTGAAGTTTTCAAGAGCGGCAGCATTATCGCTTTCTATCCAGCAAGCCTTATAGAGGCTGATCGGTTCCCACTTACACTGTGCGCCGTATTCGTGGAGCAAGCGGTACTGGATCACTTCGAACTGCAATTGTCCGACCGTACCGATAATCTTACGTCCGTTGAACTGGTTGGTAAAGAGCTGGGCGACGCCTTCATCCATCAACTGCTCGATGCCCTTGTTCAACTGCTTGGCCTTCATAGGATCGGCATTCTCGATATATTTGAACATTTCAGGAGAGAAACTCGGCAATCCTTTGAAATGAAGTTCTTCACCGGAAGTCAGCGTATCACCGATCTTGAAGTTTCCGGTATCAGGCAAACCGATGATATCGCCGGCAAAAGCCTCGTCCACCACTTCCTTCTTCTGCGCCATGAAAGCCGTAGGACTGCTGAAACGCATCATCTTTCCGAAACGGACATGCTTGTAGTTGGCATTACGTTCGAAACGGCCGGAACAGATCTTCACGAAAGCAATACAACTGCGATGATTCGGGTCCATATTGGCATGGATCTTGAAAACGAAACCGGAGAAGGCATCCTCTTCCGGATCGACCACCCGTTCCACGGCCGACACGGGACGGGGAGAAGGAGCGATATTGATAAAGCAATCCAGCAGTTCTTTCACCCCGAAGTTATTCAAGGCAGAACCAAAGAACACGGGAGCGATATCTCCTTTCAGGTAGGTATCGACATCGAATTCGGGATAAACACCTTCTATCAGCTCGATATCGGAACGCAGCTTTTCTGCCTGTCCGGCCTCGATATAGTTTTCAAGTTCCGGGCTGTTGATATCCTTAAATTCCACGTTTTCCGTCACATACTGCTTGCTCGGAGTATAGAGGTTCAGTTTCTGTTCATATATATTATAGACCCCCCGGAACCGTTGTCCCATGTCGATCGGCCAGCTCAGCGGACGCACATGGATATGCAGTTCTTCTTCGATCTCGTCCAGCAAGTCGAACGGGTCCTTACCGTCGCGGTCCATCTTATTGACAAACACGATCACGGGGGTCTTACGCATACGGCAGACTTCCATCAGTTTACGGGTCTGGGCTTCCACACCTTTTGCGGTATCGATCACGATAATAACGCTATCCACAGCCGTCAGCGTACGAAACGTATCTTCAGCGAAATCCTGGTGGCCGGGCGTATCGAGGATATTGATTTTATGGCCGGAATAATCGAAAGCCATCACGGAGGTTGCGACGGAGATTCCACGCTGCTTTTCAATTTCCATCCAGTCGGAGGTAGCTGTCTTCTTGATCTTGTTAGACTTTACGGCTCCTGCCACATGAATGGCACCTCCAAAGAGCAACAATTTTTCGGTAAGAGTCGTCTTACCGGCATCCGGGTGGCTGATAATAGCAAACGTTCTTCTTCTCTCAATCTCTTCTGAATACTGACTCATTGTTATTTATCTTATTTTGTTATTCTTTTCATACATTCACGCAGACTCGCTTCCCAATGGGATATACTGATCTTATAGATCGTTTTGATCTTAGCCTTGTTCAGGACACTGAAATGCGGACGGGCAGCCTTCGCCGGATAATCTTTGGACTCGATCGGGAGAACACGGCAGGGGGCATTCCCTAACTCCATAATCTTCACGGCAAAATCATACCAACTGCAAACCCCTTCGTTAGAATAATGATAGATACCGGGAACGAAAGCATCCGCCTCCGCCTGCACCAACACTGCAAAAATGGCAGCCGCCAGATCCCCGGCATACGTCGGCGAACCAATCTGGTCGAACACGACAGACAACTGTTCCCGTTCATTTCCCAGACGCAACATCGTCTTGACAAAATTATTACCGAACTCAGAGTACAACCATGCCGTACGGATGATTACTGCATCCGGGCACACCTCCTGCAAAGCCTGTTCACCGGCAAGTTTCGTACGCCCGTAGACAGAGGCCGGACAAGTATTGTCCGTTTCCACATAAGGCAAATGATTTGTGCCGTCAAACACATAATCGGTAGAAACATGGATCACCCTCGCCCCAGCCATACGTGCCGCCTCGCCCAAGTTTCGTACGGCATCCCGGTTGATACGAAGGCAAAGAGCTTCGTCATCCTCCGCCTTATCCACAGCCGTATAGGCGGCACAATTGATGATATAATCGACTTGCTTCTCCTTAACAAAAGCATTCACGGCCTGAGCATCGCAGATGTCAAGCGTATCCACATCCGTAAACACAAACGCATATTGCGGATATCCGGCAGCTAACCGACGGATCGAATTGCCCAGTTGCCCGTTAGCCCCTGTTACTAAAATCGTTTTCATCTTGTCTTATTCTTCTAATTTCAGTTCCCCATTCATATCTTCACGATACTTCTCGGCCAGAAGTGCCAGGAACGAACTGATCTGTTTGATCCCCTCCATCGTTTCAGGGCTGATTTCCTTCCCTTGCATCTTCAGCATCAGGAAACCGTAAATAGCATTGAAGCAAGTCTCCAACTCAGGCAAGTCCTCGCCGCCCGATTTGGCACGGAGCTGAACGATAAAGGGGAGTGTTTTATAATAGGCCGCCCCATACACCATTTCCTTCGGCGATTTCAAAAGACGGAGGTGCAGATCGGTCAGGGCAATGATCACATTCTTGTTCAGCTGGATATGTCCCTTTTCCATCACCCCTTCGGAACGCATCATCTCGATTAGTTCCTCATACCATTTGGCGATTTCTTCCTTTATATCGTCCGGTTGGTCGTAACGATCTACAACCGTGCGGCGGATCGAATCCATATCGAAGTTATTGGCACGTATCAGGTCTTCCACCTGCCACATGTACAACAGATATTCGGCTATATTTTCTTTTCTTTTTCGTCTTGCAATAATCATGGTTGCAAAGATACACTATATTCGGATAATGCCTGATAAAAATCCGCATCTTTTACACCTAACTGGCGGCAGGCCAGGCGGGCAGCATTCAGGTTGATCAGGAAAAAGCGATCCGGAATATAGACGGGAAAGTCCCCGTAGCGAGTCTGCAAATAGGTCTTTCCCTCTTTCTCGACCACGACATGCTGGTCGTAAGGCATGGCTGTAATGTCTTCGCGAACCTCTTGCGCAAGCTGTTTGACAACCGGATCGCCGTCGAAATAAATCAGCTTTCCCCCGCGTTCGATAGAAGAGGCGAACGTACGGAAAGTCGTATGGTAGGCCTCCGGTGTGGCGTGGTCGGTAGCGGAAGTCCACATCAGATTGGTCAGAATAGCGATATGCGGACGATAGAACTCCAGCTGGAACCGTTTCTCCAAAGCAGACGTTACATGCTCATCACCTTCGATAATCGCGATCCGAGCTTCATAACTCAGATGCACACGGTCGGGCAACAAGGGGACTTCGCTGGTCAACGCATAGTCGAACGCCAGTTTCTGCCGCTTCAGGGCGCACACAATCATCGAGATGATCGTCTTCTTTCCCCGGCTACCGGCAACAACAACCCGCGTCTTCTCTTTCGTCCGCTGAAAGATGAATTCAGGTATCGAAAGCACTAATAATCCCAGTTCCTTTGCACGTATCAATTCGGGGTTATCCTGCCGGACTGCGGCCCCTAATACCACAAAATGTATATCTTTAGTTAATCTCTCCGGGAACCACCCGTCTCCATGACAAGTACACCCCTCTTTTTCCAGTCTGGCAAGGGTCGTATCAGTCAGTCCAACACCGGATACACTTACTTCATATCCTTTTTGGTGGATAGCCAGGGCTAAGTCAAACAACAGAGGCTCGGTTACGGAGATTAAATGAACTTTTCGCATCACTCAGATTTTGCCTGCAAATGTACACAATTTCATTCACGCTTCGCATGGGTTTGAAAGAAAAAACTTCCCTATCTTTGTTGGAAAAAGTATAATTTATGGATATTCAACTTATAGACACAGGCTTTTTCCATGCAGACGGAGGTGCCATGTTCGGTGCGATTCCCAAAACTGCTTGGAGCCGCCGTTATCCAAGCGATAAACAAAACGGATGCATCTTGGCTATGCGCAGCATGTTAGTCCGCGACGGGAACGGGAAGATCGTACTCGTCGACAACGGGGCGGGCAACAAACACCTGAAACAACTCAGCTATTACAACTTCTTCGACCTGGTCGATCTGAAGGATGAACTTCAAAGGCGGGATGTTGCCTGTGAGGATGTTACGGATGTCATACTCACACATCTCCACTTCGACCATTGCGGATATACGACACAAAAAGAAGAGCAGACCGGTGGAAAGCCTCTCTTCAAAATGGCCTTCCCAAACGCCATCCACTGGGTAAGCCGTGCACAGTGGGAGAACTTCCTTCACCCGAACGCACTCGAAGCCGACTCCTATTTCATCGAAAACATGCAGGCCGTCTACGACAGCGGCAAGCTTCGCCTCATCGAAAATGACACGAATCTCTGCCCCGGCATCGACCTGCGGCTGTTCGACGGACATACGCCGGGGCAAATCGCACCTTATATCACGACACCTGAGCGCACTTATGTCTTCGCCGGCGATGTCATCCCGTTAGCGGCAAGCGTCTCGCCCCTCTGGATATCGGCATACGACACCTATCCTGTCGTTTCCTACAACGAAAAAATGCGGATGCTGGAAGAAGCTGCCTCAGAGAAACAGGCAGTCATCTACTGTCACGACGCCTATACTCAGTGTACTACCGTGAAAAAGGTGAACGACTTTTTCAAGGCAGATCAAAAAGTTTCACTTTTTTCCATAGGGTGAAAATAAAGTCTCCCGCAGGTAAAAATAAAGTTACCCTTACATGAAACTACAACAAGATTACTACCGGACTAAAGAAAAAGCCGGTTGTATTGTAGGGCAGTCTGCTATTTATCTTTATCTTTGTCTGATTATAATCATAAATTAATCCTGATCATCATGAAAAAGACAATCTTCGCTTCACTGACAATCCTGACATTCTCGGCCCTAATGTTCTGTTGCAGCAATGCTCCCAAGCAGGAGAAAGTGCTTCGCCACGTTGTCATGTTCGGTTTCAAGCCAGAAGTATCCGCCCAACAGATCAAGGAAGTCGAAGAAGCTTTCTGTGCACTTCCCTCCCAGATAGACCTGATCAAAGGGTACGAATGGGGAACGGATTGCAGTCCCGAAGGATTGCAACAGGGATTGACGCACTGTTTCTTCCTGACTTTCCATTCGGATGCCGACCGAGACGCCTACCTGATCCATCCGGCGCATAAGGCTTTCGGGAAAGTATTAGGAGACAAGGCATCTGCCGTCACCGTCGTGGACTACTGGACCAAATAAGAATTATTATTTTTCTCACTTATAACATTTTAAACGCATGAACAAACTAACAAAGTATGCATGTATCCTGACAACCCTGGCCGGAGCCGTGGCTTGTTCGGGAGGTAAAAAAGCACAAGGAGACTATGCCATTATCCCGCTTCCTCAAGAAGTGGTGACACAAGGCAGCGCCCCGTTCCTGTTGAAACCGTCTACCCCGATCTCTTATCAGGAAGGTGATGCGGAAATGGAACAGACCGCCCGTTTCCTTGCCTCCTATGTCAAAGAGGCTACGGGATATGAACCGAAAGTGATTACCGGGAATGCGGACAAAGGCATTCATCTGTCAATCGCTTCCGACATCCGGAACCCGGAAGGCTACCGCCTGCTGGTCAGCGAGAACGGCATCGAGATCGCCGGAGCATCCAACGCCGGTATTTTCTATGGCGTGCAGACCTTGCGTAAGTCTATCCCCGCCGTGGCCGAAGGAATGGACATCGAGCTTCCGGCCGCCAGTATCAACGACTATCCGCGTTTCCCGTATCGCGGTATGCACCTCGATGTTTCCCGGCACTTCTTCCCGGTAGATTCGGTCAAGAAGTTCATCGATATTCTTGCCTTGCACAATATGAACCGCTTCCACTGGCACCTGACAGACGACCAGGGATGGCGCATCGAGATCAAGAAATATCCGGAACTGACCCAGATCGGGGCGCAACGCAAGGAAACCGTCATCGGCCGTAACTCCGGCAAATATGACGGCAAGCCGTATGGCGAAGGCATGTTCTATACGCAAGACGAAATCCGCGACGTGATCGCTTACGCCCAAGAACGTTTCATCACGATCATCCCCGAAATAGACCTTCCGGGACACCAGTTGGCAGCTATCACGACTTATCCGGACCTGGGTTGTACGGGCGGACCGTATGAAGTATGGACCCAGTGGGGCGTATCGGACGATGTGATCTGTGCCGGCAATGAAAAGGCAATGACCTTCCTCGAAGACGTGCTCGGCGAGGTGATCGATCTTTTCCCGTCCGAATATATCCATGTAGGCGGTGACGAATGCCCGAAAGTGCGTTGGAAGAGTTGTCCGAAGTGCCAGGCACGTATCAAGGCGGAAGGCATCAAAGGAGACAGCAAGCATACGGCCGAAGAATACCTGCAAAGCTATGTCATTTCACGCATGGAGAAATTCGTCGAAAGCAAAGGGCGCCATATTATCGGCTGGGACGAAATCCTGGAAGGCGGACTGGCCCCGAACGCTACGGTGATGAGCTGGCGCGGCGTAGACGGAGGTATTGAAGCAGCCAAACAGAAACACAATGTAATCATGACACCCAACTCTTACCTGTATTTCGACTACTACCAGTCTACCGACACGGAACACGACCCGCTTGCCATCGGTGGTTACCTGCCGTTGGAACGCGTCTACTCGTTCGAACCGACTGCCGGAATCCCGGAAGAGTACCAGAAATATGTAACGGGAGTACAAGCAAATCTGTGGACAGAATATATTCCGACATTCAGCCAGGTCGAATATATGGTATTGCCGCGTATGGACGCATTGGCAGAAGTGCAATGGACAAACGCCCCGAAGGATTTCAAGGCATTCCTGCCGCGTTTGGTCCGCATGACCGAACTTTACGACCGCTTGGGTTACAACTACGCCAAACACATCTTCGACATTCGCGCCTCCTTCGCTACCGATGGTGACAAAGGTGAAATCGTCGTGACACTCGAAACCGAAGGTTCCGCCGATATCCATTATACACTCGACGGCAGCGAACCGACGGCAACCAGTCCGAAATACGAAGCCCCTCTCCGCATCAAGCAAAATGCAGAAGTGAAAGCCGTGGCTGTCCGCCCGACCGGAAACAGCCGCATCTTCTCCGAAAAGATCGACTTCAACAAGGCGACAGCCAAGCCGATCACATTGAAGGTGGCTCCCAGCAGAGGATATGACTTCAACGGCGGCCCGGAACTGACCGACGGCCTGAGCGGCAACGACAACTACAAGACCGGACGCTGGCTCGGCTTCCAGGGCAAGGACTTGGATGCCGTTATCGACCTGAAAGAACCGACCGAGTTCAGCAAAGTGTCCTTCAACACGAATGTTGTGAAAGGGGACTGGATCATGGGAGCGGCAGGCGTTACCGTAAAGGTATCGGACGACGGACAGAACTTCAAGGAGGTAGCTTCCAAGGTTATCCCGTCTTTAGGCAAAGACGACAAAGACGGCCTTTATCCGCAGGAAATCTCCTTCGACCCGGTAAAAGCCCGCTATGTCGAAGTCATCATCAAGAGTGACAAACTCCCGACATGGCACGGAGGTGCAGGTAATCCGGCGTTCTTATTTGTGGACGAAATCAATCTGCAATAAGTAAATATTTAGGCACAGATTACACGGATTTCACGGATTCTCTTTCTCATCTCCGTGTAATTCGTGAAATCCGTGCCTAAAAAATATAAAGAAGTTTTGCTATTCTAACATATTCCCCCATGAAAAGAGACATACTTATCCTTTCTGCCCTTTGTACCTGTTGCAACCTTTTTGCCGAAGAGATCACAGTCAAGTATCTCAGGTATGCAGGTCCTTATGAAATAAAATTGTGTGCCGAATGTAACAAGATCATCTGCGCCGGGGTCGTGTAAGCGCCTTCACCCAGAAAAACATTTTTGTCCTTAACTGCATATCTTTTCAAGAAATACCCGGACTTTAATCTCGATTCTAAGTTTGTTCCTGCTATAATTTCGGATGATATACGGATTATCATGGACTATGAGTAATGAATTAACGTTAAATTTGGTATATTCATCTATTTTTCTTAACTTTGCAAGAACTTCAGGCAGAAATCCACTACTTTTTAAGTACATTAAGTTCTATTTTATGCATGGGATAACTTTTCATCCTCTCTTAGAAATTACACAGAGCCTGCTTTAAGAAAAAACATTTTATAAACCATTGCGAGGTATTGAATAAATGCCTTACTAAAACGTAACTTTATGAGATATAAAGATAGTTTGCAATTGCCATTTTTTTGGGCGATAAACATCATTTTACCTATAACAGCAGCTGTATACTAGTATAATTTTAGATTTTGCAAGCTACAGGAGAAAAGAGACGTGTGATGACGATGGCAGTTTACGGTTCTGATAAGGAATAAAGTCTTCAAGATATTGAAACAAGGGGAAAATAAAAGTGAGATTCTGAAGGAGACCGGAAGTACAGTCGCCATAGACAACACAAGCCTCTCTGTCCGGGAGGGTAAGATATTCGTAATCACGGGACTTCCAGAAAGCAGCAAATCAAGTGAACGGACATAGGGATTTGATAGACAACTGGATTCCAGACAAGGAAGAATATTACCGATAAACGTCACGATGGAATGAACGTTCAGACTTTCCTTGTGATGATGTCACTATCGCGTACATGGAATAAAAAACACCACGACTACAGATACGCTCTGAAGATTTGTGGAATGATGAAATCTTATACCATTACCACATTTGGAATAGCAGAAAAGATCAAGAATTATATCTTATTGTTGATCTTGCAGACATAATTCGTTCAAAATGACTTTTATCAATAATTAATTGTCCATTTTATGTAATAGGCGTAGCATTATGCTTTTATAACTTTGCATCATCAAAAATTAACGTTATAAACCAAGTGATTCGGTCACTAAAAACAATATCAGTGCCAAAATGAAAAAAAGTATTTTTTTCTTCTTCCTGTTATTCAGTTTGCAAGCTTTTTCACAAAGAGTTGCGATAAAGAACAATCTCGTATATGATGCACTGTTGACTCCCAACCTATCGCTGGAGTTTTCTTTTTGGGAAAAATGGACCTTGGATACCCAAGTGGGCATGAATTTTTTCTTCTATAAGAACGATCCCACTGCAGATGAATACAAGACAAAGAAATGGAGCCATTGGCTTGTGCAACCCGAGATACGATATTGGATTTGCGAGAGATTCAACGGCTGGTTTCTCGGACTGCACGCACATGGAGGCCAAATGAATGTCGGTGGGATAAACATCCCTTTTATTCTTCAGAACAAGCATAAAGAGATGAAGGCGCACCGTTATGAAGGCTATTTCTACGGTGGTGGCATCAGTGCCGGTTATCATTGGATTTTATCCGACAGACTCAATCTTGAAGCCGCTTTGGGGATAGGATATGCACACGTGAGATATGACAAGTTCAAATGTACGGCTTGCGGACAAAGGATGGAGAAGGGAGGAGCCGATTACCTCGGCCCAACAAGAGTCTCTCTCTCTATTATTTATATACTTAAATAAAACAGGCCTTGGGCAAAATTAGTATAAGATATAAAAATATGAAGTGAATGAGATCAATGCATTATTACATAAAGCTGGCAGTAGTCTGTGCCAGCCTTGGTTTGACGGCTATATTCGGACAGGCCCAGGAAATCGCTGAGCGAAACCTATCACCATTACATTGGAGATATGACGTGAGGGTCAAGCGGAGCGCGGATGGAAAAAGTCTGCGTTTTTCCCTGCATGTGGACGCCATGACCCGGTTGGAGTCACAGAACGTTCTTGTCATCTATCCATCACTGGTTTCCGCCAGTGGGGATGACAGGATCGATTTCGCGCCTGTCGGTATCGCAGGCAGGATACGATATAAGGCCATTACGCGGTCGAAGGCTCTCGGTGAGAATTCCAGGACATCTCGGTTCGACAATGAGCTCCATCCTTTTTCGGACATAGAGGAGCAGGGGGTTTCCTTTCAGGAATCCGTCTCGTTCGAACGCTGGATGACGGATGCCCATGTGACGGTGAGAGAGGAACTGCTCGGTTGTGTGGGTTGTGGCATACGTGAGAATCAAAGTACCGTGGCTGTCATTGACCTGCCTGTTTTCAAGGAGGAGGATTATGCGTATGATTTCCTCGAACCGGAAAAGGTGACGGTCAAGTATTATAAAGACTCCTTTGACAGCAAGGTCACTTTTCCCGTGGCGAGCTACGAGCTGAGCAAGGCTTTCGCTAATAACGGACAGGAGCTCGCCCGGCTGGAAGAATTCATATCAAGAAGTCTGGAAATAAAAGGGGGCGAGTTGAAAGAGGTCCTCATTGAGGGCTTCGCTTCTCCCGAGGGTAAAGCGGAATATAACCAGTCACTGGCGGAAAGACGTACCCTAGCACTCTCGAATTATATCTCCGGGAAATACCCTAGACTTAAAAAGGCCGCGACTTACCGGACGGTCGGTGCTGGGGAGGATTGGAAGGGCCTTAAAAAGCTCGTAGGCATTTCTCCTCTATCCAATAAAGAGGAGTTGCTGTCTATCATAGACCGATATCCGACGGATACGGAACGAGAGTCCGCCATACGTAACTTGGACAACGGCAGGACCTACGGTATACTTCTGAAAGAGTTTTATCCGCAACTCCGCCGTACGACTTTTCGTTTCAGTTTCGATGTAAGGGTCTATACCCAGGAGGAGTTACCTGAAATATTTGCCACGAGACCGGAATGTCTGAGCTCACACGAAATGTACCAACTCTCGGAAATCTATCTCATGCGGGGGGAAAATCCTCTCCCTGTCTTCCTAAAGGCGTACGAACAGTTTCCTGAGGATGTGGTAGTGACACTAAACTATGCCAATGCCTTGCTAAAATACGGGAAAAAGGCAGACAGTGCCTTACGGGTGTTGAACGACGTGAGGAACGACAGCCGGGCCCTTTTTCCGATGGCGATCGCCTATCATATCAAGGGAGACTGGAGAAAAGCGGAAGAATTATTGAAGGAGGCCTATAAACAGGGGGATGACCGTGCCAGAGCTTTCTATGGCGAAGACGCTTATGAATAAAGTTAAGACTTTATATAACAACAGTTAATTTATTTATTCACTAATTTTTTAAGTTATGAAAGTAAACAAATTTATTTTAGCAGGCGTTGCTGTCCTAGGTTTAGGCATGACGGCCTGTAATAATGACGATGTTCCTTCGGTAGGGAATCCTACCGAAGGAAACACATTCGTAGGAATGTACATCTCTACTATGAAAGATGTCATGACCAAGGCGGTAAATGACAACCAAGGAGATTACGCGGGTAGAAAAGAGGAGAGCACACTTGAGTCTTTACGGCTTATCTCTCCTGGTACGCCTCGGGACTGGACGCTAGGAAGCGCTGACGAGGAGAATAAATTCTGGGCAACGGCAACGACCGGCACTTACACGGTCGCTCCATGGAAAGCCACCTCGGGCTCCCAAACAATGGCGTTGTTGTTTAACAGGGGAACTCTTGAGCCTGGTATCGCAACAGCCACGAACGAGGAGTATGGAAGTGTGGCTACCGCGGTGGCCGACATCGCGGCTCTCGCCACGGATAATAAGTTCGTGATGACCTCGAAGGTCGAGCAGAAAACCATCCAGGACAATATCTCCGAGGAAACAGTCAAGACAGGCACGGGAGAGGCTCAGAATGTATTCTCCTTTGACATGGAACGTGTCGTGTCGCAAGGCATGGTCACAAAAGGGGGAGGCCTAAATGCGGAAACAGCTGATGGAAGAGGATCTGTTGATCTTGATAACCTCACGTATACGGCTATCAACGGCGCCGCAAAGACGTATTTTTTCCTCAACCATGCAGGAGATCGTACAATCACAGTGGGAGACGGGCTTTACAAAGATTTCACATCCGCTATTGATGACTATGTTGATTTTCAAAATGCCCAAGATCCGAACGGTACTGCCAAGGAGCATTTGATTCGCCTGGGAAACCTCTTGCCGGAAGAGACTCCAACAGCGGATAAGCTTGGCATGTACGCGGCCAAGGCGGTTGCGGCAGATGCTACCGAGGCTAAAAAGGTGGCAGGTATTTATTTCTTGGAGAATTCCGTAAAAAAGGAGGCACTCACACCTGACAATAAGAATTTCGGTTACTATCGCCTACCGTATGCCAAGGTCTATACGACTTATACTCCAAAAGAGGTATTGCATTGGGATCAAGATCAAAAGAAGTTAATCAGTAAACCCGGGGTAAAGGGCGAGACGTTCTATCGAGGAGAAGGTGATGGGCTGATCTATGCCAGCAAGGATGCCGCAAAGAAAAGCCAGTTGAGCCCGGATCAAAAAGCTTACACCTACGCAAAAGGGAGATGCGCATATCGTGCGTTATGGAACCGTCAAACAAACGCTGATGGAAAAACGATTGTGAACGCTAATACTCGTCGTAACAACACCTATCTGTTGACAATTACGGCTTTCCAGGGTCTAGGTATGCCGTGGGATCCTTCCGATCCTAAAGATCCGTATCTGCCGAAGCCTGATGATAAGGAAGAACCGACGAATCCTGAAAATCCGGATATCGAGAAAGAAGAGACCTACATGCGTGTCGAGGCCAAGATACTCCAGTGGAACCTCGTCTCACGTGATGTCGTTCTTGAATGATATTTAGATAAGAGGTAAACTCAGTTAACAATTTCTCACATAACCTTCTGAGAGGGAAGGGGAAAAACTCCCCCTTCCCTCTCCAATAGACAAATAAATAGACCTCAAACGGTTAATAATCCAAATATAAGCTATATCAAATGAGAATCAGAAGCGTACATCCTGTCACATTTATCATGCTGCTGGCCTGTTGTCTTATTGGTTGTGATTCAGCCGTATTCGATGACTTGAGTGATTGTCCGCAAGGCGTCAATTTCCATTTTTACAGCCAGACCCCTTGCGGACAATTTCCCGATTATCCGTCAGATATCAGGCAGGTCCGAGTATTTGCCTTTGACGAGAAAGATGTACTGGTGAGCGAATTCTCTGATAAGAAGGTAGTTCTTTCGGCAGATTATTCCTTGTCCGTCACTTTGCGGCATACGGGGAAACTTACGTTTGTCGCATGGGGAAGCCGTAACCTAGAGGCTTATGATTTTTCTGGTTTCAAAGAAGGCGTCACGACCAAGCAGGAAATGTGGGTTGCGCTACGGTTGAAAGACAGAAGGGTCTCTTCAGTCCCAGAACCTCTGTACGTCGGGCTAGCTTCCATATCGCTGGAGAATCGGGAGGATATGGGAAGCATATATGAGCGGGTGTCCTTCAATATGCGGGAACTGACATACCGGGTACATTTTACTATCTGGCCCATCCCCGATCCATTCCCTATGGACGAGGAATTCGTCATAAGGATAGAAGATGATAACGGTGTTTATAACTTTAACGGGCAGATCGCCTTTTGCGAACGTTTTGAATACGTGGCCGAAGCCACACGTGATACGGAAAGGATATTAAAGGCTGACTTTACGCTGATGAAGCTGGAGGAAGGCAGGAACACGCTCATATCCCTAGTCAACAAGACAACTGGGGAGATCCTTTATACCGCCAATCTGGTGGATGATATAATCATGTTCCGAGGTGATTCGGGCGAACCACCGTATAGCCTGGAGTGTGAGCATGATTTTCCCATAATATTGAAACTTAAGTACGAGAAGAGTACATGGACGTTGGTACAAGCGACCGTTCTGGACTGGAATGTTGTTTCCCGTCCCGTAGAACTAGGTGCTGATATCATTTAGGACAGATTTAAAATCCGTGTAGTATCTGAAAGGAGTTGAGATTATTATAAAAAACGATATATAATGAAATACGGAACTGTGATAAGGTTGTTAACAGCGATCTGCGTGGTAATTATACAATTGACCGGATGCTCGCCAGATACGGAAGATATGAAAAGATCCCTCGCGGATATTCCTATCCGGATCGTGGCGGAAATGAACAAGGGCACCGGTGCTTCCCGGATGACGAAAGCCTCTGTGCGTTCAGGGGGGGAATGGAAGGAGAACTATATCGGTGCGGAGGAATACGAGAAAACCGTCAAACATGTCCTACTCTTCGCTTATAAGAACATCGGAACCTCTCCGGAGAAAATCATTTTCTATTATCCCCAAGGCACTGCCAATCCGCTGGCGGGTATAACCGGTATTGATCATTTTGAGATGAGAGAGATGGGAGGAATAACCGTAGAGGACTCCGATATAGCCCTGGACCTGGAGCTGATGGGTGGTAATTATAATTTTATCTTATTGGTCAATTGCGAATCCGGACTGAAAAAGATCCGGGAAGAGCATACGATTCCGGATCCGAGACTGCTGACGGAGAAAACCGAGATTTTCACGTCCGACGATCTGCAAGGAGAAAACCGGAAGTATCTTCCCATGGTGGGCCAATGTAATTTTCACGTTCCGAACAATATGGGCGGCAATGACAGGGTAACCCTTTCACCTAGCATACTCCTGGAACGCACGCATGCCCGTGTCGAGTTTATCCTTACGACGGTTGATGACGCAGGAAACTACCTGTCTCCCTTGTTACCGCTTTCCAGAGTGACGAAACTCTCCTTGAATAATGAGACCAGCGGTTATTCCGTCCTGCCTTCCGCCGGGGAATATACCGCCACCGGTGGCGGTAACCCGGATATCAGGGGGGTGGACTACACGGGAGATCCCCTGTTGTTACCGGAAAGGCCCAGTTTTCACGAAGGTGCCAACGAGAGCTCCGGAGAATCCGCCTTTGTGGCCAAATGTAAAGGAAGGCTGCTCCCATATACGGGAGAGACACCTCGCTATATCTACGTGGCCCCGGGAGTCTACGGGAAAGAGGAAGCGCTGGCCTTGGTACTATCCATCGATTACCGGACGGGAGACCCCGATGAGACGTACAAGATCGAGCTCCATAACCCGGATCTTGGGCAAGATGACAAGGCATATTACAATATCCGTCGCAATACCATCTACCGTGTCTTCTCCATGCTGAAAGGGACCAAGAACATGGAGTACGACGTTGTCATGGATGAATGGGAGGATACGGAGGTGGCCATCCCCTGGTAACAAAGACGCCACTCATGTCATCAAAAAGAGAAACAGTTTAAAGAACAGATACATATGAGAATCAAACATTACACTTTGCTATTCGCTTTCTTGGCGATATTTATGGGAATACCTCTCATACAAGGGTGCAGTGACCCTTTTGATGAGCATGGAAACAGAGGGACGGAAGTACCGGCCAAGGATGGCTGGCGATCTGTCACCATGTCCGTTGAGGGGCTTGGCCTTCGAAATCCCTTGACCCGCTCCCTTACGCCGGAGGGAGAGAACGAGACGACGGCGGAGAGGATCAAGGTACTTGTGTTTGACAAAGACAATAAGTTCTCATACGAGGCCAAAGTGACATCTTTCATTCCTTCCGGTGACCCGGATGATAAGAAAAGCAAGGGTACCATGACCCTGCTGGCGAAAAATACTCCTTCGGGCAATACCAGCACTTTCGTGATGCTGGCCAATATCACCGCGTCAGACGAGGCCGGGGCGGAAGAGTGGACCGGAAAAACACGGGAAGAGATTATGGAACTTTTCACATTCTCCATGCCCGACAAGGGGGAATGGAAGGACGGAGAGCTCCCGATGTGGGGAGTCTCGGATCCGGTCAAGGTGGATCACAGTTCCGGCGCCGTTTCAAAACTCGGAACCATCTACCTAATCCGTGCCGTGGCACGTGTGGATGTAGGGCTTAAACTGAGTGACACGTCGGAAGGGGCTTCCACGTTTGACGAGAAAGCCGAGGGCATTGAGGGGATAACACTGACTAAGGTATTTTTTTATAATACCAATACAAAAGGACGGATCTCTCCGTTCGAGAGCGAGACTTATTGGGATCAGGCCAATAGAAAGGCGAAACAGCCTTCCATTCCTGATCCCGCTCCGGCCGTGACAGGAAGGACCGACAGGACATCCGCCATAGTGGATGAGAAAATATTATTGCGTGAAGTCTATGTCCCGGAGGCGGTCAACACACCGACAGGTGCCACGCAAGGAGCCAACGGAGAGGCGCTCCCGGAAGAAGATACGGAAAATTACTTGAGACGCCCCTATATCGTTGTCGGACTGACCGGCGCGGACAAGAGTCGTCCCGACAAGGAGACATTCTTCCGGATAGACTATTTGAAACGTACGGGAACCGAGGCCGACGCTACATACGAGTACCTGCCCTTACTGCGAAACCACCGTTACTTGGTGAACATCACGGCGGTGGGTGGCCCGGGATTCGACACGGAAGAGGACGCAAAGAAAGGGCCGGCCGCCAATATCATGTACAATGTCGTGGTATGGAACGAGTCCACAATGTCCAACGTACAGTATGACGGGCAATATATGCTGGGGGTCAGCGATGATCATTTCACTTTTTATAGGGAGGGAGGTAGCCTGACAGCGAAAGTGCAGACTTCCTGGCCCGAGGGGTTCACGGTAGAGGGGCTGCCCGCATGGATCAGCTATTCCATAAAGCCCTCGGAACCAGGAAAGTCAGCACCGACCGACGAGAAAATCGTGACCTTTACGGTCACGGAGCAGGTGGACACGGACCGCACATGGCCGGAAAAAACAGAAGATGCCCAAAATGCGCTGAAAGCCGCTTTTGTGAAAGCGGGCCGTATGAAATGGTTCCTTGGCTTTGAGCAGTCCAAGGATATCAATGTCAACCTACGGATCTTCGCGGACGAGGCGTGCAGCCAGCCGCTGGAATTTATCGAGGTCAACCAGTACGGCGAGAGCTATGGGCAGCCTGGTAAGGTGGTAACGAAAGACGGACAAACGCTTACGGCGGAAGAGGCCGGTGCCAAGGTCACTTTCTATGTGAAGACAGGGCCTCATAATCTGGAACCCGTTTTCCATGCCGAAGCCGCCAACCCGTTCAAAATAGAGAAAGCGGATCAACTTGCGGGCGGGATATGGAGATACACGGTGACAGCTCCCGATATCACGGAAAATCTGGAGTATTTCGATAATTTTAATACTACTTATATCTTCACCGTTACACACGCGGAAACCGATAGAAGCGCATCGGGAAAACTCAGTCTCTTACAGAAAGAATATAATGCCATCCCCTTCTTCGACAAATGGCTGCATCAGTCATTGCTGGTGTCCAGCAACAGTATCTATCTGATGAACGGCAAACAGAAGCAATATTATGTCAAGGCCAACAGCGAATACAAGATCGAACTGGTTTCCGCTTTGTCTGATAACGGAGCGGGTGATGTGATAGAGACGTTCGCTCCTTTCTATGAGAAGGATCCTTCTCTTTCCGGAAAACCAGTTTCTTTCACGGCTGTTGACGATATCGCAACCTCACGTCTTTACTCTGGTAAGGCGAGATTCAAAATTTATTCCCCTGACGGTCTTTTCCCTGAGAGAGAGTTCGAGGTGGAACTGGTTTCCGGAATAGTGCAGCCTGAAGCGAATACTTATATGCTCAAAGCAGGTGCAAAGCAAGGGATATTTATCCCCGTTTCCCGCGTAAATACCGCCTATGAGTATTATAACATGCTTCTGGAACATGACGCTGTTTTGAGTGGTAAGCAAGGGCTTCCCGGAAACAGATCAGACTTCATGCTAAATAAACTGGATGAAGATGATGACTGGAAAGTCAATATCGTGTGGACGGACATTCAAAAGCCCGACGGGCAGAATGACATAGAGCGAGCAGGACTCAGTGAATTATCCGAACAAGGAGGTTCCGGTCCGGGGTCATATATCTATCTCAAACCTGGACAGACCCCGGGAAATGTGTTGATAGAGATCAAGTCAGGAAAGATCAAGGGGAATCCGACACTTTGGTCCTGGCACATCTGGATAGTTGACAAGTATCCAACAGTATTGGAGGTCGGTAAATATGGAGGAGACGGACCGGAGACGGTTCAATTGATGTCGCATCTGTTGGGGGCTTACGAGAAGGTTCATTCACAGTATAGCGCTGACGAGTTTAGGGAATTTGGTATGCAATACCAATGGGGCAGGAAAGACCCGTTCCCGGCACATGATGTTCGTGTCAATACGAACTTCTATGACGGCAACGGCAAGTCTTTTGATTTCCTTTGGGAACAAAGGGGAAATGATGTGGATTATGGAAAAACAGATGCTCAGCAAGCGAGAGGGGCCGTTCTTACGATGAAGCAGAGCATTGAACATCCAAGCGCCATTGTCTCCCATCAAAGTTTCTGGCTGTATGAATGTTTCCCGCATGGGATGGTTAATAATTTCAAAGATCGCTGGGTGTTCCTGTATCCATGGAACCAGCCTTCCCTGACAGGAAATCCGGAAGATGTGGGCGGAAAAACCGTATTTGACCCTTCCCCTTACGGATTCCGGATCATGTCACAAAAAGAGGCCGTGACTTTGAGATACGCATATTATTACGAGAGCAAATCCGGAATACAGACACCTCTGCCCGGAAGTATTTATGACGGCTCCTTCTTAAGCGGCTATACAGGGGGGAACGAGGTCATTTTCGCCGTGGCACAGGCCAGGAGCGATACTCATGCGGGCCGTTATCTACTCAATTCCACTGGAGGTCCTGCCGGTTGGGCGGCTGCTTCCAATACAAGTGCTACTTACAGGCGTTGTATGACCTTCTCCGTACGTCCGGTTATCGATCCGGATATAACAGATGATTATAAACAATATTTACCTGAATAAAAAATACCCGTGCAGGTAATGCCTGTACGGGTATATAAACAATTTGAAAGAAGAAAGTGAAACTATTATATTTGAGAGAACATTTATGTTGTTCGAATTATCAGATGAATTCAGATACCGGATTCTCTTGCCACCAACTAGACAAGGATGATGTATACCAGATTGACAACAGCAAGTCATCCTGTGCGCTCTTTGTGATTCAAGGCCGGGTGAATTTCGATTTAGGGAAATCTTATGAGGGGGAAATGGAGCAGAGACAGATGTTATACATACCTCAGAATATGAAAGCCCAGATAGAATCCATAACAAGTTCAAGATGTATTCTTTTGTTTTGGGATAAGCACTTGAATGTATGTAATAAGTTGTTTTTAAACTCTTTGCTTTCTAAAGAGAATGATACAGATATAAAAAATATTATTCTTCCGATCAAAAGTCCATTAATGAATATATTAGAGTCCATTAACTTGTATCTGGATGCAAGATTACTTTGTAGGCATATGCATTCACTGAAACAGCAGGAACTGCTCCTAGTCTTGAGAGGTTTTTACACAAAGCAAGAACTGGCAGCTTTTTTTTCCGCATCAACCAATATCGGGGAATCATTTGAAAGATTTGTCTTGGATAATTACAAAAGAACAAATTCAATCAAGGAACTTGCTAACTTATGCCATATATCAGAACGATCTTTCAACCGGAAGTTTCATTCTTGTTTTGGGGAAAGCCCTTATAAATGGATCCAGAAGAAAAAAGCGGAACAAATACAGGAGATGATTAATGATCCGGAATTTTCTTTTAAGGAAATAGCCGAAGAACTGGGCTTCAGTTCTTCGCCACATCTAACAACATATTGTCAAAGGATGTTTGGGATGACCCCCAGCCAATTAAGAGAAAAAAATAAAGATAAATGGATTAAATAAATTGTTTTTTATGGAAAAATCGGAAGAGCTTCAAATAGCAACTTCAGGAAAGAATATGGATATACACCGTATGGAGCTATTGCCAGTGGTATGCTTATCGGTTTACAAAGAGATTATAAAAGAGATGGCAGAATTGATTGAGGACAAACAGATACGGGAAATATTTTGTTCACTATCTTTAGGAAAAGATCTTCTATGTGTTTCACAGATAACAGGCATTTCGTCCAAGAATCTGGTTTCCATGTATAAGAGGGGGATCCGACAGATCCATTTGAAGTGGAAACCTTATTCAGAATTAAAACGAGAACTAGATCACATATATATCAAATGCCGAAATAATGAATTGCTTTTGACACATTCTGAAGAGGTTTCAAAAAAGAATTTCAGGTATGTAAAGATTGTTTTGAAAGAGCAGGATATTCCAACGGAATATGTGGATCTATTAAGTACCCCTTTAAGTAAACTGGATATAAACTCCAGGACTTTACGTGCATTCAGAAAATATAATATCTACCAATTGGAAGATCTTTTAAGGTTCATTAAATATAACGGATTTGAAGCTTTATACCAAATGCCTGGCATAGGCACTAAATCTATTGAGCAATTATATGAAAAGCTGAAGGATAAGAAAATTTTAGTAGATCAAGACACTTGTTTTTTATTCCCTTATCTTTTTGTATAGATATGTCACACTGATATACAATAATACATTTTGTAGGTAGACAATGCACAGTCTTTCGTAGTATCGGATAAGTCGGCATCGGAAACAAAAAACTTGTGAAATAGTTACTATTATCTCTAATCTTCTCTTCAGCCCTTCCTCCAAGCACCGTTACAACTACTTACCAGCTATTGGTGTAATCAACTCTGGTTATGGCTCGAAAAGGGATACTCACAGAAGAAGGTATTAGGCATAGAGAACGGAAACATATCCTCCCCTCATTCATAGCAAATACTAAATATTAACCGATTAAACCTCTCATACGGTCTTCAAAAGCAGACAGAGCTGCTTTCGCTCCTTCTCCCATTGCTATGATTATCTGTTTGTAGGGTACGGTCGAGACGTCGCCAGCCGCATAGATGCCGGGAACATTCGTCCGACAATGCGCATCGATTACAATCTCACCCGGTTTGTTCGTTTCGACAACGTCGCGGAAAACGCCACTATTGGCTGCCAAGCCGATTTGGACAAAGATTCCGTCCAGGTCGATCACCCGCTCCGCATCCGTCTTACGGTCTTTTACACGAAGACCTGTTACCTTATCACCGTCACCAACCACTTCCAAAGATTGGGAATGCAAGAAAACTTCCACATTCGGCAAGCTCTTTGCTTTTTCCTGCAACACTTGGTCGGCTTTCAGTTCGTCCATAAATTCCAGAACCGTCACTTTCGAACAAATGCCTGCCAAATCTATAGCCGCTTCGATACCCGAATTTCCACCGCCGACAACCGCTACGTGCTTACCTTTATAGAACGGACCATCGCAGTGAGGGCAAAAAGCGACACCTTTTCCGATATAGTCCGCTTCGCCCGGAACATTCAACTTGCGCCAGCTTGCACCTGTCGCCACGATAAGGGCAGGAGCAGAAAAACGTTCACCGGTAGAAGTGGTCAGAAGTTTCGCCGATCCATCCAGTTCGACTTTATCCACACGGCGATGCTCCAGTATATCGACCGGATAGTCGTTGATATGTGTCAAAAGGTCGTTCGCCAACTGCTTTCCAGTAGTCTGAGGAACGGAAATCAGGTTCTCGATACCGACCGTTTCTTTGACCTGTCCTCCGATACGTTCGGCTATCACTGCGACATTCAAGCCTTTACGTGCCGAGTAGATAGCAGAAGCTGCACCGGCAGGTCCACCCCCCACTATTAACACATCATAGTTCTTAACAGGTTTTTCAACAGAGTTATCAACACCCCCTTCATTAATTCCGTATTGGGCTTCGAGTTTGGAAAGCAATTCTCCCAAATCACTACGCCCCACATTGATCAGTTTGCCATCGGCAAAAACAGAAGGGACTCCCTGTACTTTCATTGCCTCAACTTCTTTTTGGTTGATAGCGCCATCCACCGTTTCGTGGGTGATCCGGCTATTGAGAGTAGCCATGACATTGAGTGCCTGCACTACATCCGGACAATTGGTGCAAGTAAGAGAAACATAAGTCGTCAGCTTGATCGGACCATTCAAGGCTCTGACACGAGCACAGATACTTTCGTCCGGTATATTTTTACCTTTTCCATCACTATTCAGGACAGCTAACAACAAAGATGTAAACTCATGTCCGTTAGGTACTGCACGAAACCGGATACCGGTAGGCATACCGTCTTTTACAATTGTAAACTGAAGTCCTTCACCATCCGCAACGCTGCATGACAAATGATCCGAGCATGATGCCACATCACCAAGCAGGTCTATTAGCTCCTGACGGCTTTCGTGATCGGGAGCGACTTGTATATCAAATACATATTGGGATACCAGTCCGGAGAAAATACCCGAAAGCTGGTCTTTCATTGCTGAGTCTAACATAAAAATAATATGTCAATTTATTAACGTGCCAATTAAAGAATGTACCAATCGACTAAAGCGATGTATTGCCTCATAAATAATTGGCATATTGGCACATTAATCAATTGGCACATCATTCTTTTTAGATCTTACCAACCAAGTCGATGCTCGGCTTCAAGGTTGCTTCGCCTTTTTTCCACTTTGCAGGACAAACTTCGTTCGGGTGAGAAGCAACGAACTGGGCAGCTTCAACTTTACGAAGCAATTCGTCTGCATTACGGCCGATACCGTTATCGTGGATTTCGGCAATCTTGATCTTTCCCTCGGGATTTACCAGGAACGTACCGCGATAAGCCATACCCTCTTCTTCAATCATCACACCGAATGCACGGCTTAAAGCCCCTGTCGGGTCTGCCAGCATCGGATATTTGATCTTACGGATCGTTTCGGAAGCATCATGCCATGCTTTGTGTACAAAGTGCGAGTCTGTACTTACGGAATATACTTCGACACCCATTTCCTGAAATTTGCCGTACTTGTCAGCCATATCGACCAATTCGGTCGGACATACGAACGTAAAGTCGGCAGGATAGAAGAAAAAGATGGCCCATTTGCCCTTGATATCTTCGCTACTTACTGTCTTGAAACTACCATTCTGAAAAGCTTGAACTTTGAATTCGGGTACTTGTGAATTGATAATTGGTTCCATGATTTTTACTATTTAATTTGTTACTACTATTTTTTGTTTACCCTACAAAGGTAAATCGTAAGATACTGATTGAAAGAATTTTTCAAATTGATAATTTTTATCTGCCGATAGACGGATTTCTATCTGCAAGCATACTTATCTACTATGACAATAGGAAGCAAAGTAATGTTTTCCGGAACAATAAAAATATACCTAATTGTAGGTAAAATACCTTTCGATCATACCATGTGATTCTTTAATTGTTAACTTTGGATGTTAACTTAAAAATATTCGAAGATGAGAAGAGCTAGTTTGTATAATACATTTTCAGCAAGTCTATTGCTCGTTTGCAACGCATGTCTTTCTTCATGTGTCTCACAAATACCCCTTACAAAGGAAAAACCGGTAAACAATTCCACTTATCAAGTCGAATATCTGTTCAAACACGAAGGGTGTAAGGTCTATCGTTTCATGGATATGGGACATTACATCTATTTCACCAACTGCGAGGGAGATGTTACCAGTATTGAAAGCGACAGCGTCCGCACAGTCAACCGGATCAGCCGTAAACCGATCATCATCAAAGAGCAGACACTCGATTAGGCTTATACGGTTACTCCGTGTTTCATAAAGATCGCTTTCGCATTGGCCAGACGTTCTGCCGAAAGCGGTTCCACACCTTTCAGCTTATAGTCCAGGCCTTGTGCCTCATATTTGTAAGCTCCCATTGTATGATAAGGCAGAAGTTCGGCTTTCTGGACCACGTTATATGAACTGATATATTCGGCCAGCTTGCTCAAGGCTTCATCATCGTCCGTCAGGCCGGGCACGATCACGTGGCGAATCCATACAGGGATGCCGCGTTTCTCCAGTTCATCAAGAAAGCGTAAAGTATTATCGAGTTTTACGGCCGTCAAACGGGGATGAAGACCGGCGTCGATCGTCTTGATATCTAACAGAACCAGATCGACCTGTTCGAGCACCTCCAATGCTTTACCGGAACAGATATAGCCGGAAGTGTCCAACGCCGTATGAATACCGTTCTCACGGCAAAGGCGGAAAAACTCTTTAAGGAATTCAGGTTGTAACAAAGGCTCACCACCGGTCACGGTAACACCACCTTTAGCGATAAAATTCTTATAGCGCAGCACTTCGGCAAGCAAGGCTTCCGGTTCCATTCGATAAGGCGTCCCGCTTTTTACCTCCCAAGTATCCGGATTGTGGCAATACAGACAACGAAGCGGACATCCCTGCATGAAAACAACAAAGCGAATTCCGGGACCGTCAACGGTCCCGAAACTCTCTAAAGAATGTATACGCCCCAACATATTAATCAATGGACAATTATAAACTGCTGTTGATGGTGCGCGAGATGACGTCGAGCTGCTGTTCGCGTGTCAGCTTCACGAAGTTGACGGCATAGCCCGAAACGCGGATCGTAAGCTGCGGGTATTTCTCCGGATGCTCCATTGCATCTAACAACAAGTCCCTATCGAACACGTTCACATTCAGATGCTGGCCACCGTCAGGCGTAAAATAGCCATCCAACAGGCTCACCAAATTATTTATCTGAATATCGCGCTCCTTACCCAATGTAGCCGGTGAAACGGCAAATGTATAGGAGATACCGTCATGCGCATGCTGGAAAGGCAGTTTGGCAACAGAAGCCAAAGCGGCAACAGCTCCTTTCGTGTCGCGTCCGTTCATCGGGTTGGCTCCCGGAGCGAACGGCGTACCACCCGGACGGCCGTCAGGAGTCGTTCCGGTTTTCTTTCCGTAAACCACGTTTGAAGTGATCGTCAGGATAGATTGTGTCGGAGTTGCCTTGCGGTATGTCTGATGCTGGCGCAGATATTCCATGAACTTCTCGGTAATGTCGACAGCAATACTGTCCGTGCGGTCGTCATTGTTTCCGAAAGGTACATATTCGCCTTCGCGTTCGAAGTCGATAGCCAAACCACGTTCGTCACGGATCACTTTCACTTTCGTGTCACGGATGGCAGCCAGCGAGTCGGCAACGATAGAAAGGCCGGCGATACCGGTTGCGCGAATACGTTCCACATCTCCGTCATGAAGCCCCATCTCGAATGCTTCATACGCATATTTGTCGTGCATGTAGTGGATGATCTTCAGAGCATTGACATAGACTTTTGCCAACCAGCGCATCATCTGCTCGTATTTCTCCATCACTTCGTTGTAATCCAGATACTCGCTGGTGATCGGTTCGAAACGGGGAGCCACCTGCACACCCGATTTCTCGTCACGTCCGCCATTGATCGCATACAACAAGCACTTTGCCAGATTGGCACGAGCTCCGAAATACTGCATCTGCTTACCGATCTTCATCGGAGACACACAGCAGGCGATACCGTAATCGTCGCCATAGTCCGGACGCATCAGATCGTCGTTCTCGTACTGGATGGCAGAGGTATCGATCGATACTTTTGCGCAGAAGTTTTTCCAGTTATCCGGAGCATTGTTGAACCAAAGCACCGTCAGGTTGGGTTCGGGTGCCGGGCCGAGGTTATACAAGGTATGCAGATAACGGTAAGATGTCTTTGTCACCAGCGAACGGCCGTCAACACCTTGTCCGCCCAGCGATTCAGTCACCCAAACAGGGTCGCCGGAGAACAGGTCGTTGTATTCCGGAGTACGCAGGAAACGGACAATACGCAGTTTGATAATAAACTGGTCGATCAATTCCTGTGCCTCTTCTTCCGTCAGCTTGCCTTCGCAAATATCTTTTTCGATATAGATATCGAGGAAAGTAGAAGTACGTCCGAGAGACATGGCTGCTCCATCCTGATCCTTTACGGCTGCCAGGTAAGCCAGATACAAGAACTGCACGGCTTCGCGGGCATCCTTTGCCGGACGTGTCACATCGAAACCATAACCGGCACACATTTTCTCAAATGCTTTCAGCGCTTTGATCTGCTCCGTTATCTCCTCACGACTCTGAATGATTTCTTCTGTCAGTTCCTGTATATCGAGACGTTTCTGGAAACGTTTCTTTTCTTCGATCAGGATCTGGGTTCCGTACAGAGGTACACGACGGTAATCACCGATGATACGTCCGCGTCCGTAGGCATCAGGCAACCCGGTAATGATGGCGGAACGACGTGCCGCAATCATCTCGTCTGTATAGGCTGAAAAAACGCCTTCGTTGTGCGTCTTTCTGTATTTGGTGAAGATTTCTTTTGTCATCGGGTCCAGATGATAGCCATAGGCTTCCAGACTGTTTTCGACCATGCGGATACCGCCTTTCGGGAAGATACCGCGTTTCAACGGGGCGTCTGTCTGCAAGCCGACGATTACTTCGTTTTCCTTATCGATGTAACCGGGTCCGTATGTGTCAATCCCCTGGGGAAGCTTCGTTTCGGCATCATATACTCCTTTCTTCCTTTCAACCTTAAACATCTCGGTTAGTTTGTTCCACACTTTCTTCGTTTTCTCCGAAGAGGGTACGAGGAACGTATCGTCTCCGTTATAAGGTTTGTAATTGTTCTGGATAAAGTCTCTTACATTGATCTCCTTTTTCCAGGTTTCTCCTTTGAACTGCGCCCAGTTCTCGTTTTCAAACTTCATAAGCTTATCTTGTCTATTTCGGTTTAGGCACGCAAAGATACGTCTTTTCCCCCTATCTGAAAAGGATTGTAAAGGACGAGGGATGTTAAACCGGAGAAAATACCTACAAATAGGGATAAGGGAAATAAAAACGAAGCCCCGGCAGTACGAATACCGCCGGGGCCTGTTTTTTGTCTGCCGTCCGGTCTTCACAGAGGGAAAAGCAGTAGAACTTTTAATTTCATTACTTTAGTATTATTAATATTAAATCCAACCGCTTGTTCGCCTGTCGCAGGGTAATTGAAACCATAGATCAAGAAAACCTCTTACATACGGTTTCACGCAGGTTGTCTAGAATTATTTGATTATAAAATGTCATTGTGCCTGTGTAAGGGTGGTTCGCTAACCACCCTTACGATAGACAGTATTGTTTTTTAGTATCAATCGTTACTTAACGATAGCTTTTACAGCAGCTTCACCTTCAACAGCTACAACTACTACACCTGCCGGAGCAGCGATTACAGCGTTGTCAGAAGAAACAACAGTGTTAGCTACTACCTGACCTAAGATGTTACTGATAACAACTTTCTTACCGGCAGCGCCTGCGATTGTTACGTTACCTTCGCCAGCGATCACTTTCACTTCAGATGTTGCGATGCCTTCGTTGGCTGTCGGAGCTTCTGTATCTTCGATCACAAATGTTTCAACGGCATTAAATTCACCCAATACAAGATTGCCATTCAAAACATTAACATAATCACCTGCCATATTATACAGTATATAAGCACCGTCTACCTCCAAGATCTGGAACTTGAACTCAGCTGGAGTCTCAATGGCTTCTTCTGCGCCAGCCAACAAGACCGAATCCTGGTTTTCAACACGTACAGCTTCTGTAAACATAACTCTTCTGATTGCATTTGCAGGATAGTCATACCATGTATTAGCAATCAAAGCAGCTCTTTCAGCAGCTGTAATTTCATCGTTTTCATAAGCTGTTTCAGCCAAATCTGCAACATAAGAACCGGCTACCATCATCTTACCATTCTGAGAAATGAAGAATTTCGGAGTTGCATCTTTTGCATTTACAGAATCAACAAACAACTTCATCGGTTCTTTTGCTAAGATTGCAGCATCAGTTTCCGAAGCAGAAACAAACTTACCTAATACATCACAAACATTTACCCATTTGCTATCAGCTGGATAAGAGGCAAACGGCTGAACAACTGAAATATTGAAAGATGTTGCGGCTGCCAATGTATTTTTCTGATCCAACTTATAATCGTTTTCATCACTTGTCGTTGGTGCCAACTGTGCATAAACACTGAAATCACCATCCGTTGTTGTTGTATAAGCAATCACATAAGCATCTTTAGCAACTTGTCTCAAATAGAAAGAAAGAGGGGCACCAGCAAGTTTGAAAGCTCCAGCGATAAACTGATCATCATCAGCAATCGTATAAGTATAATCCTTACGAATCACTTCATCTTTAGATTCTTTCAAAGACGTACCTTCATAGTATTTATAAGTTGCTTTGTGATCTGTAGCCTTATCAGATCTCGTCAAAGTCCATTCTGTTGCACGTTCTTCGAACGGTGTTCCAAAAACAACCTTATTATCTGCATCAGCTTTCAAATAAACATCCACATATTGGCCACCCACTAATGTCTCAACCATAGTAGCCAATGTATAAGTCTGTCCTTCTACATTTTCAGCGTGGAAATAACCATTTTCCTGGCTGTAGCTTTGAGCAACTTCCAACTTGATAGTTTCACCATCCAAAGCTGTACCATTAGCTTTCACTTTGTAAATACCTGCTTTGTCTGTTGCATAGAAAGCGATGTTGTCAATTGTTTCGAAGTTCTGAACGTTGATCAATTTAACTGTGTTTGCCTCTGTTCCAGCAGCAACCAACCACTGACCAGCCGGATAGTTCTTCATTGCTGCAGAACCTTTATCATACATCTTAATAGAAGCATCTTCCAGTCCTAACGCTTTAGCAAAAGCACCATTAGCATTAGCTGCCACAACATTTACAACCAACGTTTTTGCATTGGCAATTGAGCTTGCAGCAACACGAGTACCATGGCCTACTTCAATCACCATCGGAGACTGACCGATTTTCACTTCTCTTGTAGCAACGTAAGAGACTTCATTAGCTGCGTCTACCTTGTCTACCCAAACAGTACCGGTTTTGCCAAGCACATCTTTCTGCTTCAATATATATCCGTCTTGGTTCAAAGAAGTGTAAGCATAGAACTTCGCATTGTCAAAGTCAATCTTATTGTCTCCTTTTATCAACTCTGCACCTGAGATGACATCATATCTGTAACCTGTCAATGTTTCATCATTAACGTTATTTGTCAAATTATTTTTTGTCAGATAGATGAACTTGGCTGCTTTAAACTTGTCATCACCTTTTGTAAAGGTACCATTAGTATCTTCACCTTCCACCATCAACAAGAATGAGTTATTTGCTGTTTCTGCTCCAAGAGTTACTACTGTAATTTCATTATCATTGAAAGTAGAGTCACCCTGCAATTCTGCATATTCAGTGAAATCAAAAGAGAAGTTGTCACCTTCTATGTCGCGGAAATTAGCAGGAGTTATAGGTGTATCGTAGGCTTCGTAAAGAGCGACTGCACCTTTCACTGCGGTTTTAGTGGCTTCGTTTTTGCTAACCAATGCTATCGGCCATTGATTATTAACATTTTTGAAACCTAAATAAAGAGGAGCACCCGTTACGTTCATCAACTGTAACTGTTTCTTAGCAGTCAAACCAAACCAACGCAAAGCCGTTTCCTTGTTTGCGTCATCCTTTTTATCTACAACAATATAAGCACCATCTTTTTCAACAAATGCCAAGAACTTGCCATCTTTATCCATGAAAGAATACTGTCCTTGCGCATTTTTTACAACAAACCACTGAGCTTCTGTAGTTGGAGCAGTTTCTGTAATAGTAGCAGCATTTACAGGGTTTGCCAATGCGAAAGCCTGAAAATAGCTATTGCCACTATCTTCATGCGTACCTGCCAAATAATAGGCACGTCCTTCCTTGAATTTTTCCAATTCGACTTTGCGGGCATTATCAAGCTGCGCATAAGTCGAACTAAAAGAACCGGCTAGCAAAATACCGGCCAAAAGAGTAGAAAACTTCTTGTTCATAATCTAAAATGTTTAATTAATAATAATATGTATATTGAATATCGTTCTTACTTCCTGTTTAACAGGTTTTTACCAAATTCCTGTATTTTGACGAGATAAAACGTACGTTTTTTTTAGTCATTTTTGAGGGGCTTTCGGGAGGGTTTGTGTTGGAAAGCTGGTTTTTCGTACTTGTTAAGCTATCTGATTGATAAGAAAGAATATAGAAAAGGAAAAATAATTGGAAGAAAGGATTGCAGGTTCAAAAAGTAGTTGTATTTTTGTGCAGTGAAAATGGCGAAAGAAAACGTACGTTTTTTCGCTATTTTTCTTCTTATACCCATATACTTCTTATTAGCAATGACTTACATTGCAAAAAGTGCCTAAAGCCATATAAAAAAAGAGCTGTTTTCAACCGCTCGCCAAACTTCTTTACATCTTCATCAAAACAAAGATAATCAATCACCTATAAGATTAACTTCCTTTATTTACATTGGAGGGGAAAAACAGCAAAAACAGCAGGTTTCGTAATTTCATCTTGGAAAAGCTCCCCCTTCTGTTAAAGATATACAAAATACGGAGTATTGGTTGCTTAGCTCAATAACAGCTTCAAGACTTGCAAAACCTTACATTATTATGTATCTTTACATCAACGTCCGTCACAGACGGATCAAACAACTATAATACGTTAATACAATATATGAAAGAAAAAATCGACTCTTCCGACATCCCCACCTCCTATCTGCTCTGCATGAAACAAGATTGCCCCAAAGCCACTACTTGCTTGAGGAGAATCGCAGAACAACAGATCGGCGACGAAGTCAAACTGTGGCACGTCATCAGCCCTAAATACCAAGAGAAGCAAACCGACCGATGTGCTTATTTCCGCCCTGCCGATAAACTGACCTATGCGCTCGGTTTCATCGGGATGCTGGACCGGATGCCCTACAAACTGATGCAGGAAGCCATTTGCAAGCTGATGAGACGGTTCGGACGCAGGACTTACTACCGCGTGCGAAAAGGCGAACGCCCGCTCTCGCCGGACGAACAAAAAAGCATGTTGAACATACTGAAACAGTGCGGTATCAACGATCCCGGAAAGTTCGATGCCTACTTCGAGGCATACGACTGGTAAGTTCACATGACGCAACTTGCCTACGTATTGGTTGTACCATACCTATGTAACGACCGTTTCCTCGGCATGAAACGGTTGTGCCAAGCTTATGTAACAGGCGTTTCCTACTCAGGAAACAGTTGTGCCAAGCCGATGTAATTGTTTTGGCACAGCCGGAGCAGCAAACAGACCTTTGCGGGAACAAGTCCAAGACTCGACGCCGAACAGATTCCGGACAGAAGCGAATGGGAAACGGAAACATAAAAAAGAAGCCTCTCTTCACAGAGAGGCTTCTTTTTTATACCGAAAATAACCAATAAAAACTTTTCGATATAGTTAATCATCTTATATGCTTACATAATTGACAAAAGGTTTTGATATAGCGATTATACTAATAGTGTTACTTTCTTAATGACATTGCAAAGATACGGGTACTTCCCACCTCCTACAATACCTATATGTGAGTAAAAAAACGTCTTTTACTACCTAATCAAGGTGATATTCAGGCGCAATACCTACAAATGGGTAACATCGGAACCTTTTTACCTACTAATTGCGATTGCACACCGTTGACAGCCCCTCTAATTTTGCCAAAAATTAAAAAACGCAATGAAAAGGTTAACTAATTTATTAGCAATCACTCTACTCACCTCTTGTATAACGGCTTTTGCACAGGAACAAGAAGAAACAACAACAGAAAAATCCGCAGTGGAACAATCCGCAGACATTTATGCCGACGGATATAACAAGTTCCGCTTCGGCGGATATGGGGAGATCCTCGCAAACTTTATGGACTACGGCATCAACCGTTTCCGGGGTACGGACAACGGAAGCAAGAAAGACCATCGCAATTCGATCTCCATACCCCGTTTTGTCTTGGCTTTCGATTACAAATTCAATTCCCAATGGGTATTAGGAGCAGAAATAGAATTTGAGGCTGGAGGTACGGGAAGTGCCTATGAGATAGAAAACACAGAAAACGGAGAATACGAAATGGAAGTTGAAAAAGGCGGTGAAGTTGCTTTGGAACAATTCCACATCACACGTCTTATCCATCCGGCCTTCAATGTCCGTGCCGGTCATTTGATCGTCCCGGTCGGTTTGACCAACGAGCATCACGAGCCGATCAACTTCTTCGGAACTTCTCGTCCGGAAGGCGAAACGACCATCCTTCCTTCTACCTGGCACGAAAACGGTATCGAAGTGTTCGGTACGTTCGGCCGAGGCTACACACGTTTCAACTACCAGGCTTTGGTCGTTGCCGGATTGAACGCCAACGGGTTCGACCGCAATACATGGGTTGCCGGCGGCAAGCAGGGACTATTCGAAACAGATAACTTCACCTCGCCGGGCTATGTGGCCCGCCTGAACTATTTAGGAGTACCGGGATTGAAAATAGGCGGTTCCTTCTACTATTGCCACAATACGGGAGCCAATTCCGACAAACCGGAAACATACGTCAAATATGGAAACATACCTTTGCGCATCTATACGGCCGACCTGCAATACAAAAACAAATATGTCACCGCACGCGCAAACATGATATACGGTAACCTGAGCAAAGCCGACGACCTCAGCAGTGTCAACAACCACCAAAGCGGCGGTTCTCCTTATACACAGACAACCCCGATCGCCAAACGTGCGGTCAGCTATGGTGGCGAAGTGGGGTTCAACCTGCGTGCGGTTTGTAAAGACAACAGGAATGTGCCCGTCATCTATCCGTTCGTCCGCTACGAATACTACAACCCGCAGGAGAAAGGCGAAGGCAAGCACACGATGGACTTACGCAACAAAGTAAGCATGTGGACAGCCGGCGCCAACTGGTACGCTCTACCTAACCTTGTCGTAAAAGCAGACTATACAACACGCAAAATCGGAGGCGGCAAATATAACAGCGAAAACGAATTCAGCTTGGCTATCGCCTACATCAGCTGGTTCCTCAGCAAATAAAAACAACATAAACAATTTAATAGCTTAATCAATAAAATGAAAAAGAAAAATTATTTCTATCTGGCAGCCTTATCGCTCGCCATGACATTCTCGATGGGAGCATGTAGCGACAACAACGACCCCAATCCGGATGGTGGCGGAAAAGATCCGGTCAACCTGGATTACAGTTCTGAAAACGCCAGTGCATGGGGTAACTATATGTATAACGTAGCCATGCTGCTGAATGACGACGCAACCACGCTCTACAACTCCTGGGTGACCGACTACGTCGATGAGCAGGGTTCACACGGCCCATACGCCACGATCTTCAAAGACCAGACTGCCGGGGCTTACCAAAGTCCGCTCTCGTGTATCGAGGAAATGATCGAAAGCGGTATGTGGAACATCGCCAACGAGGTGGGCGACGCCAAGATCAAAGACCCGTATACCAAATATACCAGTGGTGACAAAGAAGGCGGTCTTTATGCCGTCGAATCATGGTATAGCTGGCATTCGCGCGACGACTATACGAACAATATCTTCTCCATCCGTAACACATATTACGGCCGTATCGACGACAACGACGTGTCCAAAGTAGACGGAAACCTGAGTGCATTCAACTCTTACAAAGATTTCGACGATGAAGGAGACATCGCAGAACACTCGCTTTCAAAACTGATCGCTTCAACCAACCCGGATCTCGACGAAGAAATCAAAACGCTGATTTTCGCTTCTGCAAAGGCGATCCAGGCTATTCCGCAACCGTTCCGCAACAACATCGACAGCGAAGAGTCCGTTGCCGCAATGAACACTTGCATGGAACTGGCCAACCTGTTGTTAAATGAAGTAAAACCGTATGTAAACCAAACATTCGGCGATCCTGAATACGACGATGACCTTGATGCAATAGCCGAACAGTTTGTCGATGCGGTCGTTCTTCCTACTTATAAAGACTTGCAGGAAAAGAACAAGCTTTTGCTGGATGCGGTAAACCAGTTCAGACAGAACCCAAGCAACGACAACTTCGAAAAGGCCTGCAACTTATGGATCACGGCACGCGAACCGTGGGAAAAGAGCGAAGCTTTCCTTATCGGCCCGGTCGCCAACCTAGGTTTGGACCCCAATATGGACAGCTGGCCTTTGGACCAGAACGGCATTGTACAGGTATTGAACTCACAGAACTGGGATGACCTGGAATGGAGCGGAAACTTTGACGAAGAAGATGAAGCCATCGGAGCCGCACAGAGCGTACGTGGTTACCATACATTGGAATATCTTCTGTTCAAAGACGGGCAGCCCCGCACTGTCGATGGAGCAAAATAAACATGCCTCTGAGACATAAAACTTGATAATAGATCATGACAAACCTTGAAACAGCAGACAAATGCCCGCTGTTTCAGGGTTTCAGAGTTATTACACAATGCGACTCGCGTTATTCGGAAATAAATTCAGAAAACCAATAAAATGATATGAAGCAATCTTACCTGTTAACATCCTCGCTATTCCTGCTCTTTGCATGCACATCTTGTGAAGAGGACGATAAAATGGATATGGATAAAATAGATGTCCCGAACGGATATGCGCTGTCAGCAGGGACTTCAACGATTTTCCTAAACTCATCGGTCGCCTACGATACGAACGCCGACTGGATAACAGGAGCCAACTCGATCCGTTTCAACAACGGCGACGGTCTCTACGACGATGTACGCACCAGCAACAATGGCGACGGAGGCGGTCTCGGACCTGTTTATGCCGGCTATTCCTGCGGCAGTTGCCATCGCAACGCAGGAAGGACCAAACCGACATTGTGGGAAAACGGCGGATCGGGCAACTACGGTTTCTCTTCCATGCTGGTCTATATCTCCCGCCGCAACGGTGCTTTCTTCCGCGACTACGGACGTGTATTGCACGACCAAGCCATCTACGGCGTCAAACCGGAAGGTAAGTTGTCCGTCACATACGACAAGCAGACTTTTTCCTTCCCCGACGGAGAGACTTACGAACTATGCAAACCCAATTACACGATAACCGAATGGTATAAAGACAGTATCGCCCCGGAAGATTTGTTCTGCACCGTACGCATCCCGTTACGCCACGTCGGTATGGGACAGATGATGGCGATCGACCGCCGGGAAATCGAAGCGCTCGCTGCCAAAAGCAATTATCCGGAATATGGCATCAGCGGACGTTGCAACTATATCACCGAGAAGGGTGTCACCGGTGTCGGCCTTTCAGGAAACAAGGCACAGCATCTCGACCTGACCGTCGAACTGGGCTTTTCAAGCGATATGGGCGTGACAAACAGCCGCTATCCGGAAGAGATTTGCGAAGGGCAGGCTCAGATCAACCAAGGCAGCATGATGGGACTCTCGTATGACCAGCTCGACATATCGACCGCCGATATGGAAGATGTGGACCTTTATATGCAAAGCCTCGGCGTACCGGCACGGCGCAACATAAACGACCCTCAGGTCATCTTAGGAGAACAAAAGTTTTACGAAGCGAAATGCCATCTCTGCCACGTCACTACGCTGCACACGCAAGCGGGCGGTTCCACACTGCTCAACGGCACACGTTTGCCATGGCTCGGCGGACAGACCATACATCCTTATTCTGATTTCCTACTGCATGACATGGGGTCGGAGATCATGGGGGTCGGGTTGAACGACAATTATGTCAGTGGTCTGGCACGAGGAAACGAATGGCGTACTACGCCGCTTTGGGGTATCGGGCTGCAGGAGAAAGTCAACGGTCATACCTATTTCCTTCATGACGGACGCGCCCGCAACCTGACCGAAGCCATCATGTGGCATGGAGGCGAAGGGGAAGCCTCCAAAAATTTATTCAAACAAATGAGCAAGGAAGAGCGTGAGGCAGTGATCGCATTCCTCAACTCCTTATAATTTACCCATAAGACAAATTAAAATGAAACAACTGATAATCACAATTGCAGCATTATTACTATTGCCGTTGACCGTCACGGCCCAATATGAGGAAGATACGGAAAACGGTGTCGTATCACTAAACGGCAAAGAAGGTTTTACAATCGCTACCAAGAAGGGGGATTTCGTTTTCAAACCTTATATGTTGGTCCAGACCAGTGCTAACATCAACTACTACGACGATGAAGGACTGGATCCGGCCTACAATCAGGACAATATACACAACAGCGGTTTCTCGATCCCTTATGCCATCCTCGGTTTCACGGGCAAGGCATTCGACCGGGTGACATTCAACCTCTCCATCAATGCTGCCGGAAACGGAGGAAACATCCTTCAACAGGCTTGGTTCGACGTAGAGATGAAAAAGAGTTTTGCCATACGTGTCGGCAAGTTCAAGACTCCGTTCTCGCACGCTTACCTGACTACGCTGGGCGAGACGTTAATGCCGACACTGCCGACATCGCTCACCTCATCCGTTATCCTGCCTTATTCTCTTAATGCCGTGACACCGAACATCGGCATGGGATTCGACCTCGGAGTGGAAGTGCACGGATTGGTAAAGGATAAGTTCGGCTACGAAGTTGGGATTTTCAACGGAACGGGAAGCTCCGTCAACGTGGCATCCAAAACGTTCAGCGACGACTGGCATATCCCGTCATTGTTGTATGCCGGCCGCATCACGTACATGCCGAAAGGAGTTATGCCATCCAACCAGGGCAGCCCGAACCGTTTGAAGGAAGACAAGATGTTGTTCGGTCTTTCCACGTCATTGAATGTGGAGAGCGAAAGCGAAAGTACGAACGATTTCCGGGCAGGAGCAGAATTCGCCATGTTGAAGAATCGCCTGTATCTCGGCGCTGAAATCTATTATATGAATGTAGGGTTTACCAAACGGCAGAAAATTGACGAGAGCTATAACTATTTAGGGGGGTACGTGCAAGGCGGTTATTTCGTTACCAACAAACTACAAGCGACAGCCCGTTATGACTTCTTCAACCGCAACGGATTGGACACAAACGGTTTTCTGAATATGCCGGCCGTCGGATTTAACTATTTCTTCACCAGCTGCAACTTGAAACTGCAAGCCATGTATCAGTTCATCGGACGTACCGGACATGACACGCAGCTTGACCGCGACAACGACGACTTAGGATTAGCCATGCATTCCGGAACCGTCTTACTTCAGTACACTTTCTAATCGTAACGTCATGAAAAGAGAAGTTTATTCATTCATCTCCGGGCTATTGCTCTTTTCCTGTCTTGCCATCTCCTGTGACGATGGCAAGATATATGATGAAAACAATCAGACGGAAAGGGAAGGAGGAACAGTGAAGTTAACCGCCCAAATCAACGGGATAGATTCCTGGCCAGGCGGTTACAGCGTCGTACTGGCCGGATTCACCCCTGACAATGCTTTCGCACAAACGGCAAAAGGGATTAGCCAGACAGCCGACGGAACGATAAACATGGTCTTGGCCGGTATTCCCAGTGAAGTCACACAGATCGAAGTTTGCGTCATCAACAAGCTACGCAAAAGGATTGCCAGTTTCTATACCGCCGACTACACGGAACAGGCGGATACCATACGGCTGGATGCCGGAAAGTTGGATGCCGGCATGTTCAACAGTATCCAAACCGAAATTTTCAATCGTTCCTGTACGGCTTGCCATGGAGGAAGTACGGAACCTGCTGCCGGACTGTACCTCACGGAAGGTAAAAGTTACAAAGCCTTAGTCGATGTCGTAGCTGATAAAAGCGAGGAAGGGCTGAAACTGGTCAAGCCGGGAAGCGCGGAGGAAAGTTTCCTGCACGTCATCTTGCACGAGAACATTGTCAAGTACGATCATACCAACGTCATCACGACCTCCAGCACTCTGACGTTGCTCGACGATTGGATCAATAACGGAGCTAAAGAATAAGAAAGCACATATTACATGGATTATATCAAAAAGACATACACAGACAAAGCTGTCGAAGTTCAAATTTCTTCCTTTGCCGGGAAAGGTGGGGTTACCGAATATCACGTTCTGCTCGCTATTACAGACCGGACATTGCCGTTTTCCGGACAACTTCAGAACATCCAACGGGCCTATGTGGCAGTTATCCAAGAGGTGTTACCTGACGATGCGACTGCCGTCTTCCGGCGCTATTTCCTGAGCGACGCTGCCAACCAGGCCGACTTGGTGATGGTTTGGGAATGCGAAAATTCCTATTGCCCTCTTTCCATCGTGGAGCAAGCTCCACTAAACGGGAGCAAAATAGCCATGTGGACTTGGTTTCAGACCGGTATCACTGTCGAAACTACCAAAAACGGAATGTCGAAAGCCAAACACAACCGTTATACACAATACTGGACTGGGGGCTCTTGCAATAGGGCTTCCAACTCCGAGTACCAGACACGGCTTTTGCTGAACGATTACGTCTTGCAACTGACCGAGCAGGGATGCAAGTTGGCAAACGATTGCATCCGTACCTGGTTCTTCGTTCAAAACGTGGATGTCAACTATGCCGGCGTCGTCAAGGCCCGCAAAGAGGTTTTCATCACGCAAGACCTGACGGAAAAGACCCATTATATTTCCAGTACGGGAATAGAAGGACGCCATGCCGATCCGAACGTTTTTGTCCAGATGGATACTTATGCCGTAAAAGGCTTGCAGACCGGACAAATCCAGTTCCTCTATGCTCCCACCCACCTGAATCCGACATACGAATACGGAGTGACTTTCGAGCGGGGGACAGCTGTAACCTATGGCGACCGGAAACAAATCTTCATTTCCGGAACCGCGAGTATCGACAATCAAGGCGAGATCATGTATCCGGGGGATATCCTGAAGCAGACGGAACGCATGCTGGAAAACATCGACACCTTGCTACAGGAGGCGGGAGGCGGATTGCAAGACATCATGCAGGCAATCGTCTACTTGCGCGACCCGGCCGATTATGTCGTGGTCAAGCAATATATCGAAAGCCGGTATCCGTCGTTTCTCCACCTGATCGTACATGCTCCCGTATGTCGTCCGGGCTGGCTGATCGAAACGGAATGCATAGCTGTCATACCGGCGGATGCACCTCAATATGCATACTTATAATAATCTACTATACAAATGATAAAAGATATGGGAAACATGAAGAACGGAAAATACAGGGAAACAAGCAAGATGAGTGACCTGATATGCGAGAATTATCCGATGGTCCTTGTGATGAGCCGCTTCGGTATCGACCTGGGGTTCGGAGAGAAAAACATCGGGGAAGTATGCCGGCAGAATAAGATCGACACATATACATTCCTGACTGTCGTCAACTTTCTGACGGAAACGGAGACAATCCCGGCAGCGGAGATCCATAAAGATATCTCCATCTCTTCGCTTATCACTTATCTGCATAATGCACACGACTATTTCCTGAACTTCCGTCTTCCCCATATCCGCCACAAACTGACAGAGGCGATCGTGAGCTGCCCGAAAGATGTGGCCTTCGTGATCCGCCGCTTTTTCGACGAATATGCCGAAGAGGTACACAAACATATGTCGTACGAAGAGAAAACCGTCTTCCCGTATGTCCGCAATTTGCTGGAAGGAAAGAAAGACCCGAAATATAACATCACCATCTTCCGCAAACGGCATGACCAGATCGAGATGAAAATCACGGAACTGAAGAACCTGATCCTGAAGTATTATCCGGGACCGGACAGTAATTTGCTCAACAACGTCCTGTTCGATATTTTCGCAACAGAACAAGACCTTGCCTCTCATAACCGGGTAGAAGACTACATCTTCGTACCTGCTATTCTGTCTTTAGAAAAACAATAAAACCACTTGCCATGTCCACTAACATTAAAATAACGATAGCCGAATCATCCTCCATCATCCGGTGCGGACTGGAAACACTGCTGAAACGCTTACCTGGATTCCGTATCCAGATATCCGAAATAACAGCAGCAGACTGTCTGACAGAGGGCTTACGCATTTATAAGCCGGACATCCTGATCGTAAATCCTTCCATTCCGGGAAACTTCAACCTACAACATCTGAAAGACGAATGCGGCTGCCCGGATATGAAATGTTTTGCCCTTCAATATAATATAAACGACCCGTTTCTGCTTCGCTCCTATGACGATCAGATATCAATATACGATAATGCCGATGAGTTGAAAAATAAATTGGAACGCCTCAACACCGAAGAAGTTCCGTCCGAAGAAGGGGAAAACGAGGACCAGCAGACACTGAGTAGCAGGGAAAAAGAGATTGTCATCTGTGTGGTAAAAGGCATGACAAACCGAGAGATTGCAGACAGGTTATACCTATCCACCCACACCGTTATTACCCACCGCCGGAACATCGCCCGAAAATTGCAAGTACACAGTGCCAGCGGCTTGACTGTCTATGCCATCGTAAACAAATTGATAGAGTTGAAGGACTTGAACGGCTAACAAACAGTACCGTTCCTTACTTTATTAAGTAATTTTCAACTCTCAATTTTCTGATTTCAATTAAATAGCCTTATTTTTACAATCTATACTATAAAAACACAATATAAATATGAACCTGATAAGGAAAACATACGACACGACGGAAGTGCAAATCACCTCTTTTCAATCCTCCAAAGGCATAACGGAATACCATATTTTCTTCCAACAGACGAACTGCCTGGAGGATTTTCACACTCAGTTACAGCACATACAAGATGTTTACGCCCATTCAGTGGAAGAGTTGCCGGGTAATCCGGTCGCTATTTTCCGGCGTTATTTTCTGAGTGACGTAACCAACCAGACAGATGAACTGATGGAACGGGAACGGCTTTCCCCCTATTGCGCACTATCAATCGTACAGCAGGCTCCGATGAACGGCACGAAGATTGCATTGTGGGCTTGGCTGCAGACTGGCGTACAGACACAGGTGTTGCCAAATGGGTTGTTTGAGGCGCGTCACGGTGCATACGGCCAGCTTTTAGGTGCCAACCAGTGCAACAGGGCGGCCAATTCGGAATACCAGACCCGCCTGATCTTCCGCGATTATATCCTGCAACTGACGGAAGCCAATTGCACACTGGCGGCTAACTGCCTGCGCACGTGGATCTTCGTACAGAATGTAGACGTGAATTATCCGGGTGTGGTAAAAGCCCGCAAAGAAGTGTTCGCGACACAAAACCTGACAGAAGAAACTCATTTCATCGCCAGTACGGGAATCGAGGGACGCTATTTCGACCCGATGGTATTCGTGACAATGGACACATATGCTGTTTCCGGTATCTGCCCCGGACAAATCCGCTATCTATATGCACCAGAACACCTGAACCGCACATATGAATACGGCGTTACGTTCGAACGAGGCACAGCTGTCACATACGGCGACCGCCGCCATGTCTTTATCTCCGGCACGGCAAGCATCGACCGATACGGAGAAATCGTGCATGCTGGCGATGTCATAAAACAAACTTCCCGCATGATTGAGAATATCGAAGCCCTGCTGAAAGAAGCGGACGCCACTTTGAATGACATCATGCAAGCTGTGATCTATATCCGCGATACGGCGGATTATGCGCGGGTCAAACGTTATATAGACGAACATCATCCCAGCCTCCCTTATATCATCGTACGTGCTCCGGTTTGCCGAACCGGCTGGCTGGTCGAAATGGAATGTACAGCGGTGACAGCCAAAGGAGATGAACGGTTTGCGGCACTTTAGCCATTTGGGCAGAATCCTTTTATCATAATAACAACGAAGCCCCGACGGAATTACTCTGTCGGGGCTTGTTTTGTGTCTGCTCTCTTTCCTCACGGAAGTACAGGCAGCATTGTTATTTTTTTACTTTAGTATTAATGTACCACTTGTTCGCCCTCGCGGGGTAATTGACTGGTCGGAAAGACCGGACACATGGTCATTATTTGATTATAAAATCTTTATTTCAATATAGTAGAGACACTGTTTCATAGTGTCTCTACGGGAGATCATTATTACTTAACGATCGCTTTAACAGCTTCTTCACCTTCAACAGCTACTACAACTACGCCCTGAGGAGCAGCAATTGTTGCATCGCTTGAAGTGATAACTGTGTTAGCAACTGTCTGGCCCAAGATGTTAGTGATAACAACTTTCTTACCTTCAGCGTTAGCTACACGTACAGCACCCTGCAAAGCGATTACTGTAACTTCAGATGTTGCAATTTCTTCGTTGTCTGTTGCCAGCTGATCGTCAACCTTATTTTCAACATTGAAGATCAAAGCTCCGTCGCCACCTGTTGCAGCATGTGAGAATGTAGATGATTTGTCTGTCAAAACCACACAACCATTCTGAATCTTCAACCATGCAGCATTTTCAGGTGCAATAATCTTATTGTCATAGTTGTTCGATTCGAACAAGAACTGATTTTCTACGCCTTCTTCCGTTACATTACCTGCATTTTCCGGATGTACATAACGGAATGACCAAGTGTAATTCTTATGGTCGTCACCGTCCAGTCTATTCTTAATCAAATATGATTTAGAAGCAAGATTTTTCACAGAATCATTATAAGCTTCCAAAGCATCGAAGCTAATCTTATCGTTAGCCAAAGCTACGAATTCTGCCGGCAGGATCCACAACGTATCGGCAACACGGATACCTTCAACGAAACCTACGCGAGTATAACCACCCTTGATATCTGCATAAGGTTTGTCCTGACCGTAAACATCTACAGAATCCTGGAAACTTACCAAATATTTAGCTCTTTCGAAGCCAGGGATAGCCGGAGTAGCGTGAACACAATGTTCTGCGTCTGTAATATTACCGTCTTTGTCTACGTGAGGACCATCTTCCGTACAAGGTTTACCCGGAGTTCCGGCAAAGTCGTTATGTGCAACCGAAATCAAGTATTGCGGTTTGATATAACCAGCACCACGATTAACCCAAGCAGTATCGATCTGGAATGACAAACCTGTTGCTTTGTCAGCTGTCCACATACCCAGATAGTCAACATTAGCATCAGTCAAGTTGCTATTGTTTTCATCCATCAAGTATTCCTTACGGATCGTTTCGAAGAATCTCAAGCTGTCACGGCCGTCCGTTGCGCTTTCACTCAGTGCAACGTTGTTGAAACGACGATACAACGGAGTTGTAGAAGGTTCAACAGTGAAAGCAGAAGTTCTTGTTTCATTCAGGAACTGAACTTTCAGACCAGCACTCATACCGTCATCAGCGATACCGACTTTCTTCGTATCAGCTGTATTTTGAATTTCAGTAGCATGAGCAGTGCTATTATAATAAGATTCGACGATAGCATAGAAGTCTTTACCATCATAGTGGTTATTTTCTTTAAAGAAGAATGTATCAACAACCATATTAGAACCATAGTTTGCTACACCCATTGAATACTTGCTTCCATAAGCTTCAACCAAACGATCCTGTTCGTCTTTAGCAATGACATAATTCGTTCTTTCCAACTGAGCCAGTCCCGGAATCTTTTTCAAAAGAGCGGCATCAACATCGATACCATATTCGTATGTAGAACCTTCAACCAAAGCATAATCGCCGGCATCCTGCTTAACATAGATCAAAGAATCTTTACCTGTACCGTTAGCAATCCAATATTCCATTGAGAACGGGTTCAGATAATTGAATTTATATCTGTTGACCAACAAATCTTTTGAGTCGATATGTTTGTAACCTAACTTCTTATCTTTGATGATTGCAGAGTCTTTGATCTGAACAAACGTTACGTTGTTCAACATATCAGCATCCGTTGTAAGTGTATAGATTTCACCATCTTCATTCAAACGGAACTGAACGTTATCCCAATTTTTCGCTTTCGGGAATTCACGGTTTACAATTTTAACCGGAGAAACCGGTTGAGATACTTCTGCATTCAATGTTTTTGTAATAACCCACTGGTATGCAGGCATGTGCAACGGCTCCTGTTCGTCCAATGTCACCCATTCGATTGCATATTCGCTGTTACCTTCTGCATTTTCATGAATAGGAGCAGCCAATACTTGACCCTTTGCATTCTTGATGATATACAAACCGTTGTCAACAGAAGTCTTATCGCTAGTTACGAAACAACCTTTCAGACCGAAACCGATCTTTGTATTAATAGGTCTTTCGCCAATAGTTGCAACACTCAAAGATGTGGTAAAGTCCTGCAATTTAACGAACAATTTAGAAGGAACACACTTTGCATTAACAGCATCCATCTCGCTATCATTCAGATTTATATTTGCATATGCAGCACCATACTTTCTAACATCTGTGACATCCTTCCAATATTTTTCAGGTTGTTTCTCATTTTTATAACGAGCTTCTTTCACCTGAATAAACAAAGAGTCAACAGACGGCTTATAAGAGAACAAGAATTGATGCTGAGCATCCAACAAGCTACCTTCAACCTTATTTTTAATGTTATCAGTCCAACCAAATTTCAAGAAACCAATACCAGTACTATTAGCAGCAGTATCGACTTTCAAATACAATTCTTCATTTGCTTTTGATGTTACATAAACAAAATTATGGTCGGATGCCAAACCTTTGTTTAACGGCTTAGCAACAAATGCATTTGAAGTAAACGGATTTACATCAGCCTTTGCATCCGGAGTAAATGTAAGAACATTCTTATTATCTTTCAAATAAGCGTTGATTTCGTTTGCACTTAACACATAAGTTCCTGCGTTAAAGACAGTAAACTTAACCGCATTAGAAACCTTATCGACCTCCTTGGCCAACACTTTTTTCACCTGTAACTGACCTTTATTATTAGTCAAAACTAAAACATGATCAGCTTCTTGATAGGTAAACATGGGTTGCTCCTGCTCCAAATCTGTTGCATAAGTACTGGAAAAGGCCCAACCACCAAAAGTTTCACCAACAGACAAACCACCACTAATACTTGTTTCCTTGCCAAGTACCAGATCTTGAACATCAGCTTCAGAAACAGCCAAGAATTCACCCGTTGCTTTATTTACAAAATCGTAAATAGGCTCCTTACCTTGTCCTTCTTCTGTTATTGTTATACACCATAAAGAACTTTGCAGATCTGTAATTGCAGTCGTTTTTTGAATAACATACTTACCATCTTTAATAGCAAGCACTCCATCTTGTCCCTTTGTACCAACTCTCAACTGATACACTCCACTCAGCGCTGCCTTATCCAATTTTAAAATTGCAGCAGCATCACTTCCTTGTGCATAGCCTCTAATATTGCCCGCATTTACAGCTGAGAAAGCTGAAGAGAACAGTAAGCTAGCACACAAAAGAGTAGAAAACTTTTTGTTCATAATTCTAAATTTAATATTAATACTAATGTTTATAAAAGTTCAGTTCTTATCGTACGTTTGTTAACTATTGTATCTTGAAATCGAATACGTACGTTTTTTTTCGTCATTTTTTTGGAGCATTCAGTAAGTTCGTGAGCAAAAGAAGGTTTTTTGTACATATTAAGCTATCTGATTGATAAGAAAGAATATAGAAAAGAAAAAAACTTTGAAGAAAGAATTGCAGGTTTAAAAAGTATATGTATTTTTGTAGCTGAAAAATGACGAAAAAAAACGTACGTTTTCATTAGTCATTTCTAAATATCCTCTTATTTTTCTATATATCAACATCTTAAATACGATCACACACCCGATTTCACTCTTAAAATTCTTCATTTACGCGTACATTATATAAATTAGTATATCTTTATTAATCAACCTATTACAAAAACTGTCAAAATGCAAAAAGTACCTTTTTTGCGAATTACTACCCAAAACAGCCCTTTTCAGTCCCTAAGCAAGACGGATATTTTCCTAAAATCCACAAATCATTCGTTTCCTGCCGCAAAACAAATGTGTCTGCGGTCGAAACTTTTATTTCAATCGTTGGAACTATCTGACTTACCGAATTTACTAATTCTGTAAGCGCAGTCTGCAGAATCTATTTTTTATGTATCTTTGGCTATTCAAACACCAAGACAAGAGAGAAAAGCCTATGTATAAGAATGGTAAATATCGGGAAACCGATAAAATGAGTGATCTGATCTGTGAGAATTATCCGATGGTGCTCGTCATGAGCCGCTTCGGTATTGCACTCGGATTCGGAGAAAAGAATATCGGAGAGGTATGCCGTCAAAACGGTGTCGATCCCTGCACGTTCCTGACCGTCGTAAACTTTCTGACGGAAGAGATATCCGCGCCGATGACAAATATTGACAAATGTCTGTCGATCGAGGCTTTGATCACTTATCTGCATAATGCACACGCCTATTTCCTGGACTTCCGGCTGCCCCATATCCGCCGTAAACTGACCGATGCTATTGCAGACTGCCCGAAAGATGTGGCGTTCGTTATCACTAAATTTTTCGACGAATATGCAGCAGAAGTCCACAAACACATGTCGTATGAAGAAAAGACAGTATTTCCATACGTCCGGGGATTATTAAAAGGGATAAAAGACCCGAAATACAACATAACGATCTTCCGAAAACATCATGATCAGATCGAAATGAAGATTATCGAACTGAAAAATATCTTGATCAAGTATTATCCGGGACCCGGAAGCAACCTGCTGAACAGCGTCTTGTTTGACATCTTCGCGACCGAACAAGATCTGGCCTCCCATAACCACGTAGAAGACTATCTTTTCGTCCCGGCGATCCTGACTCTTGAAAAAACAATACAGTGATGCCTATGAGCGCCTTATTAAACATAGCGGTTGCCGAACCGTCTGCCATCATCCGCAGTGGGCTCGAAGCAGTATTAAAGCGAATTCCCGGATTCCGCATCCAGATCATCGAAATTGCCACTGCGGAGCTTTTGCAAGAGACACTTCGCTCACACAAACCAGACATACTGATTATTAACCCGTCACTTCCCGGTTACTACACCATTCAGCTTCTCAAGGAAGAAACCGGCTGTACGGAAATGAAATGCATAGCCCTGCTGTATGCCGTCGCTGATCATGCCCTGCTGCGACCTTACGACGACCAGATCAACATCTATGACAGCCCGGACGAGATCCGCCACAAGCTGGAACGCCTCCATACGTCACCGGAAGAGGAAACCGAAAACGAAGAACAGCAGACGCTCAGCGCACGCGAAAAAGAAATCGTGGTCTGTGTCGTCAAAGGGATGACAAACCGCGAAATAGCCGACCGCCTGTTCCTTTCCACACACACCGTTGTTACACACCGACGCAACATCGCCCGGAAATTGCAGGTACACAGTGCCAGTGGTCTGACCGTATACGCCATTGTTAACAAATTAGTTGAACTAAACGATATCAAATTATAATCCATGAAGAAAAACAAACTCGCCGTCCTTACGTCATGCCTTGTCCTGTCAGGGACATTCTGTACGCAGGCACAAAACAAAACACCACAGGAAATCCGGATACCGGATACTTACAAATTAACGAACAAGTCTATCTACCGGAATGGCTGGATAGATTTCAACAAGAATGGGAAAAAGGATGTATATGAAGATCCTATGGTCCCGATCGATGCACGTGTCGAAGACCTCCTTTCGCAGATGAATGTTGAAGAAAAAACCTGCCAGATGGTTACGCTCTACGGTTACAAGCGGGTACTGAAAGACGACCTGCCGACATCGGACTGGAAAAAACAACTCTGGAAAGACGGCATAGGAGCCATCGATGAACATCTGAACGGTTTCCAGCAATGGGGACTTCCTCCTTCCGACAACCCGTATGTCTGGCCGGCTTCCCGTCATGCCTGGGCTTTGAATGAAGTACAACGGTTCTTTATCGAAGAGACACGCCTCGGCATCCCGACCGACTTCACGAACGAAGGCATACGTGGGGTAGAAAGCTATATCGCCACCAACTTCCCGACACAGTTGGGATTGGGACACACCTGGAACCGGAACCTGGTTCATAAGGTCGGCTATATCACCGGGCGCGAAGGACGGTTGTTGGGATATACCAATGTCTATGCTCCGATCCTCGATGTCGGGCGCGACCAGCGTTGGGGACGCTATGAAGAGGTATACGGCGAAAGCCCATATCTAGTAGCCGAGTTAGGTATCGAAATGGCAAAAGGAATGCAGACTGACCATCAGGTTGCCGCCACTTCCAAACACTATATCGCTTACAGTAACAACAAAGGCGGACGCGAAGGGATGGCACGCGTAGATCCGCAAATGTCACCACGCGAGGTCGAGATGATCCATGTCTATCCCTGGAAACGGGTGATCAAGGAAGCCGGGATCCTCGGAGTCATGAGTTCATACAACGATTACGACGGATTCCCCATTCAGAGCAGCTATTATTGGCTGACGACACGTCTGCGTGGCGAATTCGGTTTCCGCGGATATGTGGTATCGGACAGCGACGCCGTCGAATATCTTTTCTCTAAACACGGAACTGCCGCCGATATGAAAGAATCCGTGCTACAAAGCGTATTGGCGGGATTGAACATACGTTGTACATTCCGCTCACCGGATTCATACGTCCTGCCACTTCGCGAACTGATCGCGGAAGGAGCTATTCCAATGTCCACCATTGATGACCGAGTGCGTGACATTTTGCGCGTCAAATTCCTCGTTGGATTGTTCGACCATCCGTATCAGATCGATTTGAAAGAGACCGACAAAGAGGTAAACTGCGCCGAAAACCAACTGGTAGCCTTGCAGGCTTCAAAAGAATCGCTCGTTCTGTTGAAGAACCAGGATGCCGTCCTTCCTTTAGATGTAAACAAAATTTCCAAAATCGCCGTATGCGGTCCGAATGCAGATGAAGAGGCATACGCTTTGACACACTACGGCCCGCTTGCCGTAGAAGTGACAACCGTGTTGGAAGGTATTCGGAATAAGGTAAAACCAGGAACGGACGTGCTCTTTACGAAAGGTTGTGATCTGGTAGATGCCAATTGGCCGGAATCGGAACTGATCCGTTATCCGTTGACAGCCGAAGAACAGAGCGAGATCGACAAAGCAGTGGAAAACGCGAAGAAGAGCGATGTGACTGTAGTCGTGCTGGGCGGAAGTAACCGCACCTGCGGAGAAAACAAATCACGTTCCAGCCTCGATTTGCCAGGCCGCCAACTCGATTTGCTGCAAGCTGTCGTAGCCACTGGAAAACCGGTCGTATTGGTGCTGATCAACGGACGTCCGTTGTCTATTAACTGGGCGGACAAATATGTTCCGGCTATCCTCGAAGCCTGGTATCCGGGTTCGCAAGGCGGTACGGCCATTGCAGACGCTCTGTTCGGCGACTATAACCCAGGTGGAAAGCTGACCGTTACCTTCCCGAAGACAGTCGGACAGATTCCGTTCAACTTCCCGACCAAACCGAATGCACAGGTCGACGGCGGACGCAACAAAGGGTTGGACGGCAACATGTCCCGCGTGAACGGTCCGTTGTACCCGTTCGGCTACGGATTGAGTTATACGACTTTCGAATACTCAGACATTTCGATCCAGCCAGCTATCGTGACACAGGTTCAACCGGTCACCGTCCGTTGCAAGGTGACGAATACAGGTAAACGTGCCGGAGATGAGGTAGTACAGTTATATGTACGCGATATCCTCAGCAGTGTTACGACCTACGAGAAGAACCTCGTCGGCTTCGACCGTATCCATCTGAATCCGGGAGAAACGAAAGAGCTTACCTTCACTATCGAACCGCGCGACTTGCAGCTGCTGAATAGCGATAACCATTGGGTGGTAGAACCGGGAGACTTCAAGGTTATGATCGGAGCCTCATCCGAAGACATCCGCCTGAACGACCGTTTCACGGTAGTGGAATATGGTAAAGAGCAGGCAAACATATCGGCAGCTTCCCGACAGCAGAAATCAGTTATTGCCAGCTCTACTCAGGAGTCTGCTCCGTCAGTATTAGACGGCAACCCATCTACGGCTTGGAAAGCCAACAAAGGTGAATACATAACTTTTGCACTCGAAAACAACGCCTCTCCTAACAACATCGCGATTGCCTGGAAAGAAAAAAGCAAAGATGCAAAATTTGAAATCCAACTCTCCGGTGGCGGAGGCCAGTTCCTGACCGTATATGAAGGGACGGTAGAAGCCACGAACGAGCTGACGAATTACCGGTTCAAAGGCACGACCGCCAGTGATATCCGTATCGTAATAACCTCCGGCAATGCAAGTATCTCGGAAGTAAAAATCAAGGAGTTGAAAAATTAAGAATTAAGAAATGGTGTCTTATGCATTCATTTCTTAATTCTTAATTTTTAATTCTTAATTTACAAATAGATTTCCCCAAAGAACTCCGGGCAATGGAAGTTCGGGGTGGGAAGATCAATCGGACTCCAACTTACGAAATGCGGAAATTCCGTATCGTCCGCACATTTATAGAAGTTGCCCATTATCTTTTCCGGTAGGTTGTCAGGATCGAGGCCCATCAACCGGAAAGGAATGGCAACCACCAACTCCCAACTATAAACCCCCAGTTTCTCTGTAAAAGCGACATGAGGAAGACTTGAAAAACGACGTATCGAAGCATACTCTTCGGGGGTCAGAGATTTCTTCGAATCACGCGATTCCCGATAGGAAGCATCACATGTTCCGATACAATTAAACTCGAAATTGTAGTAATTGGGATCATTCACCCGCTTCATAAAAAACTCCACGCAACTATCTTGATAGACAGGTGAACCATCCGTTTCATAAAGAGCTTTCAATGAATTGCCTTTTACAAAGTAACGAATATACAGATTCACTTTCGATCTTGCGATATCGAAAGCCACGATAGGCTTATAGGAATATTCCTCCCAGTTAATCACATCGATCGACTCTCGCTGGGCCTTTTCCATCAAAAAGCCTACGGACGACAGATCCAGTACGTCCAGCGTTTCCAAATAAGGGACTTTCAGTTTCTTCATTATCAATTATAGATTTGGAGTAATGGTAAATGTAAATAAGAAGTCAGCAATACGGATAAGACTCCGATTATAGCCAAAACAATAATGACCGATCCTACAATCCTATTCAATAACCATATACCTCGCACGTTAAACCATTTTTTCAATTTAGCAACTATATAAGTGATTCCGAACCACCAGAGAACAGCCCCCACCCCAATAAAAGCAATGCCACCCGACAGCATCCAAACAGAATGTTCCGGCAAGACAAAACCAAAGCGGGCAAACAAACCAATATATAGCAATACGATTAATACGTTGCTAAAGGTAAGAAGAAAAGCTGTAATAAAATCCTGAGTGAAAGATAACTTTTTCTCCCGTTGTTTTCTAAGATTCCGGACAGGATTGGATTGGAAAATATAATAGCCGAAAATACCCAATACGATACTGCCGATCAATTGCAAAGGAGCCTGATTCGCCTCCACAAAGTTCACCACAACTCCCATCCCCAAGCAAGTCAGTGCAGCGTAGATCACGTCTGACAGAGCAGCCCCTAATCCGGTAACAAACCCATGCCAACGTCCTTTGTTCAGCGTTCGTTGTATACATAGCATACCGATCGGACCCATCGGGGCGGAAACCAGTACGCCAATAACAATTCCTTTACTTATCAATCCCAGCATTATCCTTCTATTTTCTGCCTAATGATTTGCAAAGATAACGCAAACCGGGAGCAGAATAAAATGAACTCGTCCATTTTTAACCAAAAAACACCTGCAGGAATGTTTTTTAGATTACCCACAGGCGTTTTCACACTTTATGTAAAAAGGCTATTTAGCTTTTTCCTTTTCCAATATAGCTTTCAACTTTGCAACGATTTCGGGATGTTCGGCCGCCAGATTCTTCTTTTCTCCGATGTCCTGCTTCAGGTTGTAAAGCTGTTCTTCCTTGCTGTTGCCCAACTCGATATTCGTCAGTTTAGCATAAGTAGCACCATTACTCGGAGCTATGTACTTCCATTCGCCGTCGGAGACAGAAAGAGAACCGGCAACTTCGACCACATAGTCGCGCCCTTTCAAGTCCTTCCCCAAGAATGCGTCCAGATGATCCCGGCTGTCAGGACCGGCCCCTTCTTCGAGCGGCTTGCCCATCAGGCTTGCCATGGAGGCATACAGGTCGATCTGTGATACCAATGCGTCGGAGACACCCGGTTTTACCTGAGCCGGCCAGCTCACAATCATCGGAACACGCGTACCGGCTTCGAAGATACTGTATTTACCACCACGGAACGGCCCCCAGGGTCTATGTTCGCCCAACAATTCCACAGCCCGGTCTGCATAACCGTCATCCACAACAGGACCGTTGTCGCTACTCAACACGATCAAGGTGTTTTCGGCAATACCGGCTTTTTCGAGTGCGCCCATTATTTCGCCTACGGTCCAGTCGAATTGCAACAAAGCGTCGCCACGAGGGCCCATGCCGCTCTTGCCGACAAAACGGGGATGCGGCCAACGGGGAACGTGCGCGTCGTTGGTTCCGACATACAGGAAAAACGGTTCATCTTTGTGGTTTTCAATAAATCGGACAGCTTTGCAAGTGATGCTGTCTGCAATGTTTTCATCTTCCCACAAGGCCTGCTTGCCCCCTTTCATGTAGCCGATACGCGAAATGCCGTTCACGATCGCCATATCATGCCCATGGTTCGGACTCGGTTTCAATTTGGTAAGCAATTCCGGATGGTCTTTTCCCAACGGTTCGCCAGGGAACGGTTTTTCATAGCTCACTTCAATCGGATCATTCGGATCAAGATTGACGATCCGCTGATTCTCAACCCACACACAAGGCACACGGTCGCCTGTGGCAGCCATTATATAGGAATAGTCGAACCCTATATCTGAAGGTCCCGGCGTGATAAAGCCATTCCAATCCTGTCCTCCCGTCCTGTCAGACAATCCCAAATGCCATTTACCTATAGCACCTGTTGTATAACCACACTCACGAAACATATCGGCAACAGTCGGCTGTTCGGGACAAATGACCATTCCGGCATTTCCAGCCGCAATCCCCGTGTCATTCCGCCTCCAAGCATAATGCCCCGTAAACAGCGAATAGCGCGACGGCGTACTGGTCGCAGCCACTGCATGCGCATCCGTAAAACGGACACCTTGGGCTGCCAGGCGTTCCACATTCGGCGTATGGATCGTTTTTGATCCGTTGCAACTCAGGTCGCCATAACCGATATCATCGGCTATCAGGAAAATAACGTTCGGCTTCTTCTGTTGCTGTGTTACTTTTTCTTCCGCCTTTTGTCTGTTTCCAGAACAGGAGGCCAGCAAGGTAGCTCCTATTCCCAATACGATTGTTGATTTCATGATAATAAATTAACTGTTAAATGATAAACCCTTTCTCCATTTTGAGATTGTCAATCCGAGAATCCCGAAAACGTCCTCCACACTCCGACAATTGTTTTTCAGCAAATCTCGCCGGGAGCTATAACCTTATTGTTGACAAATATACAATAAAACGAAGTATATCACAATTTTCCAAGATTGTAATCTGCATACGAAGTTTTCTGCTAATCCTCTATCACTCTATCACTACAAAGGTTGTAGCTATTCATATTCAAACGTCCAAAGGCAGTGATACAGGACGTTTTCCCCTATCACTCCTCTATCACTTCTAAAACAGGACGTTTTTGTCATACAATTGAAAACCAACACATTACCTTCTATTACTTTTGAAAAAGCATATAAAATAATCGAATAAACAAATGTAAAAACGAATATAACAGGTATTAAATTGGTGGAATACGGTTCTTCATTCCACAAAAGCTATCTCTTTTTTTAGCAAAGACAAGCACATCATTCCGTAAACACCCCCATGTTGCCATCCTTTACACCCAGGTGTAGAGAGCCGGTACATCCGGGTGTAAGAGGGGGCAACATGGGGGTGTCCGGCAACTAAAGTACCATGCCGGACAATAAAAACCACCCGGTTTTACCTATTTTATAGCCGTTTTTACATAAAATAATCGAGTGATTTATAAGGATGGAAATCGGGTATTTATTGCTTTTGTTATTTGTAATACGCTACTATACAGATGTGTATAAGCGCAATTTCTGTTTTCCATCCAAATTGCCTGTGATAGGGTAGTGATACCGTAGTGATAGAGAAAACGGGCATATATCACTAACGAAACAGGTTGAATATCAATCGATAAAAAAGGAATCAGTGATACAGTGACAGAGGAACACCGTTTTGACATACTTCAATAAACAATTATTTGTAAAATGGTTTCAATATATTCCCTGCCGAGCCATACGCTCCACATTCGGTGTCCTATACCAGTCGTTCAACGCACAGCGAACCAGATTACTTCCCTTATCCGTCAAAAAAAGGCAAAAAGGTATCCATTACTCCCATATCATCCACCAAGAATAACACAATATTTGGAAATTCTTGTGCCAGAAGCAACCGACTCGAAAGAAGTAACCGATCATCAAAAACTCTCCTTCCGGACCATTTTTCCAGATTTCCATTCCGTAAGGAGAAAAGTAACTTTTAGGATGTCCGATATGATTCCCAGCGATATTAATATCCATACCGTTCTGCAATGGATTTTCTGTCACATGCCATTTTCCTATATGGCAAGTCTGGTAGCCTGCTTTTTTCAATACTTCCGGAAGAAGCCGGACACCCGGCTCCAGAGCTGTCCGGTTGGGATATCTCCAAAGCATTAAGCGAGATACGCAACCACTTGGTTCGCCTCGATATTCTTGCCATACTGATCTGTCTGATCGACAGTTCGTCCGGCCATTAGTTTTTGACATTTTGCGCAAGTCCCGCCAGTTTCCCTATCGGGCACCATCTGCGAGGCTCCGTTTTTAACCGAAAAAGGCCTTTGTTGGAACAAATTTATTTTCTTCAACAGATTTAAGGGAAATTCGGTTAGTAAGCACTATCTTTGCACTTTGTAAGCGAGGGGTATCCTTATATTATCCCCCGTATGAACGGAATACCATTAATAAATCGACGATATGATTCTATTCTTTCAATCTCCAACAAAGACGGTGTTAGCTGTGGAGGCTGCACACGCTTTCTCTCCTGAAGATGTAGAAAAATTAGTTTGGGCTTTTAGCGAGGCAAAACCTCTCCAGGCTGAAACATTGGAAGGCTGGTATGTTGGTCCACGCCGGGAAATGATTACCCCGTGGAGTACGAATGCCGTGGAAATCACCCAGAACATGGGACTCACCGGTATATCACGCATCGAGGAATACTTCCCCGTTTCTTCCGGCGAAGCAGAGCATGACCCGATGTTACAGCGTATCTATGACGGTCTGAACCAGGATATCTTCACGATCAGTAAACAACCGGACCCGATTGTTTATATTGAAGATATCGAAGCCTACAACAAACAGGAAGGACTGGCATTGAGCGATGAAGAAGTAGCTTACCTCAACGAAGTAAGCCAAAAACTGGAACGCCGGCTGACCGACAGCGAAGTGTACGGTTTTGCACAGGTGAACTCGGAGCACTGCCGTCACAAAATCTTCGGCGGTACATTTATTATCGACGGAGAAGAGAAAGAAAGTTCTCTCTTTAACCTGATCAAGAAAACATCGGCGGAGAACCCGAACAAATTGGTTTCCGCCTATAAAGATAATGTGGCTTTCAACGAAGGTCCGGTGATCGAACAATTTGCTCCGGCCAGCGGCGACAAACCGGATTTCTACGAAGTGAAAGAAATCAAATCGGTTATCTCACTGAAAGCTGAAACCCACAACTTCCCGACAACAGTCGAACCGTTCAACGGTGCGGCTACCGGATCGGGTGGTGAAATCCGTGACCGTCTGGGCGGTGGAAAATCATCCCTGCCGATTGCCGGAACAGCCGTTTATATGACATCTTATCCGCGTACGGAAGGTGCACGCGAATGGGAAAAGATCCTCGATCCGCGCCCTTGGTTGTACCAGACTCCGGAACAAATCCTGATCAAGGCCTCCAACGGTGCATCCGATTTCGGTAACAAGTTCGGACAGCCGCTGATCTGCGGTTCGGTCCTGACATTCGAACACGAAGAGAACAAGAAGAAATATGCTTACGACAAAGTGATCATGTTGGCCGGCGGTGTCGGTTATGCTAATATGCGCGACGCGTTAAAGGGCGATCCCGCACCGGGCGAAAAAGTTGTCCTGTTAGGTGGTGACAACTACCGCATCGGTATGGGCGGAGGCGCTGTCTCTTCCGTAAACACGGGCCAATATACCAGCGGTATTGAGTTGAACGCCGTACAGCGCGCCAACCCGGAAATGCAGAAACGCGTTTCCAACGTGATCCGTGCGATTGCCGAATCGGACAACAACCCGGTTATCTCCATCCATGACCACGGCGCAGGAGGTCATTTGAACTGTCTCTCCGAATTGGTGGAAGCAACCGGCGGACATATCGACATGAGCCAGTTGCCTGTCGGTGACCCGACACTTTCCGCAAAAGAAATCGTAGGTAACGAAAGCCAGGAACGTATGGGTTTGCTGATGAAGGAAGAAGATGTTGCCCGTGTACAGCGCATTGCCGACCGCGAACGTTCTCCGATGTATGTGGTAGGTGAAACGACCAACGACATGAAGTTCGTATTCGAACAGGCCGACGGCGTGAAACCAATCGACATCAAACTGGAATATATGTTCGGTAAACCGCCAAGAACGATCATGAAGGATCATACGGTCGAAGAAACATACGCTCCAGTCGTTTATAAAGAATCCAAACTGCATCATTACCTCGAAAATGTACTTCAGTTGGAAGCTGTTGCATGTAAAGACTGGCTGACCAACAAGGTGGACCGTTCGGTGACAGGCAAGGTCGCACGCCAGCAGTGCCAAGGCGAATTGCAGTTGCCGCTGAGCGACTTGGGTGCTGTAGCACTGGATTACCGTGGAAAAGCGGGTATCGCCACATCTATCGGGCATGCTCCGCAGGTAGCGATGATCGACCCGGCTGCCGGTTCTGTCATGGCGATTGCCGAATCATTGACAAATATCGTTTTCGCTCCACTGTCCGACAAGCTATCAGGTGTATCTTTGAGTGCCAACTGGATGTGGCCATGCCGTAACGAAGGCGAGGATGCCCGCCTGTACAAAGCGGTCCAGGCTGCTTCGGACTTCGCTTGTGCACTGGGCATCAATATCCCGACCGGTAAAGACTCTCTGTCCATGACACAGAAATATGGCGACGACAAAGTGATTGCTCCGGGTACGGTGATTATTTCTGCCGGTGCAGAAGTCAGCGACATTCGCAAGATCGTATCTCCGGTATTGGCCCACGAAAAGAATTCTTACATATATTATATTGACTTCTCGTTCGACACGATGAAGTTGGGCGGTTCCGCTCTTGCACAAGTTCTGAACAAATTGGGTAACGAAGTCCCGACGATAAAAGACAGCGAATATTTTGCCGACGCATTCAACGCCGTACAAGATGCCATCCAAAAAGGGTTGGTTCTCGCCGGACACGACATTTCTGCCGGTGGTATGATCACGGCATTGCTCGAAATGTGTTTCGCCAACGTGGAAGGCGGTCTGGAAGTGAACCTCGACAAGTTGTCGGAACAGGACATTGTCAAGATTCTGTTTGCCGAAAACCCGGGTATCCTGGTCCAGGTGAAAGACAAGAAAGCATTCGAAAAGTTGATGGAAGATGCAGGAGTAGGTTTTGCCATTATCGCCAAGCCGACTTCCGAACGCCACATTCTGGTTTCCAAAGAAGGCGTCCAATACCATTTCGGCATCGACTACATGCGCGACGTATGGTACGAATCATCTTATAAACTGGATATCAAGCAGAGTGGTAGCGTATGTGCAGGCAATCGTTTCGAGAACTACAAGATGCAGCCACTGGAATTCAAGTATCCGAAGAGCTTTACCGGCAAGCTGTCTTCTTACGGTCTGACTGCCGATCGCAAAGGAAAGAGCGGAATCCGTGCCGCCGTAATCCGTGAAAAGGGTTGCCAGTGCGAACGTGAAACGTCTTATGCACTGTATCTGGCAGGTTTCGATGTGAAAGACGTTCACATGACCGACTTAGCTTCCGGACGCGAAACATTGGAAGACGTAAACATGATTGTATTCTGCGGCGGTTTCTCCAACTCCGACGTTTTAGGCTCTGCCAAAGGATGGGCCGGAGGTTTCTTATTCAACGAGAAAGCCAAGAAGGCGCTGGATAACTTCTATGCACGTCCCGACACCTTGAGTCTGGGTATCTGCAACGGTTGCCAGCTGATGGCCGAGTTAGGGGTTGTTTATCCGGAACATGAGAAGAAACATAAGATGTTGCACAATGATTCGCACAAGTTCGAATCGAACTTCATCTCGGTCGAGATCCCGAAAAACCATTCTGTCATGTTCGGTTCCTTAAGCGGTTCCAAATTAGGAATCTGGGTGGCTCACGGCGAAGGCAAGTTCTCTTTCCCGTATGAAGAAAAAGAATACCATATCGCACTTAAATACAACTATGAAGGCTATCCCGCCAACCCGAACGGTTCGCCCTGGTCGGTTGCCGGTGTCTGCTCTCACGACGGACGCCATCTGGCAATGATGCCTCACTTGGAACGTGCGATGTTCCCATGGCAATGCGGTTACTATCCTGAAGACCGACGCAACAGTGACGAAGTCACTCCATGGATCGAAGGTTTCGTGAACGCACGGAAGTGGATAGAAGAGCATAAGAAATAATATTTGGATAGGAAGTTGCGTTATAATAATATAGCGCAACTTCTTTTATTTATGAAAGGTTTATCTATTACTCATTTAAATATTATCCATTATGAAAAAGATTGCTTTATTATTGTTGATGTTCGTGGCGTTTCAGGTCAGTGCACAGGATTTCCATTTCTTACCGAAGATCGGATTGAACCTTGCCAATATGACAAATAGTGACGGAAGTATGAAGCCTGGGTTGAACGTCGGGGTTGCCGCCGAGTTTCCTATCAATCCGCAATTTTCCGTCGAGCCGGGAATCTATTATTCCATGCAAGGAGTGAAAGAATCAGAAGGCGGAATCTCCGGCAAAATCAAAAACGATTACATAAACATTCCTATCTATGCAAAAGCCTATCTATACAATGGCTTTTATGCATTTGCGGGACCACAATTCGGTTTCTTAGCCCGTTCTAAAGCAAGCGCCTCTTATAACGGTACTGACATTTCGGTCAATTCGAAAGATGCATTCAAAACATTTGATTTCGCACTAGGAATCGGCGTCGGCTATCAATTCGATTTAGGCTTGCTGGTTTCAATGAACTATAATATAGGATTCACCAATACCTTATCCGATGGCGACATCACATTAAATGGCAACTCCATGAATTGGGATGGGGAGAAATCCCGCAATGGCGTCCTGCAGATCAACCTCGGTTGGAGATTCTGAAATATCCGCTTGCCGGTATAAAATCCGACAGGCATCCATTTTGAAACGGATAGGCTTCGAAGAACATTCGAATGCTTATCCGTTTTTTTATGCTGCCCGACATTATAAATCACGGATTCTTATTATTGCGTCTTCCGTATTAATCCCTATCTTCGCGACCTAAACAATAAACAAGTACACTGATTCATGAAAAAGTTGCTATTTATCTTCTTTACAGCAGGTCTTATACAGGGATTTAGCTCTTGTTCCCACAAAGACACTCCAGATAATGCACTTGCATTGATCCCACAACCCCAAGAAATGAAAGTCGGGACGGATCATTTCAAACTGACTCGCCGGGCAGCTATCACACTCGACACATCCAATCCTCAGTTAATAGGGATAGCTCGGTACTTCAACAATAAAGTTGCCCCCGCAACAGGTTTTGAAATTCCGGTTGAAAAGCACGGCAACATTGAATTTAAGCTGACCGACAATACCGCTTTCGGTGCAGAAGGATATCGCTTGCAGGTAAAACATGGCGATATCATCATCACCGCCCATCAACCGGCCGGGATCTTCTACGGGATACAGACTTTATTGCAGATGCTTCCCCCCGAAATAAAAAACAGCCAGAAACAAAAAGGCATCGACTGGACGGTTCCCTGTACCGACATCACCGACAAACCCCAGTTTGCCTGGCGCGGACTTATGCTTGACGTCAGCCGCCACTGGTTCACTAAAGAGGAAGTAAAGAAATACATCGACGAACTGGCAGAATACAAAATGAATGTATTCCACTGGCATTTGACCGACGATCAAGGATGGCGTCTGGAAATAAAATCCCTGCCACGCCTGACAGAGGTTGGCGCCTGGCGCGCTCCGCGCGTCGGGCAATGGTGGCAACGCGCACCACAGCAACCTGGAGAAGAAACGACCTACGGAGGCTTCTACACACAGGAAGATGTGAAGGAAGTATTGGCATACGCTGCAGAACGCTACGTACGCGTCATTCCTGAAATAGACGTGCCGGGACATAGCCTGGCAGCACTCGTCGCCTATCCTGATCTGGCGTGTATGAAAGCACCATCGGCTGTCGGGGTCGGCAACAAGTTTTACGGCGAAGACGAAAACACACTTTGTGTCGGCAAAGATGCCACTTTCGAGTTTATGGACAAGGTCTTGACAGAAGTTGCTGCCTTGTTTCCGGATGAATACATCCATATCGGAGGAGACGAATGTTTCAAAGGTTTTTGGCACAAATGTCCGCGTTGTCAAGCTCGCATGAAAGCGGAAAACCTGAAGAACGAAAACGAACTACAGAGTTACTTTATCCACCGTATGGAAAGCATCTTGAAAGAAAAAGGGAAAAAACTGATCGGCTGGGACGAGATTATCGACGGCGGGCTGGCTCCCGATGCTACCGTTATGAGCTGGCGCGGTATGGAGGGCGGAATCAAATCAGCAAAAGCCGGTCATCATGTGATCATGACACCGACCGAACATTGCTACATCGACCTCTGGCAAGGAGAACCATCTGTCGAACCGGACACCTACTCCATGTGCCGCCTGAAAGATTCCTACAGTTTCAACCCAGTTCCCGACAGCGTGCCGGCCGAAATGATACTAGGAGGACAAGGCAATCTCTGGGCTGAATCCGTCCCCACTTTCCGGCATGCCGAATATATGACCTGGCCACGTGGATGGGCACTTGCCGAAGTCCTTTGGACCGGACCTTCCAAGACGGATTGGGACCGGTTCTGGCCACGTGTCGAACGACATTTCGTTCGTGCGGACCAGGCACAGATCAACTATGCACGCAGCATGTACAATGCCATCGTCACTCCTTACTATACTAAAGATGGTGTTTTGGAAATCAAACTGGATAGCGAACCGGGCAATCTTGACATCTACTATACATTCGACAATACGGACCCCGACAACTTCACTCCGAAATATGAAGCTCCGCTCCGAATACCCAAGAATGCGACTTGGTTACGTATTGTCACTTATCGGGACAACAAGCCGATTGGCAAAGTTATAACATTGACAATCAAAGAACTTGAAAAGCGGGCGGATAACACTCGCCATGTCGTCGGCAACTTGTAACATAAATGTAACATATATGTCGTAAATGCGAAACAGTTTTCTCGTTCCTTTGTAAATAAAATCATAGAGTCCAAAAAGTTAGGAATGAAATCAGGAAAGATTATTGCGCTTGGCCTGTTGGCGCTGCTTCCAATTGCGATGAAGGCACAGGAAGCTCAGGAAATAGAAAAGCTGAATGCTCGTATCGATTCACTTTCGCAGGAGACGACAACCCTGGATAAAATCGTCCGGAAACTCAGCAAATTCAAAGTATCCGCTTATATCCAAGGACAATTCCAATATGGTCAGGAAGATGCCACCCTGAAAGTCGGTGACAAGAACGAACATGAAGACAAAGGCTTCAACCGTTTCGGCATCCGCCGCGGACGGTTGAAATTCGAATATAATGACGGTATCGGAACCGGTGCTGTACAGATCGAAGCCAACGACAAGGGTGTCAGTTTCCGTGACCTTTACATCGGTATAAAAGATCCCTGGACAAAACGCTGCCAACTGATGGCGGGTGTTTTCAATCGCCCTTTCGGTCACGAAATCGGCTATTCGACTAGCGGATTAGAATCTCCCGAACGTGCCACCATCATCCAATACTTCTTCCCCGACGAACGCGATTTAGGCGCCATGCTGACACTCCGGGCTAAAGAGACAAGCCCGATCGGTTTTCTCCGTCTCGATGCCGGACTGTTCGCCGGTAACAGCATCAACCGGGAAACAGACAGCCGCAAAGACTTCATCGGCCGTTTGGGAGCCGAAAAGAAAATCGGCAACTGGGGAAAATGGGGAGCAGGCGTCTCCTACTACAACGGCGGAGTTTACAACCCGACGACAACCGCCTACGAACTCCAGGATAAAAAATTCATCGCAGTCGACAAAGGAGAAACCGGTACATACATGAAACGTGAGTACATCGGCTTGGATGCTCAGTTCTCATTCAAAAACAGTTGGGGAACGACAAGCTTGCGCGGTGAAGGACTGTTAGGTACACAACCGGGTATCGCCGGCAGCAGCAAAAGCCCCAACACAGGGACACGCCCGGCCAATGAACCGGAGAACTCCCTGTTCAAGCGTCCTTTCATCGGCTACTTTTTCTATTTGGTGCACGACATCGGAACCACTCCTTTCTCTGCCGTCTTGAAATACGACGTTTATGATCCCAACACCAAGTTGAAAGGGAATGAGATCGGCGTTGAAAACAGCTTGACCTCCAAGACCGACCTCGCCCAGAGCACACTCGGCATCGGCGCTTTGTACCGTTTCAACAAGCATATCCGCGTGCAAGCCTATTACGAGTTCAACTTCAATGAAAAGAGCGATTTCGTAAAGGGATATGAAAAGGACAGGGAAGACGACGTATTCACCTTGCGTCTGCAATATAAGTTTTAATACAAACGTAACATCTGTTTCACACGCTTGCAACACTCCTGTATTTACTTTGCATACAGAAATTTAATTCAAAACAGAGTAATGAGAAAGACAATTGTTATGGCCGCAGTAGCCGCCTGTATGTTTGTATCGAACGTGTTTGCACAGAGAATTAAAGGGAGCGACACTTGCCTTCCCTTAAGCCAGACGGAAGCAGAAAACTTCATCAACAAAAATAAATCGGCAAAGATAACCGTGACGGGCGGCGGCTCCGGCGTTGGTATCTCAGCCCTGATGGAAGGGACAACCGATATCGCCATGTCTTCCCGTAAGATGAAATTCGATGAAAAAGTTAAATTGCAGGAAGCGAAGAAAAGCACCAAAGAAGTGGTGATCGCTTACGACGCACTGGCAGTAGTCGTACACCCGTCCAATAAAGTGTCCAACCTGACGCGTGAACAGCTGGAAGGCATTTTCACAGGAAAGATCAAGAACTGGAAAGAAGTGGGCGGTGCCGACATGAAGATCGTAGCCTATTCGCGCGAAACGTCTTCCGGAACATACGAATTCTTTAAGGAAAGTGTCCTGAAGAACAAGAACTATATGAACGGCATCCTTAGCATGCCCGCAACAGGAGCCATCATTCAGTCTGTCAGCCAGACAAAAGGAGCCATCGGCTATGTCGGTTTGGCTTACATAAACAAAGAAGTAAAACCGATTCATGTCTCTTACGATGCAGGCAAAACATTCACCGAGCCATCCTTCGAGAATGCAAAAAACAAGGCATATCCGATCGTCCGTCCGTTGTTCTATTACTACGATGTAAAGAATGAAGGCAAAGTGAAACCCTTTATCGATTATATCTTATCGGCTGAAGGACAAGCAACGGTTAAACAAGTCGGTTATATCCCGGTAAAATAAGTCAAAAACCATATAGCTCCCACGCTTGACGCGGGATCGCGTTAAAGCCGGCCATATCAATCAGATGTATATGGCCGGCTTTTTTGCGGCCCCGCGTCAAGCGCGGGGACAAGAGGGAATGCACAGTCATTATTTATTTGTGCATAATATCGGTTGATTTTGCACATTCTTTGGTTTATTGTGCTACCTTTGCCACATATATATTTTTTATTTACACATTTTACTTACATGAAGACATTAACAATTGGGGATCTGAAAGCCCGCATTCCAATCATCCAGGGTGGAATGGGCGTAGGAATCTCTCTCTCCGGCTTAGCCTCAGCCGTTGCAAATGAAGGTGGGATTGGCGTTATCTCCGCCGCCGGTCTCGGTCTCTTATATAAGAAACTTTCTCCCAACTACACCGAAGCCGGCAATCTGGGCCTTGCAGCCGAGATCCGGAAAGCCCGCGAGAAGGCCAAAGGCATTATCGGCGTGAACGTGATGGTCGCCCTTTCAGACTTCGCCGAACTGGTGAAAACCAGTATTGCGGAAAAGGTAGACATCATTTTCAGCGGTGCCGGACTACCTTTGGACCTGCCGTCTTTCCTGAAGAAAGACAGCGTGACGAAGCTCGTCCCCATCGTTTCCAGTGCACGTGCCGTCCGCATCATCTGCGAAAAATGGAAAAACAACTACGACTACCTTCCCGATGCCGTTGTGCTGGAAGGGCCAAAAGCCGGCGGTCACTTAGGATACAAGGAGAACCAGCTGGAAGACGAGCATTTTTCACTCGAAGAACTGCTGCCTCAGGTAGTGGAAGAAGTTTCCCACTTCGAAGAAAAATATAACAAGAGAATCCCGGTAATTGCAGCAGGAGGCATTTACACGGGTGAAGACATCAAACGCGTGATGGACCTGGGAGCATCGGGCGTTCAGTTAGGAACCCGTTTCGTCACCACTACCGAGTGCGACGCTTCCGATGCTTTCAAGGAAAGCTACGTCAAGGCACAGGAGAAGGATATCGAGATCATCAAAAGTCCGGTCGGAATGCCGGGCAGAGCAATCCACAGTCATTTTCTCGAAAAGGTAAAAGCCGGGATGAAACAGCCGAAGGTCTGTCCTTTCAACTGCATCAAGACGTGCGATATCTCGCGAAGCCCCTACTGTATCGTAACAGCCCTGTACAATGCCTTCAAAGGGAACTTCGAGAACGGCTACGCTTTCGCAGGAAGCAATGCCTGGCGGACAACCCGCATCATGTCGGTGAAAGAAACGATAAGCGAGCTGATCAACGAGTGGAAACGCTCTGACCAACCGACTCTTTCCTTCCCGGCTTTAAAATGTTTCACCGGCTTGGAACTTTTGTTTCCCGCCGATGAAACTTTTGTTGCTTGCTGATGAAAATTTATTCTCCTGCAAGTAAAAATAAACTTTCACCTTGAGAAAAAAGTGAAAACTTTATCATTTATCCTCTTTTTTCTTCATATTCGTCTCGATAACGAATGCGACAATCAATCCCAAACCTCCAAACAAAAGGACGGAGGCGCCATAAGCTGAACTGATAGCTTCATATTCATTACGAAAATCCAAAGAATGACTATTAGCAGCAACAATTAAATTACAGAAAAAGCCTACAAGTATCCCTAAGCCGATTCCCATCAACAGACATCCCGTTTTTAAAGAGCTAAACGAAAAACGAGGCAAACTATACGAAGGGAGGCTCAGCCTTTTTCCCAAATCAGCAATATCCATTCTTTCACTGATCTTCTCAATGATCAACAAACGTTCTTTACGACGAACGAACAGTTCAAACAAAGCGTAAATACCTAAACAAATGAATCCGACAACCAGCGGAGCTGTAATAAAATCCATCATAACTGTATTGTTTTAAATGATTACTTAATTTCTTTGCTACTTTTGACGCATCTCTTTCCGAAAGGTTACAGATCGGGGGAAAAAAATATATTGTATTTTTGCCGATGCAAGTTGTAACCTATTCGCCCGGCTTGCGTCCATTATAATACGATGGAGTTGTATACCGACACATATTATATACAAAGGATACAAGCGGGAGATACGGCATGCTTTGCCTGCCTTCTGGATAAATACAGCCGTCCTGTTCATTCGTTAATCCTAAAGGTGGTCAGAAACCGGGAAGATGCGGAGGAACTGGCACAGGATGTGTTTATGAAGGTGTTCAAGCACCTCTCGTCGTTCAAAGGGGAATGCAGTTTCTCCACGTGGATCTACCGGATCGCCTACAATACAGCCATCTCGGAAACACGGAAAAAGAGACACGAGTTTCTGGCGATCGAGGAATCGGTTATTAATAATGTATCGGAACAAGAAGTAGCCGAAGCACTAGACAGGACAGACAGCTCCGACCAGATACAGATGCTCGATGCCGCCCTCGCCCAATTGCCACCCGATGAGCGGGCGATCATCCTGCTCTTTTATATGAAAGAAAAAACGATCGACGAAGTGGCGACGATCACCGGATTGACTGCATCTAATATAAAAGTGAAATTGCACCGCATACGAAAGAAACTGTTTTTTGTATTAAAAGGAATGGAGGAACAATAAAATGACAGAGAAGAATGACATATTGAAAGACCTGTTCAGCCGGATGCCGGAAGAGGAGCTTCCGGCTTCGTTCCGAGCCAACGCGATGAGACAGATCATGGCCGAAGCCGAACGGATACGCAAACGCAACGAACGCTGGGGATGGATTGCCGTCATCGCCGCCTCGCTGCTTATGGTCGGTATCGCGATCGCTTCATTCCTTTATATGAATATTTCCCCAATATCCGTACAGATCCCCAATATGAGCACACTCCCCTTCTATGCCTATATCGGGATGCTTGCCCTCATCCTGCTGGGAGCCGATTACAAATTCAGGCAACTATTCAAAAGGAGGCAGATGTCTCAGAAAGAAAAGATGTAAGTAGCGGTATTACAAGCCCAAAAGATTGTTTTTTCCATACAAAAAGTCTTGCAAGTCAGAAAAAAGCATTACCTTTGCCCCGATTTTTGAGAGATGACAACATAATGTCTAACTTACTAATTAAAACAAACTTAAGTATTAACAATTAGAGAATGGAAAATTTAAAGAACATTCAGCCCATTGAAGATTTCAACTGGGATGCTCTTGAAAAGGGCGATTCTTACGGTGAAGTAAGCAAGGACGATCTTGTAAAAACGTATGACGAGACTTTGAACACAGTAAAGGACAAAGAAGTCGTTATGGGAACCGTAACTGCAATGAACAAACGTGAAGTTGTAGTAAACATCGGTTTCAAATCAGATGGCGTTGTATCTATGGCAGAATTCCGTTACAACCCGGATCTGAAAATTGGTGACGAAGTAGAAGTCTACATCGAAAACCAGGAAGACAAAAAAGGACAGCTGATCCTGTCTCACAAGAAAGCACGCGCTACACGTTCTTGGGATCGTGTAAACGAAGCTCTTGAAAAAGACGAAATCATCAAAGGTTACATTAAATGTCGTACGAAGGGCGGTATGATCGTTGACGTATTCGGTATCGAAGCATTCTTGCCGGGTTCTCAGATCGATGTCAAGCCGATCCGCGACTACGATGTATTTGTAGGTAAGACAATGGAATTCAAGATCGTTAAGATCAACCAGGAATTCAAGAACGTTGTTGTATCTCATAAAGCTCTTATCGAAGCTGAACTTGAACAGCAGAAGAAAGACATCATCTCCAAACTTGAAAAAGGCCAGGTACTGGAAGGAACAGTCAAGAATATCACTTCCTACGGTGTATTCATCGACCTGGGTGGCGTAGACGGTTTGATTCACATCACAGACCTGTCTTGGGGCCGCGTTTCTCATCCGGAAGAAATCGTTCAGCTGGATCAGAAGATCAACGTGGTTATCCTTGACTTCGATGATGAAAAGAAGCGTATCGCTCTCGGCTTGAAGCAGCTGACTCCGCATCCTTGGGATGCTTTGGATCCGAACTTGAAAGTTGGTGACAAAGTAAAAGGTAAAGTTGTCGTTATGGCTGACTACGGTGCATTTATCGAAATCGCTCCGGGCGTAGAAGGTCTGATCCACGTTTCTGAAATGTCTTGGACACAGCACTTGCGTTCTGCTCAGGACTTCATGAAAGTAGGTGACGAAATCGAAGCTGTTATCCTGACCCTGGATCGCGACGAACGTAAGATGTCATTGGGTATCAAACAGCTGAAAGCTGATCCGTGGGAAGATATCGAATCTCGCTTCCCGGTAGGTTCTCGTCACATGGCTAAAGTTCGTAACTTCACTAACTTTGGTGTATTCGTAGAAATCGAAGAAGGCGTAGACGGCTTGATCCACATCTCTGACCTGTCTTGGACAAAGAAAATCAAACACCCGTCAGAATTTACTCAGATCGGTGCTGAAATCGAAGTTCAGGTTCTGGAAATCGACAAAGAAAACCGCCGTTTGAGCTTAGGTCACAAACAGCTGGAAGAAAATCCTTGGGATGTATTCGAAACAATCTTCACTGTAGGTTCTATCCACGAAGGAACAATCATCGAAGTACTGGATAAGGGTGCTGTAATCTCTCTGCCTTACGGCGTAGAAGGTTTCGCAACTCCGAAACATCTGGTAAAAGAAGACGGTTCTCAGGCTGCTGTAGACGAAAAACTGCAGTTCAAGGTGATCGAATTCAACAAGGAAGCTAAGAGAATCATCCTTTCTCACAGCCGTATCTTCGAAGATGAACAGAAAGGCGCTAAGAAAGAAACTGGCGAAAAGAAATCATCTGCAAAACGCGGTGGAAAGAAAGAAGAAGAATCTGCAATGGTAACCGGTCCGGTTGAAAAGACTACACTGGGTGACATTGAAGAACTCGCTGCCCTGAAAGAAAAATTGGCTGGTAAATAATTACCGTCTTTTCAAATAAAACAAAAGGAGATGTCCATCCGGATATCTCCTTTTTTATTGCCTGAAAAAAGAATAGAGAAAGTGCTCTTAGTCTACCTCCTTGATCACTTCCTCTACCTGTTCCTGTTCACCGTAATATTGGCAACTTTCGCCGATACCCAACAAAGCATTCACTTCATGACGCTTGTCCAGGTCCGTAAAATAAGCGTCCACTACCTTATAAATATCGAACCCGTCCGTTGAACCGGCCGCCAGATTCAATGATTCTACCAATTTACCTGTAGCTTTGCGAATTTCAGCTTTACTGATCAAATGAAACTCGTTGTTGTGAATTAATTGACTCTTTCCCATGATGTTTGATTTAAAAGTTATACTTGTTCTTCATTAATAACCATTCCTCAAAGCGGTAAGTTTAATCTTGCTGCTTCGTTTCATGCACTAAATATACAAACATCCTCGGATCTTTCAACCTTTCAAGCCTTTTATTTTCAATAAACATGAAAAACAAATCCGATCCCAGTCTCACGATATTCCATGATGAGCAAGGAGAACCGGACCTCCAAACATAGAATAAGTTCTATTCTATTTGGTTATGTAAAAATTAATGCTGAAATTTGTTCACAGATTATATAAAAGATATGGGCACGAACGAAGACAACTACAATGTAACTATTCTGATCGCAGAAGACGAGGAAAGTAATTTCCTACTATTAAAAACCATCTTAAAAAGACACTGTAACGTTCTGCAAGCCAGAACCGGCCTGGAGCTATTGAAAGTTTTTGCTGAAAAAGGAGCCGATTTGATTTTGCTGGATATAAAAATGCCGGAAATGAATGGTATAGAAGCTCTGAAAGAGATTAGAAAGAAAGACACGAACATACCGATTATCATGCAGTCCGCCTATGCCTTCGAAAATGACATGGAAGCCGCCCGTGCTGCCGGAAGCAACGGATTTATCACCAAGCCCATCAATATCGTTGAACTAAAAAAAACGATCTCCAAATTCTTGCCGCAGATAATCTGGTAAGAAGCTGAAAGTCGACATATTATAAAAAAATGGAATAGCCATAACGATTGTTATGGCTATTTCATTTTTTGCTTTTCCACAGACACCTTAACCAGCAAACCCTCCCCTTCATTTTTATCAAAAACCTTTCATTTTACGGAGATATCCGCATTAATTTTCTTTATAAACTCCTCCCGAACAAAACATTGAATCTCCGGTTTAAGAGGTGGGTAAAATTATTTTTCACAAGAAAAACTATACCCGACCGGCACTAATGGATTTTCATATAGAACGAAATATACTTTATTACAAACGAAACTAAAATGAACAGAAGTCAGCTTATCAATATCCTGGCTCAAAAAACAGGATTAAACAAAAAAGATGTCAAACGGACAATCGATGAAATGCAAAAACTAATTATCCAGGAAGTCAAAGGAGGTCAAAGAATCTGCCTGCATGGTTTCGGCTCATTCAAACCTCGTTTTCAATCCAGCCGCCCAGCACGAAACCTGAAAAACGGTACAGCCGTACAGCTGTCTCCCAGGACCATCATTCATTTCAAATGCGCTCCCCACCTGTTGGAGCAGATGAACAAATAAAGAATAAAAAAGAGACTCACTTTTACAAGTAAGTCTCTTTTTTATTTACTCAGCTATTGTCGGGGTGAGAAGATTCGAACTTCCGACCACACGCCCCCCAGACGCGTACTCTAACCGGGCTGAGCTACACCCCGTTTTTGTTTTACGGCTGCAAAGGTAACTATTTTTCGTTATACTCCAAAGCTTTCACGATAAAAATCCAGGGATTCGAGAATTTTCTCCTTACTCACCTGCTGATTTATCTGAACATCACCGACTTGAGAAAGCAAGGTGAAGTTGATGATTCCCGCTTCATTCTTCTTATCGTGCGTCATCAACTCGTATAAGGTATCATAATCCTTGCAATCGAACACGAAAGCCGGATAATACTCCTTCAAATAATAGACGACCTGACTCAGTTTCTCCATCGGGAAACCACATACTTTATGAGACAGGTACAATTCGCTGACAATACCGGCGGCAACAGCATGGCCGTGCAGCAAAGGACGGTCCTTCTTAAAGGACAAACTTTCGTAGGCATGACCGATCGTATGGCCGAAGTTCAGCGCCTTACGGATGCCGTGCTCTTTCGGGTCTTCCTCCACGATACGTTCCTTTACGGCTACGGATTGGGCGACCATCCTGTTCAGAAAAGCATAATCGATCTTCGCGTCGAGGTCGAACAGCAGGACGGAAGCGTAAATATCCATCGAACTGATAAGCGCATGCTTGATCATTTCGGCATAGCCGGAAAGCAGGTTGTCGCGGTCGAGCGTACGCAAGAACTCGCAATCGATAAAGACACATTCGGGTGGATAAAAAGAGCCGACCTCGTTCTTCAAACCGTTGAAGTTAATCCCGGTCTTTCCCCCCACGGCCGCATCGACAGAAGCCATCAGGGTAGTCGGGATATTGACGGTCCGCAGTCCGCGTTTGAAAGTCGCACCGGCGAAGCCTCCCATATCGGTAATCATACCGCCGCCCAGATTGACCAAAAGCGAATTTCGGGAAGCCCCTTCGTTCGAGAGACGCGACCAGATATAGGCGACCTGTTCGATGTCTTTATGAGTATCACCCGCCTGCACGGTAATGACCGGGGTATCCTGCAAAGCTGGGATATCTTTTATCAGCGGATAACACTTTTCTTGCGTGTTCGTATCGGTCAGGATAAAGAGTTTATCATAACTCATGGAAGCAAAGAATGCCTGCAAATCGGCTTTGAGATCCTTGCTGATTACTACTTTTTGAGCGGCCATAATGTCCTTTTTTATTATAATCGTTGCGACAAAGGTATTATATGTTATCCGATTATCAAAACAGGGAAAAGAAAATTCCATGCCTATGGAACAAAAGCTTCATAGGCATGGAACAAAAGTTTTCCCTGCATGAAACTATCATTTCCTGCAGGGGAAACGTCTCTTTCTTCTTATTTCAGACCGGCTGCGTCCAAGATATGTTCGATGGCTTCACCCAGTCCGGCCACATTCTTACCTCCGGCTGTTGCAAAATGAGGCTGACCGCCTCCGCCGCCTTGTATCAGTTTTGCCGCTTCTTTCACCAGTTTGCCGGCATTCAAGCCTTCAGCCACCAACGGCTCGCTCAGCATAACCATCAACGCGCATTTCTCACCGTCTTTGATTCCAGCCACGAAGAAAACCTTTTCCTCCGTATTGCTTTCCCCCTTGATCTGGAAAGCCAGGTCCTTGATGGCATCCACGCTGGCTTCGCCACGGAAAGCGATCACTTTGACACCATTGCGCTCAACGGCTTTTGCGATCAGTTCTTTCTTGAGCAACTGCACTTTCTCTTTCACGTAGTCGCTTACCTGCTTCTTCAGTTCGGCATTCTCTTCGATGGCCTTCTTGATGGTTTGAGACAGGTTCGGCACATTGTTGAACATCGCACGCAGTTCACGCAGGGAATCCTGCAACATGAAGGTGTAGTTTTCAGCCGCTTCGGCCGTTACCGCTTCGATACGGCGCACGCCTGCCGCGATGGAGCTTTCGCCGACCACACGCAGGGAACCGATCATGCCGGTCGCAGGGATATGCGTACCACCGCACAATTCGATAGAGTTGCCATATTTGACCACACGGACTTCATCGCCATACTTTTCACCGAACAGAGCCATAGCGCCCAATGCTTTCGCTTCGGCAATCGGCATATTGCGATGCTCTTCCAGCGGATAGTTGGCACGGATCTTTTCGCTCACCAGCTTTTCCACCTTACGAATTTCTTCGTCCGTCACCTTCTGGAAGTGGGAGAAGTCGAAGCGCAAAGAGTCGGGAGATACATAAGAACCTTTCTGTTCAACATGTGTTCCCAGCACCTCACGCAACGCCTCATGCAGCAGGTGAGTGGCAGAGTGGTTACATTCGCACTGGATACGTTTCTTCTCGTTGATCTTGGCAGTAAAAGTCGCCGTCACATCCTTCGGCAATTTAGTGACCAGATGTACAGGCAGGTTGTTTTCGCGTTTCGTGTCGATCACGTCGATCGTCTCGTCGTCGGCAATCAACCAACCGGTGTCGCCGACCTGTCCACCCATCTCCGCGTAGAACGGAGTCTGGTCCAGAACGATCTGATATAAGACCTTGTTCTTCTGCTTAATCTGGCGGTAACGCAGGATTTCGGCATCGCATTCGAACAAGTCGTAACCCACGAAATTGCATCCGCCCTCTTTCAGCACCACCCAGTCGCCGGTTTCGATGGCGGCAGCGTTACGGGCACGGTCCTTCTGCTTCTGCATCTCGACGTTGAACTCGTCGATATTGGCTTCCATGCCGTTCTCACGCAGGATCAACTCGGTCAAATCCAACGGGAATCCGTATGTGTCATATAATGTAAAGGCATCTACGCCACTGATCACGTTCTTTCCGGCAGCCTTTGTTTCTTCCATCTTCTTATCCAGCAAACGGATACCGGTTTCCAACGTACGCAGGAAAGATTCTTCCTCTTCCTTGATCACCTTCTCGATCAACGTCTTCTGCGCGATCAGTTCGGGATAGGCGTCTCCCATTGTTTCGATCAGTACGGGCAACAGCTTATACATGAAGGACTCTTTGCGATCCAGGAACGTATAGCCGTAACGGACGGCACGACGCAGGATTCGACGGATGACATAACCGGCCTTTGCATTGGAAGGCAACTGGCCGTCCGTAATCGCGAAAGCGATCGTACGGATATGGTCGGCGATTACACGCATAGCCACGTCCTGTTGTTTGTCCTTGCCATAAGCAGTACCCGCCATATCGGCAATCACTTTGATGATCGGCTGGAAAACGTCCGTATCGTAGTTGGATGTCTTACCCTGCAAAGCCATGCAGAGACGTTCGAATCCCATACCGGTATCGATCACACGGGCAGGCAGCGGTTCGAGCGAGCCGTCGGCCTTTCGGTTGTACTGCATGAACACCAGGTTCCAGATTTCGATCACCTGCGGATGGTCTTTGTTCACCATGTCCTGGCCGGGGATAGCGGCACGTTCTTCTTCCGGACGGAGGTCGATATGGATTTCGGAACAAGGACCGCAAGGCCCCGTATCACCCATTTCCCAAAAGTTATCGTGTTTGTTGCCATTAATGATATGAGCTTTCGGCAGGAACTTCTCCCAGTAGCCGGCAGCCTCGTCGTCGCGCGAAAGGCCTTCGGCAGGACTTCCTTCGAACACGGTGGCATACAAACGGTCGGGATTCAGTTTCAACACTTCGACCAGGTATTCCCATGCCCAGTTGATCGCCTCCTGTTTGAAATAGTCGCCGAACGACCAGTTTCCCAACATTTCGAACATGGTGTGGTGATACGTATCGTGTCCGACCTCTTCCAGGTCGTTATGCTTTCCACTCACACGAAGACACTTTTGTGAATCCGCGACACGTGGATATTTACGGGGTACGTTCCCCAGGATTATATCTTTGAACTGGTTCATACCTGCATTGGTAAACATCAATGTAGGGTCGCCCTTCACAACCATCGGAGCAGAAGGCACAATCTGGTGCTGCTTGGAAGCGAAGAAGTCTTTAAATGATTCACGGATTTCTTTTGCTGTCAACATAATCTATTCTATATAGTCTCGTTAATATTCTGAAAAACAATTTGCAAAAGTACAGCAAATTATTATTTTTGCACGTATCCAAGCAAGAAAATATTTGATGAAACTATTTAAAAGCAGAAAAACATATTACTTATATAACCCCAACACGCTCAGTTACGAGCGCGTTTACCCCTCCGCCAAAGACCGTTTTTTCGGTGTGCTCCGCCACCTGAGCATCGGTATCGTGATCGGCGTAGGCATTTTCTTTATCTTTTCGCGCACGTTCGACTCGCCGGTCGAATCGCTTTTAAAGAAGGAGAACAAGCTGTTGCAGACACAATACGAAGTGCTTTCGTTGCGCCTGAACAATGCGCTGGAAGTCTTGGATGACATACAGCAACGCGACGAGAACTTATACCGGGCGATCTTCCAGGCGGAATCGATCCCCGAATCCGTCCGCAAGTCCGGTTTCGGCGGGACCAACCGGTATGAACACCTGATGAACCTGTCCAACCCCGAACTGGTCGTCTCGACCACCCGGAAGATGGACATGCTGAGCAAACAGCTCTATGTCCAATCCAACTCGCTGGAGGAGCTGATCACATTGGGCAAGAACCAGGAAGAACGAAGCAAATGTATTCCCGCCATACAGCCGATTGCCAATAAGGATCTGAAACGTACGGCATCCGGCTACGGTGTGCGTATCGACCCGATCTACCGTACTCCCCGCTTCCACTCAGGCATGGACTTTTCTGCCAAAGTGGGCACGGAAGTCTATGCAACCGGCGACGGAGTCGTTACCTTTGCTGCCTGGAAACAGGGATATGGAAACTGCCTGATGATCAATCACGGGCACGGATTCCAGACGCTTTACGGCCACCTGAGCAAGTTCCGGGCGCGTGTCGGACAGAAAGTAAAGCGCGGAGAAGTGATCGGGGAAGTGGGAAATACAGGGAAATCCACCGGCCCGCACCTTCACTACGAGGTGATCGTCCGCGGCAAATACGACAACCCCTCCAAGTACTACTACATGGACCTGACTCCGGAAGAATACGACCGTATGATACAGATTGCCGAAAATCACGGCCAGGTAATGGATTAAACATTGTTTAATACGATGGCATTAAATAAAGATAAAAATCTAAAGCTCTATTTCTCCATCAGCGAGGTGGCGCAGATGTTCGACGTCAACGAGTCTACCCTGCGCTTCTGGGAGAAGGAATTCGACCAAATACGTCCACGCAAGACAGGCAAAGGAACCCGCTCCTATCGGCAGGAAGACATCGACGCAATACGCTTGGTCTACCACTTGGTGAAAGAAAGAGGGATGACACTGGCGGGTGCCCGGCAAAAGCTGAAAGAGAACCCGGAGACAACGATACGCCACGAAGAGATCGTAAACAGGTTGAAACAGATCAAGGAAGAATTGCTTGCCATGAAGGAAGCATTCGAAGCGTTGGAAGCATCCAAATAGCCCTTACACCATAAAAACGACTTTAAAGAATTAGCTTGTTACGCCGGAAAATCGTACCTTCGCAGCAATTTAATAAAAACAAGAAACATGGAAATTACGGGAAGAATCATCGCCGTACTGCCGGTTCAAGGCGGTATCAGCAAAAACGGAAACGAGTGGAAAAAACAGGAATATGTCCTGGAAACACATGACCAATACCCTAAGAAAGTATGCTTCCAGATTTTCGGTGCAGACCGCATCGATCAGGCAGCCATACAGCCCGGAGAAGAACTTACAGTATTTTTTGACATAGACAGCCGTGAATATCAGGGACGTTGGTTCACAAATATCAATGCATGGAAAGTGGAACGCCCGATGGCCGCCGCTCCCCAGTCGGCACCGGGAGCCATGACTCCTGAAAACGTAGTGCCGGCATCCGCACCTGCTGCATCTGCTGTTCCTGATTTCGGTCCGGCCAATCCGATTGACGATCTGCCATTCTAATAAACAAAAAGATCCTATCCTTTTGCGCAAAAGGATAGGATCTTTTCTATCGAAAGCTATACCTTTTAGGGCAAAAGGATATGGCTTTTTCGACTTAGTCCGCTACACGAGCCACAGACTGGATATTCTTTATCTTGGAAAGGACTACGCACATCCGCTGGATATCCTCCACATCGTGTACTTTCATCTTCACCTTTCCTTCGAACACTCCGTCTTTCGCCTCAATCAGCAGGCGGATGATATTGACATTGAAGTCATCGGATATCGTGCGGGTGATCGTGTTCAACACGCCAATCGAGTCGATACCCTTAATCTCAAGTGTCGCCTCGAACGAGGAATGATGGCTGCTCCATTCCGTATTCAGGATGCGTTCGCCAAAGCTGCTTTTCAGGCGCATGGCGATCGGACAGGAACGTTTGTGGACTACCACGTTGCCGTCATCATTGATAAAGCCCAACGACTCGTCGCCGGGAATCGGTTTACAGCAATCGGCAATGACGTAATTGCGTTCGAAAGCTTCCTCCTTCAGGATATAAGGCTTCTTCTTGTCATATTTCGGTTTTTCTTTCGGTTGTTCTTCTTCCTCTTTCTTCCCGGTAGTCGCTTTCGTTGCTACCCGGAGCGCCTGTTTGACGTACTTAAAGAGAACATTGTCAGTTTTCTCTTTCAGCAATTTGTGGATATTTTCCGGCAGGATCACCTCCCCTTTCTCTACTGCATAGTAGAATTCTTCGCGTTTAGAGAAACCGAAATACATACATAGTTTGTCGATATTGGATGTATTTGCCTCCAAATTATTGCGTTTGAAAGCATCGATCACCTTAATTTCCCCTTCTTTTGCCGCCTCTTTACGAATCCTTTTCAGGTAAGCGTCAATCCTGGCACGTGCCCTTGCTGTCGTGACGAAATTCAACCACTCCGGTTGCGGGTTCTGCGAACGGGAGGTCAGGATCTCTACCTGGTCGCCACTTGCCAACTGATGGCTGAGCGGAACCAAACGATGGTTGACTTTCGCACCGATACACTTGTTCCCGATATCCGAGTGAAGGGCATATCCGAAGTCCAGGGCAGTAGCCCCCTGGGGCAACGTCTTGATGTCGCCTTTCGGGGTAAAGACAAATATCTCGGAGGTAAAGAGATTCAGCTTGATCGTATCAAGAAAGTCCAAAGCGTTCGGGTCCGGGCTTTCCAGTATCTCGGTAATGGTCTGCAACCATTTGTCGAGCTCCGTATCTTCTTCTATGTTATGCTCCTTATACTTCCAATGGGCGGCAAAGCCTTTCTCGGCAATCTCGTCCATACGGCGGCTACGGATCTGTATTTCCACCCATTGCCCGTCAGGTCCCATCACGGTCAGGTGCAACGCCTGATAACCGTTGGCTTTCGGACGGCTCACCCAATCGCGGATACGGTCCGGCCGGATGCGGTAGATATCCGTGATAGCGGAATAGATATCCCAACATTGGTTCTTCTCATCCACACCCGGCAGCGGGTCGAAGATGATGCGGACGGCATATATATCGTAGATGTCTTCAAAACTGACGCCTTTGCTCTCCATCTTGTTCCAGATGGAATAGGCGGATTTCACACGGGCACGCATTTCATAGTTGAGCCCCATCTCCTTCAATTTCCTGTCCACCGGCACGGCAAAATGCTCGAACAAAGTGTTGCGGGCTGCTTCCGTAGATTTCAATTTCAGATTGATAAAGGCATATTCCTGCGGATGCTCATACTTGAAGCTCAGGTCTTCCAGCTCTGTCTTGATGGTGAAAAGCCCCAGACGGTGTGCCAAAGGGGCATAAAGGTAAAGCGTCTCACCGGCTATCTTGAACTGCTTCGCGGGCAACATGGAACCCAAAGTACGCATGTTGTGGAGACGGTCGGCTATCTTGATCAGGATCACCCGGATATCGTCACTCATCGTCAGCAACAGCTTACGGAAATTCTCTGCCTGCGCCGACGCCTGTTCGCCGAAGATACCGCCGGATATCTTCGTCAGGCCGTCCACGATCTGGGCGATCTTCTCGCCAAACATGTCCTTAATATCCTCCACCGTATATTCGGTATCCTCCACCACGTCGTGCAACAAAGCCGAACAGATGGAAGTGGAACCCAGTCCCATCTCGCGGCAAACAATACGCGCCACGGCAATCGGGTGCATGATGTAAGGCTCTCCCGAACGACGCTTCACGCCGGCATGTGCCTGATTGGCAAAATTGAACGCCTTGGTTATGCGTTCCACCTTACGCCGGTGATTTGAATTAAGGTAATCCTGCAACAGCGCGTTAAAGCCGTCCTGAATCATCTGCTCGTCGGCCGAGAGAGCGGGTTTCGCCTCCTGGTCGGGCTGCATGCCTGCTGTGTCTTTTGTATCATTTATGTCGCTCATATCGAATGCCCTTCCGTTTTTTAACGTGTATGTAGGCAAATATATATAAATATTTGCTTATATATCCCCGAATGCGACAGAAAAAGTCAAACGACCGGGATTTTCAAGACCTGGCCCGGCCGGATATCGGCACTGGTCAGCCCGTTGGCCCTCTGCAAGTCGTCTGTGGAAACTCCCGGATACTTCTTGGCAATGGAATAAAGGGAATCGCCGGACTGTACTTTATAAGTCAAACTTTTGCCTGAAACGCGGGCTGTCTGGTTGCTCTTGGTAACGACAGGGGTTGCTTTCTGTCCCGCTTTGACAGCCCCGTCCTTTTCGGTCTTCTTTGTCTTGGCGGAAGCAAATGCGACACCTCCGTTATCGACGTGCAGACGCAAACGGCGACCTTTGGCAACACGGTTGGAACCGAGTCCGTTCCACTTACGGATATCCTTCGGAGTAACGCCGTAGCGGTTCGCGATGGTATAGATATTCTCACCGGAGGCTACCACATGGGTAATTTTCTCAAGCGTAAGATTCTTTGATCCGTCGGCAGCGTTGACCGGTATGCAATTGGCCAGCAACTCCTCTATACGATGCGTATAGACCGAATCCTCCTTGTCGACAAACGCATAAGTCTGCGATGCCGGAAGTTTCAATACGGAAGGTTCCGTATTTCCCGGAATGATATCGCGTTTATATTGCGGGTTGAGCGCACGAAGCTGCTCGATGTCGATCCCCAGCACATCGGAAACCTGTTGCAGGTGAAGCATACTGTTCACCATAACCGTATCGGTCGCCAACGGCAGACTGGTCTGCATAGGGCAAATATTATGATCGCAATAGTAATTCATGATATAATTGGCTGCGATAAACAGCGGTACATACGAACGGGTTTCACGAGGCAAGTAGCGGAAGATCTCCCAAAAATCGGTCTTTCCCCCGGAACGGCGGATCGCCTTGTTCACATTGCCCGGACCACAGTTATAGGAAGCCAGCACCAGGTTCCAGTCGCCATAGATGGCGTACATATCTTCAAAATACTTACAGGCCGCCTCTGTCGCCTTCTCCGGATCACGCCGTTCATCCAGCAGGCTGTTGATCTCCAAACCATATATCTTGCCGGTCGGAAGCATGAATTGCCATAACCCGCAAGCCCCCACACGCGAAAGGGCAACCGGATTCAGGGCACTTTCGACGACAGCCAGATACTTCAGTTCCAAAGGCAGATTATGCTTGTCGAGCACCTGTTCGATAATGGGGAAATAGAAATCCGCCATACCCAACATATAGCGTACCAGGTCACGCTTGCGTCCGGCATACAGGTCGATGCAATCCCTCACCACCTCGTTGTAAGGCAAACGGATCACACTCGGCAGACGTTCCAAGCGTTCTTCGTAGACCGAATCGGGAAAATAGACATTCTCCGCATCATCGTGACAATACTCATCCACTTTCGAAAAATATTGCACATGCCAGGAATGGAGCAAACTATCCACGTTTGCATCGAGACTTTCAGGTATCAAGCCCACTACGTCAGAGAGCGAGTCTGCCGATAATGTCGAATGCTGCGGTTCGCCGAATATAGGGTCTTGTGCGCGGGAGACCTGCATCAGGCTAAACAGGCAGAATAGAATAAGTAGGTTTTTATTCATGATGTCAGAACTTAAAACTGCAATTCAATCCATACGAGCCCGGCGTATAGCGGGTCTTCGGGGTTACCTCCGGCGACCAGTGCAGACTCAGGTCCGGAGAAATGTCAAAGTCGAACAGTTGGGCATCCACATACGCATCGATAATACTGATCGCATATACCCCGACCGTAATGATAATGCTCAAATCCCTGTAACGGCGGAAATAATCTTTCCGGCGCTTCAGGTTTTCCTGGAACTGTGCATTCGAGACATACGTGCTCTCCTCACCGTTTCTGACAAAGATCGTCCAACTCTCCTGCCAAGGTCCCTCATACTTTTGTCCATCCTTCTCTGCCGCCAATACCTTTTGGTAATCCTCCATGATATCGAAGTAGGCAGTCGAATAGTCCTTATAATTCTTATTGTTCCAAGTGATGGCATACATACAGCCCATAAAGGCCCCATATACCAACGGGAGCTTCCAATACTTCCTGTTATATATCTGTCCCAGACCCGGCACCAAGGCATACAGCAACGCTTTGTTAGGATCGGGTTTGAACTCCTTCAGCTTCACCTTCGGTTGGGGAAGCGAGTCGGCAGCCGAAAGCACAGCCTTCACTGTCGAATCGGCCTTGGCCGTTTCTCCGGGAACCACAGCCGTTACGGCCGAATCGGAAGATATCACCGTATCCTGCTTTGCCGTTATCGTCCTCTGCGCATGGCCGGTCCATACCGAACCGCACAGGAGGGCTATTATCCACAAAATTGCTTTCCAGTTTCTCATTTCAACTTATCCAACAAGCCGATCAGTTTTTCCAATTCATCTTCAGATGCAAAGGGGATCGTTATTTTACCTTTTCCTTTTTCGTTGCATACCAATTGGACCTTCGTATTAAAGAAACTGGACAGATGGTCCTTCAGCAAGTTGAATTCCTCGGGAAGTTTCGGTTTCCGCTGGGCAGGCTTTTCCTTCCTGGCCTGTTCGAGAGCCGCCGCATCCACTCCGCCACGTACTATTTCTTCGACATTACGGACAGACAGTCCATCCGCCAATATCTGTTCGTAAAGAGCCAACTGCACTTCCGGGTCCTCGACAGGAAGTAGTGCACGTGCGTGCCCCATATCGATCTTCTTATCCTTCAGCCCCACCTGTATCTCGGCAGGGAGTTTCAAGAGGCGGAGATAATTGGCAATCGTCGCCCGCTTCTTGCCGACACGCTCGCTCAGCTTTTCCTGTGTCAGCCCATAACTGTCGATCAACTTCTGGTAAGCCAGGGCTATTTCTATCGAGTTCAGATCTTCGCGCTGGATATTCTCGATCAGAGCCATCTCGACGACATTCTCGTCTGCTGCGGTTTTGATATAGGCGGGGATACGTTCCAAGCCAGCCATCAGGGAAGCGCGATACCGACGTTCGCCAGAGATAATCATATATTTATCCGTTCCCGTTTCTTTCAACGTAATCGGCTGAATGACACCCAATGAACGGATAGAAACGGCCAGTTCTTCAAGCGTCTCTTCTTCAAAAACAGAACGGGGTTGATCCGGATTGGGCTGAATCTTACTCAGCTCTATTTCACTAATAGACGACGAACCGCCCGTTTTCAGGTCATCCATCGTTATCAAAGCATCCAATCCGCGGCCAAGAGCCGATCTTTTCATTACCATAAACTTTCGAATTTATGATTTATGATGTATGATGTATGATTTGAAAAGACAAACAAATCATACATCATACATCATAAATCTATTTGTTTTTATCTATCAGCTCTTGTGCAAGCTGCATGTGATTCAAAGCTCCCTTCGACTCGGCATCGTAAAGCAGCACGGGTTTGCCGTAGCTGGAAGCTTCGCTTAATTTGACATTACGCTGAATAACGGTCGTGAAAACCAGGTCCCGGAACGGACGTTTCACTTCTTCGTATATCTGGTTGGCCAGACGGAGACGCGAGTCATACATGGTCAGCAGGAAGCCTTCGATTTCCAAAGCGGGATTCAGCTTCGATTTGATAATCTTTATCGTATTCAACAGTTTACTGATCCCTTCCAACGCAAAATACTCACATTGCACGGGTATCATCACCGAATCGGCTGCCGTCAAGGCATTGACCGTGATCAATCCCAAAGAGGGAGAACAGTCGATCAGGATATAATCGTACCGTTCTTTCAGCGGGACCAGTATTTGTTTCAATATCTGCTCCCGGTTCTCCATGTTCAGCATTTCAATCTCCGCGCCTACCAAGTCGATATGCGAGGGGATAATATCCAGTCCCTCCACTTCCGTATTGGTAATCGCACCTTTCGGATCGTCGCCGTTCACCACACATTCGTAGATCGACTGCTCCACGCTGCGGATATCCACGCCCAGTCCCGACGAAGCGTTAGCCTGCGGATCCGCATCGACCACCAGCACCTTTTTCTCAAGTGCCGCCAGCGATGCAGCCAGATTAATCGTTGTGGTAGTCTTACCTACCCCACCTTTCTGATTTGCTAAAGCGATAATCTTTCCCATACTTTGTCTATTTATTCGGGGGCAAAACTAAACATTAAAAACCTAACACAAATCAGTTTATCCAAAACAATGCCTGTTTTGTTGAAAAGTCACCTTATCTGTTGATAACTTGCAAATATAAACAGAATATTCAATAACTTGTTTCAAATGAGCGCGATGGTGGGTATTTTTTAGGAATGATAACGAATCCTATAATAAAGAAAGAAAAGAGTTATAATCCAAGATACGTGTTTCATTGTGCTTACCTAACACAAGCAAATCCTTATCGCCCGATATGATATAGTCGGCAGGAATCGTATCGGCTAATGACAACAAATATAAATCTTTTACATCTCTGATAGGAGATACCGCCGGTTTTTCTATATCAACACAAAAACAATACAAACTCATCAATTCTAATGTATCAAGAACATCTTTCTCTCCAATATACTTTTTCAGCTTTGGTCTTTGAACCACGGCTTTATATTCCCCTATCAATTCTTTGCACACATATTCCATTTTCACAAAGATACAAACATACACTCAAAACTCTACCATCAAAATACAGCAGCTATCTTTTTATATTGTTCAACTTTTCAAGCAAGGAACTATTCTTATGAGCCACTTGTATATTCCACCTTGCTTACACTTAGATTTTGTTAACAACAGTGGAACGATACGAAATGGCTTTTTCCAGAAAACGGCAGATTCAGGCTATTATAGCAATAAAGGCCGGCAGATTGAAGATATCATGTATATTATTGATAAACTTGGACTTACACAATTATATTTAGGTACATATGTACATTATATAAAAAACGGATTTCAGCCTTATTTTAGAGCGTTTTTATGTTTATAAGTGATTGGGGATAAAAAAGATAGAGACTGTTTTCAGAATGGCTAATGAAAACGTACGTTTTTTTTCGCCACTTTTCAGCTACAAAAATACAACTACTTTTTAAACCTGCAATCCTTTCTCCCAATAAATTTTCCTTTTCTATATTCTTTCTTATCAATTAGATAGCTTAACGCGTACAAAAAACCGACTTTCCGATACGAAGCCTTCCGACTGCTCCCAAAAAATGACTAATTAAAACGTACGTTTTCATTAGTCATTATACAGGATTTTGGTTAACTCTTGTAAAACAAGAGGTTTGAGTACATAGAAAAAACAAACAGATATACTATTTATTAATTAAACATTTTAGAATTATGAACAAAAAGTTTTCTACTCTTTTAGCAGGAGTTGCACTGTTTGGGGCAACAAGTGCTTTTGCAGGAAACAATGTTCCCTCTTTAATTGAAGGAACAAATGATGGACTGTATCAATTGAAGACTGGTAATCGCTACTTGGCAGTGAATGAGAAGGGTGAACTGGTTACAGTTGATAATGTTACAGCAGATAACGTTGCAAGCACATTGTGGTGCACAACTGTTACTGTTGAAAATCAAGGAAAAGCTCCTATTTATGACTTCGTAAACAAAGGTGCTGAAGCTTTATTGTCTGTAACAATGGATGATTTCGCTAAAAATGCAATGCAAACAACCAAGAACTCATTGGTTGGAGGTGAAATTGCAGGCTGGGCATTCTCTGGAACATATGCTAATGCTTTGGAAACTAACAGACCGTTGTATTCTTATTTCCAAGAAGACTCTGTTGTCGGCTTAGTTTTAGAGGGCACTAATGTACGTTTGAAGAAAGCTGGTGGTAAGGCCGCTGATATTTCAGGAGCTAAATTTGCCACATTCACTTTGGTAGAAGCTGACGGAATCGCTTTGAATGCAAAGCAAATCAACACTAAATTAGGTATTCAGGATGCAGCTAACGGCGTTAAATTGACATTCAATCCGGATCGCAACAACACATCTTTGGAAAACCCGTTCAGTGATGTCGCTTTCATCGCTAAAGATACTAAGGACGGATCTTTTGTTTATGTAACAAGAAAAGCTGACAACCAGTATCTGCATGTCGATACAGCATATACAAATAAAAACAGCGATAAGTTCTTGGCATTTAATTACAAAAAGGCTTTGAGTAAGGATTTAGCTGATCAAGGTAAGTTCTTGTTTACTTATTTCCCGTCTCACGACTCTTTGGTAATCCAAGTTAAGCAGGCAACTCGCTTAAGCGCATCTGTTAAAGATTGGAAGAAAGCGTTAACTACAGCAGGAAACAAAACGATTATCGCAAATAATAAAACTGCTAAAAACTATGTTACAATTCAAGACCTGGTTAAAGCAGATGAAATTCGTATCGTAACTATCGCTGACGTAAAAGAAACAGATATCACTTTAGGCTTCACCGGTTGTGTTCAGGCTGGTACAGACAAGGTTTCTTTGGAAGACGGTCTGTATGTAATCCAGAATGCAGAAACTAACAAATATCTGGCATCTCCGATCCATGTTGATGGTGCAGCTTCAGAATGGGTAACTGTTGATAAAGCAGAACAGAACGTAATGCACATGCCGGCTTACCAGTGGGTTGTTTTGAAGACTAAGACTTCTGAATATTTCTTGTCTACTTCTCCGGTAAATGTTACAAACCGTGAATATCCGTTATTGAAGAACCCGGCTTATAATACAACGGACAAGGTTCTGAAAAACGGTGCTTCTTGGCAGTTGACTCAGGCAGAAGGTTCTAAACTGTATTATTGCAAGGCTTTGTCTTCCGACTCTTTGGTCATCACAAAGATTACAGACAAAAACATTTTGGGTGACAAATATTTAGGATACAAATATTTGACTGATGATGAATTGATGATCACAAACTATGCATTCAACTACTTCAACCCGTACACAATGGACAAATACATCGCACAGGTTGAAGGAGACACAACTTTGAACGCATTGCAGGAAGAAGCTACTTTCTTTGAACTGGTTAAGCAAAATGACAACAAGACTGTAGCTTACGGTTACACAGTAGATGCAACAGTACAGGCAAGAATCGAAGGTCTGGCTCAGCTTGAAAGAGCTACTTATCAGATCAAAGCTGGTAAGAACATGATCGCTGTCGGCAAAGAAAACCACTATGTCTTGACAGAGAACTTAGCTCCGGCTACATTCTACTTCAAAGAAAACAACGAAACAGAAAAGGGTTGCTACTATGCATTTATCGATGCAGACGATGTAGAGAAAGACACGAAAGGAAATGTTCTTTCTTTCAACAACAAATTAGGTGTTGCAGACCAGAGCTTGAAAGCTTTACTTCAGGAACAGGTTATTGAAGAAGTAAGAACTTCTGCTTTCAGAATCGGTTTGGCTGACCAACCTCTGTATCGTCGTTTCAACCACGTTGAATTGGATGGAGCTGTAGAAGGTAACGAAGATGCTACTAAACTGTTGAAGTTCAAAGAAGCTTATGTCGGCGATTATCTGATGGATGAAACCAACAAGAACTTCATGCGTGAAGATATGGACTATTTAGGCATTGGAGCAAAGAATATTGCCAAAGCAGGTCTGTCATTCAATGTCCGTCCGTTCAATATCGGAAAATCTGCTCAGTATCAGATTAAGCCGCAGTATTTGGTATATGTAAGTGAAACAGAAAACAAAGGAACTGAAGGAAAACCTTGTGACGCAACCAACCACAAGCATATGAATGCCAATGGTGAACCTTGCGGTCCGGAAGATTGTATCCATGCAACTCCTGCCGTTCCTGGTTTCAACCGTTACAAACTGTTGGTAAGCTTCGCTGACTCTGTAGAAGCCAAGGATGTTGTCAAGGGTGAAGAACTGTATCACTTCGGTAAATACCATCGCGTAGGTTTTGTTGATGCCGTTGAACAGGATAGCGTTCTGTATATCTTGGGTGAACATTTCGAAAACGTTGCAACTAAAGACTTGAGCATGGAAGACATTAAGAAAGTTGTCAAAGGCATCAATCTGAAGGTTGCTGTTACGGAAGACACTCACCACAACTATACTTGGTCATTCCGTTACATCGATCCGGCCAAGGCTGCTAACGAAGTTGAAGAAGATCGCGCATTCTTGATCGAATCTAATGTTGAGCCGAAAGGTAACAAAGGTGAATCTATCGCTCCGACAAATGCAGCATGGTTGAAGAACCAGAACAACTGCTTGGTATTATCTGATCCTGAAGAATCTGAATTCGAAGAAGCAAAGACAGGCGGTGACAACGCTCTTATCTTCAACATCGAAAAGGGTTCTGCTGACGATATGGCTACCGACAACGAAGAAATCGCCACATCTGAAGTAACAGTTATCGCTGGCGAAGGCAACGTAACGATCGCTGGTGCTGCCGGTAAGAAAGTTGTTGTAAGCAACATCTTAGGCCAGGTTGTAGCTAACACGGTTATCACTTCTGACAATGCAACAATCGCTGCTCCGGCAGGTGTAGTAGTTGTAGCTGTTGAAGGTGAAGAAGCTGTTAAAGCTATCATCAAGTAATCGAGACTGAACAATACTATCGTAAGGGTGGTTATTAGACCACCCTTATACAAATGACATTTTATAATCAAATAATTCTTCGGTTGCGTACCGTAAAAACGGCAACTAACCTGCGAGAGGCGAACAAGCAACCGGATTTAATATTAATAATACTAAAGTATATTGAAATTAAAGTTCAAGTTGCCTTTCCCCTGCGAAGGACGAAGGCATACAAAAAAACAAGCCCCGGCAGTACGAAAACTGCCGGGGCTTCGTTATTTATTAAAAACAGATGATAATCATCATTTATATTATTCGTCTTATAAAAAAAATTCATCATGAAAAAAAACAGAAGCTTTCAAAAGAAGCACAAGAAATAGCAGAATTGTACACCCGCCTGGAAATCCTCAAGTCTAAACAGATAGAGGGAGTCAAAACGACACGTTACACGACCGACACCATCCGCGCCTGCCAAGGACGCATACGCAAACTGCTCCAAAAGGTCGGAGGGATCGAAGAAATACAGATAAAGGTAGACGACGCACGCACACTTGCCGAGTATTTCAGCGGAATACGCTACCTCCCTGAATTTGAGAAAAACACGGAAAAGGCAGCCGGGCTATTCAAGGCCATGCAGGTCATCTTCAACTTCAGCGTCGTGGTCAAGACGTTGGCCACCTATTATTATTCAAAAGAGAAGAGAGAACGGACAAACAGTTAATTTATTCTAAATAAAAATGTTAAAAAGCAATATGCTCCGTCAAAAACAAAATTCATATACACCTAACAACCAGTATTATATATTTCAAAAATCCGCTTTTGGCATAGTTGCCTGCACACTGGGATAAGCTTACCTTTGTCGCATAAACAAACCGGCAATCCATTTTGCCTTAAATTAATAATATCATGGAAAAACAAGTACATGTATCTTTTTACGCCAGCCTGTTCCGGACAGAGTGCAAAGTCTTAACTCTTGAAGAAATCATCATCCTGATCCGGCGCCGCCGCTGGAAAAATGAGATCCTCGCCTACCGCACCGCACTGGCGGAAGGGCGTGCCGAAGAAGCCCGGAAGCTGAAGGGCGGATTGCCGGGGTTCACCCCTTCGGGGGTATTCAAGGGCGGACATAAGGCGAGTGCGATCGAAACATACAGCCAGGTCGTCGGACTGGATTTCGACCATGTGAAGGACCTGCCGGCACTGATCCTCACCTTCCGGGCGCTGAGCTCCACGCTGGCGATGTTCGTCAGTCCCGGCGGAGAAGGGCTGAAGGTCTTCGTACGCGTAGACTGCCCGGCGGAACGCCACGGCGAAGCCTATCCCCTTGTCGCCGCCTTCTTCGAGAAGGCAGGCGGTGTGGCAAGCGATGCCAAGTGCAAGGACATCAGCCGTTGCTGCTACGTGGGCGACGACGGGGAGGCGTACTACAATCCGGACGCGGAAGTCTTCCACATCCCCGAAAAGCAATCGGCCGAAAAGGGTGTCGACGCGTTTGTCGCACGTTTCCTCGACCGCATCCCGCCGCTGGCAGGAGCGCGTAACCAGACGGTCTACCGCCTCGGCTGCGAGGCGAACCGGAGGGGCTTTTCGTACACCGAAACAGCCGCATGCTGCACGCTGCGCCTGCAAGCGGCAGACTTCACGGCTACAGAGATCGAACAGGCGTTACATTCTGCTTATCAAGGAAATATGAACGAGCATGCGACCTATGGCGGAGCAAAAGGACAAATTGACCGCGAAATTTCCCCTACAGTTTTCAAAACCCGACATCCTTTAGAGACGGAAGAAATCGAGACAAGCGGCGAAGTCCTGCGCGAGCGGACCCCGCTCATTCCCGACGAGGTGTACGGATGGCTTCCCGATCTGTTCCGCGAAGCGGTCGCCTTCTATCCGCAGCACCGCGAGCGCGACATGGCGCTCCTCGGAGCGTGCACGGTGGCAAGCGCCTGCCTCCCCGAAGTGTCCGGCAAATATCACCGCAAACGGGTGTTCCCCCACATTTTCACCGTCGAGGTGGCTCCCGCGGCCAACGGCAAGGGGTGCATCAACGACATGCGCCATCTGGCCGACTTGTACGAAGAACTGATCAAGACGGAAACGGGACAGGCCGAAGCCGAATATATGCAAGCCCTGGAAGAATGGGAGCAGAAGAAGGCGGAGGCACACCAGAAGCACCGCTCCGTCGTGGTAAAGGATGCTCCGAAACCTGCCGCCAAGGCCTACCTCAACATCCCGACGCAGGTCACCAAAGCCAAGATGCTTGTCCACCTGCGCGACAACGGCAACATCGGCGGGCTGATGGCTGACAGCGAAATCGACACGATCCTATCGGCCAGCAAACAGGACTACGGGATGTTTGACGACCTGCTCCGCAAGGCGTTCCATCACGAACCGGTCTCTTCGTCGCGCAAGACGGACAACGAGATGATCCGCATCGACTCTCCACGGCTCGCCCTGCTGCTCTCCGGGACACCGGGACAGTTCTCCCGCCTGATCCCCGACAGCGAGAGCGGACTCCTGAGCCGCCTGCTGCTCTATACGTGCCGCAGCGAGGCGGTCTGGCAGGATGTCTCGCCCGAAGGCGACAAAATGGATATGCCGAAGAAGCTGTCGGAACTCTCCGAACAACTGATGAACATCGCCAAGACGCTTCGCCGGCGCCCGTTGCAGGTATGCCTGACGCTGTCGCAGTGGGCCCGGCTGAACCAGTGTTTCAAGAAATGGCTGCATGAAGCGGACCTGTTCGGCGACGAGGAATTTCTCAGCGTCATCAAACGCCACGGGCTGATCGCCTTCCGCCTCTGCATGATCTTCACCGCCACCCGATGCGGCAAGGAGGGCTACGGGATGGACTCGCAGTATTGCACCGAAGAGCATTTCAAGGCTGCGCTCGCCATCGTCGAGACTTGCCTCGAACACAGCCGCCTGCTCCTGACGCAGTTGCGACACAACGAAAGCGCTCCCGAACTGTCCTGCCCCCGCAAGGGACGCATCCTGCTGGAGAAATTGCCGGAGCGCTTCACCCTGGCTGAAGCTTACACCATCGGTGAGGCGGAAGGGATGGACAAAAGGCTGGTCAGACGCCTCATTTATAAGCTGAACCCTCTGTTCATCAAGAGAATAAGCCACGGTGAGTATCAGAAAAACAAGCCCGTCACCCCCCCAAAAAGTGTAGGGAAAATATCGCGGTCAAATTGTCCTTTTCCCTCCGCAGCCGATTTCAGAAAGAGAAAAACCCTATACCTTTTTCCCCCAAAAGCCATAGCTTCCACGGAAAAAAGGTATAGGGTTTTGCCCTGTGGGGTATAGTTTTTTTTATATCAAAGCCAAGCATACTTGCCGGCTTTCCCCGGCTTTCCCCGTTTTGCCCCTCTCCTCCCCCTCTTGCCACGCTGTTCCGCCACATTCCGCAGGGACGACGGGGGCGGTTGTATCTTTGTTATGTGATTAAGAAACAAATGTTTTACCTAAAAATCCTAATGTTATGCCAGCAAAGTACAAATTGGTCCTGCGCAAAGACATGCGCAAAGATGCCGCCGAAGGTTCGAAACTGTATTACGCCAGTGCCAATACGACCGGCACGTGCGACGTGTATGAATTGTGCGACCTGATCTCGGCCCAGTCCACCGCCTCTTCGGGCGATGTGAAACTGATCCTCGACGAATTGGTCAACGTGATGCGCCGCAACCTCGGCAAAGGCGAGGTTGTCAAAGTAGGCGAGCTCGGCAGCTTCCAGTTGCAGTTCGGCAGCACCGGCACGCTGACCGAGAAGGAGTTCAGCCATGCGCTTATCAAAAGCCGCCGCATCGTCTTCCGCCCCGGCAAGCTGCTGAAAGATGCGATCAAGAACTACACGTTCGAGAAGATCGCTTCCGGTGCTCCAGACGAGGGCAGCGCAGGGGGCGAAGATGACCGCCCGGGAGAACTTTGAGAGTTGAAAGTTGAGAGTTGAGAGTTGAAAGTGATGCTTCGCGTTCGTACAAATAACTTTCAACTTTCACCTTTCAACTTTCACCTCTTCAGGGTTCTCCGAGATGTCCCACAATGTAATCCTTTTGTCTGGGGGTGAGGTATTTCTTGCCCGGATGCCAGCCCGATTTTTCCAGTTGACCGACCAGCTCGTCGCTGACGCGTATCCATTTCAACAATTGCATGGTCGCGCTCTTCTGCGAGATATTCGGGAAGTACATCAGGGCCAGTTCGCCCCATCCCCATACTTTGTTTTGATTCAGTGAATTTTCCATCGTTTTTCTTCTTGATTATAATATGTAAATATAGTCATTATCAATCTGAAATACAAATAAATACCGATATATAATGGATAAAAAGATCAACTTTTTACATACTTGCCGGGAGGCTGCCGCCGAAGCGGAAAAGCTGTTCGGCATGAACGCCAGGATCATCCTCGCACAGGGTGCGCTCGAAAGCGGATGGGGAACCTCCATGCTTGCGACGGAACATCATAATTTCTTCGGACTGATGGGGTATGGCGCTTCCAACGCGTATTGGCACGGACAGCGGGCCACGTTCGAGACGGCCTACGGCACGCACCATTTCAGGCATTACGAAGCCACACACCTCTCTTTCCTCGACTTCGCCCGCCTGATCCGTTCCGCCTATCCCCGCGCCTACCATTTCAGCTTCCAGCCCGAAGCCTACGCCAAGGAGATCGCCTACAGCCCCTACATCAGCGAACAAAACGGTGACAACCGCGACCTCTACCGCCGCAACATCATCGCGCTCGAAGCAGAGATCGGGAAACAACTGGAACTGTTTCAATGGACAATGAACAATGGACAATTAAATCATAAATCATAATTCACAAATCCCATCATGAACAAACTAAAACAAATCCTTGAATTTATCAGAGCCTTGTTGGGCTTCTTGTTGAACCTGAAAAAGAAGAAAACGGATGAGAAGAATGAAAAGCCGCCTCGCCCGATACCGGGCAAGTTGCCGGACGATGTGCCGGACGATACGCCTTCGGACAGCATTGGCATTGTATCTGGCCGCCCTCGGGATAATGGCCCTGTGGGCGGACCGTTCAGAGGTGGTGCTGGGATGTATAGGAGCCCTCTTGACACTCTCGGAGTACGGACAAACGGCACGGGACAAGCCTCCTCCTTCGTGGGATGGGCACTGATTGCATACGCGACGGGGATGTCTTTATGGGGAGCCTGAACGGGTGTTAGCGGATGGACACTTTACGGACCGTGTCGCCGATGCGGACGATGTAGTAACCCTTGGCAAGGTCCACCGTATATTCGCCGGAGGGTTGCTTCATCGGTATCTCTTTCACCCGGATGCCTACCACGCTGTAGACTTCGAGCTTGCTACCGGCCGGAGCATTCTCGACGACGATCTTGTTATCATAGGCGCTGATCTCAACCGAATCCGGTTCTTTGTCTTTGGCGACGGTCGTCCGGGACACGGTCGTATTCGCTTGTTGTGCCATCACCTCAAGCGGACAACCGGCCCATGCAGCCAGCAACAAAACGAATGTAATCAATACCTTCATATACCAAACCCTAAGATCGTACAAATGTAGGAATATTTTTTGGGATAATACACAAAGTTCTGTATTATTAATGATCGATGGCCATTCCATGTTTCGACACACCTTCCTACGGCACCTCTTTTTCGATTAAACCGGTATCACCGTTCCTTCATTCCCCAATATCGTGCCGGGGAATACCGCTTCGGCTTCCCGGTGAAGTTCGGACAGGTCTTCGTAGCGGGCGGAATAGTGGCCGATGACGAGGCGTTTCACATGGGCATCACGGGCGATCTCCGCTGCCTGGCGTGCGGTGGAATGGAAGGTTTCTTTGGCACGGGCGAGATCGCATTCGGCAAAAGTCGCTTCATGATAGAGCAGGTCCGCCCCTTCGATAATCGGGATGATCGAGCGGTTATAGGCCGTATCGGAACAGAACGCATAACGCTTGGGAGGAGCAGCCGGACGCGTCAGGCGGGAATTGGGAACGACCTCGCCTTCGGGCGTGACATAGTCCTGCCCCTGCTTGATATCTTTCATGCAACGGACGGGAACCTGATAGAAATCCGTCATCTCGCGGATGATATGCGCCTCCTTCGGTTTCTCGGCAAAGAGATAGCCGCAGGTGGGAATCCGGTGCTTCAGCGGGATGGAGTAGACCGACAGCGAACGGTCTTCCATCACCAACGAATGGCTGCGGGTATCGACAGGATTGAAACGCACTTCGAACTCCATGCCCCGGCAGAACAAATCCATCACGGGACGCAGGTAAGTCTCGACCTCCTTCGGACCGTGCACGACCAGCTCGCCGGTGCGTCCCAGCATGCCGAGTGTGGAGATCAGTCCCGGCAGACCGAAGCAGTGGTCGCCATGCAAATGAGAGATGAAGATATGGGCGAGACGGCCGAAACGGACGCGCATCCGCCGCATCTGCACTTGGGTACCTTCCCCACAATCAATCATATACAATTTGTCTCGTAAATCTACGATCTGTGATGTTGCCAGATGCCGCGTGGTAGGTAACGCCGAACCGCATCCCAATATGTTTATGTTAAATTCTGCCATAAGGTCCTTCGGATAATTCGGGTGTAAAGATAATACAAAAGCATTGGCGTACTGTGAAAAATAACAAAAAAAGCGGGGAGATTGTTCCGAGGGTCACAGGTATTCCATATATTTGTTTGCTGTCCTTATGGAAGCTATTTAGAGTCAGTAGAAAAGACTTAAGATATTTTCATCTAAGCCTTAACTAACTTTTTCTTTTTGTTTAAAACGGTTAAATGTAGAAACGGCCAAGCGTGAGCTTCGCCGTTTCCTTTGTTTTATGGGACCAGCCTGTAGCATCGCATCAATAGGCATGCGTGTCTTTCTCCTGCATTTCCTCCCCGCTGATCTTCCGCAGATCCAACGCACGCCAGGCATAGAAAATATAGCCTAAGACGAAAGGCACGAGGATGGAGACATAACTCATCACTTTCAATGTGAACGGACTGGAGCAACTGTTGCCGATCGTCAGCGAACTTTGCAGGTCGGCTACCGAAGGATAATAAGCCGTATTGTTCCAACCGGCACAAAGCAGCAGCGCCAGCACCGTGAGTACCGTGCCTGTCCCGCAGAACCAGATGCCTTTTTTCCATGTATCCGACAAGATCGTGCGGACGATGCCATACAACACACCTGCCCCCCCCACCAAGAGCACGACCGATACGGCAGGCATCTCGACCAGGTTCATAAAGTATTTATAGGGCTGCATATACACCTCTTTTGTCTCCGGATCGACAGCAAAACCGTCGGCAAGCAACAGATGCACCAGGAAGACGAGGAAGAAGACAAGGAACAGCACCGTCTCGATCACCAAATGCTTGCGGCTGCGTTTCACGATCTCGGCATCGTCGATATTATTGATGAAATAAAGCAATGCCTGGATGCGTGCCAGGAAGAACACCGCCAGTCCGAGACATACGTTCCAGAACACGAAAGCAGCCTCAAGTCCGTGCCAGGGGGTCGCCCAGGTGGAGATCACCGGCATCGCGACATCGGTCAGCTGTCCTTTGTTGACGACAAACTCGGCTCCGCTAAAAAACGTACCGACAGCCGTACCCAACAGGATCGGGCCCAAGATGCCGTTCAACAGCAGGAATACCTGATACGTCTTTTTGCCCAGGAGATTCCCCTTCTTCGACTGGTATTCATACGATACGGCCTGCAGAACGAAGCAAGCCAGTATCAGCATCCACACCCAGTAGGCTCCGCCGAAACTGGTCGAATAGAATAACGGGAAAGAGGCGAAGAACGCACCTCCGAAAGTGACCAGGGTCGTAAACGTAAACTCCCATTTGCGTCCGGTCGAGTTCAGCAACATCTTTTGTTGCAATTCTGTTTTGCCGATCGTGAAAAGCAAGGACTGTCCGCCTTGTACGAAAAGCAAGAAAACCAATAGCGCTCCTAAGAGGGAAACAAGGAACCACCAGTAATGCTGTAACAATATATATGTACTATCCATAACACTCATTTCTTAATTCTTAATTCATAATTCTTAATTCACCGAAGGCCCTTTCTTGATCGCCTTCACCATAATACCGATCTCCGCGATAAGCAGGACGGTAAAGAGAAACAGGAAGACGAAGAAGGTCGTCTGTACCGATGAAGTGGCCAGCTTGGACACGGATGCGCCTGTCGGCAGGATGTCCTGGATAGCCCACGGCTGACGTCCCACTTCGGCCACGATCCACCCCGCCTGCCCGGCGATGTAGGCCAGAGGAATCGTCCACAGGCTCGCCCATTGCAACCAGCGGGCATCGGCAAACTTGTTCTTTTTGCTCCAGATCAAAGCAACGATGAATAGCAGAATAAAATATCCGCCCAGGAGCACCATGACGCGGAATGAATAGAAAGTGAGGCCGACATGAGGAACCAGGTCGGCAGGATCTTTAATGTACCCGTATCCGAAATAAGCGAAGTTCTCGTCCAACAGGCTACGGGCTTGCTCCGCAGCCACCTGGTCTTTGTCCTTTACCGCCTTGCGATAATCAGCAAGAGCTTGGATGGCAATCCTCCCCTTCTCGATCTTCTCGGCAGCAGAAAGGGCAACCGTTCCTTTATTGGTCGTATAACCGCCTTCTATCAGGTTGACGATGCCGGGAACGTATGCATCCACATCGCGTTCGGCAAGGAAGGAGAGCAGTTTCGGAATCTTGATATCGAAGATGAAAGGATTTACATTATCTTTATAACTCGTCTTGTCGGGATTCAGCAGGCCGATGGCAACCAGACCTGTTCCGTTGCCCCCTTCGTACAAGCCCTCCATCGCAGCCAACTTCATCGGCTGTTTCTGGGCGACCTGGTAAGCCGAACCATCACCCGTCCATACAATAAGTATGGAAGCGACCAGTCCGAAAACCGCACCGACCTTGATGCTTTCGAGCGAGAACTCCGTCTCCCGCTTTTTCAACAGATACCAACTGCTGACACCCATCACGAAGACGGCTCCCACGATCCATCCGGAAAGTACGGTATGGAAGAATTTGTTGATGGCGACAGGAGATAAGGCCACCGCCCAGAAATCGAACATCTCGTTGCGCACAGTGTCCGGATTAAAATGCATACCTACCGGATATTGCATCCACGCATTGGCGATCAGGATCCAAAGGGCGGAAAGAGTTGCTCCTATGATCGTCAGCCAGGTGGAAGCCAAGTGGAAGCGTTTGCTCACCTTGTCCCAACCGAAAAACATCACGGCTATAAAAGTCGCTTCCATAAAGAACGCCAGAATTCCTTCGATAGCAAGGGGAGCTCCGAAGATGTCTCCTACAAACCAACTGTAGTTAGACCAGTTCGTTCCGAATTCGAATTCGAGGATCAGCCCGGTGGCAACACCGATAGCGAAGTTAATACCAAACAGTTTCATCCAGAACTGCGCTGTCTTTTTCCAGAACTCGTTACCTGTTTTGTAATAGATGGTCTCCATGATGGCCTGTATAACGCCGAGCCCCAGTGTCAGGGGCACGAACAGCCAATGATACATGGCAGTGAGAGCGAATTGCGCTCTTGACCAGTCAATCAAAGATGTGTCAATGCTTGCGATCATAAATTATATAATTTAAGGAGTAATTGCTCTATTGATCAATTCACCCGAAACGTGTTCTTCCTTAGCCGAATCTCCATCCAACTTTCCTAAATAATTAGGAAAGAAAAACAGTTTTAAGATAAAAAACATGATGAAGAGCTTGACCAATATGATTAGCCACAACGTCTTACCCAGCTTCATTTCGCGAAATCCTTCCAGATAAAAATGATATATTCGTATGTATACAGGCTCCCTTTTCATATCGGTATCGTACTTTAATAACAAGAGATTGGATGAATAAGTTTTCTTTCTATACAAATATAGGGAAAGCGTCAAAATGTTTTCCCCTAAAAGCATAGATATTATTTATGGAAAAATAGACTTTATCTATAACCTCTGTTAAAAAAAACTATTTTAAAGAAGAAAGCCGAAAGGAAGACTTGCCGTTACTTCTGCATTGGCTATATTTGTGCCAGTTTGTGTTTTTATAAGACAAGAAATCACATCGAATATTATAATTAAGTGCTAATCTATAAAAAATTATTACTATGTCGAACATTTCAAGAAGATCATTTCTTCAAAGAGGAGCCGCAGCTGCTGCAGCTTTCTCAATCGTTCCGGGTTCCATCCTGGGAAAATCTCACGGATATGTAGCTCCGACTGATAAGTTGAACATTGCCGCTGTCGGTATCGGCGGTATGGGACATGCCAACATTAATAATGTAAAGAACACAGAAAATATCGTAGCACTCTGCGATGTTGACTGGAAGTATGCAAAAGGCACTTTTGAAGAACATCCGAATGCAAAAAAATATTGGGATTATCGTAAGATGTATGACGAAATGGGTAAATCCATCGATGCTGTCATCATCGCAACTGCCGATCATACTCATGCCATGATCACGGCTGATGCCATGACATTAGGCAAACACGTATACTGTCAAAAACCGTTGACCCATTCAGTATACGAATCTCGTTTGCTGACCAAGCTGGCAGCTTCTACTAATGTAGCAACCCAGATGGGTAACCAAGGTTCTTCTGCTGAAGGAACCGACTTGGTTTGCGAATGGATCTGGAACGGTGAAATCGGTGACATCACAAAAGTAGAATGTGCTACAGACCGTCCTATCTGGCCGCAGGGTTTGAATACTCCGGAAAAAGCAGACAAGATTCCTTCTACCCTGAACTGGGATTTGTTTACCGGTCCGGCAGAATTGAAACCGTTCAACAAAATCTACCACCCTTGGAACTGGCGCGGATGGTGGACATACGGTACAGGAGCCTTAGGCGATATGGCCTGCCACATTATGCACACTGCATTTAAAGCATTGAAATTAGGCTATCCTACAAGCGTTGAAGCCTCCTCTACCCTATTGCTCCGTGATTGCGCGCCTAACGCACAGCACGTTAAATTCATTTTCCCGGCTCGTGAAAACATGCCAAAATTGGCTATGCCGGAAGTAGAAGTGCACTGGTATGACGGCGGTATGATGCCGAACCGTCCGGAAGGCTTCCCTGAGGGTAAAGAACTGATGGGTCCTGGTGGTGGTTTGACAATCTTCCACGGAACAAAAGACACGTTGGTTTGCGGTTGCTACGGCCAACAACCGTTCTTGCTGTCCGGTCGTGTTCCTAACGCACCAAAAGTATGCCGTCGCGTCAAGAACCATGAAATGGACTGGGTTCGTGCTTGTAAAGAAAGTGCATCTAACCGCGTACAGACAAAATCAAACTTCTTGGAAGCTGGTCCGTTCAACGAAATGATCGTGATGGGGGTATTGGCAGTCCGCCTGCAAGGTTTGCACCGTACATTGAAATGGGACGGCAACAACATGCAGTTCACCAACATCGGCGATAACGAAATGATCAAGACTTGTATCAAGGATGGTTTCACAATCAAGGACGGACACCCGTCATTTGCAAAAGACTGGACAGATCCTGTCAATGCAAAACAGTATGCTGCCGAAATGATCAAGCATAACTATCGTCAGGGCTGGAAGTTGCCTGATATGCCGAGATAATTAGTTTTAAACAAATAAATAGAATGAAAAAGTCAGTATTATTAGCAAGTGCCGCAATTATGATGTGTTATTTCACATCTTGTAGCGGTGGTAAAAAAACAGAAGAAGCTGCTGCTCCTGCAGAAGAGGCAAAGACAGAAGCTGCCGTTCCTGAATACAAACTCATGAACGATCTGCCTACTGTCGACCTGTCTACTTTCCCGAAAGATGCCGATGGCAAAGTCACTTTGTTCGACGGTAAATCTTTCAATGGATGGAGAGGCTACGGCCGTACGGATGTGCCTGCTGCCTGGGAAGTGGTAGACGGTACGATCCATATCAAAGGATCCGGTGCAGGTGAAGCTGGTGCTAAAGATGGTGGCGACTTGGTTTTCGCTCACAAATTCAAAAACTATGAATTTGAATTCGAATGGAAAGTAGGTAAAGGTTCAAACTCCGGCGTACTGTATATGATCCAGGAAGTCGAAGGACAGCCTTCTTATATCTCTGCTCCTGAATATCAGGTACTCGACAATGCAAACCATCCGGACGCCAAGTTGGGTAAAGACGGCAACCGCCAGTCTGCTTCCCTGTATGACATGATCCCGGCTAAGCCTCAGAACTCTAAACCGTTCGGTGAATGGAACAAAGGCAAGATCATGTGCTACAAAGGTACGGTAGTTCACTATCAGAACGATGAACCGGTTGTTGAATATCATTTGTGGACACAGCAGTGGAAGGAAATGTTGGATAACAGCAAATTCAGCAAAGACAAATGGCCGTTGGCTTACGAACTGTTGCTGAACTGCGGTGGTGAAAACAAAGAAGGTTTCATCGGTTTCCAGGACCACGGAGACGACGTTTGGTATCGTAACATCACTATCAAAGAACTTGACTAAGCAGTCGTTCCTTTTATCAAAATAAGAAAGCCCCGGTATCCAAGCGATACCGGGGCTTCTTTCATTTGTCCGATACAGGGCGGCAGGGATTATTTTGCCATCACCTTTATGTTGCTATAACTGTTTCCTTCGAAATTGATACGGCCGTTTTTACCGTTGTTGACATCGAGGGTGTAGTTGTTTTTGTTCCTTTGGTCGTCGCGGCTATCGAAACCGACCGAATTTTCGTCCTGGTTACGACGTTGGATATTGAAGCCGCCTTGAACCTTGCAATTGCCGTATTTCATATTGTTGGCAACGACACGGAAGGAGGCGTTCACATCGATATAAATGTTCAGATTACCGTAGCGGGCATCCACATTGACCTTGTCGAAGTTGCTGGCAAGATCCTTGATGGTAAGCGTGCTGTAGCTCAGTTCGTCGACGGTGATGCCCTGTTTCAGCTCGTCGATCTTACAATTTCCGTACTTCAGTTCCATATAGCCGTTGTCCAGCCTGTCGATATGGATGTCGCCGTATTTGGCTTCAGTGTTCATCTTCCGGACATTTCCGAGACTGAGGTTGGAGTACTTGCTGTCGATATTCAGTTGCGAGCCGTTGCGGATAGAGGATTTGCCGCAATAGGCCAGGTCCAAAGTGGCGTTGTCGACATCGGAGATATCCATATTGCCATATTGCACATCGATGCTGAGAGGTCCCGTGAAATTACCGCCATTGAGATTGCCGTATTTGACATGCAGATCGCATTTTCCCTTATTGTTTTCCGGCATGATGATATTGCCGTACTTCTGTGTCAGGTCGCACGTCAGTTCAGACGGCATATTGACATAGTAGTTGATGGTAAAGGATTCGTTAGAGCCTCCATTCCCGTTTTGCGACCTCAGGCTTGTAACGGCCGAAACCGTATTGCCCATCTTTTCCATCCGTATGTCGACACGGTCGATGATAGCCTGCGCCTTTTCGTCATTACGGGCTTTCGCCTCGATCACGACACGGATGGAGACTTCGCTCTTGCTCCAATGCGTAACCGTAATGTTCCCGTAACGGTTGTCCACTTGCAAGATGTCGTTTTTACCGACATTGAAGCTTTTGTTGATTTCCTTTTTCTTGATGCTTTCCTGTTTGGCAGCCCAACCGGATACGCTGCAAAACAAAACCAGGAGCATCAACAGACCGGCCCGTAAAAAGCAGGATTGTCCCTTCTTGGTGTGTTGATAAGCTGTTTTCATGTGTTGATAAATTGTTTTATGTGTTGATTAACGTGTTTATTGTTTACTATTCCTGTTGAAATCTTCCATACTCTCCATCTGTTTCAACATGATGTTGAGACTTTCCAAGCTGGTACTGTAATGCAGGTTCATGGCATAAAGGCCGGCATTGGAGCAAGGCAGAGTCGGAAGGACCGTTTCTTCGAACATATAATTGTCTGTCAGGACACGTTTTGTCTCTTTCAAGAGTTCCTCCGCTCCGGGAGTCTGTTGCAGTTTGTACATCGCCTGCATCTGTGAGATGATATCACTCATCTGCATATTGTAGTAGAGACGAAGTTCCTCTATCTCCTCTTTCACCTCGCAGGCATGCTGGCCTGTGACCACCTGCCTTGGCTGAGTAGGCAAAGGCGTGCCACCCGGCAGTTTGAAGAGGAACAGCAGGGCGATGCAAGCTGCCGCGGCAAAAGCGCAAAGGCTATATAACGTAGCCCGGCTTTTGCGCGGAACAGCCAGCTTCTGCTCGAAGCGTTCGAAGTGGCCTTCAGGTAACAGGTCGTCTTCAAATGCTTCCCGGTTCGTGTCTATGAAATTCTTCAGTTTATCCATTTTCTTTATTTGCTGCTATTATGTCCAACAATTTGCGCTTTGCCCGGAGATACTGGCTGCGTACGCTCGACGGCCGGATCTTCAGGATGGAGGCAATCTCTTCCATATCATATCCCTCAAAGAGGTAGAGCGAGAAGATCACGCGATAGCCGGCCGGCAGTTTCTTGCAGGCTTCCTTCACTTGGGCAACCGAATAACGGATTTCTTCCTCATCCGGCCCGTCGTCGTCGGGTTCGGTGTAGTCATCCGAAAGCTCTTCCCAGTCAGGCGTCTGTCGGCGCACGTAATCAATGGCTGTATGAACAGCTATACGGTGCATCCATGCTTCGAAACATTGTCCATCCCGATACTGGTCCAGGCGGGTGAATATTTTCAGGAAAGAATCCTGCATCGCCTCCTCCGCCTCCGACACGTTGCCGACAATACGCAGACAGGCGACATACAGCCGCTGTGCAAATTGCTTGTAAAGGGCGAGCTGTGCAGTCCGGTTACCACGCCGGCACTCCTCGATCAGATGTACATTTGTTTCTTCCATTTTCATATATATAAACGAGGGTATCCGGAGAAACGTTGCATCTTTCCGGCAAGAAAAAGCAAAAAAGATAGCACATACCTGAAAAGGATCTATAGCTTTCCAAGAAAAAGCCTATAACCTTTTACATCAAAAGCTATAGGGTACACAAAAAGAAAGGCATCATCCCGATGCCTCTCTCTCTGAACTAAATGATAAAAATAAAAGTTATGTGGGAAGGTTATTATTCTTCTGTATCTCCCGTATCTTTTGATTTGTAATCCAACTCGACGGTATTATAGTCGTTCGAGGCGAAAGATTTATATTTGATCTTCAACTTCACCGTCTTGCCTTCCGTACTCGGCAACTTATCCAGCTTGAAGGACACCAAGCCGGCCGAAGGTCTGAGGGACGAGTCGATATTGCCATAAGCGTTATGACGGAACTCCAATTCATACGGATCGGCACTGTTTGTCTGTACCAGGTTCAGGAAATGCTTGACATTGTCGTTGTAACCTCTTTGAATATAGAAATCGAACGTGATATATCCGTCCTCGATCCACACTCCGTTCTTAGACCAAATGCTACCGCCATTCAAGGCCAGCATATCCGTTCCGTAATAGGAATCATTTTCCGATCCCAGGTCAGGAGCGATCGGTTTGGTCAGAAGGGTATCCATTCTTAACAATTGAACAGACTGATCATAGCCTTCAGTCTTCTTCTCGTCGTTCTTATAGACAACGAACGCCCGAATTTCTTTCAAATTCTCAGGCACATATGAGTTTGTCGGGAACAGCGTCGTACTGTCGTCGAGCTGCATATAGTAAGAATTATCACTCAATGGTTTTACCGTTACAATAGCCTGGACACTATCTCTCCAAAATTCGCTGTAAGAGTCGTCGTCATCCAAACATGAATAAAAAACTGTAGAACCTAACAAGATTCCAACCAATAGCATAAAACTTTTCAACGTCTTCATAACATGTATCTAATTTGTTTATTTTTCTTTCTAAAAAGGAAGATGATAAACACTCTGCAAATGCTGCAAAGACTGTTTACAAAAAATGTTAATGCTTCAGTGATTGATAGATAAGCTCCGCTGTACGCCGGGAAGCGCCCGGTTTTCCAAGCAGGCGGATCATCTCGTCATAGCCGTCGAGCATGCGTCTACGGTAGGCATGATCGTTCAAGACACGTCCTAACTCATCATGTATCTGGTCATACGAAAATCGGACACCGAACAGCTCCTGCACCACTTCGCGTCCGGCTATCAGATTGACCAGCGAAATGTATTTCGTATGGAAGAAATGGCGGAAAATAAAACTTGCCAGCCGGCCGGCCGCGACATAATAACAGACGACTTGCGGCACACGGAAAAGCGATGTCTCAAGCGTAGCCGTCCCCGATGTGACCAACGCCGCATCACTATGGCTGAGGAGAGGATAGGTTTTGCCGAACACGATCTTCACATCCGCGTCGCCGATATATTGCCTGTAATATTCCGGTTCCAAGCCGGGAGCACCGGCAATCACAGGCTGGTGGCCCGGATAGGCGGCTGCCACCTTCAGCATGGTCGGAAGGTTGTCTTTGATCTCCTGACGGCGGCTGCCTGCCAACAGCGCCAATACGGGGCGTTCGTCCAACTGTTCGTCCTCACGGAATGTATCAGGTCCGGCCGCCTGTTTCTCCCTATAGCAGGCAACCGAATCGACCGAAGGATTGCCCACATAGTCCACCGGATAGTCGAGATTGCGAAAAAACTCCACTTCGAAAGGCAGGATACAGAACATCCGGTCCACGTAGCGACGGAAATCCTTGATACGATACTGTTTCCAAGCCCATATCTTAGGAGAGATATAATAGTAGACAGGCAGTCCCAACTGCGTCTTTACATATTTGGCTATCTTCAAATTGAACCCCGGATAATCGATCAGGATCACCACATCGGGCCTGTACTGCCGGATTTCCTCCTGGCAAGCTTTCATGTTGTTCAGGATCGTACGGAGATTGAGCAGTACGGGGATAAAGCCCATGAAAGCCATATCCCTGTAATGCTTCACCAGCGTCCCTCCGACTGCCTGCATAAGATCGCCGCCCAGGAAACGAAAATCCGCTTCCGCATCCTGCTCCTTCAGTGCTGCCATCAGGTTGGAGGCATGCAGATCACCGGAAGCTTCGCCCGCTATTAAAAAATATTTCATATTTTTTCAGTTGAAAGTTGAAAGTTGAGAGTTGCAAAGATCAAGAGAATAAAGTAAGCTGGAACCGGAATAATTTCACGTTATCTATTTCCAACTTTCAATTTTCAACTCTCAACTTTCAACTGATTTTTTAGCACAGCTAAAAAATCATAGTCCGTCACATCTATCTTGCAAGGGACAAGCGAGGCGTAGCCGCTGTCGAGCGCCAACGTGTCGTTGTCGGCATGGATCGGCTTGGCATTCTCGAATGCACCGGCAAGCCAGAAGACAGGTTCGCCTGCTGCGTTTTCCGAGCGTTTGAATTCATTGGTCCAGCGCCCGTCCGCCTGCCGGCATACCTTCATCCCTTTTACGTTCGGGACATTGGGAACGTTCAGGTTCAGATAAGTGCCATGCGGCAATCCTTCTTTTATGATCCGCCGTGCAAGCATGCGCCCTAAACGGCAGCTCTCGGCAAAGTCGGCATCCGCACGATGATCCAAGAGCGACACGCCCATCGAAGGAATACCGAACACGCATCCTTCGGCAGCTGCCCCCATCGTACCGGAATACTGGATGCAGATGGCATGATTGCCACCATGATTGATCCCGGAGGCCAACAGGTCAGGTTTGCGCTCCAACACCTCGTTGATGGCCAGTTTCACACAATCGACCGGAGTCCCGGTACAGCTATAAACCGTCAGTCCTTTTTCTTTCCTTACCAATGTATACTTGATCGGCACGAGCGAAGTGATCGCGCTTGCCATTCCCGAACGGGGCCCGTCGGGAGCGAAAACCACAATGTCCCCCAGGTCCCGGAGGCACTCGGTGAGCTCTTTTATCCCCTTGGCTTCAACGCCGTCATCGTTTGTAATCAGAATAAGCGGTCTATCGTTCATCATATCGTTATTTAATTGCACACAAATATAGTGAAAAAGCGCAAAGTAACGCAGACTTATCCTTTATAGATAATGACATCTGCGTTACTCTGCGCTTGTCCGTGTAGTTTGCGTCCTGTTAAGCTCTGATTAAAGAACCTGAATGCCTTCTTCACGGGCTGCTTCTTCTCCGGAAGGAGTGATCAGCTTGTAGCCCTTACCGTGAATGTTGATGATTTCGATTCCCGGATCATCCTTCAACAGCTTGCGAAGTTTCGTGATATATACGTCCATGCTACGGGCATTGAAGTAGTTATCGTCTACCCAGATTGTCTTCAGTGCATAATTACGTTCCAATATTTCATTTGCATGTGCGCAAAGGAGACTCAGAAGTTCGCATTCCTTAGTTGTCAGCTTCGTGACCTTGTCGCCGATAGCCAGTGTCTGTTTCTGGGTATCGAACAAGAAGTTTCCTAACTTGTAGAAAGGAATATCTTTCATTTTCTTGCCTTTCACGCGGCGAAGGATCGCTTCGATACGGAGCAAGAGTTCTTCCATGCTGAAAGGTTTCGTCAGATAATCATCCGCACCGATTTTGAAACCTTCCAGGATATCTTCCTTCATAGTCTTGGCCGTAAGGAAGATAACAGGGATATCAGGGTTGATAGAACGGATTTCCTGAGCCAGCGTGAAGCCGTCTTTTTTCGGCATCATCACGTCAAGTACGCAAAGGTCATATTTGCCTTTGGTGAAACCTTTGTAACCGGCTTCTCCATCGGAGAAGAGGTCAGTCACATAACCTTTTGCCTGCAAGTATTCTCTTAATAGCATACCCAGGTTTTCGTCGTCTTCGCAAAAGAAGATTTTTAGTTTTTCTTCCATAACTAACTTTTTATAAGAGGTAAAGTAATAATAAATTTTGTTCCTACATTTCCGGTTCCCACTTCGGCACGTATCGTACCTTTATGGTCCTCTACTATTTTACGGACGTAAGCAAGTCCGAGTCCGAACCCTTTCACGTCGTGTACGTTTCCTGTCGGCACGCGGAAGAAGCGGTCGAATACTTTCTTGAGGTATTCTTTCTTGATCCCGATGCCGTTGTCCTCGATCGATATCAACAACTTGCCGTTCTCGTTCCAGGTGCGACACATCAGTGTCAGCGGCACTTCGAGGCGGCGATACTTCACGGCGTTGTCCAGCAGGTTGAACAGTACGTTCGTGATGTGCATCTCATCCACGTAGATATCCGAATCTTCCGCCTGCAGGTCGATGTCGATCGTGCCGTCATACTTCTCGACCTTCAGGGCGAATGTATTGGCAACACTTGCCAGCAAATCGTTCGCATCCACCTCCTTCAGCTTGAGGGCTGCTTTCTGGCGTTCGAACAGCGACATTTGCAGCACCTTTTCCACCAGGAAGCCCAATCGTTTCGTCTCGTCGTTGATCACCCCGGAGATATGCTTGAACACATCGGGGCTCTTCGTGATGTCCGAGTCCTTCAGCATCTGTGCGGCAAGCGAGATGGTCGAAACCGGTGTCTTCAGTTCGTGCGTCATATTGTTGATAAAATCATTCTTCATTTCCGAAAGTCGCTTCTGACGGAACACGATATAAATGGTAAAGATAAACGTTACCAAAAGTATCAGCGAGAAGATGATTGACGGTACGATAAATGTTACAGAACTTGAAATATAATCACCCTTCGTCGGGAAATACACTTTCAGGTAATTCTGCTTCGAAGGAGGATCGTTGGGGAACAGCACCTGCTGAATCACGTCTGATACAGGAGGAATATCCCCGTTCTGATAGACGATCTTTCCGTCTTTGTTAATAACAGCAAAGACGAACGGCAGGTTCAATCCGTTGTTAACAAATTCTGATTTTAAGTAATTATTCAGCTTTTTAAAATCTATCCTTTCTTCGATCGGCTTCAGGTTTGCCGTATGCAAGATATTCAAGATCACTTCGTTAAACAACCCGCTTTGGTACTGGTAACGACGTTTCAGCGTTTGCTGCAAATCTTTTGACGTACTAACGATGCTGTTAGGTACTTTATTGCTGCCCAGCGAAGAAAGCGGTTCAAACTTGCGTGTCCGGATATCGCTATGAAACTCGATATGTTCTACAGTTCCATCGGCATTAGTGAACTGCATCTTGTATTTTTTCTCAGTGATGATCCCACCGCCAAGACTGCTCTGTTCGTTCTGGTATAGGTAATTGTTGGCCTCGTCACGGCTGAGATCTTCTTCCAGATACCGGGCCGTTTCATCAAGCTCCAGATTTTTCGAGACTTGGTGCATCGATCGTTTGACTGTTTCATTGAACTGCTCGCTACTTTTCTTGAGTATGATACTTACATATTTTACCTGCAAAAAAAGCAAACCGGCAAAAGCAAAAGCCATCACCACCGCAAGCAACCAAATCGTAGACTTCCTCATATCAATAAATCTCTCGTTTTAATATCACAAATAACGCGCCTTTTAATTTAATATTTACACAAAAAAGGTAAAAACAGAATACCAAAAATGTTAAAAATGCATTACCAAAGGATTGCAATTCTCTTTCTATCTATTTTTAAACTAACACCTTACATCCCTTTCACAGACGTATCATCATATCTTGCACGTTCCGTACTAATTAGTAAGAACAGCTGTACAACATGAATTGTTGTAGCCGACACTTAAAAACTTTTCCCGAAAGCATTGACTTTTAATTATTAACTCTATCTTTGCCTCCCGTAAGAGTTACGTGAAATGATACAAGAAGGTATTACACAGATAGACATCAAACAGGTATTACGGCAAAAGGCGCCTTCGGTTGCCCGTAAGATTCCCGGTTTTATGGTTGACTATCTGATCCGTACTGTTCATCAGGATGAGCTGAACGAGATCCTCCGCCGGTATCACGATAAAGACGGGGTAGCGTTCATGCAAGAGTTGATCGGATATTTTGACTTGAATCTGGAACTGGTAAACGAAGAGAATATTCCTGCCGAAGGACGGTACATATTCGCTTCCAACCATCCGCTGGGCGGACTGGACGGGATTTGCCTGTCGGCCATTATCGGCGGACGTTTCGACGGGAAGATCCGCTACCTGGTGAACGACCTGCTGCTCTACCTGTCTAACCTGAGGTCGATCTTCGTCCCTATCAACAAACATGGGGCGCAGGGGAAAAAGAACGCCGAACTGATCGAAAAGGCATACGCTTCGGACAACCAGATCATCACATTTCCCGCCGGTTTATGCTCACGCAAACAAAACGGGAAGATACAGGACACCGAATGGAAGAAGTCGTTTATCCAAAAGGCCGTGGAATACCGGCGGGACATCGTACCGGTGTTTTTCGAAGGACGTAACTCCAATTTTTTCTACCGTCTCGCCAACATGCGGAAAGCATTGGGCATAAAGATGAATTACGAAATGATCTACCTGCCCGACGAGATGTTCAAAAGCAAGCACAAGACATACAGCATCCATTTCGGGAAGCCGATTCCCTGGCAAACTTTCGACAGTAGCCGTAAACCGGCTGAGTGGGCTGAGTGGGTGAAGGAAATCGTCTATAATCTAAAGAAATAATTGATTTTATTATATGCAAGACATCATCAAACCGATTGACCGTGCTCTCCTGAAAGCTGAACTGACCGGGGACAAGAAGCTGAGGAGGACCAACAAATCCAACAATGAGATATACATCATCACAGCCCACGACTCTCCCAACGTGATGCAGGAGATCGGGCGACTCAGGGAAATCGCTTTCCGATATTACGGAGGCGGGACCGGCTTTCCGGTCGATATCGACGAATACGATACGATGGACGACGCTTACCGCCAGCTTATCGTATGGAGCCCTGAAGACGAACAGATTTTAGGCGGCTACCGCTTCCTCTGCGGTTCGGATGTAAAATTCGACAAAGCCGGCAAACCTGTTTTAGCAACTTCCCACCTTTTCAATTTCTCCGATAAGTTCAATAAAGAATATTTACCGTACACGGTCGAGCTGGGCCGTTCGTTCGTAACGCTGGAATACCAGTCGACCCGTAGTGGCAGCGCGAAAGGATTGTTCGTATTGGACAATCTTTGGGATGGCCTGGGGGCTCTTTCCGTGGTGGACCCCAGCTTGCAGTATTACTTCGGGAAGGTAACGATGTATAACACCTACAATTCCGAAGCCCGCAACATGATCCTGTATTTTCTGAACATGCACTTCCCCGACCCGGAGAAACTGATCACTCCGATCTGCCCATTGGAAACAGGCACGGATCCAGAAAAAATGCAGAAGCTTTTCAAGTATGACAACTTCAAGGACAATTACAAGGTCTTGAACCAAGAAGTCCGCAAGTTCGGCATCAATGTGCCGCCGTTGGTCAATGCTTATATGAGCCTCTCCCCTAAGATGCGTGTATTCGGCACCGCTATCAACCATGAGTTCGGGGAGGTGGAAGAGACCGGCATCCTGATCGCCATCAATGAAATTCTCGAAGACAAAAAGAAACGTCATATCGAAACTTATCTGAACGAGGAAGGCAAATCGGCCGACTTGATACGCAATAGTTAAGAACGGGATATAAAGACATACGAAGAGCCATGTACGCCAGATGATGCATCATCCGCATACATGGCTCTTTTATGTTTAGCCTTAAATCACTCTTCGTTCTTCTGTTTCTCCCACTCTCCGGCAATTTCCTCAAGAGCCTCGTACCAGTCCTTTCCGAAACGGCGGACCAGCGGTTCCTTCAGAAACTTATAGACCGGGAGTTTTTCTTTCTTACCCAGTATCTCTGCGGCTTTGCAGATACTCCAGCGATTATAATTAACTGCTTCGAACGTGTCGTACTTTTCCACACGTATCGGGTAAAGGTGGCAGGAAACCGGTTTATAGAAAGAGAGCTTACCTTCGCGATAAGCCTTCTCCACCGCACACTTGCAAGTTCCGTCCGCATCATAACAGGTAAAAACACAGTCTTTCCCGTTTACGATAGAAGTCACTAAGTCTCCCTCTTCATCAATATAGGCAACGCCTTGTTTCTTGATGATCTCCTGAGCTTTTGGTGCCAGATCGTCCCAGATAACCGGAAGGGCTTTTTCCAGTTCGCCCACCTCTTCCTCCAGCAGGGGTGCACCGGAATCACCTTCCACACAGCAAATACCTTTGCAATGCGACAGATCGCATAAGAACTGGCGTTCGAGAACGTCGAGGCTGACTAGGGTATTGTCTATTTGAATCACTTCTTAAATTGAAAATTAAAAATTAAAAATTAGAAAATAAATGCTTATCTCCCTAATGATGATTTTACAGACTTGACTATGCTAACCAAAAGAGCAATCAATTCCTTACAATCAATCGAGATAGATTTATAAATCTGTTCACTTAAATAATCCGTATCTCTCAATAAAGAGAGCCAATAAAATGTTTCATTAGCTTCTTTCAAAGCAACATTCATTTTATTAAGAAAATCAGCACTACTTTGCGCATGATGTGCTTCTGCAACCAATGCTCCTATAGCAGTACCGCTCCGCAACATCTGTTTTGATAAGACATACTCCTTTTGATCATTTGTTAAAAACTTGTATGCGTTCACTATACGAATAGCAAACGCATACGATTTAGTCTGGATCACATTATTCACCAGTCTTATTTTTTAATTTTTAATTCTTAATTTTTAATTCTTTATCAAGTCCTGTCCTGTCATATCAGCCGGCTGTGCCATACCCAAAATATGCAGGATAGACGGAGCGACATCGGCCAGGACACCGTTTTCCACTTTTGCATTTTTGTTTTCTGTCACGTATACAAAAGGAACCGGGTTTAGGGAGTGAGCCGTGTTGGGAGTACCGTCTTCGTTGAGCGCGTGATCGGCATTACCGTGGTCGGCGATGATGATTACTTCATAGCCGTTGGCTTTGGCAGCCTCGACCGTGTCTTTCACGCAGTTGTCGATAGCCGTTACGGCCTTTTCGATGGCACTATAGATACCGGTATGGCCAACCATATCACCATTAGCATAGTTCACGACGATGAAGTCGAACTTCTGCGTATTGATAGCCTCAACCAACTTGTCCTTTACTTCGTAAGCGCTCATTTCCGGCTTCAGGTCGTAAGTGGCGACTTTCGGGCTCGGAACCAAGATACGTTCTTCATTTTTGTACGGAGTTTCGCGACCACCGTTAAAGAAGAAAGTCACATGAGCGTACTTCTCCGTCTCGGCGATATGAAGCTGTGTTTTCCCGTTTTCAGCCAGGTATTCTCCCAATGTGTTCTGGACGTTTTCCTTGTCGAACAGGATATGGACCCCTTTGAAAGAAGCATCGTACGGAGTCATGCAGTAATACTGCAAACCAGGGATCGTGTGCATACCCTGTTCCGGCATATCCTGCTGGGTCAGCACGACAGTCAATTCTTTTGCACGGTCGTTGCGGTAGTTGAAAAAGATCACGACATCACCTTCTTTGATCGTACCATCTACTGTAGCGTTGTTGATCGGTTTGATAAACTCGTCGGTCACGCCTTCATCATACGATTCCTGCATGGCCTGAACCATGTCGGTAGCCTGTTTGCCCTTGCCTTCAACCAGCAGGTCGTAGGCTTCTTTCACGCGTTCCCAACGTTTGTCGCGGTCCATTGCATAGAAACGACCGACGATGGATGCGATCTTTCCGGCAGACTGTGCACAGTGGGCCGTCAGTTGTTCGATAAATCCTTTACCGCTCTTCGGGTCCGTGTCGCGACCGTCCATGAAGCAGTGGATGAAAGTATTGTCGATTCCATATTCCTTGGAGATATCGCAAAGTTTGAACAGGTGGTCGAAAGAACTGTGTACGCCACCGTTGGAGGTCAACCCCATGAAATGGATATTTTTGCCATGTTCTTTGGCATAAGAGAAGGCAGAAACGATTTCAGGGTTCTTCATGATGCTATTGTCGGCACAAGCACGGTTAATCTTCACCAAATCCTGGTAAACGATACGTCCAGCCCCGATATTGAGGTGTCCGACTTCAGAGTTACCCATTTGTCCGTCAGGCAACCCTACGTTTTCACCGCTTGCCTGTAACTGTGAATGAGGATAAGTGGCCAGCAGGCTGTCCCAATAAGGAGTGGGAGTGTTAAAGATTACATCGTCTTTACCTTGATCGCCGATACCCCAGCCGTCAAGAATCATTAAAAGGGCTTTCTTGCTCATGATTGCTTAATTATTTATTGTTTATACTCATTTTCGTTATTCGGGCACAAAGATAAGCAATTCCGGGCATATATTGTTTGCTTGGAAAATATTACTTTTGTGAACGATATGGAAAAGACGATACAAGATAAAGAGTTAGGAACCATCCACCTCCGCACCAGTCCCCGTGCTACCCGTTACACACTGAAAATCTCCAAAGGGACGATTACGGCTACCATGCCTCCGGGTGGAAACGAAGCGCGTATGCTCGCTTTTATCCGGGAAAACAAGGAAAAACTTCTTGCTGCCCTTGCCAAACATCCCGCCCGCCCGCTCCTGACAGATGAGACGAAGATGCAAACCGCAACGTTCCGCCTCCATGTCTTCCGTACCGACCGGGCTAACTTCTATATGAAATTAGACGATGGCGTCCTGCACATCGCCTGTCCCTCACAGACCGACTTCGCCGACGAACGTGTACAAAAACTCCTGAAAGACTTCATTGAGCAAGCCCTCCGGCATGAGGCCCGCCGCCTCTTACCTTCACGGTTGCTCGACCTGGCCTCCCGGCACGGCTTCACCTGCACGGATGTAAAAATCTTCAACAGCAAAAGCCATTGGGGTAGTTGCACACCACGTCGCAGCATCAATCTCTCTCTTTCCCTGATGCTCCTGCCCTGGCACCTGATCGACTACGTCCTCCTCCACGAACTTTGCCACACCATCGAGATGAACCACAGTGACCGTTTTTGGGCATTGATGGACAAGGTCACAGAGGGGAAAGCGTTAGAACTGAGGAAGGAGTTGAAGAAGTATCATATGCTGTAAGCCGGATTGCGGAATATCTGATTATTCAGTCCTTGGGGTAATCGTTCCATGATCTCGATGCTGCTTAAGGCATATAACCACTTCTTATAAAGCGTGTCACAAAATCGTTTTCCAGTTCCTCTGTCACTGTATCACTGATTTCTTTGTACCAATTGATATTCAACTTGTCTTATTTGTGATATATGCCCGTTTTCTCTATCACTACGGTATCACAACCCTATCACTGGCAATTTGGATAAAAATAGGCACTCCGCTTATATACAACTGTATATTAACACATTACAAATAACACAAACAATAAACACCCTATTCCCATCCCTGCAAACCACTCGATTATTTTATGTAAAAACGGGTATAAAATAGGTAAAACCGGGTGGTTTTTATTGTCTGGCACGGTACTTTTGTTGCCGGACATCCCCATGTTGCCCCCTCTTACACCCGGATGTACCGACTCTCTACACCCGGATGTTAAGGATGGCAACATGGGGGTGTTTACGGAATTATCTGCTTGTTTCTGCTAAAAAAAGAGAGGGCTTTTGTGAAATGAAGAACCGTATTTCGCCAATTTAATACCTATTCAACAATATGATAAAACGTCATATTGGAAAATTTTGATGCGGTTACCCTGGTTACTTCGACGGTAAATATATCGTCATAAAGGACGGAAGATCAAGTATCTTTCCTATTTCTTTCCAGAAAAAACGAATCCCCTGCAATCATTGACTACAGGGGATTGTTTTTTGTCTGCTTCGGTCTTCACAGAGGGAGAGCAGATGAACTTTTTTTAATTTCATTACTTTAGTATTAATATTCACCGCTTGTTCGCCCTCGCGGGGTAATTGGTCGATCCGGACGGAGAGCTGTAAAAGCTGATGTGTTCCGGGAATACCACACGATGAATCTTAGAATTATTTGATTTTAATATTTCGAAAGTGCCGCGCACTGATGTACGCGACACTTTTACAATCTATTTGCCAATTACTTAACAATAGCTTTAACAGCTTCTTCGCCTTCAACAGCTACTACAACCACACCCTGAGGAGCAGCGATAGTTGCGTTGTCGGAAGTGATAACTGTGTTAGCCACTACCTGGCCTAAAATGTTGCTGACAACAACTTTCTTACCGGTAGCGCCTACGATCTGAACACCACCTTCAGTAGCGATCACTTTCACTTCAGATACTTCAACACCTTCGTTTGCAGTAGGAGCTTCAGCAGCGTCCAAAGTAAATACCTGAGGAGCAACAGTGTTAGAGAAGATAACCGTACCGTTAACTACAGCCAAACTCTTGTTTGTATTAAGAGCTACGATTTCATAACCTTCACCGTCAACAACTTTGAAGCCAACAAGAGAAGTATTCTTAGCATCTCTTACTTTATATTTATTCTGTTTGCCATCTTTCAGATCGCCAGTATAAGCAATCGTATCAGCAACAACAGTTACACCACGGAAGATTGCGCTGTCGCCTGTAGCATTGTTTGCAACGAAGTCACCCTTAGCAGCCAAAACGTTACCAACGATTGTGTCGTTCTTAACTTCTGCACCTTTGTAGATGTAGTAACCATATTCTGTATTGTCATCGCCACGATTCACATAAGCAGAGTCAACATACAGAGAGAAGTCAGAATCATCAGCAGCAGCTTTCAGTTCGTCACCTACGCGCAACATCTTAGCGATACCAGCAGAAGCAGTCAACATTTCACTACCGTTTACTACATTGTAATGACCTGCATCAACCTTAGCATAGACAGGAGCTTCAGCACCTTCGATGTTGAAGTAAGTTTCAACACTTGCAGTCGGATTATCATAAGTTACAGTAAGATTAGAGATATTCATTGTAACCATCTTAGCAGTATTTTCATTAGCAGCTACCACCTTATAAGAGCCACCGACAGGATTTTCTGCGAAGAAGAAACGTTTTTGATTTTCATTAACAGCTCCGTTAGTAGAAGATGTCAATTTTACAACAGCGCCTTCATAAGCAAATCGACCTTCAGCATTATAAGCTTTTTCCATTGCATAAGCAACACGAACCAATGTATCACCTAAAGCCTGAGCACCATAATAAATAGTATCACCAACAGTAGCCAAATCAGCCCCTTCCATCAGACGCAATTCAACAGCTTTGTCAGCACCTTTAGCACCAGCAATTACAGAATCCTGAACCAAAGTCAAATAGATATCATCAGCAGCTTTAGAAGCCAGATTGAACTTAACAGCACCGTAACCCATTTCTTCTTTTGTATAGTACTTGTAACCGATGTGCTTGTTAGCCATATCTACATCGAGTTTTGTGAATACCAAAGTATCACCACCAACAGTAGTGTAAATGCTCTTAGCTGCATCTACTGCGTACAAAGGTTGATTTGTAAACGGTTGTGCCGGAGCAACAACAGCTAAACTTTCACCATTAGAGCCTGTGGTAACGCCTGAAGAAACAGTTGCAGAGACAATATCACGAGCCTGAGCAGAATAAGTACCATCTTCGTTTTCCTTTACATAGAACTGAGTAGAAGGAACATATACAGAAGCAGCTTCGGCATAAGTACCACTTGTACCAGTCAAATACTTATCATTATTAGTTGCATTACCGCCTGTACCTTTAAACTGCAAAGAATAAACACCTGTTCCACCAGCCAGTTTAACCGGAGTACCTTTAGAGATTGTGATAAGCGGAGCATTGATCTGGATAGAGTCTACAACCAACTTAGCACTACCATCAAAGCTCTTGTAACCTACAAGATAAGTAACTCCTGAACCAGCACCATGATCTGCAACTTCAAATTCGCCAGCTGTATTGAAACGAACAATAGAATCAGTTGTCATAACGATAGAATCGTTACCCAAGTCCATTTTCAAAGTAAATGTCTGCAAACCTTCATTCAAAGCACCTTTATATGCAGAAGATGTAACAGTAATAGTTGTATCCAACTGGAAAGAAGCAGCTTTTACAGAAGCGGCAGTACCCACCATTACAGTATCGATTGTAATATACTGCGGCTTCTTTGTACCCTTCGTGCTGTTTTCCTGACCAACTACCTGGAAGCGGAATTTGTTACCGACAGGAACCGGAATCAATTCATTAGCAGTGAAAAGACCACCGTCACGACCGGCAAAGTCAAATTTGAATGAAGGAAGAACCGGAGCAAGGTCTGCTTTTGTTACATCATAATTTGCTTCAGCTGCTTCTACTGTGAAAACAGCAGCCGTACCTGTTGTACCAGCTTTGTCAGTTTTGCCATCAACCATCAACAAGCCGGAAGGTTGAGTCATCTCAACCAACTTGCCATCAGTAGTTGTACCGATAATACTATAACCACCCGTACCATGTTTAATTTTAAATTCGCTAATACCAGCAGCAATAGCCGTACCGAATTTATCTGCGCCATTCAATTTAGCAGAGAAAGAAAGCTGTTTCTGAGTAGCTTTGTTCGTCAATGTGTAGATAGAGTCATTACCCGGCATATTGACACGAACCAAATTGGCTTTCCACAAAGCAGAGTCCATATCCGCCTTAGTAGTACCTTTACTACCAAGTGCCACAGAGTCTGCCAAAGAAGCCTTATCCCAAGTCAGGTAAGTAGAACTGGTCTTCAAATGCACATACTTGTCACCGATCTGTGCATAAGAGACAGTAGCAATTGCTGCGAAGGCAGCAACGAGAGTAGAAAATCTCTTGTTCATAATCTAAATTTTAATATTAATAATACAGTTAATTGAAATATCAGTTCTTACTTCTTACTATCATTATGTACACGTATATATAATGTACACGTGTTAACATTTGTACTTTGATAGCAAAAACGATCCTTTTTTTTAGTCATTTTTTTTGCCTATCTTCGAAGTTCGTATTGGAAAGATGGTTTTTTGTACTCCAATTGCTATCTAATTGATAAGAAAGGATATAGGGGTACGAATTTTTTTACAGAAAAGAGTTGTGGTTTAAAAAGGAATGCGTATTTTTGTCTCGGAAAAATGACAAATTTAAAGGATCGTTTTTTTTAGTCATTTTTTAACCCACCAATCACTTGATTTACAATAAATTATTTTCCAATTACCAAGTCTTAAATTTCATCAGCCTCGTTTTGGTTCAAAAATCGGTCTTTTTCAAGGAAATCCTTGATGCTTACTACGTTTCAGAGGGATACTTATCCGTTTTTGATCCGATGCCTATTTGTTTGTTTTTCGGTGATTGTCCGATTTTCCTCCCCCAAACGGCCATTATTACTGCATCGGCACAAACCCTTCGTAGCGAACCGTCCAGCTCCCGTCTTTCGGGAAACCGGGAGCCTCCCCCTCCGAGCCGTCCCAACCGCCACACATCATGGCGACTGCCGTCAGCAACGCTCCGTTGGAAGGGAAATAGGGAAACGGACCGCCTGTCGCCAAACCATGTTCGTCGAACTGGAATCCGGCGGAAGGGTGCATCAGCATGTCAATAGCCAGTGCCGGCTGTCCCGTACGGGCGGCAGCCATTGCCAACATCGGGAAATCCCAGCCCCATATGCGATTGAATTGCCATTCTTTGCTGACTTTCTCCAACGTGCGCTTGAAAGTCGGCTGGTCTACCCCATCACCAGGCAACATGCCGTAGACACCGGTCAGGGCCGGATGCTCGTAGGTATATTTTGTCCACATATCGGGGATGCCCTCGTAGGTGGTATAGACGCCGTCGGCAACGGGAAGGGGAGCCATCTTCGAAAGTACTTCCTTCCATTTCTTCGTTCTTTTTTCCGACAGGCCCAGCCGGTCCGCCCATTCCAACGCCGTGCGCAAGCCGTAGCGGAAATAGCCTAACTCGAAAATCGGATTGATGGTCTGCAACGGGTCCGTATTCTCGGAAACGACAACGACAGGAGGACCCAGGACATATTGTTTCGTCTTTTTGTCGTAGAAAAGGTAATCTGCCATATAATCGGCCGTGTTCAGCACGACGTCTTTCCATTTCTCCAATGTTTCGGGAGCAGGTTTCTGACGGTATTGCATCTCGGCGAAGTAGATCGGATGGGGTTCGTGCCAGATCAGATAGGCATGGGCGCTACCAGGCCATTCGCGGTTGAAGTTTCCGGTGCACTTCGGCCAACGTGCACCGCTACGACCTTCGCTCTTGGCGCGTTCGAGGGCCTTCGGCATAAAGTCCTTATAGACGTTCAGATAGTTATCAAAACATTCCATCCGATTCCACAACCCGTAGTGCACGCCATGCCACCAAATCATCTCGAAGTGGAAACGGCCGAACCAGCCGTTATTCACCAAACCAGATTCCTGAGGTGGGAACAGCCCGCTTTCATTTGCACGCATCAAGTACTGCGAGAGGACAATACGCCGCTCCAGTTCCAGCCAGCGGGGATCTTTGCTTCCGGAGAGGTCGACGGCAGCTCCCGAACGCCAGTATTTCTCCCAACTGGCAGCACTCTTCCGTTCGATAGAGGCAACCGACTCGGTCACATCGGCGACCGGTTCAGGAGAGAAGCAGCAAGTAAAGGAAAAGGTGGAAGTATGCCGGGGCTGGAGGAGGAAGGTATGCGCCTTTTCAGATTCACGGCTGAAAGTGGCAGGGCCGGTCCAGTCAAGGGTGGCGTAGTAGTGCGTGTCATCCATCGTACGGGCGATACGGACCGAGTTCGGAGCCAACTTCTCGAAGGTGGAAGTATGGCCAGAGATCGTGTCGTAGCGTCCTATATAGTGTTTGAAATAGCGTCCGTCGGGATAAGGAAAGTCGAGATAGATGCTCATATTACCATCGTTCAACAGTTCGGACTCGATGCTGACTCCGATCATATCTTTATCGGGATGGCAGACGGTACGCACTTTCACCTCTTTGCGGTTCAGTTCGAAACGGCTATAGACAACACCTGTCCACAGATCGATTTCCTGCCAGGCATTGCCCAGGTCAATTTCCCGCGCTTCCGTACCGTCTTCACGCAGTAGACGGAAACCGATACGGCCCAGGTTATAGCGATGAGGGTTCTTGGTCAGCCATTCGGACAGCTCGGGCTGGTCGGGATTGCGGAGTTCATAAGCAATCTTTTTGCCGTGCGTCTCCACGACAACCGGACGGTAATCTTCGGCTCTCATCCCTTCGGGGAGGGGGAAACTGTGCCAGCTCCAGTCGGACAGGGTGTTGAAGGGGACGAAAGTCTGCAATCCGGTTATATCCATCCCGAAGGCAAACTTGCCGTTACCTACTTGTGCCGGACTTTTCAGAAGCGTCCCGGTCGTACACACGCGATGCCGCTTGACAACGGCCTCCCGGTCAATGGGCTCTCCCATAACAGACAAAGGTAAAAAGGCCGACAGGCAAAAGAGGCTGACTAAACTTATCAGTTTTTTCATGGTAGTTATCCTTTTATATGTTTCTGTGGATAAAGATAAGAGATTGCCGCCAAGCTTCAGTTTACAGTTCTGACATTTTTCCTTCGATTTCTGGTAAATAATGGTTTACTTGTTACTTTTGGCTTGATCCAAAAGTAACCAAAAAATCAAGGCTTAACCGTCCGGTCTACTCCGGGCAAAGGAGCAGGCAGCATCGGCCATCCTTGAGTACCAGAGAAGACCGGTCCTACTATATTATATATTGCCGGTCTTCTTCTTCCAAACCAGGAAGAAGGCTAAAACAACGATTGTTATGGCAAAGCCGATAATCTGTGAAATGCCGTTTTCCATGCCTAAGCCTTCAGGAGCGACAAAGATGTATGTCGAGCAGACAGCCGTCATAAACAAAGCCGGAATCAGCGTAACGATATAGGGCTTCTTCGAGATCACCAAGTAGACAGTCAATGCCCATAAGGTAAACACCGCGAGTGTCTGGTTACTCCAAGCAAAATAGCGCCAAATCATATCGAAACCATCCTTGTCTTTCTGGCTGTAAAGCAAAAGAGCGATAGCCACCAAGAACAAAGGAATGCAAATCATGAGCCGCTTGGAGACACTGCGCTGTTCAAGATGCAGAAAGTCCGCCACAATCAGGCGGGCCGAACGAAACGCCGTATCACCGGAGGTAATTGGGGCGGCGATCACACCTAAGACTGCCAATATACCACCTACCGTACCGAGCCATTCTTTCGTAATACTGTCGACGACAACGGCAGCATTGTTTTCCCCCATACCATTGTTATGATAGAAATAAGTAGCAGCAGCAGCCCAGATCAACGCAACGATACCTTCCGTAATCATGGAGCCGAAGAATATAGGACGTCCGTACTTCTCATTCTTGATGCAACGGGCCATCAACGGACTTTGTGTCGCGTGAAAACCGGAAATGGCACCGCAGGCAATGCTGACGAACATAATCGGGAAAATAGGCAGATGACCGGGATAGGTGTTCGGCATCCCGTCCGTGATTTCAGGCAACGGCGGATGATTGACGAACAACATCACCAGAATGCCGATCGCCATAAACAACAAAGCGGCAGCAAACAAAGGATAGATTTTCCCGATAATCTTATCGACCGGCAACAAGGTCGCCAGGATGTAATACAAGAACACGACAATGATCCAGAAAGTAGTATCCAGATGTTCCGGTGTCAGCTTTGCCAGCAAGCCGGCAGGCCCGGCCACAAACACGGAGCCGACCAGCACCATCAGGATTACCGTAAAACCACGCATGAACTGCTTGAAGTTCACGCCCAGGTAACGGCCGATAATCTCAGGCAAGCTCTCCCCGTTATGACGCAGGGATAACATCCCGGACAGGTAATCGTGTACTGAACCGGCAAAGATACTTCCCAACACGATCCACAGGAAAGAAGCGGTTCCGAACTTCGCACCCATAATGGCGCCGAAGATCGGTCCCAGTCCGGCGATGTTCAGAAACTGAATCATAAAGACTTTCCAAGTTGGCATCGGAATATAATCCACGCCGTCCTGGTGCGTATAGGCAGGAGTCTGCCGTTTGGCATCTATGCCGAAAATACGTTCGATGAATTTACCGTAGATGAAATAACCTACGATGAGTGCAATAAGGCAACAAACAAAAGTAATCATAATCGGTAATTGAAAATGGAAAATTGAGAATTGAAAATTAGATTGATAAGGATACAACAAGGGAGAGAAAATGGAAAACTGAAAAATAAAACAATTTTTCTTTATCTTTCAATTTTCCATTTCCAATCTTCAATTCAGAAGTTTTTTAACGACTTCCGAGATCATACGTCCTTCGGCTTTTCCGGCTAATGCCTTGGAGGCAATGCCCATTACCTTACCCATGTCCTTCGGACCGGTAGCCCCGACCTGTGCAATGATTGCCTTCAGCTCGACTTCCAGCTCTTCGGCAGACATCTGTTTCGGCAGGTACTTTTCGATAACGGCTACCTGTGCCAGTTCGACATCGGCCAAATCCTGACGTCCCTGCTGCACGTAGATAGCGGCGGAATCCTTACCCTGTTTGACGAGCTTTTGCATGATCTTCAATGCATCGGCATCTGTCAATGTATCGTTGGCTCCCGGAGCGGTCTTCGCTTCGAGGAAAAACTTCTTCACGTTTCTCAGTGTTTCAAGGGCGACTTTATCTTTCGCCTTCATTGCGTTTTTAATGTCTTCGCTGACTCTTTCGAACAAATCCATAGTTTTGTAAATTAAAGAATTAAGAATGAATAATTAAACCTTCGCGTATCCAACTACTCATCATTAATTTTTCATTATTAATTATCAATTAGTCATTATTCATTACCTAAAACTAATAACTGTGCCGCCAGATTTAGGCTTCTTGTTTTGGTTAGTGGCAGGCGAGGTGAACGACATGCCTTGGGTACGTACCGGTTCCTCACCCTTCCGGCGTATCTGCTGCACGTCTTTGGCAGTCCGCTTGTAGGCAGGTTTGTCTTCCATGAAAGAGATCAGAGCGTCATCGTCCAATTCGTCGACGGCAAATACAACGATTTCGGCATTCGGACGCGAGTCGATATATTCACCGTAATAACGTCCCATCAAGGCATCTTCTTCCGCTCGTCTTTTTCTTTCCGCTTCTTCCTTCTCTGCCATTTCACGCAGTTGTTCTTCTGTGACAAGCTCCTGCTGTTCCGTCTTGGTCAGGATATCTTCCAACCCGAAACCGGTCACCAAGATCGTAATCTTGATCTTATGCCCTAAACTGTCATCATAACCATGTCCCCACTTCACCTCGTATTCAGTCTTGAATTGCGACATGAAATCATGTATATCGTCCATTTCACTGATACGAAGTTCGTCTTCATGGCTATAATAAATGACAAACGCTACCCGTTTAGCATTGAAAATATTGTTCACATCGTTGACCAACGTACTCTCCAAAGCTTCCGTAATCGCTTGTCGCAAACGTCCTTCTCCTTCTCCGAAACCGATACTGATCAAAGCTACGCCACTGTTACGCATCGTCGTGTCGACATCGGCAAAGTCGACATTCTGTTCCAAATCGGTCGTCACGATTTCGGCTATGCTCTTGGCCGCGATTGTCAATGTTTCATCCGCTTTACGATTCGCTTGTGGAACCGGCATGTCGGCAAAATTTCTCAATCGCTCATTGTTAATCACTAAAAGCGAATCGACATTCTGCGCCATATTTCTGACACCACGGAGCGCTTTCACGATTTTCGGCCGTCCTTCAAAGACAAAAGGTATCGTAACGATACCGACAGTCAGAATCCCCATATCTTTAGAGATCTTAGCGACTACCGGCCCGGCTCCTGTTCCCGTACCACCTCCCATTCCGGCCGTAACAAAGGCCATACGAGTACCGTCATCCAACATCCGGTAGATGTCTTCTTCACTTTCCAAGGCGGCTTTTTCTCCCACTTCCGGAACATTCCCCGAACCAAGTCCATGCGTCGTATTCTGTCCGATCAGCAATTTATTAGGAACCTCCGACTTCTGCAACGCCTGATTATCGGTATTGCATAACACGAAAGATACATCCCGGATACCTTCGCGATACATATTGCTGACCGCATTACCACCACCGCCACCGACACCGATCACCTTGATGATTGTCTGAGGCGCTTTTGCCAAATCAAAATCGTATGTATTATCGTCCATTGTCGTCTGTCTTTTATTGTTACCGATTATTGCTCATCTTTCAAGGCCTTGTCAATGCCTTCTCCCACCTTATCCACCGCATTTTTGAAAAGGTCGCCGATACCCCAGCCCTTACGGTTCTTTTTCTCTTCCTCCTTCTTTGTTCCGGAATTGCGGTTCTTAGTCGTAGCCGCTGACTGCTTTTCAACAGGCGGTTCCTCCTGCTTTTCTTCTATTTCAGCGATCACGGGTTCTTCTTTCGGCTCGATCTTCGGTTCTACCACTTTCGGTCTCTCCGGTTCGGGAGCGATATAAAGGGCGCAGTTCTCCGTTCCTTTTAGCAACAGGGCGGCTGCGGTCGTATACTCGGGATTATTGGCAATCATCTCGCCGTCGGCAATCAGATCTTTCCGGACGGAAGCATAACGAACATCCATCTTGAAACGTTCGCTGAGGGCTTCACGCATGTTCTTCAGAGCGGCTCCGTTGCCGGCAATCACGATACTGTAACCGGGATCTTTTGCCACTCCCGCATCTTCCATGCGGGCGTATATGTTTTCGATGATCTCACGGCTGCGGACTTCCACCACCATATTGATATCCGAAAGTTTGATCTCGCTCGAATGCTGTCCGTCGGCCAAGTCTACCGTGACCATCTGCTGTTCGTTATCTTTTTCCCAGATAGCATTGCCGTAGGTGCGCTTGACACGTTCCGCTTCCTTCTCCGGCATACCCAAGGACATCAAGTCGCGAGTGATCAGATGGCTGCCCAACGGAATAACGTAGAGACCGGCCAGACTGCCATCCTTGTACATCGTGACAGAGGTGACGCCTGCACCGAAGTCGATCAACGCACACCCCTTCAATTTCTCCTGTTCCGTCAGGATCAGGTCTGCCAACGCCAGCGGCGCAACAACAACACCAGCCACATCGAGCTTGATCTGCTCCGCCATGTTCGTGGTTACGGCATGACGAAGAGACGGACGGCCAACGAGCAACTTATAGTGGGCTTCAATACGCGAACACCCCAAACCTATCGGATGGGTTTCCGCCTGGTTGTCGAGATAATAAACGGGAGCGGCTATATCCAGCACGTCCAGCATATCGGGACGATACTGCCGGCATTCCTGATCCAGTTCCTTCAGCACCTCTTCAGTCACCGTACCGCTACCGAGCACTTTCGACACGGCATGGTTAATCGAACGAAGCGACTGGCCTCCCACCCCGACATATATCTTACCGATACGGGAACCACCCAATTTGTTTTCCAGTTTGCGGATCAACCGCACGATCTTGCCGGCCGCATCTTTTATATTATATACACATCCTCTTCGTATACAGGTATCGGAGTTCTCCACTTCGTAGGCAATGATGGAAAGTGTCCCGGCAGGGCCTTTCGCGCCTACCATGCCGACCATGTGAGAAGAGCCAAGGTCGATGGCCGCTATAAAGTCTGTGTATGCCATATTCTCTATCTTTTAGTACAAACAATCTGATCCTTATATTTTAAACTGATAATGCTGTACTTCTCCCATCCCACCTTCGGGATCGCTTTCTCGTAGAAGAGCCGGAGATTGTCCAGCTTCTCCTCGAAATCAGCAAAGGAGCCCAGTACGATACGATGGTTACCGACCCGCGGAATCAGCTCCACCTCGTTATCAGGATGAACGTAAATCTGTTCTATCTGATTATTCCAGAAATCATTCTCCTGCAAAAATAATGCAAATTTGTATAAGTCGGTTACCGCCAGCTCTTTTTCCACATATCCGCTCACAACCGGAACGTGCGCCACATAACGGCGGCTGACAGGCATCGTGCTTCCCAGATTATCCACATAATAGTTGCCTCTCGGACTTATCACACGCAAGATAGGAATTTTTTGCTCCACTTCCAATTTAATCATGCCGGAAGGAGTCTTGTAAGCTTCCACACGGGCAATCATTTCGTTTTTCAGCAATTCGTTTTCAATCCGGTCGGTGTTGATCTCGTCCATCGGCCTCTTGATCGGGTTCAAGTCAGCCTTCTTGAGGATATGCACCAAATCGCTCTCGCTCACAAAATGCTTGTCAAGGCTGTCCACGACCACTACTTGCAGGTCACGGCACAACTCCTTCTGCCTGCTTTCCCGAAAGAAGAAGGAGACAAACACAATGTAGCAGAACAACAGTGTTGCAACGATTATGGATACGATACGGATCACGATTTATTCTTTTTTATCCAATATTTGTTTTACCGGATCTACCAACAGTTCAATATTGCCGGCTCCGACCATCAGGACGACTTCGAGATTACCGGCTTCGGCAGCCACCACGTCCAACAGTTCCTCCTTGCGGATCAACCGCTTGTCGGCAATGGTCACGGCATCGAAGATAATCTGTGAAGTGACACCCGGTATCGGCTCCTCACGTGCCGGGTAGATATCCAGCAGTATCAGTTCATCCAGGAGCGAGAGGCTGGCGGCAAAGTCGGCGGCAAAGTCACGCGTACGGGTGTAAAGGTGCGGCTGGAAAATACCGGTCACCTTGCGTCCGGCATACAGCTCCTTCACGGAAAGGATGCTTGCCTTCAGCTCGGCAGGATGATGGGCATAGTCGTCGATCAGGACGATATTTTCTTTCTTGAGATGGAAGTCGAAACGACGGCGCGGACCGGCAAAGGTCGCCATACCATGCTTGATCTCCTCCGGTGTCACACCGTTCAGCCAGGCAAGGGCGATAGCGGCAACTCCGTTCTCGATGTTTACTTTCACGGGCACGCCCAGCTGTATGTCGGGGATGCGGACATCAGGACCGACAAAGTCGAAGAAGATTTCGCCACCTCCGATGCGGACGTTCTCCGCATAAAAGTCGGGACTTCCAGTTGAGAGTTGAGAGTTGAAAGTTGAAAGTTCTTTTGCGTCGAGAGCGCCGGTATAAGTATAAAACTTCACGCCTTCCTGCAGGCGGGGAGTGACGTTGATGCTTTGTTTCATAAGCAGGCAACCGTCCGGGCGGATCAACGAGGTAAAATGTTCGAAACTTTCACGATAGGCTTCCGGAGTCCCGTAGATATCCAGATGATCGGGATCGGCCGCGGTAATAACGGCCATATAAGGTTTCAACCAATGGAACGAACGGTCGAACTCGTCCGCTTCTATCACGGTCAGGTCACTCTTGTCGGAAAGCATCAGGTTGCTGTCATAGTTCTTCAGGATACCGCCTAAGAAAGCATTGCAATCCACATGAGACTGTTTCAACAGGTGGGCGACCATCGAAGAGGTCGTTGTCTTGCCGTGCGTACCAGCCACACACAATCCCCGGTTGCAACCAGTGATCTCGCCTAACACACGTGCACGCTTCATCACCTCGAAACCATTCCCCCGGAAATAGCAAAGCTCCGAATGGTCTTCGGGAACGGCAGGAGTATAGACGACCAGTGTCTTTACCGGATCGGTAAAGTCGTCGGGGATCAGGTCGACATTGTCTTCATAGTGAATGGCGGCTCCTTCATAATTCAACTGCTCCGTCAGACCGGAAGGAGTCTTGTCGTAACCGCCCACCTTCTTTCCCTTCGAAAGGAAATAGCGGATCAAGGCACTCATTCCGATCCCGCCGGCCCCGACAAAATAGACAGCCGTTATGTTGTTTATATCCATATTTTCTTACTCGTTACTATTCTTTGTTACAAAGATACGATCTTCCCACCGTATTTGCCATAAAAGAACGGCATCTTCTTCAGAAAAGGCTATAGCTTTTCTTGTAAAAGACTATAACTTTTTTCACCAGAGGCCATAGCTTCTCCGGCAAAAAGTCATAGGTTTTTCTTTTCGATAATCTTGACGATCTCGTCCACTATGCGTTCCGCGCTCTGGTGCTGGGCCAATGTCGCGATGTTGCGGCCCAAGACACGGAGACGTTCGTCGTCGTGGATGATTTCGAGAGCCTTCGACACCAATTGCTGTTCGGCATCTTTGTCGGCCACCATGACAGCAGCATCTTTACCCACCAATGCCAAAGCATTCTTCGTCTGATGGTCTTCCGCCACATTGGGAGAAGGGACCAGGATCACCGGTTTCTTCAGCAGGCAAAGTTCGGAAATAGAACTGGCGCCTGCACGGGAGATAATCAGATCGGCCGCCGCATAGGCATAGTCCATACGGGTGATGAAGTCCGAGCACCAGATCGGCATTCCCCTGTAAGCCTTCAGATGTTTCAAGGCTTCTTCATGGTAATAGCGTCCGGTTTGCCAGATTACCTGTACGTCGACATCCGAAGCGAAAAGTTTATCCAGATCTCCCTGTATGCTGCGGTTGATCGTCCGTGCACCCAGACTGCCGCCGACCACCAGAATCGTCTTCTTATCCGGGGAGAGGCCGAAGAACTTCAAGGCTTCCTCACGCTTGTCCGACGCCTCTTCCAGATCCTGACGGACCGGATTGCCGGTCACGACGATACGGTCGGCCGGGAAGAACTTCTCCATGCCTTCGTAGGCGACGCATATTTTGCCGGCTTTCTTTGCCAGGAGCTTATTCGTGACACCTGCATAGGAATTCTGCTCCTGTATCAAGGTAGGGATTCCTAAGGAAGCAGCCATCCAGAGCGTCGGTCCGCTGGCATAACCGCCTACCCCCACGGCAATATCGGGTTTGAACTCCCGTATCGTCTTTTTGGCAAGCTTGAGGCTTTTGAGCAAACGACCTGCGACACGGATGTTATTGGCCAAGTGGGCACGGTCGAAGCCGCTAACCGGCAACCCCACGATGCGATAACCGGCGGCAGGCACTTTCTCCATTTCCATCCGGTCATCAGCTCCCACAAACAGTATTTCCGCCTCCGGAAAACGTTTCCTGAAGGTATTTGCAATGGAGATAGCCGGGAAGATATGCCCTCCGGTTCCACCGCCGCTTATGATGATTCGGTACTGTTTCATATTTTAGTTTCTGTTGTTGTTTCTTCTATTGTCCGCACGGCCTCCAATGGATTCTCTTCACCCACGGGAGCTTTCGCGGTCGCTTCGAACGGTTTATCCGAAACGGTATCAAGGATTGCATCCGCGATCCTTTCGCTTTCCGGAAGCGTACCACCTTCGGCAATAGCAGCAGTCCCTTCTTCTTCCGGTGTTTCTTCCTCATTTCCCATATTGGCTCCGAAACGGCTAACGCTCAAGATGATGCCGATATAGGCGCAACTGATTACAGTCGACGTACCTCCCCGGCTGACCAACGGCAAAGGTTGTCCGGTCACCGGTATCAGATCTACCGCCACCGCCATATTCGTCAAGGCCTGGACGACAACCAACAATCCGCAGCCCAGCACCAGGAATTTAGGAAAGAGCTTATCACATCTACGAGCAATCATCCCCACCCTGACAAGCAAGATGATATACAGGAGCAGGACAAAGACACCCCCGACGATTCCCATCTCTTCTATAATAATGGCATAGATAAAGTCCGAGTAAGCCTGCGGCAGAAAGTCGCGTTGCTGCCCATGTCCGGGGAACTTCCCGAACAGACCGCCACGTGCTAGTGCAATCTTGGCATGCACCACCTGATAGTCGTCACCGTCAATGCTGACAGCTCTTCCCGGTTCAAACTTGACGGCATCCGCCGGATCGGAAAAACGCTCGATACGTGCTTTCCAAGTGTGCACACGATCCGGCATCAAGTCGATCACCTTGTCCGGGGCAAACCGTATAAAACCCACTAACATCAAGACGCCGATGATACCCGCACCGCCCAATCTCAGCAAACGTCCGATGGATATCTGCCCGATGAACATCATCATGAAAGTCACGGCGAACAGCAGGATAGCGGTCGACCCGTTATTGAAGAAGATCAGAAAACAAACACCCCCAACGCCTCCCAAGATGTACCAGAACATCTGTTTATCCGTGAACCAATTCCGCTTGCTCAGGATAAACGCCGTATAACCGATAGCGGCTATCTTGGCTATTTCCGAGGGCTGGAAACGGATTCCGAGAATTTCCAGCCAACGAGGTTCCCCATTTACCACGACACCAACAAAGGGCGTAATGGCCAACAGAACCATCGAGACCGGCAAAAGCAAACTCAACAAGGAATAGAACCTGCACGGTATGTTGTGCATCAACAGTACAAGCACGAAACCTCCCAACAGGAAAGTCGCATGACGTACAATAGGAGCCCAATGATTCGCATTCTTATAAGCAATCGTACTGGTTGCACTGAAGACCTCGATCACCGAGACCAAACACAGGAACATGAAGATCACCCATATCACCCGGTCGCCCTTGAACAGTTTACTTGCTAAATCCATTTCTTCGTCTTTCTTTACAGGTTACGCACACAAGCCTTGAACTGGTCGCCACGATCCTCATAGCTCTTGAAGAGGTCGAAGCTGGCACAGCAGGGTGACAACAGGACGGTATCTCCCTTTTCGGCCAGCTTATACGCTTTCGATACGGCTTCTTCCATCGAACGGGCATCCTCGATAACAGGAACCTTCCCGTCGAAGAAACCATGCAGCTTGGCATTGTCCACACCGAGGAATACAAGGGCGTGCACCTTTTTCTTCACCAGCTCTTCGATTTCGGAATAATCATTTCCCTTATCCGTTCCACCCAGTATCAAGACCAGCGGAGTGGTCATGCTCTGCAAGGCATACCAGCAGGAGTTTACATTCGTAGCTTTCGAGTCGTTGATAAAATCGACTCCGCGCACACGTGCCACTTTCTCCAGGCGATGTTCCACCCCGGTAAAGTCGCTCAGCGAAGCCCGTAAATTCTCATCGTGGATATCCACCAATTTGGATGCGATACCAGAAGCCAGCGAATTATACAGATTATGCGTTCCCGATAATGCCAATAAATCTTCTTCCATTGTAAACGTTCCGTTTGAGGTTTCAATTATTATCTTTTTGTCTTCCGTATAGCCCTTTACGCCGGCTTCGTGAGTTTCGGCGAACGGGTAGAGAGTTGCCTGCGGATGGCGTTTGGCGATTTCGCGGGCAATAATGGGATCGTCGTTCCAGAATATGAAAGCATCTTCAGCCGTCTGGTTCCGGATAATGCGGAATTTGGCATCCACATAGTTCTGCATCTCGTAGTTATAACGATCCAGATGGTCAGGCGTTATATTCAGCAAGATGGCTATGTCCGCCTTGAATTCGTACATGTTGTCGAGCTGGAAACTACTCAGTTCGATCACGTAGACGGCGTGAGGATCTTCAGCCACCTGGAGGGCAAGGCTGTTCCCGACGTTCCCGGCAAGCCCCGCATCCACTCCCGCCTGCCGGAGGATGTGGTAAGTCAGCATGGTCGTCGTCGTCTTGCCATTGCTCCCGGTGATACAGATCATCTTGGCATCCGTGTACCGTCCGGCAAATTCTATCTCGGAGATGATAGGCGTACCTTTCTCCTTCAGTTTCTTTATGATAGGAGCCTTGTCGGGAATCCCCGGACTCTTGATGATTTCGTCGGCATTCAGGATGTCGGCTTCGGTATGCCGGCCCTCTTCCCAACAGATACCGTGGGCATCCAGCATATCCTTATACTTGGGTTTGATGGACGAGAAATCGGAAACGAACACATCGAATCCTTTCGCCTTTGCCAGCACGGCGGCACCTGCGCCACTTTCACCGGCCCCTAAGATAACAATCCTTTTCTTCATTTGATTTATGATTTCTTTATTCATTTATGATTTATGATTTATGATTTATGCGTCGATAATAAATCACAAATTATAAATCATAAATCACTTTACCTCATCTTTAACGTCACAATCGTTATAACTGCCAGGATGATACCGATCAACCAAAACCGGACCACGATCTTCGATTCGGGCACCACGTTAAAAGGTTTCTGTATCAAAGCCTGTATTCCCGCATTACCGGGCTTCTGGAAATGGTGATGAAGGGGAGCCATCTTGAAAATGCGCCGTCCCTCACCGTATTTTTTCTTCGTATATTTGAAATAGAACGTCTGCATAAGGACGGAGAGATTCTCCACCAGGAAGATGCCGCACAAGATCGGGATCAGTAATTCCTTCCGGATAATGATTGCGAATACAGCGATGATACCGCCTAACGTCAAGCTACCCGTATCCCCCATAAACACCTGTGCCGGATAAGCATTGTACCACAAGAATCCGACCGTTGCCCCGATAAAGGCAGCCGCAAACACCACCAGTTCTTCCGCCCCCGGAATGAACATGATATTCAGGAAAGAGGCGAACTCGAAGTGCGACGACATATACGCAAGTATTCCGAGTGCCACCCCGATAATCGCCGAGCTTCCCGCCGCCAGACCGTCCAGGCCGTCCGTCAGGTTCGCCCCGTTCGACACGGCCGTCACCACGAAGATCACCATCAGGACGAAGACCAGCCAGGCTGCCTCTTCCTTATATTCGCCTGCCCAGTTGACCAACTGCGCATAATCGAAATTGTTGTTCTTCACAAACGGAATCGTCGTCTTGGTCGACTTCTTTTCAACCGTATGGTAACGGACTTCCTCGATCACATTGTCATGCCGCACTTCCATATTCTCCTTGATTACCACATCCGGACTCATAAAAAGCACCAGGCCGACGATCAACCCCAGACCGATCTGTCCGATAATCTTGAACTTGCCATGCATGCCTTCCTTGTTCTTCCGGAACACCTTGATATAGTCGTCGGCAAATCCCAACGCCCCTAACCAAATGGTCGTCACCAGCATCAGGATCACATAGATATTGGTCAGCTTCGCACAAAGCAAGGTCGGCACCACAATCGCAATGATAATGATGATACCTCCCATCGTCGGCGTCCCTTTCTTACTCATCTGCCCTTCCAGGCCGAGGTTACGCACCGTCTCGCCGATCTGCAACATTTGCAGCTTGTCAATGATACGGCGTCCGATAGCCGTCGAGATGAACAAGGACAGGATCAATGCCAGAGCAGAACGGAATGATACATACTTGAACATACCGGCCCCCGGAAAATCGAGCTGATCCAAATAATTAAACAAATAATACAACATAAAAAACTTCGTTTTTCAGTTGAAAGTCGAGAGTTGAAAGTTGAAAGTTAAATACTGCTGAATATAACTTTCACCTTTCACCTTTCACCTTTCAACTCTTAAATATTTCTTTTAACTGTTCCCGGTCGTCAAAATGATGCTTCACGCCTTTTACTTCCTGGTAATCTTCATGGCCCTTGCCTGCAACCAGGATCACATCACCTTTCCTGGCGAGCATAGTGGCTGTTTTGATCGCCTGCGCACGGTCCGTAATGCAGAGCGTATGTTCCATATCGGCAGCATTCAGGCCGGCCACCATATCTTTAATGATCTCATCCGGTTCCTCGAAACGGGGATTGTCGGAGGTCAGGATCAGCTGATCGCTCAACTTGGCTGCCTCCTTCGCCATGATCGGGCGCTTTCCTTTGTCGCGGTTGCCGCCACAGCCAACGACCGTGATCACACGGCCGTTGCCGTTCAACACCTCATGGATGCTGTTGAGCACGTTCGTCAATGCGTCAGGCGTATGGGCATAGTCCACGATTGCCGTATATCCCGATGGAGACTGGATCGTCTGGAAACGACCGGAAACCGAATGCAGATCGCTCAACACCACCAACACTTCTTCCGGATCTTTGCCTAACGAAACAGCAGCTCCATACACTGCCAACAGGTTATAGGCATTGAAACGGCCGACAAAGCGTGTCATCACCTCACGCCCGTTAACCAGCATTTCAGTCCCTTCGAAATGGGATTCCAATATCTTTCCTTTGAAATCGGCCAATGTGCGAAGCGAATAGGTCAGCTTCCTGGCAGCCGTATTCTGCAACATGACAAGACCGGCTTTGTCGTCCGCATTCGTAAGTGCGAAAGCCGAAGCAGGCAGATCATCGAAGAATTTCTTCTTGGCTTTCAAGTAATTCTCGACTGTCTTATGATAATCCAAGTGATCACGCGTCAGATTGGTAAAGATACCTCCGTTGAACGACAGGCCGCTGATACGCTTTTGGTCGATCGAATGCGAACTGACTTCCATAAAAGCATACTCGCAACCGGCTTCCACCATCCGAGCCATCAGATTATGAAGGGTGACAGGGTCAGGCGTCGTATGATCAGTCGGGATTGCTTCGCCATCGATATAATTGCAAACGGTAGAGAGCAATCCTACTTTATGCCCCATCTTCCGGAACATCTCGTACAGGAGTGTCGCAATTGTCGTCTTTCCGTTCGTGCCGGTCACTCCAACCAATATCAGATTGTCCGAAGGATTCTCATACCAGGCAGAAAGTGATTTGCCTAAAGCATCCGCCGAATCTTTCACCCGGATAAAAACCGGTTTGCTTTCGGATACCTGTATGTCTTCATCCGAAAGAGCAGGAATTTCCTCGCAAACGATTGCGGCAGCCCCTTTCCCGATCGCGCTTTGGATATAATCATGGCCATCTACGGTCGTACCCCGAACCGCCACAAACAAAAAGCCTTTTTCCACTTTACGGGAATCAGACTGAATACCGGAGATCTCCACGTCGGTGTTTCCTACGACCTCAAGCACTTCCAACGGATGAATAAGTTCTTTTAGTTCCATAGCCTATTTTAATGTTAATGAAACGGTTTGTCCTTTCGAAACCCGTGAACCGGGAGATACGGATTGAGAAGATACCCGCCCCATACCATTCAACGAAGCCCGTAATCCAACGCTTTCCAACAGGTAAACGGCGTCTTTCGCTCCCATGCCAACCACATTCGGCACCAATCCTTCGCGGATAGGGATATCTTTCAGTTCCACATCTTCCCTGCCGTCCTCACGCTTAGCCGTCACCCATTGGGTTTCGATACTGTCGTTATCGGCCTCTATATCGAGTTTGTCCAAAACATATTCCAACGCTCCCCGTTCACCGGCTTTCGGCTGCGGCAACGTCACTGCCAATGAATCCTTTTCCATGTCGCGGATGTCGAATGACATATGGCTGGCATAGACCTTCTCGGCTATCGCCTTCACTACGCCGCCTGACATCGTGCCCCCCGAAGGATAGCCGTTGCGCGGCTGACGGATCACGACGATGCAGGAATATTTCGGTTCGTCGGCCGGGAAATAGCCGCAGAAGGCGACCTGGTGGCCAGCCTGGCGGTAAACACCTCCCGAAGCGATCTGGGCCGTACCGGTTTTACCGGCAATACGGACAAAGTCAGAATGGACAGCCTTGCCGGTTCCTTTTTCCACTACGCCTAACAACATATCCTTTATCATATTCAGCGTACGCTCCGAGCAAATGGATTCCCGGATCACTTCAGTAGAGAAGCTCTGCACGGTCTTGCCGTTGTGCATGATTTCTTTTGTAAAGATCGGACGCACCATCTTACCGTTGTTGGCAATCGCATTATAGAAGGCAAGCGTATAAATCGGCGGGATCTGAGTCTCATACCCGAAAGACATCCACGGCAGAGCAGTCTTCGACCAGTAGCGCACAGTGTCGTCCGGCCGGCGGATTTTAGCACGGCCCGCTCCAGGGATTTCCAGACGGAGGTCTTCATTCAAACCGATACGGTAAAGCCCTTCCACATACTTAGTCGGATTCTTTTCATATCCTTTCAGGATCGTCTTGGCCACCCCGATATTGGAGGAATACCAAATAGCCTGTTCCACCGAAATACGGCCGTAACCGCCTTTATGGTTATTATGATCCGTCATACGGGCTCCTTTATACATATAGATACCGTTGCCGACATCGACCGTATCGCCGGGCTGGCAGACACCATCTTCAAGCGCCACCATGATGGAGGCGACTTTAAAGGTCGAACCGGGTTCCGTTTCGTCTGCCACGGCATGGTTGGTATCCTCGCCGTAGACGCCTTCACGAATACGCCCCATGTTGGTAATGGCTTTCACCTCGCCTGTCGCGACTTCCATGACGACAGCCGTACCCGATGCAGCGTCGATCTTTTTCAGCATGTCGAGCAACGACTTCTCGGCTATATCCTGGATATTGATGTCGATCGTCGTGCGGATATCCATTCCTTCCACCGGATCGACCTCTACGACATTCGTCCATCCTCCACCGAGACGACGTACGGAATTCAGGCCGGCTACGCCGTGGAGCAAAGTATCGTATTGCAATTCCAGACCGTTCTTTCCCTTTGTCAGTCCTGTTTTAGGATCGATATCGCGGAACGTGTCGCCGATCGTACGGGAGGCCAATGTCCCGAACGGCTTCTGCCGTTCGACCATCTCCCGCGTGTAGAAGCCGCTCTTGAACCGTCCCAAACGGAAGAACGGGAATTTCTTTATTTCCTTCAAGTCGGAATAGGAAACTTTACCGTCACAAACGGGGAACTGGCGGCTTTTCTTCTTCAGACCATTCAGCAGGTAATTCTTATATCCGACAGGCGTCCTGTCTTTCAATTTGCGGGAAAGGTAAAAAGAAAGGGAGTCGATCCCGTTATGTTTACTTTTCAGAAGCGTATCCAAGCTGTTCCACTTCTTGGTCGGATGGGTATAGCAGTCTGCGTTGAAATCGATATACAGATAAAAGCAAGGCACACTGGTCGCCATCAGCTTGCCGTCGGAAGAATAGATATTTCCACGGCTGGGATAGATCAGGCGGTTCGGACGCTTCTGGCTCTCGGCCACCTTCATCCAAGTCTCCCTTTCCACAAAAGCCGTATCGAAGGCACGCACCAAGATGCCTATTGCTACCAATCCGAGCAACAGCACGATAAAGAAGTAACAGAATAAAATCCGGTTACTCTTAGGAGCTTGTTCTTTTGATCCGATCTCTTCTTCAGCCATCTTTTACTTATACAATTCATACGGCGGATTCTTCGCCGCTTCCAATTCTATACCCTGTTCTTCTATCAACAGTTCAATCTGCGACTGACGGCTGTTGCCTGTCAATTCCGAAGAAATGGACAGCGCCTCGAACCGCACATCGCGCAATTGCTGTTGTAAGCGGTCGATTTCACGCAACCGCTGCATACAGACATATCGGTTACCGATAAATATGAATATCAGTACGACAACAAGCACGATCATCTTCGTATGCCTGACAATGAAATCCTCTTTCAGGATCCCACCCCCCAATATATACAAAAAAGAAAAACGATTCTCCTTCTTCTTTTCCTTCTGTTTCGTTTCCATTGCCATACTTTTTCTGTTGAAAGTTATCAGACTCTATTATCCAACTCCGCAATTCTTAGCTTGGCACTCCGGGAGCGGGGATTCCGTTCGATCTCCTCGTCCGACGGAACAATCACCTTATTGTTTACCAGGCGAAACGGAGATCTTATATTTCCAAAGAAGTCCTGCTCCGCCTTTCCTTCAAAGTTACCCGTCTTCAGGAAGTTCTTCACCAACCTGTCTTCCAAAGAATGGTAGGTGATGACAACCAGACGTCCGCCGGGTTTCAACACTTGCAGCGTCTGTTGCAACATCTCGCGCAAGGCACGCATTTCATCATTCACCTCGATACGCAAGGCCTGAAATACCTGAGCCAGGAATTTCTTCTCCTTATCTTTTCCCGTAAAGGGCTTTATCACTTCCAAAAAGTCGGCGATCGTTTCTATCTTCTTTATTTCGCGGCTGCGCACCAAGACGGAGGCCAGCTTGCGTGCCACTTTCAATTCTCCGTAAAGATAGAACAAGTCTGCCAACTGTTCTTCCGTATATGTATTAACAATATCCGCCGCAGTTTGTCCAGCCCGTGTATTCATCCTCATATCCAACGCTCCGTCGAAACGGAAAGAGAACCCGCGATCCTTGTCATCAAAATGATGGGAAGAAACGCCCAAGTCGGCCAACAACCCATCGACCTCACCCGCTACACCATGATAACGCATGAAGTTATATAAGTAACGAAAATTACTGCGGACAAATACAAAACGGGAATCCGCCGGAATGTTTTTCTCCGCATCGGCATCTTGATCAAATCCATAAAGCTCCCCTTCGTCATTCAGCCGGTTCAAGATTTCACGCGAATGCCCTCCACCTCCGAAGGTAACATCGACATACACTCCGGATGGTTGAATGTCCAGTCCTTCCAAACTTTCATGAAGCATTACCGGCACATGATAACAGACTTCTTTTTCTTCCATTTCTTCGCTACTTCATGTTAAACTTTTCCTTAAAATAAGGGCCTGTAGTTGGTTGATTTGCACATACATCACCCTATTGGAGGGTAAAAGTACACATTTCCTAATTTAACCGCCAAGAAATATATGGGAAAAGTAACAAAAAGTTATCAACAGGTCAGAAAAACATTCACATTCTGACACCCCTAAACCCTGTCAGAATCGCGTATTTGGACGATTATACAGGGTTATTTTCAAATATCGCATTCTCCGGAAGATAAGCAGCTCCGACTTCTTCAAATTCCCCCAATCATACCACTCGTATATATGCACAAAAAGCCTCTCCGATATTTCTACCGGAAAGGCTTATTTGTTTTCTGCCCTCTTTTCTCACGAGAAGAGGAGCAATCGATTTATTTAATTAATAAATGCATCGAACTTATTTAACGATAGCCTTAACAGCTTCTTCGCCTTCAACAGCTACTACAACTACACCCTGAGGAGCAGCGATTGTAGCATTGTCAGAAGTGATAACTGTGTTAGCAACTGTCTGGCCTAAGATGTTAGTGATAACAACTTTCTTGCCTTCAGCACCAACTACCTGAACGTTTCCGTTACCAGCAATCACTGTTACTTCTGATGTTGTAATAGTTTCGTTATCTGTAGCCAACTGATCGTTTTCTTTATTCTCAACATTGAAAACCAAAGCACCATCACCACCAGTCTTAGCATTAGCGAATGTAGATTTATCATCTGTCAAAACTACACAACCATTCTGAATCTTCAGCCATGCAGCTTTTTCTGTAGGAGCGATAGATTCATTAACGGTAGTTGCAGAATTCGGCCAAATGTTCGATTCGAACAAGAATGAGTTTTCAAGACCTTCTTCTGTTACATTGTTAGCCTTTTCAGGATGTACATAACGGAATGACCATACGTAGTTCTTATGAACATCTTCAGTCAACAGATTCTTGATAGCAGGCAGACCCTTAGCCACAACAGAATCATTATAAGCTTGCAGAGTTGCAAAGTTTACTTTGTCGTTAGCCACGCTTCTATATTGAGCCGGCAAGATCCACAATGTATCAGCAACACGGATACCTTCAACGAAACCAACGCGAGTATAACCACCAGCTACGTCTGCATACGGTTTGTCTTGACCATAAACTGCAACAGAATCCTGGAAGCTTACCATATATTTAGCTCTTTCGAATCCTGGGATAGCCGGATGAGCATGCTTACAAGCCATAGGATCGTCTGTAATCTGTCCGTCAGGTGTAATATGCGGACCATCTTCAGTACAAGGAGTTCCTTCGATACCTGCAAAATCATTATGAGCAACAGAAATCAGGTACTGAGGTTTGATATAGCCACGTCCACGAACTACCCAAGTTGTATCAATCTGGAATGCCAAGCCTGTTGCTTTGTCTGCAGTCCACATACCAACATAGTTAACGAATTCGTCTGTCAAGCCACCTTCCTTATTATTTTCGTCCATCAGATATTCATGACGTACGTTTTCATAGAATCTCAAAGTATCACGGCCATCAGCTTCACCAAGATTTGCATTATTGAAACGACGATACAACGGAGTCTTATCAGGATTGATTGCAAATGCAGAAGTTCTGGTTTCTCCCAGTGGTTGTACCTTAACTGTTGCATCCAGAATATCATCCGTTACACCAGCTTTAACATTTGAAATTGCATTACTATTAGCCTTCACAATTGCATAATAGCATTCACCTTCATAATGGTTATTTTCTTTCAAGAAGAAATAATCGATAGGATCAGCGTAAGCTGACATTGCATACTTGTCTTCCTTAGCTTCGTCCATATAAGCATCTTTCAATGAGATTGCATATTCTGTTCTACGCAACTGTTTGATGCCAACACGTTTTGCAACATCCGCCGTTACTGTATAACCATAATCAGCAATTTCGTCTTCAATCAGACGGAATGCATCTTTACCGTTCAATACATTCAGCAAAGAATCTTTACCAGCACCCTTAGCTAAATACTTGCTGTTTTCGCCTGTTGCATACGGATGCAGATATTTGAATGTATATTCATCCAATAAGAACTTAGCGTCCGGGATATTCTTATAACCTAACAGTGAATCCTGATAAGCTTCAGCGATCAAAGCTGCATTACCCTTAACACCTTCGGCATCTTTTACTTGTACAAAGATCAAAGAGTCCGTTGCCTTGATATTAATATCAGTAGCAGCAGAAGTATACATATATTTAGCACCTTCATTCAACATCAGTTGAGCTGTAGCAGACAATTCGGTTGCGAACTCACGGTTTGTGATAGTAACAGGAGAATAAGCCTTTACCTTATCAGCCGTGTTCTTTTTCAACACAACCCACTGATAAGCCGGCATATGAGCTGTCAACTGTTCGTCAGCCTTCACTGTTACCCAAGTAGCTTCGCCACCATTTACATGGATCGGAGAAGCCAAATATTGCCCCTTCTGATTCATGATGAAATACAAACCGTCCTCAACAGAAGTACGACCGTTGTAAACGGCTTCACAGCCTTTATAACCCAAAGAAATATCAGTTTCCTTCTTGTCATAGATAGTTACAATACGTACTTTATCTTTGATCAAATCCTGAACAGTTACAAAGTTGTTCTCACCTTTCGTACCAGCAGCTGTAGGAAGCACAGTTGCAGCAGCATCATCAATCCAATCAGAACCATTAGTAGCAGTTTTCGGATCATAATCCATTGCAGATTTAACCTGGATTACCAAGCTATCTTTTGAAGGATAGTAAGAGAATGCGAACTTATACTGATCTGAAAGACCTGTTACTTTGGAAATAGAGTCTGCAGCAGAAGTCGGCTTTGTAGCAGCAGTACTTGCCTGACGTTTAGCATAGCTCAGATCAGACCACTTGAATGCACGGAATCTCTCACCGCTTTCGTTAACGATAGCAGTATCAACACGCAGATAAGAACTATCTGCCGTCAACACAAATACATAATCATTATTACCAGAAATAGCTTCAGCCAAGAATTTGCCAGCATTCTTTCCATTGAACGGGTTGGCGACAGCAACCTTTTCGCCCTGTTCATCCGGTGTAAATGTCAAAGCAACCCCCTTATCCGCAGCTTGCAACCCCAAAATTGTATTGATTTCAGGAGCCTGCAAACGAATCATATCGGCTTCTTGAAGAATAAACGTCGTTAATTCAGTACCAGTAGCTGCATCATTATAAGCATCAGCTGCACCTAACTTCTTCACTTGAATATTTGTTCCGTTAGCAACCAAACCGATTACAGAGTCAGCTTTAAAATAAGAATACAATGTCTTACCAGCTTGTTCTGCTGCCGGAATAGATGTATACTGGTTCAAGTATGCCCAACCAGAGATTTCACCACCGACACGAGTAGAATCATTTGCCGTTTCTACGTCCGTATAAGAAGGCGTTTTTTCAGCCAAACCTTCCAACAGAGTACCAGCATACTGGATATCCAGACGCTGACCGGTAGCTTTGTTTGTAAAATCAAAGATAGGAGCTTTACCGTAACCTTCTTCAGTTACTTCAACACACCACAATGTACTTGCTAAATTTGCAGATTCAGTAGTTGCTTCCAATTTTAAAGCACCTTCCGGAGTCATCGCTAACACTCCATCAGCAGCTTTCAATTGATACAAGCCATTACCCGTTTTCTGCAAAGATGTTACAGGATTCCCTGCATTAGCAGACATCGCACCTAACAATGCAACCCCTGCCAAAAGAGTAGAAAACTTTTTGTTCATAATCAAATAATTTAATATTAATACTAAAGTGTAAATAAATCAATCAAATAACACGTACGTCTTCTAAATCTTATAATCAAATACCATTGCGTACGATTTTCTCTTGGCAAAAATACGCATAACTTTTCAACCGACAATCCTTTTCCTTAATATTTTTTCCTTTTCTATATTCTTTCTTATCAACAAGATAAGCTATCCTGTACGAAAATGCTTATTTACGAGACAAACTCTGATATTTATAGAGGAACTACCCCAAAGCCCTACATATCTGAAATTAATGTACATGCGTACATTAAATATATAAACAAAATCGATCTCTACATGATATAACGGAAACAACTGTCATACCTGTATATTATATCACCAATCCTCACACAAGAAACATGATGATATGACGGTCGTTTCTAATTTACCATCGAAGTTCACATATTGGCAGATATGAATCATTTCAGCTTCACCCCCCCTTGAAACCTTTTGATTATCATATCACACAAAGGTGAAGACAGACATCCGGACTGCCTTCACCTCAAAAATTTGCCTTCACCCTGTCTCGTCCTGATTTGGGTTGGCCATGCCTCCCCGGTTTCACATCCACACATTTAAGTAAAAAACAAGGAGGCTACAATATCAATTAATCAACAAATACACAGGCATTAACAGCTATTACTACCACTCCTTACCTTTTCGCCCTTAGTCGAAAAGGTTTTTGACCAGTGTCGAAAGGGCTTTTGACCAAGGGCGAAAAGGTTTTCGACTAAAGGCAAAAGGTCTATGAGCAGGCTGTTTGACAACAGTAGCATGGCGATTGTCACTTAAATAGAACCTTCCGGAGCCCGACTTTATCCCTGATGGAGGCAGACGTAAGCGGTGAAGGCACTTTTAGTACCTGCATTCACCCGCTAAAGCACAAACAGTCATACTATTGTATATTGAGGTGAAGGCAGTTTGGTTCAGTTCTCAGAACCGAGCCTTCTGCGTACAAATAATAAGAGATTGAGAAATGAACACCCCTTACAAAGACAAAACTATTTCTTCGCTTAAACCGGTACACTTTACTATGGTAGCAACGTCTACACCCGTATCTTTCATCCTCGAAGCGACTTGACGCATGCCTTCGGCAAGGCCTTCCGCTTTTCCCTCTATTCTCCCTTCTAATTTGGCCGTGTCGATCACATCGTTCTGGATCATGATGGCGTCGAGATGGCGGTCGTAGATAAGGCGTTCCTGAGGGGACATGGAGTAGTATTTCAACTTCTCGCGGGCTTCCTTCAGACCCGGTGCAGTCGTATCGGGACGGATCGTGCCGTCTTTCAGGTATTCGATCCATTCGTCCAAAGGGGTGAGTGCCACTTTGTCGAACTCGTTTACACGGACCAGGATATATTCGGGGAAGATTTCAGCGGGAAGATGCGAGACGATCACATCACGTTCACGCGTGTTGACACGCAGATGGTCACCCGTATGTACACCGACGAAATGATTTTGGCCGTGATAGATATAGTCTGTCCCGATACCAATATCGAAATAAAGGATGCTGATGGAGTAGACTTTCTTGATTTTCCCATACCCTTCGCCAATCGAGATATGTTCGGTGATAGCTTTGGCTACGCCGTAGAGGATGCGTTCCAAATAATGCAGTTCGCGTGTATTCTGGATTTCGACGAGGATGATTTCGCCTTTACTGTTCAAGGCTTTGATGTCGACGCGGTTGAACTTGTCGTCGGCACTTTCCTGGTTGCCTTCGCTTTCGAGGATTTCGACGATCTTGATTTCTTCGTTCAGCATGACGGTCAGGAAACCGTCGAGCACATCGAAATTGGCCTTCTGGCGCAACAGACGCTTAATGGCCCAATCGAAGCGAATATACCTGTCCTGCAACTTTTTTCTTTCCATCTCTTCCATGATTTTCAGATCCGACCCTTCCTTTTTCATAGTTACTGTTTTATTAGTTCATCCACAAATATACATATTATTTATGAATGGGCAACGAACCGCAATCTTTTTGTAATATCTTATCTTTCAATGATTATCGGGTAAGCCATTTCTTCCCCAGATAGTGGACAGGATACCAGGCGGCAAGGAAGCCGATGGAAAGGACGGTTATAAAGACAATAAGGATATCACCGGCTTCGACACGGACCGGATAGGCATCGATAATAAAGGAGCCGGCTGCCTGACCTAATTTGATAATACCCAACTCCTGTTGCAACAAACAAAGGGCCAATCCGATAACGATACCGATCAAAGCGCCGAGCCCGGAAATCATCCAACCCTCGAAAAGGAAAATACGACGAATCAGACGGTCGTCCGCACCCATATTCCGCAACGTACGGACATCCTCTTTCTTTTCTATCATCAGCATGGAAAGCGAACCGATCACATTAAACAGAGCCAGGATCAGAATGAAACACAGGATCAGAAAGATCATCCACTTCTCCCCCTGCATCATCCGGAAAGAGGCTTCCTGCTGTTCATAGCGGTCCTTGACCGAGAAATCATCGCCTAAGAGTGATTTTATACGGCTTTTGACCGAATTGATGTCTGCACTGGGAACCAATGACAACTCTATCGCCGAGACTTCCTTTTCATAATCGAACAAAGAGCGGACCATCGGCAAAGGCAGCAGGACGAAATTCTCGTCATACATCTGCTGGTTAGTGGCATATACGCCGCCGACAAAAGCATATTCCAAATTCAAGGAGGCGACAGGGTTGGCGAGATTGACTTTTTCATTCCTCTTGGGAGCGTAAATTTCCAAAGGATCGGCATAATTAGGGCGCACCCCCAAAGAAAAAGCCGTTCCGACACCCAAGTTGGCGTAATTGGCCACTTCGTCGGACAGGACAAAGGAACCATCCCGGCTATCGACTAAAATGCTGTCTATCCGCGTCAGCCGTCCGAAAGTATCGTCTACGCCTTTCACCGTAGCGGTAATCTGGCGATCCCGATAGCGGACCTGCGCATTGTCCTGGAGCACTTCGCAAAACAAGGCGACCTCAGGCAACACCTTCACTTCCCGGACAGCCGGAAGAGTCGGATCGAATACCTTTCCATGTACAGGCTGAATCTTCAACTCCGGATCGAAATTGCCGAGCATCGAAGAAACCAGCCCGACAAACCCGTTCAATACAGACAGCGCACACACCAAGGCCATTGTAGCGACCACCACCCCACAGACAGATACCATCGAAATGATATTGATAGCATTGTGGGATTTCTTCGAGAAAAGGTAACGCCGGGCTATATAAAACGGGAAGTTCAACGCGGTATTCTTTTACTTTTTCAACAGATTATCAATATTTTCGATATAATCCAGGGAATCGTCGATAAAGAATGTCAGTTCAGGAATCTTGCGGACCTGTTTCCGGATGCGCTGTCCGAGATCAAAGCGGATGGCTTTCGTATTCGCCCGGATATTCTCAAGCATTTCCTTCGACTTGTCGGACGGGAAGATACTCAGGTAAGCACGTGCCACACTCAAATCGGGGCTTACACGTACCACACTGACAGAGATCAGGATACCATGCATAGCCTGTGTCTGTTTCTGAAAGATATCACTCAGCTCCTTTTGCAGGAGACGCTCTATTTTACTTAATCTTGTACTTTCCATAATTTCTTGCTTTTTTATTTTTTCCAGATCATCGTGAGGCCGTCACGCAAAGGTAAGATAACTTTTTCAATACGCGGGTCTTCTTTGATTTTATCATTAAAACTAAGAATACCGAGTGTTTGTTTATCCTTAGGATGCTCCTCCACCACATGACCGTCCCACAACGTGTTGTCGGCAAGAATCAAGCCGCCGGCACGCACCATCGGGAAAACAAGGTCGAAGTATTCCGAATACAACCGCTTGTCGGCATCGATAAAAACAAGGTCGAAGGTTTCACCGAGTGCCGGGATAATATTGAGGGCATCGCCGAAATGCACCCGTATCTTATCCTGATGGGGCGACTGTTTCAGGTATTTCATGATGAAGTCTTCCATTTCGTCGTTGATCTCAAGCGTATGGATCAAAGCCCCTTCTTCCAGCCCTTCCGCCATACAAAGAGTAGCATATCCTGTATAAGTACCGATCTCAAGCACACGGCGGGGACGAAGCATCCGGCAAAACATCTTCAATATCCGCCCTTGCAGATGCCCCGACAGCATTCGCGGACGAAGCAGGTTCACATTCGCATCCCGGTTCAGGGCCGAGAGCAGTGCACCTTCTTCGTCACTATGAGAAAGGATATATTCGTCTATTGTCATCTTCATGATTTATGATTTATGATTTATGATTTATGATTTGCTTGCTGGGATATTAATCATAAATCATAAACCATAAATCTTTGTTTATTCCTTAAACGTCGGCAACTGATAATTACTTCCGGCGTCCAATACCTTCCCTACATTATTAATTTCAAGGAAGCTCGTACCGCCACCTTCACCGAAACTGCCGCTCAGGTAAGCCACCATGTCGTTACGGGTGATGCGTCCGCTTTTGATCAGCTCGTTCAGCGCATCATAGAAATAGCCGCGGCGACTGTCGTTATAAGGCTGGTGAACAGCCCAGACACCGTAAGAAAGGGACAGCATACGCATGACACGGGGATTGTAGCAGATCGAGAACACGGTGGAAGTACCGCGGAATGCAGCCAGGTAACGAGCCGTACGGCCGGTATAGCTATCTGTAATAATAGCTTTTACATGCAGTTTGGAAGATGATTTCACAGCCTGCTTTGCAAGGAAAGACGTAACATCCAAGTCGTTACCCTCGATAGGGACACGAATATCATTGGCTGCAAGTTTCGTCTTTTCTGCCTCACGGGCTACCTTCGTCATCGTCTGGACAGCTTCGACAGGGTATTTTCCGTAGGCTGTTTCACCGCTCAACATCAAGGCATCCGTGCGGTAATAGATCGCATTGGCGATATCCGTCACTTCGGCACGCGTAGGACGCGGGTTGCTGATCATAGAGTGAAGCATTTGGGTAGCCACGATAACCGGTTTCTTTACTTCCACGCATTTACGGATCAACACACGCTGGATACCCGGAATCTTTTCGGCTGGCACTTCGATACCCAGGTCACCACGGGCAATCATGATACCGTAGGCTACTTCGAGGATCTCGTCGATGTTGTCGACACCCTCTTGGTTTTCGATCTTCGCAATGATCTTGATCGGGCTGTTATGTTCGTCCAGAATGCGCTGGATATCCATTACATCCTGCTTGTTTCGGACAAATGAGTGAGCAATAAAATCCAGATCGTTTTCAATCGCCCACAGGATATTTTTACGGTCTTTCTCTGTCAAGGAAGGCAGATTGATACGTACACCCGGCACGTTCACGCTCTTACGGCTTCCCAAGGTCGCGTCGTTCTCCACTTCGCAAACCAGAAAATCGTCTTTCTTATCGATTACTTTCAGTTCCAAATCCCCGTCATCGATCAGGATATCGCTGCCGACGGTCAGGTCATTGACAAAATTCCGGTATGAGACACAAATACAATCATGCGAAGTCTCCCCTTCCGGGTTTCCCACGATCTTAACCATTTCCCCGGTCTTGAACTCGATGGGAGCCTGCGCAGCAGTCGTACGCACTTCGGGCCCTTTAGTATCCATCAAAATTCCGATACGGTTGGAAACCGTACGGACATTATTAACGACTCTGGTCAAACCTTCTTCCGCCATGTGAGCCGTATTGAGGCGCACGACATTCATTCCAGCCTTGTATAACGCGTCGATAAACTCAACCTCACAACGCTGGTCGGAAACTGTAGCAACAATCTTCGTATGCTTTAACATATAACCCTTTTTTAAAATTGACAATTGACAATTGACAATTGACAATTTTAAAAACAGCCAATCCTCAACTCCAAGAGCCAAACCTTTATTAAACTTCTTTTTACCTAAACAAATTTCTATATCTTCCTAATTGTCAATTATCCATTGCCAATTGAAGCACCGCTTCCACCGCCAAACGGTACGAATCCAGCCCGAACCCTAAGATCACCCCCTTGCAAGCGGCTGAAATCATGGACACATGACGGAAAGATTCACGGGCGTGTACGTTTGAAATATGTACCTCCACAACCGGAGTCGTTACAGCTTTTATTGCATCGTGGAGGGCAATGGACGTATGCGTATAAGCGCCTGCATTCATAATGATCCCGTCGTAATCGAAGCCGACTTCATGGATCTTGTTTATCATCTCACCTTCCACGTTACTCTGAAAATAAGCAATCTCACATTGTGGATACTTGGCACGCAACTCACTCAGATAGCCTTCAAACGAAGCATTTCCGTACACTGTCGGTTCACGCTTGCCTAACAGATTAAGATTGGGGCCGTTGATAATCTGAATTTTCTTCATTTTGCCGTAATTTATTACCTTTGCCCTGTCTTTTACGGACAGGAAATATCCGGCAAAGATAGTAAAGATTTATGATTTATAATTTATGAATTATGAATTGGTGCTAAGTCATTAGGGTAAAATCCATTACATGAGCAGATTTTACCGGACGAACCTTCAGCTCCTCATACTTCCCCGTAAATCATAAATCATAATTCATAAATCACAATTCGTTTCATGCACCGAGAGAATGACAAAATAGAACGATACAAAACATACCTCCGTCTGGAAAAAGCGCTTTCGGCCAACTCTATAGACGCTTACCTGACGGATCTCGACAAACTGACAAACTTCGTCGAAAGCGAAGGCAAGAAGTATGCGGATGTCACATATGACGACCTGCAACAGTTTGTTGCCCGCCTACATGATATCGGCATCCACCCACGTTCACAGGCAAGGATCATTTCAGGGATCAAATCTTTCTACCGGTTCCTGTTCCTGGACGATTATATAACAACTGATCCGACCGAATTGTTAGAATCGCCCAAGATCGGACTGAAACTTCCTGAAGTCCTAACTGTCAACGAGATTAACAGCATCCTGGACACGATCGACCTGACATTGCCGGAGGGGCAACGGAACCGGGCGATGCTCGAAGTCTTGTATAGCTGCGGACTGCGCGTGTCGGAGTTGGTTTCACTACGCTTCACGGATGTTTATTTCGACGAAGGATTCATCAAGGTGGAAGGGAAAGGGAGCAAGCAACGCCTGGTCCCCATCTCGGAAACAGCTATCAAGGAGATCAAGAACTACCTGTATGACCGCAACCATGTCGCGGTGAAAAAGGGATTCGAAGACATCCTGTTCCTGAGCCGGCGAGGAACGGCTCTGTCGCGGATCATGGTTTTTCATATCATCAAGCAGCAAACAGAAATGGCCGGTATCAAAAAGAACGTGAGCCCGCATACGTTCCGCCATTCCTTCGCCACCCACCTGTTGGAAGGGGGAGCCAACTTGCTTGCTATCCAGGAGATGCTGGGACATGAAAAGATTACCACCACCGAAATCTATACGCATATCGACCGCCAGTTCCTGCGGAAAGAGATACTGGAACATCATCCACGTAGCAAGCCGCGGGATTAGAACAGCCGTTCCATGCGTTCGATCAGCTCATCGCCCAAAGCCCTTTTGACAACAATATGCTCTTTGACTGCCGTGACAAAGGGATTGCTCTCGAATGCACCGCGCACACCTTCGAAATCTTCCTGCTTCTCTTTATCCGAACCATCCACACCGAAACCGGTCATGAAAGTAAGGGAGAATTCTTTCTTCGCATCTTTATAAAGCAGGTTATCCAATCCGATCACCGAGTCCTGCCAGCGGCGGACAAGATCAACGATCTGTGCTGCCGATATTGATGACAGGTTCACACCATAATACTCTTCCAGCATATCATACGCCCATGTCCATTCCATATCATAATAATTGGAATGCATGGCTGCAAAGAACTCTTCTATCGCCTCAAGCGAAGCTATCTCGCCTTCTTCAACTTTCTCGATCAACCTGTCCAATTCTTCACGAGGAAGGATCAACCCGGAAAGATCCAGCCATTCCCCACGACCAGCTGAAGAAGTCGGTTTCAACTGTGACCAGACTTCTTCCATAGAACAGAAATCCGTTCCTTCCAGGCGCTTGATCAAGGAGTTCCCCAAGAATTTATTGATTGCCATACCATAAAGATTGAGGGCCGTACGCAAAGAGGAACCTTTGATACGAGTATTTTGATAATAATAGACTTCGGATGTCTCACCCACCAACTCTTGCAAGTTCTTCAAGATTCCGACAGCTTTCATCATCTTGTAGATGGTATACGGACTTAGCAAGTTGTAGTTGATCATATCCAGCCGTTGCTGATCGGTACGCTTATCACGCTTCGGCCATTTCTGCGCATCGCGGATCGTACCGACGCTACGCAGGTTTACACCGGGAACCAAGTAAGTCTCATCGTCTTTCTCTATCAGATAAGAAAAAGGCATGTCCGACGTATCGCTATGATGGTGATGGCGCCCCATTACCAGAGAGAAAGCCCCGACACGCGCAGGCCACAGGATATAGGAGTCACTGGTCGTCTTGGAACCTCTCTCCACAATACCCTGGTGGATGGGGCCCAGCTTATACATATGGTTACTTTGGTTCGAGCCGCTTCCGGCGTTCAGAAACGAATACATGCCGGCAATCAGCAGGCTGCTCTTATGCATCGACACAGTAAAAGGTCCTGCAAAGATAGCACAAGCCTCTCCGTTCTCAAAAGCGCAGTTGCTGAACAGAAGTGAATCATGCGCAGAGAAGTTATGCGTCACATGGCACGCCTGCCCGATAAAACAACGGATAATCTTGGCGGCATCGGCAACCACAGCCCCCGAAGAAATGATAAAATCCTCCGCGATAACGCTGTCGCCAATATACACCGGAGCATTCGCATTGCTATTGACCGTACCGTTATCGAGACGGGTACAGTTTTCGACCGTTGCATAATCGGCAATCACAGTATTGCGCACAGTCCCTGTATTGATTATTTTCACATGGTTGCCGATAAAACCATAGTTGCCAGTCTGCCGTTCGGCAAAATCGGCAATCATCGCCTGCAAACGCAGTATTAAAGCCGGCCGATGACGATACAATGCTATCAGATAGGCCAATGATGCGGACAAACCGTTATAAATGGGTACTTCGCGACCTCCCGTTTCATTCAGTACGGACACTTCGACATTGTTCCCGAAAGAGGACCTTCCTTCTACATACATCACGTTCACGTTCTGTATGAAACAATCATCACCTATGAAATAGTTGGAGATATAATTGTGCACATTTTCAATCAACGTATTATCGCCGATCTTACAATTATGCAAAGTTGCATTCCGGATACCGCTATGTTTCTTCACCCCTCCCGGAAGAGTAAATTCCTTTTCAAAAAGACCCAATGCCACACTCCCTGAAAAATGGACATTACAAACGTGTTCGGCATGAAAAGGGCTGACAACCTTTATGTTTTCCCAATTATCGGCTGTACAGCCATTCATCTCCAAATCTGCAATTTCTTCCGATAGCAGATACCTTAAATATCCTTCACTCATTCTTCATCATATTGTTGGAAAAGAAAATCGTTATAAGGGAAACGAGTAATATGAATCTGTTTCACCCGCTCGTACAGCAAGGCTTTGAGTGCATCGATATTCGTCCGTTCCTTGGCTGAGATAAAGATACAATTATCCTGCATCTTATTCATCCAAGTGCGTTTCAACTCGTCCAAATCGATATTCTCACGTGTACGCGGAGTCAGGTCATCTTCATCCTTCGGGACAAAAGTGAAAGCATCGATCTTATTGAACACCATAATCATCGGTTTCTCCGTCTTGTCGATTTCCGATAAGGTGCGGTTTACCACCTCGATCTGTTCTTCAAACGTCGGATGAGAAATATCGACGACATGCACCAACAAGTCCGCTTCACGCACCTCATCCAAAGTCGATTTAAAAGATTCGACCAGTTCGGTCGGTAACTTACGGATAAAGCCGACCGTGTCGGATAGCAGGAAAGGCAGATTGTCGACAATCACCTTTCGGACAGTCGTATCGAGTGTCGCGAACAGTTTGTTCTCGGCAAACACTTCGCTCTTACTAAGCAGGTTCATCAATGTGGACTTTCCGACATTGGTATAACCGACCAGTGCCACGCGGACCATCTTTCCGCGGTTCTTCCGCTGCACGCTTTTCTGCTTATCGATCTCGACCAGGTCCCGTTTCAGCTTGGATATCTTATCCAGGATGATACGCTTATCCGTTTCCAACTGAGTTTCACCCGGCCCACGCATACCGACACCACCACGCTGACGTTCCAAGTGTGTCCACAAACGAGTCAGGCGGGGCAGCATATATTTATATTGCGCCAGTTCCACCTGCGTCTTCGCATGAGCAGTCTGTGCACGACGGGCGAAGATATCCAGGATCAGATTCGTACGGTCCAAAATCTTCACCTGCAACTCTTTCTCGATATTACGCAATTGCTTGGCGGAAAGTTCGTCATCGAATATCACCAACCCGATCTCGTTTTCCACCACATATTCCTTTATCTCCTGCAACTTGCCGGAACCGACAAAGGTCACGGAGTTCGGATAATCCAGTTTCTGATAAAAACGTTTCACAGCTTCAACACCTGCCGTATCGGCCAAAAAAGCCAATTCATCCAGGTATTCCTTCACTTTCTGTTCATTCTGTTCAGGAGTAATCAGTCCTACGAGAACAGCCTTTTCTGTCTGTGCTTCAGATATAATAAATTCTTTCATACAGCAAAGATAGTAAATTCAATTATTTATGTATATTTGTACCCATAATATCAATCCAAAATAGTATTAACTATGAAAAAGGGAGTCATACACTTTGTTCAGTATGTACTTGTAAAGATTTTATTCTTCGGTGCCGCTTATCCTCTCCAGGCACAGGTTTCCAATCCATCCTCATGGGAAAGTTTTGTCGGTAGCGATGAAAATAGGCTTGTTTCGGATACGCTCAGATTGCAGACATTCGGGGATTCAGAATGGGATAATTGGGGATATACGTTAACTGTAAATTCTTCTCTTATCCAAGAGAAACATACGATAAAGATACCTGTCGGTTCCGGAATCATTTTTTCCCCCTTCTCACTTAATAATTATACAAATGTAAAAATCGTATCACATATTGCCGGACTCAAACTAGAACCCGGTGAGTTGTTATTATTTAACGTTCACCGTAATAATTCCGATGAAGTCATAACAGGAAACACACCTGAACAAGGTAAAGATTACATGGGTTACAGATATCTTACAATCGGAAGCAATCCAAGCTCTTTTGCTATAACGACAAACAAAAAAGTCAATACACAGAATGGATATTATATGACCGATAGCGTTTTTGCTTATGGCGACATCCCTTCATATTCTCTATTCTCTGGTATCGGAAACTGGAACGACACAACCCTTTGGTCGCATCTTCCTCCACTCCGCCACAGGAATGCGCTCATAAAAGGAAATGTAACTATAACAACGGATACGTATTGCAAAGATATCGCCATCCATTCCGGATCACTGGAGATCAATCCAGGCAACCTGTTTATCCTACAGAATCTGGACCTATACGAAAACAAAGCCTCTCTCCATTCAGGAGGGACGATACTTCTTTCCGGCCGTATCACCTTCCATAAAACTTTTGAAGAACCCGGCAAATGGTATTTTATCTCATTTCCTTTCGACGTTTATCCGCCTGGTATCGACCTCCACTTCGAACAAAAGGATGCTACGCCTAACGACGGAGGCAACTATTTTTATGTCCAATCCTACAACGGAGACAAGCGGGCATCGTCCAACCAATCTGCCGGGAATTGGGAAGTCGTGCCCATCCGTCCCGATAATGTCCCCCTGTTCGAAAAAAACAAAGGTTACCTGATCGCATTAGACGAGAAAACGACAAACCGAACTTTATCTTTTTCATCTCGACCCGGCGACATCCCCGAAAATTTTGCCAATATAGGAGTTATTGCAATTCCTTTAAATTCCGACAGCTCTTCAGGCAATCAAGAAAACCACGGCTGGTATTTGTGCGGCAATCCATTCCCCGCACTACTTCCATTAACCCAAATCGAAAAAAACAGGGCTTTGGATGGAAATATCTATGTATATGACGGAAACGGTTATAAAACCTATTCCCTTAATAGCAACTATGCCCTCCCTCCTTTCGCCGCCTTCTTTGTAAAAGCATCCTCACCGACCGAGTTGAAAATATCGTCCAACAGCACACCCACAAAAGCAATAAACATAATCCCGACAAACTTCCCTATGAGTAAAAGTATAACCGAACCCCATCCCGACAAACAAAGCACAGAGATAGAGCCCCCCAATACAGAGGATTTCCGTTTTTTCATAAAAGACGGCCAACTGCACCTGCAAAATATCCCGGAAGCAGGATATATCAAAGTTTTTAACATGATGGGACACTGCATGTTTCAAAAAAGAATACGACAAGGTTCGCTGGTAGTTCCGTTCACCAATCTCTCTGGAATGTACATTTTACAAATACATTCCGCCAACTATCAAAAACACTATAAAGTGGTCCTTCCATAAATACAACAAAAGCAAATATCTTCCACAACCATACTGTCGTCAACATAGGCGTTAGCAAAATATCCGTTAAATAGAAACAAAGACGAACATAAATCATATTTTTTCTCTAAGTTTGCATTCAAATACGAGAAATCCAATGAAGAAAGTAAACATAACAACTGCTGTTCTATTGATTTACCTGATCGTTATGAGCATAATCGGTTGGCCTGGCAAACAAGCCAATCCTGATTATGTACAGTATTTCGGGGTAATCGCGGCGACTGTTCTTGTTATCGGCCTATTGCGTTTCCTGCAGATCAAACGACTGAAGATTCGGGACAAGATGAAAGACGGAAAAAAGGAATAACGAAGTTTAATTGCAAATATAAAATTCTAATTCATGAAAGACCTTGTGATCGGACTGTCTCTGTTAGGGATGGTCAGTGCGTGCAGCCCTGCACCCCAAGCAAAAGACAATGTCGAGGAAGACTATTGCCAGTATGTTAATCCCTTTATCGGGAATGCGGACAACGGACACACGTTTCCGGGTGCTTGTGCACCGTTCGGACTGATACAGGCAAGCCCCGAATCCGGAGTTGGCTCCTGGAGATACTGTTCGGGATATAATTATGAAGATAACTTTATCGAAGGTTTCGCTCAAACGCATCTGAACGGAACGGGCTGTCCGGATTTGGGCGACATCCTGCTGTTCCCGTTCTGTGGCGATATCAAAGACAATACTTATAAAAGCGAATACGACAAATCCACCCAGAAAGCATCACCGGGTTATTATGCGGTTACCTTGTCCGACTACGGTGTCGATGCTGAAATTACGGCTACTGCCCACACAGCTCTCCATCGCTATAAATTCAACAACGAAGGGCCGGCACGTCTGCTGGTCGACCTGCAACGCGGTATGGTCGGAAGCAAGGATGCGCTGAAGACACATGTCTTAGAAGCCGAGCTTGAAATGCCGGACAACCAGACGATCACCGGACATAACCAGACTCGTGCTTGGGTGACACGCCATTATTTCTATGTGATCAAATTCGACCGTCCTTATACGGTCAAGGAAGAACTCCCCGCCGAAAAAGGAGAAAAGGCAAAACGCCTGATACTCGAATTCGACACGAAACCGGGAGAAGCCGTACAGGTGAAAATCGCCATGTCGAGTGTAAGCATTGATGGAGCTCTCGCTTCCCTGCAAAAAGAAAATCCGGCATGGGATTTCGATGCTGTCCACCAGTCCACACGCGACCAGTGGCAGGCCCTCCTTTCCCGCGCTCAGGTTACAGGTACGACAGATGAAAAAACAAGTTTCTACACCTCCATGTATCACTTGATGATGCAGCCTAACAACATTGCCGACATCGACGGACGGTACCGTGGCATCGACGACAATATTCATATGTCTCCAACAGGCGAATACTATTCCACATTCTCACTTTGGGATACCTACCGCGCCGTTCATCCGCTATATACGATCCTGAACCCGGACAAAGTAGACGCCATGATCCAGACGATGCTGGACCACCAGAAGATACAGGGTTTTCTGCCGATCTGGGCTTTGTGGGGAAAAGAAAACTTCTGCATGATCGGTAATCACGCTATTCCGGTGATCGTGGATGCTTACTTGAAAGGATTCAAAGGGTTCGATGCAGAAGAGGCTTACCAGGCAGTCAAAGCGAGCGCTACCGTCAGCCATTTTAACTCCGACTGGGAAACATTCGAGAAATACGGTTATTTCCCGTTCGACATTATCGACACCGAATCGGTATCCAAGACCTTGGAATGTGCTTACGACGACTATTGTGTAGCCCAGATGGCAAAAGCGTTAGGCAAGACGGAAGATTACGAACGTTTCTCCAAACGTGCCGCCTTCTATAAGAACCTCTTCGATCCGGAACTCAAGCTGATGAGAGGAAAAGATTCCAAAGGCAACTGGCGTACGCCGTTCAATTCCTTCCTGCTCTCACACGCCAGTTCTTCGGGCGGCGATTTCACGGAAGGCAATTCTTGGCAGTACACTTGGCATGTACAGCACGATGTACAAGGCCTGATCGACCTGATGGGTGGCAACGAGGCTTTCGTGACCAAACTCGACTCATTGTTCTTCCTCGAAAGCACGGCTGAAAACACCGGTTTCGTTTCCGACGTAACCGGCCTGATCGGACAATATGCACACGGCAACGAGCCCAGCCATCATGTAGCTTACCTTTACAGCTATGCCGGTCATCCGGAAAAGACGCAGCAGGTGATCCGCGAAGTCTTCGACCGTTTCTACCTGGCCAAACCGGACGGCCTGTGCGGTAACGACGACTGCGGCCAGATGTCCGCCTGGTATATCTTCTCGGCTATGGGCTTCTATCCGGTCAACCCGATCAGCGGGGAATATGTTTTAGGCGCTCCTCAGATAGAAAAGATTTCCCTATCTCTCCCCGAAGGCAAAACATTCACTGTCGAAGCCAAAGGTTTGTCCAAAACCAACAAATACGTCAAATCAGTAGAACTGAACGGAAAGCCGGTCACAGGTCTTACAATCAGCCACAAAGATGTCATGAATGGCGGGAACCTGGTGTTTACAATGACAGACCAACCAGGAAGATAATAAGATTCAGAACAGTGTGTCAAAATGTACTTGTCCCCGAACTTGACGCGGGAACAAGTACATTTTGACATACTGCCCTGAATTATGCCAATCAGCAAACCGAATTCAGTCTTGCATACTTTCTCTTATCTGGGGACAACGGTTGTTACCTCCTTGAAGGCATACCTTCGCCGCTCCCCATCGCGCAATTGGAGGATCAGATGGCCGGTCGGCTCGATGGCATGGATACGGGCTTCGAAAGAGCCGTTTTCATCAATATAGAAATAATAACCGTCACCATGATATAAGGCCGCCATATAGGCAGCTCGGATTTCTTCCTCCTTCTCCTGTAATAATAGGAAATAGTAGTTAAAGAAGATACGCAGGAAACAGGCCAATACATCTTCCCGATCATACGTCTTACCTGTAATCTGAGTCAGGGATACGGGATTGGGGGCATCACTACGAAATATTTCCTGGTTGATATTAAGCCCGATACCGACTACCGAACAATAGAGATGCTGCCCGGACAGATCATTCTCGATCAGCATTCCGCATATCTTATGATCTTTCCAGTAAATATCGTTCGGCCATTTTACCGTGACGGAATCCGTGTACTTCTCCAACGTTTCTTTCACACTCAGGGAAGCAATCTGGGAAATCAGGAATTGTCGGTTCGCAGGAAGGAAATCAGGATATAAAAGAATACTGAACATCAAATTTTTCCCAGCTTCCGACTCCCATGAGTTTCCGACCTGCCCCTTTCCGGCTGTTTGAAAATCGGCTATGACGAGGCTACCTTCCGGCAACCTGGCTTTTGCACTTTGTTCCCGCAGATAGTTATTGGTCGAATCTGTCTCGGCAAGCCGGATGATCTTCGGAGTTTCGTTTTTGTCATTCATTTTCGTAAGCTTCTCTTATTTTCTTCGGTAATTTGGCGATCACCTCGCGATAAGAATGATGGATCCAGTGCTTGATCTCGCTGTCCGGCATATCCCGGTCAAGGTAGATGGTGTTCCAGTATTTCTTGTTAAAATGCCAAGCACCTTCCACTGCCGTATATCGTTCGCGCAGATCCTCGACATAATCGGTGCTGCATTTCAGTGACACACAGGGTTCCACGGCATCCAGAGGCAGGAGCAAAAACATCTTCCCCTCCACTTTGAACACCAGTGAAACATCATCGAAAGGGAAACACTCCGTCACATTCTTCAGCGACAGGCAATATTCCCTGGCTTCTTCTATATTCATACTGTTCTTTGTTTTATTTGCGGCAAGGAGCATAGAAAGCATCTTCTATATGATCTATTTCAGACTCCTCTCCTTTTTTGATTACGGTTATGATGTCAAAACGGACCGGTAGTTCAAGATTGAAAAAGCGGACATACGCATCGGCTGCCGCCACGATACGGCGGATTTTAGGAGCATCGACCGCATCTTCCGGCGCCAAAAGATAATCATCCGAACGCGTTTTCACCTCTACCACAACCAGCCAGGTATCTTTGACTGCTACGATGTCCAGCTCATAATGATGCCAGTGCCAGTTCGTATGGGTAATCTTGTAGCCCTGCTTTTCCAGAAAAGCACGTGCAACCGACTCACCGTCTTTTCCTGTTTCGTTCCGTTTAGCCATTCCATGTAATTTGCACAAATATACTGTTTTTCTTTTTTATTTGCGCTTTCCCCCTTACATTTGCAAACTATGACACAGAAACGTAAATATTCATCTCCACAGCCGAATCACCCACGCGTGCACAAGGTCACTTTCATGCTCAACGACGATGAGCAGAAGGCAGTGGAACGTTATCTTGCCAGGTATAAAATCATCAACAAATCCCGTTGGTACCGTGAGACAATCCTGTCCCACATACTTAAAACCCTAGAAGAGGACTATCCTACCCTCTTCAATGAAAACGAAATGAGAAGATGATGGATCCATTCAACGACGAATATTTCATGAAGCAGGCACTAGTAGAAGCCCGCTCAGCAGCCGAAGAGGGAGAAGTTCCCGTCGGTGCCGTTATCGTATGTAATAACCAGATCATAGCCCGCGCCCACAACCAGACGGAACGTCTGAACGACCCAACCGCCCATGCCGAGATGTTAGCGATAACGGCGGCAGTCGGCGTCTTAGGAGCCAAGTATCTGACCGGATGCAGCCTTTACGTGACGGTGGAACCATGCGTGATGTGTGCCGGAGCAATCGGATGGTCGCAACTAAGCAAGATCGTCTACGGAGCGACAGACGAAAAAAGAGGCTTCCAGCAATACGCACCGAAAGCCTTACATCCAAAAGCGACAGTCAAAAAAGGGGTTCTTGAAAACGAATGCGCCGAAGAAATGCGCAAATTCTTTCAGCGCAAGCGCTGAACAACTTATTTCACTTCCTCATAATCCACATACTCCCCCTCATCTTTTGCAAAAATCTTTTTACGGGAGACCTGCGAAGCATATTCTTCTCGTGCAGAGCTGTTACTGCGCGCGTCGGAAGAGTAACCGCTTGTTTGACGGCGTTGTTCACCCTTCTTTCCACTACTTCCGCTTCCGAACAGGATATTTTTAAAGGTACGCAAGATAGAGAATCCCATTAGAAAAACTAGCAGGATAAAGAAGAAGAACATAACAAACAAAAACTTAAACATATTCCGTCACTTAGTTGGTTTATTACACAAACACAAAGATACGAACTCTTGTTTACCTTCTTTTGTTAAAAAAAGACAAGGTTATATAGAGAATGACTGTTCCGGCAATGCCCAAAACACCAAAGAGAGTCACAAAGACCACCGCCCCAGCCACTAAAATATAGCGTAACTCATTGCCTTTCCATGCCAACGACTTTACTTTCAATGAGAACATCGGAACTTCAGATACCAGCAAAGACGAAAACAGGATCGCTGCAACTATCGTTCCGGCAATAAACCCGATGCTGTCCACTGGTACGGCAGAATGGAACGCATAGCCGATAGACGCCCAGAAAAGAGCATGGGCCGGGACAGGCATACCGATAAAAGAAGTCGTCTGCCTTTCATCGATATTGAACTTGGCGAGACGCAACCCGGAAAAGACCGGTATCACCAAAGCCATATACGGAACATAGCCTGCCGCCTCTCCCAAAACAGGAGCCGTCATACATGCCTGCTCCAACAACCAATAAACGATCATTCCAGGAGCGACACCGAAACTTACCATATCAGAAAGAGAATCCAATTCTTTCCCCATCGGAGAGTAGGCGTGCAGGGAACGGGCGGCAAAACCGTCACCAAAATCAAAAACAGCCGCAATGACAATCCACAAGGTCGCCATCGGCAAGTTTCCCCTTAACGCCATAATACAAGCGATACAACCAGATATCAGGCTGCAGCAGGTAACAAAATTAGGTATACTATTCTTGATGCTCATTTATTTCTCTTATTTTCCCAAACGGGCTATCGGAGTCTGGTTACCGGTAACCTTCTGATCCATTTCGACCAGGACTTCCGTCCCGACAGGCAGGTAAACATCTACACGCGAACCAAACTTGATAAACCCCATCTGTTCGTCCACATGGCACTTATCACCGACTTTGGCATAGGTCACGATACGTCGTGCCAACGCACCTGCAATCTGGCGTGCCAATACATCCACCCCGTTACGGGTTGTAATGACAACAGCCGAACGCTCGTTCTCCGTGCTGCTCTTCGGCAAGTAGGCGGCACGGAAACGCCCGTTCTGATGTGATACATGCTTGACAGTCCCATTCACCGGGAACCAATTGGCATGTACATTAAAAACGGACATGAATATGGATATCTGCAAGCATTCCCTGTGCAGGATTTCATTCTCCATCACTTCCTCAATCGCCACAATCGTACCATCGGCAGGGGCGATCACCAATCCTTCCGAATCGAACGGGAAACGACGGAACGGGCTACGGAAGAAGTTAAGTACCAACAAGAACAGGACTGTGGTGACGAAAGTCGTGGTATAGAACACCCAACCTCTACCGACAGTATGATACAGCGCAACGTCCACGACAAAGAATATCGTGAAAAGCGTTAATAATAGACCTGTTCCTTCTTTATGTACTTTCATTCTTTAATCTAATCGAGTATTTATCGTAAGAATTTGCAAAAATATTCATTTTTACCGAATAACAAAAATATATCACCCTTTCACCGCTTCTATTTTATTTAATTCAACATACCAAAGGAAACCTTCAACCTCGTCATAACCCATTTGCCGGATCAGTTTCAGGTAGTTCCTTACCTGACTATGATAGCGTTGGTCGGCATGTTCCCCAAACTTATAGTCGACCACGACCACACGGTTTCCGGTAATCATTACACGGTCCGGACGCTTGGACAGCCCTTTTCCGAACAGGATGTCGACCTCGTTCAACACACGTGCCGTACCGTCATACCAAGAAGCAGCTTCCGGCAGGTTCAACAACTCTTCGAGGCGTGCGACAAGTGCTATCGCTTCCTCTTTGTCGATCACCCCTTCCTGATGGTATCGTTCGACCGACTGCGGAATATCCTTCCGGGTACGGATACGGCTCAACACCTCGTGCATCAAAGCCCCATGTTTCCGGCGGGCATTATCGAAGAAATAGCCTTTGCCATGCAGACGTAACTGCAAACGGTCGTCCGGAGAGATGGAACTAAGGCGTGCCATCCCGATCTCCTGAATGTCCCCATTCTCCTCCTTTGCAACCGGATGCCACCAGTCGCCCAACTCGAAAACGCCCGTTTCGGTATCGAAAGCGGCAGGTAACGAGATCAGCTTCTCACCCTCCCGTGTATCAGGCATATCCGTGCGCAGACCAGCCCACAAGGCATCGGTCAAAGTCGAAATCTTTTCCACTTCACCAGTTGCATCCTTCATCTTCTTCGGGCGCGGAGAGAATACAATCAACTCATCTTTCGAACGAGTAAAAGCGACATATAAAGTATTCAGGTTATCAATAAAGGCATGCAAGCGTTCCTTAAAGTAATCGCCTGCAAAAATCGTCTTTCCCAACGACTGGCCGTAGCGCACGGGAACCAGATGCAGGCGATCAAACGGCTTCTCTTCCGGATGGCACCAGAGGATGACTGGTTTTGTCGGTTTATGGTCGATCTCCCAATCCCCGAAAGGGATGATTACGACTTTAAAGCCCAACCCCTTCGACTTATGAACCGTGAGGATACGGATCGCATTCTGTCCGTCCGGTGTGGCAATTGTTTTCCGGCAGCCCGTTTCGTCCCACCATTTCAGGAAACGGTTCAGGTCTGCGCTCTCCTTCTGGGTATATTCGGACACCATATCCAAGAAAGCCTGGACAAAAACCTGCTCATTTTCGGGAAAGTCGTCGGCAAAAAGGCGGAACAGACCTTCCGTTATTTCATAGAGGGACTGGCGGGAAAGGATTTGCAGGACAGAGACGACTTCCGGTGGAAAAGCCGGAGTTTCAACACCAAATCTCCCTTTCAACACTTGATAGGAATATAAAGCGATCTGCTCGTTCGTCCGGTCTTCGGGGTTCTTCAGGTAACGCAACAAAGAAACCATGAAACGGACTGCCGTCGAACCACTGACAAACAGAGCCTCATCCGAAATAATATCGTAGTTGTAGCGGTTGGAAGGATGCTCTTCCTTATAAGCCAGTAAAGTATCTGCCACCTGTGCCCCTTCCTGATTGGTGCGAACAAGGATAGCAATGTCTTTTAACGCATATCCGTTATCCTGCAATTTCTCCAACACGCCGGGCAAACGTCCGAGAGCTTCCTCTTTCCAATCTTTCTCATTATCTCCGGAGAGAAATTCAATCCGTACATGCCCGTCTTTCTGCATGAAAGGGGGAGGAACCTGTTGGAAACTTTTATCATAGGCGGACATGATCTTAGTGAAAAAAGCCGCTCGTTGTTCCTCGCTTAGGGAAGAGACGGACAGCGCTTCATTATAGACAGCCTGCAGAACACCCGGAAGTGTCGTAAAAAGGGCATTGTTAAACTCCACGATATTCCGGCAACTACGCCAGTTATCCTTTAGCGTCTCTTCATGGATTTCTTCGGAGGAAAAGTCGGCTTGTACCTGTTCGTCCAGCAACTTCCAGTCCGAGTTACGGAAACGGTAGATACTTTGCTTCACATCTCCTACGATCAAATTATCCCGGCTATGTGCAAGGCTCTCTTCGATCAACGGACGGAAATTATTCCACTGCATTCCGCTGGTGTCCTGAAACTCATCTATCATATAATGGTCGACATGTGTACCGGTTTTTTCATAGATGAAAGGAGCATCGCTGCCTTCGATCACCTTACTGAGCAATTCGGTCGTGTCGGCAATCAACATCACATTTTTTTCTTCCCGATAAGCGGCTATCTGGCGGGACACATCGGTCAGGATCCCCAACGTATAATAATAACGGACAATTTCACGAGCAGTATTATAGGCAGTCAGATTACCGAACAGGGAAATAATTCCTTTGATGCAATCGTTCAAACCATCCTCAAAGGCACATCCGATGATCTGTCGGGTACCGAGCGAAACCGTTTTCGTGAAACAGCCGTCCAGATTATCCGCCAAACCGATAAAAGTAGCGGACGGCTCTTTCATCTCTCCCTGCACCAGACGGTCGAGAAGCGTCAGAGGCGAACGGCTGCCCCCTTTAAAATCGGTGACTTTAAGCCCATATTTATTCAGGATCGCCAGGCCGCGTTCTCCCAATTCTTTAGCGGTCGCTTCTACCGAACGGATGATGCCGTACAGCTCGTTCTTGTAGTCTTCCAGCGCTTTCTTGTCCTCTATATCCCGGCCGACCGCTTCACTGAAAGCCTTATAGCTCTCCTTGAAGACCTCACGGCTCAGGGCCATAATATCTTTACGCAGGTTCCATTCCCCTCCGCTCTCTATCTTATCCTCCGCAAACCGGAGCAGCCAGCCTAACAAGTCCTTGCTTTCAGGCTTTTCGAGATCCGACAACAGATTATCGATTGCTGTTGTGAGCACCAGCTCCTGGTCCATCTCGATCCCATAACCACCTTGTAAACCAATCTCGCGTGTAAAGGCACGCATGGTCTGCTGAAAAAAGCGATCGATCGTACTAATATTGAAAGCAGAATAATCGTGTAGGATATCGATCAATATTTTAGCCGCCTGCTTTCGCACCTGGACCTCCGTCAACGAATAAGTGGACTTCAGCAATTCCACATAATCCGATTTCCTTCCGGAAGCCAAGTTGTACAGTTCGTCGACAATACGTGTCTTCATCTCGTCTGTCGCCTTGTTCGTAAAGGTCACAGCAAGGATACGGCGAAAAGCGCCCGGTCCCGTAAACAGTAAAGTCAGATATTCACCGGTCAGCTTGTGCGTTTTCCCGGCTCCGGCGGAAGCTCTGTAGACTGTCAGCATACGATCAGATTATACGACTTTTGACATAGCCTTCTTTTTGCAATATTTCCAGCACTTTAGGACGCAGGTCACCCTGTACGATGATTTCCCCGTCTTTGGCCGAGCCACCGACACCGCATTTCACTTTCAAAAATTTTCCAAGTGCTTCCAAATCGCCGGTCGTTCCCCGGAAACCGGTGACCAATGTCACGGCCTTGCCGCCCCGGTTCCGCTTATCCAAAGCAATGCGCAGCAGCTGCTTCTCTTTCGGAAGCGTTTCTTCTTCCTCTTCGTCTCCTGTATTATATTGAAAATCCGGGTTCGTAGAATACATGATCCCCAGACGGTCCTTCCAATCGTTACTCTTCATATTTCATCTTTTCTTTATGGGGTCAAATCTACAAATTAACGGCGGGATAAACAAGATACAACATTAGTTTCACTTTGTTACCCGTAAGTGAAACCCTTGTTTCATATAAGAGAAAATAAATTATCCCTTACATGAAAATAAATTTTCACCCAAGGGGAACTTCTAAAACTATTATAGATAAAGACCTGGAAGCGGTAGACTATTTCTGTATCAGCACCGTTGCATATGCAGCTATTCCCTCCTGTCGTCCGGTAAAGCCTAACTTCTCGGTTGTCGTCGCCTTGATGGAGATATCTTCTACATCTACTTGGAGGACGTCAGCCATCACCCGTTTCATTTCGGGAATATGTGGATTCAGTTTCGGACGTTCGGCGGCGACAGTCGCATCTATATTACCCAATGTATATCCGGCATCACGAAGCAATTCCATTGTATCGAACAACAGGATCTTGCTGTCGATGTCCTTATATTCACCTGCCGTATCGGGGAAATGATAACCGATATCACGCATATTAGCTGCGCCCAACAGGGCATCACAAATAGCATGAATCAAGACATCCGCATCACTATGCCCTTGCAGGCCCATCGTATGCTCTATTTTCACTCCGCCCAGCCACAAATCACGCTCCGGAACCAATGCATGCACATCATATCCAAACCCAACCCGCACTTTCATCACTTTCAACTTTTAACTTTCATCTGAACAAGTTCTTGATCCCGTCCATATCAAAAGACAGGGAAAAACGAAGTGTCTGGTCCAACGGGTTCTGCGGAACCGTACTAATCAGATAAGCAGCATCCAACTGGAACACGCTCATACGGAAACCGGCACCTACAGAAAAGTATTTACGGTTACCGACATTCGCATTCTCGTAAAAGTAACCACCACGGACGAAAAACTGCTGGTTATAACTATACTCGGCTCCGACCGAAACCATGATCTCTTTCAGCAGGCCGTTAGGTGAATCGGTAAAAGACTTCAACATACCGGAAAGGCTTGACCATGATTTATAGTCGTCCACACGTGTCTGGAAGTCGGCATCGGTCTCACCTTCTTCTTTTTGCGGAGCATACGGAACCATGTATTTGTTCAGGTCCAGATAAACGCCGATCTGATTGTAGTCATCAATCGGATAAAGAAGACCGGTCCCTAACGTCAGCTTTGCCGGAAGGTACTGGTTCGTATTGCCCCCATCATACGAGATCTTACTCCCTATATTGGACAAGTTGAAACCAAAACTCCACAATGCCTCGGCATTGCCCATCAGCACATATTTTTCCAGATAACCGGAGATATCGGCAGAAAAAGCATTGCCCGCATTGCTCTCTTCACTCCCGTCCGTTCCCATATCCGAACGGATGTAACGCAGGGTTACCGCCATTGAATAAGACTCGGACAACTTGCGGCTGTAAGCCACATCGAACGCCATCTCGTATGGGTTCATCCCTATAGGAATATCCCCGATATTCTCCCATATCCTAACTTCACCTAATGAAAAATAACGCAAAGAAGCGCTGATAGCCTGCAAATCGCTATTTCCCAACTTGTAGTAACCGGTCATGTTCACCAAAGCCACATCATTGACCAATTTACGCAACCACGGTGTGTAGGACAAACTGACTCCCGCCTTACTCCCCATAAAAGCGTATTTGGCAGCGTTCCAATACTGCGAATTGATGTCCGGCAAAGTCGCCGCACCCATGTCTCCCATACCGCCACCTCGTGCATCCGGAGCGATATTCAGCGAAGGAACCGCCATTTGGAGCAAAGAAGGGTTCTCCACTTGTCCCCAGGTTGTCGCAACCGAAGCGAAGAAGTTAAGTATTATAACGAGTACACCGATTCTTAATTTACTTATCATATGTCTATTCTTAATTATTTTCCGATTCAGCAGGGACGATTCACGAACTGTTCCTACTGCATTATAAACTGAATAATCCGAACTTTATTGTATGCTCAAATAAAATTCCTACTTTTGTCTTTTGAGTATGAAAGATATACAATCGACAGGCAAAGTTAAAGCATTATTTCTTCTGATGCGTCCTTCCCAGTGGGTAAAAAACATCATATTGTTCCTTCCCATGTTTTTTGCACAAGAGATAGGAGATCCGGACAGGTTATGGAATGTTGCAATCCTGTTTGCCGGTTTCTGCCTGCTTACCAGCGGTGTATATGTTTTCAACGACTTGATGGACGCGGGTGAAGACCGCCTGCATCCAGTCAAACGATTCCGTCCGATTGCCTCCCGGAAAGTTTCTCCAATGGCAGCCCTTGTCTTCATGTTCCTGCTATATGGGACAAGTGCATTATGTTTCAGCTTCATGCATACGAGCAACAACCAGATCTGGTTGTTGTCAGGAGGATATATCCTCCTGAACTTAGCCTATACGCTTTACCTCAAACAAATACAGATCATAGATGCCATGATCGTCGCCTGTGGCTTCATTATCCGGCTTGAAGCGGGAGCTGCCGCCGGAGAGATAGAACTTTCGCACTGGCTGATTATCATGACATTCATCCTCTCCCTGTTCCTCGCTTTTGCCAAGCGCCGGGACGATTTGCTCAATTTCATGGAGACCGGACAGATTTCACGTAAGAATATTACCGGATATACGATCGACTACCTGAACGTGATCCTGTCGTTTCTCTCTTCCATCATAGCCGTGACTTACATATTATATACGCTTTCGCCCGAAGTGACGTCGAGGAGCAGCGAATACCTGTATGCCACAGTTCCTTTCGTACTGGCAGGCATCATGCGCTATCTGCAAATCATCCTGGTGGAGAAGAGCAATTGCAACCCGACCGACATCCTCTTACAGGACCGTACTTTGCAGTTGACCGTGGCCGGCTGGTTTATCGTATTCGCTTTACTTATTTATTGATATGGCAATCGCAATATTCGACTTCGACGGAACCATCATTTCCCGCGACTCTTTGCCGGATTTTCTGATTCAGGCTTGTGGACGGAAGGCTTTCCTCCTGCGACTCCCCTGGATTATCCTGCTGAAAGGAGCAGCCTTAACGGGCATTCTCTCCACGCACCGAGCCAAAGAGCTTGTGATCTCCTCTTTCCTGCGAGGAATGAAGACGGAGGATTTCCAACAGGCTTGTCTCGAATATGCCTCCTGTATACCGGCTTTCGTCTATCCTGCGGCCTTGGAAGAAATACGCAGGCATCAGGAAGAAGGAAACAAGATTGCCATTATCAGCGCGTCCGTGCCCGACTGGATACGCCCCTGGGCACAAACTGTCGGAATCCGGCTCGTGGAAGGAACAGGGCTGGAAGTTAGGGAGCAGACTTTGACCGGGCGGTTTTCCACGCCCAACTGTAAAGGAGGTGAGAAGGTACGCAGGCTCCGCCGGCTATATCCGGATTTCGCCTCCGAGACGCTGCATGTATATGGCGACAGTTCCGGCGACAAAGAACTGCTCGCCCTTGCAGATGTCCCCCATTATAAACCATTCAACAATAAATAAACATATACTATGATGCCATCCTGCCTGTCTATCCTGTTTCGCGCTCTCCGGATCGAGTGGAGAGAGACTAAGCGCACGTTATTTCCGACGACTCCGATAGAAACCGGGCTTTTCCTTTTCTTCTTCCTTCTTTACGGGTGTATCGGTTACCGGATGCTCTTTCATACGGAACTGATCGATGTACCCAACGGGGGAGCGGGAAGTTACTTGGGCTATGACAATCTATTCCATCTCCACACGCGCGGAGGAGCATTCGACATCAGCCATCCCTTTTTCGGCATCTTCCATTTGTTGAAAACACTGTTGACAATCCTGTTGACAACCCTGTTCAAAGAGAAAACTTCCGGTATTATTTGCCTGACACTGATGAACCTGTTGATAACCGGCGGACTGGTCCTGATCTATCGTTACCTGAAGCAGATCGTCCGGATCTCTTCCCGGCGGGCACTGTTACTGACAGGGTTCACGGGATGCTTTTTCACGACTGTTGTCTTATCATTCACCACAGAATCTTATCCGTTCTCCTTTTTCCTGCTCGTCTTCTCACTATTAATGCTTTCCAGGGAATACATGCAGACCGGATATATAAAAGGCCGGACGATCCTCTTTCTCTCTTTCCTTTGTGGAGGAATAACAATCACCAACGCAGCCAAACCGACAATGGCCCTGTTCCTGAATAAAGCACCGTTCTGGCGTAAAATACGGACAGGATTCAAAGTCATGCTGCCATTTATCATTTGCGTAGCTGCCGTCATGGGCTTTTACACCCTCAAAGCGAAACTGTTCAACCCGGAAGGCCCGTCTCCTATCGAAACGACCGGGCAACTCGGACAGTATTTTATCCACGACGAGACATTCGGTAAACAAGCACTGGTCGATTTCTGGGGCAATACGATTATAAGCACGCCTCTCACACAACAGTTAGTCGGGAAAGAGGTCGTATTGCGTCCCAGCGAATACCTGCACAGTTGGAACAATGCCGTAATCATGTTTCTGTTGTTTTTAGTCGCGGCCTCGGCTTTGCTCAATCTGAAAAACAAATATGTACAACTGCTACTTATGTACCTGAGTATCGATTTCGTGATCCACTTTATCATCCGCTACGGGATGAACGAGGCGATCCTGTTCGGTGGGCATTGGATGTTTGCAATCCCGATCCTGCTGGGCTGGCTATACACACGATTGCCGGTCCGCATGTACCGGATACTGGACTGGGTTATTATCGGATTCTTTGTCCTGACTGCAACGATAAACACGATGGAGTTTATGCGTTCCTTCTTATTCGCCTAAAATGATGAATTTCCTTGCTTTTGTCGCGTCTTTGGAATTATCGGTACTGATAGCTGCCCGGTAGATATAAACACCGGGACGCATACGGGCACCACCGGATGTCAGATCCCAGGAAACCGTATAGTTTTCGAACAGACCAGACGTTCCACTTTCTTCATGTTTCCAAAGTTGTCGGCCTGCCAGATCATAGACCATAATGCCCACTCGCATCCGACTTTCGGGACGGTTGTGCATAAGATGGAAAGTCACTTGCTCACGGGCGATACCCGGTGTTGCGATCACATCGAACAGGAAGGGTTTCAGTCCCTCGACCACTTCAAAAGTAAATGTCCGCACGGTCGAGTTATTCAAGATATCCCACACCCAGAACTCCGCCGTATGTTTACCCGGCTCAAGCGCCGGGATCGGGAACTTCACGATACCGGTCCCCTCTTCGCCAGGTAACAGTTCGTAATAACTGTTCAGGTTATAGCTCAGGACGGTCGATTCGTCTATTACCAGCATCATATCATGCCCGACACTGCTTCCCGTGATATTCACTCCGCTCTTATCCCATAACTCAGCGACAAAATAGGGAGTCGTGTTCACCTGGCCGCCATCCACAAATGTCGTATCATTCAGGTAAAGGGCACGGATTTCCGGACCGATCGTATCGGTTTCCGCCGTGTCGGAAGTTCCTCCGACAATGAAATTGTCGAAATTACCCTGTGCCTCATTGCCACTTTCCGTATCGACGGCATAGAGATTCATTTTCCCCTGCAAATTAGAATAGGAAATATCCTTCGGAACCGTAAAAGTAAAGCTGAACTTTCCGTTGCGCACGGAGTCATTCCCTATAAAAATCGTATTCGGATAGTCGGTGAATGTGAAAGCCGGACTGTCATCCTGATTGTTATTCTTCAAGCATGTGACGGTCATTTTGCTGTCTTTCACTGTCGGATTTACGATACCGGTAAAATCGGTTGCCAACTGTCCTGAAACATCCAACACCTCACCTTCAGCCGTGATCTTTTCCAAAGCTTTGAAAGAAACCGGGTTTTCCCCTACCGGCTGTCCATTTATCGCCGTCACTTTCATTCCATATTCCGGATAAGCCAGTTTGACAGCTGGATCTCCGATCAGACAAAATCCCATCTTCACCCGGTTCGTGTTATAACTTCCAGACGCGACTAAGGAACGCTTCATGGCTTTCATTGCATCTCCCAAACTACGCTTACGCCCGTTTACCTTGGAAAAAAGATTATGTAACAAATGACTGTCTATATAAGCATTATCAGGCCGATAGGCAACACGCACCGTCGTGAACAAAGCGATTCCACCGCTTTTGGCATTCAAAAAGACATCCTCTCCTGCCGATGTCTCCACATTGTCGAAACGAGTAAAATCACAGGTGGCAGTCACCCATACAGGCAGACAAGGATAGGTATACTGGGCGATATCCGTTTGCGTCACGACCTTCTCATCACTGAGTGCAGTAGTTCCCCCGTGCCCCGTATAATTGAACAACAAAAGACCGTCTTTTAAGAGCTTTTGCAAATTAGCCCGCACATCCGGATAACTTCCAGCTGTCTTATCCTTTTTATACGCGTCATAATATAATTTATGTATCATCAATTCAGGATGATCCCGATTAAGATGATCCGCCAACGAGTCTGCCTCCTCCATGTGTCCGATCGTAAAACGGTCGGCGTTATTTCCATCATCCGCCATAAAACAGAGATTGTTTTTCCAAGCGCCCGTATTTTTATTTTCAATGTAAGAGATCACCTTATCAACAGCGTTGGTTGCCTGGGCAACAGTACGTACGGGGAAACGTCCGATACCGATGTCTACCTTTTGTTCATAAATCTCCTCCCCGTTATTTGCATCATCCAAAAAGCCGAAATAATCGTCCACGACATAAGAATACTGATTCAACGACTCTTCCGTCTGATACGTCAGCAGCATATTGCTCATATCCACCGATTTCCAGGCGGAAGTCAATTTACGGTTGTCGAACGAGCCATCGCCGAACAGCAGTAAATATTTAGGAGCATCAGCTTCCGAAGTCTTCCGGTCGTAGAACATCTTCATAAAACGGCGATAAGCAGTTGCATCCGGTGTACCGCTGGAAAACTCGTTATAAATTGATTCTGGCGTCACCACCCGGACCGTCAGGTTATCCTTTGTCCGATGCGCTTCTGCCAAACGTTCTGCCTGCGTAGTAAAATTAGGCTGGGCAATAATGATCATATCTTGCTGTGGCAAAGCATGCAGATTCTGATTCACCACCTCGCCGACCGTCACGGGAGCTTTGATCTGTGACGGTTTTACTACGACAAACTCCCTCAAGGAAGCGGAAGCAGGAATTGAAAAAGACAACTCTGTCCCGTTCAGAGACGTTTCCATCTGTTGCGGATTTACACCGTCGGTCACATCAAAAACCAGCGTACTGGCATCGGCTCCCTGGATCACAAAACGGGAAGCATTGCCTCTTGCCGAGAGGCTGCGGAAGAATGTATAATTATCATATACTTTCAATTGCCTCTTCATCTGCAGACGGAAATAGTTCAAGTGTACATTCTTATGTCCGGTCGTACTGTATCCGATGTTGACCTTTACAGTCTCACCTTTATCAGCCGTCCAAGCTCTTTCGCGATACAGTTCCCGTGCCACTTCGTATTCGTCCGACGGGACAGACACGGAACCGGATATTAAAGTGTTTCCATCGACATTCATAGTAATCGTTCCGTTGCCACGGGAGATAAAAGACAGGGTGGCTTTTCCCTCGTCGTTCGTAATACCCGGAACCGATATCGTGAAATCACGGGATAAAGTAGAAGTAAACGATTCCCCATACAGTTCACGCCCGGAACTGTTCACCGATACCAACTCTTCTTCGTGCAAAACATAATCATCGAAAGTTGTCACTTGCAAAGTGGCTCCAGCAGCAGATGCAGCCTTCTCCATCGTACGCCCGGCTGTTTCTTTCTCGGTTACGAAATAATATCCGTAATTGGAATAGGGGTTGTTGGTGTGGATAAAGGACTTATCAGAAGAAGAATATTCCCATTTGCGCGGCCCTTTCCCATAAAACAACAAATAATCCGCACTCCTCCATACGGCTACCTCAGGGACATCATCAATATAGGTAGTAGAGAAATCTTCATCCAAAGGCCATCCTCCGTAGCCATAAACAGCTACTTTATCCAAATTGGAAAAGCCCATCTTTTTCAGATCGGCAGCCGTCAGTTTGTAAATACCATCTTCCGCCACTTGTATCTTCACCCATTTCCCGGAGTTCAATACCGACTCGGAGGCATATCGGCTACTATCCGCCCAAGCAGAAGTGAGCAGACCGAATACAAACAGCAAGACACATAAGATTCTCTTCATACGTTTTTTCCGTGTTATCTCACAAAGAAATCCAGCAGCTTCTGCTCGCCGATATATCCCTGCAAGTGGTCGTCTATCTTGACCGGCCCCACGCCTACCGGGGTTCCGGTGTAGATCAGATCACCTATCTTCAACGTAAAGAAACGGCTCACATAGGCAATGATCTTGTCGACCGGGAAAAGCATATCCTGTGTATTTCCCTCCTGGACGGTCTTGCCGTTAATATCCAGATGGAAAGGAATGCGGTTCACATCTCCCACACGCTCCAGTGGGACGAATGTCCCAAGAACAGCCGAATTATCGAACGCCTTGCTGATTTCCCAAGGCAGACCTTGCGCACGCAGCTTGTTTTGCAAATCGCGAGCTGTAAAGTCAATCCCTACCGTCACCTCGTTATAGTAACGATGGGCGAAACGTTCGGCAATGTTTTTTCCCAGCCGGTCTATCTTCACGACGATCTCCGTTTCGTAATGAATCTCCGAAGAGAAATCAGGAATGAAGAACGGTTTGCCGTCTTTCAGTAACGAAGAGTCGGACTTCATAAAGATAGTAGGCTCCGATAATTTTAACGAATGATGCAGCTCTTTATTGTGAGCAGCATAATTCATTCCTACGGCTATTATTTTCATATATCAGTGATTGATTGAATTCAAGCGGTTGAACATCACAGCAAGATGGGCATACATAGAGGTATTTTGCACCACGATATCTTCCGGCACACGGATACGGAACGGGGTAAAGTTCCACAAAGCCTTGATTCCTCCCGCGATAATCAATTCGGTCACTTCCTGCGCCTTGTCGACAGGGACGGTAATCACTCCGATCGTCGCTCCGTATTCCTTCTGCTTGGCAGGAAAATCATCCATGTGGTAGACCGGTATCCCGTTAATCTCGGTTCCGGCCAATTCCCGACGGACATCGAAGCCTCCAACAATCTCCAATCCGTATTGTTTCAGACCGGAATCCTGCAACAAGGCGGCTCCCAAGCTACCGACACCGAACAAGAATGCTTTATGCTGCGCCGTAAAACCTAAGAAATCCTCCAACACATCCACCAGCGTGCTGATTTCATAGCCGACACGTGTCTTCCCTGAAATATTCACAAAAGAGAGGTCTTTCGCCACCTGACTGGGGTCCACATTAATTTCTTTGGCAATCTGAGTAGATGATACGAAAGCTTCCCCTCTTCCTTTCATCAGTTTCAAAAAGGCAAGATACCACGGCAACCTCCTAAGGGTCGGCTCCGGCACTTTCCAGATTTGTTTCATTTCATCGTTAGCCATTGTTCAATCTTTATTAATGTAGCTCACAAAAGTACAATTTTTTCTTTGGGAATAGAAAAATAGAACACGCTCTTTTCATAAAGCGTCCATCTGTTTTCGCCACCGATACGGACGATAACTATATAAATGTTCTTGCAAAACCAACCATCATACTATCATAATCGCCCGTATATTACTTTAAAACAACTCGTTACAGCATGATAGTTACCATTTTACACTATTATTCATCTATCATAACCATCATAGTGAAAAACGATAACATACTGTATGTCAATTATACAATAAAAACAGAGACCGTCCGGGAATAGGTGCAGAACAGGTTAAAATAGCTTCATTTTTCATCAAGACAAGCTTTTCTTTTGCCAAAAACGGCTTGAATAGCTGCTTGAGACCCGGGTGTAAGAGCCACGGACATCCGGGTGTGGAAGAGGTGCAGATCCGGGTCTGTGCGAAGCTCTTCCGGGGATGTGGGGATGTTTATCAGCCATGCTGAGGACACTTTTATGCCCTGTTTTTGCATCTTATCCGGCGAAAAGAGCGTTTTTTGTGCCAAATAATCTCGTTTCTGTCGATAGTCATTTTGGCCTATATAAATATAAGCAGCTCATTATCGGTTATATAAATAAACTATTAAATAAAAAGCATGATAGATGCATGATGGTAGAATGATAGTAGAAAACAACTACTATCATGCTTTAACATATTGTGAAACAACAGCTAACAACCAGCCATGATAGTATGATGGTTGGTTTGCAAATTTTTATAGAGAAAGAAGAGATGGTCTTGGATAGCAATTTTTGGTGCGGTTGCCCTGGAAACATACAGAATCAATGCTTTTTTTAACAAAAGCCTCCCCGATATTGCTACCGGAGAGGCTTCATTTTGTGTCTGCCTTTTCTCTTCACAGGGATAATGGCAGATGAACTTTTTTTAATTTTTTACTTTAGTATTAATATTACCGCCTGTTCACCCATCACGGGATAATTAGCTTGAAAGCTGCACGGTAAAATTTAGAATTATTTGATTTATAAAATCTTATTCTTTTTCAGAGCAGAGATACGATTGCTCGTATCCCTACCTGATGATGAATTTTCTATTATTACTTAACGATAGCCTTAACAGCTTCTTCGCCTTCAACAGCTACTACAACTACACCCTGAGGAGCAGCAATTACAGCATTGTCAGAAGTGATAACTGTGTTAGCTACTGTCTGGCCAAGGATGTTAGAAACAACAACCTTCTTACCGGCAGCATTAGCGATTGTTACCTGACCTACACCAGCGATAACTGTTACTTCAGAAGTTGCGATTTCTTCGTTGTCTGTCGGCTTTTCATCTGTTACCTCAGAGTTGAAGATTTCAGCTTGACGAGCGGCTTCTGCATATGAAACATTCACAATTACAGGAACACCATTCTGGATTTTAATCCAACCGCCTTTACCTGTCGGAGCGATACCACCTTCGAATTCTTCATTCTTGTTATTCCAAGATTCAGATTCGATCAAGAAGTTATTGTTTTCATCGGTCAACAGACGGAAAGAGAATGCAGCAGGATTATGCTTGTTGCCAGCCAAGTCGATTGTATCAGCAGCAGTCGGTTTCGGAGTCATGATAATCAAGCTATCACCCATATGACGAGCCTGTACGAAAGCAAGTCTCTTATAAGTCTGGTTCCAAGTGTACTTGTCTTTATTAGCCGTATTGTCATACTTCTTAACAGAGTCGATCAAGTTGATCAGGTAACGACCTTCCGTATAACCACGAGTTACTTTAGAGTGATCGCAATCTAACTTACCGCAAACATCACAAATTGTAGTATCTCCTTCCACGATAGATGGACCAACAGCGATCAAATACTGAGGCATCAACGTATTTCTGTTTACATAAGCAGTATCTACATACATAGCTGCATTTACATTGTCACCCTTACCTTCAACGCCTAAGAAACCAGTGCCTTTACCAGCAGAATATTTGCTATTGAAATCTTCATACAGATATTCTTTTTCAGTAGAATTGATGCGGAAGAATTTCATGACATTAGGAGCATCATTTGCATTTTCTTCCAAATCAGCCACATTGAAACGACGATACAGCGGAGATTCGTTGTGAGCGATAGCGAAAGCTGATACACGAACTTCCTGACCATCGTTATCTACGCTATTCTGAGTCAAATCCAATGTATTGTCATCAACAGAGACTTTTCTTGAAGCATAAGCAGAAGATTTAAAATCATGTGTTACTTCTACCCATTCATTATCCAAGTTCAACTCGTAAGTTTTTATTAGATGGTCTTTAACTAATGTTCCGGTATGCTTTTTGTTTTTATCGTAAGTATCGATAAGATTAGCTTGAATCAAAGCATAATAGCAACCTTCAACTTCATTGTTTTCTTTCAAGAAGAATACATCAGCACCATCATCTTCTGTAGTCACATATTTCTTCAAATCAGAATCATAACGCAAATACAGGTTATCTTTATCCAACTTCTGTGCATCACGAACTTTGATTCTATATACATCACGAACCAATTTGGCTACGCCGGTAATTGCAGCCTGAGAACCATAAGAATCCTCCTTAACTACTTTTTCCAACTGGAACCAAGCCTTACCACCCTTTTCATCAACACGTACAATTGAATCCTTTCCTTCCGGAACATTCAAATAAGTATCCATATTCAAACCATGCAGATAGTTGAAAGAGTAAACGCGAGCAGCACATTCTTCATCTGTAAGATGTTTGTATCCTAAATACTTATCTGCTGCAATTTCTGCATCCACCTTTACAAACTGCAATGTATCGATAGAACCGTAGTTATAGAAGAACACAGCATCGCTACCTTCAACCTTGTACAACTGTCCAGCCATATATGAATTCATATCCTGGAATTCACGGTTCGTCACCTTAACGGCAGCAGTGGAAGTATTACCCTGTTTTTCAACGATCCAATGAGTTGCCGGCATGTGTTCGAAACGCTCATTACGCTCTTCCAGCTCCCAAGTAAATTTACCGTTTAACTTAGCAATCTTATAAGCGCCATTCAAATTTTTCTCCCAAGGTTTGTTTGTATTGAGTTTAATCATATAAACACCACTTTCCAAAGTTGTCGGGATATACTTGGATGCAGAAAGATCCGTATAGATACGAGTATTCACTTCAGCTTTTTTACCTAATGTCAACTCACGAACCTTTGTCAATTCTGCTAAACGAACATAACGACCATCACCTTTATCACTGCCATAATTATTCAACTCAGTCCACCAAGAGCCATTAGTGCCTTGAGCATCAGACTTATCATAATAACTATCAACTTTAATTGACATACTGTCGGCTGTTGGATCATAAGTAAATCTAAACATATATGAACCACGTAAACGTTTAGCATCATCGAAGGCTGCATGTGTAAAACTGATCAACTTTCTGTTATTTTCAGTTCCCTTGATATAAGCTGTATCAACAACAATATATCCCTGAGCTTTAGCTTTTCCAACCTCTACGCCTTTGGCTTTCAAATACACATTTGTTCCTCCTTTAATTTCTTCAGCCTGCAATTCTGTTTTCGTAAAGATATTGTCGTAAGTATTTTCAACTACATCCGGATCAAAATTCAGAGAGAACCATCCATTTTTATCAGGGTTAGAACGAAGATTCGTGTTCAAATCTTCAGCAGTCAAAACCACTTCATTAGCTTTGTAAGGCTGAATCTTAAATGCTTGACTCTTCATGTCTTCTGTTGTAGCCTTCAACAAAACCAACTCACCACCATCTGCTTTATGGATAAAAGCAACAGAGTCAGAACCGGCCTTGAAATAAGTCATCAAAGGAGCAGCCGTTGTAATTTCATGCGCATTCAAACCATTATACCAATCATTTGAATAGCCAGCATTCAATTTAAGCTGATATCCAGTAGGAAGAGCGTCACCACATTTAACGGCTTTAGAAAGATCAAGGGCGAAAGGAATGCCTGTACTCTTATTGATAAACACAAACTTAGGTGTAGCACCTTGTACACCTTCTTGGACTTCTACTGTCCATAAAGCTTTGTTTACACTTTCCAAGCCAGAAATAGCATTGGCATTAGCAAACTCCAAAGTATAGCCGTTAACCATATCGCCAACAACAGTAATGAAATCAGTTCCATTACCCAACAGATAAGAACTTCCCGACTTGTATTCTCCGGAAGGATTTGTCTGTGCTCCCGCAGATACAGATGCAGCCAACATAACGCTAGCCACCAGAGTAGAAAACTTTTTGTTCATAATCTAATAATTTAATTAATAATACTATATATAATGAAATTCAGTTCTATAAATCCCTCTTTGAGATCATCCTATAAAATGACTAATGAAAACGTACGTTTTTTTTAGTCATTTTGGGGGAGGGTTTAAATGGTTTGTGATAAAAAGGTGGTTTTTCGTACATGTTAAGCTATCTAATTGATAAGAAAGAATATAGAAAAAGAAAAATCTTTGAGGAAAGAATTGCAGGTTCAAAAAGTATATGTATTTTTGTAGCTGGAAGTTATGAAAAAGGTCTAAGATATTGAAAATGAGCATAGGTTATTCGCTCATTATGGTAATAGGTTACGAATAAGAGAGTTATCTCCTTAAATATACTTCTGCGCATTGCGTAACCTTCAAAGAACTCTTCAAGTACAAAAGTACAAATAAAACGGGAGAT
>OBXF01000011.1_pt1 | contig 241661 bp, 197 predicted proteins | sample 1495371 | NCBI WGS metagenome assembly OBXF01 (sample SAMEA2580143, study PRJEB22360) | human gut metagenome | biome: human gut; feature: human-associated habitat; material: faeces | place: Denmark | collected 2008/2010 | reverse complement strand
ATTAAGCAACATCCCCGCCAAGGAAACTACGGCCAAGACCGCAAAGACACGTAAGACCAAGACCGGACCCGCAAAGCTCAAGTGGGATCCTACCAAGCCGATGCAATTCACCCAAGAAGAGATCTGGGAACATATCCATGAGATTGAGAAGGGACCGTTCCTAACCCTAGATGAAGGTTTTAAACGTTTTGAGGCATGGAAGCAAGACCTACTCAAAAGCAGGTTATAACCAGTAGTTTATTTTGGGAAAGTTACGATAATGTATATGTTCAAGGCCTTGACTTATTTGGATTCTACCAAGCGGAATTATACGCTAACAAGATAAAATCCATCTTATACGAGTTAGACCAAACCTATCCTTATTATCCCGAATGCCGACACCTAACCACGAAAAGCCGCATGTACCGGAACATCATCCTAGATTCACACCTTATCATCTACCGCATCACCGAGGAACGCATCGAGGTGCTGGACATCGTCCATTCAGCATCCAGCATGCGAAAGATCAAGAAGACTAGGAATATCCACATCGAATAACACGAAGAAAGGCGAGCCACCCATAAGTGACCCGCCTTCTTTTTTACTCATTAAATATCTTATTACATGGAAATTATTCCATACATTTGCCACAGTACTAATTAATAACGATTACGACTATGACAAAATTAAGCAACATCCCCGCCAAGGAAACTACGGCCAAGACCGCAAAGACACGTAAGGCCAAGACCGAACTCGCAAAGCCCAAGTGGGATCCCACCAAGCCGGTGCAATTCACACAAGAGGAGATCTGGGAACATATCCATGAGATCGAGAAGGGGCCGTTCTATCCTATTGAAGAAGTACATCAAAGAATAAGATCATGGATGGACAACTATCAAGGAAAAAAGTAATCGGTTCTCCCATTTACGAGGAAAGCCTTGAGAGGATTTTCGTGGAAGGTATAGAACGATTCGGCATATTCCAAGCCCGGAAATATCTTGAGCACATATTGAATACAGTCGAGAAACTGGAAAACGACTATCCTTATTATCCCGAATGCCGACACCTAGCTACGAAAAGCCGCATGTACCGGAACATCATCCTGGATTCACACCTTATCATCTACCGCATCACCGAGGAGCGTATCGAAGTGCTAGACATCGTCCATTCCGCATCCAGCATGCGAAAGATCAAACAGGCTAGGAATATCCACATCGAATGATGCAGAGAAACAGAAAAAGGCGAGCCACCCGTAAGTGACCCGCCTCTTTTTGCTGATATATAAGGATTAAGATTGGATTAGTTATTCTCCGGACGAAGCTTACGTACAGTAACAGCAGTCTGCCACATCTCGCTCTCGCGCAATGCCTTCAATTCAGCCTCCAATTTCTCACGATAATCCGGCTTAGAGTTTGAGTCGATAGAGATCTGAGCCTCGTTACCGCATTTTACGTTTGCGTACAATTTCTCGACAACCGGCTTGATTGCGTCGTGGAACGGACCCATCCAGTCCAAAGCGCCACGCTGGGCGGTAGTAGAGCAGTTCGCGTACATCCAGTCCATACCATTCTTGGCGAATAAAGGCATCAAGGATTGAGTCAACTCCTCGACCGTCTCGTTGAAAGCCTCGGAAGGAGTGTGTCCATTCTCGCGCAATACCTCATACTGGGCCAACAACAAACCTTGGATAGCGCCCATCAAAGAACCACGCTCACCAGTCAAATCGGAAGTAGCCTCACGGATGAAAGTCGTCTCGAACAAGTAGCCGGAACCGATACCGATACCCAACGCCAACGTACGATCCATCGCCTTGCCAGTAGCGTCTTGATAGATAGCGAAAGAAGAGTTCAAGCCACGACCCTCAAGGAACATGGAACGCAAAGACGTACCAGACCCCTTCGGAGCGACCATGATCACGTCAATATCTGCGGGAGGAACAACGCCCGTACGATCGTTCCAAGTGATCGCGAAACCATGAGAGAAATACAGGGCCTTGCCAGCTGTCAAATAAGGCTTCATCGTAGGCCATACAGACATTACGGCAGCGTCGGACAACAAGCACATGATGATCGTGGCCTTGTCGCAAGCCTCCTCGATACCGAACAGAGTCTCACCCGGAACCCATCCGTCCTCAACCGCTTTATCGTAAGTCTTACCTTGGCGCTGGCCAACGATTACGTTGAAACCATTGTCACGAAGGTTCAATGACTGTCCCGGTCCCTGTACGCCATAGCCGATAACAGCGATTGTCTCATCTTTTAATATCTCTCTTGCCTTTTCCAACGGAAATTCCTCGCGGGTCATTACATTCTCTACAACACCGCCAAAATTCATTTGTGCCATTTTCTTTTTAACTATTAATGTTTAAAAACCTATTTATGTATCTCTTTTATTATCTCCAAGTAACCGCCGCACGACAGATCGCCTTTCCCTCATGGCAAATAGCCATGTCTTGCTTATCGGGAGCGGACTCCGCCTTATGAAGCGTAAGCGGCATACCTTGTTTACCCTCGGATTGGTAGGCGATCTCCAGACGGCCGATCTCACGGGTCTTGAACTGGTCGATATCGAACAAATCCAGCAGATGCTCGATATACTTCACGCTATTGAAGTGACCGTTGATATCCAAGTCACTGTATTTGATCGAATACGGGATTCCCTCCGCCTTATTCTCCGCCGGCATGATCTTGCCCGGCTTCTCGATCGGGCACGGACGCTCGTCGATATATTTGCCCAATGCCTCTATATCCAATAAGGTAGGACGGCGGGTCTCCACGTCGATAGCCGCCCAAATAGAACGGGCGAATCCAAAGGTTTTCCCATTCTCATCCGCCAGCTCAAAACAACGGCTGGTGAAGAGGCGTCCGACCTCATCGATCCAAGTGTATAGATTAATCTTATCGAAGGCGGTAGGATATTCCTTCATCTCGATAGCCAGACGGGACAACACCCAAGCCGTATGACGCTCCGACATATCATTGAAACCGAACCCACGCTCTCCGGCATGGCTGGAAGCGGCGTGAATCAAATAATTACCAATCATAGGGAGCGTTACACGTCCCCTAAAATCCATCAAATACGGCTCCGCCACGAAATGAAATAATCCTACTTTCTCCATATCTTATTATTGTTGCTTTTCATGTAACTTTCGCTCCATATCGGCCAACATATCGCTCAAGCGCTCCACCTTGCTCTTCGTGATAGCCACACGTCCGGAGCGGATGAATTGCAGGACACCGATCGTCTCGCTCAACTCATTGAACAAGGCTTGTGTCTCGTCATAGTGGCCACTCTTCTCCAACACCACGCAGGTCTCGTTCATCTCCAAGATACGAGCGTTGTATTTACGGATCAATCCCTCCACGGTTCCCATCTTGATGAAAAGCTCGGTACTTAGCTTATAAAGAGCGATCTCTTGATAAACCAAATCCTCATCCGTATTATAATAAGCCTTCAAGATATCCACACGTTTATCGATCTGTTTCACCACCTTATCGATCATATCCTCATCGGCGAATGTCGTGATCGTAAACTTATGGATGCCCTTGATAGCGGACGGAGAGACGGACAGAGTCTCGATGTTCAGCTGTCGGCGTGTAAAGATAATCGTTATCTGGTTCAAAAGACCTACGATATTCTCTGAAAAGATAATAACGGTATATAATTTCTTTGTTGTCATAGCTTCATCTCCTCCTTATTTCTCGTCTCCCATAATCATGTTTGTCACGCTTCCCCCGGCAGGAACCATCGGATATACCATTCCGCAAGTCTCCACGTTAGCGACCAACACGTAAGCGCCGTCGTGGTTTAGCATCTCAGCGATAGCGTCGTCCAATTCCTCCCGCTTTTCAACGGCACGACCGGCGATACCATAGGCTTTAGCGATCGCCACGAAATCCGGATTCTCCATGATGGTGTTTGAATAACGCTCGTGGAAGAACAATTCTTGCCACTGACGTACCATACCTAAGAAGTTATTATTAAGAATGATAATCTTCACGTTCAGTTTTTCCTGCATGATGGTACCCAATTCTTGAATCGTCATCTGCATACCCCCATCACCGGTAAAGAAGCAGACCGTACGGTCCGGAGCCCCGAACTTAGCGCCCATAGCGGCCGGCAGACCAAATCCCATCGTACCTAAACCACCGGAAGTCACCACGCTACGGGTTTGTTTATATTTGAAATAGCGGACGCCCATCATCTGGTTCTGCCCAACGTCGGTCACCAATACAGCGTCGTTACCGGTCGCCTCGGAAACCTTACGGACTACCTCGCCCATTTTCAGTTGGCCCTCGGTCGGATACAATTCCTTCTCGATTACCTTATCGTATTCCTCTTTCTCGTCCCGATCGAACTCGGCATTCCATTCCGGACGTTTACGTTCCCCCAACAACGCCGTGATCATCGGTATCGTGTGCTTGGCATTACCCAGCACCTTTACATCTACGGGGACGTTCTTACCGATTTCCGAGTTGTCGATATCCAGATGGATAATCTTGGCTTGCTTAGCGTATGTCTTTAAATCGCCAGTCACACGGTCGTCGAAACGCATACCGATAGCGATCAATACATCACACTCATTCGTTTTCCGGTTCGGCCCTACGTTTCCATGCATACCGAGCATTCCCTTGTTCAATGGGAAATCGGTTGGCAACGCAGATAAGCCCAATACCGTAGATCCGGCAGGTATATCATTCTTTTGGAGAAACGCTCTCAATTCCTCTTCCGCACCGCCTAACAATACTCCCTGCCCGACCAGACAGAAGGGTTTCTTCGCCTCATTGATTAAATCGGCGGCGGCCTTGATACGATCCTTTTTGATATCCGGCTCCGGCTGATAACTACGTACGTAATCTACCTTCTTATATTCATAGTCCACCAGCCCTACTTGCGCGTCCTTCGCTAAATCCAGCACAACTGGACCCGGACGGCCTGTAGAAGCGATATAAAAAGCACGAGAAACAGCCCATGCGATCTCCTCCGGCTTGCGGATTTGATAAGCCCATTTCGTGATCGGTTGCGTGATGCCAATCACGTCGACTTCCTGAAAAGCATCGGTTCCCAACAACGGCGAGGGTACTTGACCGGCGATTACGACCATTGGCGTACTATCCATCAGCGCATCAGCGATACCCGTGATGGTATTCGTAGCGCCCGGGCCGGAAGTAACCAACGTCACTCCTACCTTGCCGGATACACGGGCATATCCTTGAGCCGCATGGGTAGCGCCTTGCTCGTGGCGCACCAATACATGCCTCAACTGGTCCCTATAATCATATAAACTGTCGTAAATAGGTATCGCCTGTCCGCCGGGATAACCGAAGATAGTATCTACTCCTTCAGCAATCAACGCTTTCAGCAAAGCTTCCGAACCGGTTATCTTTTGTTTCTCCATAAGAAATAACGTGTTTAATGTATATTATTGGCTTTAATCTTCAACAATCCTTACACCTCCCTTATCGGCGGAGCTAACCATCTTCCCGTACGCTCTCAACGCTTTCGAGACCTCACGCTGACGCGTCGGCGGCGTAAAGGCTTTCTTTCCACGCGCCTCTTCCGCTTTACGGCGCTCGGCCAACTCCTCGTCGCTCAGCCGCACGTTGATGGAACGTTCCGGGATATTGATCTCGATGATATCCCCGTCTCTCACCAGTCCGATAGCGCCACCGGAAGCGGCCTCAGGAGAGATATGCCCGATAGAAAGACCGGACGTACCGCCACTGAAACGACCATCCGTGATCAAGGCGCACTCCTTACCTAAGTGACGGCTCTTTATATAAGAAGTAGGATATAACATCTCTTGCATTCCCGGCCCCCCTTTCGGACCCTCATACGTGATGACGACCACATCGCCTGAAACGACCTTGCCTCCTAAAATGCCCTCGCAAGCGGCATCCTGTGAATCGAAGACTTTCGCCGGGCCGGAGAATTTCCAAATACTCTCATCCACACCGGCGGTTTTTACGACACATCCGTCCAAGGCGATATTCCCTCTCAAAACAGCCAAGCCGCCATCCTTGGAATAAGCGTGCTCCACGTCACGGATACAACCTTCGGCACGATCCGTATCTAATTCCTTATAATAAGATTCTTGGGAACCCATCTGGATACTGAACCGATGAGCGGGAGCGCTCTTGTATTTACGGATCGCCTCCTCCGTTACGTTCGGGGAAGTGACGGCGTATTTATCAACAGCCTCGGCCAAGGTCAGGCCGTCCGCACGTCTCGTGCTGCCATCCACAAGCCCGGCTTTCATCAACTCGTTCATGATACCGAGGATTCCACCGGCACGGTTTACGTCTTGTACATGATAAGTGTGCGTATTCGGGGCTACCTTACACAGGCAAGGAGTCTTGCGGGATAACATATCGATATCCTCCATATGAAAATCGGCGCCAGCTTCTTGTGCCACGGCCAATAAGTGAAGCACTGTATTGGTAGACCCCCCCATGGCGATATCCAGCGACATGGCGTTCAAGAAAGCCTGACGGGTAGCGATGTTGCGAGGTAACACGGAATCATCCCCGTCACGATAGTATTTGTAAGCGTTCTCAACGATTTGCTTAGCCGCGTCACGGAAAAGTTGGATACGGTTCTTATGGGTAGCCACGATCGTCCCGTTACCCGGAAGCGCCAGACCGATCGCCTCGTTCAAGCAGTTCATAGAGTTAGCGGTAAACATACCGGAACAACAACCGCAACCCGGACACGCATGGCGTTCCACCTGCTCGATACGCTCATCGCTTACCGATGTATCGGCAGACTCAATCATCGCATCGATCAAATCAAGATGGCGGCCATCCAGCTCACCTGCCTCCATCGGGCCACCGGACACGAACACCGTCGGGATATTTAATCGCATGGAAGCCATAAGCATACCCGGCGTGATCTTATCGCAATTGCTGATGCAAACCATAGCGTCCGCCTTATGGGCATTTACCATATATTCCACGCTGTCCGCGATAATGTCGCGTGAAGGAAGCGAGTAAAGCATCCCATCGTGCCCCATAGCGATACCGTCGTCGATAGCGATCGTATTAAATTCAGCGGCGAAACAACCTTGTTTCTCGATCTCGGCCTTGACCAGTTGCCCGATCTCATGCAAATGCGTATGCCCCGGCACGAACTGGGTAAATGAATTTACGATAGCGATAATAGGCTTGCCGAACTGTTCCTCTTTCATCCCGTTGGCACGCCATAGCGCACGGGCTCCGGCCATCCTACGACCTTCGGTGCTAAATGAGCTTCTTAACGGATTCTTCATCTCTTTCCTATTTTTTGTTCGTAGAGCGCTTTATCCACGCCTCTACCTTGATTTATTTATAATAAAAAAGCCTTTCCCTATATGGAGAAAGGCTTAAGAAATATCTCTACGACTTCACAACTTCTTACACACCTTTCTCCTTACCTACTAATGACTAGAAGGACCACCACGAGAATAATATGCAATACGTTGTTCATCATCTTTTCTTATTGTCTTTGTTTGTTTGACGCTGCAAATGTAGAACAATAATTGATATGCGCAAAGGATTTAAAAGAAAATTCTTCATTTTTCTTTCAATTCTCAAGCAAATACCATTTCAGGATTGCATTTTAACAGGAGCAAGAGTGTATTACTTAGGAATCGGAAGGTATAGAAGGGAAAAAACTTCGATTTCCAAACAGAAACAGTAAAAAGACAAATGTTATCTAAAACAGATTCCAGATAACATTTTTATCAGATAACACGACTTACGATAACACGTATCTCATAAGAAAATCCTATTCTAGCGATAAAAAAGATACATATAAACTCTAAATCACATATTTATTAACACTTGTAGACTATAAATAGCCTTGAAAAAATTCATAATAGTGTTCTAGAAAAAACATAAGGAAGTTTTCTGAAGAACATAAGGAAGAAATTTCATCTAGTATCGGACTAAATTTTGTTAACATTCGAATAAAAATCACCTAAAATCAAGACTAAATCCGGCATAACCCACGCTAGAAGCAGCTCAAGCAAAGACATTTTCAAAATGACTTTCAGACAGAGAAAGCCTTAAATACTCAACCGATAGACAGCTCTTCAAACATCAATCATAAAAAAAGACCAACAAGACCTGCATTCAAACATCATTCTGATTTACACAACCATCAAATGCTTGCGTTTTTTCCGTGCGACCAAGCCCCCGCCCCATAATTCATCACCCACAGAGAGCAATAATAACACTTTGACATTTCGTCAACAAGGTTCACATAGAAAAGTCTATCCCCACCAAAATTCATAAAAAAGCCCCAATAGCGAAACAGGAAATTTATATAGTTCCAAGCTAGTTCTTAAATAAAATTTGCCCTCCTCAAGAAAATTAGCTAATATCGCGACTATTCATAAAGTTGTTGATGGATTAATCCATGGGAGAGAGGAACAAGCATATTGAGAACCTTAGAAAGGGTAATCGTTCATCTTTTGAATATCTTTACACGGTTTGGAGTGGCAAATTATATAATTTTGTCATGAAAATTTCTCATGAGGATTCCTACTTGGCAGAGGAAATGGTACAAACTGTATTTCTTAAAGTATGGAAAAATCGAGAACAATTAGACCCAAAACTGTCTTTTGGAGCCTATTTATGTACGATAGCAAAAAACTTATTAACTAACCATTACCAACATAAAATGATGGAGATTCTCTATATAGAACAACAAATCGACCACCCCGGAACTCCTTATGCCAGAGGTACGGACGAGATCGTAGAATATCATCTCCTAGAAGAATTCGTTGATTCTTTAATACAACAAATGCCCGAAGGAAGGCAAAGAATTTATAAACTAAGCAGACAATCCCACCTATCCAACCGGGAGATAGCAGACCAATTGCAGATATCAGAGAATACCGTGGAATCCCAACTGACCAAAGCCATCTCCTTTCTGCGCAAAAGGTTAAAAGACCAATACGACCTAGGACTTTTAGCTTTAAGTTGCCTCCTTAATAGTTAACGAATACTAAATCCACAGGATGCGATAACGGAAACTTCCCTGTCATTTGTATACTGAATAAAGACAGAGGAAAATGGAAAGAAACGATTACATACATATATTTAACAAGTTCCTAGAGAATAAGGCAACTCCATCGGAAATAAAGCTATTGATAGAATGGCTAAAAGAACGAAAAGCTTTTGACACATGGGCTGATGATATATGGATGCAATCCCCGATGGAAATGGATCCTTCAGTAAAACAACATTTACTAGACGAACTCCGTAAACAAATCTTTTTTAAAGAAACAGGGAAAAGGACATTCATGAGTCTTTCTCTCCCTTCACTTTTCCATTATGCGCTACGTATCACAGCAATTATCCTATTGCTCATAACAACAAGTATTGTCACCTATCATTATGCAATGGATAAACAGCGAGAACCGATGGACATGATTGTCGCTGTCGAGAAAGGACAAAAAGCGAATATAACATTGCCTGATGGTTCAAAAGGATGGATAAATTCAGATTCAAAGTTATCTTATGGAAGCCGTTTTAATGCAGATGAACGGGTTCTGAATCTAGAAGGCGAAGCTTATTTTGAAGTCAAGCCCGATGCTAAACGTCCTTTTATCGTTCAATCGGGAAAGGTATCCGTAAAAGCTTTAGGAACCAGTTTTAACGTAAAGAACTATAACACGGAAGAGCACATATCCGTTGTATTAATGACCGGGAAAGTAGAAGTAACCGCAAACGATAACCATGTAGACCTGTTGCCTAATGAACAAGCTATTTTCAATAAACACTCTAGCATACTGGGGAAAAACAGAGTTGACAATAGTTTAGATTACTCCAGTTGGATGTACAATACATTGAATTTTGAGTCAACACCATTCAGCGAGATTGCTCATACGCTGGAACGTTATTACAATACCCAGATCGTATTTAAATCTGAGGCCTTAAAGAGTTATCGTTTTACAGGTAAGCCCGGGAATACCAGTCTAGCGAGCATCTTACATTTATTGTCTCTTACCTCACCATTAGCCTACGAGATAAAAGACAGTGTGGTTATTTTGTATGAGAACAACGACAAAAAAGAGTTATATAACAGAGTATTAAAACAGTAAATAGCAATTTCATGAAAAGCCCGTAAAAAATCGGGGTAGAAATGCTAGGCATTTCCCCCCGAAAAAGAAATCAGTTAACCGCGCTTAGGTATCTCGCAAATAGCAAGCGCAAGTACTAATATCCATAGAATACAAAAGTATGAAAAAAAAACTTGTCCGTGTATCACAATACATAAAAATACGGTCAATCAAAACAGTCGGTCTGGCACTATTCAGTAGTTTAATCTTGGCTCCTTCACTTTATGCCCAAATTTCACTGGATGTACAAGACCAATCCATCCGTCACATATTAAAAGAGATAGAAAAGGCGGGGGAATACAAATTCTTCTATAACAGTGATCTAAGTAACCTAGATCACAAAACGTCAATATCCGTACAGGATAAAAACATTGATGAAGTCATGAGCCTCTTATTAGCCAATACGGAAATATCCTATAAAAAAGAGGCCAATAATATGATTGTATTAACAGTTAAATCATCTTCTTCACCGCAAGCTCCGAGAAAGACAAGAAAAATAACAGGAACAGTTGTAGACCCTGACGGTTTACCAATCATCGGAGCAAATGTAATTGAGCAGGGTACAACAAACGGTTCCATTACGGATTTGGATGGAAAATTTGAATTAATAATTACCGAAAATGCCATCTTAAATATCTCTTATATCGGTTTTTCCGACAAACAAATAACAGTCAAGGAAGAAACCTCCTTACAGGTTACAATGACGGAAGACACCCAGAAGTTAGATGAGATAGTAGTTGTTGGATACGGTGTACAGAAAAAGGTAAACCTTACTGGATCTGTTTCTGCCGTAAAAGGCGAAGAACTCAGCCAACGCCCAGTAGCTAACGCAACTCAAAGTTTACAAGGATTAGTACCCGGATTAACCGTATCCAACTCCAACTCAGGTCGCCCGGGAGCTAGTGGAGCCTTGAGTTTACGAGGACAAGGAAATTTAGCGAACACAGCGAATCCTTATGTATTAGTAGACGGTGTAGAGATGGATTTGGCAGATGTAAACCCCAATGATATTGAATCGATTTCCGTCTTAAAAGATGCCGCTTCCGCCGCTATTTATGGCGCCCGTGCCGCTTATGGCGTAATTTTAGTTACGACGAAAAAAGGTGAAGAAGGTAAGATGCGCATCAGTTATCAAGGTACCGTAGGATGGAGTTCCCCTACTGTAATGCCGGAAATGGCTAATGCTTATGACTATGCGACTTTTTTCAATCAAGCTTGTACCAATGCTAACGTAATCAAGCAATATAACCCGGAAAAATTACAGCAACTTCAGCAGTACATGAAAGATCCTGCTAGCGTAAATCCTTGGGCAGAGCTTAATGGAGAAAATAATCTAGTAGGAGCATTCGAAAACACACCAAAGGGTTTGGGCAATGTGGATTACTTTGATTTACATTACAAGAACTCCGCATTCAAACAAAACCATAATTTGAGTCTCAGTGGAGGTGGCAAAAAAGCGCAATATTATATCTCTACCGGAATGTATACGGAAGATGGTATTTTAAGATATGCGGACATAAAATATAAACGCTTAAATTTCAATGCAAATATCGCCTCTCAAATTACGGACTGGCTAAATTTGAAAGTTAATACTAAATTCATGAACTCGGATAATGACACACCTTTTGGTAAAGGGGCCTTATCTGAAGGCTTTTATCATTCATTAGCTCGCTTCCGTCCTACCATAAGCCCAATCGATCCTAATGGTCATTTTACGGAGCTTACAATGATTCCCTATTTACAAAGTGGCACGTATACAAATACACAGAAAAATAATCTGACACTGACTGGTGGTCTCGAAGCACAACCAATCAAGAACTGGAGAATATTCTTCGACTATACGTACCGGCAAAATAATGAGAATTATGAGGCGCTCAACGTAGCCCCGATGATCCCGGGAGCGGATAACGAGACCTTATACAAAGGGACAAGGCAAGAATTAGGCGTGATGGAGAATGGGCAATTCACCCGTTCATCCGCCTTAAGCCAATATCAATCAATTAATCTATACTCAAACTATATGTTCTCTTTGGCCGATAAACATAATTTCACCGTTATGGCTGGTTACCAAGAAGAAAATTACGCATATAGCTATTTATATGAGTCTGTAACCGACATGATCTCCACCAATAATCCGGGCCTCAATCTTGGCACAGGAGAAAAATCCACGACAGATACTCGAAACGGATGGGCTACCCGAGGATTTTTCGGACGTATTAACTATGATTATGACGGACGCTATTTATTAGAAGTGAATGGACGCTACGATGGTTCTTCTCGTTTTGCCTCAGATCATAGATGGGGATTTTTCCCTTCGGTCTCTTTAGGATGGAATATTACACGTGAGTCTTTCATGGAAAAATCTTTAGAGGTATTATCTAATCTAAAGTTACGAGCCTCTTGGGGACTATTAGGGAATCAAAGCGGAGCCGGACTTTATACTTTTACCTCAATCATGGGAATCCAGCCGTTAGGTAATTGGTATTTTCAAGATGGAAGAGATATGTACATAAACGCCCCTGGAGTTATTGATCCTTTTACAACTTGGGAAAAAGTGGAAAGTAAGAATCTTGGCCTTGACTTCGGGTTCTTTAACAACGCTCTCACCGGCACCTTCGATGTATTCCAGCGGGATACAAAAGATATGTTAGGACCAAGTGCCGACCTTGCAGATTTCTTTGGAGCAGAGGCTCCCAATACGAATAACGCAAGGATGAGAAACCGGGGATGGGAACTTAGCCTGCAATACCGAGGAAAAATCGGGAAGGATATTCATTATTCAATAGGAGGCTCTTTAGCTGACGCGACATCCGAAGTTACAGCTTATGAAAATCCGACAGGGACCAATCCTCAAGATAATTGGTATGTAGGGAAGAAAGTCGGTGAGATTTGGGGATACAAAGCCTCTGGGCTACTCCAGACCCAAGAAGAAGCTGACACATATAATAACACATACGATTTATCTTTCTTATCCGGTCAAAAATGGATGCCGGGAGATGTTAAATATATGGATTTAAATAACGACAAAAAGATCAACAATGGAAATAACACATTGGAAGATATGGGTGATATGTGTGTTATCGGGAATACGACTCCTCGATATCAATATACGCTTAATGGTTCCATTTCATGGAAAGGAATTTCCCTTAGCATGATGTTCCAAGGCATAGGAAAACGTAATTGGTCTCCAGATCTAGGAACCGTTTACTTTTGGGGATCGGGAGCTTATGCACAAGTCACGGTATTCAACGATCATCTAGATTATTGGACTCCAGAGAATCCAGACGCCTATTATCCCAATCCTTATACAGGAGCAGCAGGAAGTATCAATCAGTTTCGAAATAAGACCTCACAAAAAAGTGACAGATACATGCAAAGTGCCGCTTATTGCCGTTTGAAAAATCTGACAATTAGTTATGATCTGCCTAATTCATGGAGCCAGAAAATTGGGTTGAGCAAAGCACAAGTGTTTTTCTCTGGAGAGAATCTTCTAACATTTACCAAGCTTCCTTCCATGTTTGACCCGGAAGCTATTTTTACAGGTAATGACTATACCAGTGAGGCCGGAAAGAATTATCCAATGAATAAAGTGTTATCTATCGGAGTTATTGTTAATCTATAAAGCGTAATTTATTTATGAAAAGAATATATCTATCAATGGTTTCCCTATGTCTATTAGGGCTAAGTAGCTGTTTCGACATGGATAAATATCCGGAAGGAGAATTGTCTTCTGTCAATTCTTTCACCAGTACAACAGAAATCACCAAGTATCTGAATCAGTTTTATGAATCAACTCTTAAAATTAATGACAAAGATGTGGCAAACTCTGCCATAAAGGTACAATCTAACAGCATTGGAAATCCAACGGGCATCGCCTTTGGGGACTTGAATAGCGATAATATGCAGAGTAATGTAATAGACACACGTCTTGCGGGAGAAACCACATTAAGTTCCGCTGTCGAATTAACAGAGTATAAACATATCAGAAGTCTAAACTTCTTAATCAACAACCTCGATAATTGCGAGGAGATCGGTCCGGAAATGGAGCAATGCATCGGAGAAGCTTATTTCTTCAGAGCCTGCTATTATTATAGGTTATTCGTTAATTATGGAGAAGTCACTTGGTTAACGAAAGTATTAGATCCGATTCAAGAACAGATGGAACGTCCCCGAAACAGTAGGCTTGAGGTCGCTGATAGTATATTGGCGGATTTAGATATAGCGATCGAGCATCTAAACACTCAAACCAATAGCTCGACAATGCGTGTACACAAAGATGTAGCAAGAGCGCTTAAGAGTGAGGTCGCTTTATTTGAAGGTACTTGGGAGAAATACCATCGTGCGAAAAACACGCCATTCTATGATAAAAAAGTAACTGATGAGAAAATCAACTCTTATCTACGGCAAGCCGCAGATGTCGCTAAAGATGTAATAGACGAAGGGGTATGGAGCATCTCAAAAGGGAATCCCAATACCGCTTATCGAGACTTGTTCATCACTTTGGATCTCTCACATAATCCAGAAGTTTTATGGTGGAAGAAATATGATGCTGCCAATAACATCGGCCATTCCGTAACACGTTATTTAAATAAAGGAGGTGGCACTTGTGGGGCATCCGCTTCTCTTGTTGATGATTATTTGACGAAAGAAGGAAAGCCTTTTGTCGGTTCCGAACGAGACAAAGCGAAGGTAATATACGGGGACGAATTGAGTCCGGACTTACGAGACCCACGATTATCCCAGACCATTTGCATGCCAGGACAAGATTTACGTCCAAATGGAGAATTCGTATTCAAACTTCCTCCTTTGAATGAGGAAAGCCGGAATCAAAATACGACAGGTTATTCTATCCTAAAATACGTAGAATATAATACGACTTATATTCCTACTATAGATGGGGAAGGCAAAAGCCAAGCGCCAGCTATACAATTCCGTTACGCCGATATTTTATTAAACTACGCTGAGGCTCTGGCAGAATTAGATGGTGCGGCTAACGCTAGCAAAATAAAAGAAGCCTTAAGGCCACTTCGAGAGCGTGTGGGCATGCCCGAGATGGATTTCGACAGAGAGTTCAATACCGATCCCGATTACCCGTTTAATAAATTGGATAAATATATACAAGCAGTACGAAGAGAACGACGCATAGAAAAAGCTTTAGAGGGAAGCCGGCTTCAAGATATCTTGCGCTGGGCCGCCGCAGACATCCTCATTATTGGAAAAACTCCAACAGGTGCATTATTCAAAGGGAGTTCTTTGGAAACCGCTTATGGAGAAAGCCTGCAAGAAGGTGAAAATCTTTTCTTAACAGGTACGCCCTCCGACTCCAAACGCTATATCATACCGTTCAATAATAAGCATTATCCTAACGGATGGCAATTCAATCCGGAACGAGATTATTTATTACCCATACAACCTCGTATGCTATCGCTTACAGGTAACCAATGGGTCCAAAACCCCGGTTGGTAATTTACTTGATTACAGGATTTAGCCTAATAAAAGAGAAAGTCTTTCCTCACAAACTTTAGGCTAAACCCTGTAATAAACAAATACCTTAATCACGAACACAATAAAAGTCTAAATAATGAAAAAAGAATTATTATTCACATTCTCTGCTTTAATAGCTACGACTTCCTGCAACATCAAAAAAACAGATTCAGAGCAGATAGCAGGAAAAAAGCCGATGAATATCATCTATATCATGTCTGACGATCATTCTTACCAGACAATCAGTGCTTATGATAAACGCTTCATACAAACTCCCAATATAGACCGACTGGCAAACGAGGGAGTACGTTTCACCAATAGCTTTGTTGCCAATTCCATCAGTGGACCTAGTCGAGCCTGTATATTAACCGGTAAACATAGTCATGCTAATGGTTTCACTGATAACAGTTCCACATTTGATGGTTCCCAGCAAACATACCCCAAACTTTTACAAAAAGCCGGATATGAAACAGCAATAATCGGAAAGTGGCATCTAACTTCCGCTCCTACCGGATTTGATTATTCGGAAATTTTAATAGGTCAAGGCATTTATTACAACGCTCCATTTATCAAAAACGGGAAACAGGTCCCATCAAAAGGCTATGTTACCAACGTCATCACAGAAAAAGCAATCGACTGGATGGAGAATATACATGATAAAAATAAGCCTTTCTGCTTGTTACTCCATCACAAAGCTCCTCATCGTACATGGATGCCCGATACTTGTGATTTACAACTTTTCAGCGATACGACATTCGAGTTACCAGCCAATTTTTATGACGACTACAACGGTCGTCAAGCCGCTCATGAGCAAAAGATGAGTATCATAAAAGATATGGATTTAGTCTATGATTTAAAAATGGCTGATAAAGAAAATGAAATCCATACAACTACAGGGTTAGAGAATGCCGGACGCAGCATGTATAACAGTATGACACCCGAAGAGAAAGCTGCTTGGGATGCTCATTATGATCCAATCATTCAGAAATTCAAGAAAGACAAACTTTCTGGTAAGCAACTATCTGAATGGAAATATCAACAATATATGCGAGACTATTTACGTGTCATCCATTCCATAGACAGAAATATTGGAGTATTATTGAATTATTTAGAAAAGACAGGATTATTAGAAAACACAATGATTGTCTACACTTCCGACCAAGGATTCTATATGGGAGAACACGGATGGTTCGATAAACGTTTCATGTATGAGGAATCTTTCCGGACTCCTTTATTAATTCGTTTGCCGGGAGGAAAGAAAGGAGATATCGGTGAGTTTGTCCAAAACATTGATTACGGACCGACTATCCTAGATTTAGCAGGAATCCAAATCCCATCCGATATGCATGGTGTTTCCTTTTTGCCTCTGTTACGTGGAGAAAAAGTTGAGAACTGGCGTAAATCACTCTATTACCACTTTTATGAGTACCCTGCGGAGCATTCTGTTAAACGTCATTATGGCGTACGCACAGAACGTTATAAATTAATTCATTTTTATAACGATATCGATAAATGGGAATTATTTGATCTACAAGAAGATCCTATGGAGATGAACAACTTGTATGGAAAAACAGGATATGAGAATATCACTCATCAACTGGAAAAGGAGCTTATACGTTTACAAAAACAATATCAAGACACGAATGCCATGTCGTTTAATAAACAATTAATCCATGAATAAAATTAAATATATACTGTACATTACAGGAGTTTTAGCCTCGTATGACGGGCATAGTCAACCGACAAAGCCCAATATCATAGTTATCAATTGTGATGATATGGGATATGGAGACTTATCTTGTTTCGGAAGTCCTACGATAAAAACCCCGAATATCGACCGGATGGCTATAGAAGGACAAAAATGGAGTAGTTTTTACGTTTCAGCATCAGTCTCCTCTCCTAGCCGTGCCGGATTATTAACAGGCCGCCTAGGAGTCCGTACCGGAATGTATGGAGATCAACGCAGAGTCCTGTTTCCTGATTCCAAAGGGGGATTGCCTTCTGAGGAACTAACGATCGCAGAACTGCTGAAACAAGCCGGATATCATACGGCTTGCATAGGTAAATGGCATTTAGGACATTTACCAGAATACATGCCATTACGTCATGGCTTTGACTATTTTTACGGTTATCCTTATTCCAATGATATGAGCCGGAAGGAACAAATTAAATTAGGCAACACAAAATATCCTTATGAATATATTATTTATGAACAAGAAAAAGAGCTGGAAAGGGAGCCCCAACAATATAATTTAACGCAACAAGTGACGAAAGCTGCTATCCGCTACATTAAATCAAATGAGAATTCGCCTTTTTTCTTGTATTTAGCACACCCTATGCCTCATATGCCTGTATATGCCTCTACTGACTTTCAAGGTAAATCAGCCAGAGGCAAATATGGTGACACCGTAGAGGAACTGGATTGGAGTGTAGGACAAATCTTGCAAACATTAAAATCTGAAGGATTAGATAAAAACACATTGGTTATTTTCACATCTGATAATGGGCCATGGCTTTTATGTAAACAAGAAGGAGGATCACCGGGTCCGTTAAAGGATGGCAAAGCTTCCATGTTCGAAGGAGGGTTCCGCGTTCCATGTATTATGTGGGGAGCAATGGTTAAACCGGGATATATAACGGATATGGCTAGTACATTAGACTTACTACCTACATTTTGTGAGATAGCAGGAATTCCATTGCCTTCAGATCGGCATTATGATGGAATCAGCTTGCTAAATGTATTAAAAGATAAGTCTACTTGTAAACGCGATGTGTTTTACTTTTACAGAGGCAGTGAATTATACGCGATTCGAAAAGGTAAATATAAAGCCCATTTCTCTTATAGACCAGCTTATGGAGCAACGGATAAAATCGTATATGATAAACCTGTTTTATATGATTTAGGTACTGACCCTGGAGAATTATACAATATAGCAGAAGAACATCCGGATATTGTACAGGAATTAACCATGTTGGCCAATGCACATAAAGCTTCATTAAAGATTGCTAAGAGTATCTTCGACCAAAAGTAAACTATATGTCTTATACTATTCGGTGAATTTGTTTCTCTTATTTTTCAAGAAGCAAATTCACTGATTTTATTTTTAGAGAGAAAAGTCTTTTATAAAGTTTCCTACTATACAAAAACATCATCTTTATACATATTTTGCTTTAAAATCGCAGTTTTTTATGTAAGTTTGACCCCTAAAACAATTAAGAAACTGATCGTTAATAAAAATATGAAACACTACAACTTCGACGAAGTTATCGAACGGCATGGGACGAGTTGCGTGAAATTCGACCGTTTGAAAGAGATGTTCGGTGACGAGAATCTGATACCACTATGGGTGGCGGATATGGATTTCCGCACACCGGACTTTATTGTAGAGGCCCTGAAGAAACGTTGTGAGCACGAGATATTCGGCTATACATTCGGCTCCGACGAGTATTACGAGAGTATCATCAATTGGGTACACTACAAACATAACTGGAAAATACAACGGGAATGGATCAGCTATATCCCGGGAATCGTAAAGGGAATCGCTTTCGCTATCCAATGCTTTACGCAAAAAGGAGATAAGGTCATCATCCAGCCCCCTGTTTATCATCCGTTCCGCATCGTTCCGGAGAAAATGAAGCGTGAGGTCGTTTATAATCCGCTAAAGATGGTAGACGGCATCTATGAGATGGATTTCGATCATCTTGAATCTATTATAGATGATAAATGCAAGGTATTGATCCTCTGCAACCCTCACAATCCGGGCGGGATCGTCTGGAAAAAGGAAACCTTGGTCCGATTGGCCGAGATTTGCACCAAGCACAATATTTTGGTTATCTCCGATGAGATTCATGCGGAAATGGCCTATCCTCAGTATACGCATTATCCATTTGCCTCCGTATCGGATACTGCCGCTTCTTGCAGCGTAACTTTCATGGCACCGAGCAAGACGTTCAATATCGCCGGTATCGTGACTTCCTACGCAATCGTACCCAATGATCGCATCCGGGAAGAATTTTACTCTTTCCTTGAGGCCGGAGAGTTTGGCGATGGCACGATCTTCGCTTATACGGCGACAACCGCCGCTTACACCTATGGCGCCGAATGGTTGCAACAAATGCGAATGTATATCATGGAGAATGTACGTTTCGTGGAAGAGTTCATGAAACTACATCTCCCCAAGATAAAAGTTTACCAGCCCCAAGCCTCCTTCCTCGTTTGGTTGGATTGCAGGGAACTGGAATTAAGTCAAGATGAACTCGTACACCTGTTCAAAGACAAAGCCGGACTAGCGCTGAACGACGGAAGTATCTTCGGTCCCGGGGGAGAAGGCCATATGCGTTTGAACATTGGTTGCCCCCGCTCTGTTTTAGATAAAGCGATGAACGCTCTTAAAAAGGCGGTGGATAAGAAATAAAATCGTATCTTTGCGAGCATTTCTATACATATTTAAAATACAAGACAAATGAAAATTACAGCAAACAAATACGTTGCGGTTACATACGACCTGAACGTTGGCGAAGGTGAAGAACGTGAGTTAATGGAAAAAGCGACGGTCGAGGCTCCTTTGAAATTCATCTACGGAACAGGCATGATGCTTCCGGCATTCGAGAAAGCCTTGAACGGGCTGGAAGTAGGTGGCACGTTCAACTTCTCCATCGAGCCAGCCGAGGCTTATGGCGAATATAACGAGGAGCACGTATTGGATCTTCCGAAGAATATCTTCGAGGTGGACGGTAAATTCGACGCCGAGATGATCAAGGAAGGTAATACCGTCCCAATGATGGATTCTAATGGCAACCGTATGAACGGCTCTGTATTGGAAGTGAAGGATGATATCGTGGTAATGGACTTCAACCATCCGTTGGCTGGCGAGACTTTGCATTTCAGCGGCGAGGTAATCGACGTACACGAACCGACAGCGGAAGAGATCGCAGCCTTCTCCGCTCCCGCAGGTGGATGTAGTTGCGGTTGCGACGATTGCGGTAGCGATTGTGGCGATAACCACGAGGGTGGTTGTGGTTGTGGTGGATGCCACTAAATAATGGGAAATTGAGAATTGAAAATTGAAAATTAGGAGAAACGCCTAATCATCGGCTTTTGATTCTCAATTTTCAGTTTTCAATTTTCAATTAGACAAAGCGGTGAATACTTTTGGTAATATTTATAGATTAACATCGTTCGGCGAATCGCACGGCCCCGGTATCGGCGGCGTGATCGACGGATGCCCAGCCGGGATCGAATTAGATACGGCATTCATCCAGCAAGAGCTGAACCGTCGTAAACCGGGACAATCCCGTATCACGACCCCCCGTAAAGAGGATGATGAGGTACAGTTTCTTTCCGGTATCTACGAGGGAAAGACAACCGGCACGCCGATAGGTTTCATCATCTGGAACAAAAACCAACATTCCTCGGACTATGACAATATGAAAACGGTTTACCGTCCTTCCCATGCTGATTATACCTATCAAACGAAATATGGAATCCGTGATCCCCGTGGAGGTGGACGTTCGTCCGCCCGGGAAACGATAGCTCGTTGCGTGGCTGGGGCCATCGCTAAACTCGCCCTTAAGCAATACGGCATACAGATTCAAGCTTATACCTCGCAGGTCGGCCCGATCCAATTAGCGGGTAGTTACCAAGATTATGATTTAAGCTTGACGGAGGAGAGCGACGTACGTTGCCCGGACCCGAAGACCGCCTCAGAGATGGAAACCTTGATCGCCGAGGTCAAATCAAAAGGAGATACGATCGGCGGTATTATTACCTGTGTGGCGAAAGGGGTTCCCGTCGGATTGGGAGAGCCTGTGTTCGGCAAGTTACATGCCGCGTTGGGACATGCGATGCTTACGATCAACGCCGTGAAGGGCTTCGAGTATGGAGACGGATTCAACGCCGCCTTCTTCCGCGGATCGGAAAGGAACGATCGCTTTTTCAATGATAACGGGCATATCAATACTCGTACCAATAATTCCGGCGGTATCCAAGGAGGGATCTCCAACGGACAAGATATTTATTTCCGGGTAGCCTTTAAATCGGTCGCTACGATCTTGATGGAACAAGAAACGGTTAACATGGAGGGAGAGGATACGATATTAAAGGCACGCGGACGTCATGATCCATGCGTATTGCCTCGTGCGGTACCTATCGTCGAGTCTATGACCGCCATGACTTTATTGGATTATTTATTGATCCAGAAGACACGGGAAAACTTTTAAGACTAATTCTATATGGCTTGGATTCTGTTAATTATAGCCGGATTATTCGAGATCGGCTGGCCGCTGGGCTTTAAATTAGCAAGTATGCATTCCAAATATTTTATTTGGTTTATAGGTTTATCGATCTTATCCATGGGCTTAAGCGGTTATTTCTTATATCTCGCCCAGAAAAGCATCCCGATCGGTACGGCTTATGTAATCTGGACCGGGATCGGGGCTATAGGGACTGTTCTTCTTGGAATCTTGTTTTTCCATGATTCCGCGAATATATTCAGGTTATTGTTCTTATCCTTGATATTGATAGGGATCGTCGGCCTGAAATTAGTCCATTAATCCGGGAGAAAAACACCAGTATTCGCATAGCCTCACGGCAGTATCGGTGTGAACTTACGCCAGTATAGGCGTAGGGCTATGCGGATACCGGCGTTAAACGATGCGGTTATTCATGATGGTAAGGCTCGTTATTCAAGATCGTCATCGCCCGGTAAATCTGCTCGATAAAGATCAATCGGATCATCTGGTGGGAAAAAGTCATCTTGCTCAACGAGATCTTTTCCGATGCCGCCTTATACACGGCCTCACTAAAACCGTAAGGACCGCCCACCACAAATACCAAGCGTTTCGGGACCGTATGCATTTTCTTTTCCAGATAAGTAGAAAATTGCATGGAGGTGAACTCCTTCCCTTTCTCGTCCAGCAACACCAAATAATCGCCGGGCTGCAAAGCCTTTAAAATCAATTCGCCCTCTTTCTCCTTTTGCTGCGCCTCTGAGAGGTTCTTCACGTTCTTTATATCCGGTATGACTTCCATTTCAAAGGGTATATAATGCGTCAAGCGATTTTTATACTCATTGATAGCCTCCACAAAATAACCGGCATCCGTCTTACCAATCACAATCAGTCCAATCTTCATCTACTTACATTTACAGGTTTAGAAAGGCTAAGTTACAAGAAAAATACATACCTTTGCCACTAATTACTCAATAAAATAAAGAAAGCTTATGAAACGACTCTTACTTACATTCGCCTTGATATTCGCATTCGTATGTGCGCAGGCGGCGGATATTACCAGTATATCAAATGCTTTCAAGGCAGGAAATGCCTCCTCTCTATCCGGTGCTATGGATAAGGTGGTGGATGTAGCCTTGCCCGGTTCCTCTAAGAAATGTAACGGAAGTGAGGCCGTCTCTATGTTGTCCTCATTTTTCAGTTCGAATAAGCCTTCCGGATTCTCGGTCGTACATCATGCGGATAAAAAGGAAAGCGGTTTCCTTGTCGGAAAGCTTCCGACGTCTTCCGGTGAGTACCGTGTAAACATCACGTACCGTGCCGAAGGGAATACAGCGATTATACAATCAATCAGAATAGAATAAAAGATGGACAAACTTATTGACGACTTAATCAAATTAGCGTTTGCCGAGGATATTGGCGATGGTGATCATACCACCTTATGTTGCATCCCCGAGACAGCGATGGGGAAAAGCCAGCTGATCATCAAGGAAGATGGCGTATTGGCCGGCGTGGAAATGGCTAAACGTATCTTCCACGACTTCGATCCGGAACTGAAAATGACGGTCTTTATACAAGACGGAGCCGAAGTGAAAAAAGGGGATATAGCGTTCGTGGTGGAAGGTAAGATCCAATCCTTATTGCAGACTGAGCGGTTGATGCTGAATGTTATGCAACGCATGAGCGGTATCGCTACTACGACTCGTAAATACGCCAAGGCGTTAGAAGGCACCAAGACACACGTTCTAGATACTCGCAAGACAACTCCCGGTATGCGTATGATCGAGAAAGAGGCCGTACGTATCGGTGGCGGCATGAACCATCGCATCGGTTTGTTCGATATGATCTTATTGAAAGATAATCATGTGGATTTCGCCGGCGGCATCGAGCAAGCGATCACACGTGCGCAAAACTATCTGAAAGAGAAAGGAAAGAGCCTAAAGATCGAGATCGAGGTTCGTAACTTCGACGAGTTGGAACAAGCCATGAAAGTAGGCGGTATCGATCGTATCATGTTGGATAATTTCAATATCGAGAATACAAAAGAAGCGGTTCGCCGCATCAACGGACGTTTCGAGGTAGAGTCTTCCGGCGGTATCACGTTCGACACATTACGTGATTACGCGGAATGTGGCGTAGACTTCATCTCCGTAGGGGCTTTGACTCACTCCGTGAAGAGCTTGGATATGAGCTTCAAAGCCTGCTAAAACGAAAAACGATCATTCTATAAAAAAACAGCCTTGAGAAGATCAACTTCTTGAGGCTGTTTTTCTATATCTACCCTATTATCTTGATTCACTATCATTTCTGATAGAACTATTATCATTTTTAAAACATTGCCATTCCTTCCTTTCCCGTACTTTTAAGAACAAATTATTCAACCTAAAAATAGTATCATGAAAGAATTGAAAATGTTTATAGATGGCAGATTCATTGAGAATGAGTCTGGGAAATGGATCAAGGTATTGAATCCTTCTACCGAAGAGGTTATTTCACTGATGCCTGACGGGACGGTTGAAGATGCCAGAAAAGCGATCGATGCCGCAGAGAAAGCGCAGAATCAATGGGAAAGAACACCCTCTATAGAAAGGGCGGCTTATCTGACAAAGATAGCGACAGGCATCCGTAAGAGAGAGAAGGAACTGACCGACATCATCGTCCGTGAAGGAGGCAAAACCCAAGGACTCGCCAATGTTGAAGTTCTTTTTACCGCGGATTATATGGATTACATGGCAGGCTGGGCCCGTCGGTACGAAGGGGAAATCATTCCCAGTGACCGCCCTCATGAAAGCATTTTCTTATTTAAGAGACCGATTGGAGTAACGACAGGTATCCTACCTTGGAATTTCCCATTCTTTCTAGTCGCTCGTAAAGCCGCTCCGGCCTTGATCACCGGAAATACGATCGTGATAAAACCTAGCCAGCTTACGCCAGAGAACGCATACGTATTCGCACAGATCGTGGAGGAGGCAGGTTTGCCTGCCGGCGTTTTCAATCTGGTAAATGGACGGGGTAGCGTGATTGGGCATGAACTCGCGGCGAATCCGAAAGTAGGTATGGTTAGTCTGACAGGAAGCGTGGGAGCCGGACAACAAACCATGTCCGCTGCCGCTCCTAATATCACGAAAGTATCTCTGGAGTTAGGAGGTAAAGCCCCGGCTATCGTGATGAAGGACGCAGATATCGATCTTGCTGTTAAGTCTATTATTGCCTCTCGTGTGATCAATACCGGACAGGTATGTAATTGTGCCGAACGGGTTTATGTAGACAAAGCGATAAAAGAGACCTTCATGGAAAAACTAGTCGCCGGCATGAAGCAGGTAAAAGTAGGAAACCCCAATGAGGTCGCGGATCTGGATATGGGACCGCTTATTGAAGCCAGCGCGTTGGAGTCTATGGAGAAAAAAGTAGAGAGAGCGATCCAGCAAGGTGCTAGGCTACTGTGTGGCGGGCATAGGATCGGTACAAAAGGATATTTCTTCGAACCGACCGTTTTGGATTGTGTTACACAGAAAATGGATATCATACAAGAAGAGACTTTTGGCCCCATACTGCCGGTTGTCGAATATTCAGATATCAACGACGCTATCGCATGGGCGAATGATTGCGAATATGGATTGACATCTTCCGTATATACACAAAACTTGGATAATGCATTCAAGGTAATGCGTTCCTTAAAATTCGGGGAGACTTATATTAACCGTGAGAATTTTGAGGCTATGCAAGGCTTCCATGCGGGATGGCGTAAATCCGGAATCGGTGGCGCGGATGGAAAACATGGACTTGAGGAGTATTTGCAAACTCAAGTGGTTTATCTTGAGACAAAGGAATAAAAAATAAGACTAAAGATCCCTTCTTGGGATCTTTAGCATATCTACTTAATCTAACGTCAAATTAAACTCATCCCTCAAACGGCCCAAGGTAGGATTTATCTTCATCAGCAACTCTAGCTTTTCCGTGGATGTATAAGCCAAATGCTTCTCATTTCCCTCTACGATCCGGACACGCATCTGGATACGGCTATTAGTAAGATGCTGGCGGAGAAATGGCAGGATATGGATCGCGTTATTGATCAATTCCTCTTGCTGCCCCGGGTTATGTACGGCTACCTCGAAATAATAATTCTCTTGCAAGGTAGGCTTGCAATTGATCATCGTATTCTTAAGATACACTTTCTTGTCAATCGTTGCGGCGTAATTATCCCATTCACGAACCAAGGAATCATTGTCAAAGGGAGTTACTACCTCCTTTACGTTCGTTGTCGCTTGTTGAACGGTTTGTTGCTTAGGCTTCTCCACTCCGATCTCCTTCATGGAGATTCCCATCGGACGAGCCGTTCTACGAACCGGATTAGGCGCTGTAGACGGAGGTGGCGCAGGAACCGAGCTCGGCATGTGCGTACTCATAACTTGTGGAGCACCGGCCGCTGCCGTAACTGAAGGAGCTTGAGGCGGCTGTTGAGGCTTCCCGCTATTCACCGCTTGAGAAGCTGGATTCGTCCCGGCGATCGGCTCAATCAGCGCTTTTTTTTTATCGTCGGCGGCTACCTGTGTTAATTGACAGAGCTGAATCAACGTCAATTCCAATAAAAGACGCTTATTGCGGCTGGCACGATAATTCAAATCGCACGTATTCGCTAGCTCTATCGCCTTGAACAGAAGTTGATCCGGACAATGTTTCGCCATCTCCTTATATCGTTCACGTATAGAAGCCCCCACCTCGAATAGCACCAAGGTGGACTCATCCCGGCATACCAATAAATCCCGGAAATGCCCGGCCAAACCGGTTATGATATTCTGCCCGTCGAATCCTTTGCCTAATATCTCGTTCAAGATCAATAAAGATGCCCGCACATTGCCAGATAAGATCGCATCCGTCAGACGAAAATAATACTCATAATCCAGCACGTTCAAGTTATCGATAACCGCTTGATACGTGATATTGCCATTCGTGAAACTTACCACTTGGTCAAAGATAGACAAAGCGTCGCGCATACCTCCATCCGCTTTCTGGGCGATCACGTTCAAGGCTTCCGGTTCCGCTGTTACCCCCTCCTGCGAAGAGACATATTGCAGATGCTCCACCATGTCGGCGATGGATATACGGGAGAAATCATAGATCTGACAACGGGAAAGGATCGTGGGAAGCACCTTATGCTTCTCGGTCGTAGCCAAGATAAAGAGAGCATGATGCGGAGGTTCCTCCAATGTCTTCAAGAATGCGTTGAAAGCGGCGGTCGTCAACATATGAACCTCGTCAATAATGAAGACTTTGTATTTACCGATTGGAGGCGGGATACGCACTTGGTCGATCAAGGTACGAATATCGTCCACCGAGTTATTCGAGGCGGCATCCAGTTCATGAATATTATAAGAACGCTGCTCATTGAAAGCCCGGCACGACTCGCACGCATTACAAGCCTCGCCATCCGCCGTCGGATTCAAGCAATTGATCGTCTTCGCAAAGATACGGGCACACGAGGTCTTTCCTACTCCACGAGGACCGCAAAACAGGTAAGCATGCGCTAATTTGTTACTTTGTATCGCGTTTTTCAGCGTAGTGGTAAGAGACTTCTGCCCTACTACACTCCGAAAAGTGGACGGGCGATATTTTCTTGCCGATACAATATAATTATCCATTCTCTGCTTTTTATTGATAAGACAAAGATAAACAAAATAATTCATTATCTTCGCGAAAACGATGTTCCGATGTCACGCATAAAAGAGTTTTACATAAAGTATCTATCGTGGATCAACGCTTATTGGTTGGTTACCATCGTGTTCCTTATCGTCACCTTTACGGTGGGCGATAGCAGCCTGTATAAACGCTATACGTACGACGAGAAAATACGCGGCTTGGAGAAAGAGATCAAACATTACCAAAAGGAGATCGAAATCAACAGCAAGAAATTAAACGACCTTCATACGGACAAGGAGGGACTGGAACGTTTCGCCCGTGAAGAGTATTTTATGAAAAGGTCGAACGAGGATGTTTTTATTATCAAGGACAAATAAATGAATCAACAAATCAGATCGATTATTTTCGGCGTAGCGGGATTACTCGTATTAGCCGGTGCCGTATTGTTTCTTACTCATTGGGCTGTCGCCCCTTATTTATTCGCTGTCGGTGCGGCGGGTATAGCCGTTTGCTATCTGACCCTTCCGGTTAAGGACTTGGACTTTCGTCGCCGTCGGCTCCACCGTTTCAACGTATTCGCCGGACTTCTAATGATCGTATCTTCCGGCTTTATGTTCAACAACCGTACCGAGTGGATCCTTTGCTTGAGCGTAGCCGCTATCTTACAAGTATATACCGCTTTCGTTACTCCTAAAGAGTAATTGGCCGCAAAACGCAGTCTCGACCGATGAATATATACTGACCAGGCCAACGCAGTATATATTACTTTGCAGATACAGTATATCTTCTATAAAATCCCCGGTAAGCACCGTTAAAAAAAGGATGTATCAAACGTTCCTTTGATACACCCTTTCTTTTATAAATTCTATTAATAGCTTACTTGGCCGGAGAGGAATAATTCTTATTCAAGTATTCCAGCAATTCGCCTGTGATATCATAGGAATCGCCAGCCAAAAGGATATTATCTCCTACCGTATTGCTGAATACCACTTGATAGCCCCTACCCTGATTGAAAGCCTTCAATTGAGAAACAACCGTATCGCGTAATTGCTCGTTCAACTTCTGCTGCTCTTGCATCAACTCTTGAGCCAATTGGTTATCTAAGTTCTGCAACTCTTGTTGCTTATTCAATAAACGTTGTTGCTCTTGCTCCGCCCTCTCACGGGTAAGGAAAGCGTTATTTTCTACCTTACGCTGGAAATCTTGCATCTCGCCTTGTAAACTACGGGCTTTCTGGGTGATGTTAGCACGGGAATTCTCTTGTTTCTTCAAGATGATCTCGTTCAGATCCTTGGAATAATTGTAATTAAGTAACAGGGAATCCACATTTACATAAGCGATCGGAAGTAAGGCCGTTGTGTCTCCCGCTGACGCAAATGTTCTTGTTACGCTTGATTCTTTCTTGCCGGAAAATTGCATAATATACAAGATTACGACAGCCACCGCTAGCACACCGTTAATAACGTAGTTAATGTTCTTCATAAAGTGCAATTTAAATCTTATTTTTTTATTCTTTTATTTCGTTCATGATGTCATAGAGCCCCTTTTGCTTAACCGCCATACGATCCATGGTCTTCGCGCAAAATATACCTTTCTTACCCAACGCCCTGTTTCCTTCGATATGCGTATTCGGGAACCTTCCTCCCTTTTTCAACAGCACTTTTATCGATAGCAACACGACACTGATAACAAGAATTATGACCGTAAATAATAACGTTGTAAGCATTTTCTCTATATTTGTGGACGCAAATATAAGAGTTTAAGTGATTGGAAAGTATGTTTTTGATATTTAATTGTACTTTTTTTCATACAACCCCCTGTTTGCAGTGGTATTATTAACTATAGAGTAACATCTATAATACATTGTAACATTATGAAGATTACTGATTTAAAGCCTACTATCGTATGGAAGTTCTTCCATCAAGTAACCCAAGTGCCTCGCCCCTCAAAAAAGGAAGGCAAAATGATTGAATTCCTAGAATCATTCGCGAAAGAGTACAAAATAGCTATCAAGAAAGATGAAGCCGGCAACCTTTTAATGTCAAAGCCTGCCACTCCGGGAATGGAGGATCGTCCGGTAGTCGTATTGCAGTCTCACATGGATATGGTTTGCGAGAAAAATAACGGTACGAAACACGATTTCGACAATGATCCGATCGAGACGATCGTCGACGGCGAATGGCTGCGTGCCAACGGCACTACTTTGGGAGCCGATAATGGTATCGGTGTAGCGGCCGAGTTGGCTTTGCTTGCCTCCGATGATATCCAACACGGTCCGATCGAATGTTTGTTCACGGTAGACGAAGAAACAGGTTTGACTGGAGCGAAAGCCTTGAAAGAAGGTTTCATGACCGGAGATATCTTGTTAAATCTCGATAGCGAGGACGAGGGAGAGATCTTTATGGGTTGCGCCGGAGGTAAAGACACACAAGCGACTTTCCATTACGAGCCAGTTCCTACGTCCGATAAGATGCAGTATTTCCGTATCGACGTGAAAGGGCTGAATGGCGGTCACTCCGGTGGCGAGATCCACAAAGGATTAGGCAATGCCAACAAGATCTTGGTTCGTTTCTTATTCTTATTGAAAAAGAAATATGATTTCGTTCTTTGCTCTATCGATGGAGGAAACTTACGTAACGCAATCGCTCGCGAGGCACACGCCGTGATCGGCTTGCATCCGGAAAATAAGGAGGATGTACGTATCTTGCTGAACCATTTCGCCGCCGACGTTGAAAATGAGTTGAAACATGTAGACCCGAACGTTCAGTTAGCGATGGAGTCCACGGATCGTCCGGAGTATCATATCGACAATGCCACCGCCGAGAAATTAATCTACGCCTTGCACGCTTGTCCGCACGGCGTAATCGGTATGAGCCACGATATAGAAGGCTTGGTAGAGACTTCTACCAACCTTGCTTCCGTAAAGATGAAAGAAGGCGATACGATCTTGGTCGGTACCAGCCAACGTAGCTCTATCGAATCATGCAAGATCGCTATCGCCAATACGGTAGCCTCCACGTTCCTATTGGCTGGAGCAGATGTAAAACATGGCGATGGCTATCCAGGATGGGCCCCGAACCCCGACTCTAAGATCTTGAAGATCGCACAGGAGACTTACAAACGCCTATTCAACAAAGACGCCAAGATCATGGCCATCCACGCCGGATTAGAGTGCGGTTTGTTCTTGGAAAAATATCCGAAACTGGATATGATCTCTTTCGGGCCTACTTTGCGTGACGTACATTCACCCAACGAGCGTATCGAGATCGCTACGGTCGGTTTATGGTGGAGCCACCTTCTTGAATTATTAAAGAGCATCCCCGCAAAATAAACCAACGTTTTTTGCGTTATAAGAAGAGGAAAGACACGATAACCGTGTCTATCCTCTTTTTTTATGTTAATGTCTTGCAACTTTTTTATGATAATTTTGTTTATCTATTGAAACAAGAACACAAGATATTTACAGTTAACATTTACGAAAATGAAAAGATTAACGATAACGCTATTTATACTCGCGACGCTTCTGTTGAACATGCTTCCGGCATGCGACGGTTTGGATGATCATTATTCCACCAACCCGACTTACCGGCTAAGCTTCTCGACAGACACGCTCGCTTTTGACACGATCTTCAGTACGATCGGTTCTACCACTCGTCAATTTATGATCTACAATAAAAATAGTGAACCTCTGAGCATTGAGTCCATCATGCTGGCCAGTGGAGAGTCTACCGGCTTCCGCATGAATGTGGATGGACGCAAAGGTAGCTCATTTAATAATGTAGGGATACTCGCCAACGACAGCATGTATGTATTCGTGGAAGTAACGGTCGATCCGAATGGGGGCAATCAACCTCTGTTGATACAGGATTCCGTACTTTTCACCGTGAATGGCATCCGTCAATCCGTATTATTGGAAGCCTATGGGCAGGATGTTAATCTTTACAAAGGCGGTGTTACGATTACAAAAGATTCTATCCTCACGGCCAATCGTCCTTATTTGATCTACGATAGTTTGGTTATCGCTAAAGGGGTTTCATTGAATATCGAGAAGGGGGCTACTTTCTATATGCATGATAAAGCGAGCCTGATCGTTCACGGCTCCATGAACGCTTTAGGCACCTTGGATGAGCCTATCACTTTCCGAGGCGACCGTTTGGATTATATACTAAATGATATATTACCGTATGACCGGACTCCCGGACAATGGGGAGGCATTACCTTTAAGACGGATAGCTACGGGAATGTCTGGGATAATGTAATCGTACGTAATGGTACCTCCGGTGTATATTGCGAGCCTTCCACCCCGGACCGGCCAAAGATCAAGATAAACAACTCACAGATCACGAATATGGGGAGCGATCTATTCTTCGCCATCAATTGTGATGTTATCGCTACAAATACGGAATTCAGCAATGCCGGAGGAAGTGTACTCACTTTAGTCGGTGGTAAATATTACTTCGCTCACTGTACGATGGCTAATTACATGAGTTTAACCAAAAGGGAAATGGCCAGCGAGACTGTTCCTTTGGATAGTAAATGCCTGTACTTGCTCAATAACGTAACAGTAGACGGAAATGGCCCGTATCCTATCACGCAAGCTTATTTTGACAATTGCACTATCGATGGAAGTTACGATGTCGAATTAAAAGCAGATGGCAGTACAGATTTCGATTATCGGTTCAATCACTGTGCGCTTAAAGCCAAAGAATCCTCCAGCGATCACTTCAAGGAGGTCTTGTTTATCAAAAAGACTCCTTCCTATCGGAAAGTAGGAGGCAAGCAAAATAAATACACCTATGATTTCCGGCCAGATTCCGTATCGACTACCGGAGTCGGAAAAGCAGATCCCGAGATAACGAAGAATTATCCGATCGATCGTTACGGTGTCAACCGGCTAACCAGTTCGAACGGCCCGACCATAGGAGCCTACGAGTTTGTTCAGGAAGAGACCGAAGATTCAAACCAATAAGAATACATTACATATTAACAATTAATCAAAGCTTTAACTATGAAGATTTTTATGTTTTTTCTTTTATTCTTTGCCTCCCCTCCGTTATTTGCCCAAGCTACGTTCAAGGTCATGACCTATAATGTGGAGAACTTTTTCGACACAAGGGATAATCCAACCAAGAATGACGATGAATTTCTACCTTCCGGCAACCGGTACTGGACACAAAGCCGCTACTATCATAAGCTACAACAAATAGCGAAAGTAATAAGCGCTGCCGGGGAATGGAGCACACCGGCCTTAATAGCTCTTTGCGAAGTCGAGAACGACTCCGTCCTGTCTCATCTTACCCGTCGCACACCGCTCCGCTGGCAGGATTACCGATATATTATCACTCAAAGCCCCGATCCCAGAGGTATTAATGTCGCTCTTCTTTATCAACGAGATCAATTCTTTTATTTACGACATGAATCCATTCCAATTCGTTTTTCCGGGAACAAACACAAATTAACCCGAGATATCCTACACGTATATGGAAAGATCATAACAGGCGATACCTTAGATGTTTTCGTGTGTCATTTCCCCTCCCGCTACGGAGGAGAAAAAGAAAGTGAAAAGGATCGTTTTGACGCGGCCCGCACTTTACGGGGATCTAGCGATTCCCTGTTACTGATACGAGAAAAGCCGCAGATACTCATTATGGGAGACTTCAATGATACCCCTCAAGACAGAAGTATTTCCGAGATATTCGCTGCCCAAGCCTTTCCTGAAAATACGCAGATCACAGATTCCACATCTTGTACCTATTATAATTTGTTCGCAAGCCCCCATATAACTCAATTCCCGGGTAGTCATAAATACCAAGGCGAATGGAGCCAACTCGATCAAATAATCGTAAACCGGGATCTCATCACGCAAGAGTCTTCCATGCATATCATTCCGGAAAGCATCCACATATTCGCTCCTGATTTTTTATTGACTAAAGATAAAACATGGCGGGGGGTACGTCCTTTTCGAACCTATTACGGCTTTAAATATGAGGGCGGTTTTAGTGACCACCTGCCATTAGTCATCGATTTCCAAATATGCCCGTAAAAACACGTACGTGTTTTCCATAGACACAAAAAACACTATCTTTGTATCACAAAATACGTAATACCTATGAATATTAGATCCATATATCTAGCCGGTCTATTCGCGATCATCGGCTCCCACATAATCAACACAAACGCCCAGCAACTTAGGAATCCTTTCGATTTCCCGATCTTACTGAGCGGAAATTTCGGTGAGTTAAGAAGTAATCATTTCCATTCCGGAATAGACTTCAAGACACAAGGGGTAGAAGGTAAACCCGTACATACGGTACAAGAAGGATACGTATCACGTATATCCGTAAGTCCATGGGGCTACGGTAACGGGCTTTACATCACACACCCGGATGGAACGACCACCGTATACGGCCATCTACAAAAATTCTCGAAGAAAATAGCGAATTATGTAAAAGAGCAACAATACGCACAAGAAAGTTTCAATGTAAATCTCTTCCTTACGCCGGATTTGCTTCCTGTCGAGAAAAATGAAGTCGTAGCGTTAAGTGGCAATACCGGAAGTTCTGGTGGGCCTCATCTCCATTTTGAGGTACGAGACACCGATACCGAGGAAGTCATGGACCCCTTGGATTATTTCTCGGATCGGATAACCGATACCCGTCCTCCTAAAATCCAAGGAATACAGATCGTCCCCATCGAAGGAAAAGGCGTAGTAAACGGCAAAAGCAAGAAGCTTGAGATAAAACCCGTCACGGCGAAAAACGGGAAACAGACAATCACTGGAAAAATCGAGGCATGGGGAGAAATAGGGCTCGCTGTAAAAGCCTATGATTATATGGATAATACGACTAACATTTATGGCGTACGAGAAATCACGCTCACGGCAGACAGCCAAGTGATTTTCCATAGTAATCTCGATAAGTTCGCATTTGACGAGACCCGTTATCTGAACACATTCACAGATTACGAAGAATGGAAAGATCATCGCTCTTTCTATATGCGTAGTTTCATCGAGCCGGGAAACCGTCTACGCTTCCTTGAAAGCGTAAACCGGGGAATCTTGCGTATAGATGAACCTCGTACCTATCATTTGACGTATACACTTGCTGACGCTTTCGGCAATGCCACCCGTTTATCCATCTGGATCGAGGGAAAGAAACAAGAGATCCCCCAGATCGATACGACTCATACAGAATTATTCCATTGGGGTGGCGAGAATAGGTTCGGCGCTAAAGGCATCCGTCTCGTCCTGCCTAAAGGTAATCTATATAATGACCTCTACTTCCGCTATTCGGTGAAAGAAGATAGTACCTCATTATCAGCCACCCACATATTGCACGATAAGCCAATCCCTTTGCATGGAACGGCCCAGTTATCACTATTCTTGCAAAGCGATACGCTTGAGAATAAACAACAATATGGTGTGGTTCGCTTACAAAACGGACGTGCCTCTTGGATGGGCGGTACATACCGTAATGGCTGGATCGACGCAAATATCAAGGAATTGGGCAGTTATAAGATACAACAAGATACAAAGGCTCCGGTTATCACGCCGATCAACCAACAGACGTGGATCAGCAAACAGAACTTCATATTCCGTTTGTCCGATAACTTAAGCGGGGTACAAACCTACCGGGGAGAAATAGACGGGCAGTTTGTCTTATTCGAGATGAATAATAAATCGGTTATTACCTATCGCTTCGATAAAGAGAGGTTGCAAAGAGGCAAGCATGAACTTAAATTAATCGTAACGGATGCTTGTGGAAATGAGTCGATTTATACACATCCGTTTACTTGGTAGGACGATTTATCGCATTTTTTAGGCAAAATATAAGTCCTTTGATTGCTTTACTTTAAGAAATTCGTATATTTGTTTCTTGTATATTTATCGTATTGAGTAGATTGCTCAACAATAAACACAATAATATTATAAACATGGAAAACAACGACTTATTAGAAATGGTAAGAAGTAAGGCACAAGGATGGCTTACGAAAAGTTATGATGCGGAAACTCGTGCTCAAGTTCAAGCGTTACTTGACAACGAAGATCCTACTGAGTTAATCGAGTGTTTTTATAAAGACCTAGAATTCGGAACAGGTGGATTGCGCGGAATCATGGGGGTAGGTTCAAATCGTATGAATATATATACAGTTGGCGCGGCTACCCAAGGTTTATCCAACTATCTGAAAAAGGAATTCGCGGATTTAGAACAGATAAAGGTTGTCATCGGCCACGATTGCCGTAACAACAGCCGTAAGTTCGCGGAAATATCAGCCGATATCTTCTCCGCTAACGGTATCAAGGTTTATTTATTCGAAGACCTGCGTCCGACTCCGGAAATGTCATTCGCTATCCGTAAACTGGGATGCCAGAGCGGTATCATCTTGACGGCTTCTCACAATCCGAAAGAATACAACGGATACAAGGCTTATTGGGATGATGGCGCACAAATGATCGCCCCGCACGATAAGAATACGATCGCCGAGGTTAACAAGATCCGTAACGCTAGCGAGATTAAATTCAAAGGAAATAAAGAATTGATCGAGATCATCGGACAAGCGATCGATGATGAATATATCAAGGAATTAACAACGATTTCTTTGTCTCCGGAGGCTATTTCCCGCCATAAGGATATGAAGATCGTATACACTCCGATCCACGGAACTGGTGTTAAATTGGTTCCTGCCGCTTTGAAAGCTTATGGATTCACGAACATTATCCATGTACCGGAACAAGATGTTGTTAGCGGTGATTTCCCGACGGTTATCTCTCCGAACCCGGAAGAGCCGGCTGCTTTAGCTATGGCTGTAGAGAAAGCAAAAGAGACTGACGCTGAATTGGTAATGGCTTCCGATCCGGACGCAGACCGTGTAGGTGCCGCCGTTAAGAATAACGAAGGCGAATGGGTACTTTTGAATGGTAACCAAACCGCTTTGATGTTCGTTTACTATTTAATCACTCGCTGGAAAGAGTTAGGTAAGATCAATGGTAAAGAATATATCGTAAAGACAATCGTTACGACAGAGACGATCAAGACAATCGCCGAGCGTAATGGCGTAGAAATGTACGATGTTTATACAGGCTTCAAATGGATCGCTAACGTTATGCGTGAGAACGAAGGCAAGAAAAACTATATTGGTGGTGGCGAGGAAAGCTACGGATTCCTTTGCGAGGATTTCGTCCGCGATAAAGACGCTGTCTCCGCTTGCGTTATCTTAGCCGAGATCGCAGCTTGGGCAAAAGATCAAGGTTTGAGTTTGTATCAATTGCTTCAGAAGATTTACGTGGAATACGGCTTCTCTAAGGAGAAAGGTATCTCTGTCGTGAAGAAAGGCAAGAGTGGAGCGGAGGAGATCGAGGCTATGATGAAAAAGTTCCGTGAGAACCCGTTGACAGAGATCGCAGGCTCTAAGGTAACTTATTTCTACGATTATTCTACATTGAAAGGTAAGGACTATGCGGAGAACGAAACCGTTACATTAGATATGCCTACTACCTCTAATGTGCTTCAATACTTCACGGAAGATAATACAAAAGTATCTATCCGTCCTTCCGGAACAGAACCGAAGATCAAATTCTATTGCGAGGTTCACTCCAAGGTAAAGAGTATCGATGAATTGCCGGAGGCAGAGAAAGCGGCAGAAGAAAAGATCAATCAGATCAAGGCTTCTTTAGGGATCTAATCGAACTTAATTATTACATATAGAGGCAAGGGCGAGAATCGTTCTTGCCTCTTTTTATTCTATCAGATCAAATCAGACTTACTGAAACAAAACGGCAACAAGGCCGTCGCACTCGGAACGAGATACGCTTCCTCTTTTCCACAAAGAAGGACTTTCATAGGTTTGTTATAACGTTGCTCGGTTTCCGACATCACTTGCCGGCAGGCACCACAAGGCGTGATAAGATCCACACGTTCCCCATCCTTCATAGCCGCAATCGCCAAAATCTGAACTGCCGCATCCGGATAACGTGCTCCCGCATAAAATAAGGTGGTCCGCTCCGCGCAAAGCCCAGACGGATAGGCTGCGTTTTCCTGATTATTTCCGGAAAGTATCTCCCCATTCTCCAATAGAACCGCCGCTCCCACATGAAACTTGGAATAAGGAGCATAAGCTTTTTTCGAGGCTTCAAAAGCGGCCTCGTACAATTGCCTATATATATTGTCCAATTCTCCTACCGCATAGACCTCTACCCGGGTCTCTAATTTCAATTCTTTCATTTTCTTGATTGTTTTAATGTTTTGAAAGAAACATAACTATAATTCTTATAGGCTATAAATATAAAAAGAATATATTAATTTCGCACTCACATCATAGAATATACCTTAATATAGAACAAAGACATATGCATTCAATGCTTCTTACATCCGATAAAGACCCGATGGGCGCCGCTATCATCGATTATCTCGCACATGGAAAAGCGAGCAAACTCCGTGTATTCTCCTCCATGTTCGATGAAGATGAGATTCCCGTGAATCAATTATTCCGGACTTTCCAAGAAATGCCCTCCTTGGAACAGAAAGCCCTTCAACTCAGTACAGGTAAAATATTGGATGTTGGTGCCGGAAGTGGATGCCACACCTTGGCTTTACAGGAAATGGGTAAAGAGGTTACCGCTATCGACATATCCCCTCTTTCCATAGAGGCCATGAACAAACGGGGCGTAAAAGACGCCCGCTTACAGAATTTTTTTGACAGGAGCTTAACCGGACCATTCGATACCATTCTTCTCTTAATGAACGGTTCCGGGATTATCGGTAAACTGGAAAATCTCCCGGCTTTCTTTCACCGCTTAAAAGAGGTTCTAGCCCGGGACGGACAGCTTTTACTTGACTCTAGCGACTTAAGTTATTTATTTGAAGATGAAGACGGGAATCTGGATATCGCCCCCGAGGATGATTATTTCGGAGAGATCGATTTCCGCATGCAATATAAAAGTATCAAAGGGGATTCATTTGATTGGTTATATATAGATTTCAACACGCTGAATCTATACGCAAGGCAAGCCGGCTTTAAAGCGGAAAAAATAGAAGATGGGGAGCATTACGATTATCTAGCCCGTATCTCCTATTTTTAACCCATCAATTCCCAGTAGATATGTATTTTCTTTTATATATTTGTCCGGTAAAATCGGATCGAAAAGAACAGTTATGCGTTTATCCCTTCATTTTTTAGGTATATTATTATTGTCCCTCGCCTGTTTAAGCGCAGGGGCAGAAAGCCAGCGGAAGCTGACTTCCTATCAAAAATACATCAGTAAATACAGTGATTTGGCGATTCAACACCAAAAGAAATATCGCATTCCGGCAAGTATCACCTTAGCGCAAGGATTACTGGAATCCGGAGCTGGGCAAAGCGACTTGGCCAGACGCTCCAACAATCACTTCGGTATCAAATGCCATTCGGACTGGCGAGGCGGCAGGGTCTATCACGACGACGACCTGCGGGGAGAGTGCTTCCGGAAATACAAACGAGTAGAGGATTCTTATGATGACCATTCCCGCTTCCTCGCCGAACGCTCCCGCTACGAACGCCTGTTCAAATTAAACATCAAGGATTACAAAGGCTGGGCCAAAGGACTACAAAAATGCGGTTACGCCACCGATCGTGCTTACGCAAATAAATTAATCAAGGTTATCGAAGATTATGAGTTATACCGCTTTGACTCCGGTAAGGGAACAAAGAAGACCTCTACCAAGAAGCAAAATCTTCCGGTGTTCAATTATCAAGTCTATCGTACCCACGGTTTGATCTATGTATACGCTAAGGATAACGACAGTTTCGACCAGATCGCCCGAAGCATGGGATTCAAGGCCAAGCAGTTGATGAAATTCAACGAGGTGCCCGAGGACTTCCCGTTGCAGGAAGGCGATATCGTATATCTGGAAAAGAAAAAGAAGAAAGCGGACAAGCCGAATTACGACCACGTGGTACAAGTCGGAGAGTCTATGCACAGTATCGCACAGATGTACGGAATCCAGATCAAGAGTCTGTATAAAATGAATAAAAAAGACAAAGATTACATCCCGGAGGAAGGAGATGTCTTAAAACTTAGATAAGTAACATAAAAAAGTATTACCTTTGCGGTTCAAATAATATAGTACAATGAGTGATCAACGTTATAACCTGCGAGGCGTTTCCGCTTCAAAAGAAGATGTTCACAACGCAATAAAGAACATCGATAAGGGAATTTTTCCGAAAGCGTTCTGTAAGATCATCCCCGATATCTTAGGCGGTGATCCTGAATATTGTAATATTATGCATGCGGATGGTGCCGGTACCAAATCGTCCTTGGCGTATATGTACTGGAAAGAGACCGGAGATCTTTCGGTGTGGAAAGGTATCGCCCAAGACGCTCTTATCATGAATATCGACGACCTGCTTTGTGTAGGTGCCGTAGACAATATCTTGGTCTCTTCTACAATTGGACGTAACAAGCTGTTGGTTCCGGGCGAGGTGATATCGGCGATCATCAATGGAACAGATGAGTTGCTGGCAGAGTTACGTGAGATGGGCGTTGGTTGCTATGCGACAGGTGGCGAGACCGCAGACGTTGGCGACTTAGTTCGTACCATCATCGTAGATAGTACGGTCACTTGCCGCATGAAACGTTCGGACGTAATCGACAATAAGAATATCCAAGGAGGAGACGTGATCGTAGGTCTGGCATCTTCCGGACAAGCCACTTACGAGAAAGAATACAATGGAGGTATGGGTAGCAATGGTTTGACCTCTGCCCGCCATGATGTCTTCTCCAAGTATTTAGCGCAGAAATATCCGGAAAGCTACGATGCCGCCGTTCCCGAAGAATTGGTTTACTCCGGAGGATTGAAACTTACGGATAAGATCGAGGAATTAGGGATAGACGCCGGAAAGATGGTGCTTTCGCCGACACGTACCTATGCGCCGGTAATTAAGGTATTGCTTGATAAACTACGCTCTCAAATCCATGGCATGGTACATTGTTCGGGAGGGGCTCAGACAAAAGTTATGCACTTCGTAGAGAACAAGCGTGTAACCAAGGACAATCTCTTCCCTATCCCACCGTTATTCCGCACGATTCAGGAGCAGAGCGGTACGGACTGGAGCGAGATGTACAAGGTATTCAATATGGGACACCGGATGGAGATCTACATCGCTCCCGAGCATGCGGAAGAAGTAATCAGCATCTCAAAAAGCTTTGGTATTGATGCGCAAATCGTGGGTTTCGTAGAGGAAGCTGATAAAAATGAATTGATTATCGAAAGCGAGAAAGGTCGCTTTACCTATTAATAAAGATAAATGGCCGAAAATAGTTTACTTGGTAAATTAGACGGATTAGTGAGCCGTTTCGAGGAAGTCGGTACGCTTATTACCGACCCGGCGGTGATCGCCGACATGAAACGGTTCGTAAAACTGAACAAAGAGTACCGTGATTTGGAGAAAATCGTGGGAGCTCGTTCGGAATACGTGAAAGTATTGAACGGGATCGAGGAAGCGAAAGCCTTGCTTGAGTCCGAGCAAGATCCGGAAATGCGGGAAATGGCCCGTGAGGAGCTGGATACCTGCAACGAACGTATTCCCGCTTTGGAAGAAGAGATAAAATTATTGCTCGTTCCCGCTGATCCGCAAGACGACAAGAACGCGATCGTTGAGATACGAGGAGGAACGGGAGGTGACGAAGCCGCCCTTTTCGCCGGTGATCTATATCGTATGTACGTGAAGTATTGCGAACTGAAGGGATGGAAAATAAGCGTGTCTAGCTTTAGCGAAGGCTCGTCCGGTGGTTTTAAGGAAATCATCTTCACGGTATCGGGCGAGAAAGTATACGGAACGTTGAAGTATGAGTCCGGTGTACACCGTGTACAGCGTGTACCGGCTACGGAGACGCAAGGACGTGTACATACCTCCGCCGCTACAGTCGCCGTATTGCCTGAGGCGGATGAATTTGATGTTGAGATTAATGAAGGGGAGATTAAATGGGATACCTTCCGCTCCGGTGGGGCTGGTGGTCAGAACGTAAACAAGGTGGAATCAGGTGTCCGTCTGCGTTATGTCTGGAAGAACCCCATTACAGGTGTGAGTGAGGAAATCTTGATCGAATGTACGGAGACACGAGACCAGCCGAAGAACAAAGAAAGGGCGCTTACCCGTCTTCGTTCGTTTATTTATGACAAGGAACACCAGAAATACCTAGACGATATCGCCAGCAAGCGTAAGACCATGGTATCTACCGGTGACCGTTCCGCGAAGATCCGTACGTACAATTACCCGCAAGGGCGTATCACGGATCACCGTATCAATTACACGATCTATAATCTTTCAGCCTTTATGGACGGCGAAATTCAAGATTGCTTGGATCACCTGATCGTAGCGGAGAACGCTGAGCGATTAAAAGAGTCTGAATTGTAAACACATCCAATCATTTCATACTGAATAAGAAAATGAACAAACAACAGCTATTCGAGAATATTAAAAAGAAACAATCCTTCCTTTGTGTCGGATTAGATACAGATATAAAAAAGATCCCGCAACATCTTTTGTCGGAAGAAGATCCTATTTTCGCATTCAATAAAGCGATCATCGACGCTACCGCCGATTATTGTGTCGCTTACAAGCCGAATCTGGCTTTTTACGAAAGCCTTGGTACAAAGGGCATGATGGCTTTTGAGAAGACTGTGGCTTACTTACGGGAGAATTATCCCGATCAATTTATCATCGCCGACGCGAAACGCGGTGATATCGGAAATACCTCCGAGATGTATGCCCGTTCTTTCTTCGATCATATCAAGGTAGATGCCGTAACGGTCGCTCCCTATATGGGCGAGGATAGCGTAAAACCATTCTTGATCTACCCGGAGGCTTGGGTAATCTTATTGGCCTTGACCTCCAATAAAGGCTCACATGATTTTCAAATGACGGAAGACGCAAATGGTGAACGTCTTTTCGAGAAAGTACTAAAGAAATCGCAAGAATGGGCTAACGATGAGCAAATGATGTATGTAGTGGGCGCTACCCAAGGCAAGATGTTCCTTGATATCCGTAAACAGGCCCCGAATCATTTCTTGTTAGTTCCGGGCGTAGGCGCTCAAGGTGGAAGCTTGGCGGAAGTAGCTCAATACGGGATGAACGACCAATGCGGTCTTTTGGTAAATTCTTCCCGTGCGATTATTTACGCGGATAAGACGGAGGCTTTCGCCAACGTAGCCCGTGAGGCGGCACATGCCGTACAGAAAGAAATGGCCGGTTATCTACATGATAAGGGAATTATTCCCTGCAAAGCATAGGCTATATAAAGAATTTTCACCATTTTTGCAAACTAACTGTCTATAAACAGCGGACAGTCAACGAAGATACATATATAATTGAATAAGTAATGGAGTTTTCAGCCCAACAAATTGCCGGCTTCCTGAACGGAACGATTGAAGGAGATCCGAACGTTAAAGTCAGCAACTTCTCTAAAATAGAAGAAGGAAAGCCAGGTACATTGACCTTTTTGGCGAATCTTAAATATGCGCATCATATTTATAATACCGAGGCAAGCATTGTTTTGGTGAATAATGATTTCAAACCGGAACAACCGATAAGAGCCACACTTGTAAAAGTAGAGAACGCTTATGCGGCGCTCGCGATGTTATTAAATTTGGTAGAGCAATCGAAGAGCAAAAAGAAGGGGGTTGATTCTACCGCTTTTATCGCCGCTTCCGCGATCGTGAGCGACGATTGTTATGTCGGTAACTTCGCCTACATCGGAGAAGGCGTAAAAATGGGTAAGAACTGTATGGTATACCCGCACGCTTATATCGGTGATCACGTGACGGTAGGAGATAACTGCGTATTCTATCCGCATGCCACCGTTTACGAGAATTGTATAATCGGCAATAATTGTATCCTTCATGCCGGTAGCGTAGTCGGGGCTGACGGTTTCGGATTCGCTCCCGAAGGTGAGACTTACAAGAAAATCCCGCAATTAGGCAACGTTATTATCGAGGATGATGTAGAGATCGGAGCCAATACGACAATTGACCGTGCGGTGATGGATTCTACGATCATTCACCGAGGCGTTAAGCTGGACAATCTCGTACAAATCGCTCATAACGTGGAGGTAGGCGAGAATACCGTGATGGCGGCGCAAGTCGGCATCGCCGGTTCCGTAAAAGTAGGAAAGCATTGTATGTTTGGCGGACAAGTTGGTTTGGCCGGACATATCCATGTGGCGGACCACGTCGTATTCGGAGCTCAGGCTGGCGTTATCAGCGACGTGAAGGAAGCGACGACATTGCTCGGGGCGCCGGCGATCAACGCTAAGAACTTCATGCGTTCCAGCGCGATCTTCAACCGTCTTCCGGATATATACCGCTCGCTGGGGCAAATGCAACGGGAGATCGAACAACTCAAGAAAGAAATTAATAAACAATAAAGACCTATGCAAAAACAGAAAACGCTTGCGGCAAGTTTCTCCTTGAAAGGAAAAGGGTTGCATACCGGATTAGATATAGAGATTACGTTTAATCCCGCACCCGAGAACCATGGATACAAGATCAAACGTGTCGATATGGAAGGCCAACCGACGATTGACGCCTTGGCCGAGAACGTGGTTAATACACAACGGGGTACGGTGCTTAGCAAGAATGGCGTTCAAGTAAGTACGATCGAGCACGCGATGGCGGCTTTATACGCTTATGAGATCGATAACTGCTTGATCGAGGTAAACGCACCCGAGTTTCCGATCCTAGACGGAAGTTCTCGCTTCTTCTCCGAGGAAATCCAAAAGACAGGGGTTGTTGAGCAAAACGCTCCGAAGGATTATTATATCGTAAAGCACAAGATCGAGGTAAAAGATGAGGAAACCGGTTCTTCGTTGATCATCCTTCCGGATGATAAGTTCAGCGTGAACGTATTGATCTCATTCGATTCGCCCGTGCTTTCCAACCAATTCGCCACGTTGAACGATCTCAGCGAATTCCCGACAGAATTGGCGGCTTCACGTACGTTCGTATTCGTACGCGAAGTGGAGATGTTGCTCAACAATAACTTGATCAAGGGTGGCGATTTAGACAATGCGATCGTTATCTACGACCAGAAGATACCGCAAGAATCTTTGGACAAATTGGCGGATATGCTGAACATCCCTCACAAGAACGTGCAGGAATTAGGTTATATCAATAACAAGCCGCTTGTATTCGATAACGAACCGGCACGTCATAAATTGATCGACGTGATCGGAGATATCGCCTTGATCGGTAAGCCGATCCGCGGACGTGTGATCGCTACCCGTCCGGGACATAAGATCAATAACCAGTTAGCTCGTATGATCCGCAAGGATATCAAGATGAACGAGGTGCAAGCCCCGGTATACGATCCGAACCGTGAGCCGGTGATGGATATCAACCGTATCCGTGAATTATTGCCGCACCGCTATCCGTTCTTATTGGTTGACAAGATCATCGAGGTTGGCGGGAACTATATCGTAGGCGTAAAGAACATCACGACCAACGAACCGTTCTTCCAAGGGCATTTCCCTCAGGAGCCGGTCATGCCGGGAGTCCTGCAGGTTGAGGCTATGGCACAAACAGGTGGTTTGCTAGTCTTGAATTCCGTAGATGAGCCAGAGCGCTATTCTACCTACTTCATGAAAATAGATGGCGTGAAATTCCGCCAAAAAGTCGTTCCGGGCGATACGTTGATCTTACGTCTGGAATTATTGGCACCGATCCGTCGCGGGATCTCTACCATGAAAGGGTATGTATTCGTTGGTGATAAATTGGTTAGTGAAGCCGAGTTCATGGCTCAGATTGTAAAAAACAAATAATAAGATAAAGTACGATAATGAATATATCTCCTCTAGCAGTCGTTCATCCAGAGGCCCAGATCGGCCAGAATGTAACTATCGATCCGTTTGCCGTGATTGAGAAAGATGTCGTAATCGGTGATAATTGCCATATATATTCTCACGCCGTTATCTTGGATGGCGCACGGATTGGTAAAAATTGCAATATTTTCCCGGGAGCGGTCGTTGCCGGTATCCCTCAAGACATGAAATTCGCGGGGGAAACCACGACGGCGGAAATCGGAGATAACACGACGCTTCGCGAATGCGTGACGATCAACCGGGGTACCGCTTCCAAAGGTAAGACCGTGGTAGGTCGCAATTGCTTAATCATGGCTTATTCGCACGTGGCCCATGATTGCGTCTTAAAAGACCATATTATCATCGGTAACGCTTCGCAAATCGCCGGGGAGGTAGAGATTGATGATTTCGCTATCGTAAGCGGAGGTTCCTTGGTGCATCAGTTCACGCGTATATCCAAGCACGTGATGGTACAAGGCGGTTCTCGTATCGGAAAAGATATCCCTCCTTATACCTTGATCGGCCGTGATCCGATCGTTTATTGCGGTATCAATATCGTAGGTTTACGTCGCCGGGGATTCACGAATCAGCAGGTATTCTTGATTCAAGACATCTATCGCACGCTGTATACCCGAGGCTTGAATAATACGGAGGCGCTGAAAGCGATCGAGACCGAGTACGAGCCTAGCGAGGAACGGGATTTGATCCTCAATTTCATCAAGTCTTCCAGCCGGGGTATCGTAAGAGGTTCGATCGACGAATAAGCGACACGGACATCCGAACAACCAAAAACAAATCGGCGCAAATCCGCATCTTACGATGAGGGGTTTGCGCCGATTCGCTATTTATGTCGCCAAAAGGTTATTTATAGGGTAATTCCCGTGATCTGCCGGATCATTTCAAGATCGATCCCCATAGCTTTCATCTTCTTGGCGTTTTCTAGATTCGCTTCTGCCTTACCTTTCGCCTCGCCTTCCGCCAGTCCTTCCATATGTCCTTCCATATGTCCTTCCATACGTCCCTCAAGCTTCGCCGAATCCAACACGTCATTTTGTATCATGACCGCATTCAAGTGTTCGTCATAAGCGTGTCTGTCCTCAGGAGTCATGGAGTAGTATTTTAATTTTTCTCGAGCTTCGCCTAATCCCGGAGCCATGGTGCCGGGACGGATCGTTCTGTCCTTAAGGTAGTTCATCCATTCCTCTAAGGGAGTGACGGCTACCTTATCGAACTCGTTGACCCGTATAAGTATGTATTCGGGGAAAATCTCGGAAGGTAGCCGGGAAACAATCGCATTCCTCTCTTTCGTGTTGACTACCAATTGATCCTTGGTATGTACGCCGATGAAATGATTCTGCCCGTGATAAAGGTAGTCCTCGCCCAGTGATATGTACTCGGTTATGGTTTTCGCCACGCCATAGAGTACCTGTTCGAGATAATATAGCTTGCGAATATTTTGTATTTTCACGATGATGATCTCGCCCTTGTCGTTAAGCGCCTTGGCGTACACCCTGTTGAACTTGTCATCCTCATGACAGTTGATTACCCTCGCTCTCCAGCAGCTCCACGATGGTAATCTTCTCTCCAAGAAAAAACCGTGAGAAAACCCTCCAGCACACCGAAGTTGGCTTTTTGCCGGAGCAGTCTCTTGATCGCCCAATCGAAACGTATGTATCGGTCTTTTAATTCTTTTATGCGTTGATCCTCCTTTTTTTTATCCATAGTTGATAGGTTTTAAGTTACGGCCCAATAGCGGGCGGTGCCATAAAGATATGTCATTTCGGGCGAAAGACAAAAGATTGATATCTGATACTGTGATTTTTATTATTTACCCATATTACAATTACCTATTCAAGGTGACAACTGCCGCTAATATCTCAGCCGCAGATTCCGTCTCTTTGACGAAGGTTGAAGACGAAGCTACGACGGTCGCCTCAGATACAGGGATCAGACGCGCACCCTCTTTCATTATTTATAGCGACGTATATTGGGTATATCCATATTTTTACTACTTTTGAGGCGATAATAAAACTAAACAACTATGCTATTTAGATTTCTAATCCTATCAGATGAAGCAGATGACTTCAAGCGCGAGATCAAGATTGATTCCGAGTCTACTTTCTTGGATTTGCAAAACGCCATCCTCGACTCTGTAGGTTATACAAAGGATCAAATGACCTCTTTCTTCATATGTGACGATGACTGGAGTAAAAAGACAGAGATCACATTAGTGGAGATGGATACCTCTTCCGAGGAAGACAGCTATGTCATGGCCGATACTCAACTGGAAGAATTGTTGGAAGACGAGCACCAAAAACTACTTTTCGTTTTCGATTATATGACCGAACGTGCCTTCTTCATGGAACTTCGTGAGATCGTTCCGGGAAAAGACTTGGATGCTCCTATTTGCAGCAAATCGGTAGGTACGCCTCCCGCCCAAATAGTTTCTTTCGATGAGTTCGAGGCTAAGAACGGTAGCACGGACGTAGGAGAAGATTTTTACGGTGACTCCGAATACGATATGGACGAATTAGACAAAAGCGGCTTCGACGGTTTAGGCGAAGGTCCGATGGATAATCCTTACGACGACGAGCGCTTTTGATGAATTCCCTCGTTATATTACTTGGGCCGACAGGAGTCGGAAAGACCGAGTTAAGCCTCCAAGTGGCGGAACGTTTCGGCTCTCCGATTATCTCTTCCGACTCCCGTCAGCTCTATAAAGACCTTCCGATCGGCACGGCTGCCCCTACACCGGAACAAATGGCACGTGTCAAGCATTATATGGTAGGCACTCTCTCACTTACCGATTATTACAGCGCCAGCAACTTCGAGGAAGATGTGGTCTCCCTCCTATCCGAATTACATAAAACGATCCCGACCGTCGTAATGACCGGAGGCTCTATGATGTACATCGACGCCGTATGTAAAGGTATTGACGATATCCCGACGGTTACACCGGAGATCCGGGATGCCCTATACATGCAATTTGAAACCGAGGGACTAGCCCCTATCCTCGCTGAATTAAAAGAAGCAGACCCCGTTCATTACGAGGAAGTGGACCGGAATAATTACAAACGAGTGATCCATGCCGTAGAGATTTGCCGGATGACAGGCAAGCCTTACTCCTCCTTCCGCACGAACATTAAGAAAGAGCGTCCGTTCCGGATCATCAAAGTAGGGCTTAATAGAGATCGTGACGAATTATGCGACCGCATCAACCAACGTGTAGATCAAATGATGAGCGAAGGATTATTGGAAGAGGCTCGCCGGGCTTATCCCTTCCGTCATTTGAATTCCTTGAACACGGTAGGTTATAAAGAATTATTCAATTACTTCAGCGGAGAATGGACATTAGACCTCGCCGTGGAGAAAATCAAACGAAACTCCCGGGTCTACGCCCGGAAGCAAATGACTTGGTTTAAACGGGACCCAGAAATAACATGGTTCCATCCGGATGAGACCGAAGCTATATTTACACATCTGAGCCAACAGATCATATAGCGTTTTAACAATGCCCATTATAAGGTGCTTACAATGGGCATTATAAACATGCTTGAATAGGCATTGTAAGCATCTTAAAATAGGCATCAAGGTTTTCCGCTGATTATCAAAGCCAAACGCAACGACTTTATTTCTTGAAAACCAGATAAACCGCCGCTACCAAGAATACGAAAGCAAGCGCATGGTTCCATTTAAACGACTCCCCCTTAAAAGCGATGGTACTGAAGGCCACGAATACCACCAACGTAATCACCTCTTGGATCACTTTCAATTGAATCAAGTTGAACGGCCCCCCGTTATCCCGGAAACCGATGCGATTCGCCGGTACTTGGAAACAATACTCAAAAAAAGCGAGAAACCAACTAAACAGGATTACGCCAAACAAAGGAAGATGCTCAAACCAACTGAATTGTTGCTTCATCTTCAAATGACCATACCAAGCGCATGTCATAAAAATATTAGACACGATCAACAATAAAATCGTATAAACACTTTGCATATTATCTTATTTTTCGAGGTAAATAATCTTCTTGTATATTCGTCATGCTCCCCCAAAGGCTGTAACGGGCCTCCGGATTGATCGCTTCCAGACTTTTCAGCAGCTCTTTCATATCCGAACGACTGGAACCCGACTCATAAGGACAGTTCTTCAATTGTTTCCGGTACCCTTTCCATGCGGCGACCTGAATCAACTCCCTCTCTTCCACCAGACACATCGGACGGATAATCTCCATATCAAACTTATCCATTTTCAACCGGGGAGGCATTGTTCCGAAAGCCCCTTGGTGGGTCAGGTTCATCAACAGTGTCTCTAGGATATCATCTTGATGATGCCCTAGCGCAATCTTATTGCATTTATGAGCCTTAGCAATCTCAAACAAAGCTTTCCGGCGAGTCCAAGAGCATAAAAAGCAGGGAGATTTGCGAGTGTCCGTAGAAGGATCGAAACTTGTCTCATGGACAATGAAAGGCAAATCATGCTCCTCCGCGCAACTTCTAAGATATTCCCGATCCGAACAATAAGGGATATTCGTCATCACGATATGCGCTACCACGACCTCAAACCGAGGACAATAGATTTTCGACCTGCGCCCCAGTAAATCCACCAAGGCCAAGGAATCTTTTCCTCCGGACAACCCGACCAAGATCCGGTCACCATCATTGATCAAGCCATAGTCGAAAATCGCTCTCTTTACCTTATTCTCTATCTTGCGAAACAAACGTTCGTCCGCTGTCAATTTTGCCATATCTTTTCTTTACGGGCGCAAAATTATACATTTATCTTTTCGATTTGTATGCCTCTACAAAAATATTCTTATCTTTGAAACTGCATAACTATATAATCTAGAATAGACAAAATGAAACGGTTATCCAAAAAGCTGCTTTATACGCTAGGAGTTACACTCCTATGCGGAGGAATGCAACTACATGCGCAAAGTCTTGATCAGGCAAAAAAATTATATAACGACGGGAAATACGCGGAAGCCAAACCTGTGTTCGAGAAACTAGTGAAACAAGCGCCAAGCAATGCCTCTTATAATCAATGGTATGGTGTTTGCTGTTTCGAGACCGGAGATTTAGCAGGAGCGGAGAAACATCTTAAGGTTGCCGTAAAGCGTAGGGTACAAGACGCTTATCGATACCTTGGAGAAGTATACTACCAGACCTATCGTTTTGACGAAGCCGAGGAGATGTTCGACGAATACATCACCCTCCTAACAAAAAAGAAACAAGATGTGGAGCCTTACCAGATCCGTATGGACTTGGCGAACAAAGCAAGCCGTATGCTTGATAAGGTAGAGAATGTCCAGATTATCGATAGCTTGGTCGTTGATAAAGATGATTTCTTATCAGCCTATACCTTAAGCGAGGAAAGCGGTACGTTGACCACTTACCAAGATTTCTTCCAGACAAACGATCCGGGCAACTCATCGGTATACATGAACCAGAAGGGGGATAAGATTTATTACGCCCACTCGACAGACGGTAACCACAATTGTCTTTTTACCCAATCCAAGCTCATGGATCAATGGGGAGACGAGAAACAGTTACCGATGAATATCAATAGTGACGCCGACGATGGGTATCCATTCGTGCTATCCGATGGCGTAACGATTTATTACGCATCCAAAGGGAACGGCTCTCTGGGCGGATATGATTTATTCGTCACCCGTTACAACATCAATTCCGATACTTACCTTACACCGGAGCAATTGGGCATGCCCTATAACTCCCCGTTTAACGATTATATGATGGTGATCGACGAAGCCAAGCAATTGGGATGGTTCGTTTCCGATCGTTATCAACCGGAAGGAAAAGTCTGCGTATACTTATTCATCCCGAACGACAACCGCGAGCGAGTAGATAGCGAGGATGTCGAACTAAAACGTGCCCGGGCCTCTATTGCCTCGATCAAGGATTCATGGAAACCCGGATCGAATTACGAAGAGCTTATTCATTTAGCCCATACCGAGATTCCTTATGGACGTATAGAAATAAAGAAAGATTTCACGTTCCCGATCCATGATGATATCGTTTATTACACCTTAGACGATATCCAAAGTCCGGAAGCGAAGAACTACTACGAGAAAGTAGTTTCCATCCATAGACAGATCAAGGAGCTAAATGAGAAACTAGAGAGTTTACGAGCCAGCTACATCAAAGGGAATAAGGCGAAGCGAGAACAACTGAAGCCTACGATTCTTGATGCGGAAGAAAAGTTAAACAACCTGCTCGGCCAACCGGACGAATGGGAGAAAAAGGCACGTAACGCAGAGATCGTATACCTAAGAAACAACCATAAATAAGAAGAACTATGCTACTGGACATAGCCATCATCGTCTTCCTCATGGTAGCGGCCATCCTACTGATACTGGCGGAGATATTCCTTCTTCCGGGAATAACACTCGCGGGTATAGGCGGGGCTATTTTCGCTATCGGCGGAGTCGTTTTCGCTTATACGGTAGGTATATGGGTAGGGCATCTGACTTTATCCTTATCAATCATTACATTCGGAATAATCTTCGCTTGGTTATTGCGTTCCCGGTCTTTTAACAAGATCGCTTTAAAGACAGATATCGATTCCAAGCTGACATCCAGCAGGGATCTCGGAATAGAACCCGGAGACGAGGGGATCACGCTCTCACGCTTAGCCCCTATCGGCAAGGCCCGGATTAAAGGTATTAACGTGGAAGCGAAATCTCAAGACGAATTAATCGATGAGAACACGCCGATCGTAGTGATCAGGGTAGACAGTTACAACGTAATTGTCCGTCCTAAAGAAGAAACAAATATTCACGCTTAATTTTTTATATATGGAAATAACCTTTTTGCCACTTATCCTATTGGGGGCCGCAGTACTTCTGCTGGCAATCTTTTTCTATTATGTGCCGTTCCTGTTATGGATCTCGGCCAAAGTATCAGGAGTCAATATCTCCTTGATCCAGTTATTCTTGATGCGTATCCGAAAAGTTCCTCCCTACATCATCACTCGTGCGATGATCGAAGCGCATAAGGCAGGAATAAAGACGCTTACACGCGACGAGCTGGAAGCGCACTATTTAGCGGGTGGACATGTCGAGAAAGTAGTGCATGCGCTGGTTTCCGCGTCGAAAGCGAATATCGACCTTCCTTTCCAGATGGCTACCGCTATCGACTTGGCCGGACGTGACGTATTCGAGGCTGTACAAATGTCGGTAAATCCGAAAGTGATCGATACCCCTCCGGTAACAGCGGTAGCGAAAGACGGAATCCAGTTAATCGCCAAGGCACGTGTCACCGTTCGTGCGAATATCAAGCAATTAGTGGGTGGTGCCGGAGAAGAGACGATCTTAGCCCGTGTAGGTGAAGGTATCGTATCTTCCATTGGTTCATCCGAAAGCCATAAGACCGTATTGGAAAATCCGGATTCCATCTCGAAATTAGTGCTTCGCAAAGGGCTTGACGCCGGAACAGCTTTCGAAATCCTTTCCATCGATATCGCCGATATCGATATAGGTAAGAACATCGGCGCTTTCTTGCAAATGGATCAAGCTCAAGCGGATAAGAATATCGCTCAGGCGAAAGCCGAGGAACGCCGTGCGATGGCTGTCGCCCTCGAGCAAGAGATGAAGGCGAAAGCACAAGAAGCCCGTGCCAAGGTGATCGAGGCAGAAGCGGAAGTTCCCAAGGCAATGGCAGACGCTTTCCGCACAGGAAACCTAGGCGTAATGGACTATTACAAGATGAAGAACATCGAGGCGGACACTTCTATGCGTGAAGCGATAGCTAAACCGACCGGTACTCCATCAAAACCATTAAAGGACTAAAATAGTTATATACATGGAACTATCTCCAAGGGCAGGGTCGCACCTTGCCCTTTTATGATTAAAAGTAAACTTAATTAGCTGATCGAATATGAGAACAATCCCCGCTTCAGAATTAGCGATCCATTCAGATGGTAGTGTTTTCCACCTGCATTTAAAACCAGAACAACTCGCGGATCGTGTGGTACTTGTTGGCGATCCCGCACGGGTTACAACCGTCGCTTCCTATTTTGAGTCTCAGGAATGTGAGGTTTCCAGCCGGGAGTTTCATACCATCACGGGCCAATACAAGGGAAAACGTATCACGGTTGTATCCCATGGCATCGGTACAGATAATATTGATATCGTATTAAATGAGTTGGACGCTCTCGCTAATATTGACTTCTCAACCCGTACGATCAAGCCGGAATTCAAGCAACTTTCCCTAGTTCGTATCGGGACTTCCGGAGGGTTACAGCCATTTGTCCCGATTGGGACTTACGTAGCTGCGGAGAAATCGATCGGATTCGATGGAGTCATTTATTTCTACGCAAATAGTAATTCCGTTCGTGACGCAGACTTGGAATCTGAATTAATAAAACAGCTTGATTGGCGGCTTAGCGGCATATGGCCTTATGTCGTATCGGCAGATCCATCGTTGATCGAGCAAATCACCCGTAATGATATTATCCGGGGAACGACTATCGCGGCCAATGGCTTCTACGGGCCGCAAGGGCGCGAGCTCCGATTGCCCTTGACTGATCCGGAATTGAACCGGAAAATAGAGGCTTTCGAGTACAACGGGCGAAAGATTACGAACTTCGAGATGGAGAGCTCCTCTTTAGCTGGTCTGGCCGCTCTCATGGGACACCGGGCAATGACCGTATGTTGTATTATCGCCGGACGTGTGGATAATCATATGAATACGGATTATAAAGGTTCTTTGGAGGAACTGATTGAAACTGTATTAGACCGTATATAATAATATCAAGACTATGAAGTGGGATCATTCACTAATCGATACGTTGGAATGGGGGAATCAGATCTCCCATAAGGAAGATAAAATAAAGATAGCGGACCTTATCGCATCTAAAGTCGAAAACGGACAAGTCATAGGTGTTGGCTCCGGTTCTACCTCCTATCTAGCGTTGATTCGCATAGCGGAACGTATCCGGACGGAACGTCTTTCCATCTTGGCGATCCCCACTTCATTAGAAATCCGGATGACTTGCGCCCAGCTAGGCATTCCGGTTACCAGCCTGTTTTCCCACAAGCCGGACTGGACCTTCGATGGGGCTGATGAAGTAGATTCCCACTTTAACTTGATCAAAGGGCGTGGAGGCGCCATGTTCAAGGAAAAGCTATTAATCAGTTCCAGTCCGCAGACCTATATACTGGTCGATCCTTCCAAGAAAGTGGAGAGGCTGGGAGCTAAATTCCCGATCCCGATAGAGATTTTCCCGGGAGCTCTCACCTATGTAGAGGACAGACTCCAGCGTTTGAACCCCGGTGAGATAAAACTTCGTATGGGGCAAGGTAAGGATGGACCGATCATTACCGAGAATGGCAATATGATCCTAGACGTATGGATGGACTATATCCCTGAAAATACAGAATCCACTCTCAAGTCGATTACGGGCGTACTCGAGAGTGGACTCTTTATGAACTATAAGGTAGAAGTATTAGGGCTTACTTCATGAATCCTTGTTGTTTCAATACCTTCAAGAGCACCTCGGAGAAATGTTCACTATTTTTCTTCGTATAGCGTACGTCCGTAAAGACCTGCGCCAGTGTTTCCTTATTATTCTCCCTTACAAACTGCTTATTCACCTCTAATGCCTCTTTCTCACTATACAAGGCATCGATGGAAGCCGGAGTAAAGTCCGTATAAGTCTCGTTTTGTACCACAGCCGCCAATGGTAAACGTTCAACTTGAGCGGGTATAGGCTCTGCCGGATAACCCACCGTAACCGTAACGATCGGGACAACCAGACGGGGAAGAGAAAGCGCCTCAATGATCTGGTCCGCATTATAAGCCGTCGTACCCAGATAGCAAATGCCTAAGCCTTTTTCCTCAGCGGCATTGCAGAAACTCTGGGCGAACAACATCGCATCTATCGTCGAAGCGATAAACGTTTGTAAATTATCGAATCCGGCCTCCGCTTTCCTGCACTCCGCCCATTTCACGAAACGGTTCGCGTCCGCACAAAAAGTAAGTACCACCGGGGCTCCCGTAATCATTGGTTGGTTAAAATGAGCCGGAGCCAGTTTCTCCTTGTTCGCAGGGTCGCGGGTAACCACGACACTATACAATTGCATATTTCCTGTATTCGAGGCACGAGTAGCCACTTCCAATAATTCATTCAGCAAAGACTCCGGGATATCCTGATCCGTATATTTACGGATACTTCTTCTATTCTTCATGCATTCTAACATAGCAATCCTATTTTTAAATTCTCAATAACTAAATCCTAATATCCATGCCGGCATACGGTTAAACACGCTTTTCGGTAACCCGTAGATAGCCGCATAAGCGTCGGGTACGAAGCGGAGACGATCATATCCCCTTAAGGGATCACCTACGGCGAAGATATATTTACCGCCAATCAAGAAATCTCCGTTCTCCATGAATTCCACGTTCGCCACGGAACGCATCTGGCTTAAGAAATAGGTTTCACACATCAATTGCCGATTCTCCTTATCTCCGAAAAAAGAGATCAGCAAGTTGGTATCCCCCATAAAGACTTTCTGCTTGGCCGGAGTGGTTCCCAGTTGGTCTGCCGAGTAATAAATAAGCCTCACATCATGAAAGAAACGCAACAGGCTATCGCTTTGCTGACGAAGCATATTTGTCTTACGGGTTACATCAATCGATTTCGGACGTAAAGGAGCCGACTCAGCCACCATCATAAAATATTTTTGAGCTCGTTCCAGATTACTCATCGAAATAGAAACCACCGAAGGCAAATCCCGGCAAATCTCTTTTCTCACTAATTCTTGCAGACGGAAATAATACATATCCGGGTCTTGCCAATAAAAAGGATAACATCCATGTTCCAGATAGTTCCGGTAAATCGGCACAATATTCATCTCCGCATTGATCTCCTTCACCAAATCATGATGGTTCGCTAAGATATCCTCCAACGGAATGGGATCTTTATCCAGAATGCTTTCGTAAGAAAGGAATTCACGGAACGACATCGGATGCATGGTATAAAAAGCAGCCTCATGCCTTAACCCGTTCCGCACCTCTGTCTGCGAGTACAAAGAAGTGGTAGCGAAAACAATCTTTAAGGCGGGGTTGGCATCCAATAAAGCTGAGACCTCTTCCATCCAGCCCGAATAGAAATGGATCTCATCCAAAAACAAATAATGCCCCCCGGCTTGCAGGAACTCCTTAACCGCATCGGTCAATGAATGTGTCTCAAACCAGAAATCATCCAGATTCACATACAGGGCTTCCCGTGAATCTTCAAATTTCAACTTAATATGCTGTAACAACAAGGTAGTCTTACCAACCCCTCGAGAGCCGAAGATGCCGATTAACCGATCCTCCCACTCTATCCGTGCATGCAAATAACGCAGGAATGTACAATTTATTCCTTTCAACAATAGCTGATGATTCCGCTGAAGCAAGTCCATATACAAATCTGTTTTACGCGAATATAAAAAATGTTCCGTGTTTTTCGTACCTTTGTCAACACTAAACCAATAAAAAGATGAATACATCCAAAGTCTACTTTACTAATTTACGCACGACCCCCAGCAGCAACCTGCTGGATAAGATGGAACGTCTGGTAAAACGTGCCGGTATCGCCAATATCGACTTCAAAAATCAATTTGTAGCCATTAAGATCCACTTTGGCGAACCGGGGAATTTGGCATACATTCGTCCTAATTACGCCGCTCGCTTGGTGAGCCTGTTACGTGAATTAGGCGCGAAACCGTTCCTTACCGATTGCAACACCTTATACTCGGGCCGCCGCTCCAACGCTGTCGATCATCTTCAAAGCGCCATGGAAAATGGGTTCAATCCCATGTCCGCCGGTTGCAACGTTATCATCGCCGATGGCGTGAAAGGTACGGACTACCGGGAAATCGAGATTGACGGGCAATATTGCAAGGCCCCGAAAATAGGTGCCGCTATCGCCGATGCCGATATCATCATTTCCATGAACCATTTCAAAGGTCACGAGCAAGCCGGTTTCGGCGGTGCGCTGAAAAACCTCGGGATGGGATGCACCAGCGTAGGCGGTAAACTGGAATTACATTGTGCCTCACAACCCCGTATCGATACGGAGGCTTGTAAAGGCTGTAACATCTGTGTAAAGCACTGCGCTCACGATGCCATCCATTTGAATAACAACCGAAAGGCCGAAATTGATTACGAGCGTTGTGTAGGTTGCGGGCAATGTGTGGCTCTTTGCCAGTACGACGGTGCCGTAATGGGCGAAGGTGATACTTCCGAGCGATTGAATTACAAGATCGACGAGTACACGAAAGCCGTATTAGCAGACAAGCCTCATTTCCATGTTAGTTTTATCATGAACGTATCTCCGGAATGCGATTGCTGGAATCATAACGATGCCGCCATCATCCCCGATTTGGGTATCGCCGCGTCTTTCGATCCGGTGGCCTTGGATAAGGCTTGCGCCGATATGGTTATCAACGCTCCTATCATCGGAGGTAATAAATTAGCCGAGACTCATCCTCACGAACACCTTGAGGGAGAGGATAAATTCCATTTGATTCATCCGGATACGAACTGGCAAGCCGGCCTACGTTATGCGGAGGAAATCGGACTGGGTTCTCAAGCGTATGAATTAATAACAGTTTAATAGACGGAATGAGTACAATTTGCGCTATATCTACAGCTCCGGGAGTAGGAGGAATCGCAGTGGTCCGTGTCTCCGGGCCGGATGCTTTCAAGATTTGTGATCGGATATTCCGGCCGAAGAAGGTAGATAAGAGTTTATCTACCCAAAAGGCTTATACCTTAACGTATGGTTCCATCGTCGGTAACAATGACGAAACCATAGATGAGGTGATCGCCGCTGTTTTCCGTGCCCCCCATTCTTTCACGGGGGAAGATACGGTGGAAATCACCTGCCACGGCTCGACGTATATCCAACAACAAATCCTGCAATTCCTTATCTCCAGCGGATGCCGTATAGCGCAACCGGGTGAATATACGCAACGTGCTTTCATGAATGGCAAGATGGACCTTAGCCAAGCGGAGGCCGTTGCGGATTTAATCGCCTCCACTTCGGCCGGCCAACATCGTTTGGCTCTAAGCCAGATGCGAGGTGGTTTCAGTAGGGAACTCGCCGAACTTCGAAACCAACTGCTCCATTTCACCTCTCTCATGGAATTGGAACTGGATTTCAGTGACCATGAGGAATTAGAGTTCGCTGATCGTAGCGAGCTTCGCACGCTTGCGGATCATATCGAACAGGTCATCTCCAAACTCGCCCAATCTTTCAGCGTAGGTAACGCTATCAAAAACGGTATTCCTGTCGCCATCATCGGTGAGACGAATGCCGGCAAATCTACTTTACTAAACGCCTTGTTGAACGAGGATAAAGCGATCGTCAGCGACATCCACGGAACGACCCGTGACGTTATCGAGGATACGATCAATATCAACGGCCAGCTCTTCCGTTTCATCGACACCGCCGGTATCCGTGAAACAAGCGATACGATCGAAGCTCTTGGTATTGAACGTAGTTTCAAGGCTCTAGACCAAGCGCAAATCGTCATCCTCATGTACGACTTAACCCGTGACCTCAAGGATTTCGAGGCTTTCTATCAAGAAATAGCTCCGAGATTAACGAATAAGTCTGTTATCTTAGCGATGAACAAATGCGATGTATTACCCGCATCCTCTCTCCCAACCTTCTCTTTCCCCACCGAAGGCTGGCATCAAATCGCTATTTCCGCCAAAGGCAAGCTGCATATCGCAGAGCTACAACAACTCCTCACGGAAGTCTCTTCCATCCCCACCCTCCACCAAAGCGACATCATCGTAACGAATGCCCGCCACTTCGAGGCGCTTACGCATGCGCTGGAAGCTATACATAGGGTACAAGAAGGTTTGAACTCCAGCCTTTCCGGGGATTTCATCTCGCAAGATTTACGGGAGTGTATATTCCATTTATCGGATATCGTAGGAGAGGTTACGACAGATCAGGTGCTGGGGAATATATTTCAGCATTTTTGCATCGGCAAGTAGGAGATTGTAATCAACTGCAACGAATTAGAACCAACTATAATGAAGTCGCTGATTTTCAGCGGCTTTTTTATTTGCTAAAAATCCAGCTATAAACAGTTGGATACTGTTGTCCGCCATATTTTTCTACCGTATTTCTACCGCGGAACATTTTCGGGATTTGCCCCGATGTCACACTGAAGTAGTCAACAACATGTGTTGACAATGGTTTACATAGGTAGACAAAAAGCGAAATTAAAACTATATGGTTTCACTAAAAATATGGAGAAAACAACATGGAAGTAAAAAGAATTTGCCAATGGTGTGGTAAGCCATTCATTGCGAAGAAAACTACCACCAATTATTGCAGCCACCAATGTGCCAGTCAAGGCTACAAACACCGTATGAGAGAACGAAGACTCGAACTTCGTGAATTACAGGATTTGATAGAAGTCAAAAGTAAACTTGACCATCAAGACTACTTTACTTTTGCACAAGCCGCACAGTTGATGGGCGTTTCTCGCCAATACATTTACAAGCTTGTCAAAGAGGAAAAGTTGAGAGCTTCAAGAATCAGTGCAAGGATGTCAATCATTCGCAGAGCCGATATTGAACTGATGCTCAAAACACGCCCCTATGAGCGAAGAAGAGTAAAAGATGATCTTGATATAACTGAGTACTACACTGCCGAGCAAATTGCCGAAAAGTACAAAGTCTCGCAAAAATGGATTTGGGCATATACAAGAGAGAACCATATACCCAAAATCCGTATTCGCCAGTTCAACTATTACAGCAAAAAGCATATCGATGCGGCATTTGCCAAGTACAAGACGGACGATGCCCTGACCGAATGGTACACACCGGAAGAGATTGAGGAAAAATATGGAATGACACGTGTAGCTATCCGCTCGCATGTTTATCGCAACAACATTCCTTCAAAGAAAGAGCACGGCCAGATATTCTACTCCAAACTTCACTTTGACCTGTCAAAGCAGACCGCCGAAGATGACTCGTCTGAATACTACACAGTACAGGAAGCCATGAAGAAATACAATCTCACCAGGGATTCTGTTTACGGCATCCTGCAATTCCACGAAATAAAACGAGAGAAGAAAGGCAGGTTCGTGCGCTTTCTGAAGGTGGAATTCGACCACATCATGGGAGCCCGTTAGTGGCCAAATGCGACCGACTGTAATTATCGGGAAATTATTTTCTGCTGATTATGGTCTGTATAAAAGCATTAAGGATTTTCGCAGCAAAAATCAGTTACAACCATTTAATATTCAACATTATGTCAAAATGCAAAACAGTTACATTGAGGACGCGCCCTTTGAAGAAAGGGATGCTGTCGTTCTATCTTGATTATTATCCGGGCTACCGGGATCAGGAAACAATGAAGACCATCCGCCATGAAGGATTGAACATTTACATCTATGCCAATCCCAAGAATCAGCGTGAACGCGACTTCAACGCTGCCATGTCGGAAAAGGCCGAAGCAATCCGGTGCCGGCGGTTCGAAGCCATCGTAAATGAACGGTACGATTTCTTCGACAAACGCAAGTACAAAGCGGACTTTCTGGAGTATTACCGGAAGCAGCTCCGCAAGCACGACCAGAAATGGGGATTTGTCTATCAGCACTTCTACAATTTCGTGCACGGCAAATGCACTTTCGAAGAAATAGATGTGGACCTGTGCAACAAGTTCCGGGAATACCTGCTTAATGCCAAGCAACTCCGGCGTGACGGACAGATATCAAAGAACTCCGCTTCCGGCTACTGGTCCACTTTCCGTGGATTCCTGAAGATTCTGTATCGCAACAGGATGATAAAGACCAATGTCAATGACTTTCTGGAAAAAATCGAACCGGAAGATGTTGCCAAGGAATGCCTGAGTGTGGAAGAGCTGTATTGTCTGGCTGAAACTCCGTGCAAGATACCTGTTCTAAAGACTGCTTCCCTCTTTTCATGTCTGACCAGTTTGCGGCTCAGCGATATACTTTCCCTTTGCTGGGAGGAAATCGTTGACTTTGCAGCCGGAGGAAAATGTGTCCATACCATCACCCAGAAGACCAAGACGGAAGACATCATCCCGATAAGCGACGAAGCCCTGGAACTGATCGGGTACAGTCCCGAGAAAAAAGGTCTTGTGTTCAAAGGCCTGAAGCGGAGCTGGACGCAACAGCCTATGAAGGAATGGATCCGTTCCGCAGGAATTACCAAAAACATAACTTTCCACTCATACCGCAGGACATATGCGACTCTTCAAGCCGCAGCCGGTACTGATATCCGTACTATCCAAAGTAACATGGCACACAAGAGCATCACTACCACCCAACGCTACATGAAAGTAGTCGACAGTAACAAGCGTGAGGCGACCACCAAAATCACATTGACACGAAAGGGCTGACCTGACTGATTCGTGCCTGTTTTATCGGTTAGAGTATGATTTTTCGCTGAAAATCATACTCTAACCATATTTTTTCTTAATTCCCGGCTGATTTTCCGTCATTATTTACAACGGTCTGAAATCGGACATCTATTTTTGTCCTATCATAATTCCAAATAATAACAGTTTATGGCAGATAACAACCGAATATCCATCAAAAAGACAAGCCGGGTTCTTGCAATTACATGTGTCGCCTATACGACAGTAGCAACAATGTTGTACAACAATTATCAGATTGACCTGATTGACTATTCCACTCCGGTCATATTAGGAACCGTAGCAAGCATCATGTCATGCGCTGCACTGCAACGCCTGTTCTGTTCTCTACTCTCCAAAAGCTATCTTTCTTTTGGCTGCAAGGAGTTGTCCTTAAGAGGAACTGTCCCTTCCGAAGCAAATCCTGATACCAAGGAAGAATTGCCTCCAACTGATAATGCAACCAGTGAAAAACACGTCGAGAGTCCATATCTTAAGGAATATGAAGCCCGCATAGAAGAATTGCGGCGCAATGAAATGGAGAAGAAGACCGCTATTGTGTATGCGATACATGAATACACCACACACGAAATGTCACAGTTCTTATCCATAGACGATCTTGAAATTCTCCATAAGAACATAGAATCTCTGGCATACGGACAAGCGGAACCATATAAACCGGTTCGTTCCAAGCCCGATAATCAAATCAAGTCCCCTTCACTGAGACATTATGCATGGAATATCGGGGAGAGACTTGATATCCCTTTAATCGACAGGGCAAAGTTCATAAAAACAATATTCCCACATGAACTGAAAAATGCGACAATCGAATACCTATGTAAAAATCTTCGTGACTCAGTTCCCGCCATAATCACCATAGATGTCCCGGAGAACGGGGACTATCATTTCAGTTGTATGCAAACTTCAGCAGACAGCGATAATTAGTTTCTGCTGATTATAATCTGCATAATATCATTATATTGGTTTGCAGCATGTTTAACATTTAAATATTAAAAACATGCCAAACGAGAAACTGACATTCAATGACCTGCCGGAAGTGATAGGCAAACTTTGCGAAAGAATCGAGAGTCTCGAAAATGCGCTGAAAGACAATCTTGCAAAACAGGCTCCAGCCAAAGAAAACCTGCATGTCCCCATGACCGTCGAGGAAGTATGCAGCTACCTTGGAATATCCAAGTCATCCTTCTATTACAAGACTAAACACGGAGGAATACCTGTCATCAAGCAGGGGAAGCATCTGTTCGTATACCGCGACGAGCTGGACAAATGGCTGGAGACCGGAAGAAAAAGCCAGGTGCCTCTGAGCTTCGAGGAGGAACACGAGCAGATGCTTGCTGCGACAAGACATAAGGCCAAACCAAGAGAACTGTAGGAATATGGAAAAGACGAGCTGCAATATTCCTACTCCGGAGGAATTGAGAAACTACATAAAAGAATCTGTCATAAGTGTGACCGGGACATACGAACAGTCCGCTTCCGTGCTTATGGTGGATGATTCCACAATCGGGACTCTGGGAAACTTCAGTGCATCTATCGGTAAAGCCAAAAGCAAGAAGACCTTCAATGTCTCCGCCATCGCTGCGGCCGCCCTGAAGAATGGCACAGTGCTGCATTTCCGTGCCTGCTTCCCGGAGGGGAAAAGGAAGATTCTCTACGTTGACACGGAACAGGGCAAGAACCATTGCCAGATTGTTCTGAATAGAATCCTGAGACTGGCAGGTCTGCCGAAAGATTGTGATGCAGACAACCTGACGATGCTGGCACTCCGGAAATATTCGCCCGAAGTACGACTATCTATAACGGAAGAGGCTATCGGCATGATACCCGATTTAGGTCTGGTCATCATAGATGGCATCCGGGACTTCATCCATGATATCAATTCACCCGGTGAATCCACCGATGTGATATCCAAATTCATGCAATGGACCGATGACAGGCAGATACACATCCATACCGTCCTGCATCAGAACAAGAATGACGAACACGCACGTGGGCATGTCGGCACGGAACTGAACAACAAGGCGGAAACCGTCATGCAGATAGAGCCAGACAAAGATGACAAGTCCATAAGCGTGGTGGAAGTCATACATAGCCGTGACCGTGAGTTTGAACCGTTTGCCTTCCAGGTAAACGATGATTCCCTGCCCGAACTGGTGGAGTCATATCAGCCTCAGAGAAGGCAGCCAGGACGCCCGCCTAAAGAACCATTCGACCCGTACAAGGAAATACCTGAGGATTCGCACCGTTCCGCTTTGAACACCGCTTTTGAGGACGGAAACATCAGCGGCTATAACGGTTACCTTGAAAGGCTGAAAGAAAGCTACGGACGGCTGGGGATAAAACTGGGGTACAACAAGACGGTGGAATTGGCAAAGTTCCTATGCAACAAGCGGATGGTCGTAAAAGAAGGGAAAGAATACAAATTCAACCGAGATTTCCATTATTGAGCCCCTATACCATCAAATCCCGGTGTGACATTTTTCTGTGACATTTCCCGGCTTTACTTTAATGCCGGGGTGTAGATATGGGAATAAAGCAAAGCTATGGCAGGTTTCATCATACAGGTGCAATCTGCCATGCTCCCTTTTGTATGTACACTGGAAACCGGACAGCATCTGCATTATTTGAAGTGAAGCTGTACTCCATACCGGGCTTGCCCGTCTGCCAGTAATAAACCCTATGGGGGAGCCTAATACCCCACTCGCCTTTCGGCGGCGGGATGAGTGCCACTTAAAACAGCAAGCTGGGCACGAGAAAACCGGTGCCGAGATTGGACAGAGTACGAAAGATTTTATCTCTCTTGTAGCCAACTCTAATATCTGCTTTATGCATATAGTTCCCGAAGAAGAATCGGATAGAACTTTAACCAAGTTATGATTTGAGGCAATAGTTACGGTTTGCGCAAAAACATATCATGTGAAACAGGGAGATAATCCAGCGATACCTTAGTGCAAGGTCTTCAATAAAAACTCTTGAATCCATTCGGCAGAATATCGGGCAGTCCCATGCTTTGGCTATTGGACATGTCGTTGATATTTTATTCCCTATTTTTGAGCCAGATTCGTCATGTCCATAGCCAAACTTACTATCAGAATCAAATTACGAATGTTCAATGAGCATACCATACACTCTCTTACTAAAATTGGTTCATATTATGGCAAACTCCTATCATGGATCTGGCAAACGAAATTTCTTTGACTGAATAATATCATCTGCAATCTATCTTGGAAATCCGGCAAACGAAGGCTAAACCCTTTGGCAACATCAATGATTGTATATCGTTTAATATGTCCAATCCAACAATGCCGCCGACCGGTTTAAGCAATCTATGCTTGGGTTTTGGCGCACTGAGGACAGATGAAAAGTCAGATTAAATCTGGGAAATTTATCCTTTTATGATATTGCCTGGAGTATTTTCATAATCGTTTCATCATTTACCGTATCCGTTGTGGAAATGCGATGCGGACGTAATCCAAACTTCGTGAGTATGCGGTCTTTGAGGGCATCACGCGATTGTTGGGTTTCGCTCTCTTTATGGAAATGCCAGCCGTCAACTTCTATTGCTTGAAGCGGACGCTTGGTAAGAGAGTTGTAAATCAAGAAATCTACGTGCGAAAAAGGGCTTCCGGCAAATACTTTTTCCTGTTCGTCCAACACATTCCAGTCTGCAATCAATCTTGATAGAGGATAGTGGCACAAGACTTCAGTGTTTGCCAATTCCAAGTGGGCAATGCCTTTGAGAAGCATATCATGTGCAAGATTTTCAGACAGATACCCAGATGCAACTGGGTGAGCCTGCTCGTATGCCAAACGCTCTGCCGTATATTGCTTGTACAACAAATCAAAAACGGAATGGAGCTTGCTTTCCTTCACTTCAAAATTGTTGTACTGGATGTAGGCGATGAGTTGGGCTAAGTTTGTGTCTTTCGGCATGTCATTGCCATTAGTTACTATGCACAAATGCGTTTTGGCTCGTGAGATGGCTACATTGAGCAGGTTGGGGTCATCGGAGAACTCTGTCGGAGCGTTATCTACCATGCTCATGATGATTGTGTCACACTCACGTCCCTGATACTTATGCACCGTGCTGGCAATGTCTGACCCAATGGTTTTGTTGATTTCCTCCGCTTGTGTGCGATAGGGAGTAATGATACCCACAGTACCCATATCCGCATATTCAGGCATCACTTCTTGGGTTATCACGTCAATCTCACGCTGGTTGAAATGCCCACGGGCATGATTCCCTTTGACTGTCCGCACCACTTGTAATACCTTATCCTCGCCTTTGTCAGTCGTCATAGACACCAGCTCGCCGTCATAGAACTTTTGATTGCAGAACTCGATTATTTTCGGATGGCAACGATAATGCTCACGGAGCAGCGTTACTGGTGCGTCCTTGAACACCTCCACGCAAGATTGCAGGAAACTGTGCGTGACGGCATTGTATCTGTCATCCACATTGTACGCAGACTGGATGGCGTTCAATGCCTGTGCTTCTTCCCTACTGACCACGTTAGGAAGCTGTTTGTCATCGCCTACGATTACGGCATTCATGGCACAAGACAACGCCAACGCACCAGTCTTTATGTCCACCTGTGATGCCTCATCCATAATCACATAGTCAAAGACCATATCCTTGCTGATGCAACTTTTGGCGGAATAAGTAGTGCTGAGCACGACCGGATATTCTTTCAAAAACTCCTCGGTTTTCGGTTTAATGTCTTTGATGGTGAATTTTCTCCTTTCAGAGCCTTGATACCGTTTAGCCATTCTGTTTTTCAATGCCAGAAGAGAAGCAGAACGCAATTCCGCCGTACACCGCTTGATGTCGATGGATTGCAGCGTTGTGGCGATGTCATCCAACTCTTGCTCTATTTCAGCTTTACGGGAAAAATAATAGGCCGATTCCAAGCTCGCAACCACTTCTGATGGTTCACCTCCGAGAAACGAAAACATCCTCATGCCCAATGAAAACGTCCACTTCAACCGAAACAAGATGTCAGATTTAGGCCTGTCCTCTATCTTCAGCTTATAAAGATTGAGCAGTTTCATCAGTTGAGAAGAACGTTTGCCGTTCAGCCACTCTTTGCCGACGGATTTCTGCGGAAGCATGTCATTGTACTTTGTTTCTTTCAACAAAGCATCATATTCTGCTTTCAACTGGGCTTGGCGTGTTTGGGCATCAAATCCTTGAGTTACGGAATGAAGTGAATTTTGTGCTTGCTGTCTTACAGGCTCTTCTTCTATCGTCCAATCGCTCATATCCGGATAATCAGGTTGATTGGCAATAAAAGCCTCCTTATTCTGCACGCTACCCAATTTCGCTACGATAAAGTCAAGACTTTCCCCTGCGAGTTTTTCCGCCACATTCTCAACGGCAGAATTGTTGTTCGACACCACCAACACGGTTTTGTTGGCCAACAGCAAATTGGCAATAATGTTCAGAATGGTCTGTGTCTTGCCTGTACCCGGAGGGCCTTGGATGATGCTTACCTGATGCGTCAATGCAGCTTCCACGGCTGCTTTCTGACTTGCATTGCAACCGAAAGGATAATATATCTGTTTGGGGTCACGATATGTAGCTAACTTCGCCCTGTCACCCAGATACTGCGCCAACGGTACATTGTCGCGCTTCAAATCCACCAAGTCATATTGTTTCATGAGAATGTTCTCATCATCTTCCACCATCAGCCCTGTTTCAGCGGCCAGTTTGCGAAGATAATCCCATGTCGAACCACCGTTTTTATCAATCGGAGTGCGCGTTACATAGACTTCACTTCCTTCAAGATTTTCATAATAACCATTTGTATATGTCACACGGTAGAAAGTATGTCTGCCATCTGTAAAACGGAGCAGTTCGCTTATATTCGTTATATGCTTGTTTTGGATATACAGTCCTTTTTCGCCAATGTTTATTTTCTCCGGATTTGTCATGTAAAGCAATCGGGAATGATTATAATTGAACACACGAGGTGAAGACGAGAACCGCACTGTCCAAAGTCCGTTCTTGTTCTCACTTATCGAAGCAACCTGTTCGGTGATGAACATTCGTTTGTCACCTCGTTGCTCCAAATCTACAATCATGCACTGCTTCGCATCCATATAATCAAAATCTTACTTGCTTTTAAATCATTACCGAATTACCAAATTCATTCTTTAATACGCGAATAAACGACCGAGAACTCCTTGCATTTGCGTTTACTTTGCAGCATAGCTCCCAATGAGAATTTATTATAGGGCTCAAAAATATCAAGTCCACGTCCAAGTGTGATGATCCATCCTGTATCAGTCTTGATACACCGATCGTGAAAGTCTTTGAATTCATAGGTAAATTCCAACCCTACAGTGGCAAGGTCTTCCTTTATGTCATCCAGGTCATCAATCAGCGCCGGTATTTTATCATCTTCTTCATTTGTTATCAGGTGAATTTTCAGCCCTTCAACCTGCCTGGTTTCTGTAAGCATAGACAGAAACTCAGTCAAGTTCTTCAACTGCCAGAAAGTCCGGATAAACGGATCTTCTATGGTGATAGACTTGGCATCCTGTAAGTATTCTGCAAACAATGATTTATAAGAAACTCCAGTTTGCCCCAATCGGAAAGATATACGTTTTTCCACCAACATAGGAATTCGCTTTCTCTTCCCGCCCTCGGAATTGTCAATTTTATCCGTTGTTTCTGATTTCAATTCAGCAGATTCTGATTGCAGCTCACTCTTTACATCGGGGCTTGATTGAGGTATGCAATCACTATTGTTGATACGTTCAAGTGTCTCAACCGCAATTTCTTCGCCTGTTTTCAGATTAATATATTTGAACAACGCAGGCTCTGTCTTGAACGTTTCATCAATAAGATACAGCTGATCTTTGACCCTTTTACGGCATTCAGCCGCAAAATCAATGATTTCAAAGGCTTCTTCTTTGGTCATATTTCCATCAGGATACAGGAGCTTTACCATTCCGGAAAAGGTTTTTCGGATAGCAAGATGGTCACGTTCAGACAGAGAACCGTCAAATTTAGCATATTCTTTCAGCAGGCCGGTAAGGTCGTTGTTGCGCAACTCATGCAGAATGGCGGCGATGTAGTCTGTGATTAACCCATAGCCTTTGGAGAAACTGTCCTTCTTCAGCATCTTGATTTCCCAACCGGGATTATAAAGATGGATACGGTCAAGGAAAGCACCTTTGATGAAAGCCGTGGGGATGGATTCAAACAGATGGCTGTTCTTCAACATATAAGGCACCGTGTGTTTGGTGTTGCCCACAAATACCATAGAAGCGGAAGCTTCATGCGTGCCTTTGCCACGGTTAAACGACTTGTTGGCAAGATAGTTCTGCATGGTGTCTATCAATACGGCATCCACGTTGCGGCCTTTTTGCTGCTCGAACTCGTCCCAGGCTACTACATCCCAATATCCGACCAGTCCAAGTATTTCCTTGTTGCCGCTCATCTTGACGAAGAGTCGGGCACTCGTCACATCACCGCCGCTCACCAATACGCCGTAGGGCGACAATTCTTGGAACACATGGCTTTTTCCCGTACCTTTCGGGCCGAGTTCCATGAAATTGAAATTGTTTTCTACATGAGGCAACAGTCTGGACAGTGTAATGAATTTCTCTCTTCGGTTAAACTTGTCAGGGTCTAAACCGACTGTGTGCATCATGAAGTCAATCCATTCTTCCGTAGTGAAAGATTTTCGCAGGTCTATGTATTCCTGCACATCCACATTGGATATTTGCACCGGCTTGAGGGTCTGTATCTCCCAACGTACCTTTACGTCTTCTCCGGGAATATATCCGATGGTCACGATGCACCAAACTCCGTTGCCTGAAAGCAACTTGGGATTGGATGTTACATACTGCGTGCTAATAGGAACATTGTTCAAGCCTAAGTTGGCAAAATGGGCTTGATACTCATCCGACCTTTCATTGAGTGTCACCGTTACCTTGTCAATGATGCGGTGCTTTCCTTTTTCACGAATAGTCCCCTTGATAGCTTCGGCGTCAGCGCGATGCACGTAGTTGTTCTGGATGACCTTTTTCACTTTCTCCAAGCCTTCCGCTATAACTTCTTCATCATTGCTGGCACAATACTGCCCCAACAGGTATTCCAACACGTATGTAGGAACGGGCAGCCCACCTTTTACAAGGAAAGCCAAATCCTTACGGACCACTTTGCCAATAAAGGCATTCATTATTTTATCTTGCAAATCCATAATCAATCGAAGTCAAATTCATTACCAATTAGCGTGTTGTTCGTCACATTCTCCTTTATTAGAGGATTCAGGTCATCGGTCACATCATACACCCTTAACTGTAACACTTTGGCATCAATGTTTTGGTTTAAGGTGAGGTCAACCAATACCTTGCGGTTGTCAAGCAAGGCATCCGTGTTATTCAGCACATATTCCTTGACCGGGGTGACTGCCATGTCGTTATAATAGAGTGCCACTTTGATGGTGCGGGCTTTCATCTCCATGCTTACCGCATCGGTCTGCAACAATTTGAAGCGGAGACGTGACGCTTGGATGGAAAGGTTCCTGTCAAGCACCATTACCCCCACCGGTGTCTTAGTGTTTACTCTTTCTTGCCGACTTATAATAATAGGTATCAGCAACTCCTGTAAAGAAGCTCCTCCATGTGTGAAGCGATAGCCTCCTGCCGGTGCTTGCAGGCGGTTGGTTCCTTCAGGAACTGCTATATATATATCGTCTTCTTCCATGCCGGAAACTTCCGACAAGGGAAATTTTACAATACCCGGCACCGCAGCCACCGATTGCGTGAGGTAGTATCGGGTACTCTTTTCCAACGCATCTTCGGTTACTTTGTGCTTGTCCTTGTCTTCAAACACTTGGTCATTGAATAGGAAGCCGTGGTCTGAAGTGATATAGACCTCGGTTACATTGTAGGACTCATGGAGCTTATGCACCAGCGTTTCCAATTCATTGATGGCATCCCGGCAACTGTCCACAATGTCTTTTGCCGCTGCCGAATGGCTCTTGTCATCAATGGTATTGTGCATGACGTACACCAGCGGATGCTTGAATATCTCGCGGTTCTTGTCTTGCTCATATTTCCCTACCGTTTCATAATCCACGCAGACAGCTCCTTGCCGATAAGCGTCCACTTGTTCAGTTCTTTTGTCCATCGTGTCCAATATCCGGTTGTCCACGCCCATGTTTTGCGTCCCATCCACTTCGGCGTACAGCCGCAAACTGCGATGCGGAAGCAATGCCGGTTTGCAGAATTTTGTTTCAGAAGGCAGCATGGCAATACCCGTGTTCAGACGGGCTATGTGCTTGCGTGCCGCCAATACGCCGATAAGTTCTTGTGCCACTTCGTAGCGGAGGGCATCGCTTACGACGACCACTACCTTTTTCTGTATCCCTTTAATCAGGCTGTTGTAGAAATCCTGCTGCCTGAGTCCATGCACGGCATTCATGCCACCAGCCTCTTTCACACAACGCATCCATTCCAAATTGATACGGTTACACAGTTTGGCATATTGCATATCCAGGTTGTGCTTCACTTTCTGTACTGCATCGTAAAGGGCAATGGTGGGGCTTATTTTACAGAAACATTCAATAGACTGCCGGTACAGCTGGTCAATCAGATAATATTCATCCCGGTATTTATGGAGATAGTCGTCCGGTTGGTTCAAGGTAATGGAACTTAACGACAAGGCACATTCATAATAGCGTGATACCAGTATGTCATAGTCTATGACTGTACCCACCTCGTTATTATCGCTGTGCTTCACCTTCAGTTCTTCCAGCTTGGCCATCGCTTTCTTCGGGGCTTCCATGATTGCCTTTTCCATCAGGCTGCGAAGTATGGGCAGACAAAGCCCTTCCGGGATATAATAATAGTTTGCATCCGTACCGTACCAGCGGATGAGGTCTTCATCACGGATGTCCGTTCCCCATTCATCCATCACTTCCGTTAACGCTTCCGCCGTCTTGGGGTGGTTCATGGCCAGCTCTAAGATGCGGTTCATCTGCTGCAAAGCGATGGAATCGGTTATCCTGTAACCTTTGTAGTTATCTGCCGGAACAGGAGCAAGGTTCTGTACGATGGCATTGTATTTGAATGTTTCTACCAGCCTCTTCACCTTTGTTTCCGCATTGTCATCTATCGTGCAGCCGAAAATGCTCTCTAGCTTCTCGTTCAACTTGTCTTTTACCATCGATGCGCTTCTCAGCTTCACATAGAAATCTGTCTGCTTGTTCCGTTCAGAACTGCGACCCAAGAACAGGATTCTCAGAATGATGTTGTCCCAATCCAATACACGGGTTTGCCCCAAGTAGGAGGACAGGAATGCCCTGACAGCAATTTCCGGTGTAATGCTTCGGTCGGCATAATAGCTTTGCAGCAGCCGGAGCATCCTGTCGGATTGCAGTTGCTTGATGTTCTTTTCTACAAAGAGTGCCATATTTGAAGGCAAACTGTATTGCTGCATATAGGCCATGTAGTCCTGGTGATGGTATTCCATGTTTGCCGTCAAAACGTCAAGCAACGGGAACTGCCCTTGCAATGACTTTCGTTGCAACGGTGATTCCTGATGGAAATAGAGAATAACCTTTTCGTTTGCCCATGCGGTATCCAGATTGCATTTTGTCGTAAACCAATCCCCTTTGAAATCCACATAGCGGTATCCCTCTTTCCATGTCGCTTCAGCAAGCTCCATGGCAAGAAACTCGTCATTGAAGATAAAGAGAACCCGTAAGTCCGGATTCTTGTCAAAGTAAGAATATATCTTGTCTGTTACGGTCATTTCTTTCTGTATTTTTGGTTCATATCAAACGGATTATCCGGAATGGTTCTTACCAAATATCCAGCATCCACTAAATTTGTGACATACTTTTTGATGTTTGTATTATGGTATTTTACGCCCACTCTTTCCAAAATCTCCCGACTACTTCTCGGTATGCTGCAAAAATTTATTATATCTTTCTGCTTATTGGTAAGTTTAGGCCGATTAGTGTTAGGGCTTTCAGCTTTAGTGTCAGGGCATTCCCCCTTTGTATCAAGAACAGTGTTAGGGCACTCCTCGTATGTGTCATGGCATTCAACTTTTACGCCCGAAAAAGTGTTAGGGCATTCACTTTTAGTGTCAGGGGTAGTGTTATAGTTCGCCCTAACAGTGTCAGGGATAGTGTCAGGGTCGGTGTCTAAGTCTTCCTTTCTTGCTATCGTAATCAGGAACTCATGCGTCCTTTCATCATTCTTAAACTCTACCTGCAATCCATCTTCCAAAGCACGCTGTATGCCTGTGCCTGCTCCTGTATAAGGCAAAAGGTAAATGGCATTGCTGAAAAGGAAATTGTTGCGGGGCATGGATGTGCCATTGGTAATGTCTTCCACCTGCAGACCATTCGGCAGTATGCCCGGACTATGTATCTCAACGCGGTTGTCAAAGATGAAGATACGAATGGGCGCATTCCAATTGAGTGAACGGTGGACAAGGGCGTTGACCACAAACTCAACCAAACTGCCGTATGGAATTTCAAGTTTGCCCAATGAATTAAACTCTTCCTCCACCTGTACGTTTCTAAGATTACGGGTAAAGAAAGACATGATGGTTTCAAACTGATGCAACAGATTGCCCTCCATGTCGGCGTCATTCACTTTGTCACGGAATTGCTTGCCGCCTATATTATTTCCTACAAAACAGATACATTTGGCCGTCATCACCGGCAGCCAACGCTGGGGGTATTTGCCAAACAACAGCATGGCTGCTACCGTCAAGTTTCCGTCCGGGCGGATAAAGCGCAGATTGCGCATCAGCTTGTTCAGGTTGTGGCCTTTGGCAATGGCACCGGCAATGTCATCGAGCGAAGTTTCGCGGAGCGCATCACCCACAATCCCTTTCTTTTCTAATACGAGTGAAAAGCGGTTTTGCAAGAATATCTTGAGGGTGTCTTCATCCAAATCGTCCAAAGTCGCATCTCTTACCACAGCTTCATCTGGAGCAAAGCTTCCACATTCGGACATCATTTCTGCTAATTCGGCATTATCAAAAACCTTGCGTTTGTCAGCTCCGTTTTTTATCCATACAATGCCTTTGTTGTCGTGGTAAGGTTTATTGTTTCCCTCTTTGATGGTGGCCACAACTACGCTTCCGCCCTCCACGCTTGCCGTATCAATGTCGAGCAAAATACTCGGGACTACATTTTCCGAAGCGATATTGCCGAGCATGTTGGTTGTTTCCTGCACCTCAGCATACGACAAGGGGTTAAATTCTCCCGTCTTGTCATTGATGCCAATCACAAGCTGACCGCCACGAAAGTTGCTCATGGCAACCAATTCGCAGCCTATATCGTATTTATCCAAGATACGTTCTTTGAACTGTACCTTGCTTACCTCACCACGGTTTCTTAGTTGCAATATATCTTCTGTTGTCATAATTATCAATTCTTTTTAATTGCTAATATACCATTAAATTTATTTTGTAGCGAAACTTGCTCCGCTTCGCTAAGGCTGGGTAGAGATAGGAATAATCTATGCTTAGCACGGCTACAAGCAACATAATATAAGCGATGATCATCTCCGGCTTTGTTTAAATCAGTTTTTAGCAAGAAATCCAAGGCTTTTTCTTTTTCTTCAAATACTAAAAGTACATTATCAAATTCCAATCCCTTGGATTTGTGAATTGTAAGATGACATGATTCTTCATTTTTATCTCGTATCCCTTTTGCAAAATCAAGATATGAGTTTGAGTACAGTTCTGCGGGTTTACCTTTGGTTATTTTAGGGAATGGCTTATTCTTTAATGAATTTATTATATCGTAAAAACTCATCAACATACCATCTCTGTATTCTTTTTCTCTCTGCAATATATTTAACAATTTATTGAAAGCACATTCTTTATCAGACAATCTTTTTTTATCCAGTCCAAATGCCTTAAACATATATTTCATAGCATCTTTCATTAGCATTGATTTTGCATTTTCAATTGCTATAAGGCAATTATAGACATATCTGGACCTTCCATTGTCATTAAAATCATGTAACAGATTAAGTAAATTTTCTTCACCGGAAAGTGAAAGGTTCAATTTTAGGGAATTGGCCGTTTGATTGCTCCAGCTAAGGGAAGTTAATTCTTCTTTACCACATAACATTTTAGCATGAAGATAATTATCTTTAGCTTCTCCAATAAAAATTGTGGGTACTCCAAAATCATCTTTCACCAATGACTTCTGCCTCAAGTCAGATCGTAACATATTTAGAAAGTTCAAAATAGACTGGGTACTTCGTCTATTATCCTCAATTCTATAGCATTTTAAATTAGGAGCTTTGAAAGAACTAATATTCTTTATATCACTTCCGGCAAAACGATAGATTGATTGTGCAGTATCACCTATTATGGTTACTTTTGTACCGGCAAACGCTAATTGCTGAAATATATAGTGTTGAATAGAATTAGTGTCTTGATATTCATCAATAAGCATAAATGGAAACTTGGCAACCAAAAAATCAATAATTGATGGATATTTTTGTATTAGCTTATATGAGAAATACAAAACATCGTCATGGTGCATCAGCCCATATTTTGCCCAAACATATTTTTTATAAGATATAACATTATCTATTTTAAAGCCACGAAGAGGAGATTTATTGTTAGCTGATGACTTTAATTCAACATTTCCGTTTATGAGTTGCCAATGATGTTTTTCAATAAATATCTTTAGTAATGAATATTCTTTAAATTTTGTAGCATAAAATTTCATCCTGGGAGATACAATGTCATTTAATATCTCATATCCCATTACAATCTCATCTTCGTGTCCGTCCAACTTATCTATCGCAAAGTTTTCTTCTTCAGCGATCAGATGAAAATATGGTTTAATGATTTGTGCGTATAAGAAGGCATGAATTGTGGATACTTCCAAACTATTGCTTTTATTACCCACACGTTTTTCTACATTCATGGCTGCTTTGTTCGTATATGTAATACAAACTACTTTGCTTGTAGGTCTCAGTACTCCGGATTCCAATATATGACGTATTTGACCTGTTATCCAAAACGTCTTTCCTGCACCTGGCCCAGCAAGGACACGAATAGAATAATTGGAATCTTGAACTTCGTCCGAATGTATAATTACTTCTTTAACAGCCATGATATTGCGTCTTTAATGTATGTAGGTACATTTATTTTTGCCTTTTCCTCGCTCGGTAAATCTAAGATTTTGTTTGCTAAATCTAAAGCATTCTCACCTTTGTTGACAGAGCTAAGATAACGAGCGGCAATCAAACCATCCCTTTTATCTGTGTCGTTCCATTTCTCATTTCCTGAATATATAGTAATTAGTTTTTCAGATTTGCATTTACTTTTTACTTCATCAAATGTTTTTGCATTCATCATTTCTTCTAATTCGTATGAATTTGCAATAGAATCAGTAAGAATATGTGGATTTGAACTATTTACGCGGGCTATTTCATATTCAAATGTTTTTCCGCTTGAATCCTGACTAAAGCAATGAATGTTGTCATGGTTTTCATACTTTGTGATAAATTTTTCCGAATGGTTATCATACTCATAATCTTTTGAGCCCTCGTATTCTATAGGCCAGCAAGAAGAATATGACTCCGAAGTATCTTTTTTTCTCCTTACTGGATCTCTGTCAGTAAGACAAGCAACACGAATAGGAAAAGCACCTTCCTCGATTTTGTCATAAAGTTTCAGAAAATATTCAAAGTATCTTCCCCCAATATTAACGATTATCGCTTGCTGTTTATGCCATTCCTTATCATAACCTAATAATTGAACAAATACAGGGATCAGAATTTGTTCTGCAAGTCCTTCAACAAAAAGGATTTTACCAGCAAATAACATATCTGCGCGAGTTGCATCTAAATATCGTTGTACAAACTTTTTTGCTTTTAAATCATCTGAATATATCTTGCGAGGATAATAAGCTGATATGTTATGGTTTGTATCCTTAAACAAGCAGCATAATTCATCCACTTTAACCTTTGCGGTTAAACTCGGAGAATGCGAAGTCATAAATACTTGTTTTACTTTATGGTCTAAAATGTTCTGACGAAGAAAATCAAGGAATTGATATTGCAATTCAGGATGTAAATGAGCTTCAGGCTCTTCTATTGCCAGAATTGAAAATGCTTTTGCATTTGTTGTCCCCATATAAGATACTTCTTTGTTAGATTGCATTTTCGCAAGCAATAAGGATATATATATAAGATTATTATATCCCAATCCATTATTTGCAATAGGAATATTTAATCCGATGGAAGTAGACACCAAAATGTTGAGTACACGTAGGAGTTGTTCTTCTGTCACATTACCATCGAAATTTAAATCACTTTCATTATAAAGTGCACCTGTGTCGTTTGCATATTTTATAATTGTATTTTTCCCATCTTCGATTCTTTTAATTAAAGACTCAATGTTTTTTTGAGTGCTCTCGTGAAACTCTTTCCTTTTCTCAAGTAAATCCTTATTGATTTCTTCTTCTGTTTTTCCGCTTGTCTTAATGTTATAATCCAAAAAATAGCCTAGAACATCGTGAAGTAACTCTGCTCGACCAGAATATATGTCTCCTTCAACATTACGAAGTGCTTCTACTTTTTGAAAATCTATTTTATGAATATCCTCAAATAAAACTTGTTGATGTAGATTTTCATTTCCTCCATAAATAGCATAAGTATATTTGCGGATGAATTTACTATCAATAATGCCCATCAGTTCCGAAACATTTTTTGCAGATGCCACACAGTCCTTATAAGATGAAATTTCGGTATCTGGTAAAAAAAACACGTATGTCATGCATGACTCTAATTGTGGGTCAAGAGAAACTGCGTAAGTTGAGAATAATGCCACATCGCTTGAATTGTTATCTTCATTTTCCGACATAGAAAAATACAAACTTATCTTTATTGATGGGGCATTGTCTTGCAAATCTTTCAATGAAACGCCTTGATAAAAATCCCATGCCGATAATTTCTTCTTTCTTTCCGTGTCAATGACAAGGGCTATCGCATCCAATAGAGTGCTTTTGCCTCCATTGTTATGACCCAAGATTACGTTTAGTCCATCTTTGAGTTCTATTGTAGCGTCCTTAAAACCTTTATATCCTAATATTTTAACCTTAGATATGTACATAAGTAAGTGTGTTTACTATTATTGCTTGTTATTTCAACTTAGCTAATACATCACCGAACTTGGCATAGTTCACCAACACGCCGTCGTCGAGGTCGAAGGCGATTTGCTTGTCTGCTACCACATGGAGGCGGTCGTGGTATTCACGGCACTCGTCAATCTGTTTGCCGATGTTGTCCAACTCTTTGCGTTCACGGGCGGAGAGGTTGGCGGCATTGGCCTGCATCTCGGCCTGTCGGGTCATCAGCCACTCGATATGGGGTAACAGATATTGGGTGCGCACTTTCTCGGCGGTGTAGGCATTCATGCGATGCATATAGACGATGCACTGGAAAGCCCCTTTCTTTGAACTGAAAAGCCAATAGATGGGACGGTTCTGGTACATCTTCTTGTGGTCTTTCCAAAAGTCTTTCGTGAAATAATCGTTGAGGTTCTTGCCCAAAGCGGTTTCCACGTAATTGAGGTTCTCCACCAGCCTGTCTTCCCCGAAGGCCACTGCCAGCCATTTCTTAAACAGCATGGGCACATTGTCCGTAAACTCCGAATCGGAGGGCATCAGTGGCAATATGCCGTCATCGTCTATTGCGAATCGGCTATTTGGAACAAGGGCTTCATACTCTTTCTGTCCGTCACCCTGATTGGCAAGGATTAATCCTTTGCGGTCAAGGCTGTAACGCCCCATTATGCAGCCCACGGCATACGAAATAAGCTGCTTAACGATTACATCATTATGCCAAACGATTTGTCCGTTCCCTATAGTGATTTCACCCTGTTGCAGGATGGTGATTTCCTCCGGCGGCACGTCGGGCGTCAGTTCGTCCTCCAGGCCGTATATCTCGATAAACTGGCGGTTCAGCTCCTCCTCGTTGGTATGAAGATGGAGGAATTGCTCCGTCCAATGCTCCCGGTAGGCATCCATCAGGTCGGACAGGCGGTGTGAACCTTCACCCTGCTCTTTGCTGAGGCGGACGAGTTCATTCTCTTGGAAGTCCCAGGAGGTTTCGTGGGAGTCCCAGTCGGATTTGCTAATGGAGATGTTTTGGGAGACGAGAGTAGATATTATTACATACTCTTCGTCATTTGGTTCTTTAAATGGAACTTTAAATACATCACCTATTTGAAAACTTATAGTAGGACATAACAGATAAATATAAGTCATCATTATTGACGTATTCATATAAGCCAATATAAACAATAGCTTATCGTCTGTAAAGCACATAGGACCATTTCCATCGAATATTGCACCTTGACATGAATATCTCGCACTAAATTTATTGGAACCAATTCTTGGAAATGTTATTCCTTTTTTAAAATAAAAAGATTGATTCCTAATATTTGATCCTTCATAGTTTTTAATTTCTTCTCCATTATTTCCCCAATTGATTAAATACTCGTTATTTCCATACCATCTTCTAAATGTCCCTCCTTTATTAAAAGGGAACCACTTTTTTTGAGATTGTTGAGCTTCTAAACAATTATTATAGCCTATACCTACTAAGTTATAACTTACTTCTTGCCAATATCGAAGAAACTTATCATTATTTCCTGAGTCCAAACCTTTTCCTGATTTAACACGTGTGCCTAATGCTCCTTTCTTAAACGCCTCTATCATCTTCTCACTCACCCAATACCCAATCGGGCATCCCGGAATCTTCTCGAAGTTCTGTTGGGAGACGTGGGGATAGTAGATGCGATTTCCTTCTTCAGAATAAGGCAGGGAAGTAACATCTTTTGTGTATTCCTTAAAGTTGTACTTAAAGTCATGGTTTGCCAATGTTTGCTCAAAGAGCATACGAAGGTGTTGTTGGTCGAACTCTTGGAACGTGCGTTCAATCAATCGGAAATACGTACCGTATGTCTCCTTGCTCTCTGCATTGACTATCACAGCTGATGATGCGCCAAAGTCCGCCCCAAAGACACCCCGACTGAGATGCAGGAGCGAGTCTATCGTTTGATGTTCTATGATTTGTTTTCTCAAACCCTCAAACGTGCTTAGGAACATCCACGATGGCGGTATGATAAAGCTATATCGTCCGTTCTTCTGCAAGAGTTGAGGCATCCTTTCCACAAAGACGGTTGCTAAATCCGCTTTTCCTTCCGGGTAATTCTTCTTCACATAGTTAGACAACACGGTATTCATGTTCCCACCACCCATATAGGGAGGATTCATCACCAATGCCGCATACTTATCCGTCAATGCCAGCACCAACTGTACCGCCTCGTTCTCTTCCCCCAATGAAGCTACCCATTCACGGGCTGCCGGAGAAAGGTGGAACTTCATGATGCTACCCAAGGTGTCGGCATCGGCCAGCGTTTTGTTGATAGCCTCTATATCATTTGCCAAACGGGTATCTGTCGGCAAAGGCAATCCGGCTTTGGGCATATCCAACACACGAGGCAGCGCATGACCGTCGGCAAAGCTCCTATCCTTTTGGCAAGCCTTCAACAGGAGGGCGAACATGGCCAGCTGCTTGGCACGGGTATCTATATCCACGCCCGTCAGGTTGTAGCGGAAAATATCCTCCACGGCACGGCGGCGGTTGTAACCCTCCTCGATATAGATTTGATAAAGTAGGTCGAAGCACTCGTTAAGGATATGGCCGGAACCGCAAGCAAGGTCGGCAACCTTCAAGTCGTGAATATCATCAAACTGATAGACAGCATTCGCAGGAATCGGTTCATCGGGTTCTACCAAATACTTCATACCCTCCTTGATGTCGGAATAAGGATTGTTGTCAAGGTAGATGCGGCCTACAGTGTTCTGCACCATGTACTTCACTATCCAGTTGGGCGTAAAGATTTGCGTGGCAGCGGGAATCTCGTCCGCTTCAAACTTCCCTTTCTTGGCAAACACTTCGTCTTTTCGCTCGGAAATGTAGAACTGGTAGAGCCAGCCGATAAGTTCCGGCGAACGATAGTCTTCATCCGAAAGGTAGTCGTCGGCATTGAGGCGGTCGATGAAGCCGTCATTCTTCAAGATGTTGCTGGGCAGCAGTAGTTCCGTATAATCCGCTATTTTGCCAAAGCACTTCGAGATAATCGGGTTGCTGTGGCAATACGCCACGATGAGCAAAGCAAACTGTTCGTCGGTCAAGGCATCGTCGAGCAGAAGGGTATCCAACTTCTGACGGCCGGCTTCGTCCATCTGCGGCATACGCCCTTGCCGTGCCTCAGTCACGATAACCGGGATGCGCACTTCGTCACTTTCATATTCCAGTACGGCAGGTATCAGCTCGTTCTTCACCATGATGCGGATGGCCACCAAACGGTTGAACCACGTATAGGCAGCTTCTTCCGCCACCTCGCGGAACGAGTGGCTTTGCAAACGCTGGTAAAGAGACATCCACTTGTGGTAAAAGTCCTCCGTCTGCACTTCTCCCATAAAGACGGCTCCACCGCCCAGCAGTTCAGGCTTCTCGGTTGCTGTGCCATCAGGCTGAAAGCCCAAAGCGGCAAGGCGTTGCACCACGCCGCTGAGTAATATATTGCGAGCTTCTGTTGCGAAGCGTTTGAGTTTATTGGTATCCATACGATTTTTCTTACTATGAAATTATAATGTCATTGTCACCACCGATGTATTTCATCAGTTTGTCTTTTAGTCCTTGCAAATATCGGTCGATGTCTGCCTCCGTGCGAAGAGGCGTGTTACAATGCGTATCAAGATGCACCACCTTACGCATACGGGGAACAGGGGGTTCTTGTACCTTGCCACCATTTCCTGCTGCTGGTTTTTCGTAAGGTTTTGTCGGTTGGGGCTTGGATATAGCGGCATTGATGCGTCCCGTCTGCTCCTCGTAGAAGTCCGTCACATTGGCGTTGGCTTGCAGGGCATAGAGGTTGTTTGTGCTTGTCTTGAGCATAATCGTGGCATCACGCCGGGCAAATTTGTCACGGCTCACGTTCACGCTCTTGGCATATTCTTCCAGTTCGTCAAACGCCTTGTTGTAGTTCGCTTTGATGGTGGCAATCAGCGCGTCCTTGCATTCATTCAATTTGCCGTTCAGGTTGCGCATCATCTTGTTGTAAGCCGGCATTCGTTCCCAGGGTTCTTCGTCCGTAATAATGCCTTTCAGGCGATTCAACGCTTCCGTTTGGTCATCTGGCAAGAAAGCGAAGTTGTCGCGATTGTCATCCAAGAACTTCGTTATCTTCTTGAACATTTCATACTGGTCATCCACAAAATGGCGTACCGTCTTGCACTTGTCGAACAGGACGGCGGCACTCTCATCAGCAGCGATAATGGTCTGGAAAAACTCTTTCGGGTCACGGATGGTCAGCCATTGCTCCATCAGCGAGATGGCTTCGTCAATTACTTTGGCGAAAGCATATCCGCTTATGGAATGATAGAGTTCACGGTAATTCTTCAACAAACTATTGAGCGCACTGTCGTTGGTTTCCTTGCAGTTGCGGAATAGCTCGGTGTAATCGTTGCTTCCTTTGACGGTGACGACATTGAAGATATGCTTCCATGCTTCGATAAAGGCGTTCAGTATATCCTGCGAAATGGCTTTGGCAGGCTCAATGGTAAAACGGTTGGATTCACGCACAATGTTCCGGGCCACTTCCTCACGGCTTACATTGGGATTGTTGTTGTAGTTGAAGGCATAGAGGTGGCGACGCACCAGCTCGTTTACTACATAAATGCTGCAACTGTCCGCCCATCCGTAAGGCACTTTGGCAAACTGGCGCACCACATCGGCCACGGTAACATCGTGGGGTGCACGGTCGAGATAGTCCTTCACCTTTTGTTCGGGTGTGGACAGAGAGGTTTCAAAGAAAGTGGCATCAACGGGACGAAGAATTTTCTGGGTAAGCTCATTGGAGGTCTTAGGGAACTCTGCACTGTTTACCAATGAGGCAAACCGATATAGGTTTTGCAGGTGGTGTTCCATAGCCGCCTTGTAGCGTTCCTTGTTCTTGGCCGTACCCAATACAGATTGAGGAATAATCTCATTGCCGGAGATAACCGGGCAGTTGTCGAGCAAATCGCGGAACTTGGGCTTGATGTCCTTGTTGTACATTTCTTTAGCACGGTCTTCAAACAGACGTTTGGTACGTTGCCGTTCCTCGCTGATAGCAGCCTCTCGCGCAAAACACTGTACCCGGCAATAGTCCAAGAAGTTCTGGCGTAGCTCCTGATTGTCCTTAAAGAGCGGATAGAGGAAGAACACCAAGTGATTGGGCTGGTTGGTGAAAGCAAACAGGTCAGGCGAATCGATGCTTGCGGTAGTGAGGAAGTCAACCACCACATCGGGATTGTTGGAAAGAATGTTCCTTCCATCCACATTGCCTCCTACATTGAAAGAACGGGTAGCAAAGGTTTCCTTGCTGGTGGAAGTGGAGAAGCCGAAATGGTCGTAGATGATTTTGTAAAGTTCCTCCGTATAGGTGTTACTGTCCACCTTTTGATTCTTGATAATTTGAGCCACCTTTGCTTCTTCTTCCGTATAGAATTCATAGATTTCAGCACCATTGTCTTTCTTGACCTTGCGTATCACCGACTTATCCATAAGGAACGAAAGCACTTGCGACACCTCTTCCTTGATGGCAGCCTTGTTGGCATCCATTTTGGTCATAAGCAATGTCACGATGTTGTCAATGGTGGCGGAAAAGCCCTGCTTGTCGCTGTCCGAAAGGTTGCAGACCATGAACAGCACATATACCACACGACGATAGAAAGCCTGCTTCTTCTCATCGTCGATCATGTCCAATGCCTGGCGTGCATTCGACATGGCATGCTGCCCAAGATGCTGCATAGAGCCTTGGAACATGGCACCAAAGAAACGGTCGAAGGGGATAAATTCACCCACCTCACACTCGGCGGTTTCCTTCGCTATGGAGAACGTGATGTTGAGCAAGGAACGCTCGTTTCCCTTTACCTGCTTGTCCACATAGTTCATGTTGACAAAGGAATCGAGCACCTTCATAATCAGCTGGAACTGATAAGGCACAAAGGGATAGAACGCCGCAAAATCTTTTTCGTTTTTGTAAGACTGGTAGGTGCCGGGCAGAACAAACTGCGCATCGAGCATGGCTTTATTCTTCTCATAGAGATTTTGCAGTTCTATTTCCGCATTGCCATTTTTCTCCAAGATGCGCTTCTGGGTGATGTATTCAGGACTTGTACCCTGCAAAGAGGCACGCACCTCGAAGCGTCCCAAGATTTTGCCCACCTCATCGTCGGGGTTGGTATCACTGCCACCTACGTTTTTCACCACATCTTCCAATGTCTGCTGGGCAGTACAAGAAATCCAGACTTGCGATTCGCACACTTCATCGAGCCGTTTTACAAGCGATTGGAGCTGAAGCAACAGGTCGCGGTGTTCGCCGATGAACTGGCTAACCTCGTCCACGAAGAACAGAACGCGGAGATTACGATTGGCCTTGCGGTCGATATATTCTTTCATCTCGGCGGCAAAGGCTTCCACCGAAATGTTGATGTCGTTGTTCTTGATGCGTTCACGAATCACGTCAATGGCAAGAGCCGGGTCAACCTCCTTGGCCATCTGCAAAGCCAAATCCAATTTGCTGGCGGCAAAGCGTGAGATGTTTCGTTCCCAATCGTAACCTCGATCCTTGACATATTCTTTGAACTCTTCAAACTTGCCGTCATCGTCAAGTGCTTTTTCCAAGTATTGAGCCATAGGGAGGTTGAAAGAGTTGTAACCCCGTTTTGCATTAAACTGGTTCCAGAAGATGGTGGTGAACGTGTTGGCACGATCCACGTTGGCATCATGTACATCGCCGATATTGAACATTACCATCTCAACGTCCGCCTTATTCTCGTACCAGTTCTGGAGGTCGCGCAAATCAGAAAGCGACACACCGGCAATTTCAAGTACAGAAGTATCTTTATCGCCGAGCAACATTTGCTGGGTGGCGTCAATCAGGCGGTCAAAAGCCTTTTTGCTATACTTGCCCGACAGGCAATAGCTGGTATATTTCAAGAAGTGGGACTTTCCTGAGCCATAGTAACCATTTATCCAAATGCCGACATGGCTGCCTTGATTCAACCTGATGTTGGTCAGTATATTGAATAGGTTGACTATAATCTCTTGCGTAAACACATATTCCTCGATTTCAGTGTGTACTGTTTCTTCGCTCAAATCGGATGCGGAAACGGCGGGATTCACTTTCCGGTCAAGTCCTCTTTCATATAAATCTTTGAACTTCATATCAAATCGGTGTTTATTTGTTGACTAATAAAGTGGCACGATAAGTGTGCGCATCTTCTAACATATCGAACAGCGAGAAGGAATTGCCTTCCTGATGCCCTGGATAGAATAGGATGATTTTGTACCGCGACGTGTCGTTGTACTTCTCATAACGGGTAAGGAATACATTGGTTCGCAGATAAGGGAACATCTTTCCTATTCCATAAATAAAAATATAGGGTTTGTTCAACCCGTCGTTTATCCGGAGATATTCATCTATGCGGTCGTGTACATAGCTGATGAAGTTATCCGAATTGGCCTCGTTGGTCAGTTCGGTGGTAACCATATCAGGTTGCGTCTTGTCATCCTCCAACGTAACATCAAACAAGGATTCAGAACCGAATGTTTCCGCTTTCAGATAATCGCAAAACACTTGGAACAAATCCAACAACATGGCATTGACAAAGCTGGTGGGGCGTTCCAAGTTTTGCTTGAAAACGACCAACTGCCGCCGCATCTCATATTCCTTTTTGGCAGGATACTGGTATATATAGTAGTTATAGAAGATGTTTCCATTCTTCACGTTCTGAAACTCAGGACTGTTAAGATAGTCATATAGTTCCTGTATGGACATGCTGCTCATGACAACTGCGTTTTTATGTTATTTACTTCATAGGGGTAAAGCAAACAGGCTTCCAAAAACCAATCTTCACCGCTACGCACATAATATTCAAAGTCAGACGCCTCAAGATGAAGTGGCTGAAGCTCATCGGTCTTTTCTTGCAATAAACCGGCCTGACGCAAGATGGTCAGATATTGACTGGCACATTTGTCCTTGGTTTTTTCAGTCCAGCTATCCACAAACGCATCCCGTGACGACAGTTCACTGAACTCCATCATAATGTCATTTTTATGAAGGGTCTGGTCAACGGAGTTCCATCGCTTGACGGTTACGTTAAAGTGGAAGTCGAAAACCAACTTATATGCCTTTAATATGGCATAAAGCAATCCGGCACGTTGGGCAGCTTCTCCCATAGTGACAAATTTCGTCCAAAAAGAAAGTGGAACGGCATTATATCTACGCTTAAATTCGGTGATAAATGTTTGACGTGCTTTTTGGGAATTTACTTGCAGAAGGCGATTGTTCAGCACCTCTTCTTTAAGCAAACTCTCCACATTCTCATCCATCAACAAAGGCAAAATGCGCATGAACTCGTTATAGAGAAAAGCGCATCCTGTAATAGCTGCCGTATAGGGGCTTTTAATTTTCTTCTCCATATACGTTCTCTATTTAACAGCTATGCAACAGATCTTTTATATCAACCTCCAGCACTTCCGCTATTTTCTTTAATGTATGAAGATCTGGTTGTGACGTATTGGTGCACCATTTGGAAACAGTTGTCTGATCCTTTCCCAAAGTCTCGGCCAACCATTTTCCCGTTTTCTTCTTTTCTGCAAGAACTATCTTCAGTCGATTGATATCTTCCATTTTTATTTCTTATTTATTAGCGTTGAACGCAAAATTAAAGAATTCTTTGGGATACACAAAGAATTAAGCGCATATTTTATTCTTTCTGATACATATTATTTTGTGGTTTCTTGCAAAGCAACTTCATTGACATTATTTTCAGCAAAAAAGATCAATAGAATGCTTTGAGAAATCGTCACTGTGTATCTGTCTAAAGACTTGGAATACTTTTTTGATGCTAATTTTGGTAGCTTCTGTTTTCTAAAAAACTATCAGACAACTATATGTTTCTCAAAAAAAACGAATCAAATTTTGTTCAACAACCAGTAGGTTGACATCCATGCATCCGTATAGCTACACATTTCCTCGTTATACGGAAAATATATCATAAGATGGTGCGCAATCTCACTCAATTCCTGCTCCTTAATGCCAATCAAAATCTGTTTTGTCATAATCTGTAAAATCAGTTGTTACTATTCAAACTTCATCATATCCGCCAACTGGACAAAATAATCGTTTGACCAGATGTCGAGTTCCTTAGGGTTCCTGACAAATGGAAGGACATCGCTCTTTACCTGATTGATGTTCGCTGACGCCAATCTGTCTTTCAATTGAGCCATGAACGCCTCCTGCGTAATTTCTTCATTGTAGAACTGACGGACACGTTCTGCGAGATGGGCAAAATCAAGAGGCACATTGTGCCGGACATACCATTCAAAATCATACCAGTCACGACCTTTCACCCTGTTTTTCCAACCCCTGTACCCCAATGCGTGCATCTTCCCGACAAACAAATCCGGCAAAGTAAAACAGCGTGTCATGAAGGAGTGAGGCTGCAAAAGCAGCTTTTGCTCCGTCTTGAAATTCAACGGGGGCTGAGTATCAACCTCAATTTTGATTTTTATGGATTTATCGGTCTGGAAAGACACGTCATATACATCCGTATTATCTTTCAGGAAAGCGGATTCCACCTTACCAAAACTCTTTTTGTCTCTCTTTTTAATCTCCACCTCACGACCGACAATGGCAAATTCATCTATTATCGGCTGGAAGTATTTCGCGAAATCGAACTTGTCTTCGGGAGCCATTTCTTCAGCAATTTAAGTAAAGTACGGATTGAATCGGCCTTTTTTCCTACCTTGACGTATTCCTCAAATATCCCGACATTCATCCGCATAAAATCCTCCCGTTCCATCCGGATATCCTCTTCCAGATAAATTTCGGCATCTTTCAGATAACGCAAATTCACTTTTGAAGAATTGGCAATCAGATCACACAGAGCCTTTTCCGGCGTAGCCATCACAAACGCATAGTCCTCTTTCTTGATGCTTGTCAGCCCAACAGAAAATGCAGACTTCGAGATATGTGTATACTCGAACCTGCCGAATGGCGTATCAAAGTTCTTGGCATACTTCAAAGTCATGGACTGTTTGGTGTAAACCTCTTCCGGAATCAGCCCATAATATCGCAGAGCCGATGACATGGAAACATACGAGGGGGCATACAGATGATTGGCGATCAATTCTGTCGAAAGGGTTTTCCCCGTTATGTCGGGACTGCACACATAAAGCCCTTTCTTGAGGCGTATTATCTGTTTGTCACGCTCAAGCAACCTGAGTTTCTGGCTTCCGCCCCTGATATGAGGGAACAGGGATTCCAAAACGGAAGCTGTAACAGGGATATTTCCTAATTGTCGCAATGGATTGTTCATGGCACAAAAGTAGAAATTATTTTAATATCAAAGTATATTAAATATATTTTTCTATGCAAAATATTACTATTTATGCAGCCATGATTTTTAGTGGCGCGAGATATGGGCAGAATCTTGCAGATATGGGTTCCGCATATACCTTCCTTGAAGTATAGATCCATCGCTTTCTCTTGATAAAGCTCCCGTTTGAGTGAATGTTTGATTCGCATTTGTTTTTTGATTTTGCGAGTCAACTTTTTTCAGGGAATGACACATACTATTTTTGCAGTGCTTATATTTTCTTGTGATTTATATCGATAAGTTTTGCCTATCAAAGACAGAAGAAAAACGTTCCTGATCGCTTTTCGCAATTCCCAATTTTGTGGCTAATGCTCTCCATTCCTTGACGGCATTCAGTACTTTACTAATGATTTGCTGAGCAATATGCTTCTGTAGCATATATTCCTCACACGAATTTAACAATTCATTCAAATCCGATTTATTGGTATAGCTGTTGATTAACAGACTCTGATACTCATTCAGCGTTGGATTCATATCGTAAGCCGGAGCCAAAGTCCATCCCTTGGATGTCAGAAGGAAACCATGATTACGAAAATGGTCATCCGTATTACCAATGCAGATATTGAATGCAACTCTGCGATACAGTTCTTGCAGATTATCCTCCACGTTGGTACAGTTCTGAAGTATGAAATCGACAATATCCAGATAGCCATGGCCGGTATTGGCATTGTCACCATCATTCAAGCCCAAAAGAGTCATGGCTGAAGCAAAGTGTATGCGCTTACCGTCTTCCTTCCTGTCAAATCGTCGGGAAAGCAATGTATGGTATTTGTCGTTTGTGAAGATTACTCTTGTCTCTGCGGCGTGTATGCCGGCCTTCTTTGCCAATAGGTGTGAGAAATGTTCCCAAAGCCCAGTATCATAATCATCTTTGCGTGACGGAAACTTTGCTATATGCAGGATCTTGTTCTCGTCAATTACGCTTGCCTTTGGACGCGCCCCGCCAAGGGATGAACCCGGTTGTACAAGCTGTTCGATCCAACGTCTTTCAGGCAGGTGGTTCTCCTCTTCACTTTTTTCAATCTCAGAACTGGCAGCAATTAGTTCTCGGATATCGGTTATTGGTGGAATTCTCAGAACTTCACTTGCATTGATATATTCTCCGTCCAAGGAGTCCTTAAAACGGAGCCCACCCATGCGGGAGTAGTCTTCGATTCCGACAAGATAGTCAAAGGATGAAAGACGGCGGACAGGACGCTTCTCCTCTTTTGCCAGAATCTGTTCCCTGCGATTTATCAATGTGCGTCCCCATCTGTCCGGGAGGGCATCAGAAAAACATCCGAAAATATCCTTGCCAGGAGCTGTATATTGCTGCCCTGGATAGTTGTTCAAGTCATCACTCAGAAACAAGTTGCCATAGTCCCTTAGCCAGTCATCACTATAGCAAAATCCATAACTGTCTGAGCCACGAAGTGATTCATAGCTCAGTTCTCCGATCAGCCTTGGTTCTTTAAGCCAATCAAAATCAGCAAACACATATAGTCGTTTCATGGCTTATTCTTTTTTGGATGCTCTCTCTCGCTTTTTCAAACTCAAATCCTGTAAAGCCTTTCCCATTGCGTCTTCTTTGGCAAGCAGAAGTATATCATCATCCAGTTGAAGCGCATAGAGAACTCTGAGATAAATGCCGATAGCTACTGTCGGTACACCCTTTTCAATCCGGCCAACCGTAAGTGGTGAGCAGGTTGCGCGTTCGGCAACCTGAGCCATGCTGAGATTCCTGCGCAGCCTAGCCAGTTTGATCTGCTCACCCACTATCTGCATCTTCTGCTCCAGTTTTCTTGGCAACTTGGTGCCCATTGTATTTTTTGCCATATTCAACATATCATATAATATGCAAATGTACTACTTTTTATCTATTTAATGATGTATTATAGGTGAAAAATCGCAAGAATAGAAGATATGATATTTAAGCGCTACTACATTTTTTCAAGCGAATAAATCGAATTCGTCTCACTTTTTCTAGCGAATCAGACTTCTTTAAACACTTTTCCATCAAAATTGAGGCTCGAAATCTACACTTTTCCATGAAATCATCAACTTTACTTTATCCCCGTATTCATATATACGCCAATTAAAGTAAAGTCAAAATAAGGGAAGAAAAGAGATGGCTTCGCCAAAAACAGAGCATCCGATTTGCCGAAACCTACCAATGATAAAGCCTGTTTTTTCTTTTGGCTGCAAAATCTTCGTGACTGCATCTTGCTTTTAGTTGACATCAGTTGGTGAAAATCCCACTTATTTTCGTACCTTCGCAACGGATAGAAAACAGGTGGACTTCGGACGGAAAAAGGAAGTTTTCCCGTTGGTTCTGATTCAAGTGAAAAGTGCGGCAAAACGGACGGTTTTGGGCCTGAAAAACAAGCGAGAAAAGCTTTTTATCGTTTAATAGGAAAAGATGATATGAAGCAAACTGCGGAGCCAATAGTGCAAAAATGTCAGTGCAAACGTATATTCGGTTTACACTTTGGCTCTTTACTGCGAAAACTCATAGTGCAACCTTTGAGTGTTAACGTCGGTGGCGATTTTGAACTTTACATTTTTCAAGCGAATAACACCTATCATCCCACACTTTTTCCAAGGAATCAGACACCTTTTATATGAACGAAATAGAGATGTTAGAAAGAAAATGATTGAAAGATGAAGTTTAGTTTAGACAGAATAATTATTAAAAACAGATCTCCGTTTCAAAATAACATAGATCTATCGTTTAAAGAAAATGGAATCATTGTGCTTACATCAGTAAACGGAAAAGGTAAGACAACGCTACTCTCATATATTATGGATGCATGGGTTGAGTTGACCCGAAACATCTATTCCAATACGTACAAAGACAAAGAAAATTCCTATTATCGAATTTCTTCTTCTTTGTTTGACATAGACTCTTCCAAGCCGTCTATGGTTTATATACGTTTCAAGAATGGGGATAAACATATCGATTATATAGATATTCGAAACAAATGTACCAATGAAGATTATTTGTCAATGGTACCGTTTGAAGACAGAATACCTTTTGAAAAGTTTTCAAAAGAACTAAATGAAAGAGGTTTAACAAAAAAAGTATCGTCAACGATAAAGTCATCTGAGATTAAAGATATATTCAACAAAAATGTAGTAATCTATTTCCCATCTTATAGATACGAAGTTCCAAACTATTTAAACGATCCCTATAACGTAAAACTATCTTTTAATGTAAGGAGTCGTTTCAGTAATGAATTACCGAATCCAATCGAAGTTATTACCGGAATAAATAGTCTTGTAAATTGGATTTTGGATGTCGTTATAGACGGAGAGTTATATAAACAAACTCAGGTAATTGGTGGAAAAAATATTAATATCACTCCGGAAAACAAAATATGGATAAGTCTACAGCAAATTTTAAGAGAAGCTTTATCATCAAAATTCCCTGATGGGAATGTGCGCTTTGCCGTTGGTAAAAGGAATAAAGGAGCTTCAAGAGTATCTGTAGTCAAAGTGGACGATTCTGTTGAATTATGCCCTACAATCTTCAATCTCTCGACAGGGGAGCTTGCATTAATTTGCATATTTGCTGAAATATTGCGACAAGGTGACAATCTATTCAACGGGGTGACAAATGAAGGTATTCAAGGTATTGTATTGGTTGACGAGATAGATAAACACCTACATATAAAATTACAGAAAGAATCTCTTCCAAAATTGTTGAAGGCATTCCCGAATGTCCAATTTGTATTAAGTAGTCATTCTCCATTTATGAATATGGGATTAGCAGATGAATGTCTAGAACGGAGTACAATCATTGATTTTGACAATGGTGGAATTAACGTAGCCCCTACGAATAATGCCGTATATCAAGAAGCTTACGAAGTGTTTCTAAAAGAACGAAATGACTATGCAACAAAGCTTGCCTCTTTACACAATGAGATGAGCATGTTGACTCGACCAATCGTTATTACCGAGGGGAAAACAGATTTGAAACACATATTAAAAGCTATGGAAAAACTTGGTATCGAAAGACGTTTTGATATATTACGACCAGAGGACCAACCTGATGGATGGTCTAATGTCGACTCGCTTATTAACAACATTTCGAAAACAAGAGTCATTGGACAACCACACAAAGTAATAGCAATTTTTGATAGGGATATACCAAAATTGGTTTCGCAGTATCCAGATCCCTACAAACAACTTGACAACAACGTATTTGCATTTTGTATTCCATGCCCAGAATCGAGGAAAAAAGAAGGAAGAACCAATATTTCTATTGAATATTTATATTCGGATGACGAAATTCATGCTTTACTTCCGAATAACACACGTTTGTTTTTTGGCAGTGAATTTAAAAATGATAGTACACGACAATGCATATCAGATCCTTCATTACGATTGAACGATAAAAACGGCGCAGGAGAGGATCGAATTATTGAGAATAATGGAGGACAAGCCGTTTATGATACTCAATATGTAAACCATTTAGCAAAAAAGAATGAATTTGCAGATGCTATTCAAAATGACTATATAGAAATATCTAAAGAATCATGGGAGAACTTCCGCCCAATAATTGATATTATAAATTCAATAATTGATGCTTAGTCTGCTCCATATTGATATATACACCTTCAATAAGAAGTTCCAGAAGGAATAAACCGAATTAAACAAACAATGAACGCCTATCCCGAACAGGAGTAGGCGTTTCTAATATAGAGATAGAACTGGCTGGCAACAATTCATACATAACGATAAGATAGAAAAATACAAGCCTAAATTGTGTTTGATTGCACATTACGAAACCTCTGCAAAAGTCAAAATCGCAAGGGAAAGTCAAAATCAGCGGTTCTGATTATCAATAAGTTCTGTTATTTAGTTTTAATTTTGCAGAAGTCTCATTACATTAAAATACCTGTAAAAACAAGATAGTTTGTTTTATCACTAATCTTTGCATAACCAATTATGGATAACCCTCAGGCTATATTAAGCCTGAGGGCAGATTCAATATGGCAAACTCACATATGAGAATATCAGAAAACCTTTTCATATGTTTCTGCTTGCTGATAAGATAGGAACTATTCTAATATCTCCATACATTTGAGACAATCAAATCGGATATTTTTCCGATTAGCTCAATCTAATGATTTGTAAATTATGGTATAACCTTTACTTTATCCCCGTACTCATATATACGCCAATTAAAGTAAAGTCAGAACTAAGGGAAGAAAAGAGTAAAGCCAAGCCTTTGTCTTGATTGAAATCAGAGTGGAACACAGAACGTTTCCGCCGCCTATGGCGGCAGAAACGTTTTTAGTTACCTTTGCTGTAGGCATAAGAAGCAAGCCGTTTTTTTCTTGGGTTTTCAATCCCACAAAAGAGTATGGCTCCTTGTCCTGCGAATCGAAGATTGGTCGTCAGAGGCCGTATAGAAGAATGCTCATCGACAGGACATGGCTTATGCCATTTATCCATCAACAAGAGTAACGATATTACCATGGCAAAGAAAGCAAAAAAAGTCAAGACCGCCAAAGGTGCGGAACTTCGGATAGTTAATCCCGATGCGGCGGGGATAGACATCGCGGACGGTATCATGCAAGTTTGCGTCCCTGCCGACCGATCCAAGGACAACAACCGCGCGTTCGGAGCATATACATCCGACCTGCATGCCATCTCGGCATGGCTCAGGGAGTGCGGCATAAAGACAGTCGCAATGGAATCCACCGGGGTTTACTGGATACCGCTGTTCTGCCGCCTTCAGGAAGACGGACTGGATGTCGTATTGACCAACGCAAGGGACGTGAAGAACATAACGGAGAGGAAAACCGACGAGTCGGATGCCGAATGGCTGATGTTGCTGCACCAGTACGGGTTGCTCAAGGCAAGTTTCCAACCGCACAACGACGCCAAACGGATGAGGACACTCACCCGTCACCGTGACACCCTCTCGCGTGAGGCCTCAAGCATAGTCCTGCGTATGCAGAAAGCCATGCAGCAGATGAACATAAAACTTACGCTTGTCCTGTCTGACATTACGGGAAAATCCGGCATACGTATCATCGAGGCCATTCTTGCAGGTGAACGTGACCCCAAGAGACTTGCGGACCTGGCTGACATCCAGTGCAAGACTCCGAAAGAGGAAATAGCCAAGGCACTTGAGGGCAACTGGGAAGAAGACCTCATGTTTGTCCTCAGGCAAAACTATGATACTTTCAAACATTATTGTACCCAACTTGGCGAGTGCGATGCAGAACTGGAGAAACTCATGGAAAACTACCGTGCGGAGGTTGCCAAAGTGGAAGATACTTCATATAGCCCGGCAAAAAAACGCCGCGATTATAAAAAGACCAGGCATACCGTGGGCTTCGACGTGGAAAGGAAAGCATACGAAATGTGGGGAGTGAACGTTTTTGAGATACCGGGCATAAGCCACCTGACCGCACTTGAACTGATGAGTGAACTGGGGCACGACTTTACCCGGAAGTTCCCGTCTTCCAAACAGTTCTGCTGTTGGTGCAACATCTCACCGAACACCAAGATATCAGGAGGAAAAAGAATATCAAGCCACGTGCCACACCGTCGGAACAATGTCGGGTTGATTTTTAGAAGTATCGCTTCTTCGCTCGCCAATGCGAAGAACCAATTGGGGAACTTCTACCGCAGAATACGTTCACGGGCCGGAGGTAAAGCCGCAGTCATTGCCACTGCCCACAAGGTAGCCGAGATATTCTTTGCCATGGTTGCAAACCAAACAACTTATAATCCGGAAAGAGTAGGTATAGACGAGAAAGTATTACTCGGTAAATAAGTGGTGATTACCAACGATTAGCATATATCATCAATGATTATTAAGGCGTTCATTTTGAGCGCCTTTCTTTTTAGCCCTATAAGCGATGGTTATCGTTTATAGGGCTTTCTCAGCTCATTTTTGTACCGTATTTGTTGCTCGCTTGTTACTCTCCGATTTTAGGTCGGAAAGGTCGTGGACACACTGGTACGTCATGGTACGTGGTAGTACGCGATGAAACAGATTTGGCGAAATAAACGGATAAATAATGAGTAGTAAAATCGACATTCAGAAAAGATGTAAGTGGTGCAGTGTTATTTTCACAGCCCATAAGACAACCACAGAGTATTGTTCACACCGATGTGCTAACCTTGCCTACAAAGACAGGGTCAGGAAACAGCGCATTGAAAGTCTGCAACACGAATTAGGGAAAAGCATAAAGACACATCCTAATTTGAACAAGGAGTATCTTACTCCGTCAGAAGTAGCCGTGTTATTAAACATTGGCCGTACTTCTATATATCGCTATATCCGCAATGGAGTAATCAAGGTAATCCGATTTGAAAGAAAAACCCTTGTTCGCAGAGCTGATATAGAAGATATGACAGTCTTTATTGTTCCAGAAACAGAGAACAAACAGTTAAAAGAAAAAGCCCCTATCACCGACTTCTACACTACAGCAGAAGTGAAAGAGAAATACCATGTAAACGAGTCATGGATATTTGTGGTAGCCAAGAAGAACAACATTCCTCGCACTTTCAATCGTGGCAAGACCTACTGGAGCAAGAAGCACGTGGATGCTTACTTCGCTAAGAAAGCCCCGAATCCCGACATTACAGAATGGTATAGTACACAAGAAATGCAGGAAAAATTTGGCATGACCTTATCCGCTATCTACACTTTCGTTTCTAAGAATGCCATTCCAAAGAAGAAAGAAGGTATCATGGTGTATTATTCCAAGAAACATGTCGATATAGCCAAAGGAGTGGTAGCACCCGAAGAACCTCTGTATTATACGGTAGCCGAAGCTATAGAGAAGTTCAATCTTACCCGTGACCAACTCTATCATTATGCGAAATATCATAATATCCCAAAGGTCAAGAAGGGCAAATACATACTTATCTCCAAACCTGAATTGGATAAGCTACTTGCAGCCCCAAAGATTGAATAAGTTATTTATCGGTGAATGTTGTCACCATTGAATCACCTTATTCCTTTGCACCAAACAAATGTAAAACTCTAAATATTAATCAGTATGACACACACGTGTACAAAAGTAACAGTTCGCCAAAGAGCGATTCGGAATAATCGCATCTCTTTGTATCTGGATTATTATCCGGCAGTTCGTAACCCCGAAACCATGCAGATGAGCCGTCGGGAATATCTCGGCATCTACATCTATGCCCATCCTAAAAATGAAATGGAACGGGAATTCAACAACGATATGCTAAACAAGGCAGAGGCTATCCGTTGTATCAGAGTGCAATCGCTCATCAATGAAGAGTTCGGTTTCTTAGACAAGACCAAACAGAAAGCCGACTTTCTCGCCTACTTCAAAAAGATGTGCCGAAGCAAAGACCAGAAATGGATGTTTGTCTATCAGCATTTCTACAACTTCGTCAAAGGGCAATGTACCTTCGGCGAAGTGAATGTGGATTTATGTAAGAAGTTCCGTGAGTACCTGTTGAATGCCAAGCAGCTCAAACACAGCAATCGTCCCATATCTCTCAATTCGGCATCCAGCTACTACTCTACTTTCAGAGGATTGTTGAAGATTGCTTACCGAGACAAATGGCTTCGAGAAAACATCAATGACTATCTTGACAAGATTGAACCACAAGATGTGAAGAAAGAATACCTGACACTGGACGAAGTGAAACAACTTGCCGCCACTCCTTGCGACATCCCCGTTCTGAAAGCCGCCTCTTTGTTTGCTTGTATGACAGGTTTACGCATCAGCGATATTCTCAAGCTTCAATGGGAAGATTTTGCCATTGCTCCCGACCAAGGCTATTGCTTGCGTATCAGAACTCAGAAAACCCAAACGGAAGCGACACTCCCCATCAGTTACGAAGCCTACGAACTATGTGGTACGCCCGGCACAGGCAAAGTATTCAAGGACTTGAAACGGAGCATGATTAACTATCCGCTGAAGAACTGGCTCAAAAAGGCAGGAATAACGAAGCCGATAACCTTTCACGGATTTCGTCACTCCTACGCAGTTATCCAAATCTCTTTAGGCACAGATATTTACACAGTCTCAAAGATGCTAACCCACAAGAACGTTTCCACTACTCAAATCTACGCAGATTTAGTCAATGTAAAGAAACGAGAGACAGCCAATAAGATTTCACTGAAATAAATTACAGCTATGAAACGAGGAATCATAACAAACAACGGACATGGCATCCATATTTCTGATGGAGAAGTATGGATGACCGTTTGGGAGATTGCCGACTTGTTCTATACAACAGTTGGATCAATCAATTCTCGTTTAAAAGCAATATTGAAAGCCAATGTCTTAAAGAAGTATGACATCTGCCAATGTATAAAGTTGGAAAATGGGAATAGTGCCGATGTGTATAATCTCAACATGATTATAGCCCTATCCTATCAAATAGACACTGGACATTCTGTTGCATTCAGAAAATGGCTTATCAGTAAAGTTGCCTCCAAACAAAAGGGCATATCTCTCTTTATTCCTATAAGCGCAGCTAACATATACAATTGCTAATACTTTTGCTAAAAGTCCAACTTGGTTTTATTCTACGTTGGACTTTTCTTTTCTATTTTGGCACAGTTGACCTAGAATAATGCTACCTTTTGGTGACAAATGCTGCCACTTTCAGGGAAATGTATTTATACATCTTGCTAATGATATATATTTGCACACAAACGATTAGCATATATTATTATGAAGCAGAAAAAGATAGAACATATTACTTTGAATCTGATTGTTTTCGGGACAATAGCTATCATTGGTGTTTTAGCCCGCCAGACCGTACTTCACTATGGTTGGGATGAGTTCAGCAGCTACCTCATTTTAGTGGTATGCTCCATTATCATGGGAGCTATCTATCTCAATCTGCAAATGGTATTCAGTCAAATTCTTTCGCCAACAATAGAAAAGTGTTTTATGAGATTTGAGTGCTACCGCAATAAGGTTGTGGTAGTTGAAACTCCAATTGCACACGCTGAACTTGTCGAAAGTTCTATTATTTCGGAATCCTGCATTTCAGAACCAAAAATTGAAATAGAAACGACATCTGACACAACAGAAGAAGTTTCTATTTCATCGTGTTCCAAACTCAACGAAGAAGTGGCAGAGCTTCCAAAGGAAGAAGCCACACCTTCTACCATCAACAATATATCCATCGAAGAATCCAATCAGCCAACAGAATACGAGATATTCCGTGCCAACGCTATGGCTGAAAAAGAACGAGCATCGCAAGAAAAGTTAGATAAAGTTCTCTCATATACGAAACAGAACTTGGCTCTCTACCTTAGCGAAACTGATCTCAATCGTCTATGTGGATATATTACGGAATATTACTTATCAGATACTCTGCCTAAAGTTGAGCAGATAAAGGTTGATGCTCAATTAAAAACCATTGACATCATGCACTTTGGTTGGAATATAGGCAAGGCATTCGGTAAGCCACGCTTACTAACAGCTACATTTATAAAGAGAGTATTCGCTCACACTCTCCGTGATTCGGAAATATCCACCATTGAGCGCAAAATGTCACACACGGAATCTGAGTGTAGGATTAAATTAGACAAGAAGATTGCTTAATATCACTTGCCTAATATCTTTCTTAGTTCCTCTATACAAAGCTTACCTTTATGCAACATTGCATGGCAATTAGGACATACTGGAACAAAGCTATTCTCAGGGTCAATTTATGCGGTTCCCCTTTCCGGGTTGAAATGGGAACGATGTGGTGTACATGAATAAATCCTTTACCTAAGTCTCCATACACTTTGCCAAAATCCATTCCACAAACTTGACATATACATCCGTGTTTTTCAATACATTTTTTACGAGCAATAGGATTGCGTTCGTATCTATTGACTAATGCTTGCTGCAAAGAACCCTCATAATATTCTTCTGTGTATATTTTGTTCTGTTTATTGTCTAATAACCAGTATTTTCTTTGAGTATTAACCATATGTTTAGGAGTAATACCCAACCTATCACAAAATCCTAAATATTCATCTTCTAATGCCTGATTAAAAGCCCTTGTATGCCCAATAATACTATCAATAGCTGGAGATGTTTCTCTGCCGTTCTTCCCATTCTTTTTTACCAGATGTGTCAACAAATCATTATTTAGATACCCGACAAATCGACTTGGCGCAAAATGATATTGTCCTTCAGACTTATATACAACGAAATTTGTTCCATTAGCAATAAGACGAACTATATTTTTGTAGTTTTCCTCATTATCATCATTCAGATACGTGTCAACCCGACATAGGTTATTCATAAGTTCCGATATATCTCGGATAATTCTGCCTAATTTTCTCATAATATTCTTTGCACTATAGCGAACAGGTTATCGAGTTGAAAAAGATGGTAGCTGAACTCCAGCCACCGGCATCAGACAAACATGTGTTGGTTGAAATTGAGGATGCTTGCCGTATTATCAGAAAAGCCAAGCCTACCATTTATACATTGGTACGCAAAGGGCTGCTTCCTGCCTATAAAAAAGGCAAAAAACTCTATTTCTACGAAGACGAACTTCTGGCATGGATTGAGAATGGTCGAAGAAAAACTTCCGAGCAAACATACGAAGAGATGCTTGCCAATATGCAAGGCGGTGTCCGTCATAAGCCCAAATCATCCGTGAAACTTTAATCGGTGTGAATATGGATACGTATTCTATTAATCCGGCATCCATCATTGATGAAGCGGTTGATTTGAGTATGCGACTAACGGGTACTGATTTTCCTGTTAGCATATTCCCGACAAAAATCCAACGCATCATCAGCGAGGTTCACGAATGCCATAACTACCCAACCGACTACATTGCCACAGCTATCCTTACGGCAATAGCAGTCGGCATTGGCAACACGCATCTTGCCCAAATCAAACAAGGCTGGGTGGAAAGCCCTATCCTGTATATAGCATTGATTGGACGACCGGGAGCAAACAAGAGCCATCCGCTCAGCTTTGCCATGAAACCGTTTCTTGATTATGATTACAAACAGAATCAAGAATTTGAGAAAATGCTTGCCAAGTACAATGAGCTTATGAGCATGAGCCGCAAAGAACGTGCGGATAGTGGTGAAGAGCAATTCCCACAGGAACCAATTCGTAAACGCTTCTTGATTTCGGATGTAACGCCCGAAGGATTGAGCCTTATTCATGCGCAGAACAAACGAGGTTTATGCTTGTGGGCTGATGAATTGTCCGCTTGGTTCAAGAACTTCAACCGCTACAACAACGGTTCAGAAGAACAATTCTGGTTGTCAGTGTTCAGTGCCAAGACGACTATATCCGACCGCAAGAATGCCAAGAGTTCCATCTTCATCAAGCGACCGTATATTTCGGTTATCGGTACTATCCAAAAGAAAATTCTCAGTGAACTGGCTAAAGGCGAACGTTCCAGTAATGGATTCATTGACCGTATTCTGTTTGTGATGCCCAACCTGCAACAGAAAGCACGTTGGAACGACAAGGAACTGCCAGAGAATATCGAACAAGAATGGAATGCCATTATTGATAAGCTGATACAACAAGAGTATGCCCTCAATGAGTTTGGAGAGATAGAACCGCATATTCTTCTTTTCACGGAAGATGCCAAGAGACGGCTTTACGAATGGCAGCATCACTTCTCAGAGTTGTGCGACCGGGAGACAAACGACACAATCGTGAGTATCTATTGTAAGCTGGAGATATACATTATCCGTTTCTGCCTGATTATCCAATTAGCCCGATGGACTTGTGGAGAGTGTGATAAAACCTATATCGACTTGTTGACGGTAGAACGAGCCATCAAACTGACGGAGTACTTCAAAGAATCCGCATTGAGCGTTCAAAACATACTCAATGAAAATGCGCTCAACATCCAACAACAGGCGATAGTCAATCTGCTTCCTCTATCCTTTACAACAGCCCAAGCTATACAAATAGCCGAGCAGAACGGAATGAAGGAACGGACGTTTCAACGCTTTCTCAATGACAATATCGGGATACTGTTCCGCAAAGAGAAACATGGAGAATATTCAAAGATTAATCTGTGACATTTTTGTCGGTTTTGACACTTTCCAAGAGAAAACGACAATAACGACAAAAGTGACACACCAAAAAAGACACATACAATGAGTACACATAGATTCATATTAGAACCCTACAAAGGTATCAGCACTCGGCATTCTTGCCCGAACTGCCACCGCCAAAGATGTTTTTCAAAGTACATTGATACGGAGAAGCAAATCAAGTTCCCAGAGTACGTGGGACGTTGTGACCATGAGCAGAAATGCGGTTATCACTTCACGCCTCGTGATTACTTTGAGCAGAACCCGTCTGAAAAAGAAAAGTTTGCAGAAGATAGTTTCAGGAGTTATGTACCGATTAAGGAAGCACAACCTCTGGTCACATCCTACATTGATTTGGATATAGTCAACCAATCATTGCGTGGCTATCCTACGAACAAGTTGTTTCAATTTCTATCGGCTCAGTTCGGAGAAACAGAAACATTAAAGCTCATGAAGAGATACAAGGTCGGTACATCCAAGTATTGGGACGGTGCAACTGTATTCTGGCAAACGGACAATCAGAATAAAGTCCGCACGGGTAAGATAATGCTTTACAATCCCGAAACAGGTAAGCGGATAAAAGAACCGTACAATCATGTCACGTGGGTACACTCCGTACTGCACAAAGGCGATTACAATTTGAAGCAATGCTTCTTTGGTGAGCATCTGCTTCCTGAAGAAAAAAGCCGTCCTGTCGCACTGGTCGAAAGCGAGAAAACGGCAATTATCGCTTCCTACTATCTGCCGCAATTCCTATGGATAGCATCAGGGGGAAAGAACGGTTGCTTCAATGCCAATAGCCTATCCGCTCTGGCAGGAAGAAGCGTCGTATTATTTCCTGATTTGGGAGCGACCGACTATTGGCAGAGCAAAATCGGTCTGATGAAAAGTTACGGAATTGAGGTGCAGATGTTCGATTATCTGGAAGCCAACGCCACCGAAAACGAGCGGAAAGAGGGATACGACATAGCCGATTATCTGCTCAAAATGAAACCTGTTGAAGCTATCCTCCAACAGATGATAAGGATGAATCCTGCCTTGAAAACACTAATAAAAACATTCGATTTGAAACTCATTAGCATACAACAAGACACTCCGCAACCGAAGGTTTCACCACCCAAGAAACGAGGATTCAGACTTTGAACTCAAGGAGAGAAATTGAGACTTTTTACTGTAGCAAGTTAATGTCGGTGTATTACATTTCCCGACCACTTGCTCCTCAAAAAGTCTGAGGAGGCGGCTCCCGATGGTCACAAATTATTCACTAAAAACAATTCACATGGAAAAGAAATATACAATAACACTCCGTCTGTCATATCAACAACACGCATGGCTTGGTGCGCTTTGCAGACGGAGCAAGCAAACTCAAAGCGAAGTCATCCGTTCACTCATCGAGAATGGTTCGGTACGTGAACGAATCACGCAAGAGCATATCCACATCATCCGTCAACTGATTGGCGAAAGCACCAATCTTAACCAGTTGGCAAGACAGGCAAACACCTACGGTTTCTTTGCTGTTGCGGACAGATGCGAAGAAATGGCTCAACACATTAATCAACTTATAAAACGACTGAAAGATGATAGGTAAACAAACTAAAGGAACGTCATTCGGTGGTTGCGTCCGCTATGTCCTCAAAGAGGAAAAATCCAAGCTATTGGAGGCGGTAGGAGTAGAAGGTACACCCGAACAGATGGCAGAGCAATTTGAGTTACAAGCATTACTCAACGATAAGGTAAAGAATATTGTCGGACACACTTCGCTCAACTTCTCACCGGAAGATAGTGCAAGGCTAAAGTCCGATGACACCCTGATGCTGAGCATAGCGCACGACTATATGAAACTGATGGGTATTGAGAATACGCAATACATCATTGCTCGACATATCGACCGTGAGCATCCTCATTGCCATATCGTTTTCAACCGAGTGAATAATGACGGCAAGACGATTAGCGACAAGAATGACTTCCGCAGAAATGAGAAAGTTTGCAAAATGCTGACCGCCAAATATCGCTTGCACTTTGCCAATGGTAAAGACCATATCAAAGAGGAACGTTTGCGCCCCTATGATAAGGCAAAACATGAGATATACAAGGCATTGAAAGAAGAATTGCCCAAAACTCATAGTTGGGATGATTTGAAAGATGTGCTTGCCGACCGAGACATTGATATGAAATTCAAAGTCAGTAGGACTACACGAGAAATACAAGGTGTCAAGTTTGAGCATAACGGCTTTTCTTTCTCCGGTTCAAAAATAAGTCGAGAGTTCAGCTACCTGAATATCAACAACCGATTGGAAGAGAATGCTTGTGCATCCTTGTTAGAGTTTGCCAAACAGGAACCCGAACAGCAGAAAGAAGAGGTGCAACAAAACGTTTCCCATTCCGATAACAGCTTTGACTTCAGTCTCGGCTTGCTAAACGGAAGTTCATCCTACGATGCCACTGCCGCAGAAGAAGCAGAGTTCAATCGCCTGATGAAAAGAAAAAAGGCTAAGCGCAAGCGAGGCTTTCATTTATAATCCACTTTTTATTAACATCTTAAATTCAATTATTTATGATTCAAAAAGATTTAATTCTTGATTTCAATCTCTACTTGTGTGAGAAGTTTGGCTACAGAGAAAGCTGTAGCGTGATGCAAAATGCCAACGGCTTTTGTGTGGACATCCGTGAACGTGACTTAGACTGCTATATCCGCTTCTGGGAGTATAGCTGTGGAAGAGGCAACTTCCCCGACTGGTCTATCATCATTGTGCGTAGTAACTTCAAAAAGAACCAAGAAGAAAGCCTGAAAGACTTGGCTCGTTTCTTCAAGGAGTACATGCCACGCTACGGTTACAAATACCTATGTACCGAAGACGATGACTACAAGTATTATCAGACACTTGGCTTGAAGTGTATAATGGACGGTTTTTGTCCCAATTATGCACTTGCACTGAAGGATTTGAATGTCTGAGACATGGTTTTAGAAAAAGGAGGGGATTTTTCCTCTCCTTATTCCATTAGACCTCTAATTTGCTTATCAAAATCAGAATCAATTAATTGAGTCCGATTAAAAATATCATACTCCTGTTCTGCCTTTGCTTTTGCTTGAGCCGCTGAAATACGCCCTTTATCTGGCAAAATCTGATAATCCATAAACGACAAGAACTTAGTTACACTACCAGCGAATTGCTCCATATTGAATGTATTTCGACGCCTAATAATGTTTTCAATATAGTCAAAGAATGCCGATACAGCTAGTTCTAAATCCTTTATCTCTTTCTCTTGCAGATAGTTTTTGGCAACAATAACATCAGACTTCAATATGCGACCATTGGGAGAGTTCTTCCAAGTAGTCAACCCCATGTGTTCTTTGGTATGATCCGCATTATGATATACAATTTCAGCAGCTGTTTGTCCTATAATTGCATAATGGAAACAATTTTGAATCATCGCATAGAAATCATGTGTTGTTGGGGAGTTCTTGTCATAGTCTACGCTACACTCAGCGTATATATCCGTAATTTTCTGCCAAATCCTACGTTCACTTGCACGGATGGAACGAATTCTTTCAAGCAATTCTTGAAAGTAATCCTGTCCAAATACAGTTTCCCCTTGCTTCAAACGATCATCGTCAAGAACAAATCCCTTTTTAATGTATTCATTCAGAATTTTAGTAGCCCATTGGCGAAAGCGAGTGGCTTGTAAGGAATTTACACGATAACCTACTGAGATAACAGCATCCAGATTGTAAAATTGCGTATTGTATATTTTGCCATCTTCAGCAGTATGTGCAAATTTTGCACATACTGAATCTTGTTGTAACTCAGATGATTCAAATATATTTTTAAGATGCTTTGAGATAACAGTTCTATCTACACCAAAAAGCTGAGACATAGCTTTCTGCGTGCACCAAAGAGTTTCATCCCTGATGATTACTTGCACTTTCCCGCCTTCATCTGGGAGATTATATAATATAAATTGAATTTCTTGAGACATATTAAATCAATATTTTTGTTTATTAGGAATCACACCACGTACGCCACCTTTAGGGTTTTGCACATCTCCTTGATACCGAGGGATAATGTGCATATGTACATGGAAAACGGATTGTCCTGCTGCTTTATTCACATTAATTCCAATGTTATAACCGTCAGGGTTAAAACGATCATCAATTTTTCGTTTCACAAATTGAAGCATCACATTCATGGCTTCACGTTCGTGGTTGGTTAAGTCAAAATAATTAGCTACATGACGTTTAGGAATGATAAGAGCATGACCTGGCGAAACTGGATAACCATCATAGAAAGCAAGACAAGTGGCCGTTTCACAGATTATCTCCACTTTGCGAGACAACCTACAGAAAGGGCAAGTTTCTCCTTCTTTTCGCAATAGTTTATTGAAATGATTATATTGATAAAGTTCATAGCTACTGTTACTGGTCAAACTTAGGAATGGGAGTTTTACATTACATTGATAAGTGTACTGTTTGTAAATGGCATGAAGTCGGAAACCTTCTTCTACCAAGTCGCGTCGAACTGCAAAAAAAGCTGTTCCATTAGAAGATAGCAGATTGGTAACATTCATCAACACCTCTGCTTGAGCATAAGGTTCTAGAACATTCAAGACATAGTTGCAGATAATTGTATCGAACTTACCTTCAGGATAGTAGGGACGATAATAATAATCGTAGCCAATAATATTATAGCCCCTTTTAATTAGTTCATCGGTATCATATCCGAAGCCACATCCATAATCAAGAATACGTCCTTTCAACAAGTTGTGCTGTAAGAGATAACGAGTAGGAACAGATAAATCTGTCCGCTTAATGGCTGTGAGGTATGGATGGTTTATTATTTCAGGCTGCATAGTTATTAGTATTTCCATGATTCAAATCCCATATTGAGTGCGATTTGATTCATAGGAGTAAATGTTTGAAAAAAGCAATCTAATAAATGTTCTCTATCCATCATTGCTATATCTTGCGGAGTATAGCCAAGAGATAAATAATCTTCCAACAATTTTTCTTGTTTTCCCTTTCCAAGATTAATTTTTAAAGCCGCTTGATGAGCTTCAGCCAATTTAGGAAGATATAAATTCAAATCCGGTAGTTTATTGCTCTTTGAACTATTAATACTTGAATCAGTAGGCATGAGATTCCAAAGCAAATCATGAGAAACAAAACTCCAAGGGATAAAGTGGTCAAGGTCGTATTCACGTTCATCCAACAATCTGTCCGTATAGGGACATCTTACTTCTAATCCACTACATATAGCTGTATCCCAAAACTTTCTTTGAGCAGACAATGAGTTTCTTTCCTCTTTCTTTATAAGTTTGCTTGGAATATTTGGGACATTTGGATTACGAACTTGCAAGAAGTTTGTCAATCCCCAATAAGCGAACGAACTTAGTATATCGTAATTCTCTTGTAAATAGGTTAGCCATATTGGATTCAAATCTACCCACAATGTGCCATTCTCTTTTTTAAGTCTATATAAACAACCATTCTCGAAAGCTTGTGAACGTTTCACCATGTCCCGGTCATCTGAAGTATCTATCCATGGACGAAGAAAACGAAAAGGGACATTCAATTGAAGAAAATTAAGTTTCTTTCGGACATCTTTTCGTTGAATTAATGTTTGAAGTAAGTCCATTAATTCTCTTACTCCTATATTGATAGGAATATTATTCTCCTCTTGTAAAGTCAAAATTGTTTCATAAAGCGATTCTGACTTACCGAATGAAAGACGGAAATAATTAACAGGATACCAAGCATTAGTTACCATCAAAATCATTATATCCCACACATTCATTCTCGTCTTTCCTTGTTTCACATACAAATCAAGAATACCGAGGAACCAATAATATTTATAAGTAGCTACAGTCTTGTCAAATACCCGGTTGAGATGTCGTGTAGTTAGCGTATTGGATTGAGGAATAATCATAAATCACTTAGTTGTAAAATATTTGTTATATATATCCTCTCCCATACGTCGATATTGACTTGATTTATACTGTTTAATATTAAACCCATCTATTGACTTCAACTTATCACGATAACTATCTATTCCATTTAGCTGATTATTTTCTATTAACAATCTTATTAGATTTAGGACACCATTTATAAAAGTAACTGTAAGAACTCCCGATGAAGCTTTAGCACAATAAGGTTTCCATTCATAACTTTTCAAACATGATTTAAAAGCGGACATTACCTCATTAATCTCTTTAACACAAAATTTTATGTATTCATCTAGGAGAGCATAATTTTGACAGTTAGCTTCTAGTAACTCCTTTTTATTTTCATGATTCCAAATACTATAAAATGAATCATTTTTGTCCAAGTCAAACTTAATCAAAGGTTTTAATCCAAAACTAACGACAGAAGCCGTTTTAATTTTTCCTTTTTCATATGTATATAATTCTATCATATTTGCCAAAGCTCCATGTTCATTAAGCATATTAAGGATACGCTTACTAACTGCAATATTTGAAAATGGTTTTATTTGCATCTGTATCTCCTGTTGAATTAATTGTCCTACTTTTTTCTGATTAGAGTTTATTTCAAGAAATAAACCAGCTTCAAACTTTAATCTATTTTCTTTGCTTTCCGTTTTGGGGAAAATTATGCCTGTTACTAATAGATTCTGTATCTTCCTTAACCTCTTTATAGATTCTTCATATACATCATTCCCTTCGTGATATGCAAAAGTTCTATGTTGTCCATCTATTATTCCTATTATGTTACATTTATTTAGAATTTCAACATAAGCAGGAGTAACATTAGTGCGTTTGTTATCACCAACAAAATTACCATTTTCATCTATAACGATTTCTTCTCTTCTATTTTGGTCTTTATACATTCTAATATCATTCTCTGAAATAGTTGTAATAATGTTATTTATAAACACTCTTCTCTCAGAAGAAAGATATCGTCTCATACTAACGATTTTCTTAGCATCCAACATGCGTTGATAGTAACCGACATTCTCTTTCTTTCGCCACCCCTCTTGCCTTAAGACATAAGCTCGTTTTAATAAAGATTCCGCATCAATATAGAATGAGATAATTTTATATCCTTCTTTGAAAGAACTTCTTTCTTCTGGTAAAATATGTCCCGAAAAGCAACTTGTTGTACCAACACTTGAATTAAGAATATTATCTCCCCATTCATTTTCTTTGATGCCAAGAAAATCCATAAATTCATATCGAGCTGATAATTTAACGACACCTGTTAGACTTTTGAAATATTTCACAATATGATAATCGAAATAAATGACATTTAATACATTATCTTTATGTTCCTGCGAAATACTTTTTTTAGAACAGTATAATACTTTAACCCGCATCTGGTTAACAGTATATTTATTAGAGATACTGTTCTTATATATATCATTAAAACTATCAAATATCTTGTTGTCTATTAGATATTTAACGAATGCATGGATATCACTATTTATCTTATCATAAATAATCTTCTTTTTTAGTATATGCGGATCGCCAATCGTATATTCTGTAAGTAAAATTACATTTTCACAAATAAATATATCATCTAATTCACTAGTTCTCCCATCATATACAAATTCTTTCCCATCAATTCCTGATAAACGAGTAAAACCGATGCGGAACATTATATCCCGTATTTCTTTCATCTGATCTCGTTGTTCTTTCTTTCTCAATCTCTCTTCAGGAGACATGACTTTTCTTTTTCTTCTAGCAGATTTCTTATTCAAAGTCTTTTTCATAAAGATCAACTTTTATTGGGCTAATTATTTTCACTTTTGAATCCATGTAATTGCAATCCCTCAAATAAGAATGTGAGTTTGTCTTTGAATACATATATATTTCTATATTTAACATACTCAAATCAATACCACATTTAAAAGTAGGTATAATTCCATATTTCGATAGTGGTGGACGATTTGTATATGTAGAAATCATTCGGTAAAATTCGTCATCCAACTGTCTTCCAATAAAAGTATATTCAACTTTGATTTTTGAAGATATTGATGATTCTGTTCTTTGCACATATATTTTCAGATCATTTATTCCATAATCTTTTTCTATATTATTCAATAGTATTCGTCCGTATTTAAGAGCACGAAGATTCTGAATTGTAGTTTCAAATGCAACCTGATCCATTGTGTTCATATATGAGTAATACTCTTTCTTACCACTTTCAATCGTAGACTTAAGATAAGCTTCAAACATATTGATATATTGAGGGTTGATTTCTATTCCTAAATATGTTCGTTTCATATATGCAGATTGAGACATTACAGCACCGCTTCCTGCAAATGGATCAAACACTACATCTTCCTCGTCAGTGCTTATAGATATCATTGTAGCAACCATTTCTTTGGGCAGTGGACAAAAATGTCTTATATATTCAGTTCCCCACGATCCTTGTACTGGTATAGGGAACTCCCATATCTCATCTAATGCTTTTCCTTTAGGATTATATCGTTCAGGGTATTTCACCCACCATTTTTTCAGTTGTTGAGTGTCATAAATTCGAACTTGATCCTTATTGGTTTTATAATTATTTTGCTTAGAAAAGAATAATACATATTCAAATTTTCTTTGCATAAAACCTTTAGATGACCATGGAACAGTTTTATCCTTTTTCCAAATAATAATTTCTTGAAGTTTCCATCCTACACTATTTAATTTTTGGACCAAATCAAAAGGCAATGTAACTACAGCGTGATCTCGCTTAAAAGTATCTATCACAATCCATAATGTTCCATCATCTTTTGTAACAGTATATATCTGTGCAAATATTTCCTTTAGATCTTCTAAGTACTCTTCATATTTTTGCCCGAAACCGACCTGTCCTTCAACACCATAATCCTTCATATCAAAATACGGAGGCGAAGTTATTGTCGTTTGAACTTGTACACCTTCAGGGAGTATTTCTAACAAACAACGAGAATCTCCATTATAGACTTTATTCATAAAATTCCCTATATATAATTTCAGTTCTATTTAGTTGGCCTTATCAAGACCCTCACATCAACATCCAATAAATTTGCAATTTCTTGTAACTGTGCTATAGATGGTTGTGATTTATTAGAGCACCATCTTGAGATTGTGTTCTCCGATTTCCCAGTTTGTTCCGCTAACCATCTATTAGTTCGTTGCTTTTCAGCAAGTACCACTTTAATCCGATTCATCACTATTTGTTGATTATTCGACATCTATATTCAATTTATACTCGTTAAATTGTGAACAAAATTACATTTAATTTTCCACATAACCAAGCATTCTCAAAAAAGCTGTTCATATTCAAACAAATATAGTTATTGTAATATCACTAAACCATCACGATCTTTTTCAAAAATGATACTCCTAATATTTTCAACACCACAATCCTCAGATTATCAATGATATATATTCAAGTATTGAGATTATTTTGCTATTTTTGCAGCCTATATCTTCTAACTAAACAAGCAAGCAATAAGAGGTATGCATATATTTGAAGAATATCTGAATGATGAAAACTTAGAGAAACGTGAACGAGCCAAGCTTTGGCGAGCTTCTATTGGGTTACAAGCAGTTGATAACCTGTGTGTATCGAACTTCCTTATCGAAACAGCACGTAAACATATAGAAGGACTTATTTCTATGGATGAAGTTCACAAAATGATAAATGAACATTATGCACAAAAACGCAAGCAATCAAAACAAGATTGAATACTCACCTATCATAGTATTATCACTTTTCAGTTATTCGAAAATTTCGAATAACTGAAAAGCCTCAATACATCATAAAGGCTACAAGGGATATCCATAGCATTGTTATTTTACCGTTATAGCCCTTGCGAAAGCCTTGCAAGCCGGTCCTTCAACAATTCGCCATACTTTTCTTTTAATTCAGCACTTAGGAAAGAGCTTTTAATGACAGTCTCAAACTTGGGCAATAGTTTGATATACTTATTTATCAATCGTTCTACAATCACATTCTCTATACCCAACGTAGCTGCTGACCTGATAAAATCCTCTCTTTGAAGCTTTTTCTTCCGACCATTCAAGGTCAATGCCAGTTCTTCGTCATCCTTGGGATTGATGATAGCCGCATTTAGCAAATCGTAAGCAGGGGTTAAACGTATCTTATCCGCTACCTCATACAAAGAGAAGTTTTTCAAGTGCATGTCGTTATTTCCTGTCAACCAAGAGAAAAGCAGCAACTCGAAGAAATTGGTAACATCCATTTTAGGTAAAGACGAGTATTTCAAAACAGCCTTGCCGACACGTTCATAACTACTTTTGTATTTGTGTTCTGTTTGCCTTTCTGTCAGTTGGCACATATCTTCCATCGCTATCTTCTCTCCGGCAGAAGTCCTGTCAATCCGGCGGGTAAGATAGCATAGCGTATCATCTGCCATCCGCATCAGCGTATGAGGAACGACCTCAATACGTGCCACCTCTGCAAGGTGCATGGTTAAATCCTCAACCTCAGGCATCATTTCATATTGCGAGGTCTGTGGTTTACAAATATAACCGCCCCATAGCCCGACAATAGTCAATCTTTTACAGCCCTCATGTTCCTTCAAATGCAAGGATAATTTCGGCTGAACACCGGTCAAAGAGATTTGTTCTTGAATGATTTGCAGAGCAAGCTGATCAAGTTGTTCTGTCGTATAATCAAGAAGTGGCAATGTTGCTGTTCCGAAAAACTTCTTTATGCAAGCCGTGTGCATGTCCTTTTCCCCTTTTAAGAGCGGACGATAACAATATAAGCAATTACACATGGCTTCCCTCCTTTTCTTCCAAAGGAATGACGCTTACTGCTCCGATACAATCCTTGCAACATGTCAGCAACAACGCCATCCGGTCAAGAATACTGATGTCTGTATTCCGCAATGCAACATCCAACAACCATCCTTCTGGAATCAAACCGTCGAAAAATGGAAATAGCACAGGACTTGTATATGCTTCCTCCTGCAAAGGCAATGTCATGCTAACCTCCTTTGCCTTTTCAAGAGAAAGATATTCCGGCAAATAGCGGAACTCATATCCGGCATCGTTTTCAGTCAGAATACCTGCCAATTGGTCTTTGTAAAATATATGGGCTTGTCTCATTGATTACTGTTTTTTTGAGTGGCAACCATTTCATAATTGAAAAAGTCAAGGAGCTGGTTCACTTTATCGAGACGTAGCGTTTCCTTTCCTTGTTCAAGGTCTCGCACAAAGCGCAACCCCACACCCGACTTCAACGAAAGCTCTTCTTGCGTCAGATTATATTGCTTTCGCAACATTTTAACCGTAGTAGAAAGAATATTCATAGCATCATACTTTATACCTTTTCGGGTACAAAGTTAGCACAAATATTCGATATTATATCAGTATGGGTATAATTTATTGTTTCGCCACTACAATTATATCAAATGGGGTATAATTCAAGGAAGGTTGAGACGTTAATATTAAGGCTAAAACAAGTACAACACATATAGTTTTACACTTTTTCAAGCGAATAATTCAACTTCGTTACACTTTTTGCATCGGCAAATAACCAAATGAAAACAAAATCATAAAAAGAGAAAATATAAAGTCGTAAAATGAGTTAAATCAGTCACTTCAAAGCATTACTCCATTTTCTTTTTTCACTCGTATTTTCTCTTGTTATAATTATTTTTTCAGTTTTTTGTCCCCCATTTGCCCCTCAAGTCGCACACGGGAGACAAATTTATGTCCCTCAATGTAATTTGAAGACTTATTCCTATCAAATTAGGCAAAATCATAGACAATTATCATTTCATAAAGCTGTTTGGATCTCTTATTTGTGAATACATACAAATGTTATAATAATGATATACAGCTAAATACAAACAAAATATCTATAGATAAAGTTACTACAAATGATATTCCGTTTAGAATGTTAGAAAAATATTCTCGTTAATTATTTCAGCAACTCTAGAAGTTGTTATCAACGAACACCAAGTTTATTGAAATTATCCTCGATATGCTAATAGAATCTTACACCATTACTCTATAACTTATTATTTCGTTGTTGAATACTATTCTTGATCTCCACCTAATGAAACTGATGGAAGATATCTCATCCAATCCATCATATTAGAAAGATTTCTTATTCTTTCATCTATCGTAGGGAATTCTATTGCATCGAACAATGCCTGTTAGTTAGAATTTGATTAAGTCATATTTGAAATATCAGAATTATGCAAATTATCGGCACTATTTCGAATCAGTGCCAATAATTTGCATGTTACTGACTAACCAAACGGATTGCCAGATGTGCGTTAACACATGAAATATGACATTAGTCTACCTTCACCCTCTCCTCTTCCTGCCATTCAGCAAACGAGACAATCTCTTTGTATTGCTCAGCAGTCAGAGATGATCCGCCATCTTCACTACATTCGTATTCCCGGTAGCTCATAAACGGAGCCTTCCTCCTGATAGCCCATATAGTTATGGTATGAATAAGGAACCAACCTGACATAATCTTCTTCCTCAAGAATCTTCAGAAGCTTGTCGGCATCGTGGATTATTAATGGAACACCGGACTTATACAGAGCTGTGGCAACTTCAATGGCGAGACCGGCATTCGCAGAATAACTGTTGGAAACGACAATCACCCATCCTGACCGTTCTGTATCTGATGCAAAGATATTCAGGCGGGAAAGCCCCAGTTCTCCATAATGATCCTTGGCAAACCAGATGAAATCATCCGGACTATCAATATCGTACTGCTCATCAATTTTTGCAAACTTCATCCGATTATAATAAGCTACGCCATGCAATTCATTAGGGCCATAAGTCTGTTCAGTCTGGTTGTATTTACTGACAGGCAAATTTCTGTAGAACGACTCATACACTTCGTGCGCTATACGGAAATATTTGCAATATTGTCGTATTGTCATAGTCTCTAATGGAGGCACAGAACGTCCGTTCACGGAATCTTCCAAAGCTTTTATGGAAGTTTCCCTGTCTTTCGACTCAATCCTGAATCGCGGCTCTATCCTGTTAAAATCCTTCCGTGCTATCTTTCCTGTCCGTTGCTGATATGGAAGATTGCCGGCTACATATTCATTGAAGCCATCAGCATCGGCAATAACGGCATCCACCAGTCTGCGCAGATAGGCAAAAATACGGGTAATAGTTTCCCTGCTCCATTCATCGTTATAGTATTCATTATTATCCGAAACATACGAAGAATAATTTGAAACAACGAAACGGGTATATTTCCGGTCTGTAAACCGGATTGCTCTTCGCTCCATGTATATGGAAGCGACATGAAACCAGCGTGTTTCCATCGGGTTGAATGAATGCCAATCCCGAAAAAAATCTTCTTTATTTTCATACTTTCCCGAATTAAACCCATTCATAAGATGCTCGTTCTGGAAAACATATCCCATCTGATTGGATAATACTTTGGTTCCACCAATCTCTGCATCAATATTCGTATGTGAATCCAGACATCAATCCGGTTGTTGCTTATCAAGTCCCCATAGTCACTCGCAAAGGCACTGTTCAGCACCAAATCTTTGTGACAAGGTGCAACTACCTGAAAAGTGGGCATAGGTGCAGATCACTCATGTATTGTATTCTCATTTCTTTGATAGTTCAACCTGTTTCTCTATGATTGCCTTTACCCGTGCGAATGAAACCGGAGTGAAGTCGTTATTGTCAACTCCCACATCATACTGTGTAGAGAAAAGCATTTGAAGGCGAGGCTTATCTTTTCCGGTGTTATTCCTGCTTGTATGCACATGGCCGAAAAGCTGCCAGGTATCATCGTATGAGCCGCTATAGCAAAGGAACGGGCAATGATTCAGATAAATCTTCTGTTTATCGACCTCAATGTACATCTGCATCGTGATCAGTTCGAAATATTTTGTATAATTCTGCCTCAAGTTCTTCATGTCATGATTACCGGCTATGAGATAGATTTTCCCATTCAACCTTTTGAGTATCTTTGTCCATTCAGCAGAGCCACCAAGACAGAAGTCGCCAAGATGAAATACGATATTATCCGGACCGACCACACGGTTCCAGTTGGCAATAAGTGTTTCATTCATGTGTTCTACATCCTTGAATGGTCTGCTACAGAACCGGATGATATTGGTATGATTGAAGTGGGTATCGGATGTAAAGAACACCCCGCTTCCGTTGAATTTGTAATCCATAATCTTCTTTTTTTATGCACATCACTGCGCTGGTTAATAAAACTGAAGTTTTCAATGCCCATGGACGGAAATGACGGAGTAGAGCACATAATGCGAACGTCACCAATGGGCAAAAACAAAGCCGTTGAAAAATTTAGTAAGGACTTTTCAACGGCTTCAATTTATCTTTTTAATAGGAATACCTACATCTAATGTACTCCTACCTGTCTATAAAACGTTCGCTGGAAAGTGTTTTTGAATTTACCGAATGACTCAATGCCTAAAGTATGAACATACGGCATACGCTCAAAGCATACTGTGCTTCGACATAATGTGTTTACTAATATGTTCACTCTATTCTGCAGCATTGTAATTTGCTAATTGTTTTTATTCAATTGTGAGTGCAAAAATACTGAATTTTCTTGAGAACCAATCAACTATTCGCTAACTTTTTGATAGCTTTATAACACTATTATTGTCAAACAGACGTGGAGAAATAGAGTACCTATAACCAAGCAACTTTTTCAAATGGTTGAAATAGAATAATTCAGTCAATCCTTCACCGACAATATGAATGACCTGTCTAGTTGCTGTATTCTTTCTAACTTTTCTCATAAGGTTACCTTTCTACTTCTACTCATTGTTTGTAAGATTTTTGAGCCTATAACGGTGTACGGCTCTATTAAACACTTACAAACCATCAAGAATTGTTTTACCTTTCAACATCTTTTCTTCCTTTTCATTAAACATCTAATATTCTGATTCTTTGATAATACGCAAAGTCTCTTGCTTATATCCTTTGCGGTCGTACTCCTCCCCTCTACACATCCAACAACTACATGGAGTTCCCGTAGTTTTATAAACCTGCGCCCATTTATCCTTTGCCAATTCAAACCAATGAGGATGCTCATAACAACTACCATCTTCACGAATAATGCAAAATTACGATAAATATTGGCAATTATATCAGATGGGGTATATTATCATAATAAACAAAGATTGAAATAAAGCAATTCCAATAAAAGCATTACCTTTGTAAACAACAAGCATTCTGTAACATCCATGCAAAAAAGTAACTGCAACAACTGCCCCCTAAGGAAAAAATACGATAAAAGCCCTCAGTCATTAATGGGACGCTTTTGGCGTTGGCACATAAACTTCTGCCCAGGCTGGAAAGGATATTTCAAATCTCTTTCGCCTGACGAGCAAAACGAGATTAGAAAGAAGTATAACTTCGATAAATACAATAAATAATGAAAAAAGAAATTCTATTCGTCTTGTTAAAAGACTTTGCCGATTGGGAAGGGGCTTATATCGCTCCCAACCTCAATTTAGGTGTTGAGCCCGGAAGTGAAAGCAAATATATAGTTAAAACCGTATCTGTCAGGAAAGAGCCGGTTGTATCGATCGGAGGGTTCAAGGTGCTGCCCGACTATGGGATCCATGACATTCCGACCGATTATGCAGGGATCGTATTAATAGGTGGCATGAGCTGGTTCACCCCGGAAGCCGAAACCATTGTCCCTCTGGTTAAAGAGGCCATAGAGAAGAAGAGGCTGGTGGCCGGAATTTGTAACGCCTCCGTCTTTCTTGGCAGGCACGGTTTCTTGAACCATGTAAATCATACCAGCAACGGATTGGATTACCTCAAACAATTTGCGGGGGTTAATTATACAGGTGAAAATCTTTATATGGATGAACCGGCTGTCAGAGCCGGAAACATTATTACCGCCAACGGATTTGCAACTCTGGAGTTCTGTCGTGAAATACTCTATGCGCTGGAGGCAGACTCTTCCCAAAAGATAGAGAGAAGCTATCGAATGAACAAAACAGGTGTTTGGGAAGATCCAGAAGTGGGATAAATTATTATCGCGGTTTATAGCTGAAAGCCGGGGATGTATCCCATAAGATGTGTATGAATTTAAATAATACGAAATCATCTACCACATCTACCATTACCCTTAAAAGTCACTAGCTATAAATCACTTATCTAATGGTGGTAGATAATAAAACATCTACCACCAACAACTTACATCTACCACCATTTACTACTTTTCGACCACTAAATACAACCGTCCCCTACTCGCTAACTGCGTCTTAAGCCCTATCTTTTTCAAGAAACGACCAAAGACGGAGACATTGCTCATCGGAAGTTTTACGCCGCTCTTTTTTTGCAGCGATAGGTAGATCTCTCCGGCAGAGATCTTCAAACCTTCCTCCTTGTGCGAAGCGGGACGATAATATTGAAAAAACAGATCCTCGAACAAAGGACGTTGTTGAAACGCCTCGTTCGCTTGCATCTGCGAGACCTCTTCCTCATGCGTCAGCCAATAACGCTCGTTATTCTTCAAGGCGGCAACCGCTTGCGCATAGAGCTGAAGATAATCGATAGGCTGGTCATTGTCTATCAATCCTTTCACCTCGATACAAATGAAACGGCGGCTGCCGGAAGGATCGCCCAGCAAATCCGTATGGTTGCTCGTAGCGATAAAGGAAGCGTAACGTTTCACCGATTCCACCTGCGTAGCATGAGGTTTGCGCACATTTACGACCGGCTTCTGCAACAGATGCTTCAAGAAGCCTTGATGCCTCGCGCTCACTTGGTCGAACTCATCAATATTGATCAATCCGAAACGAGTAAGATACAGCTCGGCATCCCGCTTCTTGCTGAAATCGATGCTGTCCGTGTAATACTTATTCAAGTCCGATGGCAACAGGTTGAAGCAGAACGTGGACTTCCCGCACCCCTGCCCGCCCACCAAGAGCGGGGAAAGGCTGTTGCCATGCTGTTTATCACGCCCCTGCCAATGCGCTACCATCGACAGGAACCAAGTGTAAAACAACTGTTCCCATCGCACATTATCGCAAGGGATGCGTGCGGCCAGCGGACGGATGCGATCCTTGCCGTCCCACACGGGCAAGCGGGTCAAATAGTCCTCGATAGGCGCATAGTCCGGGATGCGATCTGAAAAGACAAAACGCCGTACATCCCTGTCCCATAGCTGCAATCCTTCTTTCTGGGCATTCAAGGCGATACTGTTCAGCACACGATCCGTCACGGGACGATAGTCAAAACAGAAGGTGTTTTTCTCCCGATACTCCGGTCCGCCGGCCATCAGATTATACCGGAAATCGTAACGGCGGTTCATAAACTCCTCCATTTTCAAGCTCTGTAGTTGCTCCGGCTTGTAAAGGGACGTACAACCAAAGTCCGAATCGGAGGCTAACCGATACGACTGCCTCAAGGTCTCCCGGATCTCCACTTCCGAGATCAGATTCCCCAAATAGAGCATCGTCCACTTCACACAATCCTCCTCTTCTACCCCAGCCGCGAAACAAAGTCTTCCTAGAGTGACCAACAAAGGTTTGAAATCCACCTTTATGCTCAAACTTCCATGTTCCTCCAAAGCCCGCTGCAAAGCGAATTCATATTGGATGGCAACGTAACGGTATTGGTCATAAAGCGTCTGCCCGGCACTCTCTACCGGTACCGGCACCCGTTTTTCGAACCGTTCCTGGTAGGCGCTTTCGTCGGGCATAGCCACAGGCTGCTCCAGATGAATGGAAAGAACGTCCGGATTGTAATACACATCGGCATCATAACTGAGGCGGCAGCCCATTTCCAGCACCGGACGTTTCAGCTCGATGGGATAAGAAAGGCGAGGCTCATACGTCTTGAGCGCATGTCGGTAAGCGTGCGCATGAAAAACCTCGGCATCCGTACGCGAACGGGGAAGCGACCCGTCGGGATAGGTATAAGCCACCACGAACTTCACGCTCCGTCCGCTAGAGCCGATCATAGCGAACAGTGTCTGCGGATATTCCACTATTTTTTGTTTCAAGGACAAAGCCTCTTCTATGCTCTTCAATCGATTGATCTCCAGCAAAATCCAGCCATTATACTCCTTCAATTCCCCTTTTCGAAAAGTTCCGGCAAAGAGCAACTGAGGTAATTTCCGGGTAAACGGATACCGTTTGTCGGGATAAGCCCGCCTTAATTTCTCTCGAAAGAGCGCAAGCTTATCCCTCGTCCGCTCATCCTTTACCCATGCCACGATCTCCTCCATACGCATCGCCCGTTGTGCGACGGTATGTCGATAGGCTGTTTGCTTGGTTATTTTCATGTCTAATATATTATTTAAGAAGTTGAATAACTTATGCTTACAGTTTTTCCTATAGAAAAACTAAAGTTTTATTAGGGGAAAACTTTTGTTTCTTCCTAAAGAAACTTTTGTTTCCTCTAGGAGAAACTTTTGTTTTCCCTAAGAGAAACTCTTTGTTCTCCTAAGGGAAACTCTTATCAGCTCTTATCCCTTCGTCCATCGGTAGCCACTCTGCCAAGCATCAAAGACTGGTTCATCCTCTACTCCGTACGCCCGAAAGACCTGACGGATATACTGTTGGTCTTCGGGCGAGAAGGTTCTTTCCTTGCGCTTAAACTGATAAAACTTATTCTTACCGTATGTCATCAACAGACGTTGCTTGATGCGTTTCGCCTCCAGATAAGGTATCTGGTCTAATAGGTGATCCATGCCAACAGCGTATTGCACGGGAGTATCCGCCATGAAAGCCGCACACTTTCCGGTAGGACTGGTACGTGCGGGATTCACGATGCTCACCGCCCAAAGCGTATCGGGGATAAAACGGACGATTTGATGCCGCAAGCAGCGGTTGGCGTTCTTACAATTTTCATTAAAACAATGTACAAAGCCTGTCGGCACCATAGCGTAATCGAGTTTTTCTATCATATCTTTTAGATTTTCAGTATTCTTCAAATATAACACTTTTTCTCTTTACCCGCAAAGAAAAACACATGAAAATCAATAATAAGTGGTAGATATTGAATAATAATTGTAGATGTTTGGAGATCTACAACCTATAGGTAATATTCTTATTTACAGAGAGTACACAATAGAGTGGTAGATATTGTAGATATTTTTATAAATTCAATGTTACAGGAAACTCATAATACGTAAAAGACCGAGCCAATACAACTTCTTCATCTTTTCACTATCACATAGCAGGATATTTTATATCTTTATTGCCTATTTATAATCATGATTGGATACATATGGACATAGATTTCGAATCATACATCCGTGGTAGTGAGCCCGACAAAAAAGAAAAGGCTTCAGCTTGGAAAACAGCCATTGGTTTACAAGCTGTAGATGGCTTGCAAACATCCGATTATTTAAAAGATACAGCTATAAAGCATTTGCGTAGCATCGGTTTTGACGTGAACAATGATCTGTTTGCCGACAACTCTTGGTACTTTCGCAATGCGCTGGTTCGTGCGAATTATAGAAATGTGCGAAAAGACGTTGAACCGGATATGAGTTTCTTGATCGCATTTTTCAGAAACTTAATGATGGGAGAAAATCATGACCCCACAACAGCTAACCGAACAGTTCAGCGCACCGCTTTTAGCTATCGTAAAGGCTATCGGGACAGAACAATGTTCATTGAAAGTAAAAAGTGATTACAAACAATTTGCATAGATAAACGAAGAATGAAAACATCCATCAATTACCTTCCCGAACAGAAACGGGATGACCTCAGAAGAATTGTAGAGTGCGTACTGGAAGTACTTCCCGATTGTGAGATGATCATTCTCTACGGAAGTTATGCCCGGAATACATACGTTGACTACGACCAACGCATCGAATACGGTATCCGCACCTGTTTTATGAGCGATTATGATATTTTGGTAGTTACCAGTACCCGTTTCCAAAGATATATTATCAATCACATCTTGAGTAAGGCCACCGATAATTACTACAAAGGGAAGAACAGATACGTATCCACCACCGTACAGTTTATAGACGAAAGCATCGACGACTTGAATAAAGCCATCGATAAAAACCGATATTTCTATACCGATATCAAGCGAGAAGGTATCATGCTTTACAACAGCGGCCGTTATAAGTTGGCCCGCCGTCGTAAACTGAACTATCGCGAAATAAAAGAGTTGGCGGAGGAGTATTACAACGACAGGTTTGAACGTGCGAATAGTTTCTTACGTAGTGCCCGATATTCATACAAGGATCAGGATTACAAAATAGCATCGTTCCACCTTCATCAAGCTTGTGAGAATTATTACAACAGCATAATCTTGACTTTTACATTGTATAGCCCCAAAGAGCATAGCCTAATAACGTTATCCGGCAGAGCCAAAACGCATTCCCTAGAATCATCCGAAGCCTTTCCCCGGGATACGGAAGAGGAGAAACGACTTTTCGACTTGCTGCAGGACGCATACGTTCAAGCTCGTTATAATTTACACTTCCGCGTCACTAAAGAAGATATCGAGGCGCTTATACCCAAAGTAGAACGGCTCCGGGATATCACGCGACAATGTTGCGAGGAGAGAATCAAGGTGTATGCGGCAAAACAAAGACAGGTTTGATGAGATTCCCCTCAATCGCCACCTTTATAACCCCATCCAACCTGTTTTCGAAGATACGGTAAGCCTCCTCAATCTCGTTCAATGGAAACTTATGGGTAATAAGAGGCGTCGTGTCTATCTTACCTTCTTCTATTAGGTTAAGAATCTCGGCGCAATCGCAGCCATCCACCCCACCAGTCTTGAAAGTCAAGTTCTTGCCATACATGTCTGGCAAAGGAAGAAGCTGAGGTTTATCATAGAGGGCTACGATGGTGACAATGGCGTTCGGACGGGCACAATCCCATGCCAAGCGGAAGGTATCCTCACTCCCCGCGACCTCCAATACGACATCCGCACCGCCATGATCGCTGTTACGAAGAACAAATTCCTTACAGTTTTCGGGATCTGTCACCAAGACTTCCGGATAACGCTGGCGAACGAACCGGGCCCTTTCCGGAGACTTCTCGCAAACAATAATACGTCGTGGCTTCTTCAACAACACGCACAACAAAGTACAGATCCCCGTAGGACCAGCGCCAATAATGAAAACCGTATCCTCCTCTGAGATCTCCGAGATGCGGGCAGCCCAAAAACCTGTCGCTAACACATCACCGACCAGCAAAGCCTGCTCATCACTGACCGTATCTGGGATATGATTCAAGCCTCGATCCGCATAAGGAACCCGGACATACTCCGCCTGCCCCCCATCGACACGACAGCCCAACGCCCAACCGCCATTGGGATCGGTACAATTATTGACATATCCACGCCGGCAGAAGAAACACTCTCCGCAAAAGGTCTCGACATTCACGGTCACCCTGTCACCCGGCTTGACTGCAGTAACATCGGCACCCACCTTTTCCACCACACCAACCATCTCATGCCCAACGGTTATTCCGGGTACCGCACGTGGTACGCTACCGTGTTTAATATGAAGATCGCTAGAACAAATGCTACCCAAAGTCACTCGTACAATAGCGTCCCGTGAATCCTTTATTTCCGGTATCGGTTTCTCCCGCAATTCAAATTTCCCTTGTTCAATATAAGTGTACGCAAGCATGATATTTTCTTCTTTTAGTTAATCGCCTTACAAAGATAAGGATCGTATCGCTAAAAATATCAGATATATCTGTAATTTGGGTACAAACTGTTTCATTTTTCTCTCCTATCTTTATCGCCATAAATACATAGCATTCTCGTAATGAATATAAAAACAACAAAAATTCAAGAAGTATGAAACGAATCGTATTATTCATGGTCATGGTCTCAATGGTATGTATCGCCTCTTATGCGCAAAAGGCTGCCGAAGGGACAAAAGTTTTAGTGGCTTACTTCTCGGCAACGGGAAATACTGAAAAAGCGGCCCAACAAGTCGCATCTATTGTCAGCGGTGATCTTCACAAGATCCAACCTGAGAAAAGCTATACCTCCGCCGATCTGAACTGGCGGGATAAATCCTCACGCAGCAGCGTAGAGATGGACGATCCGACATCACGACCGGCCATTATCGATGATTTGAAGAACCTAGCGGAGTATGACACCGTTTACCTAGGATTTCCCATCTGGTGGAATCAAGCTCCAAGACTCATCAACACCTTTTTGGAGAAATACGATCTCTCGGGCAAAACCGTTATCCCATTCGCCACATCAGGCAGCAGCAATATCTCGAACGCAGAGAGTGAATTGCGGAAAGCCTATCCGGATGTGAACTGGCAAAAAGGGAAGTTGATGAACGGAGCGACAGAAGAAGATATCAAGAATTGGACTAAAAAATAAATGATTATGAGAAAGAATTTTGGTGCGAAGCCTTTGAGCTATCCGCAACCCGTATTTATTATCGCCACGTATGGAGAAGATGGAACTCCCGATGCGATGAACGCCGCTTGGGGCGGTATCAGTGAGATGAATGAGATCAGCATGTGTCTTAGCGCCGGTCACAAGACAGTTAAGAATATCCTGAAGCGTAGAGCTTTCACGGTAAGCATGGCAGATGCCGATCATGTCGTGGCTTGTGATTATGTAGGCATCGTGTCGGGCAATAAAGTTACCGACAAGTTTGCCAAAGCAGGATTTCACGCTACAAAATCAGACTTCGTAGATGCTCCGTTGATCGACGAATTGGCCGTGGCTATCGAATGTAAATTGAAAGATTACGATCCGGATACTTGCATACTCCGTGGCGAGATCGTAAATGTCAGTGTTGACGAGCGTGTACTTGATGAGAACGGCAAGGTGAATGTAGCTAAAGCCGCTCCCATCATCTTTGATCCATTCAACAACGACTATTTGAGAGTGGGCGAAAAGGTAGGAAATGCCTTTTCCGATGGGAAGCAACTGAAAACATAAAAGAAAAGTCTATCTAAAGTTATTATATATGTAAACTTAATTTATATTTGCACTATGGAAAAAAAATGAATATTATGCAAGCAAATCCTAAGATCGGGAGTATGGACGCTGTATTAGATAAATTATACGGCAAGGTTGGCTCACCAGAAAGAGAGGAGTTTCGCAAAGAAGCATATTCTTATTGTGTGGGGCAAATTATTAGTGACGCACGGAAGCAAGAGAAAATGACACAATCCGAGTTGGCCGAAAAAGTAGGAACTAATAAGACCTATATATCAAGAATTGAAAAAGGAATCATAGAACCGGGAGTTGGTTTATTTTTCCGTATTATTGATGCGCTTGGCCTTAAAATTGAAATCGTAAAGCCTATCATGTGAGCAAAAGGAACTCTCTCAGATCGCCTCTGTTAAGATTGTTTTCCAATATGAGTAATAAAAGGGGCAAAGGCGTAATCACTACGGCTTTACCCCTTTATACATCAGCTCATGAAATCAATTTAGAGATATCATACCCACGTTCCGTTATCTTCCCCAGTAAATCTTCCCGAACCGCCTCCGGTAAGTTCCTCTCACGGCTCAAGATCCAGAGGTATTTATCCGTGCTGCTTCCTATCACCGCATATTGATAATCCGCATCAAGTTCTAAGATATAATAATCCGCATAGAACCATAAGAAGAAAGCCACTTTCAATTTTCCGGGATTATTTTTAGGGTCCGGTTGTTTCGCACGACCGGTGGCTTTCTTGTGAACGCCGCCTTTATATCCTTCGTTCTCCACACGGATCTTTCCGTCCGGAAGCAACGTATACGTGGCCGTCACATCCGTCATGCCTCTCTCAAAATGATTCTCATAACGGGCGATTTCATACCATCGCCCCATATACCGTTTAACATCCAGTTCCGGTACGGTATGATGATCTGTTATATTCATAAGTTTCTCTATTGTTGGATAAATGTATGTAAACCCAGATTCCTGTAATTTAGAGGGATGGACGGTTTGCCCTTTTGTCACGAACGACGCTCCCTCGCCAAACTTCAGCCGAAAAAAGAACTCAGGCAAAGGGATGATCCTACGGATCTTATCCGCTCTCGCTAACGTATGAGCCAACTGCTTTTGGGTGATAAGGTCTGGAGAAACCAAATTTACCACCCCCCTCATCTGCCTATTCCGTATGATATACCCAAAAGAGCGGCATAGATCAAACAGACTGATCCATGGAAAACGCTGTTGCCCGTTACCGATCACGACACTTACCCGTGAGAAGCGTTGCAAACGAAGCATCTCTTTCAAGGCCCCTCCATCCTCAGACAATACGACACCAAAACGGGTAATGACAAGCCTCACATCCGATGAGCATGCGGACGCTTCCTCCTCCCACGCCCCACACAACCGGGCCAAAAAATCCATTCCCCGGCAATCATGATACTCGTCATATTCCCCGAAAGCCGGATAATAACCTACGGCGGAGGCCGAAATAAACAACTCAAGTTTCACGCTTCTCGTGTTTATGGCATGCACCAACTGTCTGGTCACGCAAATACGGCTATCATACAACTCTTGTTTGTAAGCCTCCGTCCAACGTTTATTAATGGAAGCGCCCGCCAAATTAATGACGACTTCACAGGATTCCACGCATCGGCATAATTCATCAAAACAATCTTCCTTAAACAAATCCCGCCCTAAAGGGATAACATCATATCCTTTTCCCTCCAAAAAAGATGAAAGATGCTGACCGATATATCCGCTTGCCCCGCTGATCGCTATTCTCATAATCAATACTTTTCTATTAAAACAAATCCACAAGCAATTTAGATGGCAATTTCCGGTTCTATTTTAGTATCCCAAACAGAATATCGACTAAAAGAAATCGGTTCGACAGAAAACAACTATATTTGTCCTCATTTAATAGTAACTGAATCATGGCAGACAATTATCTGGAAAATAAGTACGCAGAATACCAAGCTCGGAAGACTTCCGGCACTAGAACGGGGCATACAACGAAGACACTTCATAAAACAAGAAGAGTCTTCATCACCGGTGGAGCCGAGGGGATCGGGAAAGCGATTGTAAGGGCTTTCAGAGGAGCCGGACATCGTGTGGCCTTCTGCGACAAGAACGAGACCTTAGGAAAAGAGACTGCCCTACAAACCGGGACACAATTCCATCTCGTGGACGTTAGTGATAAAACCGCACTAGAAGATTGCCTGCGAAAGATCATCGAGGAGTGGGGAGATATTGATATCATTATCAACAACGCAGGTGTCAGCCAGTTCTCTCCCATCACGGAAACAAGCGTAGAGGATTTCGACAAGATACTATCCATAAACTTACGCCCGGCGTTTATCACCTCCCGGCGATTAGCGCTCCATCGGCAATCTCTCGATACCCCCAATCCATACGGCAGGATTATCAACATCTGCTCTACCCGTTACTTGATGAGTGAACCCGGTAGCGAGGGTTACGCCGCCTCTAAAGGAGGTATCTATTCTTTGACGCATGCGTTGGCCTTATCGCTCTCGGAATGGCATATCACGGTAAACTCTATCGCTCCCGGTTGGATACAGAATAACAATTACGACCAGCTTCGTCCGGAGGATCATGCTCAACATCCGTCCGGAAGGGTGGGAAAGCCGGAGGATATCGCCCGTATGTGCTTATTTCTCTGTCAAGAGGAAAACGATTTCATTAATGGCGAGAATATTACGATTGACGGTGGGATGACCAAGAAAATGATCTATCTCGACTAAATAAATATCCGTATATGACACAAACATCGAACATAGAAACCAACCGTCTTGTGCTCCGTCCTTTCAGCGAAAGCGATGCTCCTGATGTTTTTGAGAGCTGTAAGAATCCAAACCTAGGCAATAACGCCGGATGGAAACCTCTCGAAACGATCGAAGAGACTATTGATGTACTAAATACCATATTTATCGGAAAAGAAGGGGTTTGGGCTATCGTATCAAAAGAGACTCAACAAGTCATCGGCTCCATTGGCATCATTCCTGATCCCAAAAGAGAAAACCCACATGCTCGCATGCTGGGTTATTGGCTAAAAGAAGAGTGTTGGGGACAAGGCTTCATGACAGAAGCAGTGCAATCCGTATTGAATTATGGGTTCACTCAAATGAATTTACATTTGATCACGGCGAATTGTTATCCTCACAATCAACGCTCACAACGTGTATTAGAGAAGAATGGATTCGTATACGAAGGACGGCTTCATCAAGCAGAACTAATGCATACTGGACAAATAGAGGATCATTTGTGCTATTATCTTGACCATCATTCCTTTTCAAACAAAAACAATAGTTTATGATAGTAGTAACAAAAGATTTATATACGCTCAGGAGTTGGGAAGGTCAAGATACGGAATCCTTAACCTTGCACCTTAATAACAAGAAGATATGGGATAACTGTCGGGATGGATTGCCTCATCCTTATACAAAAGAAAATGCCCGCTGCTTCATCAGCCAAGCACGAAAAAAAACTGAAATATCGGATTTCTGCATTGTGGTTCATGGTGAGGCAATCGGCAATATAGGTTTTGTGAGAGGAACGGATGTGGAACGTTTCAATGCGGAAGTTGGTTATTGGATCAGTGAGAGATATTGGAACCAAGGGATTACCTCTGAAGCGTTAGCCGATGCGATCCAGTATTATTTTGAGCATACGGAGGTTATTCGTATATTCGCCACGGTGTATGAATATAATCTGGCATCCATGCGGGTATTAGAGAAAGTGGGATTCAAGAAAACTGGCATCTTCCGAAAAGCTTGTTACAAAAACGGGCGATTCATCGATGCGCATCATTTTGAGATCGTAGCGGATGAGAAATTAGTTGGGAACAAAGACTTATAATCCATTTATGCAAATAAGACAATTACAGGTAAACGAATACGATAGGGCATTAACCTTGTCTTTGGACGTGTTCATCCAATGTGGCAAGAGTGACTTCGACGAAGAGGGATTGGAAACCTTCAAGAGTTTCATTTACAATAAGGATCTGGTAAATGAGCTAACCATTTACGGAGCATTCGAGGGTGAGTCATTAATAGGTCTAATCGCTACAAAAAATGAAGGAAAGCATATTTCCTTATTCTTCATCACGCCTATGTATCATGGAAAAGGTATCGGCAAACGATTATTCGAGGCCGCTATCCAAGATAAGCCAGTCTCGGAAATGACAGTCAACTCCTCTTCCTATGCAATCCCAATCTACCGGAAATTCGGGTTCGAACCAATCTGCGAAGAACAAACTACACATGGGATGAAGTACACCCCGATGAAGCGAACGATAGCCCGTCCCTCCTTCGAGGACTTCAATGAGCTTCTTCTGCTTTGGGAAGCGTCCGTACGTAGTACCCATCATTTCCTAAAAGAAGAGGATATCTTATTTTATAAAGAACTTGTTCCCGGATATTTCCCATTGGTAGAACTTTATATCATCCGAAATGAGCGAGGAAAGATCGCCGCCTTCATGGGCTTAAGCGATGAGCTTATCGAGATGCTTTTCGTACATCCGGAAGAGCAAGGCAAAGGATTAGGTAAACGACTTATCCAATTCGCCTTGCAAGAGACACCCATCCGAAAAGTCGACGTAAATGAGCAAAACACAACCGCACTTCATTTCTATCAGCATATGGGATTCCAAGTGATAGGAAGAGACGAGACGGATTCCTCCCACAAGCCATTCCCGATACTTCATCTTCAAGTTACACTTCCTTAAAAATTTAAGGTAATCGTGTAGCCTATCATGACTATATGCGTAGCCTAACGAAGGCATTCTTATCAAAAAACAGGACTAGTTACACATAAAAAAAGCCCACCGATAAAGGACGATGGGCTAGAACCTAAATGTTTTCACAACGGAATAATCCTTATTGTGATTTGCTTCAAATTAGTATAGCAAAGAAATAAAGAATATATTTATAAAGCAAGTATTTCTTGATAATTTATTTTATCTTTGAAAAAATCGTTAACACAATACTAGTCATGAAAAAAATAGTAGGATTAGATTTAGGTACAAATAGTATAGGATGGGCATTAATCAATGCTTATATAGATGAATATAATAAAGAACACTTATATGGTATAGAAGCTTGTGGCAGTCGTATTATACCTATGGACGCAGCCATTTTAGGAAATTTCGATAAGGGAAATTCTATCTCACAAACTGCGGATCGAACAAGCTATCGTGGTATACGTAGATTGCGTGAACGCCATCTATTAAGACGTGAGCGCCTGCATAGAATTCTCGATTTACTCGGCTTTTTACCAAAGCATTATTCCGATTCTCTCAATCGCTATGGCAAATTCTTAAATGACATAGAATGTAAATTACCTTGGGTAAAAGACGAAACAGGTTCTTACAAATTTATCTTTCAGGAGTCTTTTAAAGAGATGTTGGCCAATTTTACCGAACATCATCCCATACTTATCGCAAACAACAAAAAAGTACCCTACGATTGGACGATCTATTACCTTAGAAAGAAAGCATTAACACAAAAAATATCAAAAGAGGAACTCGCTTGGATTCTTTTGAACTTTAATCAGAAACGAGGATACTATCAACTTCGAGGTGAAGAGGAGGAAACTCCAAATAAACTAGTAGAATATTATTCATTGAAAGTAGAAAAAGTCGAAGACTCGGGAGAGAGAAAAGGCAAGGACACCTGGTATAACGTACATTTGGAGAATGGGATGATTTACCGGCGCACAAGTAATATACCATTGGATTGGGAAGGTAAAACTAAAGAATTTATAGTCACCACTGATCTAGAGGCTGATGGTAGTCCTAAGAAAGATAAGGAAGGAAATATAAAGCGTTCTTTCCGTGCGCCAAAAGATGATGATTGGACATTAATTAAAAAGAAGACGGAAGCAGATATCGACAAGATCAAGATGACTGTCGGCGCTTATATTTATGATACACTTCTGCAAAAACCAGACCAGAAAATACGTGGGAAGCTAGTACGTACTATCGAACGTAAATACTATAAAAACGAACTCTATCAAATACTAAAGACCCAAAGTGAATTTCATGAGGAATTACGAGATAAACAGTTATATATTGCTTGCCTTAATGAGCTTTATCCCAATAACGAACCACGTAGGAATAGTATTTCCACACGAGATTTCTGTCATTTATTTATAGAAGATATCATTTTCTATCAACGTCCACTGAAGAGCAAGAAATCATTGATCGACAATTGTCCCTATGAGGAAAATAGGTATATTGATAAAGAGAGTGGAGAAATCAAACATGCATCCATTAAATGTATAGCCAAGTCTCATCCTCTCTATCAAGAATTTCGCCTTTGGCAATTTATTGTAAACCTACGTATCTACAGGAAGGAAACGGATGTTGACGTAACACAAGAATTACTCCCTACCGAGGCTGATTATGTCACTTTATTTGAGTGGCTGAATGAAAAGAAAGAAATCGATCAAAAAGCCTTTTTTAAATACCCGCCATTCGGCTTTAAGAAAACAACTTCAAACTATCGTTGGAATTATGTGGAAGATAAACCTTATCCCTGTAATGAAACCCATGCACAAATAATAGCTCGTTTAGGAAAAGCGCATATCCCAAAAGCTTTTCTTTCTAAGGAAAAGGAAGAGACATTATGGCATATATTATATTCCATAGAAGATAAACAAGAAATAGAAAAAGCCTTACACTCTTTTGCCAATAAGAATAACCTAAGCGAAGAGTTTATTGAACAATTCAAGAATTTCCCTCCTTTCAAGAAGGAATATGGCTCTTACTCGGCTAAGGCGATAAAGAAATTGCTTCCATTGATGCGAATGGGTAAATATTGGAGTATCGAAAACATAGATAATGGGACAAGAATACGAATTAATAAAATTATAGATGGAGAGTATGACGAGAACATTCGTGAGAGAGTTAGACAAAAAGCTATTAACCTAACTGATATTACCCATTTTCGAGCTTTGCCTTTATGGTTAGCTTGTTATCTAGTTTACGATCGTCACTCCGAAGTCAAGGATATAGTTAAATGGAAGACTCCCAAGGATATAGATCTCTATTTAAAATCGTTTAAACAACATTCGTTACGCAACCCAATCGTGGAGCAAGTGATAACGGAAACCTTGCGTACCGTACGAGATATTTGGCAACAAGTAGGCCATATCGATGAGATACATATTGAATTAGGACGGGAAATGAAAAATCCGGCGGACAAGCGTGCCCGGATGTCACAACAAATGATAAAGAACGAGAATACCAATTTACGCATAAAAGCACTATTGACTGAATTTTTGAATCCGGAATTTGGAATAGAGAATGTACGTCCATATTCCCCCAGCCAGCAGGATTTATTGCGTATTTATGAAGAAGGCGTACTAAATAGTATATTAGAATTACCGGAAGATATAGGAATTATATTAGGAAAATTCAACCAAACAGATACTCTAAAACGTCCAACACGCTCGGAAATACTACGTTACAAACTATGGTTGGAGCAAAAATATCGTTCACCTTATACAGGCGAAATGATACCATTAAGTAAATTATTCACTCCTGCTTATGAAATAGAACATATTATTCCTCAATCACGTTATTTCGATGATTCACTTAGCAACAAGGTGATCTGTGAATCTGAGATAAATAAATTGAAGGATAGGAGCCTCGGCTATGAGTTTATTAAAAACCATCATGGAGAAAAGGTGGAATTAGCTTTTGACAAGCCTGTTGAGGTACTTTCCGTGGAAGCCTATGAAAAACTTGTGCATGAATCTTATTCACATAACAGAAGTAAAATGAAAAAGTTACTCATGGAAGATATTCCAGATCAATTTATAGAACGGCAACTCAACGACAGCCGCTATATTAGTAAAGTAGTAAAATCTCTGCTTTCTAATATAGTGCGTGAAGAAAACGAGCAAGAGGCTATCTCCAAGAATGTCATTCCTTGTACAGGAGGTATTACCGATCGATTAAAAAAGGATTGGGGCATCAACGATGTTTGGAATAAGATTGTACTTCCTCGTTTCATTCGGTTGAATGAACTGACTGAAAGTACCCGTTTCACTTCTATCAATACCAATAATACAATGATCCCCTCCATGCCCTTAGAGTTACAAAAGGGATTCAATAAAAAACGTATTGATCACCGCCATCATGCGATGGATGCCATTATCATTGCATGCGCAAATCGTAACATCGTGAACTATCTCAATAATGTGTCGGCTAGTAAAAACACAAAGATAACACGGCGAGATTTGCAAACCCTATTATGTCACAAGGACAAGACTGATAATAACGGTAATTACAAATGGGTTATTGACAAGCCTTGGGAAACATTCACTCAAGATACATTGACAGCTTTGCAGAAAATAACGGTTAGCTTTAAGCAAAATTTGCGTGTGATCAACAAGACAACAAACCACTATCAGCATTATGAAAATGGAAAGAAGATAGTCTCCAACCAATCAAAAGGGGATAGTTGGGCTATCCGTAAATCAATGCATAAGGAAACGGTTCACGGAGAAGTAAATTTGCGTATGATAAAAACCGTATCATTTAATGAGGCCTTAAAGAAACCACAGGCAATAGTAGAAATGGACTTGAAGAAGAAAATACTCGCTATGCTCGAGTTAGGCTATGACACTAAAAGAATAAAGAACTATTTCGAGGAAAATAAAGATACTTGGCAAGATATTAATCCATCAAAAATCAAAGTCTATTACTTTACAAAAGAGACGAAAGACCGCTATTTTGCGGTGCGGAAGCCTATAGATACTAGTTTCGACAAAAAGAAGATAAAGGAAAGCATTACAGATACAGGTATCCAACAAATTATGCTTCGACATTTGGAAACTAAAGACAATGATCCCACATTGGCATTCTCTCCAGATGGTATTGATGAAATGAACCGTAATATTCTTATATTGAATAAAGGAAAAAAGCATCAGCCCATTTATAAAGTGCGTGTCTACGAAAAAGCTGAAAAGTTTACTGTAGGACAAAAAGGGAATAAGCGAACTAAATTTGTAGAGGCAGCAAAAGGAACCAACCTGTTCTTTGCTATCTATGAAACAGAAGAGATTGATAAGGATACGAAAAAAGTAATCCGTAAAAGAAGTTATAGCACGATTCCCTTAAATGTAGTGATCGAACGCCAAAAGCAGGGACTTTCCTCGGCTCCTGAAGATGAGAATGGTAATCTACCTAAATATATACTCTCTCCTAATGATCTGGTATATGTACCGACACAGGAGGAGATTAATAAGGGGGAAGTCGTAATGCCGATAGATAGGGATCGAATATACAAAATGGTTGACTCAAGTGGCATTACCGCTAATTTCATCCCAGCTTCAACAGCCAATTTGATTTTTGCTTTACCTAAAGCTACTGCAGAAATCTATTGTAATGGTGAAAATTGCATTCAGAATGAATATGGTATTGGTAGTCCTCAATCTAAAAATCAAAAAGCTATAACAGGTGAAATGGTTAAAGAAATATGTTTTCCCATTAAAGTTGATAGATTAGGAAATATAATTCAAGTAGGTTCATGTATACTAACTAATTAGATTTTATCCTATGATTAAGAAAACATTTTATTTTGGTAATCCAGCTTACCTGTCACTTCGTAACCAGCAATTAGTTATTAAGTTACCGGAGATAGTAAAGAATGATACTGTGCCCGAAAGCTTCAAACGACAATCAGAAATTACTAAACCAATTGAAGATATTGCAGTGATAGTTCTTGACAACAAACAAATTACTATTACCCAGGGTGTATTGGAAGCATTACTAGAGAATAATTGCGCAGTTATTACATGTGATGGACGAAGTATGCCAGTAGGCCTCATGCTTCCGCTTTATGGAAACACGACACAAAATGAGCGCTTTCGAGATCAATTAGACGCTTCCTTACCTTTAAAGAAACAACTTTGGCAACAGACTATTCAAGCGAAAATCAACAATCAAGCATCAGTATTATGCTCTTGTAAAAACGAAGAAATAAAATGTATGCGAATATGGGCCAATGATGTACGTAGTGGAGATCCTGACAATTTGGAAGGACGTGCAGCTGCTTATTATTGGAAGTATCTGTTCGGACACATAGAAGGTTTTACAAGAGATCGGGAAGGTATACCTCCTAATAATTTATTAAATTATGGTTATGCTATCCTTCGTGCTATTGTTGCACGTGGACTAGTCACAAGTGGTATGTTACCCACATTGGGTATTCATCACCATAACCGATATAATGCTTATTGTTTAGCTGATGACATCATGGAACCTTATAGACCTTATGTTGATGAGCTTGTATTTGGTTTAATAAGAACAAAGGGTATATCACCCGAAATATTAACAAGAGAATGGAAAGCATCACTTCTTTCTATTCCTACATTAGAAGTTAAGATTGGAGGTAAACGAAGTCCGTTAATGATCGCTGTCGCTCAAACAACAGCCTCTCTTTACAAATGTTTCAGTGGAGAGCAACGAAGAATCGTGTATCCAGAACGGTAATAATCATGGATCGATTTAGCGAATATCGTATTATGTGGGTGTTGGTATTATTTGACTTACCTACGGAAACAAAAAAAGAAAAGAAAGCTTATAGTGATTTCCGTAAGAATCTGCAGCGTGATGGCTTTACCATGTTTCAGTTCTCTATTTATGTGCGACATTGCGCCAGCCAAGAAAATGCAGAAGTACACATAAAACGAGTAAAATCATTTTTACCAGAACACGGGCAAATAGGAATAATGTGCATTACAGACAAACAATTTGGGAATATTGAGTTGTTCTATGGGAAAAAAGTACAACCTCCTAATACACCCGGCCAACAATTAGAGCTTTTCTAGAAATAATAAATCCCGTCATAAAACGGGATTTATTACATTGGAAACTTTTCTTTTTTATTTTCTAACCATTCTATCATCTAGTTGATATACAGCATATAATACAGATTGAGATGTTTCCAATGGATCAAAGATACTAATTTGAAAGCAAATCACAACACGTCAAGGATATGACACTATTTCAAACCGATGTTTCCAATGGATCAAAGATACTAATTTGAAAGCAAATCACAACACCTTATTGATAGACCATTTACCAAATATAGATGTTTCCAATAGATCAAAGATACTAATTTAAAAACAAATCACAACACAAGCCAACCGTCACCATTCGCCCCAAGACTGTTTCTTGTGGAGCAAAGATACTATTTTAATAAATACTTAACCTTCTTCAACTGATCCTTTACTCGGTAACACCCTCCGTTATTTTTACAATCAATTGTTAAGTCATTTAATAAATTCATATATCGCATATCTATCCATTCTTTTATCAATGGGGCACAAAAGTAAGCGAACTAGGGAAACTTTGCTAAAAAGACTATAACTTTACGGCAGAAAAGATAAAGAGACAACAACAAAGATTGAGAATGGACCTAAAAGATAGACTATCAAGCCGCTGTCATATAGAGGATATCCATGAGATATTATTTTATGTACAAGGGAACCAAGAACGGAAAGCAGAGCTATACGATCTGATATTCGATCCGGATGATGCCGTTAGTTATCAAGCGTTATGGGTCTGTAGCCATTTCTCGACCAAGGAAAACGAATGGCTATATGATAAACAGGATGAGCTGATAAATGAGGTGCTTAACTGTAAGCACTCCGGAAAGCGACGCATTCTCTTGAACCTGCTTGTACGACAGCCCCAGGCGAATCCCCCACGGGTAGATTTCCTGAACTTCTGCCTGGACCGGATGCTTTCAGCGAAGGAATTACCCGGTGTGCAAACGCTTTGCATGAAACTGGGATATGAGTTATGCCGTCCCATTCCAGAGCTATTACAGGAGTATAAGACACTACTTGATCTGGCGGAACCCGATTTACTACAAATCTCTTTGCGAACCGTACGTAAGAATATCTTAAAAAAAATACGATAAAACATGAGAAAGATTTTCACACTATTCTTCTGTGCCGCCTCCTTGGCCACAGGACTAGCGCAACAAGAATCCTATTTTACCAATCCCGTGATCCACGGTGACGTAGCCGATCCTTCCATTATCCGGATCGACCAGACTTACTATATCACTGGCACCTCCTCGGAATGGGCCCCCTATTATCCGGTTTTCACCTCTACCGATTTGGTGAACTGGCAGCAAACCGGACATGTATTCGACGAGAAGCCGGAATGGACTAAATCCTCATTCTGGGCTCCGGAATGGTATCAGCATAAAGGGAAGGTATATGTCTATTATACGGCCCGGAAGCAATCGGATAACATCTCGTGCATCGGTGTCGCCGTGGCGGATTCACCTACGGGCAAGTTCAAGGATTACGGCCCGGTGGTAGAGTTTGGGAAGGAAGCGATAGACGCATTTATCTTGGAGGACAAAGGCAAACTTTACATCAGTTGGAAGGCTTATGGATTGGATAACCAACCCATAGAGTTATTGGCCTGTAAGTTGACGGACGATGGGCTTCGCCTAGACGGAAAGCCTTTCAGCCTGCTGCGTGACGATGAGCGTCAAGGTATGGAAGGTCTGCATTGGTTCAAGAAAGACGGATATTACTATATCATCTACTCCGTGAGAGGCTGTTGCGGCCCGCAGAGCGATTACGCCGTATCCGTGGCTCGCTCGAAAAAGCTGGAAGGTCCTTACGAGAAATACCAAGGAAACCCGATCTTGCACGGAAGCAAGGAGGTTCTCTCCATCGGTCACGGAACGATTACGACAACACCGGACGGACGCATGTATTACCTATGCCACGCTTACCAGCCGGGAAGCGGCTTCTACCAAGGTCGCCAACCTTACCTGCAAGAGGTGAGAATGGGCGAGGATCATTGGCCTCACTTCGTAACTGGGGAATACGCAAGCCGCACGCAACCCATGCCATTTGCCGAGTCCGCACAAGTGCCGGTATTCGATTTCTCGGATGATTTCACCGGTGCTACCTTGCGTCCCGAATGGAGTTGGAACTATCCTTACACGGATGTCAAGACCGAGATCAAGAACGGTAAACTATCTCTATCCGGAACACCGAAACCCGGCGTAAAGACCGGAGCGGCACTTTGTTTACGCCCAACCTCCCCGGATTACACGTTAGAAACAGCGATCGTAAACCGGAATGACAGTTGGAAAGGAATCACGATGTACGGAGACGCAAATAACCTAATCACCTGCGGATGCGCAGGAGACCGTTTGATATTGAAATATATCCTAGAGGGGAAAGAACATCCATTGGCCGATCTTCCTCTTCCCGCCTCGCCTTTATATCTACGGATGAAAGTGACCAACGGTACGCATAGCACGTTCTACTGGAGTAAGGACGGACAAGCATGGAACGAGATCGTCGGCGAAGCTCTCTCCGCGAAAGAGACCCGGTCGTTGATCCAATGGGATCGTATCTCCCGTCCGGGATTGTATCAAGAGGGAGATCCTACGGCACCGGCCGTTTATGCTTATTGTCTATTAAAAAATGAATGATGGAATCTAAGTTTCACACGTTTGCCCAACCGATACAATCGATCCCCTTACCGGAACGATTCACGTATCCTTTTCACTATACACCGCATCCTCTATGCGTAATAGCGGCTGAGGAGACGCAGGCATACCTGAAAGAACGAACCGAATGGCGGGAAGAGTTACAAACCGGAAAAATGTTCGGCGTATTGGTGGTTCGTACTCCCGCCGGAGAGGTCGGCTATCTGGCCGCGTTCTCCGGTAACCTAGCGGGGAAGAATGTACATCCTTTCTTCGTCCCCCCGATCTATGACCTATTACAACCGGATGGTTTCTTCCGGCAAGAGGAGGAGCGGATCAATGAGATCAATGCCCGTATCCGAACCCTGCAAGCCTCTCCAGCTCTCGAAGACGTACGGTCGAGGTTACAAAGCACGATCGAATACTGCGATTTCGTATTACAGGCCGCAAAAGACTTGATGAAAAAGAGGAAAGAGGAGCGCGACCGACTTCGGCAGTTCCCTCTCACGGAAGAAGAGACCACACTTCTTATTAAAGAGAGCCAACACATGAAAGCCGCTCACAAGCTAACCAAGAAATCATTGCGGTCTATACTGGAGGAGGATCAAGCCAAGGTGGATCGGCTTGAGCAGGAGATCGAGCAACTGAAGCAAGAACGCAAGCGACGGTCGGCGGCCTTGCAACGCAAGTTGTTCGAACAATTCCGAATCCTGAACGCCCGGGGCGAGGTGAAGGACTTATGCGAACTGTTCGCCCCTACCTACCAAGGTGCGCCGCCTGCCGGAGCGGGTGAGTGCGCCGCCCCTAAACTCTTGCAATACACCTACCAGCATCAGTTGGAACCGATCGCCATGGCTGAGTTCTGGTGGGGCGATTCTCCCAAGACGGAGATCCGGCACCATGGATATTATTATCCGGCTTGCAAAGGAAAATGCGAGCCGATCCTCCATCATATGCTACAGGGATTGCGGGTAGATGAAAATCCGTTATTGGCGGACTCTCACCGGGAGACGAAGCTGGATATCCTTTATGAGGACGACTATTTGTTGGTCATCAATAAACCGGAAGGTATGCTCTCCGTTCCCGGCAAGGGAGATGTGGACTCCGTCTATCAAAGGCTATCGATCCTTTATCCGGAAGCCACCGGCCCAATTATCGTACATCGCTTGGATATGGCGACATCCGGCTTGCTACTCGCCGCCAAGACCAAAGAAGCGCATCAGAACCTGCAAGCCCAATTCAAGAACCGAACCATCCAGAAAAGGTATATCGCCTTATTAGAGGGCGAAGTTCCCCAAGATGAGGGCGAGATTCGTCTTCCGCTATGCCCCGATCCTTTGGACAGACCCCGGCAAATCGTAAGCGAAGAATTCGGGAAACCTGCCCTCACACGCTACCGGGTATTGGAACGGACTTCCGGAAAAACCCTTATCGCCTTTTATCCCCAAACCGGACGTACCCACCAGCTACGGGTACACGCCGCCCATCCCCTAGGTCTTCATTGCCCCATCCTTGGCGATGAGCTTTACGGGCGAAAGGCGGAACGGCTCTATCTGCACGCTGAATATCTAGCGTTCACTCATCCTATCACTTCCGAGAGGATAGAGATACAAAAATCACCGGCATTTCCTAGGCGCTCCATGCCATGAGCATCCTAGGCAAAATACCTCTGTCAAGTCAAATCCGGACAGATCCGTAGTGGGATCTTTGGGAACGACCTCCCCATTCTCGTGAACATACACTAAAAGACGTTCCCCTGCCGCATTCTTTACATACATAGAAGGGATATCACACTGCGGACACCGATACTTTCTCATCATCTAATCTTTTCTTTATCTTTTTATAAACATACAAAAACGCAGGTATCAAGAATAAGTCAGCGGCAACCCAAGCCAACGGATCACCGAAGCAAACGCCCAAGAACCCAAAAGCGGGAACCGCATACAAGCTCACCAAGACACGTGCGATCATCTCTGAAACACCCGAGAGCATCGCAAGGTTGCTAAAACCTACCCCTTGTATCGCGTAACGCAAGATACACAGTAGCCCGACAGCCGGGAAGAACCAGCAAGAAATATGCAAAAACTGCTCCGTATAGTCCAGTATCTCGACCTCAGATGGAGCCACAAACAACAAGGCCAGCCAACGAGACCCCAGCATCAAGATCATCCATGTAGCGGCGGCATACGTAAGCATCATCAACGAACTCACTTTAATTCCCTGCAAAATACGCTCTGGCTTTCCCGCCCCATAATTCTGTCCGCAATACGTAGCCATGGCGATACCCAAACTCTCAAAAGCGCAAATGAAGAACATCTTGATACGGGCGGCGGAAGTAAAGGCAGCGACACAGGCCGTGCCCAAGGCGTTATTGGCGCTCTGCAACATGATACTGCCAATAGCGGTAATAGAAAATTGCAATCCCATCGGAACCCCCATCGCCAATAAGGTACGGGCCAGCCCGGCATGAAACCTTCGATCCTCAGAGGAAGTAGCCCGTAAGATCGGAAATTTCCGAAGCATATATAAATAACATAGAATGGCGGAAAGCCCTTGCGAGAAAACCGTAGCGATAGCCGCTCCCATCACACCCCATCCTAACCCCAAGATGCAGAATAAATCCAAGAAAACATTCAAGACCGTAGAGAACAGCAAGAACCAGAACGGAGTCTTGCTATCTCCCAAAGCCCGCATGATACTTGCCAACAAATTATAGAAGAATGTACAAGGAATACCGATAAAAGTAACAAACAAATAATCATAGGCCCCATCGAAGATATTCCCGGGTGTCTGCATCCCCCGCAAGATATCCCGGCAATAGAAACCGGAGATAGCGGCGATCACCACGGACATCACCGTAGCCAATTGCAACCCCACCGCCACGTAACGGCGCATCGTCGCATAATCCCTCGCCCCGAACTTTTGAGCTACCGGGATGCCAAAACCAGCGCAACATCCGTTACAGAATCCCAGAATCAAGAAAATCACCGAGGTACTGGCTCCTACGGCAGCCAGCGAATTAATACCTAGAAATTTACCAACGATAGCGGCATCGATCAAAGAATAAGTCTGCTGAAGCAGATTCCCTAATAACAATGGCATCGTGAAACTGAATAGAAGAGGGAATACAGCACCCCTCGTCATCTCTTTTGAGTTTGCCATACATCTAAATTAAAAGGATAAACAAAGAGGATAGAAAAACTGATTAGTCATCGCAAAGGTAACAACCCTAAGGTAAAACGCAACTCTCTCCATCATTATTTCAAACCGGAATTCACATAAAATAACAATGCCCATCGTAAGGTCTTTACAATGGGCATCGTAAGGTGCTTAGAATGCCTATTGTAACAGGCTTACAATGGGCATCATGGTTTTCTTATTCCAACGAGAAAGAATACGGACGATCGCTATCTTGTATACCTCGCTGTTTATTAGGGGTATCACTCATTTGGTATTGGATCTTCGCGCCACCTAGCAACTGCTCGTGTGTCAAGAAATTGCGGGTGTAGGTCTTGCCGTTTACTTTCATACCCTTGATGTAACGATTTTCCCGATCGGCCTTGTCCGCTTGGATCAACACCTGCTTTCCGTTATCCAGATGGAGCTTTACGGATTTGAACAAAGGGGTACCTAATACATATTGGTCGGTACCCGGACATACGGTATAGAAGCCTAAGGCAGAGAACACATACCATGCGGAAGTCTGTCCGTTATCCTCATCGCCGCAATAGCCATCCGCCTCAGCGGTATAAAGTTTGTGCATGATCTCGCGCACCCAGTATTGGGCTTTCCAAGGCTCGCCGGAATAGTTGTATAGATACACCATATGCTGGATGGGTTGGTTGCCATGGGCGTATTGTCCCATATTCATTACTTGCATCTCACGCATCTCATGGATCATACCGCGGCTATCCATACCCAAACGGCTAGGCATCTTGAAGACGGAATCCATCATATGATTGAATTCCTTCTTTCCTCCCATTAAGTCGATAAGACCTTGCGGATCGTGGAAAACACAGAAACTCCAATGCCAGCTATTACCCTCGCAGAAATCACGGCTCCAGTCCGTACCTTTAAAAGAAGGGTTGAACTCGCCCTTATCAGAGCGTCCGACCATCAACTTATATTTTGGGGCGTACACATTCTTATAGTTGTTAGCCCGTTGCTTGAAGATATCGATCTCGCTTGCCGGCTTGCCTAGTTTCTTTCCTAACGCATAAATTGTCCAGTCATTATAAGCATATTCCAAGGTACGAGCCACATTTTGTCCGATACCGATATTATTCGGTACATAACCCAGTTTATTATACTCCTCGTAAGCGACACGACCGGAAGCCGTTCTCGGCAGTTGGCTATTCGCATCATGCTTCAAAGCTTCCCAAAGCGTCTCGATATCGTATCCTCTCAAGCCTTTGATATAAGCGTCGGCTACCACGGAAGCGGAGTTATTGCCGACCATGCAATCCCGATGGCCCGGACTTGCCCATTCCGGCAAGAAACCGCTCTCTTTATAAGCGTTCACCAAACCTTCCTGCATCTTTTGGTTCATCTCCGGATACATCAGGTTCAAGAAGGGAAAAAGACAACGGAACGTATCCCAGAAACCGGTATCGGTAAACATATAGCCCGGCAAGACCTCACCGTTATAAGGGCTATAATGCACGACTTGGCCCTTGGCATCGATCTCATAGAAGCTACGGGGGAAAAGCAAGGAACGATACAAGCAAGAATAGAAAGTACGCAAGTTATCGATGTTCGTATCCTCTACCTCGATCTTACCTAATTCCCGGTTCCAGATTTCCTTCCCTTTGGTCACTAGCTGATCGAAACCAGTATCTCCCACCTCACGCAAGTTTAACTCGGCCTGCTCGGTGCTGATGAAAGAAGAAGCCACATTGGCATGCACCACCTCGCCGGCCTTTGTCTCAAAACCGATGATAGCGCCGGCATGGTTTGTCTTCACCTCCGACTCATCCAACTGGATCGCCCCGTTCTTAACCGTAGAGGAGAACGTGAATGGCTTATCGAATTGGATCACGAAATAATTCTTGAAGTTACGGGGAACACCGCCCGTGTTCTTCGTGGAATAACCGATGATCTTACGTTCCGCAGGCAATACCTTTATATAAGAGCCTTTATCGAAAGCGTCGATGACGATATACGCTTTCTTGGTTTCCGGGAATGTAAAGCGGAACTTAGCCGCACGTTCCGTCGGAACCAACTCGGTAGTCACGTCATGATCGGCTAGATAGACCTTATAATAATAAGGTGTAGCCACTTCCCCTTTGTGAGAGAACCAGCTAGCCCGTTTCTCCTCGTCGAAGACCAAGCCTTCGGTAGTAGGCATAATGGAGAACTGCCCGTAATCGTTCATCCACGGGCTCGGTTGATGGGTTTGCTTGAATCCCCGGATCTTATCCGCGTCGTAACGATAGGTCCAGCCGTTGCCCATCTCGCCGGTCTGGGGAGTCCAGAAGTTCATACCCCAAGGCATGGCCGTGGCCGGATAGGTATTTCCGGTAGATAATTCGTACTTGGATTGGGTACCGACTAACGTATTCACGTAGTCTACAGGATTCTCTACGGCGGAAAGCTGCATGCAACAGGCTATCCCTATCGCTAAGAACCCTTGCTTGAAAAAAGATGTTTTCATGTTTGTATAGAATATTAATATTGTCTGTATTGTAGAGACGGGGCGTGCCCCGTCTCATCCCTGCAAAATAGTAATTTAAGATACGATCAGTCTGTGGGAGACGGGGCACGCCCCGTCTCTACAACTTGGTGATTGTATAGGCGGTAACGTTGGCCGCTTTCCGGACAGGTGGCGAATCCTTCGGAGTCAAATACAAGGCGATGGCCGTACTCGCTTACCCAACCGATCTGCCGCGATGGATTTCCTACGACCAGCGCATAAGCCGGAACATCCTTCGTTACCACCGCCCCGGCACCGATCATGGCATACCGCCCGACCGTATGTCCACAAATAATCGTAGCGTTAGCTCCGATCGAGGCCCCCTTGCCAATCACCGTCTCCTTATACTGGTCTTTCCGAGAGATAGCGCTACGCGGATTGGTTACATTTGTAAACACGCAACTAGGCCCCAAGAACACATCATCCTCGCAAATCACCCCCGTATAAATAGACACATTGTTCTGTACCTTCACGTTATTCCCTAAGACCACGCCCGGCGATACGACTACATTCTGGCCGATATTACACGCCCTGCCAATCACGCATCCCGTCATGATATGGGAAAAATGCCAGATATGGGTTCCTTCCCCGATCTCACAACCGGCATCGATTACCGCTGTCTCGTGCGCTTGATAACTCATATCAATCCTTTTATTTATAGATTAGGAAAATAGTGGGCTTCTTGCTCAGATCGGGAACTTTACCCGCCCATTCCTTGACCGGGCGAGTGTGGATATACTCATCCTCACAGGTTATATTCGAGGCGATACACAGTTTCGTAGACGGACGGCACGTACGGATCAACTCCTCGGCCAGTTTATTATTCCGGTAAGGAGTCTCGATAAACAATTGCGTCTGATGCTCGGAATAGATCCTTCCCTCCAATTTCTTGATTGTGTTCGTTCGCTCGGAAGCATCAATCGGCAGATAACCGTGAAAAGCGAAACTCTGTCCGTTAAAGCCCGATCCCATCACCGACATCAAGATAGACGAAGGCCCTACCAACGGTACCACCGGATAATCCTTCCGTTGGGCGATAGCCACTACGTCAGCGCCCGGATCAGCGATCGCCGGACAGCCCGCCTCCGAGATCACGCCTACACTCTCGCCTTTCGCCAAAGGAGCCAGATAACCAGCCACTTGTTCTGGTGAGGTATGTTTATTCAGCTCATAAAATGTCAAGTCATCGATCACGATCCCCGGCTCCACCTTTTTCAAGAAACGGCGTGCCGTACGCACGTTTTCCACGATAAAATGCCGGATGGATAAGATCACGTCACGGTTGTACTCTGGTAAAACACGGCGATGTTCCGTATCGCCCAAGGTAACTGGTATAAGGAAAAGAGATGCTCGCATACTGTTTGTTTTCCGCGAAAGTAGTACTTTTGCCGCAAACTAACAGAATAATCATGGCACTTCCTATTGATTTTATTACCCGTACACGGGCTTTACTTGGCGAGGAGTTCGATCGTTTAGAGGCAGCGTTAAGCGCTGATGTTCCCGTAAGTATCCGAATCAACCCGATGAAAGGGACTCCCGCTCCCAAAGCAGGTGCTCCAGTCGCTTGGTGCGAGAGCGGTTTTTATTTGCCGGAACGATTGTCTTTCACCTTCGATCCTCTATTCCATGCGGGGGCCTATTACGTGCAGGAAGCGTCTTCCATGTTTCTGGAACAAGCGATCAAGGCATACGTGAAAGAGCCGGTACGTTGCTTGGATTTATGCGCCGCCCCGGGTGGCAAGTCCACGCATCTGGCGAGCTTATTGCCGGATGGAAGCCTGTTAGTGAGCAATGAGGTGATCCGCAGCCGGAGTTATGTATTGGCCGAGAATATCGCTAAATGGGGCCGCCCGGACACGATCGTTATCAATAATGACCCGGAGGAGATCGGCGAGGCATTGCCTCATCTGTTCGACGTGATCGTCACCGACGTACCTTGTTCCGGTGAGGGCATGTTCCGGAAAGATACGGATAGCACAGGCGAATGGAGCGTAGATAACGTACGGCTTTGCGCCTCCCGTGGGCGGCGCATCATCCATGATATCTGGAACGCCTTGAAACCCGGAGGTATCTTGATCTACAGTACATGTACCTATAATACGGAAGAGGATGAGGAGAACATACATTATATAATAGAGGAGCTGGGAGCCGAGGCATTGCCTATCCCTACCCAAGAGGAATGGCAGATCACCGGCGCCCTCAGGTTTGAACATCCGGTTTACCGCTTCTTCCCACATAAGACACGGGGTGAAGGCTTTTTCCTCGCCGCCCTCCGGAAAGCGGAAGGCGAGATCGAGGAGATTCGTGTCAAGTCCAAAGGGAAAAAAGAGCGGGGAAAAGCCGCTCCGTCTATCCCACAGGAGGCCCGTCAGTTCCTTTCGGATGAAACTTCATTTTCTCTCGAATGGAACGACAGTTTCCTTCGAGCGTATCCCAAAGCCCATTCGGATCTATTTTCACTCATCAATGCCAAGCCTTTACGGGTACTTTCCGCCGGTATTTGCCTAGGAGAAGCGAAAGGGAAAGACTTTATCCCATCTCAAGAGCTGGCTTTAAGTACTGCCTTAACCCCCAACGCATTTCCATCCGTGGAACTGGAATGGGAAGACGCTATTAAATTCTTAAAGAAAGAGGCGCTCGTCTTACCCTCCGGTACAGATAAGGGATATGTGTTGGTACGCTACCAAGGACTTCCGCTAGGTTTTGTAAAGAACCTTGGCAACCGGGCCAATAACCTGTATCCGCAAGAGTGGCGTATACGGACGGGATATATTCCGGAGGAAATCAAACTATTTTTAGGACGATAAGACCACTATATAGGCATAAAGCCACACGTATATACGTATAAGACCACACTTACGTACGTGTAGGCCGATGCGTATATACGCATGAGGTTACGCCTATATACGTGAGAGAATCAATCCTAATCCACGAATCGCAACGTAAACAAGGCGGCCTCCATCCGGCGGATCAAGTTCGCCTTTTTTGATTCCGGGGCATAGACAAAGCTTTCCGCTACGATAACCCGCCCTTTTTTCTTGTCGAGCAGGGCATGGCTGACGAACGGGCCGCCCATCTTATCTCCTTCCATACGCCAAAGACCACGCAATACGCCGCGGTATTCGCCACGGTAGGTGATCGGCTCGTAAGAAAGCTCGAAGCGCCTCTCAGTCTTCATATAAGAATTCGGGAAAGAGCCCGGTACGTTCCGCCTCACTACAGAATCACGCATAGCGACCAGATAATCTTCGGTAAATGCCTCTTGAGCCGTATAGGGAAAACTATATACCAAGATATCAGTCCGTCCCCGATTTGCGTTATTCGAACCCCAAAAGAAATCGGTCTCTTCCTTATAGGCCGACATATCTTCCGGCACGAACAGCGAGACACCGAAACGGGACTTCAACTTCTCATTGATCCAACTGCTATGGCTCTTAGAAAGTCCAACTATCCAACGTTCCCTTTCCACTCGATTGAAATGGTTGACCAACCGTCCTTCATTTAATAAAAGGAACTCGGTTAAAGCAGCGGTAGTCGGAGCATACAGAGTCACAACATTCTGACCGCTGGCCCATTCATCGGGACTCTCTCTTGTTCCAGCTTTCGTATACCGATTAGGATCTACGGATACGATCAAGATATTTCGTACGTATCGTAATAAACCGGAAAAGCCCGATGGCTCCGAATAGGTGACACGCATAGATGCTTCCGCTTGAGGCAAAGCAGGTATCGGCGCTCGCAATTGTTCTTGCAGCAACTCCCCCACCTCACCATTCCATGCGTCTCGATCCATTACAACCACCACCTCGAAAGGCCATCCGGTAGCCCGCCGTAGCGAGGCCACCGGAGAGGACGAAGTCCAATCACAAGCGGAAAGCCCCACCATTAGGCTAAGGCAGATCCATAGTAGTACAGTTTGTGTTCTCATAGCATTCCTGATTATTCGTTCTTAAAAATTAAATCACACACCGCAAAAGTACAGGAAGGATCGTAAAGAGGAAAGAAATGGTACCGGACAAAACAAGCGAACATCAAACAACTAATAATCACACATATAAACCACGCAATGGGAGATAAACGGATAATATTGCCGGACAATCACGACAAACAAAATAACTTTAAGCTTTATAATAAACGGACATAGGCATCCAAATCCGTCTTTTCATCCAAGCCTAGACGTTTTTTTAAACGGCCTTTCGATTTGGTTAACGCATCCGGAGTATTATTAAACACGGCTAGTTGCTCCTTTCGGGAGAAATTCCATTTGATCAAGCAACATATTTCCTGCTCATGGCGGGTAATACTGTATTTATTTCTCAGATCGGTTAAGAAGTTATTAAACAGAAGATCGGTCATACCAATAATCTCAGCCCATTCCTCTTTACTTGGATTCACATGGAGAGGATCATCTTTAAGGGCACATAAAAGCTTAGGTACATCCACATCTACTTTTCCGGTAGCATTGTCCAATAAGTTATTATCGCCGGAAAGAACAAGGATCTCTCTCTCCAACTTCTCCATCTTCTGGCGATAGGCCGTCAGCTCCGTCTCGATCCGGTCATAAGCCTCCGAGCGGATGACCAAAGAATCCCGTTCCCGCTCCAAGCGTACGACTTGCTCTTGATAGGAGGCTAATTGTTGTTTATAGCGATACATATTCGCTTTATTCTGCCGAATGCGAGAACGGACAGATTCATTTCTCTCCCGGATACGTCCCGTACGTACTCCCAACAAAAAGCTAAATACCACCGCCACGATCAAGGCTAAGCAACCAGCCCCCCAATCAACAAATCCCCAAAACTCCCCCATCCCGGTTACCGCATGGATTTATTTCTCAGATAATCATAGATAGCCAATTGCGAACGCACTTTTACCGGATTATCATCACACTTAAAATTATTACGTAACTCGCCATCCAAATAACAAGCTTTCACGTTATCACTTAGCTGGATATTCAAGATATCGATTATCTCCCTCTTCAGATCCGGATCAAGGATCGGGAAAGCCGTCTCGATCCGTCGGTTCAAATTCCGACGCATCCAATCAGCCGAGGTAAGGAAAAGATCCTCCTGACCATCATTCAGAAAATACCAAACCCGGGAATGCTCCAAAAACATATCCACGATACGAGTAACCCGGATGTTAGCGCTATAAGGTTGGTTCGGTACCAAGCAACAAATCCCCCGGACAATCAGATCGATCTCTACCCCCGCCTCACTCGCATGATAGAGTTCCTCGATCATATGTTGGTCATGCAGTCCGTTCATCTTTAATATGATCCGTCCTTTTCGGCCTTCCCGCACATGCTCGATCTCCCTCCGAATCCTACCAGTCAATTCCGAGACCATATTGAAACGGGCCACCAACAAATGGCGGAAAGTAGGTTCTTTCATACGCCCTTCCAAAACAGCGAATACTTTATTGATATCCGTAATAATCTCCGTATTCGAAGTCAATAACGCCATATCCGAATAGATCTTGGCCGTCTTCTCATTGAAATTACCGGTACTCAAATAGGCGAAATCACGCCGTTTAAGTCCCTCGGACGTATCCTTCCGAAGAATGACCGCAACCTTCGCATGTACTTTCAAGCCCGGAATACTATAAATGATACGAATACCGGCCTGCTCCATACGCTCTGCCGTACTCATATTATTCTCCTCGTCGAAACGGGCTTTCAATTCCACGAATACCGTCACTTTCTTACCATTCTGGGCAGCGCTGACCAGCGTATTAATCACGGCCGAATTCTCTGCCACTCGATACTGGGTAATCTTGATCTCATCCACCTTCGGATCAAAGGCCGCCTCCATCAAAAAGCGGATCAAATAATCAAACGACTCATAAGGGAAATGCAATAAGATATCCCGCTTCTTCACGGCCTTGAATACCGACCCCATCTCGTCAAGGAAAGGCACACGCATAGGCACCGGTGGCTGCTGCTCCAAATGCTTTCCTGCCGGATTCGGCAATTTCATCAAATCCTGCAAATTATTATATCGTCCACCTAACACCAAGTCCTCCGACGTAATACCAAAGGCATCGCAAACAAAAGCCAGAAAATCATCCGGCATCGCTTGATCATACATAAAACGGCTCAAGGCTCCGATCTTGCGCTTCTTCACCTTCTTACGGATATTCTCCACGATATTCGCCCGGCTCTCATCATCCAAATAAATATCCGCATCCCGGGAAATCTTGATGCTGTAACAGCCATCAATAATATAACCGGGAAAAACATTCTGTAAATTCGCACGGATAATGTCGTCGATAAACATGATATAATATTTCCCGTCATGCTGAGGCAACTCTATAAAACGGGGAACTTTCGCATAAGGAATCTTCATCAACGCATAATGATACTCGGGTACGAAGCCCGGCTCATTCATCCGCTTGCTCCGCTTAATCATACGGATCACAAGGTAAAGCCGACGATCCCGGATGAACGTACGTATATCACCGGCTTGAATCATGACCGGCGACAGGAATGGGAAAACCTCCTCATTAAAGAAATTATGGACAAACTCTTCATGGAAAGGTTCTGGCTTCTCATTCTGGTATAAGTAAACATTCTGGCGATTCAATTCCGGCAATATCTTCTCCGAGAAAATACGGTAATAGTCCCGTTGCTGGCGGTTAACCTCCCGGGTGATAGCCGCCAAGGTCTCTTCCGCCTCAGCTGCGCTCTCCTCCGAATAATTCTTTTTCATGATTACCCCCCGGTGTTCCGCAACCCGGATCTCATAAAATTCTTCCAGATTCGAGGAATAGATAGAAAGGAACTTAATACGCTCATAAATAGGCAGCGTATCATCTTCCGCTTCCAGCAAGACACGGTAGTTAAACGACAACCAGCTTAAGTCCCGTTTGAAATATTGATATGAATTCTCCATAATATTCTTATCTTAGGCGTGTAAATATAGATACTTTCGAGCAATAAAAGAAATTGTTATGATTAAAGTTGGATTGCTTTCAGACACCCATGCGTACTGGGATGATAAGTACGCCGAATATTTTAAAGATTGCGATGAAATCTGGCATGCGGGCGATATAGGCTCCGATCTTTTGGCCGCAAAATTCGAGGCATTGAAACCTTTCAGGGCCGTATACGGAAATATAGACGGACAAGCCATTCGCCTGCAATATCCTAAAGTAGCTCATTTCAAGGTAGAAGACGTGAACGTTATGATGACTCATATCGGAGGTTATCCGGGCCGCTACAATCCCGAGATCCGCAAAGAATTATACGATACACGGCCAAATCTATTCATCTCCGGACATTCGCATATCCTGAAAGTAGTATTCGATCGAAGCTTGAAGTGTCTGCATATGAATCCGGGAGCGGCTGGGAAAAGTGGCTTTCATCAAGTACGTACCTTATTACGTTTCGTTATTGAGGGAAAGGATATCAAAGATTTGGAAGTTATAGAGCTAGGGAACCGGGCATTATAAATGATTAGTTACCGCAACAGAAACTCTCGGCGAAAAGAATCGTATTTTGCAAATAAGCGAACTCTTTCTCAAAATATTCGCTAAACACCCCGGAGTTCAAGTTCTCCTCGATTTGTTTCGCTGTCCAAAGCTTTCCGCTACGGCGCTTACATTGATTTAATTGCTCTTCCGTACGTAAACAAATAACATAGAGAGATACCAAATGTTTCACCTTCTCGTTCTCAAATGTATAACGGATCAGGAAGCGTGGAGCAATTGATTTATCTTGCGCCAAACTTCCGAGAGTCTCTTTGACCGTGCTATCTATACTATGTCGGAAGAGCACGTAATTATGGAACGGATAATCCATCGTATCCGGAGAGACAAACTCATCCTTACTTCGTCTCACCAGATATAACATACCATTATAAACAACGGCGATACGCACGATCGGATGATAGTATTTCTTCGGTAAAGAGCGGCTGACCGAACGTGCGATACAACCGATCACCTTCCCATTGTCATTCAATACGGGAAGCCACATTTCCTTTTTCAAGCTACCTTGCATCAAGGACAAACGTATTTGCTCATAAACAATGACCAAAACACCGATTACCAATCCCAACTCCCGGTATAAGAAACGTTCGGTACGCATATTCTGCATCGTTTCCGGCAAGATACTATATAACAAGATGATGAAAAGATGCAACGTGTACAGGTTCTGTACCAATTGAGCGAGGAAATAAAATTCGTTCAAGGTAGTACGAAGCAAAGTACGTTTAAAAGAGGGACGTTTCGAATCGCGTATACGTTGTATGACCGTTCTCCTCGTGAACCCCACGATCGCTAACGCCACGACCAGTAATACTTCCGTGATAAGAGGAGAGTATATAAACAACACTGGTTCAAGCTTGAGACAAAGAAATACGGAATATAAGACCAATGTGCCCGCCGATGGCAGAAGCATAAATTGGTATACCTTATCCTTGCTCAACACCTGAAACAAAAAAATACAAACAAAACAGAAAGTAACCCCAATTATAAAAGATAATAAATAAGAAAAATAGTTATCCAAAAACATGAATAACAACAATGGCAATAAACCTATCGCCTGATTATCTAGACCTTTCTTTACTCTGTTCATTCCTTCCCCCCTTTAGTCCACTTTTATATTAATAACAACAAAGATTGTCAAAAGTTCATGAATCATATATGCTTTTCCGCATGGTACGACGAGCGTACCAGCGGAGCGCTCTCTACTTTCTTAAAACCTTTGCCAACGGCTTGCTGTCTATAATATTCAAAGCATTCAGGAGTCACATATTCAGAGACGGGAATATTCTTGCGAGAAGGCTGTAAATACTGCCCGATTGTTAAAACAGAAACACCCGCCAGCAAAACATCATCCATTAATTCAAGCACCTCATCCTCGGTCTCACCCAGTCCGACCATGATACCAGTCTTGGCTACCACACCCCGCTCAGCGATTCGTCGCAAAACGGATAAGCTCACGTCATACTTAGCGGCACTACGCACTTGCGGACTGATACGGCGTACAGTCTCCATATTATGGGAGATAATCTCAGGCGCCGCATCCACGACCTGATCAACCAGATCCAATCGTCCTTGAAAATCCGGGATTAAGACTTCCACAGTCGTTTGAGGATTCACCTCTTTGATCGTACGGATCGTATTTACCCAATGAGAAGCGCCTAAGTCCGGTAGGTCATCACGATCAACGGACGTGATCACCGCATGCTTGAGATTCATTAAACGGATGCTCTCCGCTACATTCGCAGGTTCTTTCGGGTCCAACGGAAGAGGTTTACCCGTTAGCGTATTACAAAAACGACAAGAGCGAGTACAGATCTCACCACCGATCATGAATGTAGCTGTTCCCCGGCTCCAACATTCACCCATATTCGGGCATTTACCACTTGTGCATATTGTGTGAAGGCAATGAGATTCAACAATACTTTTTGTCTTCGTGAATTGCTCATTTCCGCCAAGCCGGATCTTCAACCAATCCGGCTTTCTTAAATGCTGCGCCATGTCTTACAAATTATTGAATAAATAATTAGCCATCTTCGTATACAAATGGTAACGGGTATTACCACCGTATATGCTATGATTCCGATCTTTATAAACATGCATATCGAACTGCTTACCCGCTTGAACCAAAGCCTCGGCATATTCCATTGTTTGCATAAAATGAACATTATCATCGGCGGTTCCATGAACCAGCAATAACTTGCCTTGCAAGTCTTTCACCCGGCGTAACGGAGAGGTAGCCGCATAGCCCTCGAAATTCTCTTGCGGGGTACGCATGAAACGCTCCGTATAAACGGAGTCATAATATTTCCAGTCCGTCGGAGGAGCCACGGCGATACCCACCTTAAACGTTCCGTTTCCGGTACTCAAGGCCATCAACGTGTTATAACCTCCGAAACTCCAACCCCAGATCGCGATACGATCCTTATCGATATAAGGTAACTTGCCTAACGCTTGCGCAGCCTCCACTTGGTCTCTGGATTCCAGCTCGCCCATTCTCAAATAAGTACATTTACGGAATGCCTCACCACGGGCACCGGTTCCACGACCATCCACACATACCACGATAATACCATTTGAGGCCAGATATTGCTCCCAATCGAAACCGTATTGATCCAATACTTGCTGGGAGTTAGGACCACTATATTGCGTCATCATCACCGGATATTTCTTCGACGGGTCAAAATCAGCGGGTTTTACGATCCAAGCGTTGAACTCATAATCCGAAGCCGTATGTACCTTCATAAATTCCTTCTTAGCAAAAACATATTCCTTCAGCTTACTCTTCAACGCGGCGTTATCTTGCAGAACACGTAGTTCCTTTTTGGTCTTCGTCTCATTCACCGTAATCTTCGCCGGGGTATTCGCATTGGAATAGGTATTCACGAAATAAGCGAAATTGTCACTAAAGACCGCCTTATTCATACCCTCTTCCGTAGAGAGTTTTGTCTTCACGCCTTTAGCGTCGATCTTATAGATAGAACGGCGGATCGGGCTTTCTTCGGCAGACTCGTAATAGAAAGTCTTCGTATTCTCATCCACGCCCAAGAACTTCGTGACATCCCAGTTCCCTTGAGTTACCTGACGTTGCATAACACCTGTCGGGGAATACAAATAAATATGAGAATAGCCATCTTGTTCACTCACATAGGTAAACCCATTGTTCAAGAACTGGATGGAAGTCAACCAATCAGAATCCACGTAGCATTTATTTTCCTCACGCAAGATCAAACGGAACACACCGCTCTTCGGATTTGCATAATACATATTGAATACATTCTGCTGGCGGTTCAATGTCATGATAGCCAACTGATCCGGATTCTGCGTGAAAGTAATGCGGGGAATATAGAAGTCGCCTTCTACCGGGACCTTCATCTCCTTCGTGTCTTTGGTGACTACGCTATAAGAATGTACGGAAACCTTTGAATTCTTCTGCCCGGCCTTCGGATATTTATATTCGTAATACCCCGGATAAAGTCCCTCACCATACATCTGCATAGAATATTCGGGCACCTCGGACTCGTCAAAACGGACAAAGGCCAGATACTCGCTATCGGGAGACCACGCCATTAGATTTGTCACCGCAAATTCTTCCTCATACACCCAATCCGTGATGCCATTCAATATCTTATTCAACTCACCGTCCTTGGTGACTTGTACCTCCGTGTCGAAATCAAACTTACGTATCCAAATATTATTATCCCGTACATAAGCGCACATACGACCATCCGGCGAGAAAGTCGGGATCATTTGCTTACCCTTGGCATCGGAAATAGGCTTCACATAATTACGACGCACGTCATAATCATAAACCACCGCCTTAGTAGAGCGACGATAAATAGACTCCGTATCCCTCCAAACCAAGATATGATGCCCGGTACTGCTGATTGTATATCCATCAAAATCCGTAAAGGTACATTCACGAGCTTTACGGGCATTAAACAATGTATCCACAGGATTTCCCGTACGATAGGAATATTTAATGATCATACTCTTATCGGCGTTCATGGCTGTGTAGTGTTCTCCATCCGGCAAGGATCGCATCTCTCCGATAGCCGTCACTTGACGAAATTTCCCATCGGTTATTTCTTTTAAGTCAACATGCTTGCTTCCGGTTTGTGCGGCCACACTTCCGAATACGGCCAACGAAAGCAATAAACTAAAACCTAATCGTTTCATTTATACTCTTTATTTCAGATTGAAACGCGAAGTTAGCATAAAAAAGTGATTCAAATTGCGAGAAATCGTATCTTTGTCTTATGAAAAAAACTAAACGATATTATGAATTTGGGGATTTTCTACGGGATCTATTCAAATTCAAGGTTCAGAAGATTTCCATAAACGCAGGCTTCACCTGCCCGAACCGAGACGGGTCTAAAGGATGGGGCGGTTGCACCTATTGTAATAACCAAACATTCAGTCCAGAATACTGTCATACGGAGAAAAGCGTTACCGAGCAATTAGAGGAAGGCGTACGTTTTTTTTCCCGCAAATATCCGGATATGCGGTATCTGGCCTACTTCCAAGCCTACACGAATACATACGACCGATTAGACTCTCTTATTCGCAAATATGAGGAAGCGCTTGCCTATCCCGGAGTGGAAGGATTGATTGTCGGCACTCGTCCGGACTGTATGCCGGAAGGTTTATTGGATTATTTCGCGGAGCTTTCCCAGCGAAAATTCGTCATGATTGAATATGGATTGGAAAGTACACTTGATAAGACCTTAGTCCGCATAAACAGGGGGCATACCCATGAAGAATCGGAATCCGCTATCCGTCGTACGGCGGTAAAAGGTATTTACACAGGGGCACACCTGATACTCGGACTACCGGGAGAAAGTAGGGATGAAATATTACACCATGCGGATGTCTTATCACGCCTCCCGATCACGACACTTAAACTGCACCAATTGCAGCTAATCAAGAATACCCGCATGGCGAAAGAGTTCAAGGAAGATCCTTCTGATTTCCATTTATATACGGCTGATGAATATATCGAATTAGTGATTGACTTCATAGAACGACTGAACCCCTCTATCGTTGTAGAGAGGTTCGTATCACAATCCCCCAAAGAGCTACTGATCGCACCGGACTGGGGTTTAAAGAATTTCGAATTTACCGCTAAGGTAAATAAGCGGATCGAGGAAAGAGATACACGGCAAGGACGACTATTTCAAGTCTAAGGCGACATCACCATAAAAGGTAATAGCCTGTTTATTCACGGGTGTCACATTGATTGTCACCGAGCCATTCGGATAGACTTCCACCCGAAACATGTATACATCCTCTTTGGTCTTTACACGGAACTTGATTTCGGAACGGCCTTTCTTTTTAGAGGTTTGCTCCTTCTCTGTCGCCACTTCTTTAAACGTCAAGCCCTCTCCACCACCATAAGGAGCAGAGTAAGCACGTCCAAAGTAAGGAAGATAAGACAGGATCGAGTCACCATGTATTTCCAATGAGTAGGGGGAAGTAAGATTGACGGATCTCCCGGCCATCGGTACGGCACGATCCACATCGATCTTAATACGACCGCTATCCACGATCTCCCTCACTACTCTCTCTTTTTGCTCCTTCCGCTCTTGCTTACTTTGAGCAAAAAGGGATTGCCCTGCACAAAAAAGGACAATCCCTAAAAATCCAACTAACCTTGTTAATCTCATAACCTTAATAAACTAAACACACTATTAATCACTCTATATAGTAAAGACAATCCTTCGGGTGAATAGTTTAATCTAAAAAGGTCAAATTAAGGCTGTTTATATTTCATTATTATATTAACGCAAATTATCCAAGATATAATCCTGTACGGTAAAATCTTTCCGTACGATCGTATCACCGGGAACACGTTCGTCTGTCGTGATCGCTAAATTCTCATCGCCTAAGACTTGACGGCTCAAGAAGCTCATGATATCGTATTGGTTCCGGGACATAGGAAGCCCAGAGATCTCATGCCCCGCATTCTCTACCTTATAAAAATAATAGGAAGCTTGAAGATTTTCCAGACTTTTCGCTACAGCGGATGATCCCCATAAACCGCCGAGGTTCTCCATAGCGGCTTGTTCAAAAGGAACGGTTTTATCCGCATCGCCATGGAATAGCATAATCGGACAAGGCATCTTTTCCCAATGTGGAGGAAGCACACCAGAGACCGCACCGGCATATGAGATCACACCGGCATAGTTGAAACCTGTCGGTAGCCTTTTCGCCAACTCATGTCCGTTACATAAATCATACTCTGCCTGCAATACCGTAATCGCCCCGGCACTTGAACCGCTCGCTACGATCTGCTCCACATCGATGTTCCAATCCGAGCTTTGGTTAATCACGAAACCGGTAGCATCATAAAAATCCTCTACCGCCGTATCGATCGCATGCTGCAAGGCTGCGATAAAGTCCATCGGAGAAGAGACTTTAGAAGGATCCAGATTCTTCAAGGTGGTACGATAATCCGTAGAAACGACCACAAATCCGTTTCGGGCGAGGAACTCGAAATAGGGAATATATCCTTTATCCGCCTTATCTCCCCCTTTAAACCCACCGCCAAAAGCAAAAATCATCACAGGCTTTTTTGAGGCGGGCGATATAGAAGGCAACTCATACTTGTCCAAGGACAATGTATCTGTCCCTTTTATAGAGAATACGAAATTCTCTTTTTGAACATCCACATTCGCCACAGGTTTAGGCTGCGTACAGGCGAACGAACAGACGATCCATAAAGCAAATAGCGAATACACCCAATTTCTGTTCATCTTATTTTCGTATTAGAGGTTATTTTGTTCCTTCCTTCAAACCATCCAAGAACTTATCCACTTTTTTGGCAGCGTCTTTCACGCCCGCTTTCATTTTCAATCCAGCGTATGTCGCTTGCAATTTAATGATCTCCGCTTTCTCATCAGCGTTTAACTCTTCCTCGAACTTGGCGTAAAGATCCGTGGATAGATCCGAGAATTTCAGATCCGCCTTCTTCCAGTCCTTATCGGTATAATCAGCGGCCTCCATTTCCACCTTATCTACAAAATCACTAAACTCCTTCACATATGAATCCTTTGATTGGCAGGCGCTCAAAGCGAACATAACCAATAACATGAATAGTACTTTCTTCATCTTTTAATTAAAAATTAATTTGTTATACAACACAAATATATGCAAAAAGGTTAAACCCTTGTATATGTCGTATAACTTTACGTAATTTGCTATCCTATTTTCTTAATCAGATTAATAAATTTATGGAGAAAAAACATCAGTACCGAGGATTAACCAAACAAGAAGTAGAAGAGAGCAGGCGCCTTCACGGCGAGAATGTACTTACCCCGCCCAAGAAAGCTTCGTTATGGAGCCAATTCTTGGAGAAATTCGAAGATCCTATTATTCGTATATTATTAGTGGCATGGCTCTTGTCCATGATAATCGCTGGCGTACATTGCTGGGGACCTGAGGCGAAAGGTTTTACGGCCTTCTTGGAGCCGATCGGCATTTTCTTCGCAATCATGCTTGCCAGTTGCGTGGGCTTTTTCTTCGAGGTGAAAGCGAACAAGGCATTCGATATCTTGAATACAGTCAATGATGATATTTTAGTGAAGGTAATCCGTGACGGGAATATCTGCCAAATACCGAAAAAAGAGGTCGTCGTAGGCGATATCGTTGTTTTGGAGACAGGTGAGGAAATTCCCGCAGATGGACATTTGCTTGAAGCCATCTCCCTACAGATCAACGAATCCACACTAACCGGTGAACCGATTATCAGCAAGACTACAAACGAGGCGGATTTCGATACGGAAGCGACTTATCCGTCCAATGTAGTCATGCGAGGAACGACGGTCGTGGACGGACATGGCGTAATGCAAGTAGAAAAGGTGGGTGACGCTACCGGATACGGTAAGGTCTACGAAGGCTCGCAAATCGAGAGCGATGTAGAGACTCCTTTACAAATACAGTTGAAAGGCTTGGCTAGCGTGATCAGTAAAGCCGGATATACGATCGCCGGGGTGACGTTCATCGCCTTGACCGTAAAATTCCTTTTATCGGATAGTTTCCCCGGGATGCCGGCGATGGACATCATCGCCCATATCCTCAACTACTTTATGGTAGCGGTTACGTTGATCGTGGTATCCGTTCCGGAAGGATTACCGATGAGTGTCACGTTAAGTTTGGCCCTCAGCATGAACCGTATGTTGAAGACGAATAATCTTGTCCGCAAAATGCACGCCTGTGAGACCATGGGAGCGACTACCGTAATTTGTACGGACAAGACTGGAACGTTGACGCAGAACCAAATGCAAGTCTACCAAACGAATTTCTACAACCTGAAAGACCAAAAGCTTGGGGAGGATGAGTTAAGTAACCTGATCAAAGAAGGTATCTCCACGAACTCCACGGCATTCCTCGATTTCTCGGAAGAAAAGGTAAAAACCCTTGGAAACCCGACGGAGGCCGCCCTTTTACTCTGGTTGAACGGACAACACCAAAATTATCTGGAATTAAGAGAGAACGCTACGATCCTAGATCAATTGACCTTCTCTACGGAACGGAAATATATGGCTACAATCGTACAATCACCGTTACTCGGCAAGAAGGTACTTTACGTGAAAGGTGCTCCCGAAATCGTACTGGCCAACAGTAACCGGGTGGCGATAGACGGAACTTACAAACCGGTGGCGGAATGTAAAGCCGGCATCGAAAAACAATTATTGGATTACCAGAACCAAGCGATGCGTACGCTTGGCTTCGCTTACCAGATAATTGAGGATGGAATGGATGAGACCTTCTTCGTTGAGGGTCGTTTACATGATACGGATTTAACGTACCTAGGTATCGTCGCTATCTCCGATCCGGTACGTGCGGATGTGCCCCCCGCTGTTCAAAGTTGCTTGGACGCAGGTATCGACGTGAAGATCGTCACCGGAGATACACCGGGTACGGCTAAAGAAATCGGACGACAGATCGGTACGTGGAAAGCGAATGATACCGACCGGAACATTATCACGGGTCCCGCATTCGAGGCGCTTAGCGACCAAGAGGCCTTGGATCGTGTCTTAGACTTGAAGATCATGTGCCGTGCCCGTCCTACGGACAAACAGCGTTTGGTACAATTATTACAGCAGAAAGGCGCCGTGGTAGCGGTTACCGGCGACGGGACAAACGATGCCCCCGCCTTGAAAGCGGCACAAGTAGGCCTCTCCATGGGTGACGGTACTTCAGTTGCCAAGGAAGCCAGCGACATTACGATTATCGACAACTCGTTCAGTAGCATTACCCGTGCGGTGATGTGGGGACGTTCCTTGTACCGGAATATCCAGAAATTCTTGTTATTCCAATTGACCATCAATGTAGCCGCTTGTTTGATCGTGCTATTGGGTTCTTTATTAGGTACGGAATCTCCTTTGACTATCACGCAGATGTTATGGGTAAACTTGATCATGGATACATTCGCTGCCGGGGCGTTGGCCTCTCTCCCACCGAATGAGCGAGTGATGAAAGATAAACCTCGCCGGAGCGGTAAGGATGGAGATTTCATTATCACCCGCCCGATGGCCTATAATATTTTCGGCGTCGGATTCGCTTTTGTCGTAATCTTGATGGGCTTGTTGTTCTATTTCCATGCGCAAGACGGTTTAACGCCGCACGATTTATCGTGGTTCTTCAGCTTCTTCGTGATGCTACAGTTCTGGAATATGTTTAACGCAAAGGCATTTATGGAAGGACGTTCCGCTTTTGCCAATTTAAAGGATAGTAAAAGCTTCTTGCTGGTCGCTTTACTGATTTTGATTGGTCAATACTTAATCGTCACTTTTGGAGGCGAGATGTTCAGCGTAATACCTTTGCCCTTGGAAGATTGGGCGATCATTATCGGATCTTCCTCTCTGGTTTTATGGATCGGTGAGTTATTCCGGTTATTCAAAAGATAAATATATATTGTCCAACTTATAGGGACGGGGCGTGCCCCGTCCCTACAACCGGAAATAGTGTACCCGTATGATATATTAAAACCAACCTAGCTATAAATAGCTATTTCCTTATCCCGCTTCGTGTCTTAACTTCACACCTCAAATTATTTAAATCATGAAACATCTATTAGAATTAGCGAAAAGAAACCAAGATAGAGCTTGGGAAGTGATCCGGCAAACCGACATTATAAATATATGGAAATCCGTCGGGGCGGAAATAAACCTAGTAGGCTCCTTAAATATGGGACTACTCATGAAACATAAGGATATCGACTTCCATATTTACACCTCTCCCTTCCGTATATCCGACAGCTTCCAAGCGATGGCCCGGCTAGCGGAGAACCCGCTCATTAAACGAATCGAATACGGAAACTCGCTCGATACGGAAGAACGATGTGTAGAATGGCACGCATGGTTCCAAGATCCGGATAACGAACTCTGGCAAATTGATATGATCCATATCGTAAAAGGTTCCCGTTATGACGGTTATTTCGAGAAAATGGCCGAACGTATAACCGCCGTACTGACTGACGAGACCCGGCAGGCCATCTTAAAACTGAAATATGAGACACCGGATACAGCGAAAATCATGGGCGTGGAATATTACCAAGCAGTCATTCAAGACGACGTGCGTACGTATGCGGAATTAGAGGACTGGAAAAAACAACATCCAGTCACAGGCGTTATCGAATGGATTCCATAAGAACATTATTGGCCAAACCGTGAAGAATCGATCTCTTTCTTATTCTTCCGGTTCATCTTGCCCAATGTATACTTTAAGGTGAGCGATACAGAACGAGTATCCGAATAGATCGTCATATCACTCTTCTGGCTGGGATAATCAATATGCGTTTTCGCACGTAAGCCCTTTAACAAATCCTCACCTCGCAGCATTACACTTAACTTTTTCGGTATCGGATTCCAGACAAGACCCGCCGATACATTATAATTACCATCCACATCATAGATACCTTGTACCGAAGGCGCACTATAGCGAGCGTTAACTTCTAACGATAAGTTCTTTTTCCTTGATAAAGTAAACGTATTGAACAACATCAACTGCCCGAACAACTTTTTCCGATCAAACGAAATATCGATAAACACTCCCTCATCTTGAATCAAGAAGCCCGATGCCACGAACCGTGAGCTAACCATCCCACCGATCCGAAACGGGATTACCGCCATCGCCCCGAAAGTATTATGCTTATCGAAATTAACCGATTGGTAATAGGCTCTCAACGCTTTCGTATCTTGATAATACAATTGGCGAATATAATTCACATGATGATTGGCGAATAGTCCAAAAACATATTTCTTTTTCAAGATATAATTAGCCCTAGCCATATAAATACGTTCCGGTTCCAAATAAGGATTTCCCCGTACCTGACTATACACATTCAAATAAGAAACATTCGAGCTCATGGCCCAATACGCCGGATACTTCTTATCGCTGGAGAAATTGACTTGAAGCATATTCGATGGATCGATCGTATAACTCAAGTTCAATTGTGGATAGAGATTTCCCCCAGACCATAAGGTCCATTTCCGGCCCGCCGAATCAATCACCGCCTTATTATACTCCGCCGAAAGAGAAGCGCTCAACACCAGTTTCTTGCCAAAACGCTTAGAGAAACCGGCATACAATCCCGCCGTATACTCTTTTTCTTTTTGGGCAAACGTAGCTGACAGATCCTCCTGTTTATCTTGGTAGGTAAAGGAGCTATTATCCGTAAAGGATAACTGCACATTCGTGCCCGCGTTAATTTTCCATCCTTTTCCAAATACCCGTTCGTAGTTAACGAATACATTCGCCAAATGGATATTTTGCCGGGAGGTAGCCTCCACCTCTTGTTTCGTATCGGGATAATCCGAGATCATATATTGATCCCTGCGATCCTTATAATAGGTATATCCACCCCTGCGTTCAAGTTCTTGGAATGTGCATAATTCAACCGTACATTTTGAAGATTCTTCGGGCCCGATAACTTATTATTACTTTCCGCATTCTCAATACCCACAAATAGAGTGTTCGAATATCGTTTGGAATTAGAATCCGTTATCTTGGCATAATAAGAAATATCCACCTCACGCCCCTTATCCATAAACCAACTGGCACTTGCCCCAATCGTATGGTTCATGGAATGACCTACTGCCGTATTTTCTTGCAGGATCTCATAAGGACGATCCTTCACGATGGGATAGGCGTTCATATCCTCGGTTGAACGGGAATGGTTATAATTAGCGGAATAAGATAGATCCAGACTATATTTCTTTTTGGAGTAAGATAAATTCACTAACCCGGTTGGCGAGAAGTAGAAAGCTTGCTTTCCGGTCAAAGAGATATCGGCACTTAAATCCTCATTCACTTTCTTCTCCATAATGATATTTATACTACCTCCTTTTACGCCATATTTTGGAGGAGAGCTATACAAAAGCTCTATACTCTTTACTTTGCTGGCCGAGGTAGATTTCAGAAGCTCTACAATCTGGGACAATGACATTGAACTTCTACGTCCGTTAATAATAATGTTCGTAGTAGGGACGCCGATGATACTAACGTTGTCCCCTTCTTTCACCAATCCGGGAATCTCTCCTAAAATATCAAATGCAGTATTCACCGGTTTGGCCCTGATCAAGTTAGGCACGTCGAAAGATAAGGCATCGTCCGTAACCGTAACCAAAGGACGCTCGGAAGTAACGTAGACATCCGGCAATTTTACCGTAATACTATCTTTCACCAAGATAACAGAATCCTTAGTCTGTGCATTTACAGCGACAAGAATATTCAGAAGCAACAAGAAAGGAACAATGGCAGTCTTCATAATATCAAGATTATGTTTATAATCCGCCAAATTAAAAAGAAAAAAGGAGATAAGCAACGAAACTATCGAATATTTACGAACAAATCGTATACATATTCAAAATAAAGAAATTACACCACACCTATTTATACTATTAACCCGTTGGCTGAATTAAGCAACCGTGCTAAATCTTATAAAGATAAAAATCAGATCAAACCGAATAAAATGTTCTCCCAGTACTATATAAAACCTCCCGCAACCCGATATCTTCTTTATTCGCCGCCGCTGAATGTTCGTTCGGCAGCGACGAATATACATTCAGCGGCGGCGAACGAACATTCAGCGGAGACGGATATAGAAGATAGGCTTATCCATCAAGGTATTATTCATCAAGGCATTATTCATTCTACCTTATCCAAGGTAAAAGTAAAGATTAAAGTAGAACCTCCGGGGATACCGCTATAATCTCCATATCCATAACCTAGCGAAGCCGGGATAATCGCCTCCACGGTCTCATCCAGATGGATATTCAATAAGACACCGCTTAAGCCCGGGATAATGCCGTTCATAGAAAAACTTGATCTATCCAGTTTCTTTTGAAAGACTTTCCCGTCAATATACTTTCCTTCCAGATCAAGTAAATAAACCACTGAGGTTGCGGAAGGTGTCGTTGTCCATTCATTCTCTTTCCGAATGATCCGGTATAAGGCGGTATCACCCCCTAGAACAACTTGCTTATATCTTAATTCACCCATCTCATCTTTCTCTGTTTTCTTTTCCCAGATGTATTCCTTGTTTTTGTTGATATAAGCCAATTGTTCTTCCGAGAATTGAAGCTCATCATCCCCACAAGAAGTAAATCCCATCATCATGATCACTAAAAGTGACCATACATACATTGAAAGTGCTTTCATTCCGATTTCTATATAAAATTAAACTATGATTATTCTTGATTTCCGAGGCGCGAATATACAAATCCATTTTGTTATATCAACTAACTTTCCGTTCTTTGCATAAATATAGTAGTAACCAACTAATACAACATGAAACTAAACAAATTAATAGCGATCGCCACGATCAGCCTTCTGTCGGGAGGTATAAGCATGGCACAAAAAGCGTTGAATCTTGAGGATATAGTTGCCGGTAACATCATACAAACAAAAGGCATCGGAAGCATGACTTGGCTAAAAGACGGTGAACGTTATAGCCGCTTGGAAAATAATAAGCAAACCGGAGGCACGGATATCGTCGCCTATCGAGCGAAAGATAACTCCCGTGAAGTCATTATCCCCTCATCCCTATTGACGGACAAATCTACCGGAAGGCCTATCCCCGTACGTAGCGTCTCTTGGAGTGCGGATAATGAGAAAGTCTTGATTTATAACAATACCCGACGGGTATGGCGTTATGATACACGGGGTGACTATTGGGTATTAAACCTAAAGGACGGCGCTTTACGTCAATTGGGAAAAGGAATGCCGGAATCCTCCATGATGTTCGCTAAATTCTCTCCGGATGGCACACGTGTGGCCTATGTTTCCAACAATAATATATATGTAGAAGATATAGACTCCGGGAAAATCACGCAGCTAACAAAAGACGGAAGCGATACGATTGTCAACGGAACCTTCGATTGGGTATATGAGGAGGAGTTCAGTTGCCGGGATGGTTTCCGCTGGAGCCCGGACGGAAAGCATATCGCCTATTGGCAAAGCGATACGAAAGGAACGGGAGTGTTCGACATTATTAATAATGTAGACTCCATCTACGCAAAGGTAATCCATTTCCCATACCCCAAGGCAGGAACCACCAATTCAGCCGTAAAAGTAGGCTACGTTTCCTCTACCGGCGGGAACACCACTTGGATCGCCATACCCGGAGATCCCCGGAACAACTACCTGCCCCGTATGGAATTCATCCCCGAAAGCGACGAGTTGTTCATACAGCAACTAAACCGCCCGCAGAATACAAATAAGGTATGGATCGCCAAGATATCCGATAACTCGCTGAATAATATCTTCACCGATACGGATGCCGCATGGCTAGACACGAATGATAACATACAATGGTTAAAGGACAACCGCTATTTCACATGGGAAAGCGAGCGTAGTGGCTGGCGGCATTTATACCGGATAAGCCGTGACGGAAAAGAGATACAACCCATCACCAAAGGTGATTTTGATTATATCTCGCCGGTCGGGACCGATCTACAAAAGGGCTGGGTCTATTTCATTGCCTCCCCGGACAATTTCACCCAACGCTACTTGTACCGGGCTAAAGCATTCGGCAATGGAGAAGTGGAGCGTGTAAGCCCCATGGAACAATCCGGACAGCACCGCTACAACATGTCACCCACCGGCAAATGGGCCATACATACGTATAGTAACGCCTCTACCCCATCTGTTATCGACATGGTTTCTTTTCCGAAACATCAATCCGTACGCATGCTTGAGGATAATGCTCAAGCCAAGGACCAATACGCTGCCTTAGGATTAAACCCGAAAGAATTTATCAAGGTCAAGTCCGGCAATCTAACCTTGGACGCATGGATGATAAAACCTGTCGATTTCGACGCATCCAAGAAATACCCGGTTATCATAGAGGTATACGGCGAGCCGGCGAGCGCCACCGTACAAGATGTATGGGGTAACGGAGATTTATGGCAACAATATATGGCGAACCAAGGCTATATCGTGGTGAGTATAGAGAACCGGGGCGCGAATACTCCTCGTGGGCGTGAATGGCGTAAATGTATTTACGGGGAAGTGGGCACTTTCTCCTCCGAGGATCAAAGCAGAGGTATTTTAGATATGGCCCGTCAATATCCGTTTATCGATGCCAGCCGGATCGGCATTACCGGATGGAGCGGCGGCGGCAGTCAAACCTTGAACTGCATGTTCCGTTATCCGAAAGTATTCCATACCGGTATAGCGATCGCTTTTGTCGCTGACCAGCGCCTATACGACACGATCTACCAAGAACGTTACATGAATACTCCGCAGAACAATCCGGAAGGCTACCGCAAAGGTTCCCCGATTACCTATGCCGAGGGACTGGAAGGTAATCTGCTGCTTATCCACGGTACGGGAGATGACAACGTGCATTACCAGAATTGCGAGATGCTGGTGAACAAGTTGATCAAGAACGGAAAGATGTTTACGCAAATCAGTTACCCGATGCGTAGCCATAGCATCAACGAAAGGGAAGGAACGACTCTTCACCTACGTAAGACAATGGCTAAATACTGGCTGGAGCATCTTCCGGCCGGTGGTAAATAGTTAATCCACGATTCGATGAAACAATTTTTATTGCGATTAGTGATCTTGGCAGGAATCAGTTTCCTGCCAACGGTATCCAACGCCCAATTAAGGGAAAAGGCCGAAGAACTATTGTCTACGACATTAGGCAATGAGCCGAAGGAGCCAGTTACCTCGACCGATACGTTTTCGCTCGACGAGCAGCACCGGAAGGATTCCATCAAAATGCAGGAGCTAGCCCTCCAGCTGCAAGAGATGAAACTAAACGAGATTTTGCTCAAAGACGAGCTGGAAAGCACGAAGAACAGCAATGCTACCGCCGACTCCCTAAAAATGGCCGAGCAACGAAACCGTATCGATTCCCTTCGGGCACTGACTCCCGGCGTACCTGTAGTCGTGGAGGGGGATACCTTATTTCACCTATACGCCAAGCGCGGAGGCCGCACCCCGGTTGACCGGGCTGAGGACATCCTCAATATCATGGTAAAGATCGGGACCTCGCATTCCTTGAAGAAGGATTCCATCTATATCTATGACAGCGAATACGTAACGGATATCATGTACGGAGATAAGGTTATCCTAAGTATCACCGACCAAGATGCCCTATGGCAAAATCTCAGTCGTATAGCCCTCGCAGAACAATATCAACCGATTATCCAAAACAAGATACAAGAGTTAAGGGAGCAACATAGTATCTTGCAGATAGCGAAACGGGTATTATTGTTCATCCTCGTAATTATCATCCAATATTTCCTGTTTAAGCTGACCAACTATCTGTTTAAGAAACTACGCAGGAAAATTATCTGGTTAAAGCAGAACCGACTCAGATCTATTACCATCCGGGATTATGAATTTCTCAACACACATCGCCAAGGACGTGTATTGATGTTTTTCACCAACGTAATACGATGGATCGTGTTACTAATCCAGTTAACCATCAGTGTACCGATCCTTTTCGCTATCTTCCCGCAAACAGAAGATCTAGCCTTGAAGATATTCTCCTATTTGTTGGAGCCGGTAAAGATGATCTTTAAATCGGTAGCCTCCTATATTCCGAACTTGTTTATCATCTTGGTGATCTATTACTGTATCAAATACATCGTAAAAGGAATCCAATACATAGCCAACGAGATAGAGAGCGAGAACCTGAAAATATCAGGTTTTTACCCGGATTGGGCGCAACCGACGTTTAATATCATCCGTTTCCTGCTATACGCCTTTATGATCGCCATGATCTATCCTTATCTGCCGGGATCGGACTCGGGGGTATTTCAAGGCATATCCGTATTTGTCGGTTTGATCATATCGTTGGGTTCCAGTACGGTGATCGGAAATATCATCGCCGGGCTGGTCATTACTTATATGAGGCCCTTTAAATTGGGTGACCGTATCCAACTAAACGAGACGACTGGCAACGTTATCGAGAAGACTCCGTTTGTCACCCGTTTACGTACCCCTAAGAATGAGGTAGTGACCATCCCGAACTCCTTTATCATGTCCTCCCATACAACAAATTATAGCGTATCCGCACGGCAATACGGATTAATCATCCACAGCACGGTTACGATCGGCTACGACGTACCTTGGCGGCAAGTTCATCAATTATTGATCAATGCCGCCCGCCAAACCACCGGGGTATTGCCAGAGCCGAAGCCTTTCGTATTGGAGACCGAACTAAGCGATTACTATCCCTGTTATCAAATCAACGCTTATATAAAGGACGCCGATAAACTCGGGGATATCTATTCCGACCTGCATCAAAACATACAGGACGTATTCAATGAGGCTGGCGTAGAGATCATGTCACCGCACTATTTCGCCGGACGAGACGGAAGCGCTTCCACGATCCCGGCCTCTCCCTATCTGGATGACAGGGTAGAGCCTTCAAAGAAATAAATATTTCACGGTAAATAGTTAAAAATGATCCCTCACGAAACAAATCGTGGGGGATTTTATGTTATATGTCCAAACGTCACTAATAAAATAAATAATGGTAATGAAAAAGTATTTTATCGCAGTAGCGGCTATGGCATTTTTGGCCGCATGTAGCGGGAAACAAGCCCAAAAGGATGTACCCGTAGAAGTAGAGGAAGAAGAATTCGCCATAATGTCGGCGGCTCCGGACGCTCCGTCTCTGCCACTGATCCATTCTGTTAAGGCGACTCAACCGGCAAAACCCGTAAATATGAGAGATTCCTTGAAGGCTGATCCTAAAAAGGGACCGGTTATCCAAAAAAAGTATAAGGGAACCCTGACTTCTCCGGATAGCGTGAATGTAGATTATGACTTAACCTTGTATTATCAACAAGATAACGCAGACGAGGAAGGCGTATTCGAGTTGGATGCTCTTTATACCGTACCGGAAGCAGTAGCCTCAAGTACCGGAGCGGCGAAGAAAGCTCCTCAGAAAGCCATTACAACCGGTAAACAAAAAGTAAAGCACGGAACTCCCGATGACGCTAGCGCGGTAATCTACGAGTTGATTCCCAATGATGGCGAACCCGTCATCTATTTCCTAGTAGAAGGGGATAACTTGACCTTGATGAACGACGCGTTGCAAAAAGCGGCGGCAGATCTTAACTACACACTAAAACTTGTTCAGTAATATAGGCAGCACATCTTTGTATATATAGATCACCCCGATAGTCTTACCGGATCGCCGGAAGCTATCGGGGTTTAGTTTCTATTTAAACCATCCTTAACAGATCGATTATCTGATACCTAACTTGGCTTTGATCGCTTTAGGCAGGGCATCTTTATGAACCACGATATTCATGGTCTTATAACGGACAAACGCCTTGGAAGCATACCAAATACCGTTATACTTGCTGTTGGTTCCCCAAGAGTTCTTTACCATATAATACTCGTTCCCCTCTTGATCCTTGGCAATACCGTAGATCTGCATACCATGGTCGTCTGTCGTCTCGTAATTATCGTAAGCCAACTGACGCTCTGCTTGGGTACACCATTTCTGAGGTTGCGGTTTTGTGTTCAGCTTCTTTTCCTCCGGTTTCAATTTCAACCAATGAGCCATATCGGAACCGCTCAACTCCTGTACCTTCTCATCATCAGGCATAACGGCCACTCCGTCACGAGTAAAACCAGATTCGCTCACATCGGAACCCCAAGCGATCGTATAACCCGTATTAATCGCATTATCAAAGACCTCCATAAACTCATCCAGCGGCAAGTTATACGACATACCGTGACGCCAGTTATCCTGAATCTCTAGCGGGAACTGGGTATAGAACGGATGATGCGTATAAGAAGTCAATGAGACATAATCCGAAGCCTTCAAACCTGTAGACTCGAAGAAAGATTTCGGTGTATATTCCTTCCCTTTATACGTGAATTTCTCAGGAGGAACCCCCAAGTAGATCTGATGTACCGCAGCGACCGCCTTCTTCCATAACATGGCGTTATTCTCATCAGACTGCAATTTGCGTAACTTTCCCTTGGCGATAGCGGCCACCATAGCGTCGGTCAAGGCGGAAAGCTCGGTATGGTTACTCAACGTATCGGCATACATCACGCCCGGGCGCATCTCCTCTTCCGGAACCAAGCCGAATGTTTCCATTCCATAAAGCGCATCATAGAAAGATCCACCTTGCGAGAACGAAACATCCCCATGCGTACGCACAGCAGCGTCGGCACGATCCAGATAGGTGTTATATACCGTAAACATCTCGGATAAGTCATACTCGCCCTTTCCCATACGAAGCAACTCCGACTCCAAGAAAGAGTACGAGGAGTAGCACCAGCACGTACCCGCACGATTTTGGTTCTTAACAGATGTAATGGGGTTCTCTTTCACGGTCGTGAACACGAATCCCTCCTCACTCTCCTTCTTCTCCGTGTCTTGCGCTTGGATCGTAGCGGACATAGTCAGAGCGAATAGCATGCTTGAAACTAGAATTGTCTTTTTCATGTAATTTTATATATTTATATTAGTATTAAGTCCGTATCGACCGCAAATGTAAGTTTTTTATCCGTAGCTAACTCTACAAAGTCGTACGTATTTGAGATATTTTATCTAAGTTTGCCTCCTCAGGAAACATAATATATAACTAATTATCTGCAAAATGAGAATATCTATTATCGGTTCGGGTAATATCGGTGGAGCGATCGCCCGAGGTTTAGCGAAAGGAACCATGTTCAAAGCCTCTGATATCACTTGTACCGCCCAATCGGATGAGACCTTGGAGAAGATGAGAAAGATCGATCCGGACTTTATCTTGACCCATGATAACGTGGAAGCGGCACGAAACGCTGATATCATTATAATCGCCGTTAAACCTTGGCGTGTAGAAATGATTATAGATGAGATTAAGTCGGTGCTCGACTTCGAGAAACAAATCATCGTATCCGTAGCGGCTGGCGTGACTTTCGACCTGTTAAATACTTATTTGACCAAGAACACGGACTTCGATTGTCTGGCTACTCCCACGATCTTCCGGATCATGCCCAACACGGCTATCGAGGTGATGAGCAGCATGACTTTCGTTTCCGCCCGCAACGCCTCCAAGGAGCAAACGGATCTAATCATCCATATCTTCAACGAGCTTGGCAACGCCATGTTGGTAGAAGAACGGTTGATGGGCGCAGGAACAGCATTGGCTTCCAGCGGCATCGCTTTCGCCTTGCGTTATATCCGTGCGGCGATAGAAGGCGGCGTGGAATTGGGTTTCTATCCGAAACAAGCGCAAGAGATCGTGGTGCATACCGTGAAAGGCGCCGTTGATTTATTGCTCGAGAACAAAAGTAACCCGGAGATGGAAATCGATAAGGTAACGACTCCGGGCGGAATCACGATCAAGGGTCTAAATGAGATGGAACTTTCCGGTTTTACCTCTTCCGTGATCCGGGGACTGAAGGCCAGTAAATAAAAATAGGCAGACAAAGTAGTTTGCCAGCACCAATACGCCCCGAAATATGCTGACAAACTACTTTACCTGCCCTCGGCGGGTTTATGTTCTTTCCGCCTAGCCATTTCCATCTCCAACATCCGGAGTTCCCGGCTGGTCTGCCCCGCGACAGAAGTATTCTCTTCCGCACGCCGGATCAAATACGGCAGTACATCCCTTACCGAGGCGTACGGTACGTATTTGGTTACGTTATATCCCGCATGGGCTAAATTGAAGGAAATATTATCGCTCATTCCCAATAGCTGCGCAAAGAAAACACGGGAGTCATCGCGGGCGATCCCCTTCTCGTCCATCAATTTCGCCAACTTATAATTACTCTCCTCATTATGCGTTCCCATAAACATCTCAAAACGATCTAAATGATCCATGGTGAAACGAACCGCCGCATCATAATTCTCGTCCGTGGCCTGCTTATCCTTACAAATCGGATCGGGATAATCCAACGCCGCCGCACGGGCACGCTCCGCTTCCATATAAGCCCCGCGCACGAATTTCACGCCCGCAATATAACCTTTCGCCACGGCGTCATCGTAGATACGACGCAGATAAGGCATCCGGTCATGACGATACATTTGCAAGGTGGCGAATACGATCGCACGTTTCTTGTTGAACTTACGCATCGCCTCATCGGTCAACGCATCAATGGCATCTTGGAAACAATAATCCTCCGCATCCACTAAAATACGTACGTCGTTATCGTAAGCCCGTTGGCAAAGCGCCATAAAACGCTCGCGGAACTCGCGGAAATGCCGGACATCGTCTATCGTAAGCTCTTCCCGTTTCTCGGAAGCTTTGGCCAGTAACTCATCGGTCGTGATCGTGGATGGTTTGAATACGGCATAGGCCAGATTCGTATTTCCTTTCGCAAAATCTATCGAGCGCAAGGTTTCCTCGAAAGTCGCTTGTATGCCCTCCGGGGTCTGCTCGCTCTCCGCCGAATAATCGAGCGTCGATTTCACGTTGTATTTCATCAAGTGGTTGATGGCAGCGGAGCAGTCCTGCAAGGTCTCCCCCCCTACGAACTGTTTATATAAGGTAGGCTTCACCGCCCAAGCCAGCGGGAAATGTATTTTCAAGGCTATACTCGTGGCTACTTTAGCGCATTTTACCAACCAAGGATATTTTATCGTATTAAAAAGCCAATAAGCATTTTGTAGTTCTCCCCGCGACTTCGACGAGAAAGCGATCTCGGTATTATTAAAGTCTAACATATCGTATATAGATAAAGGTAACGTCATGGCGTAGAGACGGGGCGTGCCCCGTCTCCCCCCATAATCAGTTGGTTTTCTTAATTATGACAATTATTTCTCACCTAAGAACGGATACCCGTAGCTCGTCGGAGGAACCAAGCATTCCTTGATACAACGAGGATTCGTCCAGCGAATCAAGTTCAACGAGCCACCGGCCTTGTCATTCGTTCCGGACGCACGGGAACCGCCGAACGGTTGCTGGGCGATCACGGCGCCGGTCGGTTTATCATTGATATAGAAATTACCGGCCGAATAGCGCAAGGTATTGAATGCCTTATCAATCGCATAGCGATCACGGGCGAAAATAGAACCCGTCAATCCGTACGGAGAAGTACGATCACAAAGTTCCAAAGTCTCCTCATATTTAGCGTCGTCATATACGTAGATCGTAATCACCGGCCCGAAGATTTCCTCTACCATGCTCTTGAACATCGGGTCCGTGGTCTGGATAACCGTTGGCTCCACGAAATAACCAACAGATTTGTCCCCGTTACCACCAAAAAGAACCTCTGCGTCCGGAGACTGTTTTGCGTAATCGATATAACTCATGATGTTATCGAACGAAGCCTCATCGATCACGGCATTGACAAAGTTCGTGAAATCCTGCACGTCACCCATCTTGATCTCTTTCAGCATATCGCCCACATAATCTTTCACCTCTTTCCAGAGAGAAGCCGGGATATAGGCCCGAGAACCCGCTGAGCACTTCTGCCCTTGATACTCGAACGCACCGCGTACGATAGCGGTAGCCACATCCAACGCCGGAGCGGAAGGATGAGCGAAGATAAAGTTCTTGCCACCTGTCTCGCCTACGATTTTTGGATAAGATTTATAATGCCCCAAGTTCTCTCCGATCTGACGCCACAAAGTATTGAACGTAGAGGTAGAGCCCGTAAAATGGAACCCCGCCAAATCACGGCTGCCCGTAATCACCTTACCGATCACGCTACCCTGTCCCGGGATGAAATTCACTACGCCATCGGGCAAGCCGGCCTCTTGGAAAACCTTCATCAAGAAATAGTTCGAATGGATCGCCGTAGTAGACGGTTTCCATACCGCCACGTTACCCATCATAGCCGGAGCCATATTCAAGTTGGAAGCGATCGACGTAAAGTTAAACGGCGTGAGCGAGAACACGAAACCTTCCAAGGCTCGGTATTCCATACGATTCAATATACCCGTCTCGGAATAGGGTTGATCGGCATATACTTGACTAGCGTAGAAGGTACTGAAACGCAAGAAATCGATCAATTCGCAGGGAGCGTCGATCTCCGCTTGGAACGGATTCTTGCTCTGTCCCAACATAACCGAAGCGTTCAGGATATAACGATATTTCGTAGCCAACAACTCAGCTACACGAAGCATAATAGACGCACGTTCCACCCATGGAAGTTCTGACCATTCCTTATGCGCTTTCATGGCGGCGTCGATAGCCATTTGTACTTCTTTCTCGCCCGCCTTATGATAAGTAGCCAATACATGATGATGATCATGAGGCATAACGACCTTACCGGTATTACCCGTACGGATCTCTTTTCCGCCAATTACCAGAGGAATATCCCATTCCTCGGAACTTATCTGCGCTAACGCTTTCTTTAAGGATGCTTTTTCACTTGATCCGGGAGCATACGCTTTTACCGGCTCATTAATGGGTTTAGGAAATCTAAAAATAGCATTATCCATAATACTTCAGATTTTTTAAATGGTTATTCAATGAAACTTTCTGCTGTAAACGTAGCAAATTTATTTTAAAACAGTGGCGTATAAACGTTAATATATATCAACCAAAGATAAGCTCATTTCACGGTCTATACAATGATCTAAAAGACCTCTCCCGAAAACAATCCGCGAAAGTTGTTTGTTACATTAACATATTAATCATCTTAAAGGAATAAAATTATGGCAATTAAAAGAGTTTGGATTGAGGAGGATTGCATCGCTTGCGGTACATGCGAGGGCATTTGCCCGGAAGTATTCACTGTTACAGATCGTTCACGTGTAAACGAAGGAGTTAATTTCGATGATTTCGAGGCGGGTATTAAAGAGGCTGCCGAAAGCTGTCCGGTCGAGGTCATCAAATACGAATAGACAAAAACACATTAACCCTTACTTTTCCTTCCTAGATAAAATCTCAGAATCATTGCGCGATCTATAATAACACGTTACCTTTGCGGAGGTAAGGTTAATAACATTAACCTCTTACGGGAATAGAAAGAATCAAAATAAGAAATAAGAAGTAAAATGAGAAAATTAGTATTACTGAGTTTTGTTATTGTCGCCTCTTTGCTATTTTGCGGGGCGCAATCATTAGATAAGATGCAATGGTTCAACGAGCCGGAGCAATGGGAGATTAAAGATAAGTCGCTTTCCATGCAGGTCACTCCCCAAAGCGACTATTGGAGGATTTCCCATTACGGGTTTACGGTAGATGACGCTCCTTTTTATTATGCTACTTATGGGGGTGAATTCGAAGTGAAAGTCAAGATAACCGGTGATTACAAGCAACGTTTCGATCAAGCCGGCCTAATGCTTCGTATCAATCATGAAAATTATATAAAAGCTGGCATAGAATTCGTGGATGGTAAATATAACCTAAGTGCGGTCGTTACGCATAAGACCTCCGATTGGAGCGTTATCACCTTAGACAAAGCGATCCCCTATGTATGGATAAAAGCCGTCCGGAGATTGGACGCCGTGGAGATCTTCTACTCATTCGATGATAAGGAATACACCCTTATGCGTAACGCTTGGCTACAAGACAATATCCCCGTACAAGTCGGGGTTATGGCCGCTTGTCCCGACGGGAAAGGATTTAATGTGACATTCGAGTATTTCAAGGTAAAACACCTCCCGGATCAGCGCCGGTTAGAATGGCTAAAGAAAAATGCTGAATAAGTATTAGATGCTTATCTTTCAGACGCAGATGACACGGATTTGCTATTCTTATCCGTATTATCTGCGTCATTTGTATTAAAAACAAGCCATACCTGTTAATTAGAAAAGAAAACAAGGGCTTTCACCTTCTTTTTGCTTTTTATTCCTATCTTTGGAGCGACATAATACAATAACTTCAGCAAAATGAACGAACAGATACAACAAATCGCGGAGCGTCTGGCCGGATTACGGGATGCACTGGAGATTACGCCGGAAGAAATGGCAAAGGTCTGCAACCTCACGACTGAGCAATATTTGCTGCTGGAAAGCGGCACGGTTGATATTTCCGTTAGCGTATTGCACCAGATCTCACAGGCTTATGGCGTAGAATTAACCACGTTGATGTTTGGCGACGAGCCTAAAATGAGTACGTACTTTATTACTCGTAACGGAAAAGGTGTTGCCGTAGAGCGTACGAAAGCCTATAAGTACCAATCATTGGCCGCCGGTTTCGTCGGACGTAAAGCGGACCCCTTCTTGGTAACCGTACATCCCAAACCAGAGGATGAGCCGATGTATCTCAATTCCCATCCGGGGCAAGAATACAATATGGTATTAAAAGGACGTCTGTTACTGCAGATCAACAATAAAGATCTTATCTTAGAAGAAGGTGATAGTATTTATTTTAACTCAGAGCTTCCTCACGGTATGAAAGCGCTGGATGGGGAAAAGGTCAGTTTCTTGGCCGTCATTTTATAAACGATCAACAGCATGTTAGAAAGATTTATAGATAAAACGACGTTTGAGTCGCAAGAGGATTTTATTAAAAACTTCAAGATCAAGGTTCCGGAGAACTTCAACTTCGGATATGATGTGGTAGACGCTTGGGCTGAGGAAGAACCGGATAAGAAAGCGTTATGTTGGACAAACGATCATGGAGAGCATATTGATTTTACGTTTGCCGACTTGAAACGGTATACGGACCAGACGGCTTCTTATTTCCAATCCTTGGGGATCGGACATGGCGATATGGTGATGCTGATACTCAAACGCCGTTATGAGTTCTGGTTCTCTATCATCGCATTGCATAAATTAGGGGCTGTCGTGATACCGGCTACACACTTACTGACCAAGAAAGATATCGTTTATCGTGCAAATGCCGCCGATATCAAGATGATCGTTTGCGCCGGAGAGGAAGTGATAACGAAACATATCATAGAGGCTTTGCCGGACTCACCGACCGTAAAAAGAGTCGTATCCGTAGGGCCGGAAATACCGGAAGGTTTCGAGGATTTCCAACAGGGTATCCAAAACGCCGCTCCTTTCGTCCGCCCGTCTCACCCGAATAGCAATGACGATATCTCTTTGATGTATTTCACCTCCGGTACGACCGGAAACCCCAAGATGGTGGCCCACGACTTTACGTATCCGCTGGGGCATATCGTGACTGGCAGTTTCTGGCACAACTTGCATAAGGACAGCCTTCACCTGACGATCGCAGATACGGGCTGGGGCAAGGCGGTTTGGGGTAAGCTATATGGGCAATGGATCGCCGGAGCGACCGTATTTGTTTACGACCACGAGAAATTCACGCCTGCGGATATGTTGCAGATGATACAAGATTACCGGATCACCTCGCTTTGCGCTCCTCCTACGATCTTCCGTTTCTTGATCCGGGAGGATATGACTAAATACGATTTATCATCCCTTCAATATTGCACGATCGCCGGCGAGGCCTTGAACCCCGCCGTGTTCGACACGTTCTATAAGTTGACCGGCATTAAATTGATGGAAGGTTTCGGACAGACAGAGACTACGCTGACTGTCGCCACTTTCCCGTGGATGGAGCCGAAACCAGGCTCTATGGGTGTTCCCAACCCACAGTATAAGGTCGATTTATTGCGTCCGGACGGAAGCCGTGCGGAGGATGGCGAGCAAGGACAGATCGTGATCCACACAACAAATGGTAAGCCTATCGGGTTATTCAAGGAATACTACCGGGACGCGGAACGTACCCGGGAAGCTTGGCACGATGGCCTGTATTACACGGGAGACGTGGCTTGGCGTGACGAGGATGGTTACTTATGGTTCGTTGGCCGTGCGGATGACGTGATCAAGAGTTCCGGCTATCGTATCGGGCCGTTCGAGGTGGAAAGTGCCTTGATGACTCACCCGGCGGTAGTGGAATGTGCTATCACCGGTGTCCCCGACGAGATCCGCGGACAGGTAGTAAAGGCCACGATCGTATTGGCGAAGGATTATAAGGATAAAGCGGGTGATGCCTTGATCAAAGAATTGCAAAATCACGTGAAACGTGTCACCGCTCCTTACAAATATCCCCGTGTTGTCGAATTCGTGGACGAACTGCCGAAAACAATCAGCGGAAAGATCCGACGGGTAGAGATCCGGGATAAAGATAATAAATAATAAATCATAACTTTCTTGAAAAGGATCGCTGTAAAAATAGGAAGTAATGTCCTGACCCGCAAGGATGGGACGCTAGATATCACCCGCATGTCCGCGTTGGTTGACCAAGTAGCGGACTTGCATCGGCAAGGTATGGAGATCGTCTTGATCTCCTCCGGTGCCGTGGCTTCCGGACGAAGCGAGATAAAGGCCGGCAAAAAGCTGGATCCCGTATCAGCCCGGCAACTGTATTCGGCGGTAGGGCAGGCCAAGTTGATCAACCGGTATTACGAGTTATTCCGGGAGCATGGCATGACTTGCGGGCAAGTGCTTACTACAAAAGAGAATTTCGGGAGTCGTACGCATTACCTGAACCAGAAGCATTGCATGGAGGTAATGCTTGAAAACAAGGTGATCCCCATCGTGAATGAGAATGATACGATATCCGTAACCGAGCTGATGTTCACGGATAATGATGAGTTATCCGGCTTGATCGCTACGATGATGGGAATGGATGCCTTGGTGATTCTCAGTAATATAGACGGGATTTACAATGGAAATCCGTCGGACCCGGATAGTTCCGTGATCCGGGAAATCGAATGTGGGAAAACAGATTTGTCGGAATATGTACAGACTAGCAAATCATCCTTTGGACGGGGAGGTATGTTGACGAAATGTCATATCGCCCAAAAAGTGGCAGACGAAGGTATTGCGGTTATCATCGCCAACGGCAAAAAGGATAATATCCTTCCGATGTTATTGGCGGTGGATAGCGACACGGTCTGCACCCGTTTCATTCCGGCCTCGAAACCCGTCAGCAGCGTAAAGAAATGGATCGCCCACTCCGAGGGTTTCGCCAAAGGGGAAATACATATCAATAAAGGAGCCGAGGAGGCATTGACCGCCCCGAAAGCGACTAGCGTATTATTGGTTGGAGTAACCCGCATCGAGGGTGATTTCGAAAAAGATGATATCGTAAAGATAATGAATGAGGAAGGCGTGCAAATCGGCGTAGGCTGTACCGCCTATGACAGCGAGGAAGCACGTAAGCAAATAGGACAACGGGATTTAAAACCGCTTATACATTATGATTATCTATATTTGGATTAAAAAGTATGAATGTAAAAGATATGCTGCGACAGGCATCGGATGCGGCTAAACAATTGATAACGCTATCGGATCAAACGATTATCGGGATCTTAAAGGAGACAGCGCAGGTTCTACGGACTCATACGGAGGAGGTACTCGCCGCGAATCGCCAAGATCTGGAACGTATGGACCCAGCGAACCCGAAATACGACCGGCTGAAATTGACAGAGGAAAGGCTACAAGGTATCGCCGCCGATATGGAGAATGTATCGACATTACCTTCTCCATTAAATAAGGTCTTGAGCGAGACTACCCGCCCGAACGGAATGGTTATCCGAAAAGTAACCGTGCCTTTCGGGGTGATCGGTGTGATCTATGAGGCTCGTCCGAATGTTACCTTCGATGTTTTTTCCTTATGTTTCCGAAGCGGTAATGTTTGCGTGCTAAAGGGTGGATCGGATGCGGACTTCTCTAACCGAGCCTTGGTACGCATCATCCATTCTGTATTAGAGCGTCAGGGTATAAATCCGGCGGTATGCACTTTACTACCTCCGGATCGAGAGGCTACGGCGGAATTACTGGGAGCGGTCGGCTTGGTTGACTTAATCATTCCTCGTGGAAGCAGTTCCTTGATTCACTTCGTCCGGGAACACGCGAAAGTTCCGGTGATCGAGACTGGCGCTGGTATCTGTCATACCTATTTTGATCGCTCCGGAGATAAAGGCAAGGGACGTGAGATCGTAAATAACGCAAAGACACGGAGGGTCAGCGTATGTAATGCCTTGGATTGCTTAATCATCCACCGAGAACGTCTATCTGATCTTCCGTATATCTGTGGAAAGCTTCCGGACAGCAACGTAATCATTTATGCGGACGAACCGGCTTATGCCGCTCTATCCGAACATTATCCGGAGACGCTTTTACAACAGGCTAACGAAAACAGTTTCGGTACCGAGTTCCTCGATTACAAAATGAGTATCCGTACCGTATCCTCTTTAGACGAGGCTCTATCACATATCGCCCGGTACAGTTCAAAACATAGCGAAAGCATAATCAGCGAAGATCCGGAAACTATCCGGCGCTTCCAGCAATTGGTAGATGCCGCTTGCGTATACGCAAATGTATCTACCGCCTTTACTGATGGGGCCCAATTCGGATTCGGGGCGGAGATCGGAATCAGTACCCAAAAGCTACATGCCCGGGGACCGATGGCGCTTCCTGAATTAACGACTTATAAATACATCATAGAAGGAGACGGGCAGACGAGAATATAGGAACTCGCCTGTCTCTTTCTTCTAGAACAACACTTAAATCTAAACGAATAATGTCAACAGTAATAGATTCAAATATTTTCAATACTTTAGTTTCAAATACATTCTATTCCTGTCCTTTAGGAGGGGCTATCTATGATACGGAAGGAAATCTGATAGACTTGAATAAGGCGATGTTCGCTCATTTTTCCTTGGCGGATAAGCATGACTTTATTATAGAACATCTATTTAATAACATCGTACTAACCGATTCCTTGAAGTCATCTTTAAGAAAAGGTGACGCAATTATATGCGAAGAGCCCGTCACGTTTAAAGTAGAACCCATCTATACCGATGAACAGGGGCTTAGCGGGTATACGCTTTGGCTTACGCAGCAGGGAGAAAAAGAAACTGACAGGGAAAATAAACTATTAATGGGACAATTGAACGAGAGCCGGATATTGATGCGGCAAGCGTTGGAAGACGGTAAATTAGCCGCTTACTCATTCAGTTTCGACCGTTTCTCCACTTGCGACAAAAAGCATTGTAACCGCTGTTTTCAATTCTACGGCACGACCAATACTCTATTAGATAAAAACAGGTTTATATGCAGGGCTTTATCATCCGTACGTAAGCCCGAGGATAGTTTAGATTTCTTCTATCTGTTCAATAAAATCCGGGACGAGAAATTATCGTCTCACAACGTCACCTTCCACCTGAGGAATCAAGACGGGACTTATAAGATGTATGAAATATCGGGTAAAAGCATGGATATTGATGAAAGCGGCACCCCACATGTCATTATAGGTAGCATTATCGAAAAGGAAAACGACGAGCTAGCTATCGCGGATCATCAGAAATCCAAGGATCTTTCCCTATTGAAATCTACGTTTCTGGCAAATATGACGCACGAGATCCGGACTCCGCTAAATGCCATCGTCGGCTTCTCCGATATGCTAGGACTGGAAGATGATCCGGAAATGCGTGAACAGTATATTTCCATGATTAAAGAAAATAACACGGCTTTGCTCGAATTAATCAATGACACACTCGAGATGTCCAGAATCGAGTCCAATACGATCAATTGGTCATATGAGGATGTAAATCCGCTCGCTATCATGCACGATGTATACGAATACGCCTCTCCCCGCATATCCGAAAACGTACGGTTAATCTTGGATGATTCTCCAAACGTATCTCTTCACACGGATAAACATAAGCTTATGCTTATCTTGAAAAAACTACTTTTTAACGCCCTCCGATATACGGAGAAAGGAGAAATTCATTTCGGATACCAATCGTTGTATCCGGTCAGCGTGCAATTTTACGTGTCCGATACAGGCAACGGCATCCCGAAGGACAAACTAGGGCACATCTTCGAGCGATTCTTACAATTGAACGAATTTGAACCGGGTACCGGATTGGGACTTTCAATCTGTAAAGGTCTGGTCACCGCCATGGGAGGTACCATTTGGGTGAACTCGGAGGAAGGGAAAGGTTCTACCTTCAGTTTCAAACTACCCATAACACCTCCGGATACGATCTCTTAAACAATTCCTTGGTCTTTCTAAAGGATAATTGACAAGTAGTCATTATCTTTGCCTTTAACAAAATATTATTGTAACAGATATGAGACATTTCACTTGCGTACAGGATTTAGGTGACTTGAAACAAGCGCTTAATGAAGCTTTCGAGATCAAGAAAGATCGTTTCCAGTTTAGTGAACTGGGAAAAAACAAGACGTTGTTGATGATATTTTTCAACTCAAGCCTACGTACCCGCTTAAGCACCCAAAAGGCCGCCATGAACTTGGGTATGAACACGATCGTTTTGGACGTTAACCAAGGTGCATGGAAGCTGGAAACAGAGCGAGGTGTTATCATGGATGGTGATAAACCGGAGCATTTGCTGGAAGCTGTTCCTGTGATGGGCTGTTACTGCGATGTGATCGGGGTCCGTTCTTTCGCACGCTTTGAGAATAAAGAAGATGATTATAACGAAAAGATATTGAGTCAGTTCATCGAGCATTCCGGCCGGCCGGTATTTAGCATGGAAGCGGCGACACGCCATCCGTTGCAAAGTTTCGCCGACTTGATCACGATAGAGGAATATAAGAAAACAGCTCGTCCGAAGGTAGTCATGACTTGGGCTCCTCATCCGAAATCATTGCCGCAAGCCGTTCCAAACAGCTTTGCCGAATGGATGAACGCTACAGATTATGAGTTTGTTATCACTCATCCGGAAGGTTATGAGCTTGATCCTAGATTCGTAGGCAACGCTAAAGTGGAATACGATCAGAAGAAGGCTTTTGAAGGAGCGGATTTCATTTACGCAAAGAACTGGTCCGCTTATAAAGATCCGAATTACGGACAAGTAATCAGCACTGATCGTAGCTGGACCGTAGACGCAGAGAAAATGGCGCTTACGAATAACGCTTATTTCATGCATTGCTTGCCGGTTCGCCGCAATATGATCGTTTCCGATGATGTGATAGAGAGCCCGCAAAGTATCGTAATCCCCGAGGCGGCAAACCGTGAGATCTCCGCACAAACCGTATTGAAAAAAATATTGATGGGATTATCTAATCTTTAGGATAGAGAGATAGGGTATTCTTTACGATGGGCATTCTTAGGTGTTTATAACAGGCATTCTTAACACCTTAGAATGCCCATTGTAAGCATCTAAGAATAGGCATCAAGGTTTTTCAATGTAAACGAGCCATCCCAACAATAAAAGAGTACTCCCCTACTCTTGTAGAAAAGTACTCTTTCTATGGCTGAAAACAAATCTATTAAGCCTCTCCTGTCGGACCTGCGAAGTCCTCAAAATTAGCTGTTTTGTTATTATTATTTCCTGCTTGAAGTTGCTCCCCAAATTTCTTGATATTGTCTTGCAAAGCGAATAACAAACGTTGAGCGTTATCCGGAGTTAAGATTACGCGGCTTTTTACTTGTGCCTTAGGAGCTCCCGGAACCACCCGGATGAAATCTAGGATAAATTCAGAGCTTGAATGAGATATAATAGCCAAATTGGCGTAAGTTCCTTGTGCCATCTCTTCTGATAACTCGATCTGAATCTCGTTATTGACAGGTTTGTTGTTTTCCATACTTTCTTCTTTTAAATTTATGGTGATTAAAAATTGCGAAGACAAATATACATATTTATTCCGGGTTACAAAGGGGTTGAAGACTATAAATGCAAAAACGACTACCTTCTCAGGCAGTCGTTTTCTAGTTGTGTTTTTAATTCTCAATTCTTTAGACCAATGTAAAAATACCTTTTGTGTTTGATATAATTGGTTTTGGCGTTTTAGTTAAGGTTTGTTTTGTCTAAGTGCTAATCTCTTTCACTTGAACTTTACAAAAGTAAGGGCTTTAGCAAAGACCACCAAATACTATATGTGCAATAAATAATACTATATCATCAACGCTTGACACAAATCAATGTAAACATGCTTTAAATCATGTTTTAAATTATAAACCTCGAACGGGAATATTTCTCCCTGTACTCTGTAGGGGTACTCCCCCTACGCCGTTTGAATACCCGGTTGAAATTCGATAGATTATTAAAACCGCACCTGTAACATATTTCAGAAATACTGTCACTTGTATCGGTCAAACGGCATACCGCCTCAGCTACCCGGATCTCGTTCAAGTTATCGATAAATGTCTTTCCCGTCCACTTCTTCAAGAAACGCATCAATGAGGCATCGCTCATATTTGTTAACTTAGCCACTTCCGACAAGGTGATACGTTTTTGATAATTTTCGTGTAAATATAACATGATACTATCTAAACGATCGGTATCGTTATTATTATAGTTCTTTACCGTGTTCACAGCATTCAACCGACGGGCTGCTTTATCCAAAGATAGAATCTTAAGAATCTCGACCAAACGCAACAGGTTCTTGAAAGAATCCGGCTTGTTATCGTTCGACAACATTCTTAATTTATCTTGAATGCCAAGTATCATTTCCCGGCTGAAAACAAGACCACTGGAAGCGTTATCAAACATATCCTTCATGGTCTTGAAATGCCGTCTATTGATCAAGCTATCAAATAACGATTTATGAAATTGTATCGTTATCTCAAAGATCCCATTACACGGACACTTATGGTTCGAGTAAGCATGCTTCGTTCCTCCCGCGATCAACACCAAATCCAGATCATCGATTTCCTCGACCGAATCGCCAACTATCCGGATAGCACCAGCGGCATTCTCCAGATAGTTCAACTCAAACTCCATGTGTACATGTAACGGAAAATTAAACCCCGATTTCGGGCGTTGCATGACCAAGAAGCAATCTTCTGATGAAAGCGGGGTAGTTTCCTTCAATACGTCTACTTTCCCCATACACACAAAGCTTTTTTATTCGAGTATCAACGTACTGATTACCGGGCAATGGTCGGATGGGAACAGATTATTCAACGTTTCAGTCAATACACCATGACGCAATACCTTGATATTCCCTTTCACGAAGATATAATCGATCCATTCACGCTTGTCGTAAGGGATCTTTCCAAAATCATGGAATGTCCATTCCGGGCCGTAAGTAAACCCTGCGATCGTGCGGGAATGAGTCAAATGACGAGGATCACTCGGATTAGTCAATACTTGTATCGGCTCATCAGAAGGCACGGCATTGAAATCGCCAGTCACGATTATAGGCAAATTCTCGGATAATTTCTTCGCTTGCTCCAGCACCAAAGAAGCTCCTTCATGACGAGCCACTTTCCCCATATGATCCAAGTGCGTATTCAAGAAGAAGAATTTCTTTCCTGTATTCTTATCTTTCAAGATCGCCCAAGTAGCTACACGCTCGCATGCGGCGTCCCAACCTTTCTTACCAACGGCATTTATATCTTCGGCTAACCAGAAATTACCGTTTTTCTCAACGGAGAAACGATCCTTACGATAGAAAATCGGAGCGTACTCCCCTTTCGTCTTGCCATCCTCACGACCAACACCCACATAAGCGTATTCCGGTAAACGATCAAGCAAATCATTCAGCTGATTATTCAAGACCTCTTGCGCACCGAACACATCCGCCTCATGGAATTTCACTAAATCAGCAGCGAAATCTCTTCTGAATTTCCATTGATTATCCTTATCACCCGAATTATCGTAACGGATGTTATAAGACATTACATTCATTTTCTCATCGTTGTTTTTAGCGAATAAGCAGCCAGTGGCAAATAAAACCACCATTAAACAAAGTAAAATTCTCTTCATGATATTGATTATTATATGTTTCTTATATGTCTCAGTATTTATCTATGGTCTTTGTTACCTCGCAAAAATAAAGTTTATCCATTTATTAAGCAAATAAGGAAGAACAAAAAAGGCCGACAGATTGCTCTGCCGGCCTTTCTTTATAGTTTATTAAACGTTCCTATTCTTCATCATCTTTGTCCATGGCATTGAAATCAACCACGTTCTTGCGATTAGCGAAGATACGATCGAACTCATCCTTTGCACCTACGATCAGCTTATCAAACTCACGCTGACCGGTACCGGCAGGAATCAAGTGACCACAGATAACGTTCTCTTTCAAACCTTCCAAACGGTCTACCTTTCCGTTGATAGCAGCCTCGTTCAATACTTTCGTCGTCTCTTGGAAAGATGCGGCGGACATAAAGCTGTTCGTCTGCAAAGCGGCACGTGTGATACCTTGAAGGATCTGGTTGGCTGTAGCCGGAATAGCGTCACGTACCTCGACCAACTTAAGGTCACGGCGTTTCAACATACTATTCTCATCTCTCAACTTACGCGCAGTCACGATCTGTCCGGCCTGCAATGTCTGAGAATCTCCCGGATCGGTAACAACTTTCTTGCCCCAGATACGATCGTTCTCGTCCATTACCTCCAACTTATCAACAATCTGCTGCTCCAAGAAGCGAGTATCTCCCGGATCAACCACCTCTACCTTACGCATCATCTGACGAACGATAACCTCGAAGTGCTTATCGTTGATCTTCACACCCTGTAGACGGTATACATCCTGAACCTCATTCACGATATATTCCTGCACAGCCGTCGGACCTTTGATCGCCAAGATATCCGAAGGAGTGGTAGCACCGTCTGATAGCGGCATACCCGCACGGATATAGTCGTTTTCCTGAACCAATAATTGTTTAGACAGAGGAACCATATATTTCTTAACCTCACCCAACTTAGACGTTACAGTGATCTCACGGTTACCACGTTTGATCTTACCGAATCCTACCTCTCCGTCGATCTCAGATACGACAGCAGGGTTAGACGGGTTACGAGCCTCGAACAACTCGGTTACACGAGGAAGACCACCGGTGATATCACCGGCCTTACCTACGGCACGAGGGATCTTAACCAAAACCTCACCAGCTTTCACTACATCACCATTGTCTTTCACGACGTGAGCGCCCAACGGCAAAGAGTAGTTCTTCAAGTAATTACCATTCTCATCCACGATATGAGCGGCCGGAGCCTTCGTCTTATCCTTAGACTCGATGATGATCTTCTCCTTCAAACCGGTAGTCTCATCACTCTCAACCTTGTAAGTTACGTTCTCTACCAAACTCTCGAACTCGATCTTACCGGAAACCTCTGATACGATTACGGCATTGAACGGGTCCCACTCGATGATCACGTCACCCTTCTTAATTGAGTCACCGTTGTTGAAGAACAACTTAGAACCATAAGGTATATTATGAGTCAACAACACGATCTTCGTGTTCGGATCAACAATGCGCATTTCAGCCAAACGGCTTACTACTACCAAATGTTTCTTTCCGCTCACCTCGTCTACCGCCTCAACAGCACGAAGCTCATCGATCTCTAAAATACCATCATATTTAGATGTAATACTATTCTCTGTTGCGATGTTGGATGCGATACCACCGACGTGGAATGTACGCAACGTCAACTGTGTACCCGGCTCACCGATAGACTGCGCGGCGATTACACCGACAACCTCACCCTTCTGAACCATGCGGTTCGTAGCCAAGTTACGTCCATAGCACTTAGCGCAGACACCCTTCTTAGACTCACAAGTCAATACGGAACGAATCTCGACGCTCTCGATCGGAGAGTCTTGGATTGCCTTAGCGGCATCCTCACGGATTTCCTCACCGGAACGAACGATAACCTCGCCCGTAATCGGATGGATCACATCGTGAACAGATACACGACCTAAGATTCTCTCATACAAGGAAGCGATCACCTCTTCGTTATTCTTCAATTCCGTACAAACCAAGCCACGCAATGTACCACAGTCTTCCTCGTTTACGATCACGTCGTGAGAGACGTCAACCAAACGACGAGTCAAGTAACCGGCGTCGGCAGTCTTCAAAGCGGTATCAGCCAAACCTTTACGAGCACCGTGAGTAGAGATAAAGTACTCCAACACGGACAAACCTTCCTTAAAGTTAGAAAGGATCGGGTTCTCGATAATCTGACCACCTTCTGCACCACTCTTCTGCGGTTTCGCCATCAAACCACGCATACCGGACAACTGACGAATCTGCTCCTTAGAACCACGGGCACCGGAATCCATCATCATGTAGATTGAGTTGAATCCATCGTTATCCGCCGTCAATTGCTTAATCAAGATATTAGACAAGTTACTATTAACGTGTGTCCAAGTATCGATAATCTGGTTATAACGCTCGTTGTTGGTAATGAAACCCATATTATAGTTAGCCATGATCTGCTCAACCTCCTCATATCCCTTCTGAACCAACGCGTCTTTTTCAGCAGGAATAAGCACATCGGCCAAGTTGAAAGACAGACCACCCTTAAATGCCATATAGTAACCCAAGTTCTTGATATCATCCAAGAACTGAGCGGTACGAGCTACGCCACAAGCCTTGATTACCCGACCGATGATGTCGCGAAGAGACTTCTTACCCAACACCTCGTTTACATAACCAATCTCTTTCGGCACGAACTCGTTGACCATCAAACGTCCAACAGAAGTCTCAACCATCGTCTTCACCAAGTTACCGTTCGCATCCAAATCCTCCACGTAAACATGGATCGGAGCATGGATATCCAACTTCTTCTCATTGTAAGCGATCGTAGCCTCTTCCGGACCATAGAAAGTCAAACCTTCGCCTTGTGTACCCTTGCGCAACTTGGTAATATAATACAAACCAAGCACCATATCCTGAGAAGGTACGGTAATAGGAGCACCATTCGCAGGGTTCAAGATATTGTGTGAAGCCAACATCAACATTTGAGCTTCCAAAACAGCCTCATTACCTAACGGCAAGTGAACAGCCATCTGGTCACCGTCGAAGTCGGCGTTGAATGCTGTACATGCCAACGGGTGCAACTGGATAGCCTTACCCTCGATCAATTTCGGCTGGAACGCTTGGATACCCAAACGGTGCAATGTCGGGGCACGGTTCAACAATACCGGGTGGCCCTTCATTACGTACTCCAAAATATCCCAAACAACCGGTTCCTTACGGTCAACGATCTTCTTGGCGGATTTCACCGTCTTCACGATACCGCGTTCGATCAATTTACGGATAACGAAAGGCTTATAAAGCTCGGCAGCCATATTCTTCGGCAAACCGCACTCGTGCATCTTTAATTCCGGACCTACGACAATAACCGAACGAGCGGAGTAGTCAACACGCTTACCCAACAAGTTCTGACGGAAACGACCTTGTTTACCTTTCAAACTGTCGGACAAGGACTTCAACGGACGATTGGCGTCTGTCTTAACAGCGCTCGATTTACGAGAGTTGTCAAACAAAGAGTCCACGGCCTCCTGAAGCATACGTTTCTCATTACGTAAGATCACTTCCGGAGCCTTAATATCGATCAATCGTTTCAAACGGTTATTACGGATAATAACACGACGATATAAATCATTCAAGTCAGAAGTAGCGAAACGGCCACCGTCCAACGGAACCAACGGACGCAGTTCGGGAGGGATCACCGGGATCACCTTCATGATCATCCATTCCGGTTTGTTACGACCTCTGGACGCACGAAAAGACTCAACCACCTGAAGGCGTTTCAAGGCCTCGTTCTTTCTCTGTTGAGATGTGTCCGTGTTCGCACGGTGACGCAACTCATAAGAAAGAGAATCCAAGTCCAAGCGAGCCAACAGCTCATAAACAGCCTCAGCGCCGATCTTAGCGATGAACTTATTCGGATCCGTATCCTCTAGCAATTGATTTTCTCTTGGAAGGCTATCCAAAATATCCAGATATTCCTCCTCAGATAATAGGTCTAACTCACCGACCGTGTCTACGCAACCCGGCTGGATCACGACGTAGCGTTCGTAATAGATGATGGAATCCAGTTTCTTGGTAGGAAGACCTAGCAAGTAACCGATTTTATTAGGCAAAGAACGGAAATACCAAATATGGGCAACAGGAACCACCAAATGGATGTGTCCCATACGTTCACGACGAACTTTCTTTTCCGTAACTTCCACTCCACAACGATCGCAGACAATACCTTTGTAACGGATACGCTTGTACTTACCGCAATGGCACTCATAGTCCTTGATCGGACCAAAGATACGCTCACAGAACAAACCGTCACGCTCAGGCTTATACGTACGATAGTTAATTGTTTCCGGTTTCAAAACCTCACCGCTGGAGTTCTCTAGGATCTCCTCAGGGGATGCCAGACCGATGGTTATTTTTGAAAAGTTACTCTTTATCTTGTTTTCTTTTCTAAAGGCCATATTATTTATTTATAAAGAGTTATCAATAGATAAAGTAGACGGGCCGTAGCCCACCTACTTCTTTATTGTTATTGAATTAATCCAGAGTGAAACTCAAACCAAGTCCTCTCAACTCGTGCAATAATACATTCAGAGATTCAGGAATACCCGGCTGTGGCATCGGATCACCCTTCACGATCGCCTCATAAGCCTTCGAACGTCCTACAACGTCATCAGACTTAATCGTAAGAATTTCCTGAAGAACATGAGCGGCACCGAAGGCTTCCAGTGCCCAAACCTCCATCTCTCCGAAACGCTGACCACCGAACTGTGCCTTACCACCTAACGGCTGTTGCGTAATCAAAGAGTACGGACCGATTGAACGGGCATGCATCTTATCGTCAACCATGTGGCCCAACTTCAAGAAGTAAGTCACACCCACCGTAGCAGGTTGGTCGAAACGCTCACCAGTACCACCATCATACAAGTAAGACTTACCGTAGCGAGGAATACCAGCTTTGTCTGTCCATTCGTTCAAATCATCCAAAGTCGCGCCATCGAAGATCGGAGTAGCGAACTTAACGTCCAGCTCACGTCCGGCCCAACCCAACACGGCCTCAAAAATCTGTCCCAAGTTCATACGAGAAGGCACACCCAGCGGGTTCAAGCAGATATCCACCGGAGTACCGTCTTCCAAGAACGGCATATCCTCCTGACGAACGATCTTTGATACGATACCCTTGTTACCGTGGCGACCGGCCATCTTATCACCTACCTGAATCTTACGTTTCTTGGCGATATAAACCTTAGCCATCTGTACGATACCTGTCGGCAGCTCATCACCGATCGTCAAGTCGAACTTCTTACGTCTCAACTCAGCGTCAAGCTCCTTGTACTTCTTCAAATAATTCAAGATAACCTGCTTGATCAACTCATTTTTCTGAGCGTCTGCCGTCCACTTGCTTACTTGGATGGAGTTATAATCCAATTCTTCCAGAGATTTGCGGGTAAACTTAGCACCCTTAGCGATAATCTCCGTATTCATATAGTCTTTAACACCTTGAGAAACCTTGCCGTTTGTAAGCACTAACAACTTATCAACTAACAAAGTCTTCAAGCTAGCCATCTTTTCTTCGTATTCCTCGTCCAACTTCGGCAAGATCGCCTTATCAGTCAATCTGGATTTACGTTTCTTGACAGCCTTCGAGAACAAAGCGGTCTCGATAACCACACCGCGCAAAGACGGAGTAGCCTTCAAGGAAGCATCCTTCACATCACCCGCCTTATCACCAAAGATAGCACGCAGCAATTTTTCCTCCGGAGATGGATCAGACTCACCTTTCGGAGTGATCTTACCGATCAAGATATCACCCGGCTCGATACGAGCACCAACACGAACAATACCTCTCTCATCCAAATCCTTGGTAGCCTCTTCGCTGACGTTAGGGATATCGGAAGTCAATTCCTCCATACCACGCTTTGTCTCACGTACCTCAAGGATATACTCGTCAACGTGAACAGACGTAAAGAAGTCCTCGCGAACCATACGCTCGTTCAACACGATAGCATCCTCATAGTTATAACCCTTCCAAGGCATGTAAGCCACCTTCACGTTACGTCCCAAAGCAAGCTCGCCTTTCTGGGTTGAGTAACCCTCGGTAAGGATATCGCCGGCTTTCACACGTTGTCCGCGATGACAGGTCGGTTTCAAATCGACTGTCGTACTTTGGTTGGTCTTACGCCATTTCGGGATATTATATGTCTTAACCGCATCCTCGAAGCTAACGAATTCCTCGTCCTCCGTGCGGTCATATTTAATCTTGATACAAGTAGCATCAACGAACACAACCTCGCCCTCACGCTCAGCCATAATCTGAGTACGAGAGTCACGAGCAACCTGCGCCTCGATACCGGTACCAACGATCGGAGCGTCCGTACGCAACAAAGGAACCGCCTGACGCATCATGTTAGATCCCATCAACGCACGGTTAGCGTCATCATGTTCCAAGAACGGGATCAATGAAGCTGCGATAGAAGCGATCTGCTGCGGAGCCACGTCCATCAAGTCAATCTCAGAAGGAGGGACAACAGGGAAGTCAGCCTCGAAACGAGCCTTCACCTTATCGCGGATAAACTTACCGTTATCATCCAATGGAGCGTTACCTTGAGCGATTGTCAACTCTTCCTCTTCCTCCGCCGTGTAGTATTGCAAGCCTTCCTCAGAGAAGTCGACCTTTCCATCTGCCACCTTACGGTACGGAGTCGAGATGAAACCTAGATCGTTGATCTTAGCGTATACACATAAAGAAGAGATCAAACCAATGTTCGGACCTTCCGGGGTCTCAATCGGACAAAGACGACCATAGTGCGTATAGTGAACGTCACGAACCTCGAATCCGGCACGCTCTCTAGACAAACCTCCCGGACCTAGGGCTGATAAACGACGCTTGTGCGTGATCTCCGCCAACGGGTTCGTCTGGTCCATGAACTGAGACAAGGCATTCGTTCCGAAGAAAGAGTTAACCACGGAAGAAATCGTCTTCGCGTTGATCAAATCAATCGGAGTAAACACCTCATTATCGCGAACGTTCATACGTTCACGAACTGTACGTGACATACGAGCCAAACCAATACCGAACTGGTTATACAATTGCTCGCCAACCGTACGTACACGACGGTTGCTTAAGTGGTCGATATCATCCACGATAGCCTTCGAGTTGATCAACTCGATCAGGTACTTGATGATCTCGATAATATCTTCTTTAGTCAAAACCTTAACATCAGCGCTTGTAGTAAGGCCTAACTTCTTGTTGATCCTGTAACGTCCCACCTCACCCAGATCATAACGTTTCTCTGAGAAGAACAGGTTCGTGATAACCTCGCGTGCGCTAGCCTCATCAGCCGGTTCCGCATTTCTCAACTGTCTGTAGATATACAACACAGCTTCCTTCTCGGAGTTACTCGGGTCTTTCTGGAGCGTATTATATATGATAGCATAGTCAGACAGATTCTGGTCCTCACGATGCAACAAGATATTTTGCGTGCCTGAATCCAAGATAGCCTCGATATTGTCGCTATCCAGTACAGACTCACGGTCGATGATAACATCGTTACGTTCAATAGAAACCACCTCACCGGTATCCTCATCTACGAAATCCTCCACCCAAGTCTTCAAAACACGAGCGGCCAGCTTACGTCCGATAAACTTCTTCAGGTTTGCTTTCGTTACCTTCACCTCTTCCGCAAGGTTGAAGATTTCAAGAATATCTCTATCGCTTTCAAAACCAATAGCTCTCAAAAGAGTAGTTACAGGCAATTTCTTTTTACGGTCGATGTAAGCGTACATCACATTGTTGATGTCCGTAGCGAACTCGATCCATGACCCCTTGAACGGGATAATACGTGCGGAGTACAACTTCGTTCCGTTTGCGTGCGTGCTTTGTCCGAAGAATACGCCCGGAGAACGGTGCAGCTGAGACACGACAACACGCTCGGCGCCGTTGATCACGAAAGTACCTCTGTCCGTCATATACGGGATCGGACCCAAGTATACATCTTGGATCACCGTATCGAAGTCCTCATGATCCGGGTCCGTACAGTACAGTTTTAACTTCGCTTTTAAAGGCACGCTATAGGTTAACCCGCGAGCGATACACTCATCGATACAGTAACGAGGCGGATCTATATAGTAATCTAAGAACTCCAACACAAAATTGTTACGGGTATCCGCAATCGGGAAATTCTCGGCAAATACCTTATACAATCCCTCCTTCTTTCTCTTTTCAGGAGGAGTGTCAAGTTGAAGAAAGTCTTGGAACGACTTCAATTGAACTTCGAGAAAGTCCGGATACGGGAACTGATTCTTTATCGAAGCAAAATTAACTCTTTGGTTTTCAGCTGTTGAAGACATCTAGTAAGGAATTTATTGAACTTATTGAAATTATAGACACAAAAAGGTTAAGAGTCTTCGTAGTCGGAGACTCTTAACCAAATCACCTGGAAACCAGGTTATAAATACTATTTAAGCTCAACTTCAGCTCCAGCCTCTTCCAACTGTTTCTTCAATGCCTCAGCATCAGCTTTAGCGATACCTTCCTTGATTGCACTAGGAGCGCTATCTACCATATCCTTAGCCTCTTTCAAGCCAAGACCTGTTAATTCTTTAACTAACTTAACGATAGCTAATTTATTAGCACCTGCTGCTTTCAATACAACATCGAAAGAAGTCTTCTCTTCTGCAGCGGCAGCAGCACCACCAGCAGCAGGACCAGCAACAGCAACAGCTGCAGCAGCAGGTTCGATACCGTACTCTTCTTTAAGGATAGTAGCTAATTCGCTAACTTCTTTAACGGTCAAGTTTACTAATTGTTCTGCAAAAGCTTTCAAATCTGCCATTTTTGTATGATTTAAATGTTTGTTTATCTGTGTAAATTAAAAAAATTATCTTTCTTCCAGAGTCTTCAACAGACCATGGATAGTTTGTCCTGATGACTGAAGAGCAGAGATAACGTTCTTCGCCGGAGATTCCAACAATGCGATAACATCGGCAATAAGTTCGTTTTTGCTCTTGATATTTACTAATGCCTCAAGATTCTCAGCACCTACATAGAAGCTTTCTTGTACGTAAGCAGCCTTCAAAGCCGGTTTAACGACTGCACCTTTTTTAGCGTCCTTAGTAAAATCCTTAATCAGGCGAGCGGGAGCATTAGCGACTTGTGAGAACATCACAGCCGTATTGCCTTTCAAAGCTACGTTAAGATCAGAGAAGTCACCCTCAATGTTCTCCAACGCTTTCTTAAGCAAGTTATTCTTTACAACGACTAACTTAACCTCACGCTTGAAACACTCTCTTCTCAATTTGCTGGTTTTCTCAGCGTCCAACGCCTCGATATCCGTCAAATAGAAATTAGGATATTCCTTTAATGTTTCAGTTAATTGACCTATAACAGTTCCTTTATCTTCCTTTCTCATTGTTCAATTGTTTTTTAGTTTTCTTCAACTGATTTGGGGTCAATTTTAATACCCGCACTCATAGTACTAGAAAGATAAATACTCTTTATATACGCACCTTTAGCCGCAGTAGGTTTCAACTTGATCAAAGTTGAAATAAACTCCTTAGCATTGTCACGAATCTGTTCCGGAGTGAAAGACACCTTACCAACAGATGTGTGAACGATACCGCTCTTATCTACCTTAAAGTCGATCTTACCTTGCTTAACCTCCTTCACCGCATTTCCGATCTCATTGGTAACCGTACCACTCTTTGGGTTAGGCATCAAACCACGAGGGCCTAATACGCGACCAAGAGCTCCGATCTTACCCATGATAGAAGGCATAGTGATGATAACATCAATGTCAGTCCAACCGCCTTTAATCTTATTAATATACTCATCCAATCCAACATAGTCAGCTCCAGCGGCAGTAGCTTCAGCTTCCTTGTCCGGAGTACATAATGCGAGAACCCTAACCTGCTTACCAGTTCCGTGAGGCAATGAAACCACGCCTCTCACCATTTGATTGGCCTTACGGGGGTCAACACCTAAACGGACATCAACATCTACGGATGCGTCAAACTTAGTTGTAGTAATTTCCTTCACTAAAGCTGAAGCTTCTTTCAATGTATATGCTTTCCCAGCTTCAATCTTGCCCAAAGCCAACTTTTGATTCTTTGTAAGTTTACTCATCTCAATTGAAGTTTATTAATTATTACCCGGGAATGTCCCTTTAACAGTGATACCCATACTTCTGGCTGTTCCCGCAACCATTCTCATGGCTGACTCGACAGTAAAGCAGTTTAGATCGACTAATTTGTCTTCAGCGATAGCTTTCACCTGCTCCCATGTGATCTCAGCGATCTTAGCACGGTTAGGTTGAGCGGAACCGCTCTTCTTCTTAGTAGCTTCCAACAACTGGATTGCCACAGGAGGAGTTTTAACGACAAAGTCGAAAGACTTATCGGCATAGTAAGTAATTACAACAGGTAATATCTTACCAGCCTTGTCTTGGGTCTTGGCATTAAATTGCTTGCAAAACTCCATAATGTTAATACCCTTAGAACCCAAAGCAGGTCCTACTGGGGGAGAAGGGTTTGCTGCTCCTCCTTTAATCTGCAATTTGATTTGTCCAGCAACTTCTTTAGCCATTGTTTCTAAAATTTTTTAGATATATAACATCAATAACAGAAAGGTAGCACTTTTCGTAACCAGAGTACTATTCTTTCTCAACTTGCATATAACCCAACTCAAGGGGAGTCTTGCGTCCGAAGACCTTAACCATCACCTTTAGTTTCTTTTTCTCGGCGTTGACCTCTTCGATTATACCCGTGAAACCGCTGAACGGTCCAAAAGTAATCTTCACACTCTCGCCAACATAGAACTGGATATCCAGATCCTCTTGTTGTTCCTGCAACTCGTCAACCGTACCTAAGATACGATTCACTTCCGCAGGACGTAATGGCACGGGGGTATCAGAACCACCCAAGAAACCAATCACATTCGGAATGTTCCGCAATCGATGAGCAACCTCACCGACCAAAGCAGCCTCGACCAGCACATAACCCGGCAAGTAAGCCCTTTCTTTCATGACCTTCTTACCGTTTCGTACCGTAAAGGTTTTCTCAGTCGGAATCAAGACTTGAGATACATATTCTCCCAGATCCGTATTCTTCAGCTCAGCCTCTAGATATTCCCGTACCTTGTTCTCCTTGCCACTGATGGCACGCAGAACATAAAATTTCTTTTGGATATCAGACATACCTTAACTGATTAGAAAATTTGGTTGTAGAAGAAACGCATAACAGCCTCGAAGGCCCCGTCAACAACAAAGATCAATGCGGCGATGATAAGGGAAGCAAACATAACAACAACCGCACTATTGGAAAGCTCTGCTCTCGTAGGCCAAGAAACTTTATAAACAAGTTCGTTATAAGATTCCTTAATATAAGTAATTATCTTTTTCATCGAATCTATAGATTTTAGCACGGAAGGAGAGGCTCGAACTCCCGACACCTGGTTTTGGAGACCAGTGCTCTACCAACTGAGCTACTTCCGTAGAAATAGCCAGCCCTTAAAAAGACTGGCTATAACATTATCTAATGCTTGAATTAGTTCTCTAATTCTGTGATCTGGCCTGCACCTACTGTACGTCCACCCTCGCGGATAGCGAAACGAAGACCTACGCTACATGCTACCGGATAGATCAACTCAACCTCGATCGTTACGTTATCACCCGGCATTACCATTTCTGTTCCTTCCGGCAAAGTGATCTCACCAGTTACATCCAATGTACGGATGTAGAACTGAGGACGATATTTGTTGTGGAACGGAGTGTGACGACCACCTTCCTCTTTCTTCAAGATATAAACCTCAGCCTTGAACTTAGAATGCTCTTTAACCTGACCCGGGTGGCAGATTACCATACCACGCTTGATCTCATTCTTATCGATACCGCGAAGCAACAAACCAACGTTGTCACCAGCCTCACCTTGATCCAATAACTTACGGAACATCTCAACACCTGTAACAACAGATTTCTTACCAGCAGCGCCAAGACCGATGATCTGAACTTCCTCACCAACCTTAACAATACCTGTCTCGATACGACCTGTAGCAACAGTACCACGACCCGTGATTGAGAATACGTCCTCAACCGGCATCAAGAACGGCTTGTCGATTTCACGCGGAGGCAGAGGAATCCAAGTATCACAAGCTTCCATCAACTCCATTACTTTATCTTCCCATTGAGGATCACCGTTCAATGCACCAAGAGCAGAACCACGGATGATCGGAGTGTTGTCACCGTCGAATTGATAGAATGAAAGCAACTCTCTCATCTCCATCTCAACCAATTCCAACATTTCCTCGTCGTCAACCATGTCACACTTGTTCATGAATACAACCAATCTCGGAACGTTTACCTGACGAGCCAAAAGGATGTGCTCGCGAGTTTGAGGCATAGGACCATCAGTAGCAGCAACTACGATGATAGCACCGTCCATCTGAGCAGCACCAGTTACCATGTTCTTTACGTAGTCGGCGTGACCCGGACAGTCTACGTGAGCATAGTGACGGTTTGCAGTCGAATACTCTACGTGAGAAGTGTTGATAGTGATACCTCTTTCTTTTTCTTCAGGAGCGTTGTCGATTGAGTCGAATGAACGCAATTCTGAAAGACCTTTCTTTGCCAATACTGTTGTGATAGCAGCTGTCAAAGTTGTTTTACCGTGGTCAACGTGACCAATCGTACCAATGTTCACATGTGGTTTCGATCTGTCAAATTTCTCTTTTGCCATAACTTAATTGTTCTTTATTTGATTAATGATCATGTTCTAAAATACCATTTTGAGCCGGTGCCGAGACTTGAACTCGGGACCTCTTCCTTACCAAGGAAGTGCTCTACCGCTGAGCTACACAGGCAACTTATAAGAGCGGAAGACGGGGCTCAAACCCGCGACCCTCAGCTTGGAAGGCTAATGCTCTATCAACTGAGCTACTTCCGCAATTTCAAACAAACCAATTCTTTTATAAATTGTTTTATTTTGTGGGCAGTGATGGATTCGAACCACCGAAGTCGAAAGACAGCTGAGTTACAGTCAGCCCCATTTGGCCACTCTGGTAACTGCCCAATAAGTTGACAGTTGAAAATTGATAGTTGACAGATAAAACTGGAAAGTGACATAAACTGTCAACTGTCAACTTTCCACTATCAACTATTTTGAGCCTCTTGTCGGATTCGAACCAACGACCCCGAGATTACAAATCACGTGCTCTGGCCAACTGAGCTAAAGAGGCAATCTGCTTCAAAAAGCAGCCATTTCGTCACCAAGGCGAAACGGCTGCAAATTTAGGCATTATTTCTTATATACCAAATTTATCTACCGTTTTTTTATTTGGCTCTGATTTTTTCTTTGAATTTAACTAACTGTTTCTCCAATGCTTCTACGCATTCGTCAATTGATTCTTCAAAGGTATCATTTACCTTTTCGGCAAAACAATCTCCGTTTTTAATAATCAACCGAATAGCAGCTTCTTTATTCTTTGCAGATTCTGGTTTTACAACCTTCAAACTAACTTCTGCCGATATAATGCCGTCGAAATACTGTTCCAACTTAGCCACTTTCTTCTGAATAAACGCTTCTAATTGATCAGTTGCATCAAAATGGATTGCTTGAATTCTAATGTTCATAATAAACCTCCTTCTTTTTGTGCTCTTGGATGAGCATGATACACTTTTTTTAATTCCTCAAAGGTTGTATGTGTGTAAATACTGGTAGAAGCCAGACTGCTATGACCGAGTAACTCTTTCACGGCGTTCAACTCCGCTCCATTATTCAACATACTTGTTGCAAACGAATGTCTTAATACGTGGGGACTGCATTTTGCCAATGTCGGAATGTCCGAAAGCCTCTTTTTTACTATCGTATAAAGAATACCCGTAGACAATTGTTCTCCATTCTTCCGGACAAAGAACCATCCGCATCCTGCGTCAACTTCACGATTTCGGACTTCAGTGTATGCAAGCATCAAGTTTTTTAATCTTTCTGCAAAAGGAATCAGCCGCTGCTTGTTACGCTTACCTGTCACCCTGATCAGCATAGCATCGTAGTCTATATCGGTATCTTGTAAACCGACCAACTCCGAACGTCTCACCCCGGTATCATACAGCATTTCAAGTACCAGACGATCCCTCACCCCTTCAAAATCCTCATCAAACCCGTCTCCATCCAACAACTCTTCCATATCCTTTTCTTTTACAAAAGTAGGTAACGGTTTCTTTGTTTTCGGACCGGTCACAAACCGTAACGGGTTTACAGAAACGAATCCCTGCTTCATAAGGAATTTAAAAAAAGATTTCAAAGAACTCAACTTCCGGTTGACAGATACGGGCGAAATCTTATTATCCAACAAAGATATAATCCAATTCCGTACAATATCCGTATCAACTTCCTCCGGCACAAATATGCCTTCCTTCTTCTCTTTTACAAAATCTTCAAACTGCTGTAAATCTTTGAAATAAGCATTAATCGTATATTCGGAATAATTCCGCTCATACCGAAGATAATCTAAAAATGAATCAATCAGCACATTCACGTTGCATCAACTTTTATGCAACGAAAATAAGAATAAGAATCCAATAAAACAAGCCTGGCAGATAGATTTTGTATTTTTATTCTTCTACCTGCTGTAATTGCTGAACGTAAACAGCACGCATAGTTTGTTTTCTCTTTGCTACAGAGGGTTTTTCGAAAGCCTGACGGTTTCTCAATTCTTTTACTACACCTGTTTTTTCGAACTTTCTTTTGAATTTCTTCAGCGCTTTTTCAATGTTTTCGCCTTCTTTTAATGGAACTACGATCATAATTTAATTTATTATATTGTTTAATTACTATATCCACAAATTGGGCAGCAAAATTACTGATTGTTTCGGGATTAGCAAAACTTTCCGTAAATATTTTTCAGAAATCCTCCAGACGGAAAGGAGGATAAGCAATACCTTTTTCGGTTATAATCGCAGTTATCAAGTCGTGAGGAGTTACATCAAAAGCCGGATTATAAGCTTTCACCCCTTCAGGAGCCATCCGCGAAGCATACCACATATCCGTAATTTCCTTGGGATTCCGTTCTTCTATCACGATCGAATCCCCATCCGGACAATTCAAATCAATAGTGGATGTCGGACCTAACACATAAAAAGGAATACCGTAATAACGAGCCAGGATCGCCACTCCCGAAGTCCCGATCTTATTAGCCGTATCGCCATTTGCCGCGACCCGGTCGCAACCGACCACGACAGCCTGTACCCAGCCTTTCCGCATGACGGTCGACGCCATATTATCACAAATCAAGGTAACATCCACACCCACCTTCTGCAATTCGTAGGCCGTCAGGCGTGCACCCTGCAACAGCGGACGCGTTTCATCGGCAAACACCTTAAAGCCATATCCACGTTCTTCTCCTAAATAAACCGGAGCGAGAGCCGTTCCATATTCCGATACCGCCAAATGACCGGCATTGCAATGTGTCAGGATTCCCATTCCCGGGCGCAACAAGGACAAGCAGTTCTCTCCTATCTTACGGCAAGCAGCCGCATCTTCCGCCCGGATCGCCTCCGCCTCGACACGCAACAGTTCCACTATTTCCGGAACAGGATTCACAGAATGGGCGACCACAACTTTTTCCATCCGGTCCAAAGCCGCAACCAAGTTGACCGCAGTAGGGCGAGAAGATGCCAGATAATCCTTGATTCGGAGAAACTCACTGCAAAAACCACCATAAGTGTTTGCCGCAATCTGTCGGCTACAAACATAAATGCCATAGGCAGCAGCTATCCCGATAGCCGGCGCCCCGCGCACCTTTAATCTATATATAGCCTCCCAAATCTCTTCTGCAGAAGAAAGGGAAACATAGACTTCAGATCCCGGCAAGCAGGTCTGGTCCAAGATAATCACAGCACTCCCGTCCTGACTCAAACGGACCGTCTTTAAATCTGTTATGTCTACATTCATAAAAGAGAACTATTATGGATGCGAAAATAAGCAATTCCGATGAGATGAAAAATGTTTTGCAGGTTAAAAGTATCCCAACAAGAATCGCTCTTTCAATTCTATCAAATCGTCACTACTATCCCTTCAGTTAGAATAAGATTCGTCCGGCTAGATATAATACCGTAATCGAGCAGTTCCAAACCCAACATTTCCGAAAGATACTGCCAATAATTTTTCGTCGTTCCGACATGTATCTTATCGGTAATCGATGCACCCAAAGTATCTCTCCTGTTTTAATTGAAAAATTTACCGTACCTTTGTACAATTCTTATTCACTGTAAAAATATGGAAATCGCAGCATTAGTTTCGGGAGGAGTAGATAGCTCCGTAGTCGTCCACCAGTTGAAAGAGGCAGGATACGATCCTACCATTTTCTATATCCGTATCGGCATGGAAGATAAAGACGGATATATAGACTGCCCTGCCGAAGAAGATATTGAAATCACCTCTTATATCGCCAAGAAGTACGGTTGCCGGTTTGAAATCGTCTCCTTGCACGACGAATATTGGGATCGTGTCGTGAGCTACACCATTGATTCCGTAAAACGCGGACTCACCCCCAACCCGGATATGATGTGCAATAAATATATCAAATTCGGCTGCTTCGAAGAGAAATGGGGAAAGGATTTCGATAAAATAGCGACCGGTCATTACGCCACGACAACCGAGATAGACGGTAAAGTATGGCTTTCCACCGCCAAGGATCCGGTAAAAGATCAGACCGACTTCCTCGGCCAAATCACTCGTTTGCAAATACAGAAATTAATGTTCCCGATCGGACATCTCATGAAAAGCGAAGTCCGAGCTATAGCCGAACAACAAAAACTGCCGAGTGCCAAACGGAAAGACAGCCAGGGAATCTGCTTCTTAGGCAAGATCAACTATAATGATTTCATCGAACGCTACCTGGGCAAACGAACCGGAAAGATCGTCGAACTGGAAACAGGCAAGGTGTTAGGCAAACACAACGGCTACTGGTTCCACACCATCGGACAGCGTAAGGGTTTAGGCTTGAGCGGAGGACCGTGGTTCGTTATCAAAAAGGACATCAAGCGGAACATTATCTATGTTTCCAACGGTTATGATCCGGAAACACAGTACGGCAAGATTATCAACATGCACGGCTTCGACTTTATCACCGAAGACCCATGGGGAGAATTTGCGGACGAGAAAGAGATCACTTTCAAGATCCGTCACACACCGGACTTCACACACGGCCGCATCCGTCGCATCGGAGACTTATACCGCATCGAATCCGACAACAAAATCCAAGGAATCGCCCCCGGACAGTACGGAGTAGTCTACGACAAAGACCATCGTCTTTGCCTCGGCAGTGGCATGATTATTGATGAAGAGAAATAGGCAAATTGCTAATTATTATTTTTGGCCGTAATATTCAAATTAAGTAAAGATGGAGGCAACAAGTAAAAAAGAAACGGTAAAAACATAAGTATGACGGTCTATGGGAGTGCCATTATATAATCAGACCGGTTATTAGTCTGGAGCCAAAACGAAACAGAGCTTATACTCCTTTTTACCGATACCGGTACGCATGCTGATCCATTCTGACCTATAGATTAAACCAATAATTCATCTTAATCATATCAAGCGAGAAGGTTCTCGCTCTTTTTCATGCAGACAAAGTTAAGAATTATATGGAAATAAAAAGGCTGCTCATCCCGCAGGATTGCAGCCTTTCCTTGATATATGCATTAATTAAATAGTATACAGAGAACTGATAGATTCACCGCTACAAACACGACGGATGGCTTCGGCAAACATATCGGCAACAGACAACACTTTCACCTTTTCGCATTTCTTTGCATAAGGGATAGAATCCGTAAAGATCATTTCAGTCAAAGCAGACTGGTCTACACGTGTAGAAGCCGGGTCGGACATAACGGCATGACTGGCGATGGCACGCACGGATTTAGCACCGTTTTCGAGCATCAGGTTGGCAGCCTTCGTAATAGTACCGGCCGTATCCACCATATCGTCGATCAAAAGTACATCCAAACCTTTCACATCACCGATGATACGCATTTCGGCCACTTCATTGGCACGCAGACGTGACTTGTGGCAAATAACCATCGGCAAACCCAGGTATTTGGAATAACTGCTGGCACGTTTAGTTCCTCCAACATCCGGTGTAGCGATACACAGGTTATCCAGAGGCAATGATGTTTTGATGTAATCCAGGAAAATGGAAGAAGCATACAAGTGGTCGACCGGAACATTAAAGAATCCCTGAATCTGATCGGCATGCAGGTCCATCGTAATCAAGCGGTCGATACCGGCAGTACTCAGCATGTCTGCGATCAGTTTGGCCCCGATAGAAACACGCGGTTTATCTTTTCTATCCTGACGTGCCCAACCGAAATAAGGAATAACTGCGATTACAGAGTGTGCTGAAGCACGCTTGGCAGCATCGATCATCAGGAGAAGCTCCATCAGATTATCAGAGTTAGGAAACGTTGATTGTACCAGGAATACATCGCGACCGCGAATCGACTCTTCATAAGAGACGGCAAATTCACCATCGGCAAAGTGTTGAATGTTCATCTGTCCCAGCGGACAACCAAGACTATTGCAAATTTTCTCTGCAAGATACCGGGAGTTAGTTCCCGAAAACACCAAGAAAGGAGTTTGTGCACTCATTATTCCGAATATTTATCTTAAGTAAATAGATTTGAATTGTGAGTGCAAAGGTACAAAACAATTATGATTTATGATTTATGATTTATGATTTATTACCAAACACATCGGTCAGAGCAGATCATAAATCACAAACCATAAATCATAAATCAATATGTAAACTTCAGTAAACGACCGGAATAAGCAGGTATAACGACCTGATAGGGCCAAGCAGCCGTCAATGTGCTGATACAGTTCTCTCCAGTCATCAGATCGGTCTGTACGGCAGCTTTGTTGTCCCCGAAATCAAGTGCCTTGAATGCCTCGTCAGGAATTTGGATGCGTACCGTCTGCTCTGCCTTGTCAAAGTTGACCACCACTAACAACACTTCATTCTGATATTTACGCATGAACACGAATTGACGGTGTGAATTAAAATACGGATTGCTCAGGTTTGCATACATCAAATCATAGAAAACTCCTTCCGTGATAACCCGTTCGGACTTTGATATATTCAAGATCTTTGCGTACACCTCGCGCAACTGCCGTTGTTCGGCAGTCAGTTTGCCGCCATCGAAAGCTCCCTCGTTTATCCAGTTACGCAAGCTGGCAAGACTCCAGTAATCAAAAATCGTCGTGCGCCCATCACGTCCGCTGAACCCTTCATCGTCCATTCCCGGCTCTCCTAACTCCTGTCCGCTGTAGATCATCACCGGATTGGTATTCATCATAGCCGACACGATCATCCCCGGAATTCCCGGACGCGGATCACCGGCAAAGAAGTAAGAAGCGATACGCTGCTCGTCATGGTTTTCAAGGAAGTTCAACATATTATGCTGGATGCCTTCGAGTGACTGCCAGCATCCGGAGATATTGCTTGCCGGAGCCTGGTTACACATGACCGCCCGTACCGTATCGTACAGTCCGACCTTATCATACAAATAATCAAAATGTCCGTTCCAGATATAATTGCGATATTCTGCCGGATTATAAACTTCGGCAATAAAACAAACATCATAAGCCTGTTTCACCTTCGGGATCACCCAGTTCCAGAATTCAACCGGAACCATTTCCGCCATATCGCACCGGAAACCGTCTATCCCTTTTTCCGCCCAGAAAAGCAGGATATCCAGCATCTTCGCCCATGTATTGGGAACCGGATCAAAATGCAGGGTACGGCCGTTCACATAATCAACACCATAATTCAACTTGACCGTCTCATACCAGTCGTTTTGTCCGGGACAGGTACTGAAGCAATCATTCCCCGTGACTTTCGCCGGAAATTCACTATATTCAAAATCTTCCTGCTGAGCACCGAATTGCAGACACAAAGTCTGCCCCGGTATATAATAGAAATTATTATTAGGATCGAAAGCTTTCGAAGTATTGTCTTTTTGCCCCAAGTCTTCCACATATGCCATCTTGGCATCCGAATAATACTGGCGGGCCACATGATTAGGTACGAAATCGATGATTACTTTCATTCCGGCTTCATGCGTCCTTCTGACCAGCGATTCGAATTCTTTCATACGGTCAGGCACATTATCGGCCAGGTCCGGGTCTATATCATAATAATCTTTGATCGCATAAGGCGAGCCGGCATTCCCCTTTACGACTGCCGCATGGTCTCTTCGTATCTGGTAAGCCGTATAATCAGTATTCGTTGCATGTTCGATCACTCCGGTATACCAGATATGGGTGGTTCCCAACTCCTTAATCTTGGACAAAGCAACCGGCGTAAAGTCCGAAAACTTTCCTACTCCGTTTTCAACTTTACTTCCATTCTTCACCAGGGATGATTTCATATTTCCAAACCAACGTGGAAAGACCTGATATATTACCATCTTATTTGCCTGTTTCATCGCGTTATTTGCCAACTTAGTTAATATTTGGGGTGAACACCGGAACTTCCGGAAAAAACTATGGCATCAAGGCGTTGTTTCTTCTTGCCATAATAGCGTTCACCAAGGTTTCATATTTATTTTCTTTTATCACGACCTCGAATGCCCGGATCGCCGCAGCATATCCGATACTCGCGATCTCATCCACATTTTCCAGATCGAATGTCTTATACATACCGAACTCCTCCGCCTCGATCAGGACATCGCACATCTCGCGGTCCTCCAACGTGTTCGCCCGGAACATATAGTGGTAGGAACGTTCCGCGATATGGAAAATCGTCTGCTTGTACTTTTGCGGGACAAGGGGACTGACATTCACACCGATGATACGCTCACACTCTTCACGGATGATCGAAACCGGGAAATTATGGAAAAGACCTCCGTCAACATAATGCACTCCGTTTATCACGACCGGGCTAAAGATAATCGGAATACTACAGGAAGCGGTCACCGCCTCTACGATGGGACCGCTACGAAACTCATGGCTCTCGCCATTGTCAAGATCGGTCGCCACGACAACCAGAGGAGTTTTCAGCTCTTCAAACGTTTTAGCCCTCAAATGACGACGAAGAAAATAGCGGAACCGCTTGCTGTCGAACAATCCCGATTTCGGGATTTGCAACTGGGCGAATTCGGAGAACTCACGACCGGTAAAGAGTTCTTTAATTTCGTCGGACGTATAGCCATCGGCAAACAAAGCACCCATCAACGAACCGACACTCGTACCAACGATGATATCCGGCTTCAGACCGCATTCTTCCAGTAATCTAAAAACTCCGATATGAGCGAAACCTTTCGCTCCTCCTCCGCTCAGAGCCAAGCCTAATTTATAGGCATTATGGTTCGTTTCTTCCGTCATTTGCGTTTTCATTCTTATTCTGTGACAAATATGCTGTTTTTTTTAGAATGAAACATTATTATTTACGAAAAAGTTTCTCTACTTCTTTATTTTTGTTATATTTACAGATGAACAATAAAGGATCGTAAGACGCTAAGTGTCAAAACGATTAAATTCGTATTAATTTTAAATCTCATTGCTATGATTACACCTATTTTTTGGATCATACCGGTAGCCTCCATCCTGGCACTGGTATTTGCTTGGTTCTTCTTCAGGCAGATGATGAAAGAGAGTGAAGGGACGGAGTTAATGGCAAAAATAGCCCGGCACGTACGCAAAGGGGCTATGTCATACCTGAAACAACAATACAAGGTTGTCGCTTCGGTGTTTCTCGCCCTGGTGGTTTTGTTCTCCATCATGGCGTATGGATTCGGAGTACAAAACGAATGGGTTCCGATCGCTTTCCTGACCGGCGGTTTCTTCTCTGGCCTTGCCGGTTTCTTAGGAATGAAGACGGCTACTTACGCATCCGCCCGTACCGCCAATGCCGCCCGGTCGTCTTTGAATAGCGGCTTGCAGGTTGCTTTCAGGAGCGGTGCCGTAATGGGGCTGGTTGTCGTCGGCCTCGGCTTGCTGGACATTTCGTTCTGGTACATATTATTGAATATCTGCATTCCGGCAGAAACGATGGATGCCACACATAAACTGACCATCATCACCACCACCATGCTGACCTTCGGTATGGGAGCTTCCACACAGGCACTCTTCGCCCGTGTCGGCGGTGGTATCTACACAAAAGCAGCCGATGTCGGAGCCGACCTGGTCGGCAAAGTCGAAGCCGGCATCCCCGAAGACGACCCGCGCAACCCGGCAACCATTGCCGACAATGTGGGAGACAACGTCGGAGATGTGGCCGGCATGGGGGCGGATTTGTACGAATCATATTGCGGTTCCATTCTGGCAACCTCCGCATTGGGTGCTGCCGCATTCGTGGCGTCCGGCGACGTAGAGATGCAATACAAGGCGGTCGTGGCGCCGATGCTGATCGCCGCGGTCGGGATCGTATTGTCGATCATCGGCATCTTCGCCGTCCGCACGAAGGAAAATGCGACTATACGTGAGCTGCTGAAAGCGCTTGCCATAGGGACAAACCTAAGTTCCGTGTTGATCGCCCTCTCCACTTTCGGCATTCTTTATTTGTTAGAGTTGGACAATTGGTTCTGGATCAGTTGTTCGGTCATAATCGGATTGTTGGTAGGGATCGTGATCGGCCAATCGACGGAATACTATACTTCCCAGTCTTATAAGCCCACCCAGCGGGTTTCAGAGGCCGGACTGACCGGACCGGCAACGGTGATTATCTCCGGCTTGGGGCTTGGCATGCTATCGACCGCCATTCCGGTACTGGCCGTAGTAGCCGGGATCATCTGTTCGTTCCTTTTTGCTTCCGGCTTCGATTTCAACAATGTAGGGATGGGGTTGTACGGCATCGGCATCGCCGCCGTCGGGATGCTCTCGACATTAGGGATCACTTTGGCTACGGACGCTTACGGGCCGATTGCCGACAATGCCGGCGGCAATGCGGAAATGTCCGGCTTGGGCAAAGAAGTACGCAAACGTACGGATGCGCTCGACTCCTTAGGCAACACGACCGCCGCAACAGGCAAAGGGTTTGCGATCGGCTCGGCAGCCTTGACTGGCTTGGCTTTGCTGGCTTCTTACGTGGAAGAGATTAAAATAGGCTTGCTCCGGTTGGGCGAAACAGTCCTGACATTTTCCGACGGCAAAGCCATCGAGGTATCAAAAGCCTCTTTCTCCGACTTTATGATCTATTATGATGTCACACTTATGAACCCGAAGGTGTTGGCGGGGATGTTCCTCGGCTCCATGATGGCTTTCATGTTCTGCGGGTTGACAATGAATGCAGTCGGACGGGCAGCCGGACACATGGTGGAGGAAGTACGCCGCCAGTTCCGTGAAATCCCCGGAATACTAACAGGAAAAGCCGAACCCGATTACGCCCGTTGCGTGGCCATCTCGACAAAAGGGGCACAACATGAGATGGTGACCCCTTCCCTGTTAGCCATCATCGCACCGATCCTCACCGGTCTGATATTCGGAGTGACAGGAGTGGTCGGACTGCTGATCGGCGGCCTGAGCACCGGGTTCGTACTGGCGATCTTCATGGCCAATTCGGGAGGCGCCTGGGACAACGCCAAGAAACATATCGAAGAAGGAAACCACGGCGGCAAGGGCAGCGAAGCCCATAAGGCGACAGTCGTAGGCGATACGGTCGGCGACCCGTTCAAAGACACCTCCGGTCCCAGCCTCAACATCCTGATCAAGCTGATGAGCATGGTAGCGATCGTCATGGCAGGATTGACAGTAGCCTGGAGTTTGTTCTGATCGGGTGATAGGTGATAGGTGAAAAGGCCTTTTTGTAAAACTTTTCTGAGTTTGAATTAAAAAACGTCACCTTAAAGGCGGCGTTTTTTAATTCATTTTTCCTAAACTTTTACAGAAACGGGGGTTTACCTATCACCTATCACCATAAATCACTGATAATCAATAATAGCATTTCTTAATACACCTTTTTTATTTATCCCACGCGATGAAATGTTTGAATCTTCATTTACGCCCTCATTCGAAAGGACAGACACCCCAAAAAGGCTACCGTAAAGCTATGCTTTATGAAGGCTAAAGCTATGGGTTACGCAACCTAATGCATAGCTTTAGAGAAGCTGGTGCATTGCCGAACGGGATGCGCCGGGACAAATCGTTTCCTACTCATCTATTTTTAACTACCGGATGAAAGCATTCATGGAGAATTGCATGTATCTTTGCAGCCGGTATAACATAAAAACAATCTGTATGTCAATCTCACGCTTCAATGCAGTGGAGAAAGCATCCAACCGAAAGGCAGTGGAAGCCATTACTCCCAATCAGAAAGTATCCGAATATTATGGTGAGAACGTCTTCAACCGGAAGGCAATGCAAAAGTATCTCTCCAAGGAAACCTACAAAGCCCTGACCCATGCCATCGACAACGGAACCCCTATCGACCGCGAAATAGCCAATCATGTGGCTGCCGGCATGCGCATGTGGGCACTGGAAAAAGGAGTCACACATTACACACACTGGTTCCAGCCTCTTACCGACGGGACAGCCGAAAAGCACGACGCATTCGTCGAACATGACGGCGGCGGCGGCATGATCGAAGAATTCAGCGGCAAGCTGCTCGCACAACAGGAGCCGGACGCATCCAGCTTCCCCAACGGCGGATTGCGCAACACGTTCGAAGCCCGCGGCTATTCGGCCTGGGACCCCTCCTCACCTGCGTTTATCGTAGACGACACCTTGTGTATCCCGACCGTATTCATCGCCTATACCGGTGAAGCGCTGGACTACAAGACCCCGCTGATCCGCTCCATCGAAGCCTTGAACAAGGCAGCCAAAGATGTTTGCCATTATTTCAACGAAGACGTCAATAAAGTCATCACCTATTTAGGCTGGGAACAGGAGTATTTCCTGGTAGACGAAGACCTCTATTCCGCCCGTCCCGACCTGTCGCTGACGGAACGTACCCTGTTGGGACACGAAAGCGCAAAGAACCAGCAATTGGACGACCACTATTTCGGAGCCATTCCCTCCCGTGTACAGGAGTTTATGAAAGACCTGGAAACTGAATGCTACAAGTTGGGCATCCCGGTCAAGACACGCCATAACGAGGTTGCCCCGAACCAGTTCGAGCTAGCGCCTATTTACGAGGAATGCAACCTCGCCAACGACCATAACCAGTTGTTGATGTCGGTGATGAAACGTGTTTCCCGCCGCCACAACTTCCGCGTGCTGCTCCACGAAAAGCCTTTTATGGGTGTGAACGGTTCGGGTAAGCACTGCAACTGGTCGATGGGAACCGATACGGGCATCAACCTCTTCTCTCCGGGAAAGGACCGGGAAGACAACCTGCGTTTCATCACATTCGTGGTCAACTCGCTGATGGCCGTTTATAAATACAACGCCTTGCTGAAAGCCAGTATCGCTTCGGCTACCAACGCGCACCGCCTGGGCGCCAACGAAGCGCCTCCCGCCATCATCTCATCCTTCTTAGGAACACAGATCACCGAAATTCTGGATAAGTTCGAGAACTGTTCCATCGAAGACGCTATCGAGGTGGACGACAAGAAACGCCTGCATCTCGGCTTCGGACAGATCCCCGAACTGCTGTTAGACAATACGGACCGTAACCGCACCTCTCCTTTTGCTTTCACCGGAAACCGTTTCGAATTCCGTGCATTGGGATCGTCGGCCAACTGCGGTTCGGCGATGTTGGCACTGAACTCTGCCGTAGCCTACCAGCTCCGCCAGTTCAAACAGGATGTCGAAGCCTTGCGTGCCGAAGGCAAGAGCAAGGAGGCCGCCATCTTCGAAGTGCTGAAAGCCTATATCAAGGAATCCAAACCGATCCGTTTCGACGGGAACGGCTACGGCGACGAATGGAAGGAAGAAGCTGCCCGCCGCGGCCTGGATTGCGAAAACAGCGTTCCATTACAATACGATGCTTACCTGAAACCGGAAGTTATCCGGATGTTCAAAGAAACGGGTGTACTGAGCGAAAAGGAATTGGAAGCCCGCAACGAAGTGAAATGGGAAATCTATATCAAAAAGGTACAGATCGAAGCTCGTGTCCTTGGCGACCTATCGCTCAACCATATCATCCCGGTTGCCGTCCGCTACCAGTCATTGCTATTGGACAACATCGCCAAACTGAAAGAGACTTTCGGCGGATATCCGGAATATGACGATATGTCGGAAGAGCCCCGACGCCTGGTTCGCAAGATTGCCGGACATATCTGTTCCGTCACTCGCATGGTGGACGAAATGGTGGAAGCCCGCAAAAAAGCAAACCGTATCACGGATTTGCGTACCAAAGCGATCGCTTACCATGATACCGTCGCTCCCTATCTGGACGAAATCCGTAGCCACATCGACGACCTGGAGCTGATGGTCGATAACCAGATGTGGCCGCTGCCGAAATATAGGGAACTGTTGTTCATCCGTTAATTTACATTAATCATTTAATTATTATATAAGTATGAATAGTTCGTATCTACGAATTATTCATACTTTTGTTTTTATAATCACTTAAATCTACGTGAATATGAAAACAAAAGCATTCCTTCCCGCTATCGTTTTCCTTCTGGCAAGCCTTGCAAGTTGTAATTCCTCCGTTCCGAAATCGTTGGTAACTGACGACGGCAGTGTCAGGATAATCGAAAACCCGGACGGCCCGCTTTACATCTGCGACCTGAAAGCGGCAGGCGATACGATTGATATCCCACTTAGCGAACTGGTCGAAGATTGCCGGATCGTGCGTTTTGAAACCTCCGACGAGGCCCTGTTCAAGGCCTGGTGGATCGAGGTGAGCGATAACTACATTTGCGTACGACAGCAATCCAACGTGGTCAAGCTATACGACAAGGACGGAAAATTCCTCTGCAACATAGGTGCAATGGGAAACGGACCGGGCGAGTATCCGGTGACTATCTACGACGGGAGTATCGACGAACGAGGCGGCCATATATTCCTCTCTCTCTTTTATGGGAAGAAAATCATGATGTACGGCCTTGACGGGAAATGGATAAAAGATATCAATCTTCCCAGACAAATCAACAAACCGAAAATCGAGGTCAATGCCGACGGTACGCTCTCGGTCGTACACATGCCTTTTGAAGAAGGGACGCCGATCGCTTTCCGGATGGACACGAACGGGAACATCCTATCACAAATACCGGCACTCGACTATATGTTGGCAGGAAATTTCGACAATGAGATATTTTCCTACCGGAATACCGGGACATTCGACTTCTTTTATACCGGCATCGACACGACTTTCACATACGATACGGAAGCAAACAAGCTGATCCCCCGTTTCACGATGAACTTCACCGGTTTTGCTCAAAAACCTATCCATATCTACACGGAACTGCCTAATCATATCCTCATCCACTACTACACTTGGGATAAAGGCCGGTTCACACCCGGAGGAGACATACTGGTAGATAAGATGAAAATGTCATCTTCCCAATATCACCTGGTCAACGACTTCTACGGGAATCTCCCGATTCCCAATCCGAACAACCACTTCAACAAGGGCAGATTCATTTTCAATGTCGAACCGGCTGCACTTCAGGATATGATCGAAGCCCATCTCGCCTCCGGCAAATGTCCTCCCGAAGCGAAAGCCCAACTGAAAGAATTGGCTGCTACGCTCCATGAGAACGACAATAACCTGATGTTTGTGGGAAAGCTGAAGAGGTAAAAAGAAGGTGTCAAGCGTGGGGACAAGTCCGTTTTGACACCTCCAACCAGTACTTAAAAAGATATAGCATAGTCTTCACCGGCACTCAAGTCCAGTTGCTTTGTCCGACCCCGGTAAGCCACTTCATACGGACCATCCTGGGCTGCATGTAAAACAGCTTCGGTCACTTCACCATTCGCCCATGCCAGATCCAGCGTATGCCCTCCGAACACACGGATACCTTTCAACCGGCCATCAGCATACCCTTCAGGCCACGCCGGCAATAATTCGATCTTCTCCGGCTCGGTATACACCAGCATCTCCATAAACAAGCGGGGCAAACTCAATACGGCATCCAGATTGTAAATCCGATGATCCGGATCATGAGATGTCACCAAGCTGTTATAGACATAATAACGATGGCTGAAACGATCCAAATTCTTAGTGATTTTATCCATATCACCTAAACGGGCAGCCTGGAGAGCCACATGAAGCAGGCCATGAGCCGAACTGGTATCAAACTCAAAACGTTTGTCCAATGCCACTTGGGCAGCTTTTACCAATTGCACATCACCTTTGTTTTTACTCAATTGAGAGCCGGGAAATACCGGATACAAATGAGACAAATGCCTGTGATTATAGACATCCGGATAAGTGGCATCTACCCATTCCGCCAAAGCCCCGTCCTCATTTATACGATACTCAGGCAATCTTTCCAGATAAGACGACCACTTGAGGCGTTCCGCCTGCGGAAGATTAAATCGGTCACTCAAATCAAGCAATATCCCGAACACTTCACGAGCAACCGCCACATCCATCGTTGCGTCTTTACTCAACCAGGTATGTGTCCCAGTCGGTGCATTCTCCGGCGACACACTCGGACTTATGTGATATAGGCCGTCATCACCCATAACCAGATAGTCCTCATAAAAATCCGCCATCTCGCGATACAGAGGCAATACTCTGTTTTTCAACATTACACTATCTCCCATCAACATTGCATATTCATAGAAAGGACGTAAATTCCACCCTGCTCCGCCAGGCCAGCACATCCAAGGGAAAGACGGACCGAAATGTGTCAGAAAACCATTTTCCGGATCATTGTAATGTGCTACAATAAAGCCACGGCAACCCAAATAATTCTTAGCATTCAAACGCCAACCGGGCAGCAAGCGTTCGACATAGCCGCAATAAGACTCCGCGCACTCCGGCAGATTACTCATTGCCGCCGCCGAAATTGCCAGATTTATGTTCGAATCCCACACAAAACCACCGATCCAGGCAGGCTTCCAACCGCCACCCCAAATCCCTTGCAAAGGAGGCGGGTACTTCCCGCAAGACGAAATCAGGAGATAACGTCCCATGGCATGTATCTGCTCCATAAACAACGGAGTGATCCCCTCTTCATGGACATTTGCCAACATCTGCTCCACCGGAATGTTCTTCCAATCCGAAGCACAACCCAGATCGAGTTGCATCCGACGGAACATCTCACCATGTGCTTTCTGGTGAGAATGTAATAATTTCCCATAATCAGCCGGAAGTCCGGACAACTCCTGACGCACCTCCTTTTCTTCCGACACTTTGCCATCAACCAAAGGAGTGATACGGACTACAATCAGCACCTCATCCGCGTCTTCCACTTGCAAGACCGATCCTTCCGGTTTCATGCTTCCCCCTTTCAACGTTACCCGCGCCAATCCCTCGTAACCTCCGGGATCCTGCCTGTAACCAGCCCGATAGGTGAGCCAGCCCGATTCTGCAGCGGACTTCACGAAAGTAAAAGCACTGTCCAAATTGTGTTCAAAATGACTCCCATGCCGACCAGGCGTTTCTTCCAATCCCAGCGTAACATCTATTTTTCCGGTCTTACCAGCCTTCAGACGAATAACATTCACATTGTCCGTCCTCGAAGAGAACACCGACTCTTCCACTCCATCTTCGCCCTGGCAGAAGACAGAACTGACTCCCGTTTCAAGATCAAGCTGACGACGATAGTCATCTTTTACAGATACGGCAGTACCCATATATTGTATATGCAAATCAAAAGCCGGATGAGGAATCAGAGGCCAACGCTGTTCCGCTCCCATCTCTTTCAACTGGCGGTCCGCCTCTAAGGTGATCAGGCGATCCGCCTCGTCCGTCTTACCCGCATCTATCAAATGCCGTACCTCAGGAAGGAGCTGTGCCGTTACCGGCACAGTCTTTTTATTACGATCCCAACCACGGACAAACAATTCCTCATGCACACAAACAATACGCTCGTCATTCGGCCGCCCCCAGACCATCGTCCCATGACGGCCATTACCGGTAACAAACGCATCCTCCCATTGGCAGGCAGGCGAAGCGGACCAAACGACCCAACGTCCGGAAGACTCCGCATCCGGTTCCTGGTCTCCGGAGTGGCTACATCCTCCACAAGCCATAATCAAGAATAAAATAAGATATTTCATATTTGAATTATCTTTTACCAAACACCAATGTCCGTGTTCCATCCCATGCGACAGCCTCAACCCGTGTCGCACCTTCCGGATAACGAATAAGTGTATAATCCCGATTAGGAGAATCCGTTCCAACCATTGAAACCTTTATCAGTTCTTTCTCTCTATATGTTTCAAAAACCGTCACGTTTTTCCAGACATTATGGTCCGCAACGATTATCCCGTCTTTATGCTCTACTCCCTTGCCATATGCTCCGATAACAGGCAATCGATCCCGATATGCCTGCACACTATTTGCCGTCAGGTAATAAAGGACGGGGCTGGCCGGTTTGGGGTATTTTGACATATACCTTTTCAATTTGTCGCACTGTTCTTGTGTAATCGTCAATTGAGCACGGGAATAATCATCCATATCCTTGTCAATAGGTTTCAGCATTCCGACTTTGACAAAAAAGTCAGACAGATCTTCCTTAACCACATCCGCCACATTTTTCATGAAATTCAATTGCAACTCGCCATGAGACAATTCACTTTCATCCGTATTACGCACGATTTGCGCCACATCAGCAAACCAGTCCGGACAATTCCAGGCATTGCCATGACCTGCCACCGCATAATAAAGTTGCAACTGCCATAAAGGGCAAAGTTTAACGAAATGATCACCTCCGTTTTCGTAATCCTTCATTCTGTCCTGTCCTCGTTGGCAAAGCCATTGCTCTCCTTTCACAATACCATAATTCAGATACGAATCAAAGCGTCCACCCAATACATGGTTGTCATCACCGTCATTCACCCGCTCCTGTTCCAAATTCAAATAATCAGGTTCCAACAAGAACCTGCACCAAACCGAATAGATGTTATTCGTCACTTCGGTCGTTGAAACCCACTTCAAACCCGGACGAATCTGATTGACATGCCCCAGTTCATGAGCAATGCACCAAGTCCCTTTATGAATATTATCCGGATTGGCTAGTTCATGCATACAATCCGAAGCAAACCCTGCTCCCCATCCATCGGCAAACAAGCCGGAAGGAACTTCTCGTGCAAACATGTGATTACGTGGACGCAAATTATACTTCTTTAGCCCCATCAATTCATGTTCGATATCTACTATGCGATCATAAAAATCGATCAAAGCAAGCCCCTTTTCCGGACAATGCTGCTTGAGGCTCGACACCTTATAAGCCAAGTTGATATAATCTCCCTTTATATCCAACCTGTCACAAACCGCACTGGCCAACAGCTGTTTCCAATAAGCATTCGTATGTTTACGCCGGTCGAAATAACCGTTTACCCGTCCGCCTTTAAAATTAACCACAAGCGGTTTCATCTCATTCCAGCGGGATGTATAAAAAAACAAGTACCCCAAACCGCTCTCTTCAATACAAATCTTATTTTCGCCGCTTTCTAACGGGTAGCGCTTCAGGCTTCCATTCTGTTCATAATCATACGTACAAAGAAACGGGGTTTCCCCTTGTGTATCGCTTACTGTCAAAACGACCTCCTCTCCTTTGGAAAACCAAATTCCGGTCGGGTTTTCAAACGGGTTGTAACCACTCGTTTTCAAACTCCGGGCAGTTTCCTCTACCGTCGGATAAGCGTCAAAGACCTGTGTCCGATATTCATTCTCTCTATCCATCCTCCCCTGTCCTTTCACTGAAAAACTCCAAAAGACAAGAAGGCAGACTAAATACATATATTTCATCATTATCACTTAATTTACCAGATAAAAAAGTACTCTTCTATTTTATAACATTATTTAATCTTTCTCATTTTCTGGATCATAAACAGTTTCAACCACTTTATAAAAACTCCATTGCATCTCTGCCATGTTCCAATAATCACCTCCATTACTAGACAAAACATTATACCGGAAATACTTGTAAGAAGTTTTACCACCGTCAATCATCGGACTTTGATACTTACCACTTGCCGTATTCGGAATATCTGTTGAACCGTAAAATTCATATAACTTGTCCCAATTCTGCTGGTCGTTGCTACCCAGGATCTCTACATGATCCGGACGGCCACCACCACCATTATTGCGATTGATTGTCATAAACTTCGCACCATTGACCGCTTCCGATAAGTCTATCTGTACCCATTGAGGATATGGAACAGGATCAGTACTCCAAGGTGTATGAAAAAATGTACCATTATCTCCGTCAAAAAGGTTCTCCAACGGACCTTCAGTCGGTTCTTGTGCATTGGTAGAGAATCTGACTATTTCAACATTTTCAAGCAATGTTTCTTTCCTTGTCACGATCGGCTTCACAGGCAAGGGTGTACAAGAAACTTCAGAACCAATATGGCTTGTCACACCAGCCTCGTTAACTGCGGTCAACTTAAAATGGTATTCCCCATCCCGAGCCAACAGCCCGTCCACCAAAAGAGAATCTGCATAAATACTTTTATTGCATACAACCTCTTTTTGCTGACGAATATTGAAATATTCGATTTTGACAAATAAAAAATCCGAATCTTTAGGAAGGTCCCATCTTAACATAATAGCTCCTTCACGCGCTTCCGCTTTCACGTTAGCAATTTGATATGAGTAATCACTTTCATCATCATTGCACGACGCAAACGTACAAAACGCTATAAAAACACATAAAAACAAAACTAATTTATTCATAATTGTACGACTGTTTTTAATATTAATATCCCGGATTTTGAACAAGCTTGGTATTCATATTCAACTCACTTGTTTCAATCGGCATCAGGTAATTGGCGGGGCTTGTGAATCCCCAACGCACATTGACTTCTACCGGCGTGAAAAAGTCCTCATCTGTCTTACCATTAATATTTAATCCATGGGGATTATGATTCATTTTTTTCTCAGCTTCCAACCAACGATTCAAATCCCAGCGATAATGGCTTTCACAAAATAGTTCGATATTTCGCTCCTGATGAACAATCTGCCTCAACTTATCTTGTGTCAAACTTGCCACACCTTTCCACGAAGCTTCGACCGTCGGAATACCAGCACGTTCCCTTATTTTATTCAAATATTTTTTACCCAATTCTAAATCATTAACTTCAATGGCAGCTTCTGCTGCGTTCAAATAAAGCTCAGCCAAACGAATCAAAGGCCATGGATAATTCGGATAACCATTTCTTGTACTAAAAGAAGGGCCAACTCCTTTTTTCACCAAATAACCGGACTTGGAATAATTACGAGTACGAGTTCCACTGCCGTGAATATCTTCATTCCTATACATCGTACGAATACGACTTTCCCCATTACGTTGCAATTCATACCAACCATTATGAAAGCTAATCCATGCATAAAAACGCGGTTCACGTTTCAAATGTAACTTACAAGTCGTCTCCCCTTCATATTTATCCAATTGGAACCATTGGGATTCGGGATAATAAGTAGGATCTTCTTTAATCGGCAATCCTTTTTCCGAATAAAACATTTCAACCATTTCCAACTGAGGAGAATTGTTGTTCCATGACGGATCCTCATTTTCCGGATCACGTGGAGTGCATTCATTTTGCAAACCATAATACCCCTCTTTACGGGAATCTCCCCAAATCACCTCTTTATTTTCACGATCAATAAATGTCATACGCAAAGAATATTCGGTCGGATCTGCCGGAAAAGGCATCTCCTCAGTTGCTTCGCCTTGATACAATTCATGGCCTGCCGCTTCCGCATTTTTAATCGCCGTTTCACTCGCTTCCAATGCTTTCTTCCATTTATTCGCATCATATGTCTGAGGCATCAGCGGTTCCTTTGTCTCCGGATCCAACAAAGCATTCGCATAAAAAGCTGTATTCCCGTTAAATAAAGGAGAAGCGGCATAAAGCAATACCCTTGACTTCAGCGCATCATTAATCACCGTAGTTGCCCGGCCCAACGCATTCACCGGTTGCTTGTCCAACAATCCAGCTCCTGCTTCATCCAATCGACCGATAATCCAGTCCACACAATCATCGAATTTTGCCCGCTTGGGATAATCCGCCGGTGACATATTATAATCATATAAACCTTCCGGAATGATGAAGGGGCCATAGGCCTTCATCAAATAAAAACCGTAATAGCCTAAAAGAAAATTAGTTTCCGCCTTATAGATTTTTTTGGTTTCTTCGTCCAAATGAGGGACATTGTCTACGTTCTCCAAAAAAGTATAGCATCTTCTGAACGCCCCATACATTCTGGACCAAAACCTATAATCCCCCGGATTTGCAGCAGAAATATTTCCCAACAAAATATCTGTCGCAGGAGAATCAGTCGAAGACAAAATTTCTCCATGAGGGCGAATGGAAGCTCCCATTTGTCTCTCCTGCGGCATAAAAGAATAGCAAGAATACAAATAACGCTCTGCCGCATATTTATCCTGAAAAGCATCTTCCTCTGTCGGACGTTCATCTGGCACAACGTCCAGATAATTACATGAAGGAATTGTCAATAACAAAGAAAGACCAAGTGATACGATATATAATTTTTTCATATTTCTTTATTTATTAAATGAGAATTGAATACCAACATTAAAACTTTTCTGAGTCGGATAAAACATTCCATTACCATTTCCCTGTTCTGGATCCCACAAATCAAAAGGAGAAAACGTCAACAGGTTGGAACCACGCAGATAAACTCTAAACAATTTATGAGAGAAACCGACCTCCACATCTTTCAGTTTCAAGAACGCACCATTCCGCAACCAATACGTTGAAGCAACCGTATTGTTCTGATTATATTGTTTGCTCAATCGAGGATATGCGGCATAAATATTCTGATTGGATTCACTCCAGTAATCATTCGCAATAAATTTCTGAACATTTCGCAATCCATCCGTACCAAAAGGATGAATATCCCCTACAACAATAGACGTACGGGCTACTCCTTGAAAGAAGAAAGAAAAATCCCATTTCTTATATTGGAAAGAAGGACCGAAACCATACACGATTTCCGGAACGGTCGGATGTCCGGTATATACCCGATCGTTAGCATTAATCACACCATCACATACACCATCAGCATTAGGTATATCTTTATATTTGATATCACCAGCCTGCACAAAACCACCCAATTTCTGAGCCGGACTATTAGCAACTTCTTCATCGTCAATAAACAAACGGTCGGCTATGTACAACAACGGCTGATTAATCGAATGTCCCACCCGAGAAAGGTTCGGATATGCCAAATAATCCGGTTCATCATACTCCAAGACCTTATTTGTCGCATAAGTAAAAGTTCCTTTGAAAGACATAGAAAAATCTTTATTAAAACTATGTACATAGTCAACAGACAAATCCATACCCTTATTTTCAACCTTACCTAAATTACCATACAATTTCGTCTTCAAATCCATATACCTGTCAGAGGGAGAGGTTCCTATAAATTGCGGAATGCTCTGACGTTCCATAAAAATATCGCTTCGCGTTTCTTTGAACAGGTCGACTGACATATTAAAGTCATTGAACAATCCCAAATCAAGCCCTAAATTCCACTTGCTACCAACCTCCCAAGTTATATCCGGATTGGCATAACGCAGATATTTCGGTCCGTTATAAGTTGTATTCTGATCTTTACCAGTCGTAAACCCCAAATCTCCATTTTGGAGTTCAATATTGGACATATAGATGTACCGTTCCGCACCGATTTGGTCATTACCGACAAGCCCCCACGATCCTCTGATTTTCAAATTGGTAATGACATTATTCAACTTTTCGAAATAATCTTCCCGACTGATCGTATATCCTAAAGCCACAGAGGGGAAAAAGCCAAAACGATGTCCATCAGCAAAGTTTTCGGAACCATTATAACCAAAATTAAACTCCGCCAAATAACGATAGTCATAATCATATGTCAAACGACCAGCAAAACCCTGTTTCCGTTGAGGTAATGAGGCTATCAAATCACTAGGGTTATTAGTATCATACTGATCTTGATTATACAATAACATTCCCGATATATTATGCTTCTCCCCAAACGTCCGGTTGTAATTGACCATCGCCTGTAAGTAAATACGACGGTCACCGCTCGATGTATTCTCTGTTTTCAAAGTAGGATCCTGCTCTTTACCCACTCGGCGAAGTGTATATCCTTGATAAACACCAGAAGCATCATAATTGTATTTATCCACTTCAAATTGGTTATAGCCTCCAGAACGCTTGGTTTCCGTATTCGACCAATTCTTAAAAGAAAACAGCACATTGGCAGACAACCCCGGCGTGATAAAATCCAATTTTTGGTCAAATTTCAGATTAGCTACAACCGTGCTTGAAAATTTAGACTTATAACCTCTTGCCATTTCTGCATAAGGATTCCTGTATCCATTGTTAAAAGCACCACCGACTTTTCCCCCCCACATAATGTAATCATACTCTGAACTCTGTGGCCAACGGACCGGAAAATCCACCGGATTAGCTTCCATTACCATACCATATACATCGGATGCATCAGAATGAGGTCCATTATAATCTCTTAACTGCACGTTTAGCCGCAAGGATAAAGTGCTAGTTTTTGAGAGATAAGCATTGATGTTATTTTGGAATACATAACGCATGATATTGATATTATTGTTGTAAGAAAAATCCTTATTGCTCCTTAAAACACCACTATCATGATTCACGGAAGCACTACTGAAATAGTCAATCTTTTTACTACCGCCCCGTATGTTAAAATTAAAGTTCTGACTCATGGCACCAGAACGGAACAACTCGTCATACCAATCTACATTCGGAAAGGCATACGGATCCAATCCGGCACGTGTCCCGTCTATCTTCTTCTGATCATAAAGCACTTCACCCGTATTACGAGTCGTGACTGCCTCATTGAACATTTCCATATATCGGACACCATCTACAAACTCAGGAACCTGAGTAGGAGTTGTAAACGTATTTTCAAAACGGAAATTGACCATGGCTTTTTCCAAATCCTTACCAGATTTAGTCGTAACAATCATTACCCCATTCGCTCCACGAGAACCATAAAGCGCAGTTGCCGTAGCATCCTTTAATATAGAGAATCCTTCTATCACTTCAGGGTCCAACGCATTCAAGTCACCAGAGGAAGCTTCCACCCCGTCAATTACAATTAAAGGTGAAGTGGCACCACTAAAAGTAGAAACACCACGAATCCAGAAATCAGCACCATCAGCCCCTGGTTCACCAGAACGTTGTACAGCAATCACGCCGGACAGACGTCCGGCGAAACCTGTCGACAGGTTTGAACTCGGAACTTTCAGTTCCCCCGGCTGAATCGTTTGAACTGAGCCAACAACACTCTCCTTCTTCTGAGTGCCATAACCGACAACCACAACTTCATCCAATACTTCAGAATCCTCTTCCAAAGTAATCACTAAATCTTTCTTCCCTTTTACTGGAATTTCCTGCGTCTTATACCCGATATAAGAAATTTGCAAAACGGCCTTGCCATCGGAGATGTCGATCGTAAATTTACCGTCCGCATCCGTAACGACTCCGTTGGTTGTCCCTTTTTCCACAATATTAACTCCCACAACCGGCCCCAAATTATCTTTGACAAGCCCGTAGATTTTGATTTTCTGCTGGGCGGCCCAAGGCGTTGCGGAAAGTTTCTTCAAAGAGATCTGACGGTCGTTTATCTCATACGCAATACCTTTTCCCTCGAACAACCGATCCAATACCACATGGATGGGTTGATCTTTCAAATCAATGCTGACACGCTCATCCAGACAGACCGTATTCCGGTCATAGAAAAATATAAATTCACTATTCTTCTCTATGTGGTCAAACACATCCTTCACCGTAGTATTGGACAGTTCAATTGTAAAGCTTTTGCTCTGAGCATACAGCGAGTTGTTCACATTCGGATAAGCTGCCAAATTGAACGAACAAAAGCCAATTAACAATAAAGATTTTAAATTACTTTTTCTTTTACAGAGATGTAAATCTGCTTTTTCCATACATTTGTACTTTTAAGTTCAACAATCGTAGGTTGAGTCTATTCTTTCAGCAGAATGGTATGCCCCCATATCATTCTGCTTTTCTTTTTCGTCAAGTCGTGTTTTCCATCGCTCCCCATTCTTAGTTTAAATTAGACATTCTTAGTTTTTCTCTTTGAAATTATTTTTTCACAATTTCATAGACTGTGCCTTTACGAGTTGGGAAAAGCAGGTTGTCATTCTCTGCGGGAACTGGGATACCTCGCCCGTTCTCCCTGACCTGCACCTTCGTGCCTAGCCATGGATTCTGCAACCTGCACCTATCGCCTTTTTGCTTCTCGTCCAAACATTCAACTTTTCTCATATCTCATTTTCATGTATTAGAATCCAACGGTGCCATTACTCTATGTAAACATTGACTACCTCGCCCTCGATCTCAAACCGGACCGGAAATGAAAAGGAAATCGTATGTAGCACATCTTCCAAGCGTTCCTTCAAATCCAATTTCCCGGATACTTGATAACGATCTATCCCCTTCGGGTAAAGGAATTTTTTTCCGTAATATCGTTCCAATTTTTTCAAAAGAATAGGTAACGGCTCATCCTCATAAACCAACAAATCATCAATCCAACAAATATATTTTTTTACATCTACTGTAATCGGTGTATCCAATTCTCCATTCTGTATATTTATAAGTTGATTCGGTATCAAAACCACTCCCTTTTCCTTTTGATTGTCAATCTTCACACTACCATCAACCAGTACAACCGAAGACAAGGACTCTGATTCATATGAGGAGACATCAAACTTAGTACCCAACACTTGGACTTTAAATTCTTTAGTCTTAACATAGAATGGTACTTTCTCATTATGTGACACTTCTATATAGACCTCTCCATCTACAAAAATTTCCCGGAAGTTCTTTTGAAAGGTATTCGGATAAACAACACGCGTACCGGCATTAATCCACATACGCGTACCATCTGACAACGTAAGTTGGGCTCTTTTCCCTTTTGGAGTCACAATTTGATTGATTGACTCTTTCCGCTTGGAGCTGATTATCCGCTGTTCAACCGTATCTTCATTTATCAATACAGTTCCACCCTGTGAATAAACAATATCTGAATTTTCTTCGACCAACATCTCTTTTTCATCTGACAACATAAGTTTGATCTCATTTGTAACCTCTTCCGCCTGTCCTTTTGTCAACTCTGCATACTCCGCCAATTGATTCACAACTGCTTCATTCCGAAAGTCAAAAGCTATATACCCAGCTACAAAAAGCAATGCAATGGAAGCCGCTACCACCACACACAAAAGATACTGCTTCTGCCGTTGCATACGCTTTCGACTGATAACCTGCAACTCAATCCTTTGCCATAATTCATTTATTTCCGTTTCAGGAGTTTCCATTTCTTTCTGTCTGATGTATTGCAGAAGTATACAGATAATCCGATATGTATGTTGTCTTATTTCTTTCATATCAATGCTTTTCATTATTAATACGACTATACTTAAAAAGTCTACTCACTTATTCCCCAAAAACATTTTTTTCATTAATGTGGCTGCTGCAAAATTTTGTAAATAACAAAATGACATCTGACCAAGAAGACGCTTTTAAAGCGCTGTGCACAAATGGATTTAATTCCATCTATAATTCATGCACAAAAAAGAAGAATAAGAATATTTTTTTCATTTGCATGATCATTCGCAACTTAGACAAACCTCTCGACACTAAGTTCATGCCGGACTGGGGGGCAATAGCAAGCACTTCCGCTATTTCTCTATAGGAAAACCCTTTGACATAACGTAGATAAATGGCTTCCCGTTGATTTTCCGGAAGCTGGCGATAAGCATTCAACAGTTGCCTGCTCAAACGCAGATCGTCATCGTTTTTGTGAAACAAAAATGCAAGTTCGGAATCATCGATCTTCAAATCGAAACCGATCTCGTCAATATCTTCCATCAACTTTATAGAGGACAATTTATCCATCAAAAGGTTTTTTATGGATCTGAGAAGATAAGTCCTTACATGATCCGTCCCCGATAAGTTACGGCTTTGGTGTAACTTCACAAAAAGATCTTGAATACAATCTTTCACCAGTTCCTTATCCTGGCAAAATTTAAGTCCATAGTTTAACAGCAGATCATAATATCTCCTATACAAAAGCTCCAAGGTCATCATGTTTCCTTTCAGCAAGAGTATCCACAAGGTTTCATCATCCAAATCAACTAATTTATCTTTGCCTACCATATTTCGAGTTTAACTGACAGTCAAATAACCAAATCTACAAAATTACACAACCCTCTACTATTTCCTAATTTATCATGCGGAAAGAATTGTACGACGAAACAAAATTTACATTAGCAGGCAGATTTCACCGTAGTCCCATCTTCCTGCATCCGAACACATTTACATCTTCTGTCTCACAGCCGATTCACAACCAGACCGGCTAGTGTACGTCACACTCAAGGATTTTACGCCCGATAGAAGCATAAGGTATACGGTCTGCTGGATCATACATATCTAAATTAAACAGGATTTCAAACAGGCAGGCAAGCGAAACGTTAATCTCTTTTTCCGAGAGAATCCTTGCTCGACTCCCAACTTTAGCTTCTGATAATTCATTTTATTATTCAATTTAACGGCAAACTTTTATCCGGGAAGTCCGGGTAATACCGTTCTCATTATAGGCATCTATCGTAAAGTAATAAACGACCCCTTTATTCAGACTTCCGATTTCCAATGTATTTTCTCCCATCACCTGGAAATTATTATACAACTTGTCTCTGGCTATTCCGTAGCGAACAATATACCCCTGAGCATCCGGAACAGCCTCCCAACAAAGACGCGCCTTGCACGGATCGGCCTCATCCCTTTCCACCGTGAAATCATTTACGGCACGCGGAGTACTCCCCTGACCTTTTCCAAAAATTCTCAAATCGCGTACGGAAAAATTTTCCGACACCATATACTCCTTGTTTTGCAACTTGATATACCGGGCTTTGAACGGTTCTTCAAATTCGATATAATCATGAGGAGTGTCTGTTTTCTTTGTACCATAGTCCACCACCAAAGACCAATCTTCGCCATTTACCGAAGCGTAAATCAGATAGCTCTGGTAAACTCCGGAGACAGCACCTTTTTGATTAGCCCCGTATTCATCGAAATTCACCTGAATAGCATGGATAGACGAAAGCCGTTGCAAATCTACTTGTGCCCACTCCATGTCACGGTTCGATTGGGCGACCCAAGCCGTACGGGCGTCCTCATCCACTATATTTTCTGCCGGATAACCTTCCAGCGAAGAAGATACGCTCACTTTTTTTCCATACGAAAGCAACATCCACCCGGGTTGATATTCACCGGCGATCTGTTCCTTTCCTCCGGGCAGGAACATCGGGTAATCTCCTAAATAGGTGTTCGTAAACAAATAGCCGTCTTTATCAAAGCCGGACGGATAGAAAGAGACCCTGCGTTCAAACATATGCCGGACGGAAATTGAATTGGTCGCGGCTTTCCAATAGTTCTCACTACCGACCGTAAAGATACAACCATGTCCCGCCCCTCCGATAAAACCGGTCGGTTTATAAGAAACCGGACTGTTCTCCATATAGGTAAAAGGCCCGGCGGGAGAAGTACCGACATACACGCCATCAGCATAGGATTTCCATTCCGTTCCGGGAGCGGCATATTGCAAATAATATTTCCCCTGATGAGCAGTCATCCAGGCCCCTTCGATATAAGGGCGACGGAAAAGCTCGTTCAACTCGCCTGTCCGTTCCCATCCATGATTTTCCTTATCGCTATTAAAACAGGCGACTACCTCTGTTTTAGCTTCCAATGTATTCAAGTCCAATACCTGCATATAAATAGGATCGACAGGAGAACAACCATAATACATATAAAGATTATCTCCTTCCACATAAAAAGCCGGGTCCCAATAAGACCAGATTTCTTTCACCGGTTCCCATTCTCCCTTTTCAGGGGCGGAGGAACGATACAACATTCCTTTGCCATGTGTGGAACCGACATAATAAAGGAAGTTATCATGAACAAAAAGTCCCGGCGCATAATCTTCGATCGGCAATACGGAGTCTGTTATAAACACATGCTTCCAATCTGTAAAATCGTCCGAATACCAGTATCCGGATGATTTGGAAGCAAACAAATAATACTTGTCCTTATAAGATACGACAACCGGATCGGCCGCTTCCCTAATCCCCTCTCCCCCATTTATTTTCATAAACCGGTAATCTATATTCACCGGATTACAAAAAGTTTTCGGAGTGGCAGCAACCCGAGCTTTGATCGGGGCAGATTCGCCACAACTCATGAAAAATGGCAGTACTGCCAAAGATAACAACAACTGCTTCATCTGTTACTAATAGTTCTTCTTAATAAATAATTTTCACGTTTTTCCTGGCCTTCCAACCGGTACAGCACCCAACTATCGCCATCTCCCAATGCTTCCAGCCTCCAGTTATAAGCAGGATTCCGGAGCATCTTCCGGATGTGACGGGGGAAGGCGTTGGCGGCACGGGCGTCCTCCCAGATGCGGATAGCCTGGAAAATGCGGTCCTTCTGCGGACAACTTTCCACATCTTGCTGGTTCACCTTCAAATAATAAGTCGCTCCATACCCGACAGCGATCGCTTCGACATGTTCGTATTGCTCGACGGTAGAGGTATCCTTGATCGCGAAGTTAGCACCGAAAGAAACAGGGAAGAAGTTGGAATAGGTCACATCGCGTAAGTCTTTCCCCTAACTCGTCGCACTTCCCCATTCACGGGTATCGACATCATACAAGTTACGTCCGCCACCAACATTCCACACGCTCTGGTAATGCCAGGAGCCTTCTGACAGCGTCGCCCCGGACACACGGATGTAAGGGACACCGATTTCTTTTGCCCGTTCGAATATCCGGCGGAAGAAACGTTTTGTCGAATAATAGCCATGCCCGTTATTAAAAAGAAATTCCTGCCCGTCAAAATCATAATGGGCGATGTTGTTGATCCGGCACACATCGGCATAATATTCGGCAATCTTATCCTGAAGAGCCAGGTTCGGGATAAGACCGTCATAACCGTAGTTCACCGTAACCTGCAATTTATAAATTGGGTCGTTCTTCTGATGAGCGGTCGGATAAGTTCCCCAATATCCACGTTTCACATTTTGCAAAGTATAAGGAGCGGAAGACGAAACGCCCTTATAATGGATCAATTCTTTTCCGATCTTAATCATATTCAGATTCTCGCAATGCCCTTCCCAACTGGCTATTTCATCAAGATACTTCGGATCATCCACCGTGATAACGGTATCGGCAGCCGTCAGGTCGTTCATCAGGATGCGTTTCTGTTGATAGCAAAGGCTGTCGCTCGGCACAGGACTCGCATCCAACGTACCGGGAGCCAGTGAGTTGGTGATATTCACCCGTCCTAACAGGATTCCTTTTTCATTCGCCAGCGTCCCGAATTCCTTATGAGACTTGTTTCCGTCATGAAAACGGAACGGTTTGTTTTCAAATCCTTTGCCGTCCAAATATCCCTCATTTCCCCTGTCCGGGCGTAGAAATCCCTGGTCATAAGCGTAGATAGACTTGAAACCCAAACGGGAAGCATACGAAACAATGCTATCGTATTGGTTACCGCTTGTCATCAGGTCCGGCACATAGGCGGAAGGATCTTTGATCCACTTGCCGTTGACCGTCGGATAAGGCAAGCCCTCCGACAAGACGATATTCTGAATGACATCCAACAACGCCGTACTGTCCGGGCTTCCCCACAAAGCGATCGAAGAACCGATAAAGTCGACACCCGGCACAGGCTCCGTCTCTATATGGTTCGGCGTATTGGCCACCATATTGGGAATCAGGGAATAATAGACTTCCTTCGGTTCCGTACGGTTCCGGGAATGATAGTTCAGAAAGATACGTCCCTTCTCATCAACCGAAGCGGCATTGCCGTACATAATGCGATAATAAGGTTCTTTGTTGGCGTAGAACGCCACGTCACTGATGCCATCTCCTCCAAGTGTGAAGACCTGCCCCTCATGCAGATGTTCGGGCAACGGGTATTGCTTTGCATCCGGGGTGTGGATAATATACTGGAAAGGAGCGGCATCCCCTTCGATATCGGCTGTTCCTCCCGACGTGTTGTCATCCAACGCCAGGACCCCGATACTGTAATTCACAGCATCGCTGGTATCGCGGGCCACACCTATTATTTCACCTAACAGGTTGTTGATGTTCGTATAATAGTCCCCCCACTGCACACAGTCCACGCCATTACGAGGTTCGAGGCTTATCAGTGTCAACTTCAGATATTTGTCATGAGGAACCAAAACGATTTCCGCAACCGAACCGTTCGGATAACTGAGCGTCAGAACATTGTTCTTTTTGTCATAATCAGCCTGCTGTGGATAGTGGTACATCTTTTTTCCGCTATCATACAAGGACAACAACGGAGAGGGCCGGTCTTCCGGGCTGAACTCACGGGCGGGAGAGACTGTGATGTTTTTCATACTTGTGATACATCCCTTCCGATCGATATCGACACTCAGATAATCAGTCCGGAAATTCCAGGAACGATCAGCCGTACAACCATAGACCACAAAAAGCGAGACAAGGCACGCTATATATTTCTTTTTCATATATTCTATTCTGTTCTTATCATATATCTTTCAGTTTATACAGAACGGTTTTACCAGCCTTCACCGTCACCTTCCTGTTCCATTTCAAAAAGGCGTTGTCCCCTAAAGGAAGAGACGCCTTTTCCGCATCTTCAGCCAGAACCGTGACTGTGGCATCGTAGGCGGTCGGATTCGTGATTTGCAGGCAAATTGATTTACCCCCCTGTTTCACGACTTTTGCCTGCACATGATCAAATACATATAAAGATTTCCGATCCGTTCGCAAGTAAATACCCGGAATCTCCAAAGCCATCAGAGCACCATTCGTCTCGTTCCATCCGGTATTCCAACCATCCGCCCGGCTTCCTCTATGGTCAGCATCACAATAAGTCAGCCGTTCCGATATTTTGCCATCCGGTTGAATCCCTTCAGCATGAGCATGGATGATATCGCGCAGCAGTTCTGCATATAAAGTATCACCCGTAGCCCGGTAAAGCTTAAACAAAGCATCGCCGGACTGTGTGCAAAATCCCGGAGCACCATGCTTATTCTGCGTGCTGGCCCATACAGCTCCGGTTAATTTCGCTCCTAATCTGGCTAATGGGGTTTCTTTAGGCAAACGGTAAGGAAAAGAAACCGTCCAAGTTGCGCATAAGTTCGCCAGGTCGGCAGACTGTTCCAGATAAAGCTTCTCTCCTGTCACTTCATATAACGTCATCAGAGAGGTCATAAGCGCAGCGGCTGTCTCCGAATCCGAGTTTTGCAGAATATCTCCACAACCTCCGGAAGTAAAACCAACCAAAGCAAAACTGTCATAATAAACTTTGGCCGCCTCGCGGGCGATCGAAAGATAAGCGGGCTCCCGATAATAGACCGAAGCCAAAGCCATGCCTCCAACGGCCATTGCCCCTCCTGCCGTATTGCAAGCAGCAACCTCCCCAGTTTCCACATTCACATAATTACCCCATGTCCCGTAATTCCGCCAAGTCGACTTAAAAGCATCTGCTAATTTCCGCACATCCGATTCCCAAGCAGACGAAATTTCGCTATCTTTACCCTGTTTCTTCAATAAATCAAATTGCTTGACCATCCAATAAAGGACATCCGCGTTCCGGCGGGTCAACCCGATCTGTGGAATATGCGCACTGGCATCCCGACGGACCACCTCTTTATCAGCACGTACGACATCGTAGTAATAGCCACTTTTTCCTTTTGCAGAGGAAAGTGCAAAATCAAACGTGTTTTTGACTTTCTGCAAACGTCCCGCATCTCCTATCGCCAACATCGGATAAGTATTGATCAGGCCTCCTATCCAGCCATAAGACATCCAATCGGCATTTTCCGGACGGTAAAAGCCGACTTTTCCATCTTCATAATAACGTCTATCGATATTTTTTGACATGATCGAAAACACTTCACTCATCGGTATCAAATGGCGGATATCCTCTCCGGTATTATACCATTTACGTACTTGCATGAAACGATTCAGCAAAGTCGGAACATCAGAACAATAAAAGTCCAATTTTGTCACCTTCAAGACAATCCGGTCGCCTTTTGCAACAGAAAATCCCCGATCAAGACTCTCACTGAAACCAATAAACTCCGGTTTTCTCGAACGAACACAGGGAGCACTGATAATAAAAGAAGCTCTCTGCCGATCCGGAGTTTCTGCAACAATCAGCCCGTGATCCAACACTTCACCGTTCCGCTCAATTCCCTGTTCAGTCAGCAAGATCGTTCCGTTGCCTCCCTTCCGGTCCAGCCACACGATTGCCGGCGTAGCCACATTGCATACGCTCAATTCTAACAAGGAAGGAGTGCCAAAATCCGGAGACAATTGTGGGATCGGATTGGAAGTCAGAGCCAAATCCGCCCGATAATAGTCCGTACTATCCAAACCCGTTGCATATTTCCGGTTGACAATACGCTGGCGGTTCCCATTATAGACCGAAGCAGGAATCATCACATAATTATCACTACTCCAATCATTTTCATCGAACGCCACTGCCACCCCGACATTCACCAAAGCCTGCCGTGCAGTAAATGTAAAGGTATAAGAAATACCATTGGCAACCTTTTCCTCCTCTGTCTCGACCGCCCAAGAAGTCGAAATCGGGAGAATCGGCCGACAAGTTTCCAGCTGTGCTTCCCGATAGCCACATTCCAGCAAACGAAAAGCAGGCTCTCCGGGAAGAGCCTGCGACAACCAACTTTGCGCCCATGACATTCCTGCCAACAGGTACAAAACAATTATCAGTGAGATTCTGTGGTTCATCTTCATTATCTGATGATGATATTCATTCTACTTTTCATTTTCCATTAAACCGGAACCAATTGAAATCTGCGATTCCATCTACACCAGCTTCGCGAGTGGTAAAATTGAACAAGGCAAACCGATTGGCTGTCCAAGGTAATCCCAACCCCATCTTCAGCACATCGCCCACAGGAGAAAAGTCGACTCCATCCAAGCTGTAATAAAAACGAGCCGTAAAATCCTTGTCCGTCACACGTGCCCTGATCCAGAGTTTATTTTGAGTCAGGTTATCCACTGCCGTCTCGACAATCTTTCCATCATTGCACATGACGACTTTCCTGACATCCCCCTCCTGCTGCACTGCTACATAGGCATACGGAAATTCAAATACGCCGAAACCTGCCACATTACCATCTTTCAAGCCGGAAAGATCTATCTCCACAGTTCCTTCCGAGTTCGGTCCCTGCACCCGCTGTGTCAGTGTGTTACGGGCACTTTTGAGATCGGACGCCTGAGAAGCTTTCAAACGCATATGCCCCGGACGCTCAGATAAGGACCATTTCGTATGATCCGGATTATGGTTCCACTGCCATTGCAATCCCAATTTCTTACCACTAAATTCATCGGTCGTTGCCGGTGTTTTCACCTTATACGTCTTGCCGACCTCCGGCTTCCGGTACGTTATGGCATCTTTTCCGTTGACACCCAAAACCGGCCAGCCATCCACCCACTTGACAGGTAACAGATGGGGTACACGCCCGATCGGTCCCCGGTCCTGCATGATGACAAACCACCAATCTCCGTTCTTCAACTGCACCATGCCTCCCTGGTGCAAGCCGTTCGGCGGATAGGAACTGTCGTCTTGCAAGATCACCTTATGCTCATAAGGACCGTAAATATTCTTCGAACGAAGACAAACCTGCCAACCTTCCGTACCTCCGGCAGGACAGGTGATATAGTACATCCCGTTTATCTTATACACGTGAGAACCTTCCATTCCGGCTTTCTTTCCAGAACCCCGGCTATCGTCCACACCCTTGTTCCAAATCTCGACCGGCTTCCCTTTGACAGACCTCACATCTGCATTCAATTCCGTGACATACAGCTTATGTTGACCGTGCACGACATACACTTTTCCATCATCGTCAAACAGCAATCCCGGATCATAAAGATATTCGGGAAAAACAGTCCGCCTCCACGGTCCCTCCGGCTTCTCCGCTTCACAAACGGAGAAATGCCCCTTTTCCGTTCCCCAACCATAAGGCGTACAAAAGGCGACATAGAATTTGCCATTATGATGCCGGATGGAACTCGCCCACGAACCATTCAGATAAAGATTCCCGCCTTTCAAATCATAACGAGGATCATCATCATACCGGTCTACAGCATACCCGACCATCTCCCAGTTCACCAAGTCTTTCGATTTGGCAATCGGGCAACCAGGTACATAATGCATACTGGTAGAAACGAAATAGAAATCGTCCCCTACCCGTATCACATCCGGATCGGGCCAGTCGCCCCACATGATAGGATTGGTAAACGTCCCGTCGCCATTATCCGGCGTCCATACTTGCTGTGCCTCCACCGAAAGAGCACTCATTCCGAAAAAGCAGCCCGCTAAAAAAATTTTTATATTCATAAATACAAATCGTTTTTACTTTCTGATTTCCGCCATATCCCGGTAAGGAGCAATCTCCACTGCCTTCAACTTAGCACCGTTGGCAGTTTGCCGCAACCCCATCACCAGTACATTTTTCTTCCCCGGTCCGAAATCGAGCCAACATTCCGGCAGATAAAACTCACGCTGCGGACCCGCTTCCCAATGGCGGCCGATGTTATGACCGTTCAACCACATAAACCCATTGCCGGACGCATTTATCCGCGCCAGCCAGGGAATCCAGACACCGGCTTCCCGCTTCGGCAGTTCAAACTCAACCCGATACCAGGTGAAAAGTCCGTCTGGCCTTCCTTTCGGCTGCACGCCATTTCCTTTTGCCGGTATTTCACTGTTTGTATCCAACGCCACGACCTGCCAGTCTCCGGACGCGAACTGCGGCAAATTCCAACCTTCGGTTATTCCGGCCGCATCCGCCGCACATTCCCATCCCAACGGATGTGTCAGGGCTGTCTCGGTTACGGAAAGCCCGGCTTCACGGATACCGGCCAACTCTTCCATCGGGAAATAACCATGTGCATGGCCCAGGTTTTCATAAACGACCAATATCTCGTTTTCTCCCTCTTTCAACAGACCGGACACACTGAAACGGTTGTCATATTCATCCGGACGTATCCGGTCGAAACAATCGCGGGTGGTCCATGACTGCGCATCGGCACGATCGGGAAACAAACGTTCGGCCGTTTTTCCATTTACCTGAACCGACACGATATCTCGCGTATACATATTAAATAACAAGAAACGTTCTTTGGCTGCCTGACCGGCAGTCAGTTGTACCTTCGAACGGTACAGACTGTAACGGAAGTCATTTACCCCCAAATCAGACAAAGAAACCAAACGCGGCAATTGCACCCAACCGGCTTCGGCAAAAGCATCTTCCTTTCTTTGTGCCGAAGCGATGCGAACAGGAGCCGGCAAACGGGACGGACGCAACGGGCGCATCTGTTCCCGCGGCCACCATTCCCCTTGTTTCACCGACCGGCCGGCGGGGATCACCAATACTTTCGTGCCCAAGGCAGGCAAGTCATAATCGACATCTATCGGGTCTACCGTCATCCTCTTGTCGCCATCCGCTTCGGAAACTGCAATCAAGACCTTCTCTCCATGCTGGTTGATGTTATACATCGGCTCGGCCGGACGATCCAGCTTCCCCGGAATCAAGCGGGCTTTTCCCTTAACCGGCTTCTTCGGGTCTGTATTGTGCAAAAAGACAAAACGGGTTCCATCAGTTGCCACCCGAACGCCGCCGAACAACGATTTCACACCTCCTTCGATCTTGCAGGGACCACCGGCCGAGCGGACCAATTGCGGTTCAAAAGCCCGAATGAACTGTCCGATCGCCTTCGCTTCATAATACTTATCGCCCAACGCGCCATTTTCACGGATCGCAGCATTGTAGTCGTAGCTGGTAGTCATGCCACGTGCTCCCCATCCGGCAAAATGGGTCCCGCCAAAAAACATATAATAGTTGATGCCGGAAGCTCCTCCCAATAATGACATCAGACCCACCGCCTTAAAATGGCGTGCGTCCGAATAATGGTCTTCACTCAACCTCCCCGTGACCAAAGAGAACCATCCTCCCTGAAGCTCGGTCACGAATCCCGGTGCATCTGGTTGCGCCTTTTTCAGATCGCTCATACGATAAGCGCAATCCGGGGCGGAAGAAAGGCCGACATAATAGTTGTCGCTATCGAATACTTGAGACAATTCCGGGTCCCGGCTGCTACGGCACTCGTTCGTCAGGCAGGTGAAAACCGGAATATCCATACCGCTCTTGCGGACAGAGCTATAAAGGGCTTTCAACAGTTTTTCCTTCCCGTCACAGCCATGATGGTTGTATTCGTTCTCGATCTGAATCAGTATAATTCCTTTATCGCCAACCGGCTTACGCGTGATCTGTTCGTCCGCCACAGCTTTACATACAGCATCAAACCAATGTTGCGACCAGCGGATATGCCGTTCGTCCGCACTTCTCAGCCAGAAATCATCTACACTTTCCGGACGATACTTGGCCAGCCAACGCGGATAACCGCCTCCCGAATATTCGGCACAAATAAAAGGCCCCGGACGAACAATCGTATAAAAACCGTATTCATCCTGTGCCATCTTCAACCAGCGTTTCAGGTCAGAAAAATCAAAATGAGTCGTATCGTCCAGACTAAGCGGCATGGTCCTTTCATGCCAGTTCCAAGGGACATAAGTCTCGACCGTATTAAATCCGGCCTCCTTGATCTGGCGGAAACGATCTTTCCACAATTCCTCCGGACAACGGAAATAATGAAAGGCCGCACTATAAACAAACACATCCTTTCCTTCGATCGTCATACACGAACCGTCATAGCGGACACGTTCAGGATGCGCAAACTTCTTCTGCGCAAAAGACAACTGGCTAATAAAAACCATTAAAGCAAACAAAAGGCTTCTCAAGATATACTTCATATTCATCTATCAAGATTTATAGCATTTCCACAGTAAAACGGTACGTCAGCGAACCTTCGTTCCACATGCTGAAATTCGTACCCCAAAGATTATTACTTAAGTTAAAATGGACACCGCCACGTTTATCCGGATATCGGGTCGAATAGTTAAGACCTCTCGCTTCCCCCACATTGACCAGGAAAGCTGCCTCGCTCCAGATACGGATCGTTCCACCGGAAGTGATCAAATCGACATAACGATCTATGCCGTGTTGCTGCCGATTCCCTTTCTCCACCACATCGAGCAAGTCGACCGTCGCCCCTGTTTTCTCGGCGACGAGCGAGACAATATCGTCCGCATTGAACGAAAGCCAATAGGCTTCGGGGAGACGGACAGCCGGTTTATTGAAAACCGTCAGTTCGATTTCCGCTCTCTTCCTATCCTTGTAATCCAAGCAATTCACGATCATTTTCTCCGGATATACGCGTACATCCACGCCTTCCTGCCGGGGGAAAGACAGCTCACTGAGCGTACGCGTCCCTTTCTTCTCCTTCTGCACTTCCCGCTTGACGACCTGCGCCGGCAAAGAGACGCTGACAGCCTTCGAACGCTCCAATCCGGTTTTACCCAGATCGTCCAACGCCCATCCATAACGGGCACGCAGATAATTATCCAGATAGCAATCATAATCACGACTGTCATACATCTGGTAAAACAGACCTTCCACTTTTAATTGATCATCTTTCAGCAAAGAAAGTTTCCAGGGTTCAGGCTGTACATCGACCTTCTTTTTTGAGAAAGCCGGCAAAACAGGAGAATCTATTTCCTTCATCCTGGCCAATGCCTCCTCTTGCAAAGTCCCAGGCAGGCAATTGATCGCTTCATAGATATACCAGTCGATCTCCTTCCAAGATTTTTCGACTTTCCGGAACGCTTCGGTCGAACGGGTGGCAAGAAACAGATCCATGTCATATTTGTCCCAATTCCGGAGATGAGTCTTGATATCCATCCCTTGCGTATGTTCGGCGATCAGTCCGAGTTCCACTGCGAAGTTCAAAGACTCGTCACTTCCGCGATCCAGCTTTTTCTCCCTCAACCATTTCGAATAAAGAGAAGAGAGCGCCCTGAATTTCGCCATCCTGATCGGGGCACTCCCATATCCATAAATCCAAGTATCCCCGATCTCGGAAGTCACGACAGGCAGTGATGCTTTCATATCCAATAGCTCCTGTGCTATTTCATTAAAGGAAGCAGCTATCAGCTGCGCATTGGGATAACGTTTATGCAGATCGGCATAGATTTCTTTTACCTTTTCATACGAATGCGGTCCGTGATTATCACCGGTAAAGTTGACCGATATAGCCGTCTTCCCTCCCGGCAACACATTGTCGGAACCATAGTCCTGCTGGTAAACCAATATCAGTTCGTTTCCCTCCGGATCCCTCCATCGACAAAACTCAGGAACAGCCGGTATTGGAGATGCCGGATTCACTCCGATATGGAGGAAACGGATACCAGCGCGGTTCATCGGGGCAATGATACTGCGGGTATGCCCCGGAACATCGGTCATCTTGGCGGCTATCGTCTTTTTGCCGTATTTCTCGTCCAGTTTATGTGCCAGCAACAAATTGGTTTCCAGTAAATCCAGATTCATCGACTCGGTTTCCACCGTATAGGGGACACCGTTCCAGACAATGTCTCCCTGCCGGATCGCCTTTTCCAAACGTTCCACGTCGCGGTCAGAAGCTGTTTGAAGATATTTCCAAACCAACCAGGAGCCGGTGGTCCAGACATATCGTTCACCGGAACGGTCCGCCCTTAGCTTTTCCGCCACATCCAGCGCTTTCGGGATAAACTCGTCGATATAGCGCTTTTCTACAACCGAACTCAGATCGGTGAACCCGACATCGAGGTGTGTCTTAAATACGACATAGACTTTCGAGACCTCTTCGTTCACTTGTGCCTGCCCGGCATTTACCGTCAGGCAGCTGCACAACAGAACTAATAAAAATTTAATAAGAGAAGTTTTCATGGCATTTGATTTCAACTATCACTACTTATTGTAAATATTACAAGATCAAGGCAACAAAAATAGTAGATTCAGCCAGATATCATTTTATCTTTTATTACTATTTATTTGGACAATCTTTTGATTCCCGCCAAGATAAAGACAAATACCCCGCTTGCTTCCGGACTAATCCCGTTCAACAAAAGTTTTTCAAAAATATACCTTTATCCCTTCACCTTACACAACTAAACACAAATGGTTTGCTGATGAAAGATTCCGACCTCAATGTACCGATGGTACTGAAGCATACCTCAGAACATAATCACCCTTACTAAGGATCAAGCTGTCTTGTGTCAGCTTTTCAATCATTAATGTATCGGTAAAAGACAAAGTTCGGTGATTTCCGATGCTTTTTCCTGTCAGGATCAATTTACCATCTTTACTTTCCCACGTCTCATATTGGAGGGTTGCCATATTGATAGAAGAAGCCTTACCTCCGGATTCGATCTTGATCCCCTGAAGCATATGCTCCATTCCTGGAACAGGCTCCACCCACGATCCTTCGATACTTGCCCCACTACAAGCCATAAACAGTACGGCAGCCATAAACCCACTTGCGTTCTTTAATAATGATTTTACATTCATGATTAATGATATCTAAATTCCAACTTTATATGTATCCATATTTTCAACTAATTCATTAAGGGAAAGCTTCTTGAAGGACTCACATCCGTCTTTAAACCGGGTTGCATTCATTCTTAGCTGATTTAATATCTGCATATCCTGTAAAAATAAAGCAAAAAGATCGCTACAACAAGCCTTTTCTCCATTATTCTTTGTATCTTTAGTGCCATGTTTGTTCTTGTCCGACAACAATGAAACGCTTGTAAGACATATGACAAACAAGCGTTTCACAACTGTCGCACAAGCGTCCGGCAACTGAGAGACGAAATAGGGCATGGCAGTCAGCTACCAACAAGTGCAATGTTTAACCTTAATATAATACGGATATGTGTGCAAGATACAGATTAGTCCGGAATCCGGACCCGACAGGAAAGCATAAAAAACAGGCTTTACATCCTCGTGTCGTACCTTACGGGACGCTACGCGTCAATGATTTGATGTATCAGGTGGAATCACGCAGCGGTCTTTCGGCAGGAGATGTCAAAGGGGTTTTGCAAACGCTTGCCGACGTGATGGCCGACAAATTGGAGGAAGGATACATCGTCGAGTTAGAAGGAATCGGCTTTTTCAGTCTCTCGCTTTCCTCCCGTCCGGTCATGGACAAGAGCGAGATCCGAAGCGAATCGATCCACTTCCGCAGTGTCAACTTCCGTTGCGGGAAATACCTGAAAAAGAAACTGAAAACGATGCATCTCGAACGTATGCCGGAAACCCAATCGACTCTCCCGTCCTTTGAAGAACGGCTCCGCCGCCTGACAAACCACCTGAACACGCATCATTACATCACATGTGGCGACTACCGTGAATTGACCGGCTGCTCCAAATACCGTGCCCTGCAAGACCTGAACAAACTGATAGACGAAGGGAAACTGGCTAAACACGGGTACAGGAGTACAAGAGTTTATTCATTTCCTTCAGCCATAAGCGAGTAAGGAAGAACCGGATGGGCTTACGGCTGAAGGAATGAAGGATTATTCGGGGGAAACTTTTGTGGGACGAGTCGTAGCAAAAGTAAACCATTCCAGATTCATCAGGTCTTCTTCTTCATTTCCAGCCGGTTCTGCTGCTTTAAAGACCAAGACCAACGCATGTTTACCGGTAACCGATTTGATATTGGTCTCATGAATAGAATAAGCCACCTCACCATTCATTGCCTCCAGGTCACAGACTCCGAGCAACTCGCCCTCCGGACTATCCAACCGGATTTCGATCTTCGCTTTCTTGTTCTTATCCCAAGTCTTACAAATAAAACGATCCACGTCCGTACCGGTAAAATCGTAATATTTCCAATAGGCATGATCGCCATCACGAATAGACGACAAATACTCTACCGGAACATCATTGTCCGGCCTGCGTACGGCAACCGCCACATGGCCGGACAACAGGCAAGCCCTGGCGGCATCCATCCGGTAGGACGGAGAGATTGGGCCGCCCACCCCCTGTGTGGTCATTTCCACCTCATTAATCGTGCCATCCGGATTAAAGGTTATCGGTTCCAAGCAGGCTTTCCGCATCGTCCCGGTCTCGGTGGCATGGGTCGGACGGTGATAAGCGATATACCATTGTCCGTTGATTTCGGTGATACAACCATGATTGTTCACCAAGTTACGGTCACTTCCCCAATTGTCAATAATCACCCCTCTATAGGTATAAGGTCCCAAAGGAGAAGTAGCTGTCGCATAGTCCAATGTAGCACAATTGGACTCACCGTGCCGAGAATGGCTACCATAGACCAAGTAATAGATACCGTTTCTTTTCCGAACAGAACTTCCTTCATTGAAGAAATGCGTTTTATAGGTCAGCAAACTGTCATAGACAGCCCCTTCGATAGAAAGCATATCCTTGCTTAGCTTTGCACCTCTGACATGCCACTGCCCCCAAAACAAATAAACCTGCCCATCATCGTCGATAAAGACAGACGGGTCGATACCAGAAATTCCCTTTATCGCTTTTCCCTCTTTAAACGGGCCATAAGGTGAAGAAGCAACAGCGACCCCTTCATCCTTTCCTCCTCCAGCAAGACAATAATAAAGATAGTACTTTCCATCCCGATAAATACAGTCGGGAGCATATAAAAGCCTGTCAGTATAATCGACCTGCTTTCCCGCTCCTTCAGTTGCAAAAGAGAACTGCTCTACATGCCAGTTTACCAAATCAGAAGAAGATAGTACATTATAAGAATGCGAACACCAACTGTTACCAGGTTCGTCACGCGAGCCGTAAACATAGACTCGTCCATCAGGCATCTGTCTTACTTCCGGGTCAGCA